>Ga0247733_1000048_pt1 | contig 195323 bp, 224 predicted proteins | sample UWRJL043104R2_FD_180932 | JGI IMG/M metagenome (GOLD analysis project Ga0247733, IMG submission 180932) | Plant litter microbial communities from Arlington Agricultural Research Station in Wisconsin, United States - UWRJ-L043-104R-2 | ecosystem: Environmental > Terrestrial > Plant litter >... | reverse complement strand
AACGACCTCGCCAGACTCCGATATCTCAACGATGGGATATCCAATGTTCTCCCAACCAAGACATTCCAGATCCTTGAAGCCCGTGTAATTGCCGCCGGTGCTATACGATGAGCACTCCGACAAATGCCCAGCAACGAATGCATTCGCGAGTTTATCGAGATCAGAGCGCTGCCAGCTGTGCCACCAATACGCAGCGCCAATGACGGGGCTCGCATCCGATACGCGTCCACATATGACGATATCAGCGCCCTTCTCGAACGCCTTCGCGATGCCGAGACCACCCAAGTATGCTTGAACATAGATAGGCTCGAATGACCAGTCCTCCAGCTTCTCACCCGTGCAAACGTTTTCAAACGGCGATTCTCCCCGCTTCTGAGCATCGAGTAGCTGCGGCAGCACTTCGTCGCCGGATATCCACGCCACGCTAAGGTCTAGTCCCTTCGATTTGACCATCTCCGTCACAACCTCGTGCAGCTTCTTCGTATCGGACGCGCCAGCATTGACAGCGAGTTTGATGCGGTACTTCGCGATGGAGGTCAGTGCGGGTTCGAGGGCTTCGAGAAAGGTGGGCTCGTAGGCGTCCATTTGGCCTGTTCGGGTCAATCGCGAGTTCGTCATGTAGGATTCGGTGCTCTTCTACCATTGACCTTGGACCCAGCTCTCGCTGTCATGTTCGCCTCGCTCATCCAGTCGCCAACCAGCACATCGATTGGATCGTTCTCGTAGTTGGAAGCGAGCAGCGCCATGGCATTGCGCCGGTCCGTCGTAGAGCCGGAACATCCTGTATAGCTGTATTAGCCTTCGCGACTTCCATCTCGAGCTACGAGAAAGGCATTGTACCCACCTGCGATGCGAATGGCACGCTTCTCAGCCATTGTCGTTGGTCAAGGCGGTCGAAGCTGAAGTCGCAATGTACAATGAAGACGCTGCTGATTGTGTCCAAATGATGGACGGACGGAGGGGTCCATTGCTTCTCGTGAAAATCGCGCCATGATTATGGGGAACCTCGGGGACGTGTTGCGCGTCGTGGAGTCGCGGTGAGCTTGTCAGTGGAAGCCGAGGGCGGGGAAAGGTAGCTATCTCCATCGGGCTAGCCTCTGACTATATCACAAGAACTGTAGCATTGACCACGACCATCAACCATTAATCCTGATCAGCCGAGACACTTGTTGCACGGTAGTGAACTTCTGCTTTTCAGTACAAATCAATACCTGTACTCTACACAACAACTTCGCTCTCGGCGTCAAGACAGTACAAACACCACATACTCGACTTCCTCCCTCTCCTTTTTAGGCCTGCTGCCTCTGATAACTTGCCTGCCTCTGGTAACTCGCCTGCCTCTGATAACTCGCCTGCCTTTGGTAAGGCGTCTGGCCCTGGTAACTCGCCCCGCGGATCACACTGCCCCTCCGACTCCCTGGCACCGGCGTGCCATTCGCAATGCTATTGTGCCTGCTCCCATACAGTCCGGGCAATGCACTGACCCTCCTTCCGTTTCCAAGCTCCTCCCTCGCAGCACTCAACTGCTGCGCAAACGGACTCCGCTTGCGCAGCGCAGGTCCCTTCCAGTAAATCACATACACCGCCGCGACTAGCACAAAGGAGATGCAGAATAAGATCGTCGACGCGTATGCGAGATGATTCGGGTCTGAAGAGCTCGGTATGTTTTGGAAGAACGGGGTTGCGGGGAGTGTGAGGACACCGGCGAGGAAGTCGCGCGCCCATCCGTTGCCGCCGGTGGCAGAGGCTGAGTATGGACCGTACGCGCAGATCATGTAGTCGATGGTGGCCATGTAGATGGCGTAGTTGGCGATACCCACGATAGCGGCGAAGATCATGGATACAACCCATGGGATCGGCGGTCCAGTCGATGTCCACGCGAAACCGATAAGACCAATGGGCAGACATGGCGCCGTCCACAAGAGCCACCAAAGTCGGGACTCGTACTGCGCGTGCTCGTCATCGGGCTTCGCGGCGCGCTGCTTGAGGTTACGCTTGATGGCTGGGATGAACGAGATCCATGCGAGGAGGTATCCGATACCGATGGACAGGAAAGCAAGTCCAACCTGCGAAGGCGTGAACCCATACTGATCATACACCAGTGCAAAACTCTGGATGAACATGAAAATCAGCGCGTCGGAGAATCCACTCAACAGCGACAACACCAGCACAATCGGTTCTGTCAAGAACATGCGGAACGGCCTGACCCAGGTGACCAGAATCTCCCGGGCGGAGAAGCGCTCCTTGTACGGTGTGATCTCGTTGGGACCCCAGACATTCACGGGCTTTCCGAGTTTGTCGCCCTCGGCACGTCGCTTCTTGGCGATGCGGTCCATCATGATGGTGGAGCGCGTCTCGGGGACGAAAATGAAGTGAGCGATTTGTGTGGCGCAGCCGAAGATGAGCTGGATCCAGATGGCCCAGCGCCAGGCGAGGTATTGCTCGACGAAGCCGCCGACAATGGGGCCGAGGACAGAGCCACCGACCGAGGAGAAGACAATAAAGGCCTGGGGATGATGTCAGCTTTCCGATTATATGTCCTGGGAATTGTGATGCATACCACAGCGTACTGCTGGTTATCCGGCTCCCACATATCGGCGACCATACCCAGCGTCACCGAGCCACCCGCCGTCGACAAACCACCCAGCGCGCGAAATGCAAGAATAGTTCCGAAATTAGGCGCGATGGCTACGGGGATCTGAAAGATGTTCACGAAGAACAAACTGAGCTGAAGAATGGGCCATCGTCCGAGTTCTTCACTCCAAGGCTACACCAAATCAGCATCTGCTCACTTCTTGACTCTCACGTCGAAGGTGGAGGATAACTTACCGCCCACAGCTCACACCCAAACGCATAAGTAATGAGGAAGATCGCCGCGCCCAATCGTCCCGCCTGCGCACTAACGCCGAATTCATCACTGATCCCATGCACCGCATTCGAGTACAAACTCGTGTTGAAGTTCATCGAGACCTGCACCGTAAACACGATGCTCAAAATCATCCACTTTTTCCAATTCGGAAAAGTGAAGCCCAGCTCATCATAGCAGTCTTCTTCAGAAAGCTCATAGCGGTCGTAGGTACCATATTTTTCGAAGAAAGCGCGGTCGTTGACCGTGTTGGTGGTGGTGAGGTCGGCGGGATCCTCGGCGTGGGTGTCGAGGCCGGAGTTGGTGTTTCTCTTTTCTTGTTCCGCTTCGGGGACGGTGGCTGCGGGAGCACGGTGTTGAGGACCGCGCTCTTGGGCGGAGGCCATGATGGGCGGATGACGTTGGTCCTATCCTCTTCTACCAGAGCTGATGGTCGGTCGACAATGTGGGTGGAAAAGCAAGACTCTACAACTCTGAAGCACGAATCACAAGCCCAAAAACCATCTGAAAGCGGTGGCGTGGAAAGATAGAATGGGAATCGTGTCCGACAGGAAACGCGCGGGCAGTCTACATCCTTTGTAGTTCGGCTCGCAAAGCCAGACATGATCCATCGCGTCGAGGCCCAGGTCACAAGAGCGTAAAACCCATGCCGTCATCGCACATATCCCCATGATGACTGAATCGCACGGGTACCCGCCTGCTGCTAAAACGTTGCCTCGCGCGGTCAGCAGCCTGTGAAAAGCGCGATATCTGGGTCTGAGATAAGCGGGTCTGGTCGTTCTCCACAGTCCCATAGCACCTCCAAACTTACCCCAGAGCCCCCGGAGACGCAAATGTCTACCCCTCGTCGCCTGCTTCACCGGCAGCATCGCAATTCAGCAACTTCCCGCGCACGAAATTAATCACGGCGAACCCCCAGCGTTCCGAGCGCAACACAAGGCGCATAAGCACTCCCCAAGCTTTTCCGTGGCGTTCGCTGTGCCGGTCGCCGAGCGCGCCTCAAAGCTTTAGTGCGGCTGCAAGAAGCTTAGCGAGTGTCGATCACCGCTCCTGACGTCACCCCTCGCTATCTGAACAATGCGCATCGTAGTTGTATGGTGCCACCTGCACAGTGGTGAGCTAATCGGACCTGGACTACTTGGCCCCGGATGTTGGCGCATGGAATTTGCGGAGCTAGAAGCGCGGTGAAGATGGAGAAGTCGTCGATACCGGCACGTCTTGTGGCTCTATCATTGATATACCATGAAGTTCGCTTCCTGTCTGACTTCCTTTCATCATCGTGATTGCATTTGCCGCCTGTGGAAAGACGGGCGGCACGATGTCCTCGATGCACGTACATGCTTCCATTGGCGAACATGATGCCGTTTCCAGTGTTGCCACTATCTCCTCGTTCTGTGCATCCTCATCGCGATTCCTATTCACACCTATAAAGCGCCTATACTGGTGCTGAGCTTCGTGTCTGATACGATGGTGGGAGGGACGATTGCTCGCCGTCTCGTCTGCGTCGATACGGAGGAGTTGTGACTATTGACTATTGGCATCTTGCTGTCTGTGGTTGAGCAAACGCTAGGTTCGCCTGCGCGTCGTCTGGAGCTTTCGGCTCGGTCGGCAGACGTTGCAGAAGGCGTACAATAAGCATTCGCGCTCGGGATCACAAAAGCTACCAATGTAGGTATACCATGAACGGATTAGGATAGCGACGTACAGACGTCCAACCGACAGCCTACGCCGATTGTCTATTTAAATTAATTATGTGCCCGGAATCGGAATTCGCTCGACTGTGCCAAATGGCTGGGTAAACCACATTAGGTAACTTCTTAGGCGTCCTACCGCGTCTGCGTTGATTGTTTAATTTGATTAATTATACGACCGCACGATCACACCTCTACTCCAGAATTACGCCGCCGAGGCGTTCAACTTTTGCAGAACCTTCAACCCGCCAGTCACACCGTTACTTCCTAAACCTCCAAGCAATTAATGATGCACCTTAGTCCAATGCGGCGCCAACTAGGTTATAGCGAACTACTCGAATCCAGCCTATGTTTTCCGGGTATAGTAGATTCGTGTATGCAGAGCAGGCCTTAATTGGGCCTTGTACCTCGCGACGAACTATTTAAACACTGGCGACTCAATAACTTATATCGTTCGCACCTCCGCACTCTAGCACAATCAACAACCACTGCAATTACCACGATGTGGAACTCACCTACCAAGATGCTCAGCAGTGGATTCCTTCTCGGCGCTCTACTAAGCGTATGCAACGCCCTACCCCAACCCGCAACCCCAGCAGCACAACCCTACACGCCATCCAAAGCCGACACCCCCTGGGCGACCAAATACGACGCCTTCCGCGAATACATCCTCCAACAGCCGGACCAAAACGCCACGAAAGGCTTCTCAAGCGGGCCCAGTCTCCAGAAGACCTTCGACGACGGCGAGTGCCTCCAAGTGCGCTTCTACAACTGGAACTGCTTCAACGACATCCCCTACAAGATGCGCGGCGTCGCCAAGTGGCTCGACGACACCAACGTCCGCAACAACAGCCAGACGATTTGGGATCCGTATCGTTATTACACGTACGGGTACTATGCGGACCCGGACAATGGGTGGAACTTCTATGCAAGTGCGCGCCTGTCGTTTGGTGCGTGCGGAAATCGGGGGCCGCAGAGTGCTTGTGGCGTGGTGTGGTGCGTGGACAAGGATGGGAAGTCGTCCGGGTATGCGCCTGGGTTTGAAGTGCCGAAAGGGCAGTCGCCGTACGTCGATCCGAATAATAGGGATAACCTCTGTCCGTGGTTGCGGGATAACGGGACGGCGAGTGTTAGTGCGTAGGATGTGAAGGGTAGCAGGTTCGACAATCTAGCTCAGTCTTCTAAATGGTGATTGTTAGTGTCGAGGTTAGAGTACTTGGTTTGCATCGATTGGAATGAGTCGTGTCCTATTCCAGGGTGATGACTGATCTCAGTGCTGAGTGCAATTTTGGTTCCACAAGTGCTGAGTGCAGTATTGGCTCCACCCTTTGATATTCCTACGTCTAGGCTATAGGTTCGTCCGGTCGCGTAGGCTAAGTTCAGTAAACTTTAGCCGTTCGTGCAGTTAGGTTCCAAAGCCAATCAGCCGTAGTTCGGAGTACGTAATCTAGCATAGCGAGTCCCGCCATACTACAGTTTGCATGCAGAAAGCTCATGTCGTTGACGGTGCTAAATCTGTGTGTTGAGGTTTCAATTAGGTCGGAGAGGCAGTACAGCGCAGTGTCGTAAACGCGGACAGGCAATAACCTGTCTAGCTACGCTTGAAGAACGTGGAAAGCGGGGCCGTGCGTACACGACGGATAGGCTAGAGGCCGTTCGTGGCCTTACATATCACTACTAAATCTAGACCGTCTCGCTCATGAGGAAGAGGCTTTTGGCACGCTGATCACATGTGAAGAACAGATCGCTTTGGCTCACACAGCCGCGTCGCGCGTAATCGGACTATCCAGCTGCAGCGTCCATCGTGGATTGCCAAGGGCATCTTGATCGTATCCTGCAGGTTCAGGCCCCTAGGGTAAGATGGGGTTGTGGCGATCGGTACAGTCTCATTCTGCTCAGGTGTTGGTCCCCCACGGACTATTTCTCATACTCCAACTTATGTACATTTTGCCCCACATTTGCTCATCATCCCCGGCATGAGCAGAATCATGTTGCGTTAACAGCGTTAACAATGTTGAATACCGTGTACAACTGTAATAATCGGTGAGTGGCTTGTTCTGCCGGAAGTCACGTGGAGTGAACAATCCAAACGGCGCACCACACAATCTCGATGTTTCGCGATGGACAAAAGGGTCAGGTCAGCGGGCAAGAAATCGGGGCTCTGCTGAAAACGACGAGATGCGTATTGTTGTATACCATCAAAGGAAAGACGCTAGGATTTCTACAAAGCAAGGCCAACCAGCGTTCGGTGCCAATTCTATACATATTGCCCGCTAAAACTGACTGGATGACCGGTATCATACATCAACCACCTATTCCTTAGCTCCATGCACAAAGACCCTCTTCTCAAGCGGCTGGAAGGTCTTCTCGCCTGCCTCGCCTGCCTTGCCGCCAAACACCAACTGCGACCTGAGCTTCCAGTCAAGCGGAATCTTGTAATGCTGCTGCACCCTCTGGTCGACAATGGGGTTGTAGTGCTGCAAGTTGGCGCCGAAGCCTTCGGCCTCGAGGGCAACCCACAGCGCAAACTGGTGCATGGCGCTGGTGTGCTCGGACCAGTCGCCAAAGTGGTGCGCGTAGATGGGGAACGACTTGCGGAGATTGTCGACGGGCTCGGGGTCTTCGAAGAAAAGAACCTGATGGCGTGCGTTGTTAGTCGGGGCTACGTCTCGGGGGTGGGGTGATGACGATGGTGGGGCTAGGAGCGCTATGGTGGGGCGGCGATATCTCTTGATATCTTTCGGCAACGGGTGGCGGCTGCATGCACGACGGGACGCCGCTAGCGAAGTCGGACCTGCGAGAAAGACTAGAAACTTACTGTTCCGTATGCGGCCTGGAAGCCGCCGAGCTTCTGCTCGGTTGTCGACCACTGAGCCTCAGGCACCATGGGCTTCAGCGTCTCGCTAACAAAGTCCCAAAATTGGTCATGGTCCTTGTTGAGCAGCACCACGAGACGGGTCGATTGCGAGTTGAACGACGACGGGACGTGCTTGACGAGAGTTTCGACAAGTTCGACAATCTTCTTGTCGGAGACGGGCGCCTCCTTGTTGAGCTGGTAGATGCTGCGACGGTCCTTGACGGCGTCGATGAAGGACTTGGAGGACGACATTGTGGATGAAGAGGTCGAAAAAGCTTTACTAGTGGCAGAGGGAGAGAATGTGGTAGGTCGGGAAATGGATGGTGAGTGCAGTCCAGACGGCGCGAGGCGGGTGCTTTTGTAGCCACCACGGCGCAGGGCTTGCTGGGCAGTTTGTAAGGAATTTCTCAGCGCGGCGGCCATATTCTTGGATGCGGAGAGGTAGGCGGGTCCTGATGCGACTTGGACCCCCGTGTGCGTGAAAAGCTGCTGCAAAAATACGGCGACGAAAAGGCCCGCGATTAGGCCGATGGCGAGCGCGCGAGTGTTTGCAAGCATGACGCGATGGCGGGGCTAGCGGTCGCAGGGAGTTGTACAGTATCTGCCACCACATGGCTTCGACTCGGATGTTATGATTTCATAGCACCCGGTCAATTGGTAATCGTTCGCCAAGCTGGCGACGAGTTCTCAGAGGGTAGCGGCCGTAAGAGCGTCGGGTCGGGAAGCATGACTTGCCGGCGCTTAGCAATGGCTCGTGGATGATTAAGAGACGGAATCGCACCGCGCTCGTGTATTCTCCGAGTTTCGGTTTCAGAGTAGTCGTTGCACTTATCCCGCTCTCTTCTCTCGGTCCACTTGCGGATTCTTGCCTACAGCATCGTCTTGTGTCGCTTCTGCAATGTCGGCTATACGCGAACACTCGCCCAGAGACCGAGGCCGGTTCCCGTCAACAGCATGACGCCCCTCCACAGATTCAACGTCCCCCACCGCTCCACCAACGCCCTCGTGTCTGTCTTCTCGCCCGCCACCTTCCCTGTCGTCGCCCGCCTCGACAACTCGTCGATGGTCCTGCCCATAACGATGCGTGTATAGGGCGCCAGCCCAACCAGGGCCACTGCGGCAGCGACGTACAGGTTGCGCTTACTGTAGAATGTGGTGTCTGACGGGGAGAGGGTGGGCACGAGGGTGGCGCGGTATGCGAGAGTCGCGAAGCCGAGAGCCGAAGTGAGCGCCGATGTGACGACGGGGACGACTCCGCTGTCGTAGAGTGTCTGCCATTGCATGAGGAGCGTGGGGCCCGAGGCGTGGCGGAGGGCCGGGAAGGTGATGACAGAGGTGCTGAGATTTGCGCCTAAGCCTGTCAGTATATGGTTGCTTGAAGGCGTAGAGGAATGGCATGACACACCTGCCGCCATAGCACCGGCGAGGATGCTGTACGTTTGGAGCGCTGGCGTGATCTTGTCCATTGCGACGAGTGATGCGTCCGTTGCTGGGTGCGATGTGACTGGCCTGAGCTGAGATACCTCGCACCGCTTTATAGCCAGTTCGAAGCTATACGACGCCATACCATCGGCGGGGTCATGGCCCGACGCCGCGATGGGTTCCTGCGTCTACGGCCGTACGCCGGTGAGTGCGACGGGAGTCTTCTGCCGTGGACGGGCGACCATGTCAGCGGTTCCCTTCAAAGATGGAACAGTCCGCAATGTACCTCGGAGCATTGCTGTTTCTAGGCAGGCTCTTACTCCTAGAGCATCTGGGAGTAAGCATGTAAGCAGGCGTGGGTTGCCTCACAATGCTTAGTCACCTATCGCTAAGTCCCATTGAGGTTATGGACAAATCTGAGCTCAACCTCCAACATTCCGTCACAAAAGCCACGAGCTCTCTTCCAGAGCCACGCTGATGCACGCGATGCACATGCAGCATTCTCCAGCGACATGGACGAAGTTGGCCAAGACCAACCGCGGCTCTTCTACGCCCTTCGCGAGCAGCGCGCAGCCACTGCATCTCTAACGAGCGACGCGCGTCTTCTGCAGGAGCATCGCAGTTTCACGTCTCTACAGGCTTTGGATCTCGAGCAGGAACACGATGTGCTGCTTTGGTGGTTCCTATGTGCAGCAACCCAGCCCCAATGATTCTGCTCGAACCGCTTGGAATTATAGGCCGTGCAGAGTGCGAGCTATTTGACAAGATGTCAGACAGAACGTTCAAGGCCTGAGTAAGTATGCATGCTCGCCCTTGGGAAGATCGTACCAGTTTTTTCATGTCCTTTTCATCCTACACCAGCGATTTGCACACCATGTTATTACTTGCTCTTGTCTCTTCAGTATTTATCACCTTGTCCTACGCTCAATCTCAACCAAACTAGCATGGATGGGACGCTATCTACAACTTCTTCACCTTCGACGACTCGCACACAACAACCAGCTCTGAGATCAATAGTACTTAGCCCAACGCCGGCAATCTGTCGGGCAGACCTGCTGCCCTAGGCCACAATTTCTCGAACGGGCGCAACTATATTGACTTCCTCACTTAACACTACACTGATTGACTTCTCTTTAGGTTTCATATCACTATAGGCGGTGCCAGTGTTGACTCATTTGGCATGCCGATCCCGACTCGAGCATTGGACCAGTAGGTACAGCAGTTCTTGTTACCGAATTATGCGTCCAATGTTGCAAACGCAAGCGCGAGTGGACGTCTAATAGCGGTTTCTCAACGAGCATCTTCGGCATCGTCGACGTCAATGCATCGTTTACGATCAGATAGACCAATATGACAGCACTGTATACTCAAGTTGTCTAATATTCAACAGTACCTGTGGCGTCCCGCAAAAGCAGTACTTCTGGCTCGACAATTTGCATCCCACACCGCTACTCCACGAAGCAATCGCCGCTGGCATCCCAATCCTCCTTCTCAACAACAACTTCGGCAGCAACAACACTAACAACGCCAAACCCACTCTCACAACCTAAACTTACGCCCTCAGCAAATCAAAGGCGGTGGTCTACGATCCCTGATAAACCGGCCCCGTGCATCTGCACTGGCTGCATGCCTAGTCGTCCTTTAGCCTGTACCCGAATTCTGCCACATGCCGCCAAAACTACGTGCAGGAGCTTGGAAGGTCAACGCTTTCGACATCAGCACGCGAGCTACGCATTATTTATGCCCATGCACGCATAAGATTGCGTCCGAAGAGGGCAGTTAAGAGGTGGGTGTGGATAGATGCGCTAACTCGTCGGGGAATTTTTTCAATGGAGCGTACGGGAATCTGAAACGATAGGATTTCGGACCCGGCCCCGTCATGTCGGAGAGAACACTTTGGCATCCCGAGTGCTCAGGTATGATAATTCACGTGGCTTGAATGAGGGTCACTGTCGCCATGCCGCCCAACTATCCTAAGATTTTGGTCAAACCTGCACGCTGTGAACATCACCTCAATGACCGCTAAGCGCATGGAAATTGGTTTATCTCTACACATACGCACGAACTTTACCGGGCGCAGCTTCTTCGGTTGTAGGTACGACGGAGCATCACAAAACGTACCCTTGTTGGTCATCATCGAGAATGGAAGCAAAAGACAACGGGAATCCTTCAAGGAGTGCTACCTTTAGATAGGATTGGCCGTACATACTCCTGGGGCGAATCAGATTGAGTTGGTCGAAGCACCGGTCCCGCGCGATATGTGAAACCGTGGGGGCTGCTTCGAGGCGCAGCTTTTCCACCGTCGCCCTACTGATCTTCCTCTATGTCCTGACGATCTACATTAACAGCTTGTGGTGCCATTATTCTTGTCGTTCCATTCCTCGCGGAGGTCTGTTGTTATGTACACTCCATTGCTGTCGCTACGGCAAAGCTCTGACAAAAGTCAAAGCGCTTTTCTATCGCACGACAACCAGAATAGGCCGCCACCGGAACCTATCGATACGCCGTTGTCTCTCAAGTTAGGGGGAGAGGCCATCAAAGGCAATCGTAAACCGGCTGCAGTTGTGTCATCTCGGCTGGTTCGATCCTTTTCCAGTGCACGGCACCTGGAACACGAGGATGAAAAGCCGCATGTTACGCCTTCCCTACGCTTTGGCTGGTGGTGGGAACTCGGCGCGATGCTTGTGAGCGTAACGTCTACATCGTTCATTTTGGCAGTTCTTGTTTTCATGAACAACAAGTCGCTGGAGTCGTGGAAGCTACCGATCCAGATCAGCTCTCTTATCGCCGTTTTCTCTACCTTTGCGAAATCAGCACTACTCGTTGCTTTGTCTGATGGCCTCAGCCAATTGAAGTGGCACCATTTCGAGAGACGAGCTAGGACTATGGATCACCTGCAATACTTTCATGATGCATCGAAGGGGCCGTGGGGTTCATTTATCTTCTTTTGGAAGATGCGAAAGTCCAGAGTGAGCCCGATAGCAGCGGCGGGTGCGATACTCACCATCGCTGCGTTAATGTTCGAGCCTTTCACTCAGCAGATCCTCGCGTTTTCAACGCGTCCCGTATTGTTGATGAACGAGACTGCCTCCGTGACGAGCGCTAGCGGGCTCGTCCTCAACAAGACAGACATGTTGAGACTCGAAAACGGCAATCAGACAACAGGTAATGTTCCAAGCTTTTGAAACCAATGGGCACTAACGTGGGCATAGATCCGTTCAAACTAGTCACGAAACCCAGGAATCTGCTGCAAGCAGTTCAACACTCGATCGCAATGTCGCCCCCAGACGTAGAGTTCGACATCACATGTCCATCGAACACATGCCAAATGCCAGAACACTGGTCCTTGACTACCTGTGTGGAATGCTTGGACGAAAGCCTTCCAGACTCTCAATCTGTGGCTTATCAGTACGAGATTATGTTTGACGCTCACGACCTGGGGATAAGCCTGGCGGACAGGCATCGCGAGTTTTTCACAGACGCGAGAGAGTTGAAGAAGAGGGTTGGCAGTATCAACGATACCACCGATATCGTCATCCTATGGCGACCAAAAGTTACGACATCAGGCGACGAAGATCGTCTACCCGAAGACGTGCTAGCTGCCGAGCGAGCTTATTATATTTTCGGAAGTTCGAACGTGCTCTTCTCGCCTAGCGCCAGTGACACCGTAGAGGCGCCCTTGCAAGGAAACGACGTCTTCAAGATCATGGAGTGGCGCACTTTCGTACCTTCTCCTCCGCTGCCGTCTCCGGGCAATTTATCTGACTGGGAGGGGTCTGTGCTCCAAAAGCGAACGTGCCGGGCCACGCTTTGCAGCAGATACGTGGAAGAAAGCCAGGTCCAGGGAGGCAGTATTCCACCCACGGCGAAGAAATACGTGCCGCTAGACATTGCCAAACGTGTTGAGCAAGATCTTGCCGACCAGACCTTCACAGCTGTTCCCCGCGGGTATCCTGACGGTCCTACGTTTGAGATCCAAGGTCTGCCTCTTAGCCTCATCATCGAAGATGCGGCTACGGTGTTGAACGATTCTATCTTTGAGACCCTACGGCAATGCGTCAATCAAACCGTCAGCTTCAATGGACTAATGGTGGGTTTGAGTGCATCAATCAATACCTACCTCACTAGCCCCACAAACACCAAATCCCAGAGCCTCCCTGGTCAGGTTTTCGGGTCAGAAACATATGTGATAGTCCGATGGCCGTGGGCACTTACCCCATGTCTCATCGTTGTTTCTTCCTTGGTATTTTTAATCGCCACGATCATCAATTCGAAAGGGAAAGAGCCGTTGTTTAAGAGCTCGGTGTTGGCGGGGTATTTTCACGGGCTTGAGGGGTGGAGTGTAGAGGAATTAGATAGAATCGGGGAGGATTTGAGGGCGACGGGGAGGGAAGAGGAGTTGACGGAGAGAGGGAAGGCACTCAGGGCTAGATTGATGCGGACGGAGCGGAACTTGAAGTTCGTTAAGAGCGATTGAGCATGGTGCTGTGGTAAATTCAAATAACAACTTCAAATCATCGCAGCTAGGATTCTCATGGCAGATATGCTGCTTCTTGCTCCGGGTCCCAGCGCAGGGGTCTCCTATAACACTTGGAAATAGTCGGCTCCAGAGATGTGGACTGCTTTGTGAGACAAGTCTGGATAAAGTACAGAAGTAGTCTACAGTGGTCGCCTTCTGATCCCTTCTATATGCTTCCCCTCGCGCCCACAACGGATCTGTGCGCAAACAGTGTTATACAAGACCGGATTAGACGTCGCTACACCCACGCTGTGTACCCAGTGAAGCAATTGACCAAATTCACGACCTCCGACTTGGAAGTTGGTGCCAAAGAGGGCATGCGCACTGACATGGATTGATGGTAGATGTCAAGCTAGGAGGCTTGTCCGGCTATACACCTGTTGTTCTATTTGAAACCGCACAATGTGGTTTAGATTTACAGTACTACGTCACTTTCAATAACGACAATGATGAGTTGTTGTTTCTGTTGCCAAAAGGGAAGTAAACGCGAGAGATCGCCGATCTAATCATGCCGCCTCCAGCAGCATATACACAAATCAAATCCAGCCTCCCAAACAATCGTTACTGCTGACAAAATAACAAAATACATGTACCACTAACCCTTGTTCGCGGTATCCATGAGTTCCAACATATCCAATCGCGACCTCCTAGTTATCATAAAGACTCCGAACGTACGCCCCTGCACTGGTCCAATGTTCCGATAGCGCCTACCGAGAGCCCTGCGCCAAACGCGCCACACGTTCCCCAAACTCGCGCTTCCACTCAGGCATCTGCGACCGCAACCGCATCACTGGAACACCATCGTCAAAAGCCTCCAACGTAGCGCCAGACCAATCAGCGATCTCCTGCGCGCTGCTACCACCATACTGCCGAATAATGACCCTCTCCAGCGAATGCAGCCTTTCTTTCCGTTGATCCTTCAAGTTCTTCAACAAAGACACCAATGCCATCACATCCGCGTCCGGATGTTCCGTATTGATTTGTACTTCCTTCACACCCGTTGGTATCATACTACCTATGCACGGGATATCGTCTTTGGTCCACGCTCGATCGCCATGAGGAATAACAGAACTTCCGCCTAGGCGCTGACCAGATTCCACAGGAGGGCCGCAGAAGACCTGCAAGTCTACTTCGAGTTTTTGTATGTTTGGTAGGGCGAGGAATGAAGAAGCGCCGTTTTCGATTTCCCCGAAGAGCTCGTCGATTGTGAGGGCAACCTCGCGGAGGGTGTTGCCGCAGTGCCGGGCTAACGCTTCGACGAAGGTTCCGGGATTCCAGTCATGCTCGCAGCCATGCCACTTGGTCTCGTGGGAGTATTTGAATATGGCCAGCTTGGGAGTGTGAGCGACCAGGTTGGAAAGGCCTTCGGCGTCGATGCAAGAAGATGCAAGCTCTAAACGGGTGATTGAAGAACTCTGATTTGGAGAGGTCCACTGGAAAGGTATACCAGTATATCCGTCGTGTACCGCTACGGCACTCACGAGATACATCTCGGTCAGCGAATTCAGGGCCATGAACGGCTCCATGAGAAGCAAGCCCGCTCTTTCCTCGTAGCCGTCAGGCATATAAGGTAAGATGGCCTCCAATTTGCTAAGCGGGCTATCACCCCCACCGCGTGCATTCGCAGCGCTAACCATGCCAGTGATCCCAGGGAGCCATTCTTTATCTCTTTCATCGTCATCTTCACTGTTTCCGATACCGTTCCAATCTGGAAAAAGTCGCAAAACTCTGAGGTTAGGGAGCATACCAAGTAGCATGACCACCGCCCGCCACTGTTCGTGCGCCGCTACTATCAGAGTACCATCCTCCGCCTTCTCGAACAACTTATTCCACCATTGTTGAAAGTCGTCCAGGTGGGCACTGAGGAAGAAGGTAGACCCAGAAACCATCTCTCGAGTCATCGCTACAGCCTCTGCATCCGTAGGGACGATGTAGCCACCGCCCCAGCCTTTCTTTGCGGCCACATCCTCTTGATAGTCCGAACCCTGCACTGGCCAATCCCATAGATCCAGAACCTCGACGTAATGCGCAATAAGAGGATCGACATGAATCTCATACAAGATGCTGACTATATCCTCGCCAACAGGCATTGAGAAATTGTTGGTGCAACTCCATCGGCGTTTCAACGCATTATGGCGCGCAATCTGGGATTTCGCACGTCCGTAGAGCGCTTTGCAGGTCAGCGCCAAACCTTCAATTCCCAGCGGCAAGCTCAGTTCAATGACAACGTCGATGATTTCGGAAGGGAGGCCGAGGAAACCCATCGCGCGGATACACGGAGATTCCTCCGGCGGGGAAAATTCTGCGGCGGCGGAAAGCGGATCGCGGAAAGCGGAAAGAGCAGGCGGTGGTGCTGATGTAGAAGAAAGAGGAGGTAGCAAGACACTTTTCTTGAAAAATGAGCCTCGCGATCCTGAGACCTTTGTCCAACCTGCTGTGTACGCGTTCAGAAGGGAGTGTAAGTGCGGCCGGAAGGCCCGAACCAATTAGTGCGATAACGAAACACACGCACATGCTGACAGTTAAGGACCAAGCTTAGCGTGATCGATTCAACGCATGAAGTGATGTCCTTTACGCCAGCACACTGACAGTTAAACATCGTTATTCTTCTAAAAATTGAGACCCCAATTGGAGTACAGCTCTTCAGCTTAGATTTACCTCTGGGTATGTGAACTCAGTAGCGGAAGATCATCCTTCTGTTCGCTTTCAAGAAGATGCTGCGCGCCAAACCCCATTACCCCTCCTTTCCCTTCGTGTCGGGCCCAATCTTCTCTCCCTCTCCAGCATCCACCAACAACTCTCTCCAAACCCACAACGTCCCCAATGCCGCCGCAGGCCCCAAAAACAGCGTGGCGATTCCCGCCACGAGCGCGAACTTCATCGTGCCGCCGACTCCCTGCATCCCAGCATCCCTCAGAAGCCCGAATGCCCAAAGCAATCCCGTCCCATTTAAAAACAAGAAGTCGAACTGCAAGATACGTCGAAGCCGACCCAACCACGTATCTACCACAAGTGCTTGCGGCCAGAATACTTGCGAGAGTGGATAAGGACAGGAGAGAATCGTGTAGATCCACAGAGCCGCCGAGATGGCGATGAGTGGCGTGAACATCAGTACGATCGTTGTGCGGTAGCTGAAGAGTGTTCCGGAGCCGGTGGTTGAGAGGGGAAGGTACGCGATGAGGAAGGTGATGGCGTAGTATGCGATGGTCATGCGGACGGAGTAGAGTTGCCAGAACCAGGACCAGTAATGCCGCCCCTCGAGTGTCGGATGGTACAGCATAGCCGCAACCGGACCGTAGTGGAATACGAAAAGAAGGGGGAGATAGATACAGGCGTCCTTGAGATTAATCTTGCGTTTTGCTGCGGTTTGTTGGGCAATTGGCGTGGTGAAGATGAGGAAGACGCCGTAGTATATTGGAATGAATACTCCGCCCCCAGCGATTTGCGCGATGGTAGCCCAGAGCGCGGGACTAGGCACGTGTGAGCACATGTTCATACAGCCCACATGTTGCTTTGTTGATGCGGAGGAATTGGTTGCACTCACAAACCTGCCGTCGTCCCCTTGTTCCCCTCCCTTGAGCTTTCCAGCAACCAAATCATATACCAGACTCCCATATCAAGCATGAACGGGCACATCATCCATCGGCTCACGTCATCATATCCGAAAGCACTTGGCGCAAAACCAACCGTCACGTTGCGGAACACCGTATCCAAGAATTCGATCCAATGGAAGCGCTCCAGAATGCGTACTTTTCCGCCCTTCCATTCGATAAAGCCGGTCGAAGAAGGTTCGGGGTAATTGTTGATCATGCCGGGTACGTCCATGAAGTAGCCGCAGACGAGTCCAGAGACGATGCAGATGAAACCCAAGAGGCGGCGGGTGGACGCGCCGCCGCCGGGATTTGCTGTCTTGGACGCCATGGTGGGATAACGCAAGGTCAGTTGGATCACCAGATACAGAGAAGTTGATAGGTATGATGGATGATGGAAAGTTCTTGTGTCCAGGTGCGATCCAGGGTTGTGCGCAATTAGTAAGGACTAGCTTATCCGAACTTGAAATTGGATGACCGCACGGACGGTACCCACGGACGATGCTTAACCCGGACAAGGAAGAGGCATCGTATTTACACTAGTGCAGTGGAGACCCAAGAGTATGGAACTGAATCGCGATTGAAGGAAGTCGTGGGAGGATGGGATTAGTGCTTACAAGATTCAAAAATGCGCGTCCTCGCGTGGAACGTTGAAGGTGGCCGTCAATAGCCAATAGCACCGCCGCTAGAGGCGTACATCACCAACTGACATTTTACCACAAGGGATGCGCAAAGCTCGAAAATGTTAAAGCTAATCGAGGCCTAATTCAGAATCCCTTCCGACACTCGCATGACTGCTGCATCAACACGATGTACTTGATGGTGCTCCACGCCATACTCATAATTCCGGCCCCCATTGTCCATCACATAATGACACCACCCCACAATTAAACATCAGCGTCTCCGGCCACTTGAGAACAGTCAACTCATCAAGACACCACCAAACGAATCTCTTGTGCGCGCCAAGGTGTCACCACTGGCCGCGTTAAAAGACTAATGTGAGGAATCGAGCCCGCGTCTCTGGAAACAACAGCCGCGAGCATGGCAGCCCACCAGATTCCTTGGGGATAAGAATGCAGGTCGGCTGAAGAGTACCTTGCTCACAGACGATGTGAATGGGCATGGTGGATCTGGTTTGTCTCTGGCGCATGACGTGATATTTTGCAGTGAGCCGGCCTGATGTTTGAGGACATTAAAGCCATAGAAATGAGTTTCCCGTCCCCGTATTGGAGATTAAAAGTACTGAGCTGAACCGAACAACTGTACATTCGATCCAACATGCCGTCCGACTCCGTATCACAATTGCCGCTCTCAAATTTAAGAAAGACGTGATATTCACCCACTGCATCAAGCATCCTCCCTACCAAGCCCCTCAAACCCATCCACCAGCCCGCCACCCGCCCCCTCACTAACACCTCGCAGATCCTTCAACCCCATCAACCCAAGAAACTCATTATCCTGCTCCCAATCCATCTCCTCAAACCAACTGCTCGGCAGAAACGGTAAGCCACCGCCGCCCTCAAACACACCCACTCCTGCACCCATACTGGATGCCTGGAAGCCGCCGAAGAGCGGGGTCAATCCTCGTGAAGGGCCGAGACTTTGGCTAGTCGACGAGGAGATAGAGAGATCGGGCGGTGCAAGGGTGGACGCGCGTGTGCCGCGTGCCGAGTTGGTGAAGATCAGGGGTTGTTTGGAGAGGGAAGGGTCAATGGTGGGGTCTTGGGGTTGTGGAGGTGCGCTGATCGTGCCGTCGGTAGTTGGGTCGCCTGACTCCCGGACAAAGTGGCCGACTACGTTAGCCATGAGCACGGCGGGCTGATACGTCTCGCTCATCTCGCCCAAGCACGTGCCCAAGTCTTTGAGAAAGCCCAGCAAGCGCACCCGCTCTGCTCCATCCCGCTCACCCTGCAGCATACTAATCTCAGCCATAAGAGCAGTCGCAGCCGTGCCCACATGCTGCAGACCGGTCACGAAGATGCGCTGGAGGGAGTACCGCATTCTGTATGCGGATATGATCTCGGCGACTTGTACAGCGTTACTCACACAGACGTTACGCGAGAGGGTGCTGAAGTGGCTCGAGGAGGAATGGCGAGATGTCTGCTGATTTTGTGACTGGGGTTGCAAAGGGAAGGTGCGGTGGAGAAGGATAAGAGCGTTGTGGTATTGTGTGCTGTGATCGATTAGTCTCATGAGAGATTCAATCTACTTGGACGACGTACTGGAGTAGATAGAAACTCGAGGGCGCGGTTCTGACGTTGTCTTCCGTCCATTGCAGTCTGTCCGGTAGTCCTGCATACCAGTTGTTCAATTTGCGGTCTAACGTCGCGATGTTCAAATAAGCATCCGAAGGCTTAAGATTCTTGCGCAAGTCGCGAGTCTCGCATATTGGTTCAAGGAGATCCATAAGCCGCAGTAAAGCTTCGTAGATTCGCGTCTCAATCGTCTTCTCGTAGGCGTATGTGCGAGTCTGACTTTCGATGAGACGGTCGAAGTCCTTGTTAAGGCACGCGGGAGCTATGTCGGATGGTTTGAGCGTCGTTGGACGGCCGAGATAGAGAGCCCACCAGCTACGTTCTGGTTAGCGAATTGAAGCAGAACATTACAATGATGTGCAGATGAAGTCGCTGAAACACCATCTAGGCAGAACTTACACATCGTTCATGATACATGCCCATAGCACCATATGACGAATTTGCACTTCACGGTCAGTAAGACGCAACTCACTCGGATCGACATGTAATCCAACATCAAACAACAATCGAAAGGCCATTCCAGCGAACATCCAGCCCGTGTCATCCTTGCCGATGCCGACTTCGAGATCGCCAAGTAAGAAAAAGGCTTGTATCGAAGGGATACCTCCGGGTTTCACAAGCTCAAGCTCTGCCATCTTCTTCGCCTTGGTGTGAAACGTCGAAGAGTCAGAATGTGGTGATGATGTCGCAAGCTTTTTCACGTCTGGTCTGGTCTTGTCTGCATATCGGTAGCCAGCTGCTAGCATTGTCATGTGTAAGAGATTAGAATAGAACTGCGTCCCGCCACTTTTCAGGTCGTCAAGGAAGGCCCATTTATGGACGATATGAAGTGCAGAGTTGTGACAGTCGAAGAACAGATCAATAAGATAGTCGTGCGTCTCTGGACTTAGATCGCGTACCAAGGTAGAGATGGGCCAGAATGATTCCGGAGTCTTCGACTGGTCGGATGTCGACCGAGACAGAATATGCATACTCGTCGTGGGGCCAAAGAAGCGCACACGACCGGACGCCATGTCGAACTTGACCGGCCTTGGAATCAATTTCCCAATGATGGCCTTGCTTTGACCTATTTCAGAATGCTGGGATGATATGACCTGCTGAGAAGAGTCCGTGTATGGTGGAGGTTCATCGTCGTACGTTGGTGTCGATTGGGATTCCGAGTCCGAATCTGCGACATTATACGGATCGAAATGATCTTGAATGCTTGAGTGATTTCCGGACGACAGCGGGATTGCATGGCCCTGCCCACTTTGCTTTAGAAGGCTCTCCAGGTCTTGAATGCGTTTGCTCAGTTCATCCGCAACGGCTTTCGAGTTGGCACGACTGGATCATAATCAACGGCTGTCTTCGCGAAGCAAGCGTATACACCCACTTCTTCCTCCCATCCCTTGAATCGAAAGCGCAAGTTGCGCCGGTCTGGCGGCACTGGTTGCATGCGTTGTGCCCCGGATCCACCTTACACTGTAAACAATGAGCTAGCATTGCGCACGTGAGAACGTGCGACCTACTCTAATGCGGCTTTTCCGACAATTGAGACATGCCATGGATGCTCGCCGCCTCCGTCGTGCCGAGAACTCAGCATCCGCAGCGGAGCTCATCATAGCGTGATGTATGAATTAATGCAAAGAGGAGGGGCGCCGGCCGGATTATGAAGAGGCAGTATGCGATGGAAGAACAGAGGACGTGGAGTTCGGCACGTACCCTCTTTAGCGTGGCAGATGGATCGACTGCGCTAAAAGGTTAGGGTGGCGGGGCCCCGGATTGTAGTGGAAAAGGATAAGCGGTGATTCGATCATGGGACTGAAACACCAGCCCAATGCTTAATAAAGGCGATCAAGAGGAGATGGGTTGTGCCATTCACGATGCGAAGCGTATAGCAAGTAAGGCCACAAAAGACGCTCGAAAGTGGTCTCTTGCCAGGAACGTCTTTGAAATGTCAACGTCTTGGCTCGCAGATACTCGCCCACGTTCTTGCCCAGCGTAGAAACACTTGTCGAGCTCAAGCCGCGATCCAAGTAACCACTTAGTAAGTGGTGAAAAGCGCTAATGGAGACTTTGAAACGCTCAATGTAGCTACCATTGTACCGTCGTCGAGCATCAACTTGATCTTGTCGATGGTAAATAGTAACCCACTCGAAAGTTGCGTCATGCAACGGTCAACTAAAACAGCGATAGTGTAAGTAATAATGCAAAAGTTGAAATGATTCTTCCGATTGGTGTTATGTTCGGCCGTTGTCGAACTTGGTTGTGGAGCATCCGTGGTTCGCCGAGCTGTACCAGCATGGCCTGGTTCCTCGGGTGGTACTCTAGCGGAAGGGTCAGGAGACACAAATACCATAAAGGTGCAACGTGTATGGGTGTCGAACACGGGCTCAAATTTTGCGGGTGCGAAGGTCATCACGGATGATGGTGGGAGGGCAGGGTTCGATTCGCGTGCGAGGAGTTGCGTGTCGCATGCTCCCTTCTTCTTCGTGATGTCAAGCAGCGCGGGCGGCAGGTTGTCGAGGAAGATGGGTTCGAACAAACCCGCCAGCTCGCAGTGTGTCCTCGGTGCGCGGTTTCTTGTTGTCCACCTTCTGCACTCCATGCCGCGTCGTGAATTCTGAGAGCTAGTCAATCACGTCAATATCGAGCTTCTCGAGGGTCGAGGGCGCTGACGGCCCACCGTTGGACGCTGCAGCGATGCGAATGGGGCCCTTGATCACGTTTCCACTGGATGCGTCGCTGCTATTGCCATCGGTACGTCCCTGGTCTTCGCAGTCGTGAGGTTAGGGAGGCATCGCAACATGCCACCAAAGGACGAGCAAGGGCACTGTGCAAAGTAGCATCACGGCGACAGCCATCTTATGACAAGACGCCAGTCCATCTCGGCTGAGACGGGCATGGCGAGCAAATCGGAGTGGAGCACCGCGTGTGAGGTTTCGTTCGGAGGTGTGCACGTTGGAGTTCCGTCCCGTCTCTTGAGAGGTGTCGTTCACGCCAAGCTCCGATTCCGACAGTCTGGTAGGGCGGGGGCGGGGCTACTTACCTCCCAACTCCCATCGGCAAACGACTTCCCTCCAACATCCATTGTCTGCTCCGAGTGTCGGCTGTATTTCCGCTGGAAGTAGATAGACGCGGAAGGCTGGATGGAGGTATTGATTGGGTCCTCCTGTAGCCGAGTAGATGCTTAGGCAACACATTTGTATAGGTAGGACCACGAACGTTTCCTTTGCACAGTCACTGGTTATTATTCACTCACAATTTTCCTCATCTTCACCATGTCCATCAAAGGCAAAGTAATCTGCATCACCGGCGCTGCCTCCGGCATCGCCTACGCAACCGCCCGCCATTTCGCCAGCAAAGGCGCCATCCTCTCCCTCGCCGACATCCAAGAACAGCCCCTCAACGACCTCGCAGCGGACCTTCAAAAGAGTGGCGCCCAAGTTCTCGCCACCGTAGTCGACGTCACCAACCGCAAATCCGTGGAATCCTGGATCGCTGCCACAGTCGAGAAATTCGGCAAGCTCGACGGCGCCGCCAATCTCGCTGGCGTTATCGGGAAGCAGAACAATATAGCTGGTGTTGCGGACATTGATGATGACGACTGGGACTTTGTGCAGAATGTCAACGTGAAAGGTCTGTTGAACTGTTTAAGGGCTCAGGTGCCACATTTGAGGGATGGAGGGGCGATTGTGAATGCAGCGAGTATTCTTGGGCTCATAGGCACGAAGAACAGCATTGCTTATGTAGCGTCGAAGCATGCTGTGGTTGGCATGACGCGGACGCTCGCAAAGGAGTTGGGCGAGAGGAATATTCGTGTGAACTGCTTTTGCCCGTAAGTCAAATCTGGATCCGCTCTAATCGAGGATGAACGCTGATACTTGACTGCAGAGGCCCAATCAAGACCCCAATGTTGGAGAAATCAGCTGCGTTACGAGGGAGTAGTCTGGAATTCGACTTTCTGGCTCTGAAGAGAGCCGCAGACCCAAGCGAAGTTCCTCCGCTTATCGAGTTCTTGATATCCGACGCTGCGTCCTTCATAACAGGCGTGGCGATGCCTATCGATGGAGGATGGTATTGCTAGATGCTTGCATAAGGTAGTTGGACTCATTGAAATGTATTTCTGAGTGCATCAGTATGAAGCTTCTTCATAATACTTACCGTATGGCTTAGGCCACAATGCAGTAGAGGTTTGGCTAGAGACGCAGCCTCCATTTACTCCAATATTGACTTGGATCTTACCTCTGAATTTTTGCAACCTCTAAAGACAGTACATAAAGACTCTGAGCTGATGGGAGAGAAAGGTGTGAAATGACGCTAGGGTATCTAAGGCTAGATCGTACGAGTCAGGAGGCTACACCATCCCGCATCCGCAAACACCACGTCCACATGAGCGAGATGGCTCATCACGGCATGCCATCTACCTACCCTGACCTGGAGTCTGAGAAACGGCTTGACAAGCACTGTCCTGTTGCTTTAACGCGCGGCGCCCTCGGGCCAGCAAACCGGTCTCCCATCCGAGACCATCTAGCTTCGAATGCGCAGCTAAAACTGCGGCCATGCTCCACCTTCACAAAGCGGCCACAAATGGAGCGATTCGGAAATCGGGCATTCAGTCGTCCGGATTTTGATGAAGAGGTGTACGCGAGTCATGCGGTTGTGTTGGCTTGCAGCCCCTCTTTTGGTGCAGCCAACAGCATCGCGGGATTCCTTACCCGATCGCGTATAACATAGCTCCGACATCGTGCTATGCAATAACACATACTCTTTGCGTTCTCAGCTCAGGCTCGTTATCGCAAGATCATACGTATACGTATAACAAACGACATAATGGGCTCCGTGGACATTCCGCTAAAGGGCAAGATCATACTCATCACCGGCGGTGCATCGGGTATGTCCGGGCGCAATACCCTCGTCCAAGCTTCTACTTGCGATCACGTTACTAAACCTACCCAGGTATCGGCCTCGCCCTCACAAAGCAATCTTCAGCTCTCGGTGCCAAAGTCCTCGTCGGCGATCTTCGCACAACGCCAGATTTCGACAGCTTCGCCAAGGGCAAAGACAACATCCTCTACGTCCCATGCGACGTAACCAACTGGCCGGATTTCCTCAAACTTTTCGAAGCCTGCGAAAAAAAGTGGAATGATGTACCTGACGCGTACGGGATTTGCGCCGGTCTTTTCGAACCCGCCTTTTCAAACTTCTGGCAAGAACCGGAAGAAGACGAGGGCTACAAGCAGGTCGATGTGAATGTTAGCCATCCAATCAGGCTGACGCGGCTGGCGATCAAAAAGAGCTTGGGACGGGGGAAGCGGGCGAGTGTTTGTATCATTGTGAGTTTCGAGCCTGCCATACAGACGTGGCGCTGCTGGAACTGATTGCTATCTCCAGGCTTCAATCGCAGGCATTGCAGGCAACCTTGCCGCACCCCTCTACTGCGCAACCAAACACGCCGTCGTCGGCTTCGTCAAATCAATGAAAGACAGCGAAGCCATTACCGGTGTCAGAGTCACTACAATCTGCCCTGCGCTCGTCAACACGCCACTCATTACCCCAGACAAGATAGTACAGTACTCGATGAGCGAGGAGAAAGCGCTGTCGCCCGAGGATGTGGCAAGCAATATGCTGCACCTGATCCAACAGAAGAAGTACGAGTGTGGAACGGTGCTGGAGCTGAGTTTGGCAGGGACGAGGGTTGTGCCTGAATGGAATATCGATCCGCCGAATGCGCCGGGATCGGGGTCGAACGCGGAAGAGGTGAAGGCGGGGGCAGCGGCGTTGATGAAGCCTATTCAGGACAAGCTGGCAACAGAGAAGGCATCGAAGTTGTAGTTGGTGGGTAGGGCGTCGTGGATCCTTTATGGATCACCTCGGACATGAAATAGCCCAAGCACGCAAAACAACGGTCCTCAAACAACCTCTAGTATCGATGATCGCTCACCTAATACATAGGCATTCCATCATGGTGACCACCGCATTGCATCTCTGGCACGTTCGCATTCGTACTCAACTCTGGGTAACCTGGCCATGCATACTGCTGTGGTGCGTTGTTCTGCTGTTGTATTGGAGCACCATCTTGCTGTGGCGCGTTGTATTCCGGCGGTATGTTCTGTTGCGGGCGCGGAACCGAGCCTAGGCTACGTCGTCGGCGAAGCAGCAGCAACAGATGTCCCAACCCCTTTTTTGATGGGCAGTACTGCAAGCTCGCTGGGAATGGTGCTTTGCGCTCATGTTACCATTATTCGAGACGAAGGCTGCGGCGGGTAGATCTGGTGGTGGCTGAGTGCAAAATGTCGATTTGAGGGGTGGGGCTTTACTCCATCGGACCAAACGTTGGAAAGCGTTGCTAGTGCGCATCAGAGTAATGTATTGAACTGCGACTCGAAAGGACGAGGGAATAGCCTATGAAAGGGGTATGGAAGGAATAAAACACAAAACAATAGATAAATAAAGAAACAAAAGTATTCTCACAACCGAGCTGCTAGTGATCCGCCCTGGTCATCGCAAGGAATGGTAGCTACCTCAACTCGGATAGGTTGATTCCCGACGTGCATGCAGTTTCATAACGTTGAAAGTAGACGTACTCCCTCGACGTGATTTATTAGTTACCCGTACTATCAGAAGCTACCAGCGGGGAAGGGTGTCTGGCCGCGACCACCAGGAGGGAAGATCATCGGCTGCTGACCAGGTGCCATGAACATCTGGGCCATACGACCGAACTGCTGCTGCTGCTGCTGTTGCTGGATGCGAAGCTGGTTGCGGGTTTGGAAGGTGGCCTCGAGCTGGCTCTTGCGAACATCTTTCATCCACTTCTGGAGTCATTCTACAAAGTTAGTAAAGTTTCACCGAGAGCAATCTCAGAGCGTGTTGTCTCGCACTGCGTCCCACCATTGCGTGCGATTATGGTCAGTCATTGTGGAATTCAAGAATTGTCATCTGAAAAAATCATCCACGGCATCCCATCCTAGGTGGTCCAAATGCGAAGGACTCAGCGAAGTCGTGCCTACTCTTGACGGAGACGAAAGTGAGCACAGACTCTTTCACTAACGTCTCCATCTGAGTCCCCATTTCGACTGCAAGTATATGTTCATTCAGTGTTAGATAAATGCCTCATCCCGCCAAGTCGTTGGGAATACCTTCATATCTAGTAACCTGGAAATAGGCACGGTGGGTCCATGGCTGGCGGAAACATATTGAGCCATTTCGTGAAGAGGATACCTACCGCTCTCTCGGTACATGCTGCATTACGCTGCACTAGTGGCTGGAGTAGATGTGAGAGCGGGAGGGGGAGTGCGGAGCGAGTTATATTCGTAAGAAGCGGCTAGCAATGAATCTCACTAGTAGATAGGACGAGCGCGTATGCAGTAGTTATCTCCGATCTAGTGGTAGTCTCAAAGATGAGCTCGTTAGCACTAGTTCGTCCAGCTACACAGGGACCAGCTTGGGGAGTAGAGGGGGTGTTGATATGGCTGGACGAAAAGGAAGGTACTCGACAACTACCACATCTGCAATGGCGAAGGACCATGGATGACGCAGGAACATTGCAGATGAAAACTTGACTAGCTTGGGTAGACTTGTTCGAACTCCGCACTGGCGCGATTACAAATATGGTGATCGTCGGAGGCAGCCGATAACAAAGAACCCTCGCCGCCGAATCGGCGTTCTCTAATCGACACACTCACAACCTTGAACCCGCATGTTCACATTCCATCAAGCTATGAACGCAGATGCGCAATTTCTGGTACGAGTTCCGAGTTCTTCCTCCGGGTTGGTGCCAGAAAACGTCACCTCTAGGCGCCAACACAGCGGCGCATCCAAGCAAGCGCCGCAAGTCTTATTTTTGCGCCGAGGCCGTAGAGCCGCACCTAAAAGCCGAACAAGACTTTGACCCACTTAAGATCAGGACGCTTCGCTCGACCTGCACCTTGCCGCTACTTCCTTCTTAATCATTCGCCTGCTTGACACCTGAGGTGCATCGCCTCGGAGATTGGCTGTTCGCCCACCGCGGCCCCATATTCACTCGCATCTCGGATCGCCTAGAGCCTCCGAGCATTTGAAATTATGGAGCCTCCTCGTCGGCTGCACGTCACGAGGAACATAAGAGTGTGGAGACTCCAAAATCTGCGTAATGTGTGGAGACTCCACAGCTCTAAGCTCAGCTATCGCTCCAAGGCTTGCAAAATTCGGAAAGTGCGGAGACGAGGGCCGATAAGTAGGAGGTCCTTCCCCCCATCTCTGCTCTTTCGTCGTCTCTCGTTCGATCGTACATCAGACCTCTTCATACTGATCTTATCCACTTTTCCTGCCATCTGTCACCATGGGACTCACCGGGAAAACCCTCCAGATGACCCAGCTCTTGCTGGTAGTCCTACCCGCTTTCGTCCTCTTTGGCTACAACCAGTCGGGCGTGGGAGGCCTCCTCTCGCTGGAAGACTGGAACGCCCATTTCCCCGAGATTGATACTATCCACGCCGAAGGAGCCGAGAAGAGCGCGAATTCGACCAAACAGGGTGCCGTCGTCGCTTCCTTCACCATTGGCGCACTCTTTGGTGCACTGGCATGCACGTGGACGGGCGACATTCTCGGACGACGAAAGATCATCTTCGGTGCGGCGATTTTAACGCTCATCGGCGAGATCCTGCAATGCACGTCATTCCAACTAGCGCAATTCGTTGTGGGCAGGTTCATCCTAGGCTGGGGCATTGGAGCTCTGAGTGCGACGGTACCCGTGTGGCAGTCTGAGTGTTCTTCTTCCGCCAACAGAGGTAAACATGTCGTACTGGACGGCTGCTTCATAAGTCTGGGATACCTCCTCGAAGCATGGATCAACCTCGGATTTTTCGAGATCGAAAGCAACCTCGCGCTGCAGTGGCGCATCCCGCTCGCCATCCCATGCTTGATCTCTCTAGTACCCATGGCGGCTGTCTTCTTCATCCCCGAGTCGCCGCGATGGCTGGTGAATAAGGGGCGCGTGGAAGAAGCACGCGTCAGCTTGTGCGCATTCCGTGGCTTGGATCGTGAGCATCCCGAGGTCAGCGCTGAGATCAGTGGCATCGAATTTGCACTTGAAGAGACGGGTCGTAGCGCCGCGAAGATAAGCGACATCTTCACCATGGGCAAGGACAAGCTCTTTTACCGCTTCTCGCTGTGTATCTTCCTCCAGTTCCTGCAGCAGATGTGCGGAAGCAACCTCATCTCGACATATTCCACCGTAAGTCTATCTTTACTACCAAATGCGAGTCTTAAAGCTTACTAACACCTCTAGATTATCTTCCAACAAGGACTCGGCATGGACGCGGAGACCTCACGCGCACTCTCCGGTGGAGCTTTGACCTGGAAGTTCCTATCCTGCTTCGTAGCCTTCTTCACCATTGACCGATTCGGACGACGCAAGCTCTTCATGTTCAGCGGCGCCGGCATGGCGTCGTGCATGCTCGCGCTCGCCGTGGCATCTAGCTACCCCAAGACCAATGATGCCGCGCAAATTGTCTCGGCGCTCTTCGTCTTCCTCTTCAACTTCTTCATCCCGATCGGGTTCCTCGGCGCAAACTTCCTGTACTGCACCGAAGTAGCACCTACGCGACTCCGCGTTCCCATGGCGGGTATTTCCACGGCGAACCACTGGCTGTGGAACTTTGTTGTGAACATGGTCACGCCAGTCGCCATTGAGACCATTGGATGGAAGTACTATCTCGTATTTCTCATCATCTCCGCCATCGTTGTCCCGGTTGTATTTGTGTTCTACCCGGAGACTATGGGTCGCAGCTTGGAGGAGCTCGAGATGATGTTCTCCGAGGGCAAGTCAATTGCGGGCATTGTTCGCGAATCGAGGAAACCGCTGAATGGTGGGTTCTCGTCGGGCATTGGTTTGGGTAAGGACGAGAAGAATGTTGAGGAGGACGAGTATGTGGCTTGAGGCGCTGTGTGTGTGCTGTGAAGAAACGTAAAGTAATAGTGGAGGCAGCGGGTTTCGTCAGCGCAACAAACAATCAATTATGCGCACATTCATGCGGTTAATCAAGAACCCAATCAATCTATGAAATTCGATTAATCCTAGAAACTAATTAGCTACCAGTTCACCCCATGCCAGACCACTGTCGCTCACTTGCGATAATGCTCCCGTCCGCCTATCGCTTCCTCACAATGTGCCCCAACCTCATTTGATGCACCACCTCAGGGCTGTCGACTGTTCGCCTCTAGTATCGGCGGGCACAGATCATAAATGCTCCACGGTTTTGTGTTGTAACTTCACCGCGGCCGATTTCCTTCGATTTCCAATACGCCGGGATCGGGCCGGGATCGGGATCGGGATCCGGCGGGCATTCATCCTCAATCAGCCCCCTTCCCTTACAGTGCGTCCCAATCCCGTACTACCCCGGGTATATCGGCTGTCCGCTTCTAGCGCCGGCGATATCCAATCATAAAATCCCCGTGGTTGTTTGTTGCAACCCCGCTAAGGCTGTCCTCTTTCGATTGCAAGGGCGCTGGGAGTGCGTCCACCTAGAAGTCAGGAAGATGAACTTTGTGTTTGTGTTTCATCTCGCCTCAGATGGTGGGAATGAAAGCCTGATGAGTACAGTGGTCAGATTCAAGCGCGAACGCCACCTCGTCCAGCTCCTTAACACTGGTGATTTGCAACCCGGAGCCTCAACTCGCCCCACTTACTCGATCATGCATTTCAACGCTTGGGTAGTATTGGTGACGGTACTGCCGACGTTGGAAAGAGGCGTTATCCGATGAACGGGAGGATGGGGATTGAGCGCGCTGTGGGCCAATATTCCTGCTGCGTGTGGAAGCCGGCTCAGATGAGCTAAGGCAGAACAATTGAGTCCATAATTGACAGGCTACAGCTACGCTCAGCTGCTTCTTCTAGAAAATTTGAAACTTCCTGTATTGTAAAGTTCCCTTGTAAAGCTGGTTGGGCAGAGAGAGTAATGCTAGTAACAATATGGTCTTGCTCCTCCGTTAGTACGCCATGTGTTTGAATAACATTAAAAACATCGGTGCAAGCCTACAGTACAACCAAGTTCAGGACAGCCGTAACCGAAATGTTAGAGGGAACGATCAAAGCTGCCAGTGACTTTTTCCGAGTGGAATGAGTGTCGACCACGGGGGGGTTGCAGGTTCGCTTGCAAGAAGCTTCTTAGATATGGTCGGTCTATATAGAGAGGTGTCGTGCCATCCTAGAGAACGTCCGATCTGGGGAGCGCTTCAACCAGAACCGCAGGAATACGGTCTTATGGAATGGCTCCCAGCTGGCTGAAGCAGGCACACCTGGGCTTGCGCGCACTCGTTAAATTCGGATATTGTCAGTGTAAAAGCAGTGACTTCGGAGGATAAACAAATCCGAAAGCGCCACAACCAAACTGCGTGAAGCTTAGTGCAGTGGGCATCCGGGGTAGTCGGTGGTCGATCGACGGCGAGCTATTCTTGGTGGCTAGCGCCGCATCTTCCATCTTGGAACGATTCGAACCAGGATATCAGACTGAAGAGCAGGCTAACAACTTGCGCAACTTGAGGAACGCGTGAAAAGGCGGAAATGAAGGTGGGGTGTCAATGGGTTTCGGCATCTGCTTAGTCATTCATCGTTTCAAGTCTCCTCGGGGAATCGTCCCAACTTCAACCAATACGTCATCCTCCACACGTCTCACACTCCGCGCTCGAATCGCAACATCAACTCATCAGCCATGATCACAACTCAGGAAAGCTCCATTCCCGCAAGATAGTATCAGTGAAAGCCTTCAGCCCACGCCAGAATTCGTTCCAGGCGCGTCCCTGCCATGTCACTACAACCCTCCAACCCAGAAACAGCGCCTCTCCTCATCCACCCTACATTCCCATCCGTCTACCAAGGTGGCTTACAACAAGCCCAATATGTTCCGCTCGGTCCGAGCAAGTCGGAGCCGACGTCAAGCATCCGTCTAAAAGTCTCCGCAGCAATGTTCTCTTTTATAATCCTCGGCCTCTTCACATCATCAATCGGCGTCATGCTCCCACCACTCTCAACACACTACGCCCTCAACGACCTTCACGTCTCATTTATCTTCCTGGCCGTTCCCTTTGGATACATCATCGGCGCTTCCTTGAATCCCTTTCTCCATGGCCAATTCGGGCAGCGCGGTATCGCTTTCTTTGGCCCCGCACTACACATTGTTTCTGCTGTGGCGTTGGGTTTGCATCCAATATTCAGTATTTTGCTTGTGGCGTTTGCTGTCAATGCGATGGGAACAGGTATGCTTGATGGGAGTTGGTGCGCGTATGCTGCTGGGATGGAGAATGCGGGGTTCGTGAGTGGGTTGCTGCACGGAAGTTTTTCGGTCGGGGCGGCTGTGGGGCCGTTCTTTGCTGGAGCGTTGATGGAGAAGGGAATGGAATGGTGGGTGTGGTATTATGGGATGGTGAGTCCTGCATCCTTCTCTTCTCCGTTCCGAATGCCCAACCGCGAAAGGTCCTTCACGGAACAGTCTACATATTGCAGCATTTTAGACTTCAACATCAGCTAATCCACAGACAGGCCATCGCATCCTTCGTTTCCCTGACGATCCTCCTCTACGCGTTCCGCCACGCAACCGCCACCCATTATCACTCCACCCAAAACCAATTCAATCTCTCCAACGAGAGCACCACCTCGAAACCTTTCGCCCGCATGCTTAAGTACCCCGCTCTCTACCTCTCATCCCTCTACTTTTTGACCTACTGCGGCATCGAAACCGCAATTAGCGGCTGGATTGTCTCTTTCACCCTGCGCTACCTCCATGCCAGCCCCTACCTAGCCAGCCTGTCATCATCCGGATTCTGGTCCGGTATGGCGGCCGGCCGTCTTCTCCTGGGCCATTCTACCGATCGGATTGGGGTTCGGCGCGCGGCTACTATTTATTTGCTTCTTGCTATTGCGGTGCAGGTGGCTTTTGCGTTTATCAAGGTTCCAGTGGGTGCTGTGGTGTTGATGACGCTCTTGGGGGTGTTCATGGGACCACTTTTCCCGTCCGGAGTTGTGGTTTTGACGAGGTTGCTGCCGGCAGATCTACATGTCCGTGCTGTTTCCTTCGTTGCGTCTCTTGGACAAGTCGGTGGAGCAGCGCTACCGTTCGGAATTGGGGCGTTCGTTGAGAGCGCAGGCATCGGCGTCTTTCGATGGGTTATTTTGTTGTTCACGGGTGTGTCGCTGGTTGTGTGGGCTGTATTTGTGACGCTGAAGCCTGCGAAGATGACGGAGCATGCTACCACCCCTAGTGAAGATGGCATCAGGGACGACTAGAAAGCTAGAACATAGATGATAGAGACAGATAAATGGCAAAGGTCAAAAGAGAAGCTTGTTCTAGGGAGTCGTTGCGAACTCATCAGAAGACTGTTCTTAGTGCCCACGCCTCGTCCTTACAATAATTTATAAAAATCATAGCCTCACCTCCACATCACCCTCGCCTCATCAACAGTCGAGCCTCAACCGGTTGTTTCCCAGTCCATCGTTAGCGTCTCACTACGCTCGGGTCATTGGACGACCACATGGTCTGTGCACTATATCTCGGACCCGAGAATCATCTCGCACCCGAACATCACAGAATCTCAACTGAGGGCCCGAACCGCTAAGTTTGGGGGAGCAAAATACGGAGAGATTACGAGCGTAGAAAAGGACTCCACAGGGTATATATGTCATGTCTGGAATCGAGTTCTCCACTTCCCACATCTGCAAATACAGAATCGACTACTCAATGTACTTGTACAACTGCATGCCACATATCGACTCTTCTACCATCATAACCCGTAACGACAAGGAGTAATTTTTATCTTGCCACTGCATCGATCCATCCTCAACGCCGTCTCGCCGGTCCTTGGCTATCAACCCAGTCTTCGCCCGCGCCCAAGTGTTCACTATGGACGCTCCAGATTCACCAATGGAGGCAAAGCCCTCTTCTGATCCCTCTGCCACATCATCTACAGTCGTGAAAAAGCTGATATTCGAATCTTCCAATGAGACGAAGGAAAAGAAAGATTATCCCACCATGAGCCGCATAGTCGTTGCCATGCTAGCGGTCTACGTGACCATTTTTCTAGTCGCCTTGGTCCGTTCCCATACCCCCTATCATCTCATTATGAAGGCTTCCGTACTAACATGTCGTAGGACAAAACCATAATATCCACCGCCCTCCCCCGCATAACCGACGACTTCTCCTCCCTCTCCGACCTCGGCTGGTACGGCTCATCCTATCTCCTCACCCTCTGCGCAACACAACTCTTCTGGGGCAAAATCTCCACCTTCTACTCAACCAAACCTACCTTCATCGCTGCTATCATGCTCTTCGAAGTCGGATCAGCGATTTGTGGCGCAGCCCCGTCGTCCGCTGTCTTCATATTCGGGCGAGCAATTGCGGGTATGGGCAGTGCGGGGATTAACAATGGGAGTATCGTTGTGGTGATTGAGACTGTACCGTTGGCAAAAAGACCGATGTTCCAGGGTTTGATTGGCGCTATCTTTGGGATTGCTTCTGTGCTTGGGCCGTTACTGGGTGGCGTGTTTACCGAGCATGTTAGCTGGAGGTGGTGTTTTTACATCAATCTCCCGTTTGGGGCCGTTGCGATCGCTATACTCATACTGGTCCTCCGATTGCCGGCTAAAAAGGGTGCGAAAGTGCCTTTGGGAAAGCAGTTGCGACAGCTGGATCCGCTTGGAACTGTTCTCTTTTTGGCGTCGGTCATCTGCCTCTTGGTCGCGTTGCAATGGGGCGGTACAAAATACGCGTGGTCAAACTGGCGAATCGTCCTCATGCTGATGCTCTTCCCACTTCTGCTCATCGCCTTCCTAGGCGTACAAATCTGGAAACCGGAGACCGCGACTTTACCGATACGCATCATCAAGCAACGAAGTATTGCAGCAGGCTTCGTCTTCTCGATCACACTTCAAGCCAGCATGCTTGTCCTAACTTACTTCATCCCACTCTTCTTCCAAGCGATCAAAGGGTTCTCGCCCGTTAAGTCTGGCCAAGCCATGCTCCCTTCTATCTTGGGGCTTGTCGTAGCGGCCATAATGGGAGGTGGGATTGTCCAACGGATGGGTTACCCAGCGCCCTTGATGATCATGAGCTCGGTGTTAGCATCGATAGGCGCCGGCCTGCTCACGACGTGGCCCGTCACGGTGCACCATAGCGCTTGGATCGGCTACCAAGTATTGTTCGGCTACGGCTGTGGTATTGGTATGCAGCAGCCTATCATGTCTGCTCAGATTGTGCTGGCACGCGAAGATGCACCGATAGGCGTGTCGCTCATGTTTGTCGCTCAGAATCTTGGCGGTGCAATCTTCGTCAGCGTCGCGCAAAGCGTGTTTGCGGTCACGCTGGCGGAACAATGGACCAACATTCCGGGACTCAATTTCAGCAGCAAGAACGTGGTGGAGATGGGAGCGACCAATATTAAGGACATGGTACCGAAGGAGCTGCTTGATGTGCTGCTGGAGGGGTATCGCATCGCGATTCGGAATGCCTTTCATGTCGGGCTTTCGCTTGCGTGTGCTAGTCTGGTGGGCGCAGTGATGATGGAATGGAGGAGCGTGAAAGAGGGCGAGAAGAGCTTGGCAGATGTGGAGAGTAAAGGCAAAGAAGGCGAAGAGAAATCGAGCCTGTAACTGAGAGGTAGGGAAGGTAGGGATGTGTCAGTTCAATGTGTCTATACTCCTATCAGCCCAGGAATCTCATCTCTCTACACTCAACCTGCATCGACGGTGGTCCCATCGGCTCGTCTCTCGCGTTGCACATTCTTGACGCACTTGATACTCTCGTTGAGTTCACAGCGGAGATTTGACTACATAGATATAGCCACATTGTTTCTTTGTTTGCGGATGCTGCATCTTCGCAAGCTGTGTTGAGGTCAGTCTCGGATTGTGGAGCTGATGAAGCTCTTTCAAGGCGTCCAGCACCTGTCATCTCCTCCTGTCGGATACGCAGGATGAAGCTTGGCCGTAAAGCTTCAGAATGTCAGAATGAAACCCAAAATCGATGCATGCTGATTGTGATTTCGGGTCGAGTCAGCACAAGATGGAACAAATCTATTGCCGCCAACGCCTCGGAGAAATTCTCATCACCTAACTCAAAGACCGACCTGCAACCAAGACGGCTCTTTTCGCCCACTCACGATATCGTTGGATTACCCTTCTTGCAAAGGGGCATCCGATTTGGTTTTGGCGCATATTGCGCTAAATCGGCTGCAGTTTTCAGCAGATGCTTTCGCGCTTCGTTGAATCACCGCATTCAGTACTGTGAAGATGCACGACCCCGTCGAGTTCCGAGAGTCTGGCACTTCTTAAGGCGACCAAAATAATGTTGTATTTCACGCTTCTTGATATATTTGTCTTGCACGACACTGAACTTGATGCGTTCGAACGATTGGTCAAGACCAACGTCCGTTCGATTCCCGAGTTCGAGGATATGCTTAATCGTGGGTACCTGGGGATACTGATAGCCGAGGCCGAGAACAAAAATTGAAGGATCTTTGAGGTTCAGAGTGAAGAAGAGAGAAGTGAGCTGTGTATGATACTGCGCGCCTTTTCATGAAGAGGTTCTGGCGCAGGTGAACCATATTATCGGTAAAAGGCTAGCACTACTTGCGCAAACAAGTCTAAGTCTTGTCATTGCCGAATCACGATTGTTTAACACTATTTTCACCAGTCGTTCACGGTGGGCACCTAGATAAAGAGGGCACAGACACTGTGTCGCACGCTCTACGTCAGTCGCGCGTTGGATTCTTCTGCTTTCATCGCATCTTCGGAACACTTGCCCCACTAACCTCGAACGCATACTCTCAGTCCACCTCACAATCACCCACCACCCATCATGTCTAAGGAAACCAACTCCGTCCTTCCCATAGTAAAGTAGATATCCTACCCAGAATCCGTGAAGTACGCCCTGACATCCCAACAGGGCTCTCAACAACAAACAATACTGCGACCTAGTTATCACATGCCAAGGCACCACTTTTGATGTGCACAAGAATGTCATCTGTACCGGTTCCGTATTCTTTGAGAAGGCGGTCAAGTTTTCTGTGGAACAGGTATGACACAGGATCCTCACGTTTGAGGATTTGCATTGCTGACCACAGAGCAGGAAGCCGAAGACGACTGCATCGACCTCCCGGAAGATGACCCCGAGATGATTCGCCGCATGATTGTCTTTCTTTACTATCGCGACTACGATCCGACCGGCATATATCATGTAGACAGGCTCGGTGAGGTGCTGTTGGCTGTAGATGGTGGAAACCGCGCACCTAAATACCACACCCGTGGCAACTGCCAGGACTGCGCCTGCATGGTGTTGCTGAGCGCACCGATAGACCCGCCACAGCCGTGGACCTGCGCTCTCACGGGCCTGGTTCGGAGTAGGACTGCTATGAAAGAACACCCCTCCAAATTGATGCAAGTTGCGAGTCCGCTGAGCACGCACGCCACCATGTATGCGCTAGGCGACAAGTACCAGGTGGAAGGGCTTTGCGCAAAGTCACTGGAGAAGTTCAGGTCCTCCCTGTTCGCTCATCGGGAGTCTGAGGATTTCATCGACGCAGTGCAAATCGCGTACACGTCAACTCTGGATAGCAATCGCGGACTTCGTGACGCAATTATACAAGCACTGGAGGAATACTTCGACATCCATATTATAGCGATCCCCGGGGCTGAAGAGGAGTTGCCGACCATCAACAGATTTTCCATGATGTTGCTAAGGCACTGCGCAAGCGAAGCAGAGAAGAAGAGGAGCAAGAGACAGGCAGAGGATGAGGAGGCTGCTCGGGAGGAAGAACGCACGCGTGCCCGCTTCGCAGGTGTTCGATTTTGATCAGCTCAAAGTTTGGCTTCTCAGATTGGACCTTCTCTGGTTAGATTGTGACCAGGTGTTGATATGACTTTGCACGCGCAGGGGGTTACTCGATCTAGTAAGCTATGTATAACACGGCCTACTCTCTTACTTCGCTTTCTCAGTGCCATTATGGTCATTTGAGATGTTCTTCCCATCCCCTCCCACTCATCGCCCTTTCCTTCCCGCCACATGCATCCACGTCACACGAAATTCGCCTTCCCACCCCACCACAAGACAAAGCCACATTCCTCCCGCAGCAGCCGCAACCGATACCTCTCCCCGCTTTAACCACCTTCCGCAAACCAACACAAAGATACCGCATTCATCACTTGTACCTATTTCCGAATCCAGCGAAAGCACAGAATGCGGCAGCCGCTTGCGCGCGGCAAAAAGCCGCTGTGTACTTCAATGAGATTATCACTCTTGCATCCAGCAACGGCCAGCGACCAGAGAACACATTCACAGGCGCATTCTCACCTTGATTTAGGAGGCATTGATCAATATCTTTGAGCATACCATACATACGGGTACACTTTGACCGCATCGTCATCGTGCGACGGACCATCGAACACCAGCCACCATCATGTCAACAGGTCGCACCAACGCCCTCGACGCCCTCCCTCGCGGTTCTCTGCTTACCTACTTTCGAAACCCATACTCGCGCCCACGCCTACCTCGCCGCTCATCGCGGTACCACCAGCGTCCTTCGCGACCATACAGCAGATACCGGCAGCACCCTCAATCATCTCGAAGACCACTACTCCCACGCATTGCCGAAAAGTCCGAAGCCGAAGCCAGTGGCTCAGACATCGATACAGATATCGACTTGGAAGCGCAGTATAAGTACTGGGGCGTCGGTTCACAAGCTTTCGATGAAGAGGACGGCGATAAGAATCATGAGAATGCGATTGGGGCTGAGAGGTGGAATTGGAAGTGGCTTCATGTGGTAGGGTTTGTGTGCTACACCTTTCTCTTGCTTGTTGTGGTACTGAAGTTGGATTCGTCGCTTTCGCATACTGGGATTGGGACAGGTATGGGGGAGCAGGAGACTCTGGAACAAGGTCACGAGGTAATTCCAAAAGTCATCTGTCGAGTGAGAGAGAAAACGAAATGGCTGACATTTGCTTGAAGATCCAATTCTGCCGATCAACTACCAACCGCGAGGTTCCGAGTTCCCGCGTATGGCGAGTCATGGCACCCACCTCGCTCGACGAATGCAATACGGAGATCGTTACACTCAAGGTTGGTGCCACGGAGGAATGGAAATTATGGCCGGATGATGAAATCTTACTCGGCGACCCTGGTCAGTTGGACGAAAAAATGCCAACAGCTAGGAAATTCATTCAGTCCGCAACCGATAGCGACAAAGATGCCTCAGACGAAGAGCTCGGCGACGATCGTGCGGAAGAAGGGAAGCTGGGGTTGGAGCGACACAGCGGGCGCGGTCGCTATCGAAGATTGACTGACTGCTGATATTTGAGAGAAACGCGATGCGGCGTGCATTAGTATTTGGGCACTATGGATAAGTGCAATTCTTGGCTTTGTTCGCGACACTGTGGTATGAAAATGAAGCGTCAAAATGTCTGCAGTGGTGTTGTTATCAGCAGGAGAGACGGAGAGGCATAACAAATTTTCCACCTGAATTCTTGACTCAAACCAATGGTTTTCATAATCAGTCAAGGCGTAGCCAAACGCCTTTTCTTGAAGCATCAGACTGGCGCTCGCATACCTCTTCCTATCAGTACATGAACCTCACGCCAGCATTTCGTTCGTTTGGTCGGAACAACCCGACCGCAAAGTTGACTATAATCCGTTTTCGATCCAGCGCTTCGCATCCTTCCAATCCTGTGTGGAAATCCTCCCCTTAAATCGACGTAATCGATCTTCTTCATCAATCATGTCAGTTCTAACTCGCCAGGTTCGTCCAGGGGCGTTGAGCAGCGCTTTCGAAAGACCACGTTCCAATCTATGCCCATAATCCAGGAACTCTTGCGCCAGCTCCTCCAGTCCCTCTTCTTCTTCTTCGTCATCGAAGAAATCGGGGAGATTCCAAAAAGGATAGAACTGGAACTTGATATGGGGCGACTGCGATGCTATGTCGGCAAACTGAAGAAGCTCGGGGTACTCATTGGCGCCGTCTTCGGTACGACGGTTCACATAGATGCAGAAACTTAGGTCGACATTCGAGACGGCCGCAAGGACTGACGGCGGGGCCAATTTCCGGAAGTGCTCCCATGCATTGGCCGCGTTACTGAAAGATTTGGTGTGGCTGTGCGGGAAACTCTTGTATCCAGGTACCTCCGGGTTGGTAGTGTTGCCACTGTCGAAGTTGAGTGTGTTGACTTTGTATGTAATGTTGCGGGTCTCATATGCGAGTTGTTTACACACCAGGCTAAAAGGATTGCATGGCTTGCTATCGTGAATACCAATGCCGGATGGCTCCACGAATTTCCCGGACTTCTCGCCCTCGTTATAATTTGTCCAGGTCCAGAAGATGCCTGGTTCATGAGAAAGAGCGTACTCGGCAATCATGACACGAAGTTCGACGGGAAGTTCCATCAGTCGAAATCTTGGAGCGAAGAAGTTGAGCATGTAGTTGCGGAAGCTCTCGTTCTCGAGGAACCTGCAGGGATTAGCAGCCTGCTATGATCATCGTTGCCCCTATGAACCTACTCTTCATTCATTTTCTTCGACAACAAGCGATCAGTGAGCTGCATTCTCCCGTGCGCGCTTGGAACTAGTAGTGTTGCGGTCCCTAATTCTCCGTTCGCTGCATCCATATCGAGCTTTGTTTGGTCCTGAGTTTGGGTGTTGTTCTGCGCTCCCGGCTCCTCTTTCTGCGTCATATTTGCAGCAGACTTCGAGATGGGACGTACGTGTATAGTTCACAGCTTTCAAGTTGGAGACCTTGAGGTGCATGCTGAGGTTGAAGCCAAGGTTGAGCGACGTTGCCAGTTTCATGTTCCAAGGGCGCTAGTGCGCAGAAAAAAATCAGGCCGTGAACCATCAGATGTAGTCATAACCTCACCGATTTCTCGGATCGCAATTCTCGCAATAAAATCCCTATGTCATCCTAATTCTTTCAATTTAATTAAGTCGTTAGGAATGCCATGAGTTCTGTAGCGCGCATAATAGTGAAACTGACGCCAAAAGGATGGGGATTCCTCGGAAAATATTTTTAGCTAGTCTCTGAAGCTCCTTCCAATGAATTGTGCTCACATCCTTTCCAAATATATCTCTCAGCCTTCGCATATTCGACTGGCAATAAGCGCCTCTGAGAAGCCGCATAGGACATCCGCCAAACGAAGTCCGTACGGCGACTCGAACAAGACCGCGCCACGCTCGGCCTAGAGCGACAGCGTTGTACTGCAAGAGCACTTGTTCAATATCTTGAGCTACATCTATAGACAACTGTGCTAGGACGTTTTTGTCTGCTTGTTCGACGCGCAGATAGGAGAGGGGCTTGGCAAGCACACTGAACCCAAGGCCAGGATCTCTCGGGGAGAGTCGAGCTTTGGGGAGAAATCTGCGGAACCGACGTTCTGTCTTTGGAACTGGACCATGTCGAGTTTAAGCTTCGGCTCGAGTGATCGATGACGTTCTCTCTAGCGCACTAGATCGGGGTGATCCCGTCACTGGGTTGTGGATACACGACGTGGATGAGCGCACCGTCGAAATGTAAGACGTCGTTCTCAAATTCCATCATATTTCCTTTCAGTTCCGTGTTAAGCTGCAGCTGCTTCGAGACTGAGATGAGGGTGTTGGTCAAGGTAGATTCGTATTCGGTGGCGGGAGGAATTTCCCCACTTCCCCCTCGGGCAGTCGAAGAAAAGCCACTCCGGTCCGTTGCCACAGGTAGATTTATAACCCCCAGACCATCAATTGAGCTTTGCGAGGTAAGGCCAGGAAGCGGAATCGTCCAGGAGATAGGGGGTCGGAGAGCTGTCTGACGTGATCACCGGATATTACGAGAGGACCTGCACTGAATGCCAGGGACCGCCCATTGTAAGTAATGCTAGAACATACTTACTCGTCACACACGGGCATAATTAGTGGTGCACTGTAAGCTCCAACAAGTCCTATCAGTCTGTTATCCAAGCTGGATCTTATTGAGTTACGCCTAGGTAAGCATGCTTGCTGGTGTCGGAGAAGCGGTATTATCTGGCTCGATAGCGGGATGACACGTCCGGGGGAGGAGGAGCGTCGCTGGTTGGTGGAACATCGGTGATGAGTGCCGCATCAGCGGTGGAAAAGCGCCTGGGGTATGCTGATCTATCTTAATCTCTTTGGTTGCACCCTTAGAAATGATGAAACTCCTCGGGGCATTTGAGCACCATCAAAGTCTGCTTCAAGGCGCGTGACGCCACCCAATGACCTCTACTGTAACCACTGTCGGTGTGTGCGCAGCCTACACAACAATAGTGATGGAATCAGGCCTGACGTCCATTTGCATCAGTAGATGTGCTCAATTGGAGTGCTAGACGATGCCAAAATGTCAATTGAATGTAGAAGGGCTGTAGATATCGAAAGCGCTTAGTCGCTCAAACAACAACGCCCTAAGTATCGGAAGTCCCATCCCAAACGCGCCAAACACCTCGCAATACCCCATGAAGCATATTGTGTAACTCGGATTTCTGCTCGCCATCGCCGATCCGCGGTCTCGCCTTCGGGAATGTGTTCGACTACATCGCCATTCGAAAAGAGTTCTTGTATGCAGCTGAAGCATGTTAGTTCTGCACTGCAACATCGGAAACGAGCAACGTTTACTACTAAAGATAGCTTTGGATGATACCGACTTGGACTCCTCCTTCGCCTCCTTATGTATTAACGCATCGGTCGACCGCGTTGATTCGGTCGAGCTGCGGGATGTGATGCGGTAGAAGGGGAGCTTGTTCTTCTCCTGCTGGGCGGTGCCGTAGCTGGCGGTACTGTTGGAGGCCATTGTTGATGATGAGAGGTTGGTGGGAGAAGGGCGGTCACTGTTGAATGCAGAACTAAGGTGACTCGGTGAGACGACTTTAGTTCATGCAGGAAAAGGGAAGGTGGTAGTTGGTATAGAGACTTTGCAATGTGAGTGGTAGTGATGAAGCTGTTAGTGCTGTAGTAACAATGACAGATACCCACGGATGTTTATATGTCTCCTAGGTCGATGCTAGCGATCGACCTACGGAGTTCCTTTCTGGATTGCATCTGTAACGGCGGAGACGCGTCGACTATCAGGACCTAGGAGAAAAACGACGCCTTGCATGCCTCACCGGTGCGGTGCCAAGGTTAGTCAGTCCACGTAACTGCAGGACGGAGTTGACGGTGCTCAAGGCAACAATGGCCCGATTGAGATAATGAGTTCTGCATTAGCGCTGAGACCTCGTCACGAAGACATGGTGTGAAGCAACGCCGTAAGAAAGAAATGCGGCAGGAAGATACGCCGCGCTTTCTGGGGTAGCGGTCAGTGTGTGTTGCCATATCGATGGCGATTAGCTGGCGAGTCAGCGACGAATTCCGTGATACTTCGAGCTTGTACCTTTGTAAGTCGATACAGGTGAAGGTTCGTCCAAGCGAACGCCGTGCGAGCTCCGCAGCTCTCTTTCGGTTAGTGTAGCGCAAGGGAAGCCGACGGTTCATTGGACGAGAGCACGATGACAAAGCGCCAACGCCGGCATATCTCGCCGGTGATCAACTCCGCATCCCCAAAGTACCAACATTCAGTCACGCAACCATCTCACTGCCTTGACAGCCCTCCTAGAAAATTTCGTGCCTAGATTGTTTTCTATTTCTCGAATCGCTGGAACGTTTTCGTCAACGTTACGGGCCGCGCAAACAGTCAGGGCACCTGGCACTGCAACTCCGATAACTACGCCTACAGCACTAGGCTGTGGCAGTTACGACATTTCCCCCGCAGCTTATGCAATTGCAGGCCTAAGAGAGTGTCCCCGCTCGGCAGAGGAAGCCACAGTGTCACTACGCGTTCCCGACTCGATATTGCTGTCCATAGTACTCCGACATAGCAAGCGTACCATTTGCACTCGCATCGAAATGGTTCGAGTGACTCCGTTACAATTCCTACCATCCTTGCACTAACCCGGTTAGACAGGTAACATATTCCCGGCTCGTCTACGGATTGGACACCAGGACCGTACCTTGAACACGAACTACCGGCGCAATGGTAAATTACAATCTTGCGAGCCGTGCCGAAAGGGCAAGCTACGATGTGATCATATGACACCTACGTGTGGCCGATGTGCTCGACGAAACAAAGCCGCTCAATGCGTTTACCACCCAGCGCCTTTGACGAAGAACAGTCTTCCGTCTCCGCCCACTGAGAACGGATCTTCCGTCTCTTCGCTTGTGGAAACGTCAGAGTGGTGCTCCGAGTACGTACGGCCAGCTTCATCACCCCAGACAAATTCTTTGCCGGTTTGGTGAGAAGAATGCTGTGAAGGGCTCCATATGTTCTGCCTCTCAAGGAATGACGCTGACGCTACGGTACCCTTTTTAGTGCTGCTGCTGCTACTACTGCTGCTCCTTCCACGCTTGCCGGACCCCCTCGCGCCAGCTCGATCCCGCAATCACGTTTCACTCGTGCAAGCAGTCTTCCCGCTGCACTCAACTACGGTTATCAAACCATCGAAGAACTTCGTCGCCCACTACCCGAAGCACACATCAGGGGTGACTCCCTACACCACTCACATTCAGGAGGATTCATCCACCACATAGCCATTCTCGCAGAAAATGAAACCAGCATCGGCATCTTACCATCAAGCAACGAGGCTCCTCCAGCGTCCGCAGTACCTGACTCGTACATCGAAAGAGGAGCCGCCGTGCTCACTCTCCTGAAAGACCTTCCAACATTCCAGCGATATATCGACAAGTGGTTCTCTTTCGCCCGGGGCATTCTTCTGGTTGAGCCAATGGTCAAAATTTTCACCTCAGGCCTCTGGGGCGCATGGGCGAAAAGACTACAAGATCAGAATGCGAACGAACTTCGACTCATGTCTGAAGAGATTTGGCGAAATACGCTCAAACCACTTTCTCGACACTTGAATAGGAACAGTTCGCCACGCGAGTTTTGCGCTGCCGTTACTGGGAAAGGCCTCAGATGGGAGGTTGTGGGTATCATCGTCACGCTGGTGGCATTGCTTGCTGGGAGTCTTTCGGGTACGTCCATGAATTGTCAACGTTGCGCGGAGAGTCGCTCAACAACCTGTGGCCCTCACCAAGATCCCCAGCATGGATGCTGATATATCACTAGACGGCGACCCAATCTTTTGCTCTCACGACGAACCGCCTGTTGATCGAGCGGCATTAACGCTAAAGACACACAACGCATCGGAAATATGCCTCTCCTTTTGCGACGATTTTAGCGTGCTGAATGATCTCTACCTATGGCTGCTATACGAGAATACCATCGTATACTGTGCGTTGAGGTCTAGGGGAAGTATGTAATATCTGTCCAGTTAGCATCGGACCTTGCTAAATCAACAGGCTACGAGAATTGGCGCAAAACTGGCCACCTGGTGTCCGCGCTGGTTTACTGCAATCTCCACGAGGAGATAACTGTAAACGCAACTACGCCTCTGTTTATTGCCGAAATGCGTAAGCGGTAAGGCGATACGGACCTAGCTGTTGGAGCCATGCTGATGATGAGTAGTCTCTTCGTGTGTACCTACGAGAACGACAAGTACTCGGCTGTGTACCATGGACGGCCACCACGACTTACCAGATCGTACTGTCTCATTCAACTCCCGCTCGATCTTGACGACTCACAAATCATGCTTGACGGCCAAGAACTCGAAAATGTAATCGGAGGTCTGGACAGCAACGGCTGGAACAGACTCGACTCGATACACCGCTGCACTTTCTCGCGCATCTTTGTGGCCAACGCACTATTAACGGAGAGCATACTCGAGATCTCTATGGGTTCGCTTTCGCAGGAGGAAATTGTGCGCCGGGCCGCCGACATTGAAGAAGAGGCGGAACGTATGTGGACGGAACTGCCAGATTTCCTCAAGCTGGATTGCGAGCCCTATGCAGAACTGCAGCGTGCACCGATCGAGTTCCTATACCTCACTTGGATTCGACTGTCGCATTACAATTATCAGTTCTTGCTGCAGCGTACCCTGATGAAGAAGCTGGGCGCCGAGTCTGCGAAATTGCTCGCAGTATCCAAGGAGATGTTCAAGTTCACACTCTTCAATATAAACCACCGCGACATCTTCAGAGACTTCCAGCTCGACTTTAGCCAACTAATCACAATGGGCGGTATCCCTTCAGCGGCCGTCATTGCCGTCGAGCTGCTCCATCAAGAGCAAGACCCGACCTCATTCTCCGCTCTCAACAATCCTCTTCCGCGCTCAGACACCATACAAGATCTATCCGTGCTCGTGGCTTGTTTGGGGACGATTAAACCTGGCACTAATGGCTTTACGAGCTGCGATCGCGGGCGCAGGTTTCTAAAGAAGATTCTGGATACGATTTTGGATCCTGCATCGAGGGTGGTGAGCAGCGAAGGCATAGATGGGATGGAGGATCCGAGTTTGACCAGTCCGCTGTTCCAGACCGGGAACGATGGGGATTTTATGAGGTGGCTTGAGAACATGGAGTGGGAGCAGGAGAGCTGGGTGAATATTAACTGAGTGCAAGGGTTCGCGTTCGTGTCGGGTATGGCTGCGAGCGCTGGTCAACCAATCATTGGCGTTGAACTCTGCCAATTGCACAGCCGAGCGCCACGACCGTCGTCATCCTTACTGGCGCACGTCACCATTTTGGCCGTTAGTATAAGGCGGCGGAACAATACCACCTGCTCTCAACTATACACAACGTCTACAATCTGTCTAGGACGTTCGCATCCGATCTCGAACACCATTTCCGCATCCCAAAGATCGTGCGCACGCTTCAATTCTGATCTAGCGCACCGTCGGTACATGATCGAGTAAGCACGACAGCCTCAAGATAAGAAAGGTGAGCACAGCCCCGAGAGTAATACACAACTCAAATCACACCAGCCGCACTACAGCTCAGCCTCCAACACTATCTACATTCCTCCATTCCAAATTTCACGTCGTCATTTTCCGGTGTACCAGTTTGGGACTTATCCTGCGACAATACTATATATTAACTCACCATGTGCGGCCACAGACGATACCAACAACCCCAGTTCGCGACACTTGCACTTTCAACTCTTCCACTCAACCCACCACGTTCGTCGAGGAGTGTGCTGCGGACAGAAACGACAATATCGTATTGAAACCGCCGCTGCTATTGCCGCTTTGACTACACAACCCAACGCCCACGGCAACACCGTCACCACCACCGAACTTGCCCCCAACTTCAAAACAACATCTTCCATCAGCAATCCATCCGACCTATCCACCCATGGCCGCCCTCCTCCTCGGTGCCATTGGCATCAGCGCCCAAAAGATCAAAGAGAAGAGGGACGAGAAGAAGGCGAAGAAAGCACTGACGGAGTGGGAGGATGAGCAGGTAGAGGAGTATCGGCGGAAGGCGGTATTGGCCGAGAATGCGCGTGGGAGGAAGAGCGACGAGGCTAGGGAGGAGAGGAGGGGCGGTGGAAGTGGAAGTGGCAGGAGGAGCGAGAGCGAGGAACGGTTGAGGGACGGGGAGGGTAGGGAGGAATTACCGCCGCCGCGGTATGAAGATGTCGTTGCCGGAGCGAAGAAGGGTGGCAACAGCAGCATGTTGAATGTCTAGAGGAGTGTGTAGAGTGGCGCTGGGATCTTTGTGAGCGGTTGAGTTGTTTTTATGTGGCTGGTGCATTGGGTTGGTTGCGCGGTGTTTCCTTGCTCGAGCAATGTCTACACACCTATTTTTAGGCGGTAGTCATCGGCGTTCGGCGCTGGGTTTGCGGGGGTTACTGTTAGTATGTATTCATATTGTTGATAGAGCTTAACACGCGCTTGCTACCAGATTTAACATCTACGGATCAACCAGTCTACACTACACTACTCTACAAAACCGAGATACCCGCATCATGCGAAAATATACCGCGCAAAAGAAAAGAGAGGTGGAGGAGAGGAAACGGATATAAGTAGAAGGATAATTATAGTGAGTAGGTGGTCTTGAGGTGAAGAGGAAGCCGGACGTTGGTGGATGGTTGAGGAAGATCAAAGCCGCGGAAACAGAGAGTTGCACGATGATCAAGAGCAAGTCCTGGATAGGCCTTCTCTCTTGAATGCTGGCTGCTTGAACCTCGCAATAGAGAGCAGGAAGATCGGAGTTCGATTTTGCACGGAGTAGCGTAAGCTCCGAAACGGTAGGTTGCCATTATGACCTCGACATGAGTATCGTGACTGGTATGCGCTTAGTAGTAGTGCTGCAGCGAATCAACACTGTTCTGCGCGAAAGAAAGGCTTGTCGTACGTGAAGCGTAAAGGCAGCGCTGCGAATGTCCTTCTGAGGTAGGAATTGCCTTGTGTTCTCATGTGTAGCTATAGTACATGACATATACATGACTGTGGCAAATTTCAACGTGTGCTGCTTATAGTTAAAGTACCCCTCATCTGTCTCGGCAAGGAGGATGTCTCGGCACGCAGGGAGGGACGGTACCACTTTCTGTGAACCAACTGATCATCAAAATCTCAATTGTTGTGAAGAGAATACGATTCTGGTATCACAGGTAGGTGTAGCAATTCGTAAAGTCCTAGACCAAACCAAGCCGAGCCAAGCCAGCCACTGTCGCGAGACCGGCCCCCTCATCCTCATCGTAGAAGGACAAGTACAAGCGCAGCTTGCGATACCAATCGAGCGGAGAAGCCCGCCCTGGAAGTGCTTGTTGAAGCTTCCGAGTGGCAAGCATGGACCCCACCGGCACACACAGTACGAGTGCACAAAACCCCCCCGCCAACGCTCAGCGCAGCGGATGCGTGCCACAACATACATCCAACCGTTGCACAGCCGCTCAACGAACGGTAAAGTCCCGCAACTACGCCCAAAATCGGGCAGCAGCACGCTCGTGCCTGGTCCACTTCTCGTGTTCAAAGATGCGCTCATCAAACATGGCGCCTCTTGTCTTTCACTCACGAATAGACAGGTAAGCCACTAGCCATTCGAAACAACTCGAACGCCAACCCCGGCGTTTCCCTTACACAAATCTCCACATCCTTCCTCAGTGAAAGATCAGGATGCGAGCGGAACGTCTGTATGATGACGTCGCGCAGCCCACGGTCCGAGTCGACCGTGGACTCGTACGCTTCTTGGCATGCCTCTGGTACTTCGTCGCTACCGAGATGGACGTCGAGCTGGTGCGCAAACTTTTTGCGGGCTAGCGTTTTAAGGCCTGATATGCCGTATCTGTTGGTTTGCTGGTTAGCCAGAGGTTTGTTTTTTTGGCGGGGTTTGGTTGTGTGACGTGACGTGATGTGACGAGGTGCTGGACGAAATTGGAGGGGGGTGCATGCGGCGGACGTTGCACGCTGACGCGTCGGTGTCTCAAGGTCTGCAAGCCCAAAGAGATTGGAAAGTAGGGCGTGCTGATTGGGTTGCAGTGGCGTAAACCCAAAAACGAAGGTTGAGATTGGCAGGGGAAGATAGAGTGTGCGGCCCGTGCGCAACGATCGATGGGCGATCTGCCGCTGATCGGGGCGGGGTCGGAGGTTTGGGAACCGCCGGCAAGATAGCGTGGGCGCGGAAGGGGGGCAACCAACAGTCTGCACGAGGACGCAACGGGAAAGACGGGAACGAGGGGGCATGGAAATGGCGTACTCACTTCTCGGCAATTGCGTACACTTTAGCGTGCGTGATCAGATGTGGCTTCTCTGAGTTGGCATCGGGCTCCGCCGTCATCGAGTCGAAAGGGCATTCGTCGAACTGGTCAGCAATGGGGCTGTCGGGAAGCTTGGTGAACGCATTGAGGCTGTCGAATTGGTTGTCCTGCTCGGCCGGGGGCGTCAGAGGCATTGAGGTGTCGACAGCCGCAGCCATGGCCAGAAGCGGATCCTCGATCAGCGCAAGGTTGAGTTTCTTAGGCGTGCGACGCGCAGCAAAATGTGGCGAACGTGACGACGTATGCCCAGAGGACCGCCGTGAGGAGCGGCGCGAAAGTGACCTGTTCAGGTAGTCTAGATGGTAGAAGTCTGGGACAGGGACCGTTAGCGCGGTATTGTGCATCGGGATACGCCGTTGCTTACAGTGGACCATATGCTCAACGGCTTCTGGATCGTCTTCGGAGAGGTCGATGATGCCGGTGCTCGATTCCTTGAAGGCGTTGCGGCAGGCGCCGTCGAAGAAGGAGGATCGCGATGCAAGCAGCGCACGGTGGACGGGGTAACTTTTGTTGCCGCAGACAATGGTCAGGTCTGAGTATTTGCCAGATTCAAACATGCTGGGACACTTAGCAGGAGTTTTGGAACGAGAAGAGTGAACATACGATGCCAGGGCAGACATGAGTTCGATGGTTGGGGCGTCCATTGTGGTGTGTTGGTAGGAGTTGGTGGCAAATGTTGGAGTAGTGATTTCCAGATGATTTGAAGTTTTGAGAGGGTCGATGTTATATAGACCAAAGTCCAGTCGGGCAGTACAAAGGCGTTCGAGGCTCAGCGACTGGTGACGGCTGTGTACGTAGGGCTCGTCGATCGATGTCGATATCCGTGGTTGGCGCGCGGGACTTGCAGGCGCCGATATCACGGCGACCGAGATGCTGGGCTCTGTACCGGCTTCTAGTCGCGGCGAGTAACCGAGGGGTGTTCTGGTGGCACTCGAAATGGGGATGAATGTATGATGATCGTTGCCAATGTGAGAGGAATGGGCGCTCTTTTGTATCTGCGGGCGTCGGCCAGGGCGAGTGGCTTGAGGCGCAACGATTTTAAAAGAAATGCGTTGCATGGGCCCAGCATTCTAGACAAGTTTCGCGGGTCACAAGGTGCCTCGACGCCATGCCCACGCGCCAAGCTGAGGGACGCGCAACTCGCCGTCACGACGGCCATCAGCAGGCGCAATGTCGCGGACAGCTAATCAAGCGGTACACTTTGGCAGGCTGCAGGTGGTGGCTTACGCCTCTCCAGGCCAACCTGGCTGCTTACCATGCCCCAATGGGGAGCGTGCCGACATGCCAGTGGCATTCTGTACGCGACGGTAGAAAATTGCAGCGGTTCGAGCGGTGTTGATTAGCAGCATCATGCCTGCAGAAGCTGTCAGGCGTCATTGCTGTTGCTGAACTGTACAGAAAGTCGGTGAAACGAAGACGCCGCTCGCCGTGATAAAAGGGGGTCTTGCGACGGGAGAGATGCACTGTGCGGGGTGAAGGCGAGGACACGAGGGGTAGCAAAACGGCCGTGTTACCATGGAACTCATGGAATTTTACGCGAGTCGGGTCTGGAACTTTGGAAGCTGCAACGCGTTAATCGCTGCCCGTTTGAGATGGCTTCGGACGTCTCTAGGGCTTGTCCAGGCGTTGGATTGAGCTGCTGCTGGATGGGAATCGCACCATTCAACCCGGATAAGCTTCCCCTGGCCTGTCGTGAAGTGGTTTTGCTTGCATATTCTGCACGTCTTCCAGCGCGTAAGCTTCGACAAAGCGGGGGTGTGGAGAGAGAAAGAGAGAGAGAGAGAGAGAGAGAGAGAGAGAGAGAGAAAGATGGGCTAAGGTCCTAGAGTAGCGGGCTGCGGCCTGGCCCCCTGGCCGAAGACTCGCATTGTTTGGTGGCTTCTGCTATGCTCGCGTCGCTATACACGTGGAGAAGCGAGGAACATGCAGCCGCAATCATTGCTAACAGCAGCGGGGCGGCGCGAGCGAGGCTGACGGGCGGACAGTGGGCTAGATTGCGCCATGTGCCAACAGTTGTCCTGTTAGCGACGAGGGAACTGGACGGAGACGGCGGCAGGCAGGCGGGCACGCAGGGCTGAGCTGGGCCGGGCTGGGCCGGGCTGGGCTGAGAGTGCTGAGCGTGTCTCCTGAGAAGCACAGTAGCAGTCACTGCTTGGAAGCTCCATGGAGTTGATGCATGGGAGGGGAGAGGGGTATGGTCGGGTGCCGAAGAGGGAATCCAAGCGAGCGAACGAGCAAGGGTGGCCATGACGCACCGACGTCGGACCCCAATTCTCCGTGTGTAGCATCCCCCACCACGGAACAACGACGCGCATTGAATCATCAAGTCACTTTCTCCGCCGCGCCCGCACAAGTGAAGCAAAGCATAGAAAGCCGCACAGCAAAGGCAGCGTATGCCTGCGTGCCCCCATCGTCCTCGCTCTCGCCCGTTCCTCCTTAGCGGCGACTCCCCTGCGTCCTTCTCCCCGCCGCAGCCACCGCCGCCGCCGCCGCCGCCGAACCCCACGCAACAACCATGGGCGACTACAAGCTATCCGCCTCCCTGCGCGGCCACGAAGACGATGTGCGTTGCCAACCGCTCTGTCCTGAGGCCTGAACTGACCCCCTCCAGGTCCGCAGCGTCGCATTCCCCTCCCCCGGCACCGTGGTGTCCGCATCGAGAGACCACACGGTGCGGGTATGGAACCTCCAGTCCTCGAAGCCACCCGTCTTCGACAGCACCATCAAGACGCACGGCAAGGAGTTTGTCAACTCGCTGGCCATCGTTCCCGCCTCCTCCGCATTCCCGGACGGCCTCATCGTCTCCAGCGGCAAAGACCAGATCATCGATGTCCGGCAGCCTAGCAAAGCGCTTGATGACGATGCGGACGCGCTGCTGATCGGCCACGGCTCCAACGTCTGCGCCCTCGATGCCAGCCAGGACGGCAAGCTGATCATAAGCGGGAGCTGGGACACGGATGCGCGAGTCTGGGAAGTGGGCAAGTGGGGCGAGTCTACCGTGCTTGAGGGCCATTCTGCGTCCGTGTGGGCTGTTCTGGCGTACGATGCCGCCAATATAATAACAGGTAATTCCAACTCTTTGTCCCTGCCGTGTCGCGCTTGCTGACCGAATCCACAGGTTGCGCCGACAAAGCGATCCGCATCTTCACGCCCACGGGCAAGCTTGTCCGCTCCATACAGACTGGCGATGTCGTGCGCGCACTGTGCAGACTACCAGCCGATCACCCCTCGGGGGCTCAATTTGCGTCCGCCGGCAATGACGCCGTAATCCGCCTCTGGACGCTGAACGGCCGCCAAGTGAGCGAGCTTCACGGCCACGAAAACTTCATTTATTCTCTTGCTGCGCTCCCGGACGGTCGACTCGTCAGCTCCAGTGAAGATCGGACGGCCCGGATATGGGAGGGCCGGGAGTGCATACAGACCATCACCCACCCTGCCATCTCCGTCTGGACAGTTGCCGTTTGCTCTGAGAACGGGGACATTGTAACCGGTGCAAGTGACAGACTCGTGCGCGTCTTCACTCGGGATTCGGAACGCTATGCGGATGCCGCCGCCATCGAGCAGCTCAATGACGACGTCAAGTCATCCTCGATACCACAACAGCAGGTCGGTGATATCAACAAAGAGAAGCTACCTGGACCCGAGTTTCTCACGCAGAAGTCGGGTACCAAAGAAGGGCAGGTGCAGATGATCCTCGAGACAAACGGAAACGTATCGGCGTACCAGTGGTCCATGCCCGGGAACGCCTGGGTAAATGTGGGCACTGTGGTCGACCAGGCCGGCAGCAGTGGTCGCAAGATTTCGCACGAAGGAAAGGAGTACGACTACGTTTTCGATGTCGATATCGAAGATGGAAAGCCTCCGCTCAAGCTGCCCTACAACGTCTCCCAGAACCCGTACGAGGTGGCGCAGAAGTTTTGCGCCACCAACAAACTTCCTTTGACCTACCTTGACCAGGTCACGAATTTTATCGTGCAGAACACCCAAGGTCAAACTTTGGGTCAACCAACGGCCCCGGCTGCACAAGGCGATGATCCATGGGGCTCTGGCTCGCGCTATCGTCCCGGTGATGCAGGGGCAACGGCCCCACAACCGCCCGCGCCGAAACCCAAGATTCTGCCGCAAACCGAGTACCTCGACATCTTTGCTGCGAACCACAAGGCCATTGCCAAGAAGTTGCAGGAGTTCAACCAAGCGCTGGTGAACGAAGGCAACAAGGGACTGTCTCTCAACCCGCAGGATATCGAAGAGCTGAATGCGGCAGTTTCGTTGATGGAAAAGGGCAATGTGAAGCAAGTCGATTCCGCGGTGATCGACTCGATAGTCAAGGCTGCAACAGAATGGCCGCCTGAGAAGCGTCTGCCCGCCCTCGACCTTCTACGACTGCTGTTCGCGGCTGAGGAGTCAGCCGCTTACCTAACAACACACAGCATGATCCTCCAACGGCTGGGCAAATCAGGTGTTTTCGAAGCCACATCGCCCCTTAACAATACCATGATGGCCACACGAGCACTGAGCAACCTGTTCACGACCGAGATCGGTAGGGCTATTGCCAGTGAGGAGTTCGATGACATTCACAGCTTCGTCACCCCGTTCCTCAGCTCGACGAACCGCAATCTCATCATCGCCGTCACCACGCTCTTCATCAACTACTCGGTCCTCCTCACGGGCGAGAATAACGCAGACCGTGTGCTCTCCTTGCTAGACAGTCTCTGCAAGGTCCTTACCTCGGTCACGGATTCCGAAGCCGTGTATCGTGCGTTGGTGGCGGCGGGGACGCTGCTTTGCCTGGGGAGCGACTTTTGCGAGGCTGGGAGGGATATCTTGAATCTTGGGGCTGCGGTTTCGTCGGCGGAGAATAGGGTCAAAGAGCCGAGGGTGAGGAACGTTGCGGCTGAGATTCGGGAGAAGCTGCAGGGATGAGTGACTAAGTGCGTGTTTGAGCGTACATGGATGCATGGGATGCGCGGGATGGGAACGGTGTGCATAGCGCTGTATTATCATACACAACTTCCTTGTAGCATAGAGCGTGGAGCTTCTGGCGTGGTATGATACTGGTAGTGAGAATATCAACATGCTGCCCGGAGATGATTATCCTTACGATACTGGGTTAGGAGAAGTCGTCTCAGCATGCAATCAATGACTAACGTGGATAGTGAATGGAATTGGTCGGTAGTGAACTATCCCTTCCACTCGCGCTAACATGGGGCTCAGCGAATTCGAATGTAGTATACAGTCGTCGAGTAGGGAGGAACGAGGCCAACGGGAGGTTGTGCTGCGAGCTTGATCTTATCATCGTCCCCGTTCTTGTTTGGTTAGTTGTGCTTCTGACAATGTCTGTGGAAATGGCGACATGGTTTAGATCAGCTTGGAGCGAAATGCAGACATTGTCTTTGCATGTCCTCTGGCCCTGCCGACATCTCCATCAGCTTCTTTCATCACCAACAATCTTCCACAAGAGGTACGCGTTGGACTCCTGCACTGCGCCCCTATCTTCGACTAACTCAACGACGAACTCATCCCGTCCATGCACACAGCCTCTTCCCACGTAACCTCGACGCCCACTGGGGCCAGGTCTTGCCAATCAGCACCTTGTGGAGGCGAGATACTGCAGGCGCGGGACGATCAGCCTTGCCTGCCATGCCACACCGCTCGAGCACAACACCAATGGCAGAATCAGACGCATGTTGATCTACCGCATTACTAGCTACATCCGTCGTTTGGTCGCGCATTTGGGGTGGACGTGGGGTGAGAAAGACGGGTCGCTGGGTTTTAAGTGCAGAGCCCTAAGGCATTTCTCGTGGAAAGTTCGACACTCTTTATCTTTCGTGGCTTCACGCGTGCCAAAAGAGTTTATACTTATTGACGATTTACGTTTGCGATGAGGCAAATGGCGATGCGTATCCTTCTGGCGCTGTTGTTCACAGGCGAGGTGCTCGCCGCTGCTTTGACCGCGGCTCCCGAGTGGAACGTGAAGGCGCAACGAGCTGCCTTGCAGTTCCGGCAAGAAACGTCTGATTCTTCCACATTGTTGCTATACTACTCCAACGTTGAATCTACCTCATCTGGAACAACAGAGACAATATGTAAGCGTCCTCGACATACCACGCTTCTCTCACAATACCCATTCAAGCACAGTCCCCACTGACACATGACCGCAGGGGGACGCATCACCATCACCACTGAAATTTATGGCTACATCAGCACCGTCAACGACTATTTCAACACGTGTCCCATCAGCGTTGCGTATCCCATTCTTTCCACCGATTCGACGAGCTCTTACTACTCGACCTCCTTAACTACTTACGCAAGTCTTTGTACGATCTTCACTGAATGCAGTGGCGGTGCGATTTACGGGACCATGGAAAGTAGCACAGTCAGTACCTTCTACCAAAATGCGAATTACAGATGCATTACGTACACGCTGTTCGACAGCTTTGGGGACTCCACGGGCGGTGTGACGTCGCTTACTTACTTGCCTTCTACGACTGGACAGCAAACAACGACGGTGCTATACAGGAATGAACCTGCGAGGAGTATGTGTTGTTCTTACTTTCACGCCTCAGCATTTTACATAGCTAACCTTCATTCTGAAAACAGCCGGTCTGACCTCCCTAACCTCCGGCGCGACCCCAAACAGCACTCCCACACCCTCGCCAACACCGTCCAGCCCAACTCCCTCCCCAACAGCACCACCACCACGCAGCAGTGGCGGTGGCTCGAACAACATCGGCGTAATAGCTGGCAGCGTAGTCGGCGGTGTCGCCGTCCTCGCCATCGCCGGCGTAGCAATCCTCTGGATCCTCAAACGCAACAAGCGCCTTTCCCCACCCCCCGTCCAAACCCAAGTGCAACCCCTTTACCCCTCTCCCCACACACATTCGCAATCGTCCAACCCGTTATACTCAGCTTCGCAGACGGACAAGCCGCCGGAAACGCAAGCTACGTACGACCAACAGCGTACGTCGGAGGTTCCGGAGTATGTGCCACCGAGCACGCATGCATCGTATGGGAGTGCGTGGGGGGCTGGGGGAATGGATCCGTATGGGCGCACGGGTCCGTAGCAAGGAGTGCCGCAGACGCATGTGCCTACGCATGTGCCTACGCTCCTATATGCGGACGGACTTCGGGGGGAGTTGTCGGAAGTGAGGTCGCCGGCGCCTTGAGCGCATGTCGTGGGTCTTTATCGGTGGCTTTTCATAAATTGGCGGTCACATGGATTCACAAAGTGTTGGAGTGTAATCTCGGATGTCCTGCATGTACGACCAATTGTCCTACTCCTCCTAGTATAGAATATGACCTGTATTGTCTAACCAAAGTTTCCTTGAAGCATCGCTTCCTTCAGTGCGATGAGCCTAGACCATAGACAGGCTCCGACCACGCGTATAACCCCCCAAGCTTTTCCATAAGCCGTCTGCACAGCATTCGACTATCAACCGGCGTTCCGACCCACGAATTTATGTTCCTATACGTTGCGACTGCCTGAATCGGTGGAGTAGATTTGTAACGTTGATTGAATCTTGAATATATGGCTCAAAGCTAAGCTATTCTATGTCCAACTCTATCGTTCGAATTCCGATCTTCACCCTTCAAGCTCTAGGTTCCTTCCCACCGATCTCCGAGCTCTCCTTCACAGCTCCGCTCTTCTTGTCAGACGTCCACTCGACACCCCGGTCAACATCCTGACCCGCTGCATACTTCTTCAAGGTGCTTAGATCAACCGTATCCAACGCCGTGACATGTGTGCATTCTAATTTCACTTTCGGCACGTCTGCGCCTCCCTTGTCCACCGCACTCTTCCATTGTGAGGCGGAGATGCAGTATCGCTCACCAGGTCCGACGCCGTTCTTCCGGAGATCGGTGGAAGTGCTGGACGAGAGGAGGTCGAGGAACGCGTTTGTGAGGTTTGCGGCGATTGGGTTGCTCGCGTTGCAGTAGCCGGATGTTGCGGAGGATGTGGTGCTTGAGGAGGAGTTTTTTGAGGAGTGTTGGTGAAGGGGCTTTTGTAGGACTGTGGTGTGGTTAGTGGGTGGGTTTGCTGATGGGAGGATGGGAGGGATGGAAGGTACCATTTTTCTGCGTTACATCCATACCACCCTGTTCATTCTTCGAGGACATGATGGAGATGCTGTGCTTCGGTTATTCCTTCGATAGGATACAAGACGTGTTCGAGAGTGAAGCTAAATTGAGTCTCGAGAACAGGAAGTTCGAATGAAAGAGTCGGATCGGTAGAGACGAGTATGACAAGACGGGAATCAGAACAAAGATCAGACTTGAATAGAAGGAGAGATGGCAACTTAAGCAATGTGTACATAAGATTATCTGTAGCGACAATGACAGCATCGAGTCGTTCTCATCAACCATATGCTGACGTCAACCATTGTCGCTCATGCTAGTTTCAAAATAATCACGCTATCCGAATTATGTTCCACTTCTTTTTAGTTCTTAGTAGAACAATCGCTGTCGATTAAACTCGAGTCGCTTTCTTTGAGTGCTGCACGTATGTTTGATGCGTCAGGGGGATGATGCAGGTACACTCACCACAAGACAGGTCAGGCGTTTTGGTCTTACCGAATCGGACCTAATGTGCCAAGGGGACCCTTGCCGGATGCGCCCGCCTAAATCAGGTACATTTTCTTTCCTCTCCACCAACCTCGCTGTCATCTCTTTTCATCACAGGCTTTCTGTGTCGGCCTCTCTCGAACTAAAGATGAGAAGCTGCCCCTCTCTCTCTCCTTTCGGGGTGCGTCCGCAGCTGTGCGGGACACATTACGTCATCAATGCTCGGACGTACCTACGATGAGTATCTACAACTTTCTCCAGTTTGACGAAAACAAATGACGCCCGAGCAATTTCATGAGTACAGGTGCGTGTACCGCCGAGCTGTACGTCACGGATAGGCCGTGAAGCTACCTGTACACATTCTCGTTTACCTTTCGTTACACTGCACTTTTCTGAAGGCTGCGTCGAATGCATGTTCAGCATCAGGCCAAAGCGCATTGCCTTCCTACTCAAACCCCCAGTTATTGAGAGTACCCTTCTAGAATAATATTGACATTCACCATGAAACAGTATCGAAGTCATCCACAGCTGAAAAATAGTAGCATCGGATCAAAAGACACGATGCACTCAGGACTAGCACCCCGCCGTACTTTAAGTCCACATACTACCTCTGGTTCCTCCGCCCATGGAGAACATGAACGGCTGCGAGCCGTCTAACAAGCACCTCGGGGCATGTACTTGGGTTGTGAACTTGACGACTGTCCCACACCACGTCAGGATTCGTGGAATACTTACCGGAATAGATATTGGGCATGGTCTGTCGCTTTTAAACGACTCACTTTCTAGGCAGGGGATATGAAACTTGCTGTTGAGGAATTTGAACTTTTGCACACCCCAGCAGCGTCCGCGCATCAGTCCTTCGAAACTGTAAGAACTAAGCTTGTATGATACTCCTTGAGCCGGGGAAAAACAATTCGCACGAATGCCACCTGAGGATATCATGTTCGAGTCGGTTTCCAGGTCGTCGCACACGGCCGCAGCACGGAGCTACACCATGGACACACGTGATTTCAGCATGCGCAATTTTATCATGTCACCATACGGGCATTTTATTGGCTTTCAGCTCAATACTGTATATTTCGACCTATGCTAACCGCTTCTAGACTTATGTGCAATGCTCAACGCCATCGGCATGAGTGTGGCACTCCTTTGCGGCAGCAGTCGTCGTAGATGGCGCCTCAGTAGTCGTTGCGGTTGGTGTCGTCGTTGCACTCGCAGCACCTGAAGTCGCGCTCGGCACCTCTTCTGAAGATGTCGCCGTGTAAGTCCCAGCGCATCCCTCACCGGGCAGCGCAATGTCATGCGCATACGCCTCCAGCGCGAAGTACTGCAACGTATCGCTGTTCCTCACGGCCTCCTCTGGTGTTGTCTCTGCGAGCTCAAGAACCTCCGGGTATTCGCCAGCGTAGTGCTCGACCACACCCTCGCCGACCTTGGGTACGTGTAGAAGTCGGTGGAGGAGATCCGAGGCCCAGTAGAAGTTTGTCGCTCCGTTGGCGACATCGTAGCCGAAGCCACACATTCCGGTGAGCGATTTGCGAGTTTCGTACGAAAGTGAGCAGATGACGGTCTCGGACGACGCATTTTCGCCGCGCCAGTGGCCGGCCCAGCCTAGAGGGCGTTAGTATGGCTGCTTTTACGGCAACTGACCATTGAGTCGTGTCAAAGACTTACCATCCTGCGTGGCACAGTTCTTATCGGGGTCGTCACAACGGAACAGGATTCCCGCCTTGTCACCATTCAGAATCTTGTCGAACCATCCGATCGGCTCGCCAGTGGATGCGTTGCCAAAGTACTTTTGGTAGATCTCAGAAGAATTGCCCCAGCGCAAAATATGATCCTTGGCATGGGAGACAAGGGTCATGGCCTCATCGAGACCGTGGGCGATCTGAGCAGCCTCGGTGAGGTTGCAGGAGCTGTGGATGGGGTAGCTGCTGACTGCCCCGGCGTCCCATGGTGTGGCCGAGGGGATTGCGGCAGCCTGTGTTGGAGTTGCGGTCGATGACTCGGACGCTTGACGGGCAACGAGAGGGCTAGCTAGGGCCGATGATGCTCCAAGGAGAAGGAGGGAGAGGCTGATTGGTGACATGGTGAGATTGAAGATAGTACTTGAGAGACTGGCAGATGCTTGAGAGTGCTGACGAAGTGAGTCCCAGGATGAGTATCTCAGCAACAACCAGAAGCCCTTCTCTTTATACTCTCTGCTAGACCTGCACGGTTCCAGGTGCCAGCGGCTCGGGTACCTTGAAGTCCTCCCAACCACCAGTAGGGTCATCATCCCACGGACCGCGTCGAGATTTTCACATCATCAGGCATTTTTACCTCGCCTATTTACCAACTTCCGTACTATCTTGGTGCCCAGAGCAGAGGACTAACCTCGCTCCTCTCAACTTTTCAGCCATGCAGCCTTCGGGTGAGCAATACCGAGGACAATGACGGATGTGGCACCGCAATCAGGCAGGTGTAGTGCTCAAATTGGAGTGTTGGGCAGAAAGCCAAGAGACGATGCTCGGTGAACATGCGGGAAGCAGCCGCGAAGTCGGTCGGCAAGTACCCTGATGGTTGAGCCATTGGATTTTGTTCGCATGCCCAGCTTTCTGGACTCGGAAATGTACAGGTATGCAAGGACGATCATGCTGCGCACGTGGGTGTTTCTCGCATGCCCGCACCGCGGGAGGAGTGGTGCATTCGCTTGCATCCGAGTTCATGGTTTGGACTTACCTCGGAGGATTCGCAACACTTTCGTCTTAACGGCTAACCGCTCCAAGAAATCGTCTGGAGACGGAAAGCCAATGGAAATGCGTTCTTGGTTTTGCTAGACTCAAGTATGCAAAAGTTAATCCTTCGTCGCACAGGCTGACCAGGGTTTGTTCGAACGTTGAACCTTCGACATGTACGACCACGTGACCGCCAGCGAACATGGTACACAAATGTGTAATTGTGGACCCCCACTCGATGACCAGACGCACTGCCAGAAGAAACAAGGAGCCAAGCAAACACCAAGAGCGCCATTTCGACGTGGAGCGGAGCGCCAAGTATCTAACATCCCTGGGGCACTTGGCTTTGGACATCACGGTGCGCAAACATCGCTCCTTGCGTGAAGAATTCCGCCCTCTCCAAGTGCAACCTCGACGCCGCGCAGAGTTTGCTTCCCAATTCCTTCGTCCATCACGGTGTAGATAGTCGACGTACCTACCACCTACGGATATATTCTTACATCTCGCGCTTGCTACTTATACCGAGAGAGACCCTGGAAGAGAAGCGCAACCATCAAACCGTCCTCGAGCTCGAATACGCCAAGCGCTATGCATTCACCCGTTCGAATCGCGGTTCCTACCGCTATACTCTTTTTGTCAGCTTTCGTTGCTGCGCAGACGACCACGCCTGCACCTTCTACGACTGCTGCTCCAACGCCGACCATCACAGCGGTGTCAGACTGTCATCCTCATGGAACGATACAGTGAGCGTCAATCAGCCGCCACCGGAATCCAATCGTTAACAACCGTAGGTATTGCATGGTCGGTACCGAGGAGTACCAGGTCGTGGGGCCTACCGCGACCGAGGAGATGGAAGCGCAGTATACAGACTGTCACGCCCACGGGGCCGACACGTAAGTATAAAGCCCCCTTCTCTCAACGTGATACTAATCCCATTGCAGTTTCTGCGTCAATTCTGCTGGCGAAGATGTCGAGATAAAGACTGAGAGTGAAGAGACGACAACTCACACCGAAGAGCAAGAGCATGACCATGAGCACGAAGACGAAGAGGCAGAAGCAGAACCCGAGGAAGCACACTGCCATTTCCATGCCGGCGTTGAGTAAATTCCTCCTCGAACGAACATCGAAGTGCACATAGACTGATATGACAACAGACACTGTCCTGGCGCTGCAAGTACTTGCGTACGAGTCTCACGGGAATACAACAAGAATCTCCGCGTCGGTCTTCTGTTTGTCATCCTCGCGACCAGTGCATTGGGCGTTTTCACTCCCGTCTTCGCCACATCCTTCATGCGCATGTCCCAGAAGAGCATCGTCTTTGTAATTCTGAAGCAGTTCGGAACGGGCATTATCCTGTCTACTGCTTTCATCCACGTATGTGCCGTTCAAACCAACCATACCTTTGCCATCACTAACGTCACCTCAGTTGTTCACGCATGCTGACCTTATGTTTGGAAATGATTGCCTTGGTGAGCTCAAGTACGAAGGCACCACGGCTGCTATCTTCCTAGCAGGACTATTCCTCTCTTTCTTGGTTGACTACCTCGGAGCACGTTTCATGTTGTGGCGACAGAGTAAGAGGAGCGGCTCTGACACAGAGGTCCCACATATGGACTCGCACGATGCGAAGTCCTCGCCCTCAAGTACGCCGGACAACGCCGTAAGCCACGACGAGCACCATGGTGGCCATATGCACATTCAAACGCAGGGCCCTGTAGAGGAGAAACTCAACGTGCTCGTGCTTGAAGCTGGTATCATCTTCCATTCCCTGCGTAAGTAACCACCTCCAACACTCTACGATCCATACTTACACGTGGACTAGTCATTGGCCTCACTTTAGTAGTAGCCGGCGACTCAGGTTTCATCACTCTCTTCGTAGTGATCCTCTTCCACCAAATCTTCGAAGGCATTGCCCTCGGTACCTGCATCGCTGGTCTATCGCCCAAAGCCGCAACAATCACCACGAAGATGCTCATGGCAGGAGGCTTCGCGCTTGTCACGCCCATCGGCATGGCCATCGGCATCGGTGTCCTCGACTTCTTCAACGGCAGCGATCCGTCTACTATCGTAGCTATCGGCACGCTTGATGCGCTGAGTGCGGGGATTCTGGCCTGGGTGGGAATAGTGGAGATGCTAGCGCGGGATTGGATGCAGGGCGGCTTGTTGAATGCGAGGTGGGGAAAAACAGCGGTGGCAATGGGGAGTTTACTTTCAGGAATGATTCTGATGAGTGTGTTGGGGAAGTGGGCGTAAGGCACGACCGATAGCACGGCCGATGGGATGGAGCTCTACTGGAGGACGCTGCTGTGTGTCTCTTTTAGACCTACGACTTGACGAAGTTGCATATGCATATCGCGATTTTTTTTTACCGCTGTACGATGTTTGCTTGCCTTGCCTCGGTCGTAATGGGCGTTCAGCTCCGAAGCGAACCGAAATACGAAGGTCGGGTACGCTAGCGGCCGTACCTAATTCCTTGCCGTCCAGTTAGCACGGCGCCGAACGTTCATCTAACAGAGATCTGGACCTGGAGTCTGTAAGCAGCCCATGCACCGATTTCCGACAAACACGAGTCTTGATTTGGAAATCCGGGGTCGAATACGAGGTCGATGGCGGTTGGTGGGCGCCTAGTCAGCTGGTCAGGTATTTTCAGGTACGAGTTCCAAAAATGGCCTACGGACAGGCCCAGGAAAGCTTTTTCGCGGGCTCTGCCGATGCTTGTTAAGGGCGGTGGAGCTTGTTGGAGGTTTCGCCATCGATGCAGTGGGTTTGTTGCGCATCTTTCGGCTCTTCTCGCCAGCTTGAAGCGCGTAGCATTCCTGACGCTTTGTTGCATCAAAAATTATAGGTTTTGCATCGAGGCATAGTTTGCCCAAGCGGTTAACTGCTAGCCTGGTCTCTTACGCCAATTCTAGACTGCATAGTTCTGTTAGGTATCTGCACATCATACCACAATGCATCCTTCTTGGCCCCAAATTCTCCGCAAATTGTGACCATAGTTTGGATAACACGAGGTCACGATGTCCGACGATGTGAACGCCTTCACTAACTGCCACCGTATCTCTGCGCTCGATACGAAGAAAATCACTGACGCTACAAGTCCTGCTGCATATTTTTCACACGAAGGGTCTATGGAGACTTCGCATTTTTCGCTTTGAACCGTTATCTGATGAGGCATTTGGCTTAGAGTCGGTGATATTGCTCGATGCGGTCGTGAGAAATTGGGGAAAGGCGGGAGCGAGGTTTGGAGAATCGGGCAAGCGATGCAGACGATACGATGGATGGTACATACCAGTGGACTTTGGTCAGATCAGTGGAGGGAGAGAAAAGTATAAAGATTCAGTCTTGGGCACTGCTGGCTGATCACCCACCGCACTCGAGTATCAAAACATCTCCTCACCTTCAATCACTTCAAACCACCAACCTTCCACAATGAAGATCATACTCCTCCCTCTCATCGCCCTCGCCGGCGTCCTCGCAAACCCGATCGCAGATCCCACTGCCAATGCTGAACCCGTGAACGCTGCGCTTGCTAAACGCGCGACCTGCAAGTTCGTTGCTCTGCTCAATCTTTCACCTTCCCCATTCACTGCCTGACTTTTCGCCTCCACGCACCTTCTTCTCTCATCACCGCTTCACAACTTGCTCGATTCCTTCGGATTATTCCCCAAGCATCCGAACCTGTACAATTCTGACACTGCGACAGCATGATCAGCAGCGCCGCCGAAGGCTGCGATTGGGACCCCTTCCACAAGCAACGCCGCACGACGGTCCCCCTCCGTGGTACCATCCACCCGACGTGCCGCATCGCGAACGGTCGCAATGTTGGTGGGAATAAGGGTTGGGACTGGATTGCTGAGTGGGGGTGCTGGGTTAGTGCACATAACACTAATGATGGGTGTGAGAGTAAGTGTGTCTTTTGTTTCTTGGGTTTGAGATGGGCATTTAGGATGAAGAAGGGATTTAGACCGGTGCAGATGACAGTGAGAGCGGTCGGGGCTTGGTGATCTTTGCTAACGGTTTGTAGCTGGCATGCCAACTTGTAATGGAGAGGGGAGCGATGGCTAGATTCTGGTCAGGGACGTGAGTGAGCTTCCAACGGTGGGAAGACGGTGCGACGAAGCTATTGGATATGCTGCGGGTCGAGAACTTAGTTAAATAAGATGTTAGTTGTACTCCAACCGCGGAGTCTATTGACTACTTCTTCTCTTCAGCGTGGAAATGGATTTCGCGGAAACCGTCATTGTTTCGCGTGTGCGTGTTCTTTCTTCCAAATCACACAGACAGACGCCTACGATCGTTACATAGCTTCTCCTTAATTTCTTAAGTCGCATTTCACCGCGTGATTGTATTTATCAGTGATGTTGTGATTTTCTTAGTCGAGATTGAAGACGAGTTTCCGTCACAGGCGTACGTCAGATCGGGCGCCAACCTAAAAGAAGGTGCGTAGTGACAGTGTACCAAAGACCACCGGGAGTTGGAGGATGAGAGCTAAGGTCTGCGGGAAGAGGGACTATTCTTCATCAGATGGCGCCGTTCGTGATCAAGGTGGCGTGCTCGCTGGGCTAATCGAGTCAAGATGAAGTTAACGCGGGGAGCCTTCGATGACACCGAATTTTCTAGGACTTTTCTATACACTTTGTATCGCCGGTAGTGCCATAAGGGGTTGCACTGACTCAAGAGAACCTGTCATGTTGGTTCTGATGAGGCGGGGTGGAGATATGTAACAGCGTTGATTGGCTCGCTTACGCTAGCGCCGGAGCTTCTAAGGTTCCGATCGCTTCCATGCCAATCAGAACAGGTCGATTTCCGTTTCCTCCAAGGGGATTCCTGCTAGTAGCGTTGCCTTGAGTATAGTGTGGCTCCACACTTTTTGTGCTGCATATATATTATTTATAACGCACAATTCCTCTAAAATCAACCATCGAAACATGGTCCAGTAGCTCAATGGTAGAGTAAGCAAACCCAACTGCAAAAGATAGTTGGAGTGTTTACTAACATCTATTGAAGGCGACAGATTGCAGATCTGTAGGTCACCGGTTGTAAGTGTTCGAATCATGCCTCAGTCGCTTCACAACCTAACAATTACCAGCGATTCCGGTTTGGACCTGATTGAAATAACTTTTTTGAACGCATTTGAGCTGTTCCATCGCATTAGTGCACAGGCATCTTTTTTTGGTGTGTAGAAGACGTTTAATTGTAGAAGATTTTTTTTTAAAAGTCAAAGGTAGAACAAGCGTCGAGCTTTGGACTTTCTACTTCTCTCAGCTTGCGAAGGTTTGTATTGATTAAATGCTATTTTATTGTTGCCATGCCCCCAACAGAACGTGTTCTTTCGGTTAGTCGCCGGGTTCTACAACGGATCTGTTAAGGGTTAACAGACCGGGAGTGATTGCCAGACAGGCGGTCCGTGGTAGCACATCGTAGATTGCTACGCGCCGACATTTCGAGTGCTGGGAGGTTTCCGCTAGACACCAGTGACGACATGAATATCAACGGTATGTCAAAAACTGTAACGTTAATGCCGCCATAGCTGGGAGAAGCGAGCGATACGGCTTCGGCCAGACATACAGTCACTTATCCGAGACGTTTGCGTGCTCGTTCAATGTCTCGCTATTCTAGCACGAACATGTTTAATAGGGCGCCTTAGGTGGGTATGTAAAGCGTTAAGAACAGGGTACAACATGGAGGATAGGATATCGGCAGTCGGTTGAAGCAGCCATGGCTGCACCGCAAACCAAGAACGTGATCTTCGCGGCAGTCGAGACGTCCTCACCCAGAGCCTATGATGCTCTCAACCACCGCCGTAATCGATGGCGTTTTCGGCTGTCCCACTAGCGCACGAAGAACTCTCTGGAACCTGATCTCAGTACTATACTTGGACGACGCCGCATCTCTTTTGGCGCCTCACGACTGAACGATGTTCAACTTGAAGCCGATAGTATGTGCAATCGACATTTTATCCTCATCCTCGGTCCTATTAGTCGGAAGCTGTGTATCAAAAACGTCTCGCCTTGCGGTACATATATCAGTACCACAGCTAGGCAGGAACAGTGTCTACTGGATTGTAGGCAGATGGTTCTAATAACACCTTCCTCCATCAGGATTATGCCTGGAAGATCAGATCAGATCTGCTTTCAGCTGGCACTGCAGGATCTCGGGAGCAGAGCATTTGATCTCGCATTTGCGGCGTACGGGAAATTTTTACAAGGCCGCCGCCTTGCGAAAGCACGAGCAACATCCTTTTAGATTTCCTCACGAGGTCGGGTCGGGATTTCAGTCACTTCTGGGGTTTTAGTGAAGGCCCGCAACTTAGCGAAAAATCTCGGCCCTACCCTGCCGACAAAGCGAACCAACGTGTTTCACAGGAGCCAGCGCTAAAGTACAGTAAGAAGCTCTCAACACTCGACAAGATTGCAGCCTGCTAATCTGGACAGATGGAAGGAAACTGGAAGTTGCATGCGAAGTACTTACATTGTACATATTAATAACTAGGCACGCACTGCCATGTTCACCAGAGCAAAGTTGAGGATCCAAAAGGGCGCAATCACGACGGCAGCTACCTATGCTACATATGCGGCTATCTGCGGTACATTGCAGATCTCGACTTGAGGCTTTTGCGGCGTTTTGGGTGATGTTCTTACGTGCTTATCTCGTGCAGTAGTTTTCGTACATTCCATCTATTCGCAAGTGTCCACATCAATTAGGACCTAATTCATTTCTCTGGGGTGGTTCACAAGCGGACTGACACATACAGAAGAGAGCTCTCGGCAACTTTGCCTAACAGTTACAGACTTCTTGTAGAGTGGAATAGAAAGCCGTTGAACGAACTCAAGTGTGAGCGACTAAGGCGACCGTGAAGACATCTAGATCGTGTTGTGACTACAGCTCATTTTTTCGCCCCCACAGGATTGACAACTACCCGATGCATCTTCTCTTACCCCCAAACCCCTCATCGTCGTCGTCATTCGTCTCGCTATCATCTCATTCTATCTCCTCTAATTCCTCTCCTTTTTTCTCCTTCTTTCCCCTAACTCCTCTCCTTCTTTCTCCTCTAACTCTTCTCCATGTCCCCGCTTCCCTTTCCGTTTTGCTTTCTGCTCCTTTTTCTTCTTCTGCTCTTCTTCTTCCTTCTTCTCCTTCTCCTTCTTTACACGTGATTCGTGCCAGTACCCGTACTTGCGGGCCGAAAAAGGTCCTCCTGCACAGACGCTTCCATGGTTGATAGACCCTTGCATGACCGTCCGAACGTTCGTGATGTACCGGGACCTTTGGAACGAATTTAGTCGAGATACGTTGTGAACTTCTGGGTGCTGAATAACCATACTCGTAGTTTGAGAGGGTTGCAGGACTAGGTCCAAGTGACGCAAGGTGTTTGCAGGCGTGATCCAGAAGTTGCTCTGTACAACGCCTGCCTTCACCATGGTCCCTACCATCTTCCGATCGTCCTGTGTGTGTCCCAGCTGTAGGTTTAGATGGTCCACAATTTGCTTGCCAGCTGCAATGATCTTTCTGTTTTCGTCCCAGATTTCTGTTGCTTTCGTAGGGAAGTTGATAAGTTCAGAGGGAAAGAGCATTATTGTGCCGGGCAACTCTGCAGGCAGGATCGTGTCAGGGCTGCTTAATAGGAAGAAGTCCTGGTCGGTTACGGGAAGCTCCATTGCGAGTTGCTGGAGAGGGAAGTGTGAGCCTGATTTCCTGGCCTGATGGTATTCGCGACTGCAGAATCGTAGGATGACACACTCTGGAGACGGTTTCTTTGCTAGGAGGGATCGCAAGGAGACTGGCAAATCCCTACTTGATCGGAACGTCGTCCTCTCCCCAGGAGTCCATTCGTGCTGGACCATAATGGCCGCCCCGAACGGATGATGTTGGTCCCAGTTTAGATAAATGCAGGCCAGCTGTGTGCCAATACCGTCTGGGTCGCCGTTGACGTAGTTGAAGAACGTCATTGCAAAGTCATGACAGCGCATTCTAACCCTTCCGTCCTGTTCAAACAGTCTCAACTGTTGCGCAGCAGTCACGCCCTTTACCTCGCGCTCGGGTGGGTCTGCACCTAGCACGTCGACCATGGCTTTGGCGTGCGCTTTGACAGCATCGTCCCCGAACTGGTCAAGGAACTGGACGAGCTCACTCGCGCCTTTCTGGTCGTACTGGATAGGCTTGCTTCTGGTGCCGTCCCGGAGGAGGACCATCAGGTGTCCATTGGAATTGTCTCCGCGATGCCAAAAGAGCATATCGAACGCCGATGAACGTTGGGATTCAATGTCTAAGGTGGATTTGGTGTTCGCTTTGTGCTGGATTATGAACTTCTTCTCGCTGTGCTGGATGTACAGATCGCCACCCAGAGGCTGGGTTAGGATGTGGTGGAGGCGCAATTGAGGTTCCCATTTGTGTAGCCACTCGTACGTCATCAAAATGCATTGGAACGACAACCGGTGCGTTGACTTCAAGAATTGGAACATCCCTTCTAGTGGCTTCGTAACCGGCCTCTCCCACTGCAGCAGGGCATCTGTCGTGTTCCCGTAGACCACCCAATTGATCATGTCATGGCATCGTTCCTGGTGCACAGCATAGGGTGCGAGGGACGGGTATGAAGGAAATAACTCTGGGAGGCGGTCTGAACGGTTTCGAAGCCCATCATGTGCGGTGAAAAGTGTTTGGACCCGATTTCGGGGAATGACATACAGCCAATCGGAATGGTCTAATAGTCTGACTATAAAAATATCTGCGTTGTTCTGTAGCCACGAGTAATGCGGGCGACCGGTCTTTATGTCGCATAGGACTCCTCTCGCCCGACGTCCCTCATTGTAAGCCCAAGCAAGCCTCTCGAAACTGGAAAAGGGCTCTTCCTCGGGGAAGAGGGAGTCTGGACCTGCCTGGTCGATATCGACAAGGGCGAAATCGCAGGGCGAAAAGTCGAAGCCTAGGGACTGTATCAGCTGCGCTCTTTTCCACTCGTCCCATGAACCACTCACTCCGTACCACACGGCTTCGGGTCAACTTAGACGCTTTGTGCAAGGTCTCTAGGATCGAGCCTTCAAAGGTATTGCCCATAACACCCCAAAGGTTGGCCGTCCTGATGTGATCGAGTGCTGCTCGCGCGTCCATGCTTCTCAGGGTTGTTGAATCGTGCGTTGAATGCCAGTGCGGTCGGGATTTGAGCTCGCCTTTCTTACGATTTCCAAATTACGGTCCGACCAGAGGCAAACGGTTTGGCGATGCAGAATGGTTATGTTGGATAGTCGAACGTGTCGATTGTCGCGGCTGATGCGCTTTTTGAAAGCAACAATTGCGGAACTGCACAATCACGACAGACCAATGTGACCTCTGTTACCGAGCTGGTTTGTAGTGGTGTCGCATATTGTTCGGGAAACCGACCCCGTGACTAGCAATCGACAGGGTCGCTTATCGCTTGTAGCAAGTAGGACCCGAATTAGGAAAACGCAAGGCCGCACCGCGTGTTTGACAAACCGTCTACCCTTGTGCTCCTCGAGCACGTGAGTGGATCGCTGATCGAATTGACTTTGCTCATACGACTTGACTTTGCTCATACGACTTGACTTTGCTCATACGACTTGACTTTGCTAATACGACTTGACTTTGCTGATACGACTTGACTTTGCTAATACGACATGACTCTAAACACTAAAACTGCGCGTCGGAGGCTGAACCGTCGGCCAATCACGCTATGTCGACACACGAAGTCCTCCCTAGCCTGAGTGCTGAGCAGGCGAGCATGCTCACATTTGATTCGGTCGATACTGCAATGCAGATTAAGAACTTCACATGGAGCAAGATCGAGAATCGAGTGGCTGAACTTGTCGACAACCATCGACTGAAGACCAACGATGCGGGCAATCAGCAGAAATTACCGTTCAGGATACCCAAGGAAGAGAGGCCGCAACGCGGTCCTGTAGACCAGCAGTTGGAAGAGATCGTCGTGATTGCGATAAGCTGCAACATCTACGCTGTCCAGCTTGGTCTACCATGTAAGCTTGTGTGGTCCACTTTTGTAAATGTCGCTGATCCTTACACAGTTCAGTTCCGCTACAGCTATCGAGCCGGCAGATATGCGGATGATCCACAGCAGATCGAGCTTTACATGGCGAAAAAGGCCTGGACTCAAAACGAGATGGTTTCGTGGAGCATGAGCCCCGCCTTCCGGAGAAAACACCTATGCAGCCTTGAAGGTGGTTGGAACTGGGGCGGCTGCAGGATATTTCGCGTACCGTTTGTACCGTATCTCCGCCCAAAATTGCAGCCAAGCCCGTTACCGGCGCCGACAAATGGCATGTACAAGATCCGCCTGAGGCGCTATCCCATGAATCTTCGGTATTTGGACCTGATTGACAGCCACTTTCACCTTCGGCTAGAACCATACGAGGATCCATTAGGATTTGCGCTACTCCTCCTGCAGCCAAAAGAACTGGTCACAGGGACTCCGAGCAATGGGCTTCTGTACGATATTGTAGGAAAGGAAGGCGACTATTTAGTAGGAGTAGTGCCAGAGGTGCGAAGATGCACTGAGGTGCGTACCCTCGTTGACACCCTCAAGGATGTCTTCGAGGGCGGAAGCCTGGCAACAACGGCACTTGAGGATTGGGGCCCTATTCGCGACAGCAGTGTGAGCGGACGCGGAAGCTTAGACTAGATTGGTGACCGTAGCCGGAGGGAATGGGAATCGCGTCGAGGAAAGGTAATTCGCGTCGTGGAAATGGGATTGCGTCGAGGCAATTGGTCGTGGTCTGAAGTGCGCTTCTGGAAGTGCTAGCTAAAGTATAGAGAGTGACCATTGTGCTACCGTTTCTAATATCTCCTCACTCTTGCTGCCATTTCTAGTATTCTCACTCTTCCTTCTCTTCCGCACTCCTCTGGTCTTTTCTTTCATCCAACTTAGGACGCTTCGACGAGGAAGTCTCACCAATGGGACTCTTCCTCTTCGCGAGCCGCGCGATGAGGGCGGGAGGCTTCAGCCACTTGGCGCCCTCACGGAGGGGCAGTCCCTGCTCCCTGGAGAGAGCCTGCAGCGACCGCCAATCCAGCCCCGCCAGCGAAGTCATCTCGGGGCTGGCCTCCCTCGAGACTTCATCATCTTCAAAAACCGTCCCAACGTCCACATCTTCGTCAACCCCGCCTTCCCCATATCTAGAAGGACCCACTTTGCGCAGTCCCTTGGGAACCCGCACCGCCCTAAGTCGCGAGCGTTTCGTCGTCCCACCGCTGAGGGTAGGTGTGGTGAGCTTCTCTACCACTGCGTTGATCTTGTTGTCTTCGTCTCCGCCGTATAGCAGTGTAAAGATCCCAAAGTCGTCGGCAAGAGAGTCCACGCATCTCGCTCGTTTGATCTGCGTACGCAGCAAATCGCGATGGAGTGATTCTGCTAGCGCAATTAGCTTTGGCTTTGGGGATAGTCAGATGGTCCCTCTTATTAGGTCGACGCACCTCGAAGCGACTGTAATGCGGAACTCAGGGCCGGCGTCTTGGCAAACTCCCCCCTTCAACTTCTGCGCAACGCCGAGAACATGGTGCGTAAGGCAGTAAAGCTTTGACTGCGTATCTAGGAGATCCTCTTCCTCAGTTCCTATTTTCCGCTCTGGCTCGGCAGAGAATTGTTCTCCTGTGGCGATGTCGAGCAAGTCCCGCGCCTTGCCGGTTGCGTCTAGACGAGCTGGCAGGATTGAGAGAGTCAGTTTGGCAATCCTCGCCCCGGCGACCTGAAATGCGTGCTCGGTGGACAGCATGATGGGGTGGGATGTGTATGCTTGAGGTCAACGTGTCGTGGTGGCTTGAGGTCGACGTGTCGGTGGTTGCACGAGTGTCAGCTGCAGCTTATCAACAACCATCGCAACAAGTACTGCCTGTGCGGAAGCAGAGTGAGTGATTTGAGAGAGCAGTGAAAGTGCGTCGGTCACGGTTCAAGGCTCGTTCACAGCGCCGCTGCTGCCACAATTCACGACCTGTAGCCACTAGAAGGTACCCGCTGGTAACCCGTCGCCTGTAGAACATTCCACTTGAGTGCTTCACCCGACCGGGATGAGAGACCATCAAGTAGTCTGCCCGAACAGCGTGAATCCTTGGGTTCCAGACGATCTGGACCCTTGCACAAAATTGTCTTATATATCGTCGCCACTACTCCCGGTCTGCGCTCACGTCTTCGGTGGGAACTACGAGCAGAGTGCCAAGAGTACTTCGCCCTTCTGGACCCTTAGGATCAAAGACAAGAAGGCGAGGGAGCGACGACGAGTCTACGCGGTGGAACTCGACGGCGGATAAAACATCTATCTTTATGAATTGTGAAAAATCGTATGCATTGGATGTTTATATAGTAGCGTTTATTGCGAAGTGGAAGATTGGCTGCCCGGAAGTGACTTTACTTCAATTATCGACAGGTAATGATGTTGCTTTAGTGTGGTCGCGGGGTTGACTCTGCTGAAACATGTCGGCACGTGCTGTTCACTGACGCGAGTCGGTCGAGCCGGCTCGAATGAGCCAGAGGATGCATGAAGGCGAAAAAAGGAAGCGGTCGAGCAAAGAGCTTGCAACTCCAAACGATGTGAAGACGCATTGGTACCAATGTTGACTGAGAGGTACGCGTGCCCAAACGTCCGTCAACAATTTCGACGGCACCGCGAGCGGCTTACACCAACCAATAGGCAGGATAATTGCATCAGAAGAGCTTCGGCCTCTACAGGTGTCGTGGCCGGCGGGCGCGCAGCTTTTTTCGGGGCACAACTAAGTATGGCCGGCTCTAGATGTCCTGGCGCGGGGCAAACTACGGTCTCAACTATTACCATGCATGTTAGAAGCGGTCTATCTACACGCACAAATGCAGGGGCTGTCGACGAGTGAGACCGAGAAACAGCGCAGCAACATTGAAGTGAATATTGAGACCCGATCGAGCCTGATTCCAGCGGCGGAGAGATCGCCTAGCGTGGCTTCCATGGTGACGACTACCACACGATTATCTCCTTCGTTAGCAGTTTGCTAAATTGTGTCACTGAAGTAACAATCTTTGGACGCTCTTCGTGAAAGGTTTGCACCTTGTGAATGCAGAGCGAAAGGTGTTTCTGCTACCTTCGAGAACCATTACACAAAGTCTCTAGCCTTTCACTGTGCAAGGCTAAAGACTAGCGATACAGCTCCCTAGCATTGGGTATATAATCTCCAAGACCCATTGTACCAATGACCCAACTGCTCAAGCACACAACCCACGCGCTCGGCCGTCCGCCATCCACCCATCCGCCCTGTCATACAGATTACACACCCATCGGTCGTATCTAAAAGACCATCATGGCAGATGCAAATCCTCCTCCCGCTGGTCAAGACCAACCGAAAGCATCATCGAAGTTACGAAAGCGCAAGTCGCGACCCAATCCGGCTCCTCCACGAAAACAACGAAAGATTACGAATGAGCCCGTTGCGAAGCAGCGGAAGTCCAATCAGAAAGCGGTCGACAATAAGAACGCAGAGCACGTGTCGTCCGCACCCAGCGATGAGTTACCAGATGCAAGCGATGCAAGCGATACAAGCGACATCAAAAATGATTTGGTAACCTCGAACACGCGATCCAAGAAGAAGGTTGCAGCTCGAAAGCTCAACAGCAAGGACGCAGAACAGTGGCGTACTATTTTAGGAGTTGAGCGAGAGAGTCTTCTGAGGCACAACGATACTATGCTCAGTCTGTTAGCATCAGGATACTCAGATCTTACATGCGCTCATGCATCGACTGAGTGGAAAGACCTACAAGAGCGGCTTAAGGACATACACTCGTTGCCAAGACTTTTCGAAAAGTACACCCACATCTACCCACAATATACAGGCAAGGGCTCGGTCATCTCAGCGATTGAATTGATTACCACTTCTTTGAACAACTGCGCTGTGCGACAAGGAATTCCAGGTAAGCACATATGCTGCGTTTTTGGATATCTCTGACGATCTGTAGTGAAGTTTTGCTGGACTCATCCGTCCCAAGAAGGAGATTCTGCGCTTTTTGTAGCATGGGAAGCCTGGAGGGTTGATGAACGGGTAAGGTGGATGACCATGACGCCGGGTCTTCGCGTAGAGGCGTGCTCAATGTTTGGAAGCACCATCTTGAAGGGGTACGACCCTTTTCCTCTTGGAACGACCAACCGCTAATACTTTTCCATGCAGGTCAGATGCGATGCAGATCTTATATTTCAAGGACTATTCCCCGCGCACGGACAAGCTTTGGATAGCTTCTACGAATCTTTCCACGCCAGAAGAAGCACTAATCTGTAGCAAAAAAGGGCAGTGTAATACAAGTGAAGATTTGCTAAGCTTCCTGAGGGAGCTGTACGACGAGAGCGGAGAGAAAGAGCGATGGGAAACACTGCAACGGGCTGCGCTGATGGATATAGAAAAAGCGAGGAGGCGCAGCATGAAGCGAGCGAACACATTTCAGACCAGGAACTCTGTGCGCGCATCGTTTGGGCGAGGCCGTCGAGCCTAGTGGAGGTAATGCAGACGAGAGGCTTCTGCTTAGGCCTCACATGACGATGGAACAGTCGCGATCGGCAAAACGGTCCCCACCCATCCCGAAATCCAATTCTACGTTCTCTAGTCTGTGCCCACGTCTTGCACGGCTTGCTCCCTGCTGAGCTCGTCTATCCTTTATTAGTAAATTCAAGCGCAACGGTTAAAAACGTACCGCGAAAGATGACCAGTGAATCGTGCAATGTCTTGTCCACGTCGTCCATCTCGACTTCTGAAGCTTGGGCATCGTCATGGCCTGTATCTGATAGAAGCTTTTCAAGTTCGTGAATCATAGGTATAACCACGCTTCCCAGGACAGCTTGCGCAGCTGTAACGAAGTGATAATGCCTACGATCGTGTGCCGTAACGTGGTCTCTAATCTGACCGTTCTGAGCTTCTATGTTACCGTTAGCGCTAGCGTGTGGGAAAACCCTTGGTCCTTCTCTGCTTACCTGATAAGCAGTCTCTCCGTGCTACCACCGAGTAGACTGCGTTTGCTGACCGTAATAGAGATGGTGACATTGGACGAAGCGTCTCTAGTACTGCAGGCCAGAATTTTCTTAGGCCATATCTGTCTGGCGGACTTTTGGGTGGGCTAGGGTGCTGGAGCTTGCAGATCCTTTTGTGTACAGCCCATTGCTCTTCACCCCACATGAGTGACCTAAGCTGGTCTACCCAAGAGGATGCGTAGGATGATGAAGTTGAGGACGAATGAGGACTTGGCCGCCCGATGACAGGCAGAAAGGAATCAGCACCAGTGTCAAGATGAGCGAGGTTGTTCGAGGGCCTTGAAATGGATCCTCGTGAGGGGCTTGTCGCTGAAGCCTGGGCTATCGTGGTTGCCTGTGGAGCCTCGAGTGTGGGTGTTTCGACAATAGTCATTGTTTGTCCAGAGAGAGGGGTATGGTCATTCGTGCCTGGTACTAGTTCTGGGATGACAGACTGAAACTGTGGATGTGTTACTACATGATCTCGACGTATGTAATATAGCTTACCCATTCAAGCTCTCGACCTTGGCCGCGATAGCGTTCTACATCCCGTACGACTTCTGCAGGGTCCACGTCCGCCTGGACACGGCAAGCGGCCATGAAATCGAATAGCACCTGCTGATCTGACGGTGCCATGATCGTTGTTCTGTCGTTTCTGGATAGCTGGGAATCATCCGCCTCATTCGTATATGTGCGATTCGTTCTGGTATTTGTTGTTTGGGTTACCGAATTACACACCGGCTTGCCGATAGCGTGCTGGAGCCCAGGGTTCCGCCGCCCTGACCACATTTTCTTGTTTTGCACTCCCACGTCACCACCTGTACTCACAAAATTGAAACAAGCGATTGCGTTAATCGACAAGCGCTATTGACTGCCGTCCTCGCAGTCAAGTTTGGATCGTCACCTCTGATTGCGTGTTCCATGGAAACTTTCTGTGGGGACGGGACCCTGCCGCAACAATCGAGAAAACTCGTTTGAGGCACATTAGATGCGGCTTGTTCCCCACTGTGAACTTACAATATTTGTCTGAAATTTACTCAGTCAATCAGGTTCTTGGTGGGGAGGAGAATAGCTCCACCGACAACCAGACAATTTCAATGTTCATCAGGGACGTCGCCAGCAAACCCTTCGCGCTCCTGCCGCCGGCATATTCTCGCTTTTCTGTAAACGGAGATAATGCTAGCACGCGGCCTCGAACGCTTTCATTCGATGCCTTCTTCAATTGCGCAAAGAACGTTGATGCTTTAATATTTCAGCCGTTGCGGCGTCTTACGGGATGCTACTTGCATGTTTGTCGGGATTTGCTCCGTGAAACGTGCTTCCTTTGGCCGTGATTGTAGTCTGCCACGCGTAACCTGCAAGTCTGATCCGTCAGTACTTATAAAGCTTGCCGTCAACGTCTGGAAAGCAGAAGCTGCAACGCGCCCGAGAGTAGAGAATGCCACGAAAACTTTCCAAGAACAAGGGCGTATCCAAAGACGTGTCTACGCGTGTGCCATCTATTATAGGATGGACGGTGGAATCGAATGTCTTCAGGACCCTGCTCGAGGTCGCTGCCGAGAGCACGCAGAGGAAAGGGCTGAGGCTCGGATTCATCCGCAGTGAGTATTGATGCCATCGCCCACACTGACAATGCTAAGAAGAGCGCAGATCCGGATTATGCACACGCGGACGGGGGTATGATCATTGACCCTCCACCAGGCTTTCCACACCATGACTTGTCTGAGGCCTGGGATTGGACCCGGAAAAATCAAGACCGTAATGACGTCCAGGTGATCCCCTTCGATGTGAAGTCTGGATTACTAGGATCTACGGTGGCAAGACACCCTCTTTACTTGGTTGTGCTCCCGCGGTACCCAGATTATGTTTGCATTATGCGAGCGAACAGTTTCATAACGCTCCAAGCTGTTGACAGGGTCCAGACCAAGATTGATGACACCAGTGACCCCGTTCGCATGTGGCATCGGACCGAGGCTCGAACTCTAGACTCCTTCCCCGAATTTCTTGCTCCTTTCGCTGTCCACAAGGACTGTCTCTATACAGCCTTGCAACACATTGCGAAGTGTTCGCTAGGAGACGAACAGTACACAAACCCATCTAACAGCGTTACATTTCACGGCTGGACAGTTCCAAAGCCTAGAAACACTCTACATGAGATGTTGAGGACTACACAGGAAAACCACGCAAAATCCCAGCACGCTATCTGTATCCTCCAAGATGTCCTCGGCGACAAGACCGTCACGCATTTCGACTTGCTTCTCAACATGTTACAACCACTCGTCAGCGACCTTATACTGCGAGACGAAACCACATTTTCGGCGTATCTTATACAGCACAAGCTCGATAATGCCTCGTTTCCCAAAAAAGAGTGGTTCGACCAAACAACGAACTGGCACTTCTTATTCGCCCAGAGCGAAGAGCTGTTGAGCATATTCCCTCGGACCGACTCCCCCGATGCAGCGCATGATATCGACAGTCTGACAGTGCAACTATTCGACAGTAACGCCGCACAAGATATCTGTCAATATGTTAGAGCTCATGGCGAGAGGGTAAAGACGGCACTACGAAAGAAATGGGCATTGCAACTGCCGAACAGCATGATTTACAGTGAAGGGAACGACAATACAGGAAAACTGGAGGAACAATCGACAGATCTCCAGCCCGAGAAGACTGGGCGCACTGGGGCTTGGGCAACCTCACAGGAACTCTGCCATGTCTTGTGCGACGCCCTCAACGAGCAGTGTTACAAGTTAGAAAAGCATGTATGCGTGCAGTTGAGGGGCAGCCCATGTGCTGACATGCTTGTAGTTGAGCATGACTGGACAGCTTCTGATATAGAGGCCTACAGGGCCTGTCGTTCGCTTCCAGCTGTGCTGTTAGGGAAGCCCCAGATTAATAGTACTCGAGCTATACCGATTAGGCTCATTTCACATTACTGTCAACCTGGAATTCCGACTGCGGAGCTCTTGGAGCCAGGTCGTGAGCCTAGTTGGGGGGCACCCGTGTGCTCGCAGCAGCCGTTTCTTCTCGTCGCTGGGACGGGTACTGTTCGACCCTTGAAGAGTAGGCAACCTCTTCCGGATCAACTTGTGTTATTAGAATCTGGAGTGACGAACTGGTTCGTTCAACCGTCGAATGTTTTCGTGAAAGAGGACGACGATGAGCGCTCTGACGCGGAGGCGGAAGAGGATGTCGCGGAAGGCCCGAACGCAGAATCGGAAGAACTGGCACGCGACGCTTGCGACAACAAAGACACACCCAGAAAATGGACACATCTCGCGTACAGGGTGAAAGACCGAAATGGCAAAAGCACTTCCCTACTTCAGGCGGCATTTCTTCAAGATGACGCCACGCCTCTCACAAATCTGTACAATGTTCAGGATGGTGCCTTTCTTAACTACATAGATGCATACTTCCGCGAGCCAACAAGCGACTATGTATGTAGCGTAGAAGGAACTGACGGGCTTCTTCAGCGAGCATGGATGCATGGCGCACGAAGGACGGATACTACTGTGTGGGCGTCCTCCCGTTCGAGGTGGGTGACCAGTTTCAAAGGTTCAAAACACAGCTAACATGGAATAGATTTTTCGCGAGGATTTTGCGCGCTCTACCGAAGAACACGTTACCGAAGCCGGATGCGGAGCTGAAACGTGCAATCGAGGATGAGACAGCCAAATTTATGAAAGAGGAAAATATTGGAAAGAAGATTGCCGGCTACCGAGCCAAAGCAAACCTCATCGAGAACCCAGAGTACGGCATCGTTCTTGCAACCCATCTTGCTCAGTTTGGCTGTAACCTCAAGATTCACTGCGACTCCTGCGCTGATACAGACGATTGCCGATTCTTTCGACCCGAGACACACAATGCACTTAACGGGCAGAACAAATGCAAGACCTGTATGTCTAAGGTGGTACCCTGTACATTCACCAAACTGGCTGCGGAGGTCGAAGAGGAACTGCGTACGTTTCAGGCCTTCCGGAGGTCTGTACCATGCCATCGGTGCTGGGAGCTTGGGATAGACTGCGACAAGCGATCAGGGTCGTGCAAACCCTGCGAGGATGAAGGGTGTGCTGCTGAATGCAGGCGAGAGATGTGTATTCTTTTCGACGAGCCTGCTGACGCAGCGACCTGTGGGGATTGCAACCGCGCTCACGCTGACGATGGATACCAGAACATTACTGAACATCCAAGGAAGGCTGAAAGCGCGTAATGGTTGTATCTGCGGGCGGTTGTCGTGTTGGTAAGCGACAGATTATTTTACGGAGTTCTCCACGGTCTTGTTTGTGAATACGTCTTGTCACATTCTTTTCGTGTCGATCGACTTGCCCATCATCTCTCTCTGTTATACATAAAGACTTTCTCTTTGATACTATCGTGGACCTTTTCTTTCCTCTCGTTCGAATACGGCTGTTATGACTGTAGATTTATGCACATAGATTGTTTTGGATTCTAGTTAACTCTTATCTCCATTCTGTAAACGCATACACATTCGTAGTCGAGAAACTTGTTCTTCTCGTTTATCCTTGATTGGGCTTGGTGTTGTGTTCATTGTCACTGTCACGTTACAATTACTGCTTGTATTCAAGATTCGGTAGGCGGATGACTAGCCGGATTTGGCCTGGTCTTTCACTACGACGTGAATGATGGCGAAATGTCAACTGACCGAGGATTATAAGTGCAGTCTTGAGTTTCTGCTCCTCAATATTTGGTAACTTATTTCTGACAGTATTCATCAGCATAGTCAATTACCGAAGAAAGGGAAGTCGACTGCTCAACTAGGGAGTGAGAAAGTGAAGGTGGGAAGAGCGCACATCAGCAGTTGCCGTATGATAACGCGATCCACAGGCATGACATCATATCAATTATCCTCTTTCCCAAATGAGTACACAGTCCAAGCTGAGCCTATTCAAACCCAAGTGCTTCGCCCTTAATAAAAGCATCCAGCGCTCACCTCCGCTCCCTCCACCTCACTACTGCACAATCGAACTTCAGCCTAAGAACTACTTCGACTGCACCGCCACCATGAGGATCTCAGCGCTCCTTGCAGCAGCGTTCGCCCTTCCCATCACGGCAGTCCCCGTCGCTGAATCTGAGCACCCCAGCAATGGTGAGCATTCAGTTGTGCGCCCAGCGGTCTTTTCGCGTGTACTCAACCTATAGCAGATACACGTCCGGCTGTACCAAGTGTCCCATTGATCCCTCCGTTTCCGGGAGCCAATCAAACTGGAGGCTACTACGAGAGTAAGTGGGCAATTCACAGACGCTTCCAAAGCTTGGTAATGTCTGACTACGTCTCTTAGTGAACTCTGCTTCGGCGATGGAACTGGCCGCGACCGCTTCCGACCCCAACGATATGTTGGACAAGCCGAGGTGGAAGTTACAGGTCTTGCTTGGGACGCAGAGACAACACGCCGGTGGCTGGCACGGTGACGTTCTCGCCAACAAGATCCGCGAGATCCTTTTGGACAAGTGTCCCGACGCATTCGGTAGAGATGTCTGCGACAAGAAGATAACCGCTTGGGGCCCCGTCGGATATACAAGTGTGAAGGAGTGCATCCTCGGGCCGGTTCGTCGCGAATTCTATCGCGATGATGCGAACTTGGTATTGGAGATATACAGCTCCTACTTCCCTGCGGATAATCCAGGCCTGCGCGACCTCTTCATCAACCATGTTGCCGAAGTCTTTGGCTCGACGTCAGATCTCAAGGTCAACCAGTACGAAGTCAAGCTTGTCAATGCGGGTTCGCATTCCTGCGCGGACAAGAGGAGTTGGAACAGATTCGCCAACGCACCGGACAGGGTTGAAATCAGTCTGTCACCCCCGCCCTATGAAGACCTGGACACCAACCCTCACCTATATGTGCGGCTTTCCTTGAACAGGAACGCCGTTGAAGGTAAGTTCGACTGCGTAGGATCTGTCAAGGCGGCCGATGAAGTCGCACCTCCGGGCAGGATTGCCGCATATTCCCGTCTGATAAACCGGCCTGTATGGGGATGGACCTATTGCCCGACCAGGGAGGTCAGTGGCGATTGTAAGTGGTACAATCCGCCCAGTTTCAAGTTTTGCGACCCTTGGTAATTGGCGGGCATTGCGGCATGTGGAAACTCCAAAAGCGTCACAGGAGAGCCTCTTCAGTTTTCAGTGAGCGTTGACTATGACACGCGAGTGCCGAACAAACTGGCGCATTCGGCGAATGGGTATCTATCGGTATCAGTCGAAATCTAGTACGATCTGAATTCAAGAAATGTTCGCTTATTTGTTCTTGATGGAGTCTTCGGTACGAACACCTGCGTCATTGCGGGAGTGGAGGCGGCTCCTCGGTGCCAGCATTAACCAGATCACGTGGCTTCGTATGGTGAGTTTGTCTTTGAAAATATAGTAACGGCTCACCATCCGCTTTAAAGCTCTTCCCGATGCCTAGAAAGGTGAGAGCTTTTGGTAGCGAAAATACCCTCGGCGCCGATACCCACACAGGGCGCTTGGCTCTGCTCAACGAGCGGTATTTCCAAGCAAGCCCCAACGCCGCCCATCACGAGACCTTCGAGTCATGTGGAGCAAGGGGAGCATCTTTGAGCTGACGAGCCGCCTTCTTCACGCGCTACTCGTGCTCCTTCTCTCGTTCCTACTCTTTCGCGCCGTCTGGTTCGCCTTCTCGCTTCTCGCGAACGATGCGAGCTAAGTCACACAGGCATAGAGGTTTCAACGCCTTTTATAATCGCTTTCTTTAGACTCATTCAATTACTATAAGTACATTCCGACTCATCAAATACTAGAGTCATCGACGAACTATTATTCGGGGCACTAAAATACAAATTTAGAGCATCTGCGGTTCGTAGAACTAAGGATCACGCCTATAAACAAGCTGCACTACAATTAAAAAAGCAAAGCCTCGATGAAGATACACGCTTTACGCGAGTATTGGGAGTACCAATCACTCTCATGGGTATTGAGTTGTGTTGCTCTTTGGTTGTCGTGGTGTTTTTATTGTTTGAATTGAGGCCCTGCCTGGGAAACTCGCGGTGAAGTAGAGGTACGTTTGCCTACCTTTTGTTTACAACAACAATTCCCGCCCGCGAACTTGAATCTTGCATACACACACTCTCCACTCTACACACAACCAAGGACAGCAATCTGACAGATACGCAGCATCCCTTCTGCCACACATAAGTTCTACGAACTCAACACCGAAGCACACCGCGGCACCAAACACCAAGCGCACAACTTCGCACATTCAGCGCCTCAAAGACCACCAGGATCTCCTATCTGCCGTACCAAGCACCCGTACCTGTGGATATCTTAAAACCACCATGTGCAAGCAAATCAAAATAGGCTGGACCCACTGTCCACATGTGCACACCGACCACGACGTCATCCCCTGCAACACCGCCATCGAAGCCGAAGCTCAGAAGATAGACGAAATGGATGAAGAGGAGGTGGGAAATTCTTTCTGCGAGACAGTAGAGTGGGAGTGGGCTGAGAAGAGAATGCTGGGGAGGTGCTGTTGGTGTGAGAAGAGCGAGGGCGATGAGGGTAGGGCGGAGAGGAGGAGAATGAAGAAATTTGGGCTCTGTGAGGGTGAGGTTGAGGGTGAAGGGGAGACTTCGTCACAAGCTTCGTCACAGACTTAAGAAGGGAGAAAGGGGTGGCCCAGGGAGGAGACTTGCGAGGTGAGGTGGCGAAAGCGTGCTGGAATGCGACTTGGGGGTGATTTAGAGATTCGGCGATGACGGAACGTACAATAGGCATCGATGATATTTGGGATGATGAATGTTTGTATCCGTATCCTCCGAGGGCTGTGATTTGCAGATGTGTCACGCGGGTTGCTCCGCTCGCCGATGCATTGGCTGGAGTTTGTCCGTTGCATAACTTGGGAACGAATAAGTGGAATTCTGAAGACATTGCTAGAACACATTTTCCTAAAGTTGAGAAGGCAGCGTTTCGATGAACTCAAATCGCGAGATGGTCCACTGTCATCCCTCACGTTCACTATCGAACACCTTGCAGATTGGAAGCATTACGTGTCAACTATAAGATGAAGTCTCCGGATAGCCAAGTGATAAAGACCACACACTCGGATTATGTCGGGTCACTCAGTTGCTACATGGTTTCGGCTTCGGCTTTGTTGACATGTACGCCGCTTACTGTAATACTCAGGCTCGTTATTCAAGATGTCAAGGTTCAGGTCGGATATTGAATCTAACACGAGTGATGGGTTGAACTCCATATACTACAACTCACAACCCTTTCTTTTCGGCAAGTCTCTTCCCGTGGCACCCAAAATTCACGTACACATACGTCCAGATGAAGATGGTGGCAAAATATCTCTCAAAACTGCACACACTCACTACATCCTTCGCCAAACCTTAACACACAACCAGCCGCAATACCAAACAAACGCAAGTCAGTATGCCGCAGACGTCAGCACTTACACCCATCCACAATGCTATCATCCCCGCCCCCTTCCTCTCACATCGCCTCTTCCAAATCCTCCCCCTCGAACTCCGAGAACAGATATACGCGTACATCCTCCCACCCCACCTCCGCTCGATAAACCCGCTGCCCCTGCCTTTTCACTCTCCCTACCACCGCAACCACAAATACGCAATCTTCCACGTGAACCGCGCAACACGCATCGATGTAGGACAATTCTATCTCCGCAGCAGGCCGTTTGAATACATTGCAGAAAGGTCGAGACCGTATTTCATCGAGTTTCTAGACTCGTTCCCAGACGGGCTGGGATATCTCTCTGTGCGGCATCTAGAGTTCTACAAGTTCTGGGAGGAAGTACCGTGGAGGGTGGGAGATGGCAATATGCAGTTGATATTGCGGTGTGCGCAGCTTCGTACTTTGACGTTGTGGTTCAACGTGTCTGCCGATGCTGCCGATGCAGGATCTCTGTTTCGACTGTACCAGCTCGGCCGTATGTTTGCGCTAGAGCATTTGGCTGAAATAAGGCTGATGTGGTTCTTTGGGTGGCGGGGTGCTGGGAATTCGCTGATGATGGAGGTCGAGAATGAGGATATTCTGAGGGGCCTGGATTTCGCGGAGATAATGGCAGGTGTGGAGGAGATGCTGAGGATGGGGTTTGAGGAGAGGGGGAGGAGGGTTGAAGTGAGGATTTGTCCGCGGTGAGAGGTCGTGGCGGTTTGATCACTGTGTGAGAATGGCACACGTAATGGGTGTCAAATATTACGAACTTGTTGAACGCTGAAATAAGAACTATGATGTAGCTATGCAGACATTAATGCAAACATGACCCGAAGCACCTACTCCTTCATATCGCACACCTTATGAAAATCCTTATGCTTAGCCGACCCCTTCCCAATAATGTCCTTGAACTCGTCAAACGGACAGCTCGCCCCCGGTCCACTCTGACAATCCGGAATGGGCCTCGGCGCCGAATTCGCAATGAACCTCACGAAGTCTCCAGGCCCCTCGTCCGACACGGCGCCCCGACTACACGTCATCTTCTCCATGCCCACATGGCCCAAAAATGGGATAAGATCCGACATCCTCCAAGCACGCGTCCAGTTGATGTGGTCCGTGGGGAATTCTTCGGCGGCATTGGACGAAGAGTTGAAGAGGCCGAGGGCGGTGGCGACGAAGGGTGGGACTTCGCGGTGAGTGAACGAGAGAAAGAAGCGCTGCTTATCGGGCCAGCCCTCGCCGGGCGTGTCGTGCTTGGTGATGTGTTGGAAGAGTTGGGCTTGGGTTTGCAGCCATGGGAAGCCGAGGTAGGTGGATAGCGGGTTCAATGGACCGACCATGTAGGCGTACTTGAGGTCCCAGGCGTACTCGTACGCCATCCACTCTGAGTCGGTGAATATAGCGCAGATATCGGAGCGCTTGCCGTTAATGGCGCTTTCGTAGCCGCAAAGCATTTGGAAGCCTACGACATCGGAGGGTGTGAGCTTGAAGGGCATCCAGTGCGCGAGACGGCTCGAGACGCTGGTGCCGTACATGTCGATGAATGTCTTTTGCTCTTTTGTTCCGGGGTCTTTGGAGAAGGCTTTGCAGGACTTGTGCGGGTCTAGGGGCTCCATGGAGCCGTTTTTGTTCTCGAGGATGCGCACGATTTCAATGTCATCCTTGTGGGGAAAAGCTTGGGTAAGGTTGCTAGCTGTGTCATACGTGCGCGACTTTTTGTCGGCGAGGACGCGGCGGGTGTGAGGCACGAGATCCGGGTAGCGCTCAAGGAGATGCTTGCCAACCATCTTCGCATCCACGGCGCCGGAAGGCGTGAGGTCTTCCAGCTTGTCTTCCAAGATGGGCGACTGCCATTTCTTCATGAAAGCTAGCGGACCCGTCCATCCTTCTCGGTGCTTCTCTAGTTTCCGGAGGAAGGGCTTGATGAATTCTGCGTACTCTTTGTCGTTGGCGTAGATGGCGCCGTGGCGGATGATGTATGATGCAGCCGTGACGGTGCAGTTTGGCGGCGCTTTATGTTCCAGTCCGAAGCCAATGGCATCGAAATAGGGCGATATGCCTGGAAGATGGAGTAATGGGTCGAATTGGTAGTCCTGGGTATGGTCCAACGGCTGAAGTGGAGTCTGGGTGCCGCCTAGGAAGGCTGGCAGAGCAAGGGCAGGAGCGGCCAGCAGGAGGGTGGAGAAGAACATGATGAGTTGAACGCCACGCTATGCGACAGAGGGAATTGAAAGGTGGTGAGACGAATTGCACGCGCGCACGAAACAGCGAGGCAAGACGCAGAAAACTGTTGGAGGAATAATTTTGTCGCATGTTTTCGGCATGACGTCAGATGCAGGTACCCGACGCGCTATCGACGGCTGGTTTCTTGGTGTTGCACGCGCATCGACGGGAATGCTGCCAATCTTCTCGCTTCCATGTGCTACCCTTTGTAGAGCAATCTCGAGCGTTGCAGGTGGCGTTCCATTCACAGTCTCAGTCTGCAGTCAACGGGAGAGGCAGGTCTGGCGGCTTCCTGACTAAGCACATGCCCAGATCATCATCACTGAATCTTGGTCGCGTGAGCCACCAAAACGTGTGCATCTGAACGTCTGCAGCCATAGAGTCAAGCTCCGTACTACGCCCTCCGTTCCTTCGAACCGCCTGCGTCACGACAGCGACTCGTGCGTCCTGATGGCGGCAGAATGTACACGTGACGGATGCGTTTGACACGATCCACCGCGTTCGCATCGCGGCATTAGCCAGGCGCATGTGCACTAACACGACCACCCTCAATGGCCGAAACAAGCCGAAACAAGCCCAGATTATGTTGGTCCTGGTCCAGTTGACATCCTATCTCCAGAGCACGATCTCCAGAGCACGGTGAGGCGGCAATCTTTTCGTGCAAAATCCCCATTCGCATCGACGTCAAACCGACTCCTGAACGCCGAATCTCCAAGCGATGCTGCAGTTGAAGTCCCGACATCCGCCAGGGACGACCCATCATCTCCACGCTACTTCTTCGAGGGGGTCGGGCTGACCACTCCGCTGGGTAACTTTCTCAAGATGTCGGCAATGTGGTTATTGGAGCCCTGCGTAATCCCACGACCGACCTCAATGGCGGATGCTCGCCAGCGCTCGGCTAGCTCCTCGACGGCATGAACATCTTGGTCCAGTCGAAGCTGGTGGTCAACCTCTCCGACAAGCCCTGGTTCCCGCCAGCACTCCGCACTCTCTCAAGAGCTGGGAGGTCGTCTTTCTCTTCCTCGGCGATTTATTCTCGCCGCATCGACATGAGGGCCTTAAGGTCGTACACGTAACTAGAGTCCTCAGGGCGCATATCATAGAATTTTTGGAGGAACTCTTGTTCCTGAAGCAACTTCGGCAACGGAGTGTCGGGCAAGTCTCCCTAACGCGTCTAGTGCTTTCCCAAGGTGAGACGCTCTTCAACTCCCAAAAGCCGTCGTGCTTGTCAATTTCACGCACCAGTCACTTGCTTGCAAACTCGCACAAAGCAGCCACACTCTCCGCTGCGGGCGGAACCGACGAGGCAGCCATGGTGTCGGCTGAAGAATGCCCCGGTGCTGATTGGCTACAGGGTAGCCCCACATGGACTTATCAACCTCTCGATGATTTGACGTCACATTCCCATCATCTGACATGGCATTCTTCCACTTTCCCATCTCATCTGACATGGGATTCTACGCGTCACGGCTTTATCGCCCAAGGACCAGGCCCTGTCCAGCTCGCATCATCTGAACGTGTGCAGCTATCGAGTTACGCTCCAGCTTTTGACTCGAAGCTTTTGCGGTGTTTACTGTAATTGTCTTGTATGGTGTTCTCGTGTAGTGGTAAAGCTGGAAAGTAACACCGTATAACGAACCAGCTCACATCAACACCACAATGCCGCGGAACTGTGTTTCTGCTCCAATCACCGCTATCTTGCCAATACATCTTACGTCGTATTATCGTTAGACGCATCAAACGGTCCCCTGTCCTGCATCGACACACGTCAGAACATCATCACATTGACAACTGCCCCTGCTCGAGACAGCTCTATTTACGCCATGGTGTCGTATTGTCACTGTCGGCTCTCGCACTTTTAAAGCCCGCGGACGCCCTTCAGGCGAGCAAATGGACATCCCTTCGAATCTCTCCTCAAAGCTGCCCAAAATGCCGTCTTCCAGCACCGGCGCGAATACCAACCAGAATGACCCTCTCCAACATCCTCTCCAAGCCACTGCTATGGCTATCCAAGGAGCTGTGCAAGGTGAGGGTCGCGCTCCCCGTATGAGCCACATGCAAAGTGCGAACGAAGGGCCCGCAGATATCATTGCAAAAGTATCTGGAGCTGTTCAAGGTGGGAAGCGCGAGGACGATGGGGCTTACTTTACCAACAATGAGGGCATTCCGTGGCCAGATGCGTAAGCAACTTCCTTGTAATAGTGTATGGCGAGGCTAACGGTTCGCAGGGAGCACAGCAAGACCATCGGAGGTATCCCAGTCGCGAGCGATGTCTTCCTCTTCCAGAAGCAGCAGACCTTCAACCGCTCCAAGAACCTAGAGCGTATGGTTCACCCCAGTGGATCAGGCGCTTTTGGCTACTTTGAATGCACCAAAGATGTTACCGACCTGACGGTATGTCCACCTCCAGCAGGAGCCAACTATCGCTTATGATCCCAGAAAGCCAACTTCTTGTCCAGTGTGGGCGAGAAGACGCCCATTTTCATTCGGTTCTCGACCGTCACACCAGGACGGGAGTATGCTGACGAGGCCCGCAACCCACGCGGCTTCGCTATCAAGTTCTACACCATGGAAGGCAACTACGATATCGTTGGTCTGAACTTTGTAAGCCATCACTTCCAAAGTTCATACACACGTCTAACATGTATAGCCCGTCTTTTTCTGTCGCGACCCCATCCAAGGCCCCGACGTCATCCGGTCCCAATGGCGTAATCCCAAGAACTTCCTGTTCGACTATGATGCGATATTTGACCTGCTCGGCAACACACCAGAGGGCAACCACGCTGGTCTCATGTTCTTCAGCGACCACGGCACTCCCGTAGGCTGGCGCTTCAACCACGGCTACGGTTGCCACACTTTCAAGTGGGTCAATGCCGAGGGCAAGTTCATCTACATTAAGTACCACTTCATTGCCGAGCACGGCCAGAAGCAGTTCACGCAACAACAGGCGACACAGATGTGCGGTGAAGACCCCGACTACTCCAAGCGCGATCTGTGGGAGACGATTGAGAACGGTACTGAGATCGCCTGGAAGGCACTTGTGCAGGTCATGCAGCCCGAGGACGCCGACCCCGAGAAGCTAGGCTTCGATCCATTCGACGTCACCAAGGTATGGCCGCGCTCGCAGTTCCCCATGCAGGAGTTTGGTCGCTTGGTGCTCAATAAGAACCCTGAGAACTACCACCGCGATGTTGAACAAGCTGCCTTCTCTCCCGGTAGCATGGTCCCCGGTATCGAGGACTCGCCCGACCCGCTTCTTCAGTTCCGCATGTTCTTCTATCGCGACGCGCAGTACCACCGTATTGGCGTGAACCTTCACCAGGTTCCTGTCAACTGCCCGTTCATGGCCAAGTCGTATGCTTCGCTCAACTTTGACGGAAACATGCGTGTTGATGCGAACCATGCGGGCAACAAGCAGTATGCACCGAACAGCTTCGCACACAAATTCAGGCCGGATACTGCCGAGGCACCTTACCAAGTCAGCGACAACATTATGAGCCGGAAGAGTCATTACTGGCATGAGGGCAAGAAGAACGATTATGCGCAGGCGACGGAGCTGTGGACGCGTGTTATGAGCGAACAGGAGAAAAAGAACACGATTAAGAACACAGTCAACATGCTCAAATTTGTCAAGTTCCCGCTGATTCAGGTAAATCCATCCTTCAATATGTTCGCAGGGGTGACGTACTAATGAGTGCTGTAGAAGAAATACCTCGCCCAAGTGTACAATATCGCGGTCGACTACTCCAAGGGAATCTACGACGGTCTTCCGAAACCGGAATTCGAGTTCAGCGAAGTGGAAAAGTTGGCTGAGGATGCGCACTTGTGGTATAAGGAGAAGAAGTTTAGGCCTAGTGCGGGAGAAAGGCTGACGGGTTATGCGCCGGAGGGTGCAGTGTATAACTAGTGAAGAGCTTGGGGTTGCACCAGATTATGCGGACATGTTGCAATGAGTTGATGAATTCTAGGTTCGAATCCCCTTAAGTTTTTACTTTATAACTTGCACGATGTTCTAAGTTCAGGTTTACATGTGACCGGTCTGCATCGTTGAATACAGAATGACCGAAATTATTCCCGGTTCCACGACTTTCGTGAACACGGTCCGGAGGTCACTTCGGAGATGGAAGAAGGAAATGACTATTCGTGAACCATTAGCTTCACAACCCTAGCAATTGAAGAGAGAGGATAGCCATGACCTCGGAATAAACAACAAAGGTACAGACTCGTAGGACGAATTGGCCCGTATTAGCCTTAGTTATACAACGTTCTTGACGATCTCTCCCCGCACCCGTGGACGACCCCTGTCGAAAGATCCCCACACTCATATATTTCATCGATCTAACACCGCGGGAGCATTATGCTTTGCGGCCGATTTAACCGGCGGTCAACTATGAAGGATGAAGCCTGCAAGCGGAGTTGCTGTTATAACATCGCGATGCGTCGTGGCAAGTACTCGGACTGGACTATATCGATACCTTACGCGTTGATTACTTGCAATTGAGCGACCACCATGCGCTTACCTATGCTCCTTTCCCTACTGGGACTCGCCTCAGCACAATTTTCCACCAATACATCCGATCCCCTCCTAGCTGTAAACACTACGAGTGGGACATACATCGGCTTCATCAACAGCTCCCTCCCACAAGTGCACCAATGGCTCGGCATACCCTTCGCCACCCCACCCGTCGGAACTTTGCGCTTCAAAACCGCTGAAAAAGCCCCATATTACGGTGTGCGAAACGCGACGACGTATGGGCAACTTTGCGTGCAGAATAGCGACAACACATCAGGCGTCTTCTGGACGTTAGTCCCCGAGTTCCAGAACACGGATGCGCAGGGGGAGGATTGTCTGTTTGCGAACATTTGGGCGCCGAGGGCGCCATGGGTGAAGAAAGAAAAGGTTCCGGTTATCATTTGGGTGGTGGGTGGTGCGTTCCAGGAGGGTGGTGGGCATGCGCCATACCAGGTGCCTGATCGTTGGATTGAGAAGACGCAGACGCATATCGTGGTCACGTTCAAGTAGGTTTGGCTTTGTGGAGATAGATGTGGTGACGAGGCTGATTCGTCACAGTTACCGCGTTAATGTGTTCGGTTTCCCTGCTGCTGCTGGAGCGATTGGGAATCCAGGGTTGACGGATATACGGCTTGTTGTTGAGTGGCTGAGAGATAACATTGAAGGCTTTGGGTACGTCTGTCATACTTTCTTCCGTCCTATCAATAGGGAGAAAGAGAGGAATACTAAAGAATACTATAGTGGCGACAAAGGCCGCATGGTACTCTGGGGCCAATCCGCCGGTGCCAATGCTGTAGTAACCTACTCCTACGCCAACGCCGACGATCCCATCGTGCGCGGGCTTATCGCAGATTCCGGTGCTGGACCGGCGAGCGCCTCAGTAAACACATCCAGCTTTACCACCATGGCCGTATCGTTTGGGTGCGCGAATCTAACGGCGACGGAGGAGTTGGCGTGCATGCAAAAGGTGGATGCTTTCGCGATCCAGCAATACGTACGCAACAACACTGCTTCGGAAATAGGAGGGGTCAGGTTGGGAGGATATGTGGCAGATAATGTGACCGTGTTTGCGAATAACACGGAGCAGTTGAGATTAGGACGCGTTGCGAGAATTGTAAGTCGTTTTGTCTGGTCTGAGGCGGTGCGATTAGTCGGTTGGGATGTAGGACTGACCTGTGATATAGCCTCTCATAACCGGGGTTAACAAAAACGAGGGTGCTGCGTTTGCACCATTTACGCTCAACCAGACCGTCGGGCCGGATCGCGAGGACCTGAAAATGGCGGATAGTATGTTCGTTTGCCCTGTTGATGCTGAATCGAAGTAAGTCACATCCCACTATCTTATAGCACTACCAAATCCCGTCCCGAGTCTAAATACAATTTAGCTAATACGGCTCTCCTTCAGCGGCCGTGCAGCGCAGAATTTGACGACATATCGCTACCTGTTCAAAGGAAACTTTTCCAACATCACGCCGCGGCCATGGCTTGGGGCCATGCACAGCTGTACGTATACATTCCCGACAAGCGTGTGACTTCTGTGACCTAGGAGCAAGATTGCTAATGGGCGATGAACACAGCCGAACTTCCGGTAGTCTTCGGAACACACGACCTCTTCCGCGGTAACTCGACCGAACTCGAATATCAAACTAGCTACGCGATGCAATGTCAGTCCTCCCCTTTTCCTTCCTCACAACTAGCCAAGGCTGACAACTTGTACTAGCATTCTGGGTCTCCTTCGCCACCGACTCTTCCAAGAACCCGGTGAACAATAGAGGTCTAGCGTGGCCCAAGTACAGCGGACGAAACGGATCGATAGTCGTGTTTGGGGATGAGGCGGATGGTGGAAAGGCGAGTCGAGTGGAGATTGTTGGGGTAATGAACGATGTTTATCCGTTGGGGGAGTGTTGAGGGAGTGTTCGGATGGTTGAATCGGAGGGCGTTGCTACAAGTGGGAAAGTGGTTGGGATCGGTGGTCAGGAAAGATGCTAGCTTTTGTGACAGGAGGATCAAAAGCGCGGTGATAGTCAGAAAAGGGCGAAGTGACGGACGATCATTGCTACTATGGATTGAGTCTGCCTCGGGAACTTCTCGGTGCCTGAATATCTGTACCCACTACGGCCGTGCTAGCATCGGAGACTTGTCACAGCCGACGCACATGGACAATAACATTGGGGTCCAAGTTATGATATGCAGACTACAACAATCTGGCTTCTGCTTTCGCAAGACCATCAGGGTACTGATTGTATGCGCGGTCACGTTAGCTTTGTCAACGTTGGTTTAGGGCAGGGATATACTCTTGTATCGCTGTGTGGAGTAAAGTCTCCGAATATGCGGCGGAATAGTTTCCAGCAAGGCGTGAGTGTATAAATGTGCAGTATATTGCGGCTCTCGTCCAAACTAACAATCGGAAACTTTAAACTTCCTTCTCATTTATCTGAATTCGCATCGAGCCAATCCGCCCCTCCACCCCAATCCAGCAATGCCGTCCCCACCAGCCAACAAGATAACCATCTGGCTCTGGCCAACCGGCCTCTTCCCCCGCCGCCTAATTTACTACCTCCGCGCCAAAAGAATAACCCTCTCTGCCCTCACAGCGCACAACATCCACCTCATCCCCGTCATCCTAGACACCGCTACACCAAAGCTCGATGCGAAGGAGGGATACGAAAAGAAGCCGGAGGGCATGAGTCTACCGTGTATGCGGGTCGAGCATGTAGGAGAAGAAAGGATAGAGTATGTGCATGAATCGCTTGCCATTGTGGGGTTTCTCGAGGAAGTGTTTGGGGGGACTGGCGGTGAGGATGCGCAGGCCCAAGGATGCGGAAACATCATGGGCAGCACACCGTCTCAACGCGCCCGCACAAACGACATCCTGAGTCTCCTGGCCGAAGCCACAGTCTACGCCAATATCGCACTCATTCACTCCGACCCCACCACACTCTTCTGGTCCGGCCTCACCTCCTCCGCCATGTCCGCTTCTACAGCCGTCGACGCTTCCCGTCGCTTTCACAACATGCTTTCGAAGTTGGAGGGGTGGGTGGAGAAAGATGTCATCAAAGGGCAGATGTCGAGTCTTAGTGGGGAGGGGAGTGCGGTTACACTGGCGGATGTCGTGTTGATGAGTAGTGTGACTTATGCGGAGGATCATAATGGGGTGGGTTGGGTGGAGGGGCATGAGGGTTTGACGTCTTGGTGTGAGAGGGTGAAGGGGTGTGTGTGGTGGGTTGGTGCAGAGGGGTTGAGGGGATGTGAGGAGAGCGGGTGGGGGGCTGTGTTAGCGGAGTGAGAAGAACAGGATGAGGGCGCGAGAATGAAAGTAAGGAGGAAGAAGATGTGATGCAAAGCAGGTCTTTAACCTAATCTGGAAACTAGTTCAATCAAATGCTAACGCCATATCCTCTGTCCTTTCTCCCCACCCAATGATATATCGTCCTAGATCTTCCATCCTAATGAGCCGCACCCCGTTGCCCCGTGACAGGGCATACCGCCTCCTCCCCCTTCGTCGCCACACTCGGATGCGTATGCACTTTCGCCTTGTGATGTCCGACCGTCGCCTTGGTCACCGGACACACATCGTCCTCCTTCGCATTGTCTGTGCTCGGGTGGTCCGGCGGGAGTATCGTCGTCGCAGTTCCAACGACGGGGCATATGGCGTCGTCCATGGCCTGCGCTTTGGGGTCTTGGACAGCGGTTTTGAGCACCGGGCACGAGGTTGCGATGGGGGAGGTGGGCGAGGTAGCGTTGGGGATGCTGGAGTCAGGGATCGAGGGATGCTCGTGGAGGTTGTGGTGGTGATCGGTTGTTGCGCCTACGACAGGGCAAACCTGTGGTGCGTTAGCTTTGGCTGTGAGCATTTGGAGGGTGCCTTATGAGAGACTTACCTGGCCATCTTTCTCGAGATCGATCGAGGGGTGGTTCGGGGGGAGAGTTGAGTTTGTTGAGCCGATTACTGGGCATGCAGCGGCCATGATGAAGACTGTTGTTGTGGTGGAACGGGGAGTACTTTGGTAGGTTGTGTATAGTTGTATGTGGTATGTGAGCGTTGGAAGTGCGTTCGGGAGTGCAAGTGGGCTGTGAGGGGTAGTTATGGGCTAGCTTTAGGCGGACGCGGCTGCCTTCGGTCCATATTGAGGCTGGGGTGGTTTTGGGATGGGAATGGAGTGGTAGTGTGACGTCAGAGTACCAAATGCGGTCAGCTTCAATGCGGGCGCTGTGATTGGCTAGCCGAGCCGTGTCAGTCAAGCGACGGTGTCTCAACATCAAACACGATCGTCGCCATCTTGATTCGACAACATTGGTCCGCTCACCGCTGGGCTTGAGAGCAGAAGTCTTGAAATCTCGTCAGCAAGTGAATACCACCTCCCATCTCAACTAGCTACAAGCAAAGCTCCAAAGCCGAGGAGAGAGCTTAGCAAGGGAGACGAAACATTCTTGATCGACGCGAGCTCCTCTCCATTCGGTGTACACTCCAGGAAGCGGTTAAACTACTACATAGTCTTGGCTGCATGGCGTTGGGGATACACTTCAGGAAGCGAGTAAACCACTGCACGGTCTGAGGTCAGGGTATATGAAATAAAAGTGTAGAGAGTGCGAAGAGGATGTAGTTGAATATGTTAGCGTGGGTTTCGAGGGGTAGGTTTAGAAGGTCGGGCATTGTGTTCTAGTTGCTCAAATGAGGAGGATTGGCGTGGGGCTTTCGGGTATGAATTGTGTTGAGTTTATCTCGTCGAGGGTTAAGGGTGAGTATGTGCAAGGGTGGGGAAATCGCACATTCGGAGGAGCAAAGGCTACATGATTCGGGCAATTGGAATAGGCCTCACTTGGAATCCAGTACCAAAGCAATGGACGCGTAAACTGTCTAGTGCCCATTAATCGCTACTGGACTTCGCCCATCATGATAAGGCTTACTCGCACGATCAGCCTTCTCCCTATCATACCTCCAATTCCCATTTGTCCTATCCATACCTAGCTCACAGCCCGGAGCAGCAGAAGCAAGCGCTTCAAAATCCGGACGACCCTCATGCGAAGCCGTGAAGAACAACGGATCCCAGTCCGATACGTAGCGTGGGTTCTTGTTCCTGATCTCGCGCTGAACGTCTTCCACTTTGAGTTTCTCCGCCCCAGCACGAGAGAATTCTCCAGCTTTGAGTGCGGATATGACTTCGTTCCACGCGCGTCTGCTTTCCCAAGGGTCTTGCTCTTCAACGGGAGCAGATTCCTCTAACGAGGTAGGCGGATGGCGTTCCGGGCTCCATGTTTCCATTGCTTCGCCGGTAGACCCATCGTAGATTGTCCACTCGCCGCTCCAACACCCCGATACGGTATAGATGGCCGTCTTCTTCGCATCGTCGCGTCGATACAACTTTGCTTCGAAGCGGTTCTTGGAGCCACCGAAGAATCGTTTGCCGGAGTATGTGATCTCAGAGATATATCCGGAGGATGAGATTACGTGGTAGGTGCCGTCTATATCAGGATACAAATGCGCGGAGAAGAAGCCCTTTACTTTGAAGCTGGGAAAGGGTACGAGATACTGCTCTTGAAAGCGGTCTAAGTAGAACATGGAGTGGCCGGTTTGGTGGACGTTCAAAGCGCCGGTGAAATTCATATCGACTCGTGAGTATCCTTCTCCCTGCAGTAAATTCAGTATGTGTTGTATCATACGTGGTCGCTGTGAGAACGTACCCATACACCGTGCTCCTCACTCGCCATGTAGCACGCTGTAATTGGCGGATGGTGACTTGAAGTTGTTGTACAATTAGTCAGTGCTCTTCAAACTGTGGGCGCCACTGACACATACCTCACTTGCTCAGTAACCGCTTTGACCGTTGCAACATCATCTGTGAAACTTGCAAGAAAAACCTCACCAAGAAATGCATTGAGCGGCTTTTTCAACCCGGCAATGACATTCGCGCCAACATAGAACTGACGACGATGAGACGAGAGAAGCCATTTCAAGATGAGAAGTGAGCGTTTTTGGGCATCCGGCTCGTGCGCTGCAGCAACAAAGAGGCTTGGTCGTTCCGCCCAGCACGTACAAATCTCTACGACCGACTCGGGCGCGAGGAAAGTGGGTGGTGAGGTGATGTTCGTGAGGTCGCCTCTTACTGATGTGAGGAACTGTTCTTAGATTAAAATTGAATGCGAGGAAATTTGCCTGGAGCCGCAAACTCAATGCGGTTAAGACAAGCGCAAATTGCAGTGCAGTCCCCCAACTTTATCTTTTGAGGACTTACCGCAGCTAAGCTCGAAAATCTGCCCTGGCTTGTCATCTCCGCTGGATGTTTACGAGTTACTTATGTGCCAGAGTGAAAGCCTCTAATATGTATGGTTCTCAGCAAGTGTTGTAATCTTTGGTCCAGGTAATCGCATCGAGACAATATGCCAAATCTTTCCAAATCTAGCAGACACTTTATATTGTGTGTGCCCTGTGGCCCAAGATAAGCACAGATCCGCCGCAACACATGCGCAAATGTGGCACAGTTACTCGGCGCCTGAAACCAAACTACACCACTGGTACATTTACCGCTGGAATGCCGAAGCACACAAGAGAACGTCTATCTATATGCTGAGAGATTTTCCGCCGATAGATGCTCTTCTAGCTTTGTTGTCAATGGTACAACCCGTCGCCTCGTCTCCTACACTGATTGCACCTTTGCAGTAAGATTCCGCGATGCCAAGTTCGCTGAGACTGTGCCACCGGGAAAGTGGCTCTTCTCATTTCTGAAAACCGTACCATCCTTCATACCATGTTTTTCGTTGCGGCACAGTCTTATTGCGCAGGAAGCATTATTGCTTGGGGAAATGTCTTCTACCAATCTCCAAAAGACACTTCCCAATCTTCAGAAACGTGCATGAATTGTATACCCAGGACACAGAATGGCCCAAAATAAAATCTCCAAAGCACAACTTGCAGATGCAGTAGATTATCTCAGACACTGGGAGAATCATTCCAACGACCCGGATGATACAGAAGGTCGTGAGCGCAGACGCGAAAACTACGACCAGGTCGTGAACGAGTAAAGATATAGAACCGGTCTTTTGCAAGCCACCGATAGCTGACCTTTGCAGCTTTTATGACAATTCAACGGACTTTTATCTAGAAGGTTGGGGCCACTCCATTCACTTCTGCCGGTACCCGTTTGGTCGTGAACCAATGCCACAAGCGATGGCTCGACAGGAGCACTACATGGCACACCGTCTGAATCTGACAGCTGGTACGACTGTGTTGGATGTTGGCTGTGGGTTCGGCGGTCCGGCGAAGGAGATCGCGAAGTTTGTAGGTTGTAAAGTGGTGGGGCTGAATATCAACGCGTATCAGATCGAGAAGGGAAAGGAGATCGCATTGGCGCAGGGTATTGGTGAAGATGTTCTGGAGCTGGTGCAAGGAGATTTCCTGGTACGTGAAATGGGTAATGAGATGAGACACCAACTAATGGGACGTGCAGAAAATTCCGTACCCAGATAATTCTTTCGACGCCGTGTACGCTATGGAAGCCACCGTCCACGCACCAAGCTTAGTCTCCGTCTACACCGAGATTTTCCGCGTCCTCAAGCCCGGCGGCCGCTTCGGGGTTCACGAACAAGTCATGCTCAGTCCCGCCTTTGACATAAGCAACGCGCGCCACATTGCTCTCCGTAACGGAATGGAGCGCGGTAACGGTATCCCGTGTTTACGCACATCCGATGAAGCTCAAGATGCCATGAACAAAGCTGGATTTGTACTCGAAGCTGCAGAAGATATGGCTGATCACAACGATCCGCAGCCTTGGTGGTATTTCTGTGCTGGGGGAACGGAGTATGCGCAAGGATGGAAGGATTGGGGGCGAGTGGTGAGGATGACAGGACCTGGACGCGTCGCATTTAATATTTTACTGAAAGGGCTGGAGGCACTGCGTGTGGTTAGACAAGGTTCGGCAGTCATCGCTAGAGAGATGATACGGGGTGCGGACTGTATTGCTGAGGCTGGAAGGGATCGGCTGTTCACTCCTATGTTTCTGATGATTGGAGTGAAGGAAGCATTAGTCAACGATCATTGAGATATGATAAATGATTTGACAATGTCTATGAGACACGTTCTCATAAGTCTTCTCCATTTCTTTTGCGTCTTTGTTTCACCTGTAGCTTTATCTTCCTTTTCTCTGTTTCTTTTCGTATTGGCTGCACTGTTATCTGTGACACGCGTATATCGAGTGTTGTCAGAACATTTGCCAATGCTCACCATAGGCGCCTGCGGCACTTGAGCTAACACCAAGCTGACTGTAGTGGTCTGTAAGCACTACGCGATGGACTGTCAACTGACAGGTATTGTGTAACCTGGCTGCGCACACGTGAACACATACCTCGTGGTCAGACAATTCCGTGGAGTGTCCCTTACTCTGGAACGTAGGAATTTCCAAAGATTGAAACCCATGGAGCGCGCATCGACCCCGAAATAAAGCTGCAACTCCTGTCCCAGACGATGGATAAGCAAGACGGGTCGAATGCGTATGGGCTTGCAGATCTTGCATGATAAGCTTATATCAGATTATAATAAGGCAAATGGTTTGAAGTGGCAGCGTTGAAAATACACCAGCAATTTCCACATGTCAACATCAGGAGATGTCAAGGAGGATCGGGGGAAGTTTTGAAGAAACAAGAACAGGGTATAATTACAGAGAGAAAGCGAAGGCGACTTAAGGTCGATCCTTCTCACTAGTCACGGCATCGTTATCTACCACAACAATAGGTGGCGTCGGTGTTGCCCCTGTCTCCACATCCGTCTCCTCAGCCTTCTTCTTCTTGAACAGCCTCAAGAAAGACGAACCTCCCTTGGCACAAGCGCGATAAACCACCAAAAAGGGCATTCCAACAACGTGCGCAATAGCCGCAAACCACGGATCAGGGAAGTACCGAATAGCGATAGCCCAAGGAATACATACGAAACCCACAACAATAGAGATAGCCCATTGGGTCCCGTCGATGCCGCCAGGTTTGATAGCGAACGCACGACCTCCAACGAAAATGATCATAACCTGGAGCCCGATAATGAGAATAACGATGCCGATAAAGTACGGGTTACGGTGAATACCCTCGAGGACATTGAGTTTGTTGTCGAGACGTCTGTTGTTGAAGATGTTGAAGATTTGCATCCATACGAAAGCGTTGAAGATGACGGTGTCAAGCTCGAGTTGCTTGTTTGGGTCGGTGAGGTCGTAGCCGAGAATGGGACCACCGGCGAAGTAGAGGACAAAGATGGCGGTGAGCTTGTAGATATTCTGGCCAGTGATCTGTTTCCACATAGTTGTGGTGATGAGCGACTTGTTCCGGCCCTGGGGAGGGCGGTTCAAGATCTCTTCCGTCGGAGGGTCGGTGGCAAGAGCGAGCGCCGCAAACGTGTCCATGATGAGATTGACCCAGAGCAGTTGCACAGCCTTGAGAACGGGCTTCATGTCGTCACTGTAGACTGCAGTGACGAAAGCTAGCAATACAGCGGTGATATTGACAGTGATTTGAAACTGGTTACGTTAGCAAGCTGCGACGAGGAATGGATAAGTCGAAAGACTTACCTGCAAGAACTTCTGTACCGCGTCGTTGACGGCGCGTCCCCACATGAGAGCGGTAATGATAGATGAGAAGTTGTCGTCCATGAGCACGATGGAAGAGGCTTCTTTCGCAACCTCAGTACCCGCGATACCCATAGAGAAGCCAATATTCGCGGCCTTGAGGGCCGGCGCGTCATTTGTACCATCTCCAGTCACAGCGACAATTTCTCCGAGAGCCTTCAATCGCATAACAAGTACCCTCTTGTCCTCAGGCGACGAGCGAGCAAGGACTTGAAGTTTGGGGAGCACCGCGTCCATCTCAGCCTCAGGTAGTCGGCGGAATTGAGGGCCTTCCATAACAACGCCGCCTTCGGTGTAGATGCCGCACTCAGCTGCAATGGCTCGCGCAGTTTCCATGTTGTCACCTGTCACCATGCGAACGGTGACACCAGCGCCTTGAGCTTTGCGAACAGCAGTCGGTACGCCGGGGCGAACGGGATCTTGAATACCGACGATGCCGAAAAAGACGAGATCGCGCAGAACAAAGTCCATGTCGACGCTACCTCCTTCAGCGAGCTGAGAATCGGCCGGGGGCCATTGAGCGTAGTCCTGGTATACGAGTCCGATGGTCCTCAGAGACTTCTTCGCGTACTCGTCGATAGTGTTGCGCAATGCCTGTCGATGATCTTCCGACATGGGCTCGGCTTGCAGCGTCTCGAAGTCTGACTGAGCCGAGCAGAAGCCGAGGAGGATTTCCGAGGCACCCTTGACCACTAGACGGTAACCGCCCGCTTTGAGCTTGACCACAGCTGCCATGCACTTCTTGCCCGAATCGAACGGCATCATATGCACAACCTGTGCGTTGTTGCGTGTCTCCGAGAGCGATACCAGGCCGAGATGATCCTTTGCGAGTTGAAGAAGGGCCGTCTCGGTCTTAGATCCAAGAAAGATCGGCTTTCCATCCTCTTCACCTTCGAATGCGGTGGCATTGATAGCGACTGACTGTACGAGAAGTTCCTTAGCGGCGGGAGTGACCTGCGAAGCCCATGACGAGGTAGTCTGAGCCGAGGCTGAATCATTATCGGATTGTGCGAAGCTGGAGGCTCCAAATGTACCGGCGACGACAGTCATTTTGTTCGTGGTCTACCGAAGTAGGTTAGCAAGCTGATTATTCAATTTCTGTCGAAGATGGCTTACCAAAGTTCCCGTCTTGTCCGAGCAGATTGCCGTGGCGTTGCCCATGGTCTCGCATGCTCGTAGCACTCGCACAAGGTTGTTCTCCTTCAGCATCCTAGTCGTCGCAAAAGCCAAGGCTAGAGTCACAGCCAGAGGGAGACCCTCCGGGACTGCCACAACGATGATGGTGACTGCGACAATCAAGATATCCATAAAGGCTGAACCTTTCTCTGTAGGCGTGCGATTGTCGCCGGAAAGTCCGCCAACGAATCGGAAGAGAAGAATGAAGAACAGAAGGATCGCGGCGGAACTTCCAATCTTGGCAATGTTCATAGCGAGTCGGCCGAGCTTCACTTGAAGGGGAGTGGCCTCCATTTCAGTGCGGACCGACATCATGATCTTGCCGAAGCTACTGTGGACACCGACGGAGGTGGCCATAAAGGTGCCAACACCTACGAAGGTTAGCTTCAGTTGTGACAATCAAAGAGAACAGGATGGATATCTTACCTTCAAGAACTTTTGCACCGGAGATGATGAATGGATCAAGGTTCTTCGTTGACTGCCCAGTCTCCAATAGCTTCATGACAGTCGCACCAGGTGTCTTGCGGATCGCATTTGACTCTCCGGTGGCTGAAGACTCGTCGCACTTGAGATTGTGGCCATCGATGAAAATACCGTCGACTGGTATGACGTCGCCGGGCTCCAGGAAGAGAACATCTCCGACGAGGACATCGTGGACGTTGATCATGATAGTCTTTCCAGATCTTGAAACTTTGATTTCCCGATCCTCCTTCTTCGCATTGAGTCGAACAAATGCTTGCTCCTTTTGCCAGTCATTAAGAGCTGTAACCAAAACCACAATAACAATGGCGATGACGATTGCGCAACCTTCCACCCAATCGACTGGGGTGGGAGAGCCGGGCGGATGCTCTGCGCCGAATGTTTCGTAAAGACCGAGAGCTAATGAAATAGCAGCGGCAACGCTCAGGACGATAAGAACCGTGTCGTTGTATGCAGCCCATATTAACTTCCATAATGGTGTAGCCTTTTTCGGAGGTAAAGCGTTGCGTCCGTAGACTCGTATGCGATCTTGAAAAGGTTGTGCGTCGGTGGCGTTGGGACTTGATTCCTTTCCAGGAGTCGGTAAGCGCCTGTTAGTAGCTTCGTCGAAAGAGACATGCCGTGGGGCTAATGCCTCGTCGACACTCAACCCGGCATGTGTATCTGATTGCAGTCCAAGCGCGATGCCCTCAAGGCCCCCAAGCGCTTGAAACGCGGGTAAGGATTTGGGATTCAGGAGCTTGTTGAGTTGTCCTGGCGAAAATCCGTACGGGTTGTCGTTAACTTCGAAGTCGGCTTCGGTGCCCGGATCCGGTAGTAACGAAGCCCGGGGATCTTCTATTATGGTTGATGCATTACTTGATGGAAGTATGGTTGATGCATTGCTCGGGGATACTGGTGTCAAAAACGGGTTGGATGTTGATGAAGAAATAGTGTCGGTGTTGCTGAGGGCGCGCTGCCGGGTGTTGACCTGAAGCGTGGGAGGAGCGAGCTTATTGCTCTCCATGATATTGCGTAATATAGATGACAGAAAATCGAGGTTCGGATATTGAATTGACGAGGAGATGGTGGATTATTTAGTTTGAGAGAGCCTCAGGTAGCACGTGAAGTGGTGTTGATGGTCAAAGTAAATGGTAGGACGGCACCGTGCGGTGCAGTCAACGCACATATACCAGTAGGGGGCTGTGTATCAGGCCTCAGATCGCCTGAGAGCAAGCGCTGCTTGGCCGCTTGTGGGTCGCACGCATCTGCCTTGACTGGAACGCTGTGTCCCATAGCCTTCCTGGGCGTTGCGTCGCGCGCGGTCATTTTGCGGCCTTGTCATGCTTGACATGGGCCACGTACGTATTCCAAGAGAAAAAGGATCAGGCGTCTGGATCGCGCCGCTTGCGTTCAAGGGCGGAGCGAACGATGTTCCGGGTCTTAGCACGCAGTGACGACGGGGTGGCAAGCACGCTCTCAATCGTGGTTGAGGGGATACCAAGAACGACAAGGCCGCGGCGCGTCTTCGAAGGGGGCAGTGCAAAATAGCGGGCACCTTCCATCTCCCGCTCTTACGGAAGCGCGCGACAGGAAACTTCCTGCCCGCTGGACATCCGGAATGCGTGTAGATGGGAAGCTCCAGCTGGAGTAGGTCTGAATTGTGGTGTTGAGGGTAGTCTGCTAGGCTACGGTAAAGCTAGCCAGGCTGCAGAATGAACGAGAAGGCCTGAGTGGTTGAGTTTGTGGCTTAGCAACGACGCCACGAATGCTTCGCCACGCGCTTGTCCTAGTTCGGTAATTTCGCCATATGGGAGCTTCGCAGCGTTGAGCAAACACCTCGAAGGAAGTAACAGAACTGAACAACTGGACAGTGGTGGATCTATCACGACAATTTTTGTAGGTTTCGTGGGCTGAAGTACCAACATGCGGCCCTTCATCCGATGCGACGCATAGCGCCTGGACGACGTCGTGTCAACACCTAAACGGCGAGAGCCTTTCTGAGTTCGGGCGCATACCGAAACTCGAGCAACCGGACACTGATGTGACCGGTGAATTTACGCCGAGGGACGGACTATACGCGGCTGGCACATCCTTTCCATTCAATTCACTGCCTCATCTGATTGTGTCCTGGGCTGATTCTTCCTCGTCTGTTGCACCGCCATACAGACAAGGCAATCCAATGGCCAACCACCGGTCAAGATGTTGATACCGTAGGCGATTCTCACTCGGTCTGCTTTTGCGACTTCCGTTGCCCCTCGGTCGTTCTGGAGTACCAGGAGTTTCGTGTGCGGAGCGGCCGTGTGGCGCGCCACTGGCACTCGCCACATGTGGCTGTGCAACTACACTCGTCATCACTCACGATGTCGCCTTCGTCGGCGTTCGAGGTGCACGAAACTACGACGGACATTTTCGCCGTGATTCACACGTCGGCTCCGGGAGGCGAGTTTGTATCTAGGTCGGAGGAGGTCGTCGAAGCTCGGAATTTGGAATCTGACGGATGCAAGCCTCTATCCGCGCGTCATTTACATACGGAGGCTGTGCTGATAAGGTCGTGGTCGTAGAAGCATCCTCTTTCGGACTGGACTTTAGCTTTTATCATTGGTATTCGGTCAACAGATCTGATTGCTAGCTAGCAAGGTAGATGTTGGGCCTTCCTCGCAACTTCCTTCGACAGCAAAGGTGACTTGGCACTCCCCAAAATTTCGTGAACAGCGAAAGGCTGGCCTCGGAAGATACTCCACAAACAATGGAACTGCTGTCCTCGAAGATCTGATACGAGCCAAGACATGAAACAGCACTTGATCGGATTCGCACAAGTGAAAGCACAGCTCAACGTTGAATTATCCACCACTCTGACAAGCTCAGTCTCATCTTTGAGTACTCGGCTGTGGTCTATACCTGGGATCCTTTGTCGATAAATCGAATGTCCGCGACGAGTGGACCTAAACAAAGTCGAAGGTGATCGTCTAGTTCAGGATTCTTCGTATATTGCACTGCGAATTACTGCAGAAAGTCTCCCAACAGCCAGTCACCCGTACTGTTTCAATCATTTGGTCATCCAACCGGCACTTGGTAGACCGACTCTCACAAGACTACACTCATCTTCGAACAGACAGATACGATGACTGTTCAAACTCTCACATACTAGATCAGACGCAAAAGGCTCCAATGTTTCCTTGTCACTGTCGAGGGATACGGAACGAACGATAGCCATTTCGCTTTCGTATATCGTTTAGAATCCTACCACACCCACCTAACGCGATCTACAAAGCCACTTTACTTTCTTAGCAATCAGAACGCCTAGAGCGATTAATCTCGACCAAATGGCTTACGGTTCGGGGTTGGGCAATGGGGAATCTGATGTAGGCCAAGAAAGGAGGCGCAGCACGACATGCATCTTCCACCTGCTTCCAGAGCCCGGCGGCATCCGATACCAATACGCCAGTTACCATTTCATCATCCAGAAATTATGTGCCGCTTTATCGTGGTCCGGAAGAAGCAAAACCGCGCTTATCGTCTCGGCGTCATTGCGCAAGAAGCCGTGCGGAGCCAAGGCACAATTTCACATCAGCAAGTCCATTGTCAATTTTTCACGATACCCTTACTTCTCTTCAAACTAATTTTCCGTGCGGCTCAGTTGCAAGATCGAATTTCACAAAATGGATTGCGACTCAGACAATCACCTAGGTCATTTGCGCGATTTGTTTGACGCGAGCGTGTCCACAGATAACGAGTCAAATGACCAATGTACGCAGCTACAACTCTCTTCAATGATAGGTAGCTGGTTTACCAGATTGGACCAGAGATACTTTCATTGCGTACTCCGTAAGGCACGCTCCGAATGCAGCAATCGCGACGAGGGAAGCCCTGTGCGACTCCAGCAAAGAAGGTGGCTGCTATTACGATTGTGGTGATATGTACAGAAGTGAGCCTGGATATCATCTCTGCGTTGATAGGGTGTGGTACTCACCGAGGCAGGAAGTATCAACCAGTCGTCAATCTTCATCGGCTGTTTCAGCAATATTCTGGTGTATAGACAGTCACCCACCGCGAAGACATCAAAAGCGACCAGAATTGCAACAACTGCGACTGTTACTGCCTGCACCTCGACATGAAAGAACATGATAAGCGGTGCTTCGGAAGATCGAAAAAGATGAAGGGACGCGATTCAATATTGCTTCTATTGCATCGAACACAATGCTTTCCATAAAGGTAGGATTGTTCATTGACACTAGCCCCATACATCAGTCAGAGAGGGACGTGATGACTACAAGTGATTGGCCGATTCATTCCAACCGATACCCTTGTCTCGTAGTCCAACTCCATAGCAATTTGTTGAGTCCCAATTCCAGTTCGATAAATGCTTGCGACGATGTGCGGCGTAGCAAGTGTTGCTGTGCCGCAATATAATTGCGGAGGTTCTTGCTTGAAGCATATGCGTCGGGCCTGCTAAGACCAATCAATTGCTTGATGCTGGGGAGGTGCAGGAACGCAATATGTGATGCCGGCAGTCCTACAATGGGCCGAGCATTACTGCAGCTTACCGTTATCTTAGCTGGATCTACGGCTCCTCGTGCAGGAATCTTGGGGAGCTACGCCAACCCCCGCTTCTGGCTAGGATTTCGCACGGAGCGACAATGTCCAGTCCACCTTACTGCCAAAGCTAGGTGATCTCGTCCCGTTCCACTTGTTTCATTTATTCCATGGCTTTAGTAGCAATTTTAGCACTCACGGTTGTGAGTCTCGTCTTGATTCGCCTCCTAGTAGCCAAATCGCAGCGGCATATCACTAAACCGCGGGTGGTACGCCACAGTGGGTGCGAAGACCCACCGAGCTATGCGCACAAAGATCAGTTTGGAAAAGACCTCTATGAACTCAGTATTGAGGCTTCCAAACATCAGAGGTTCTTGGACTTCACCGAGGAACTCTTCGACAAGCATGGAAAAACATTTCAAACCATCAACGATGGAAAGGTGTGGATCAAGACGAGGGACCCGGAACTTTCGAAGGCCATCTACTCCACCTTCTTTGAGAAATTTGGTTTGCAGCCAATCCGCTATGAAGAGGATGGTTTCTTCGGCAATGGCATACTCGTGGTTGATGGAGGCCTCTGGAAACGTAGCCGAGGGTTGATCCGACCCGCGTTCGAGATCGCACATGTTGCGAACTTCGATCGTTTACATCGCCACGTCGGTCGCTTTCTGGAGATCTTACCGAGGGATAGCAGTACCGTGGATTTACTCCCAGATTTGAAGCGACTGGTGAGTGCTCACGATCCGGTCATAGAGCTTCCGCAATCTGATAATGAGTGCTACAGACCCTCGATCTTTCCACCGAGTTCATCTTCGGCAAACCTATGGATGCTCTTTCGTCACCCGAAGTATGTGCTGAGTTCATCCGCTGTTTTACGGCCGCTCAACGAGGCGTTGTTATGTCTCCGTCGGCTCGGGATGAAGAGTGGAAAGCATGTTGCGACTATGTGAGCAACTACATCAATGACCGAGTTGAAGAAGCACTCTTTCGTGTATCAGATACCGCTGTTACTGTGGCCGACGAGAAGAAGTATGTGAGAATCGTGGATGAGATGGCAAAGGTTATCAAGAACAAAGACACGCTTCGGTTTCAAGTTCTTAGTGTGTTTAGCCCAGCACATGACACTGTTGCGGTCACTCTTGGGAATTTCTTATTCCACGTTGCGCGCCATCCATCCGTCTGGGAAAAGTTACGCGAGGAATTAATGCCCACTGCCGACCAGACTTTGACATATCAACTACTCAACTCCTACAAGTACCTAAACTGGGCGATCCGAGAAAGTAAGAAGAACAATTCCACCAGACCAGTTGTCTAGTACTCAAGCTGACGTAATCGTAGCGCATCGTCTAACGCCAATCGCACAAGCAAGTCAGCGAGAGTGTCTCGATACGTGTATCCTTCCCGTCGGTGGGGGCCTGGATGGCAAACACCCACTTTTCGTCAAAAAAGGCACGGTCATTGAGACGAACTTTCGACTCATGCAGCGAGACAAACAGTTCTGGGGAGTTGACTCTGAGGAATTTCGACCAGAAAGATGGGAGACCATCCGTCCCACCTGGGAATTTACACCTTTCTCAGGCGGACCGCGTATTTGCCCTGCACTGAAGCTGGTCTACATCGAGTGCGAGTATATAGCCGCAAGACTTGTAAGAGAGTTCTCCAAGCTGGAGAACCGTGATCCGGAGCCGCGATGGGTCGAGGAAAGGCGTTTGATCTTCCAGAGCAAGAACGGCGCGCTGGTGGGGTTGATTCTGTGAGTAGTGTAATTTTACGGATCAAAAGATTCACAGGTTTCGTCAGTAAGCCACAATTCATTCAACATTGCAACAGAATGACAGTATGAATAAGGAGTGTTGCATCATTGATTGAAAAAGATGTCTAAAAGCATATCACAAGAAGAGAAGAGAAAGTCAACCACAACAACAACTGCCCTCGACCCAATACCCTCAAATGCAAGGTACCCGCAAACCTCACTAAGCCCAGCCATCCCGCTTTATACCTCTGAAAGCTCAGACAGAAATTTCGCACGTCCACTCAATGACGGTATCATGTCCCGTGTTTGAATCCCAAATGTTGCTGTCAAAAAACCCACACTCAACCGTCTCCTGCTTGCCCGTGTCCTTGAACCCATCATGGCAGTTGCCAAGCATCCTCGTAGGTGCCCCCGTCACACGGTCAACCTCCCAAACTTCCGGTGGTGCAGATCCGCACTTGTTGTAGGCGAGCTTGACGGTCTCGCCTGTTTCAGTCTTGGTCTGGAAAGCGCGGTCGCAGGGAACGGCGTGGTCTTGTCCTGGCCCGCCAACAAGCGTTTGGTACTCGGCCATGCAGGTGTCGTCGCCTTCGGCCCAGGTCACTTTGTTTCCGTTGCTATAGCCGATGTAGAAGGCTTGGTTTGCGGAAGTGACAGGCAGGAGAAGAATGAGGGGGGCGATGATGGCGAGGAGAGCAGTGGTGGTTGTGGAAGGCATCTTTGTAGTTGGTGGATTGGTGGGGAGGTTTGAAGAAGTGGAACGTGGGATAGAGTGGCTTTAGTTGGGAAGGTAGAATAGAAGTGTAAGAGATGAAGTGAAGTGCGCCTGGCAGTTGATTGAAGTGAATGGGTGAGTGAGTGAGTGAGGGAGTGTGTTTGTCTGTTCCCTCAAAGTGCCTTCCCCATCTTCACTTTATACCTTCGACAGCCCCCATTTCGACCTCCTCAGCCATCACCGACAATCCTTTCGCGCGCCTTCCTTCTGGCCCACAGCGCAACACGATAGCGTTCGCCCTGCGGCACTTCACCGACAAGTGGCTCGCGCCACGCTCCGAACACCTTGTCCGCCCTCACTCTTCCTTTGCCGGGCGCCAAAATGTCCCCATCTGAATACTCTCCCCTTCGGTATTTTTACATCAACGAGGCGTCGCACTGCGCCTGTCCTAATGCGGTACATACCGAGGGTAGACTAGTACATGAGTACATAAGCGCCGGTGGTCGGCAACATCGAAGGTGGAGCGCTGATGTCAGCACCGGCGCCTAGCGAGGTTGCCGACTACGGAAGCCTAGGCCAAGGGTGGTATTCTTGTACAATTTCCGATCGCGAAGGATTGGATCGCAACGGGTGGGCATGGCTGGCGGGGGCTGGTCCGGTCCGGCGTGAGTTGGGCGTGTGGAAGTTTGCTAAGATTGATTGACGTCTCGCGCGAGATCTTGAAATGCGAAAATCAAGCCTGGGTGTGAGAAGTGGTGTCGGGGGCAGTCCGTAGAGAATTGTTGGACGTGGTTCTTAGATGTCGGCATGCGCTTCGCGGTTTGTGGTGAGTGGGACAAAGGTGCGTACTCAGACGCTGTGGTTCTGGGAACAGGTTCATGGTTGGCAATCTTCTTTCGCACAGGCGGCGTGCGAGAAAATTATGGTAACGACTCACAATTGCACACTCTGCCACTCTGATCGGGAAGACTTGCGCTCGTCTACAAATGATAACTTTTTCGCTCTTGCTGGGTTTGAAGATCGCCTTGGGAAGGCGCCGATGGGCAAACAAGAAGAGACAGACTATGCACGCAAATAGTCCTGACACGTCGTTTCGAGGGATAGAATTTATGGCCGTCAGCACCTTGTTTTATGCCAACTCGGAACAACCTTTCTAAATCTGATGCAGCCTTTCGTCAGCCTTGTCGCATCTGCTAGGTAGTTTGCCATGCGCCATTAGCCATCAGCATGCGGGGAAGTTGTCTTGGCGGCCGACAGCTGTCATAGCCTTCTTAACTTCACTCGAGGGTCTTTCACGCTTTGTCGCCTTCTCCTTCTTCCGTCATGCCGCTTTGCGAGCTTTGTCGCGGTCTAACGATTGCTAAATTGTTTCCTCCCAACATTTATCACCATGCCAACAGTCTATCCGCGTTGGAGATCTCGGGCCAGAGCTGTAGTATCTGCCAGATGATGCATTGGTGCATACAACATTTCGGGGGTACCAACGAAGTCGTGCTCGATCTCGATGGTGCTTCGAAAGCTCCACATTATGATCTAAGGGACTGGCCCGAGGCCACACTAAAGTTACAAGTCATTCTCGGCACCAAAGCGGACACCGGCCTTACGAATTCCGAGACGCCAGATACCCTGGGTAAGAGGGTAGACCACAAAGAAGTTAAATGTATAGATCAAATCGGGATCTGGCTGCATTCGAGGATTGCGCGGTGTAGGATTCGCTTGGCTGTCGAAGAAGGTATCGCAATAACCTCATTATTATGTTGATAGGACGTCCATTTACGTGATATAGGCGACGAATTAGGATCAAGCGGTGGTCTTGTTAATGGAAATGACTACTTCATATATGGCCAGGTCCCTCCAAGCGATGTACCCACCGATGGATATTTCGCTCTCGCCAAAGACCGGCTTCAAGATTGTGTTGCCAATCACCATGCCTGCAATGAATCCTCATCGGACCTGCCAGTGCTGCCACACAGAATCATAAACATTGCTGAAGGTCATCACGACCCGTATTTGATGCTCGGAGAAGGAAAACGTGCACGGTACGCTACATTGAGTCATTGCTGGGGCGGTGCCCTTACGGCAAAGACCACAAAAGACACATTAAGCGAGCATGAGAGAGGCATACCGTTACAAGAACTGCCAAGGACATATCGCGAAGCAATTGAGACTTGCAAGAAGCTGAAGATACCGTATTTGTGGATCGACAGTCTTTGCATCATCCAAGATGACATACGAGACTGGGAACGCGAATCCGAGATGATGGGAACGATATACTTCGAAAGTACACTCACTCTTAGCGCAACGGCGGCATCAAATTCCACCGAGGGTCTATTTAACCCAGAAAAGCACAGCGATCAGGTACCAGACCCTTGGGAATTGATCATCCAGCTTCCTCTGTCATTCAGCGATTCGCAGAGTCGAGTCTATGTCACAGCGCCCCCTTTCAATGTTTATTACCACCCAAGATATTTTGTTGAGGGATCCGTCCTACAAACTAGAGGATGGGTGATGCAGGAACGGTATCTGTCGCGCCGGACGTTGCACTTCACGAGTAGAGGAATGATGTGGGAATGCTGCACTGAGAAGAGAGGACAGTATGGGTATCATGAATTGGAATTGGTCGACAAGGATTCGAAGCTGTTTCTAGTGCAGATGCGGAGATGCAAGAATGCTTTGAGTGTGATGCGCATGCTGGCGGATGAGGATAGAAGTGAGGGAATTGAAGAAGAAGCTGGAGACACAAAGATGACGGAAGGGAATATCAAGGAAGAAGGTGGCGCTGACTTTCACAATGAACATCTTCGACCAGAGCAAGAAGCCACTATCAGTGCCACGCCTCGTTACGCCGATTCGCCCCTCATGGACGGAATCGACCGTGTACAACTTCCACTTTTCGTAACCCACCCGACTATAGCAACTACCCTTGCCTCCGACCCTCACATTGAAACCTTCATCGCCCAAGCACTTACGAGGACCTTTTACTTCTTCTGGTATGACAAGGTCTCAATATACAGTAAACGCAGTCTTACCTTTCCCGCCGATAAGCTCCCTGCCATGGCTGGTCTCGCCTCTCGCGTCCGTAGCATCACGAACGATGAGTATTTTGCCGGACACTGGCGATACCAGCTCGAGAGATCGCTTTTCTGGAATGCTAGTGATAAGGCATGTCGACCAAAAACGTACCGAGCACCGAGCTGGAGCTGGGCGAGCATGGAGGGTGAATTATGGTGGGACTTTCGCGACACACGAGAAGAGTATCACGAAGCTCCCATCCGCATCATTGACACTCGAACGGCTGTCCAAGGACAAAATGCTTTCGGTCGGGTCACAGATGGCTGTCTATGCATACGTGCCAGTGTTATCCGTGCCATCTGGGATGCAACGGAACTCAGGTGGACATTCACAGGCAAATCCTCGAGCCATCCGGAAGGCAAATCCGTGCGTTGGAATCGCGGCTCTATGTGGCCTCTTCTTCCTATCTACGCCACGGAAGAACATTGCGAGCAGACTGGTATTGCAGTAGGGTGGTGGCAATACGACGAAATAACGAACGGCATACTTCCTGGTCCGGTCATTACTTCATCCACCCCGGAAGACGAAATCAAGGCCAGGATGCTGTCAGAGATAGGTGGTATCCCCATAAACGACACCCGCTCTGAAAGCGGTTCTCCGGCACCGCCGATTTGGGAGCGGGGAACCTATGCACCCGAAGAGCTTGTACTAGTTAAAGGACCAGAGAGGAGAGAGAAGCTCCAGGGTTCTCTTCATGACAATATCAATCTTAATGTAGAGATACTTGTGCTTGCAAGGAACGGAGAACATGCTGTGGATTATAGAAGAGTCGGCCGTGGGGAACTAATGTGCTGGGACAAGGAGGTAGAGACTGTGGAGATCTTGAAAGTGGTCTAGGAAGATAGTATAGGATATGCAAGCAGATTTACTATCACCAAATCAGCCCAATCAAGGGGGTCATCAGGAAAATAGATTATATTTGTCCTCAACTAATCTATAGTGCAGGGAGATTGAACGGGCTGATATGATCAACCAGGTAAGCAAGACGCTAAACTATGTATTTGCTTGATTAATAGCAACTCTGTATGCAAAAGTAATGCTGAAAAGCTTCGGCGTGCGGTACTAGATGCTATAGTCCACTAAATGACCTTCACGAAAGACGAGCTAGTCGAGGGTGACGCAGACGGTTTTTCAGCGTGCTGGTAATAAGAGCAGAGTGAACACTGGTGTATATTGCAACGAAATCGAAGCATTAAGAAACCGTTATTCCCCAGGTAAGCTACAAGCTACAATTGTACTGATGAGAGAGAAGATGCTGGAAGCGACCGAGTGTATTGAATGCTAAAGCCATGAAAAACGCCATGCATGAACCATTCTCTTCGAGACTGAGGAGGGAGTGAAAGTAACAAAAGACCAACTGCCAACCACCCGTTCAAAAAATTATACCCGCCACAACCAAGCTAATTGCGACATGGTTGTGACACTTGAAAGCCCGCGGCGTACCCATACAGCGCCGATAACTCCGAGTCCCAATCCACTAACCGAATACCACGCGATTGTGCTGCCCCGGCTGAGAAGGAACCTAGACGTTGGTGTGCTCCAAGTGCTCATGGTTGAGCGACGAAAGAGTCTTCTTCTCGGAGCTATCCGCATAAGTCGAACTCGGCATCCACTTCACCGACGTGCGCGGGGTCGTCTCAGCGAGCATACAATCCACCTGCTCAAGCGAAAGACCCTTGGTCTCTGGAACCATCAAATACGCGAAAACCACACAGAGCGTACAAGTAGCACCCCACACGAAAAAGACCTTTGACCCAAGATTGCCCTTGTCTTTGTCGACCATGTACGGCGTAATGTACCCAATGACGAAGTTCCAGAACCAGTTCGACGCCGTGGACAGTGCGACGCCCTTTGCGCGAATGGGCAGTGGGAAGATCTCGCCGATGACGACCCACGCTGCAGGGCCCCACGTGGAGGCGAAGAAGAAGATGTAGATGCAGGTGAAGATGATGAGGCAGTAGCCTGCGGCTTTGGAGCCAGGGTCCACGGTGCCGACGATGGCGATGATGAATTCGCAGATGAGCATGCCGATGGCGCCGTAGATGAGGAGGGTGCGTCGGCCGAGCTTCTCGATGGTCCAGAACGAGATTGGCGTGGAGGCGACATTGACGGCGGTGGTGATCATGGAGATCAGGAAGGGGTTGGTGAGGCCGACTTGCTGAAAGAAGGACGTGCCGTAGTAGAAAACTAACATGGTTAGCCGTGTCTTAGGAGATAGTAATGAAAGATAACTTACTAAAATTCACGCCGGTCCACTGCTGCATCATCTGCATCATCATGCCGAGGACCACACGACGGAGATTGCCATCAGGCTTCCACCCACCACTGAAGCAGTCGGCCCAGCCCGAGCGCATAGTCTCCATCTCGAAGCGGTAGTTGGCGACCAGTTCAGCGACTTCATCCTTGATGTACGTAGAATCGACCGACTGTCCACGGAGCTTGCTCAGAGCGCGAGCGGCTTGGTCGAGGCGGTTCTTCTTGACCCAGTAGCGCGGTGACTCGGGCAGGAAGAAGAGTCCAGTGGCGAGAATGATAGCCCAGACGAACTGGATGGCCATTGGCACGCGGTAAGAGCGGGTCGACATGTCGTCTTTCATGGACTGGTTGACCACAGCCGCCAGGAGGAGGCCGATGGTAACACAGAACTGGTAGCCGGACACAATGGCGCCGCGAACCGCCTTGGGCGCAATCTCGGACATGTACAGAATGATGATGGCGGAGACGAAGCCGACACCGAAGCCTGCAATTAGGCGACCGGGCACGAGGAGTGCGACAGAGGTAGACGCGACCTGCAAAGCGACACCGACAGAGAAGACGCCACATCCGAGGATGATGGTGGAGCGTCGGCCAATCCAGTCAGCGAAGGAACCAGCAATGAGCGCACCGAAGAAGGTGCCGGCAGAGAGGATCGACACGATGAGTGATTTCTGCCAGGTCGCGTAGAGCAGGCCATTGTAAGCGTCTTCAGAAGTCGATGGACCTGCGAAGGTTAAGATTACCCGTAGATGTGGATGTCATTCGAGCACTCACCTCCAAACTCCTGCTTGAAGAAGTTCATGCCAAGGACACCGCTGATGTAGCCAGAGTCATATCCAAAGAGAATACCACCAAAAGCCGCAAAGACACACATGAGATATCCACGAGCGGTGACGGGCGCCTCGACACGCGAGAGCGCGCCATTTCGGCTGGACGAAGGGGCCCAGATAGTCATGGTGAAGTACTTGCCGAGAATGCAGGCAAAGTAAGGGGTGGTCGGTTAAGCGTATGTGTGTGTGAGGCACGTGGGAGTGGGGCGAGAATGTGTGGGGGTGGTGCGTGGTGCTCAGATCTGCAATGAGGGTGCGGCGATTATTATACCTGCACCAGGTGAGCGGAGAGGTAATGCCCAAGTTGTGCCGCGACGTAGTTGGGTACGTCACTAGTTGGGCGCGTGAGCAGTATCGTGAAGCGTTTCCGGCAGCATCGTAACTCTTGCCTAGGTTACTCAGGAGAGTGAACAAACAGCACCCCACATCCCACGTCCCCTCGCTCTCCCACTGCCTCCCACACCCACCATCCCCGGACAGTGACGCCCAGATTGTACCGCAGCGTCGCCGGGTGCGTCACGAAACGGGCGCGTGATCAGTATCGCAGTGCTTTCCCTAGGGTAACGCGCTCGAACAAAAGAGGGAAATGGCTGTGTCTGCCGGTTTGGGGGTCCTGGAATGGACTTGTCGGTTCCCAAAGCGGTAAACTATCACTCCTCGGCAAAGAACCCAAGGGCCAGACAAAGAAACCCAACCATCGGTCTGCTTAGGGCATTGCTGGATCTCGAGGAGATCGATTTCGAGGAGATCGGAGCAGGTCTTGTCTTGCATACGTTGTGTCGTGTTTGCCTTTAGCAATTGACCCAACAATCGTCTATGCGCAATGGCCGCTTACCATGAGGAACAGCAAGTGAGCCCAACCTTCAGCACAGAAGCTAAGCAAACAGGCCTCTTGACTTGAAGCGAGTACCCAACAGACTCCTCGACCGAGAAAAGATGCTAGGGCTTACCTGCCAGAACGACACCACCCGAAGCGGCCCGTTGCCAGTCCCGCCGCGTGACCCTAAAACCACAACATCATGACGATGCTCATCCCAATGCGGCCAGACTGAGATACTAGCCGAAGATCAATTGGTGAAAGAAACACGAAAGGAATGTTTCCCGGTTGCTCGACGTTGGTGTGGGGAAGTCCGGATGGCGTCTAGGGTCCACGTGGCCGGAAACGCGCTAGCGTGGAAGGCCCCCACGGTGCACGTCAGGAGTGTAGTCGCTTTCGCAGATGCAGTGCAGTGTTCTTCGGAATTTGCGCAACTATGGAGGCAAGCTCTGGCTATTGAGTTGAGGTTATACGGTGTTGTGATTCTCTCGTGTAATCTTCTCGTGCAGTGGTGAACAGTATTGTAACATGCCCCAGGCCGGTTCCATAGTCGAGTCATTACTCCTGTCAGAGCCTGCGTATGAGAGAAGTGTATGGTGCCCTGTTTTCTCTCCATGGAAAGCAGTTTCTTCTATTACAATTAAATCTCGAACACCCCCACGGTGCTTGATCAAGTAACACGTACGGGTGCTTCAATAACAGTATAGTGTACTTTTCAGACGCTATAGGACCCTTCTATCAGGGTTAAAGCGTGAACACCACTCGATCGAGTGACTACCACGTGCGCACATAGAGCCTCGAAATAACACACATAGTACGAATCGCATTTACTATGCAAGTCTACCATTCCACCAGAGGGGGTATCTCGCACCTAGCCCCCGAATCCCTAAACTACCACCTCTACGCCGAATCTCCCACTAATCCAACGTCGACTCGACATAAACGCTCACGCCCTTGCATTCCAACTTCTGCCTGGGCACATAGCAATCATACTCCATCAACACGTCATTTACATCCTGCTCGAACAATTCGAACCTGAACTGACGAAACATCATGCCCATGATGAGATACAGCTCGGTCCACGCGAGGGTCATGCCAGGGCAAGATCGTGTGCCGCGGCCGAAGGAAATCATAAATCTGTCGAGGGGAACGCCGTCGGCGGTTCTGGCGTCGTTGAGCCAGCGCTCCGGGACGAAGGATCGCGAGTTGGGGAAGATGGATTCGTCGTGGTGTACATCGGGGATGGTCATGGAGATGCTGGTTCGTGCAGGGCTAGAGAAAATAAGTGACGTTCGGCGAGGGCCGTTTTCTGGGAACTCACATGAGCCACTCGTGGTATTGGATGGGCTTGTCGTGCGTGCGCGGGTTTCTGGCGCTAATGCCGTAGCTTAGACGCAGGCCCTCCATGATGCAAGCCTTGAGATACGGCAACTGTTCAAGTGTCTGCAGGTCCATGTCGGCCCGATTCGGAAACGCAGCTACCAATTCGGCATGCAGACGCTCATAAATTTGGGGAGTGTTTGCAATGTGGTAGATGGCAACGTCGAGCGCAAAAGCGGTGGTTTCGACGCCGCCGGCCACGACGATGTTCGCTTCTTCTTGCAGACGCCTTTGCGTCTTGTCTGATTCGGGGAGCTTGGAAGCGAGGAGTTCTTGGAAGACGGTCTTTTTGGCATCGTTGGTTTTCAAGTCTTCGCCGTTGAGCGTGCGGGCGACCAGGTCGTGTAGATCCTGCCAGTGTTAGGTTCCATGGCATGAATGTGTGCAGATGCCATTTACGCGTTTCAGGTCCAACAAAGGTTTCAGACCGGGCTGAAGCCATTCGACGACACGGAGAGGTATGGTATCCATCATCTGGCACGTTGGTTAGCGATGATCTTGCCGCGCACGTGCGGATGGAAACGTCAAGATGCTCACGGGTAAGAACCACGGAAACTGCATGGCAACATGGCCCGTTATCCCAACCAGTTTGAAAGCGGCATGGAAAGAGGTGAAGCTGGGGTCTTTGGTGGACCCGTAGTTGAAGCCAAAGAAGTAGTCCATAATGATATCGCCTGTCAGGGCCGGGAAAGCCCAGGTCACGTTCAAGGGTTCCTTGCGGGCTTCGAACTCGAGCAGGCGGGTTTGGAATGTGTCGATGTGACGATGAACTATGTGGATGACATCCATGATGGAGCGCTTGGAGAACCTGCACCCTGTCAGATCGGACGCTGCATGCACAAGGCATCCCGAGGGCCTTTGCAAAGCAACCCACGCGATTGTGGGCACAAGCATTTCGACCCTGCCATGATGGAATGGGCAACGTACATGGGATTCAGCGCCGCACGTCTCCGCTTATGGATGGCGGCATGATGTGTCTGCAAGACACCGCCTTCGCCAAAACTCCGCTCCCACCGCTCCTTGTCCAGGTAGACGCCGGGCGGGTACACGGTGTCGAGGGCGCGCGGATCGCGGATGTGCAGTTCGTGGGGCGTTACGCGGACGATGGGGCCTGCGGTTGACTGTGAGCTGGAAGGACTCGCGATGTGAACTGCGCCGCAGAGGTGCATTTGTCGTGTGACGGACGCCGCAACGATGCATCGTGCATCCGGCTGAATCAGAAGGCGCCACTATGGATTGCAGGATGCGATTGCTTTTGGCCATGTACACAGCACCACGTGCGAAGTGTGCCGCATGAGGATGGAGAAGATGCACAGCCAACGTACCGTACTTGTCGTGCAGCTCGGAGATGTTGAAGCCGAACGAGCCCTTCTTGATGATCTCGTAGTAGGCCTCGTACCAGAAGGTGGCCGCGGCAAGACGCGGGCCAGGGAACTTGGCCAGCGGGTGGAGGTACAAACGATGCACGACCAGGCCAATGCCGTACAGCACGTAGGCGGCAACGGCGACGAAAGCGGCGGCGGGCAGCACCGAAGCGTGAGCGTGGGCGTGGGCATGGGCGTGAGCCTGCGATTCCGAGGCCATGGTTAGCAGACGCTGGCAGGTCAGCCTGTCAGCAGGACCCAGCAGCGCGGGCGGGGCGGCCGTGGTTTTGTTGCGCCCATCGACGCCCGAGCGCGCGCGTGAACGTCGGCGACCTCGAGGGCGTCGACATGGACAGCATGCGCGCTATCGCCGCGGGACCGGCCCTTGCGGCAGCGCGTCTGGTGGCGGGCTGCTAGAGCCGACGCCATCGCTGCGTTGGGCGCTGGTCGAGGCCGCCGGGCAGCCCGCTAGGCCTCGCGTCCGTCTCCAGCGCGCAAGCGACCGCGGTTAGGGGCCGCGGCCTGCACGTCCTGCACCAATATTGGGCTTGTACGTACAACAAGTACAGTACTTGCACTGTTGTAGCGACCGGCTGCCGGCGCGGGAGCCATGCGGCCATGCGGCCATGACCCCGGGTGGCCATTGGACTGGCCACCACCCCACCCCGCCGAGGCGTTGCATTTCTCGCATGGCCAGCCCCGCTTGTCTCCCGTCTCCCGTCTCCGTTTCCACCCACAAAGCTCGCGGCGCCCCCCTCCCCAACGTGCGACGTCGACGACCCTGCTGCACGCCATCTCCTCCGCGTCGCTGGCTCATCCACAGTGACGGCGACTGCCACACCCCGCCGCCATGTCTCAACACGCCGCCCCCAGCGATAGCGGACCGTCGACGTCGGCCGCACCAGCACCAGCACCCGCACCCGCACCCGCGCCGACTCCCGCCCAGGAACCCGACGTCTCCACACCATCCGCTCCAGCGCCTGCGGCTCCCATTGCCGCCCCCGCTGCCTCGCCCACACCCGCCCACGTTCCCGGCCCTTTGGAGACGGGCGAGTCAGTCCTCCAGGTCGAAGTCGACACGGCCGAGCCCTCGGACGACGGCGACTCGGCCTTTGGCGGCGGCTCCAACGCCAGCACCTCCATCGCCTCCTCCGTCCTCAACTACGAGTACGAAAACGGCCGGCGCTACCACGGCTACCGCAGCGGCTCCTACGTGCTCCCCAACGACGACGAGGAGCAGGACCGCCTCGACCTCATCCACCACATCTTCCTGCTCATCCTCGACGGCAAGCTGTACAACGCCCCCGTGGTGGACCCCAAGCGCGTGCTCGATGTCGGCACCGGCACCGGCATCTGGAGTCTTGATTTCGGCGACGAGAACCCGGGCTGTGAGGTCGTTGGCACCGACCTTTCGCCTATACAGCCGAGCTGGGTCCCGCCCAATGTCAAGTTCTACATTGATGATGCCGAGAGCGACTGGGTGTATCCGCCCGAGGAGCACTTTGATCTGATTCATCTGCGCGAGATGTCTGGCTCCATTGCCGACTGGGACCGCCTCTGCACCCAGGCGTACAACAACCTGAAGCCCGGCGGATGGCTCGAGCTGCAGGAGCCGCTCGCCGCCTTCGAGGCCGACGACGAAACGATAGAGCGCGCGACCAACATCAATTCGTGGCAGACGGCCCTCGCCGACGGCGCGAAGACGTTCGGGAAAGACATCAAAGAAGCGCCCACGCTAAAGGGCCGGTTGGAGCGGGCTGGTTTTGCTGATGTTACCGAGCGGCTGATCAAAGTGCGTACCTCTGGCCCATCTGTCATCCATCCGTCGAAAACCTAGGCTAACAATGAACAGGTCCCCGTCGGTCCATGGGCGCGCGACCCCAAAATGAAAGAACTCGGGCGCTACCACCGCGAGCAGCTCGCCCAAGGCATTGAGCCCTACACCTTTGGCTTCCTCGGCAAGGCCATGGGTTGGAGCGAAGCCGAGTGCAGAGTCACCATTGCAAAAGTGATCAACGATGTGCGCGACAAGACGCTGCATTTGTATGTGCGATATTACTTTGTCTATGGGCGCAAGCCGGAGAGTGCGGTACACTAGCATTGGTTCATGCTGATGGTGCATGGAGGGTAGCATGAATAGGTGTTGGGTCGATTGGATTGTGTTTGTTAAAAGTGCGAGGATTCCTTCGGGTAGTTTGCATCGTAGCGTTCGAGCGAGTTTTGTTGTGTGGAGGCGGTACGGATACATTGGGTCCCTCGCACGGTCCAATTTGCTAGCAATGAGACACGCATCATGAACTGAGGTACACCAGGAGGTATCGTCCAACGTCCACCCCAAGACTTGCCCACCCATCTCACAGATCCACGAGCAACAGTCTACCATCCCGAAAAGAAAAACCCCCAATAGACATTACGATTCACGCCGCCTCCCATACGTCCCTCAAAACCTTTGTTCCACCACTTGTTCCACCACTTCTCGACACCCTCATTGTCCGTATTCCTTAGCCTCATTCCAACGCTCCCTAGCCCAACCCCACAACCCCGCTCCTCCCCGCATCTCCAACCCCAACCTTGAACCCCATCAAAAAGTACAATTGCGCTTCCCACGCTGTGCAGGGTATCTCATGTGCTGCGATGTCGACGGAGAGGCGTCGATTGGACGAGGCTGTCGATGTAGATGTGGATGCAGATGTGGATGCAGATGTGGATGTAGATCTGGATGTAGATGTGGACGCAGAAGTGCAAGGCGAAAAGTTGGTCGAGCTTGACCGTGACGGCGAGCTGGATGTGTCCGAGCTATTCGAAGTCATTGACATCATGGATGTGGATGGTGTTGCGGGATACGGCCCAGAGGGGGACATGGCTGATAGTTTCCGAGGCTGCACGGAGGACGAGGTTCGCAGAGACATTGCCATCCGAGTAGTCCGAGTACAGATTGAGGCCGTCTTTCGCCGTGGGTATAAATAAAAGCTAGAGCCAGCTCGCTCTGCCCTCGATCGCGCAATCCGGTGTTCAGAATCCTCAATCCACGTCGCCGTTTTCGTGAGCGTTCGCGTCGACGCAAAAGTTCGCATGCATTCCACGTCTTCCCGAAGCCGTACGTACACCAAGAAATGCCCTCCGATATTTCCGTATGGCCAGAGGTAAGATGTGTTGGAGGGGGGAATGTTGGTTACTGCGTCTAGCGTGCCGTACTATCACCTTGCTCTCACCACCAGGAACCCTGATGGCGTGCGATGACCCCATACCTCTCCAGCGACGTCGAATCTGCCCAACTTGCCCACAATACTGCACATCGCACAACATATCACGCAACTCTGTCCCATAACGTCCTCGTAGCACGCAACGCGTCCCGCTACCACATGCTGCTGACCTCCACTCCACACCTCCTTTCACATGTTGAATTCCTCACAACGGGACCGGGAGCACCGATGTCCACCCACGGACTGAGTGCTTCTCACCGTCCCTGACCTCCCAAACTCACACGCCACATTTGTCGTAGAAATTGGTAAATACACATTTGGAAATACAACCCGCGGCGGACAAGTCGCCGCGAGAAGGATATGTAGCCTGACCCTGATACGCTGGATGCCGATGCCGAAGTCACATCAGACGACCAGTTCAAAACGCCATCGACAGGCTGCAATAAACGCCATTTTCCAGTGAGGGGGGACGCCGCCCCAATCCTATCCTATCCAGATCCGAGCCCAAATAACCGTCCCGTAACACGACGCCGCGCTAAAAACGAATACACAAATCGCTAAATGGTAGAGAGCTGTTGATAACACAAATCTGCCAAGACGCAGAGGGCCCTACGCCTCACTGACAAAACAATGCACCCTGACTGTCCCATCCTCACTCCCACTAATCAGCTTGGAATCGCTCAACCCCACACAATTGACCGGCCCCTCATGCCCCGTAAGCGTCCTCTCATGCTTCCCCGTCCTCGGGTCCCAAATCTTGATCGTCTTATCCTCAGCCCCGGAAACAAGCCGTAGCGTATCCGCCGCCAAACTCCACACCCCCTCAATATGCCCAAAGAAGCGGTGTACGCAACGACCCGATGGCACGTGCCAGAGACGAATGGTGCCGTCGAGTGAGCCAGTAAACATGTACTTGGGAGGACTGGGGCGTGAGGGGTCGTCGGGAAAAATGGGTTCTGGGTTGTGGGTGTCGGTGCAGGGTTTGTCCATGGATTCGGAGCTAAGGGAGGCCGTGTCGGAGGCATCGTTGCCGTGGGTTACGTAGTCTTCCTCGTCGATTTCAAAGTCCGCAGGTAGGGGGAGGACCTGCTGAACTTGGCCGACGTGGCCCTCGTATGTCCGGATGCAAGTCTGCGTGTCGAGATCCCACAGCTTCACCGTCATGTCATCCGACGCCGAGAACAGTGTTCGCGATGCTAGATCGATCTTGACGCAGTTGACCCAGTCTGTGTGTCCGAGGAGTGTATGCTTTGTCTTTTCGCCTAGATCGTGGACGACAATGGTATGATCTGTAGAGCCTGACGCGAGAAGTTTGTCAGCCATGTGCAGGCCGATGACACCGCCTCTATGAGCACGCATTTGCACCTTGCACTCGCCCGTTCGCCAGTCCCACACCCTGACGGTGCCGTCCAAGCTGCCCGTGATCAAGCGAGCATCGTCGAATTGGAGGCAACGAATTCCGAGAGTGTGGCCGGTCAGGGTTCGGATCTCTTTGCCGGTTGCGAGGTCCCAGACCTTGGCGGTTGTGTCGTAGGATCCCGTGATCAGAATCTGCTCGTCGAATTGAAGACACATGACGCCGTTGGTATGGCCCTTCAAGATGTTGGTGGAGAAGCGGCCATATTTCCAGTTGGTGCCCACTTTGAATCGATCCTTGTACACATCTTTCCACGGACGCTTCTTCGGCTGGTCAAAGTATGAAGGCTGCTGGCTCCGGATGGCGGTACATGGGCGTTTGGCGGGTAGTTCTGGGGAGGAGGAGCTTTCTGAGGCGAGTCGTTTGGAACCGGTCGAAGAATCGGAGGCGTCGGAGGCTTGAGACAGAAGGGGCGTGGGCAGCGCATATATTTCCGGCATGGGCATAGGTGTGATGTCGGGCGACCATTCGTTCAGCCCGCGTCCCGAGGCGCGCAGCTGAATCCTTCTCTTCTCGGTCCTCAATCGGCGCTGGTCCAGCAGAGGTAGTCCCCACCCGCACTTGGTGCACTTCCTGTCAATGTGCTGCTCGCACATCTTGTGCCACACAACGTCATCGTCGGCCAGCTGGCGCCACTTACGGCTCACTTGGGCAGCCTTGCACAGCGATGTGGTGTCGAGATAGCAGAGGATCTTGAAGCCTAGCTCGGCAGGGAGGGCGGAGATGAAGTCGATTTTGATGAGGTTGCGGACATTGGAGGAAATGAAGGAAAGCTGGGGGAAGCAGCATGTCGAGAGGATGCCCTGCAGCATGAGGTTCCGCTGGCGCGCGGGTGCGGCGGAGAAGATGGACCAGACGTTGGCGATGCTCTGCTGGTCGGCCTGGGATTCTCGTCCGAGCTCCTACGTCGTGTCAGTTGCGGCATTCGGAAGAAGGGCAGTAGACGTACATTCTGCAGCTGCTCCATGGTCGGCTCATCTGCTTGCTTCCTACACAGCATATCGGGCCTATGGCGGTAGCAGTACTTGGTGTCGGCATCGGCGGGGACGCCCTGGCCGCTGCCGCCAAGTGGGTTGTACTGCTGCGGGATGTGCTGGGCGAGGTACGGTGCGATCATCTTCTCGAGGTGCTTGGACGCGTCCCTATTTACAAAAGCGTCTTCTGCGTTGTATCCTCGTGCGTCTACCTCTCGTCGGTGGCGCACGCGGCCGGCAAATCCTTCGTGGTCGTGGCCTTGCAACAAGGCGGTGTGAGGGTCGGAGGCAGAGGAGACGGAGGAGACGGAGACGTCGGTAGCATCGAGGGCAGCAGGTGGGAGCTGGGTTCGCCAGGACAGACGTCGTCTTTTAGCATCGCCCGGGTGCGGTGGTTGCGGATTGCGATCGGTTGCGACACTTTCGACGGTACCAGAGGGATTTGACGCCATCCTGGGCTCGCGGTGGCACGTCCTGGCCGATTACGGTGCGATTACAGTTGCACAAGGTGCAATGCGGACGCAAGGGTCCCTATGAGACGCCGTTCATGGGAGAGGGCGCAGTGGTGATTCTGCGGAGGGATTGCGTGACAGCGGGTCCGGGGTCAGACAGCCGTGGGCGGCGGCGGCGAGGTGGGCACTATTTGTACCGCAGCACAGCAGCGCAAGGGGGTTGATCCGCTCGGTTTTCTTTGGGTGGATCTATGCAGCAGCGGGTGAATTTCGTGGGAGGCGTTTCCTGTGATTTCGATGTTGCTTTTGCAGTGCGAGTGGGGGGAGATGCGGCTCGAACGAAAAGCCCCGATGAGGAAGTCGCCCAGCGCGGTGCACGTCTCGCCGCTTCTTCCAAGCACGCAATTACGCGCGAGCACGCAATCGCCAGCCGCTCAGGCCCGAGGCTTCCGAGTCGCAGTGTCTACCATGGTGCCTGGCAATGCTACGGGAATCACCGTCCCCTGTTCTACGAGGCGTGCCATGCATCTTACATCCCCTCCCCCTTCCCCCCAGTCGGTTCGTCCAGTAGTCCTTCGGCCGGCGCTACTGCAGCCCTGCACGTGCGCTCACCGCCTTCTGCTTTGGGCAGCCAGCTGCGGAGGTGCCAGAGCTCCGACGACCATCGACGACTGCCTCACATCTTCAACCACCATGACTCTGATGACTGCGCGGCCACTTCCCGTCATCGCACCGTCAGAGCATGCGTTACCGTCGTGATGCAGCTGCTGAACCACCCTCGTCCTCAACGCCCTCTATTAGCTCCAGCCTCGTCCCCAGCCTCCGCAGTCCATGGCTTCTCCGCCCTCCCCCGCATCGTCAGCGACCAGTGCGAGCTCTCGACGGTCACTAGAGCAGGACCGCCCCTTGTCGCTCGAAGATCTCGTAAATCACTTCGTGGCCTCGAAGCGCGCGTTGAACACCCAGACCATCCTCTGGCGCGCGAATGACATTGTCAACTCGGCGCGTGAGCTGCTAGAGGAGAATGCCATCCTCTCGGCAAAGAATGCATCCATCCGAAACATCGTCGATGAACAAGTAGATGCTCTAGTGGCCGTCCGTCGCGGCATCGAGATTGTCGAGGCGGATGTGCAGGTAGAGTTCAAGGTAGTCCAGTCCTCTGCTCGAGTGCTGATCCGGATGCTGACTACCAAGTCACTGCTGCATGATCTCGACACCTCATACGCCGGCCTGCAGTCGACGCTCGCAATCCTTCGCGACACGCCCATCGAAGCTGTCCTGCAGCCACCAGGCACGTCGCAGAAGCACCTGTTCGACTTCATTGACAGCACGACCGTCACTAACCTCAAAGACTTGCTCCGCGACTGCATAGACCGATACAACGAGGCCCACACAAGTCTCGAAGACAGCAGCGATGCGTTCGAGACGGCGCTGGAGAATCTGCATTCCTCCATCGAGAATGTTCCGACGACGCCCGTCGCGGGATCAACGCCGAGTCCTATACCCAGCTTGTACCATGATCTCGAAGGGCATGCGAAGGAGGCAGCCCAGGCATTCCAGTCGCTCGTGCAACACTACGATCTATGCGTGTCCGCATTGCTGCATACAGATGGCGGTGCTGCGGCCGCGACCCAAGCAACAGGAGACGAGCCTGTTCCATCGGGCGAGGCTCATGCCGCACCTCCCGAGCCCATCTCGGAAGAGGAGCGTCAGGATCTGCTTGCGGTGCTAATCAAGGACGCGGTCGAGGTCGAGGACGTCGTTTCGGAAATTCGGGAACGCGGCTCTGAGATGTCCTTTTTACTTTCCCACATTGACAATCACATCACGCATCTTCGCAACGAGGACTCGGCACTGAACAGCATCTTGCGCATGATTGCACAGATCGCTGCTGAAGTCAAAGGTCACATTGCGACATCTAGATCTTTCCATGGCTCCTGGCTAGAGGACACGCGACCAACACTGCTTAATGGCATCGATGAGTGGGAGAACCAGCGAGAATTTTACGAGCGTTTCGATCTGGCTTATGCTGAGCTGCTGGTAGAGATCTCAGGCCGCCGACGAAGGCACGACAAAGCGAAGCGCAAGGCCGAGGAGGCGCAAAAGGAGCTCGACAGACTGCACGCCGAAGATGAGCGTGCGCGGGAGCAGTTCACACTCACACAGGGAGATTTCTTGCCTCTGGACATCTGGCCTGGACTGAGAGACCCGCCGAGGCAGTACGAGGTCCGCGCTGCTCCCTGGATACATGATGAAGAAGGCAAGGAGGGCGAGGAGGAACACACGGAGACTTTGGTACGGAGCATACCGCAGCTGGGGAGGAATGTGGTCGAGCGGGCACTGACACGGGTGAAAAGGAGGATGTGAAGGCGTTCGTTCTCGTACACGCCACGAAACCCCCGCTCCGCGCGGAATCGGGATTTGTTTGGCTGCTACCTTAATCTAGGTGTACATTGACTTTTTAGATGTTCGTAGAGGCAACTCTTTGTGTCTTGCCTCGAATGGCAGCTGCTTACTGGCCGAACGCTGTTTGTGGAGCATCTTTCTGAAGGACTAGCTAGAAATAGCTACTATACTAGATGAGAGGGTCCTCAGAGACATGATGTGCATGAGTACATTCACCGCCTTTGTAGGTCTACTGACCCCGCGATTCTGCCGACCGACCGCGCTAGTGACGTGGTTTGGGTCACCGAACTTTTTCTGTTACCCCACACCAGCTGGATTGACAGCGCACACAACACGCCGTCGAACCCGCCCACACACCCGCCCACGCCATCCTACATTGTCGAAACCGACCCGACCATTCATTGCAGAACGCATCCACAGATCCCTCACGCAGCTTTCCACGCCATGGCGACCGCCGACCTAGTCGTTCCTACGACGGATCCCGCCACCACAAACCCTACAGAGGCCGAGCACCCCGACACCGATATTGAAGATCTCTTCGATTCCGATGATGATGCCCCCGAGCTGATGGATTCGTCGGATCCGAACGACTTCACAAAGACGTACAATAGGCAAAGGAAGCTGAATGACCCCTCGATACCCGAAGATCAGAAGCCGAAGGCAAATCAGCAAAAACCGATGGCCAATACGCGTGCGGCCATCGACGATCAAGTTGCATCGCTAGCCAAGCACGCATCCAAGATAAAGCTGGAGAAGCAGATGGCGGGCATAGGCGGGTCCTCGCGAGACAAGGACAAGAGCGACCGGGCGACGAGTGAACAGGTGCTAGACCCCCGGACGCGCATGATCTTGCTGCAGCTCATCAATCGCAACATTGTCTCCGAGATCCATGGTGTTATATCAACGGGTAAAGAGGCGAACGTATACCACGCGATGACAATGTCAGACGGCGAAGACGCGCAACAACTGCACCGCGCCATCAAGGTTTACAAGACGTCGATTCTAGTCTTCAAGGACCGTGATAAGTACGTCACGGGCGAATACCGGTTCCGCCAAGGATACAATAAGAGCAACAACAAGGCCATGGTCAAGGTGTGGGCCGAGAAAGAGATGCGGAACCTCAAGCGCATATATAATGCGGGCATCCCGTGCCCGGAACCACTGCACCTCCGTCTCCACGTCCTCGTCATGAGCTTCCTGGGCGACAAGAAGGGTTGGGCCGCACCGCGCCTTCGAGACGTCATCTTCGAAGGCCTGACTCACGAGGAGGAGGAACAAAAGTGGAAAGATCTCTACATACAGCTGCTCGGCTACATGCGCACCATGTACCAAACTTGTCACCTCGTACACGCCGATCTGAGCGAATACAACATCCTCTATCACGAGGAGAAGCTTTTCATGATCGATGTGTCGCAATCTGTCGAGCACGATCACCCCAACTCCCTCGGCTTCCTGCGCATGGACATCAAAAACGTATCTGACTTCTTCCGCTCGCGAAACGTCGAGGTCCTCAGCGAGCGCAAAATCTTCACTTTCGTCACCGGCGAAGAAGGCGGCAAGGAAATCGCGGATATGACGGACTTTGTCGCGCAAATGTTTGTGAAGCGCGAGGTATTAAATGATGAAGACAAGACCAAAGAAGAGCAAGACGACGAAGTCTTTCGCAACCAGTACATCCCACAAACCCTCAACGAGGTCTATGACATCGAGCGTGACGCCGAGCTCCTCAACGCCGGGAACCGCGACGACCTCATCTACAAAGGTCTCCTGGCCGACAAACTCGCCACACCTACACCTGACAGCGCGCATGCCGCTGCTCACGCCAACTCCTCCGAAGCCTCTGATTCTGGGAGTCAGGATTCCGATTCTGATGATGACGAAAGTCGGTTCGAGAAGGGCACCCCGAGGGGCAAAAAGAATATGGATCATGAGGCTAAGGTGGCGCATAAGAAGTCTATCAAGGAGGAGAAGCGGGAGAAGAGGAAGGAGAAGATGCCGAAGCATTTGAAGAAGAAGTTGGTGGCTCAGTCCGCGAGGAAGAAGTAAGGTGCCAGATTCGAGGCCTTCACACAGGACGAGTGCATTGCAAAGACACCAAGGGGTGTCGGGATGCGCTTTCCATCAAGTGTGAATTATGGCGTCTTGCGACGTGGGTATGGCGTATACGGTATGTCAAGTCTCGTCTAACCTCACCCCTACTATTGCTTGCCCCGGGTTACCCACCTGTGCAAGGCGAAAAGTTATGACGAAGAAAAGCCTGGCACCTCTGGACGCCTTGGTACAGCTTGGTTTTCATTGCGATAGCCAGTGTAACGGGTGTCTGGACTACAAGGGTGTCCTCTGAAAGTCTGCTTACGGCATGATGCTGCGCGTGGACTTTGAAGATCAAAGAGAGCACTGATACTTTGCGAATCTCACCTCACAACTTCTCGATTATGAGTTATGGCGATACGCGGCTGATGATGATGTAGGTTAAGCATATTGTGGGTTTTCAGCATTTGAGATTTGCATGGATGGGCGTGTTGGTTTGGTTGCGAGGGGGGTTTCCGAAGTTGGTGTTGAGAGTTTATATACATGGTGCGAGCTTGGAGCATGTTCCACAAATGCTATCCGTCCTGCTTGAGCCTGATATCCCATCCTTTAACTCGTCCTTTCCAAATTCCACCCCATCCCTTCCCTAACTTTAAACCCTAACTTTAAACCATATTCTTGCGCCAAGCCCTAGTAGCTAATGTCTCAATCCCTGGAGCCTCCACCACTCCCTCAACCTCTGTATCCTCCAACGCCTCCACTACCGCCTCAGCCACCACATCCGCCTTCAACGGCTTGATGCCCCCGGCACCCATCAACCACGTCAACCGTCCGCCCACCGCACTGTTGACCATGGATGCGAGTCCGCCTGCGGCAGCTATAGGAAGTGTGAATGTCCGGCTGGAGTCATACATAAATGGCGCGCGGATGAAGATGTTGCGCACAGAGGGGAAGTGCGTGGCGAGGAGAGATTCGGCTTCGCGTTTTGTGGTTATGTAGCGTGCCGGGAGGACGGGCGCGCCGGCTGCGGCGGAAATGTAGAGGAAGGTTGGGACTTTGTGGTTGGATGCTGTTTTGGCTAGTGAGAGGGCTGATGGAGTTGTGTTAGCCCCTTGCCAATCTTCATCGATTCAAACTCATGATTCTTTACACGCCGTCTAAGGAAGGCATGGGCTCGACTCACCAGAATCCCTATTCATAACCTCATACGTCAACTGGCCATCCTTCTCCATTGGTCTCAGGGTCTCGCCCTCCTTCACCTCCAGCGGATTCTGCGTCCCCTTTTTCGTCCGACTAAACGCGCGCTGGAGACCTGCAATAGGCGATTCGCGGCCCGATACGACGCCTTTGTAATCGGCTTCTAGGAGGATGCCCATACTGTGGATTACCGCATCGGCATTGGTGAGGGAGGAGTTATAGGTTGAAGGGTCGAGGATGTCGCCTTTTTCCCATGAGACGGACGTGGACCATGGTGGGGGCGTGGGCGAGGAGGATATGCTGGGCCAAGAAGGGGCGCCGGAGCGGCTGTATTGATGTTATTTATCAGGATGAATGATGGATGGTTGGTGGGCGTACGATATGGATGTTACGGCCCAGCCTCGATGGGCTGCGGCCTGACATATGCGGCTTCCTGGGGTCGTGTGAGTACATTGAGGCTCCCGTCTACCGAATTGAGAGAACAAATTGCGTACCTAGGAATCCAGTACCACCGCATACCACTAGCTTCTTCTTCGCTGCTGTAGCCATCGTAATATGATATGTCGTGTTAAGAAAATTGTGGGATACAAAGCTGCGAGTGTTGATGTCACTCCACCAGCTCCGAGCTCCGCTAGCGTGGTAGGGCTGACAGGGATCAATAGCACGCCAAGACCTCCGCGGCGAAATGGCGCCCTGCAGTTGGACCTTTGCATGTGCGATGCTTCCTCCCTCAACTTCACACTTTGAGCTGTGTATCTCCTTCACTCGGCGAATATTTGCTGTCACTACTACTGGACCTCTCTCCGATACCCCTCGCTCACTCGACAACTGCCTGTAACCACCGTCGCAGGCGGCGCGAGCTCCCACCATGCCTGCCCCGGCAGCGAACAAGCGCGTCAAGGTTCGTGAAATGCGACAGCAGCTCTCCTGTCACAAGCTGATCACGCTTAGAACAAGCGAATAAGTCGGAATATTAGTGCGCAACCTTTCCCATCCCTCCAGCCACCACCTACCTCTAACAAGTCCAGTCATCGGCTCCGAAGCCTGGAACCTCCCCCCACTAGGGCACCCCGACCGCCCCAAAGGCGTCCCCGAAGACCATACCAAGCGCTGGACCGTCTACGTGCGCCAACCCGAAGGCGATCCCGCCCTCACCACTTGGCTCAACAAAGTCCAATTCAAAATCTTCAACACATACGAGAATCCGCTGCGAACGTGCGAGAACCCGCCGTTTGAGGTCACCGAGACGGGATGGGGTGGCTTTTCGATTGATATTAGGTTGCATTTTCAACCTATTAGTGGCGAGAAAGCGCAATACCGGCAGCACTTCCTGCAGCTCGAGAAATACGGCGATGCAAAGCAGCAAGAAGACCAGGAACGCACCGGCTGCGTCCGCAGCGAGTTCCTGGAAGTAGTCCAGTTCAACGAGCCCACCGAAGCCCTATTCGAAGCCCTCACCTCTGAAGATCAATGGAACCACCTCGTCTCAGCCAAAGGCGGTAGCAAAAAAGCCGCCATACTCGGCACGGCCGCCAACGGACGCCCTAAACGCGGATACGCCAATGGCGAGCGCAGCGCGCAGCTCCCCGAGAAAGGAAGCGACGATGTGCAGTTTAGCCAGGAACAAGAGATGTCGCTTATCGAGATGATTAGGAAGAAGGTGGAGGATGTGGAAAAGGAGTTGGAGGGTGAGGGACGGAAGAGGGAGGAGACGGAGGAGAGGTTGAAGGTTTTGAGGGGGGAGTTGGGGCATGAGGCTAGTCAGAGGGCGGCGCAGCAGGCTAGTGGGGATCGGAGTCGGAGGAGGTGAGGAAGAGCTTGGGATACTTTTGCCGTCCTCCGTTACTGTTGCGTGCGTGGATTTTGCTGACATGTTATCTTGAAGCCGCCGGAAGATGGTCAAGAACAGGCGGTATACGAATGAGATGGAGGATCTGGAAGGAATGGGATAAGACGTAGGGCGCTGCTGGGACATGGCATGCAAAGTAAGGAAGGAGAGTCCTCATTCTAGGCGTTTGGGAGTTCATAACTGATATCCATGTGGAGTGCCAGAGCGAAAGAGTCGCGAAAATGGATGTACTTTATCGTGTGGACTGCGAAATATTCAATCGGCAGCGTGGGAGCCGTCAGCTTGTAATGGCATAGCCCAACTATCTGCATAGATAATTCTTATCACAAGCATCTCTCTAGACAGTGCTACGGATTTCTTATGGGCTTAAAGAAGCTGTCAACGCCCGAACGTCTCTACGGCTCTGTAGGAGTCTTGTTCTATTGATGTGGCGTTCGTCATGGATTTTACTCTCATGGTTTTGGTTGCTTCTCACTGCACATTCTAGTGAGTTTATCGAGTAGGATAGGTTCGCAACGTGTGAACCTTTTGGGTCACGAACATTGCGTGTATGTGGATCGCGTGTTTTTATTGGAGCGGTTTTCGTGTCGTGTGCTAGTAGGATTAGGGATGGGTATGAGGAGGTAGTGGTGTGGGTTGGACTATACAATTGGTAGTAGTGATCGGTGAAGAATTAATATAGGAACGGCCCTGCTGCAGTCTGCACACTAATCAACGCCCCAAATCTTATAGCTTACTGTCGGTGTACTGAAAAGACCATGCTCTACAGGATCCATAGACGTGTGTTCTCGAACCCACGTTAAGTTGATGAGGCTACCAGTGGCACACTTGACGATGCATTCACGATGTAGGATATCAATTTAATAAGATTAGAGGTAGTGCTGATTGTGCTTCACTACTCAAATGTAAGAATAGATCGGATACTGCATAGAAATAACACATGAGAGTTGAGCAAGGATTGGTCGGCTGTCTTTGCATGGATAAACTTACAAGACTTGGCCAGAGTTTGCGACTTGGGGTTTCCATAATCAAGTGTCATAGCGCTTCGATCAAGTGGATGATAAAAGTCTGATGTAGATCCTGACGGCAGCTGGACATGGAAGATTTTGAAGTTAAAGTCAAGTAATAACAGAAATAGAAGTGCTGAGAAATAACTACATCATAGGAAGGCTGTAATAGTAAATAGATCAGTAAAAGCAAAATGACCAGAATTCCCAAAGAGTGTGCGAGGTGATGTGCCACACCTCGAATGAGTAATAGCGAACACCCCTCCCTCCCTCTCGCTTGATCACCATCGTCCGACGCACAGCTCACCGTAGTCCACGTGTACCTCGCAGACCAGACTCACACACTCTACCCTCAAGCATGGATTTTCATTCAAGCCCCAAACTCTCTTGTAGCTCCTTGAATCTCTTTTTCTGCGCTTTTTGACCGTTCGCAAAACATACACCATACTCGGCATATGCATACAAATGGGCCATTGTTTCTAAGTCCATAATATCCGCTCTTTTAAACACTGGACCAAATTTACTCTCGCGGTCTGTCTTTCGTTAGCGCGCACGCTCTCGCACAGTCATGACTCCTGACTCGGCGCTCACATTCTTCAACAAAAGCAAAGGTAACCTCCCCAAGAGTAGCTTTATAATGGGGCCCTTTGGCCGCGAGGTCTCGTAGTAGCGATAAGACGGGCTCTTCGAAATAGAAGACCCGAATCTCTGAGTGGCTTATTTCGGTAGTGCAGGCTAGTAGGACTACTTTTCTTCCTGCGTCCTTGAAGAGGATGGTCGGTACATCTTGGATAAGGCGATTGGGGAAATCTTTCCGTCGTGAGCCGCCTTTTATGTAGTCTGCTGTCGCGTCTTTTAGGGCATATTCTAATTTTTCTATTTGCCCTGGTTGTACAGGCGCTCTCAACACTAAGGAGCTGAGTGAGTGGTAGATTCAGGATTTGGGATTGGGTACATACTAGTTCCTTTTGAGGCTCGGGTTGGCCTTCCTTTGATAGTTAGTTAGTAATTGCTTAGGAAACAGTAAATTTGTTTATCGAGATGTATGTATGGAGTGCTTGGTGATGAAGGGAGGGGATTAGCGGCAGGTAACGAAGGCCTTTCTATACTTGCGAGTGATTCATATCCTATGACCAAGGATAGGTTGAAGTCTGAGTCGACGTGTAGTCAGTAAAGGTGGTGACTTGCAAAATGACCCACAACCACAACAATGACGACCATCAGTGCCACCAAGCGGGCAAAACATCACCGACTCCGAAGTTTAAAGATCCAATCGTCATTTTGTATTAAACCTTCAGCGTTTCGAGCACAACTAATTCAAGATATGTCTCATATCACCAGCAACCAGATCCACCCTCGGAACTTCTCTCCATAACATATGACACTATCGGGACCTTCTAAGCCCTTATCTCCACCTACATCTCCTTCCCAACAGCGTTTCAAACTCCCCATTGCTTCTCAACCCATCGTTGAGTAAATTGTTTCTCTATCACCCTGAAAATTTCCTCCCAATCTCACTTCCCATCCGCGCATTGAGACGGATATACTTGATAGCTTGCTCGTTTTGATTCCCACTGGTGGGCTCGGAGAGGCCGGTCATCGTATAGAGACCGCCGCCTAGTTCCCTTTTACTGGGCTCGAGCCCGATCGTTAGGGGACGGTGTTTGAAGAGGTCGAAGTAGATGGCACGGCAGAGTACAGTGCTTGGAGCTGCAGAGATAAGGCGCTAGGAAAGATGAAGCTTAACGAGGTGTATGTAGAAGAATTTTAGACAGACTAGTCGGACTTTTGACAGGCTTGCGAGCAGGTTTAGCCAGCTGCCGTAGGGGGTGTGTAGCGCACATAGTGCACCCGTGTGGTGGGCAGTGCTATTTTGAAATTTGCTATGTTCGTCGCGTCAAATGTACGGCATTCGTGTAGAGTATATTTAGGATGGGAAAAGTTGAGCGGGTGCGAGACATAATGAGCGGCGTGGTGCACTATGGAAGTACGTATAACGCTAGACCCTCTTGGGTATAATCAATATGAGGGGAAATGCGACCTAGCACCGAGGCATCTGTTTCTCCCCTCTCACTCCATCTCCTAGCCATTACCCAAACCCCGATTTCGTCTCACTTCCCATAATGGCTCCTAATCATTCAGGCAAACCGCAAGCCTTCAACCCACCCAACGTCCCCAAACCCCCACCAACCTACTCTCAAGTCGCCATCACACCCCTGCTCCCCACCTCGCGCCTCATAACCCTCGCTGGACACGTCGGTCAAGACCCCATCACTGGGGCCGTAGTCGAAAGTTTTGACGCGCAAGTAAAGCTCGCCTACCAAAACATTCTTAATTCGTTAAAAGCTGCGGGCGCGACGCCTCGTGACATAATCCATGTGCGGCATTATATTGTCAAAGACACTGGGAGGGTGGGAGTGGCCAGTGAGCAGGAACTGACGAAGGCATGGGGGAGATATTGGATGGAATTTATGGACAAGGAAGGAGAGGGACATCGGCCGCCGGATACGGTTGTCGGGGTGGCTTGTTTGGCGGTCAAAGAATCGTTGTATGAGTGCGAGGCTTGGGCTGTTGTCAGTGGTTGAAGTGGTGCTTAGTGTGATATGTGAGATTACATCTCTCCAAACTTGATAGAGTATCTAATCGCTGGATAGAGGATTCGATTATGCCCATTTCAATTCAACGCTATGTTTTCCCTAGCCACAGAGGAGAGTGCGAGACTTGCTAATGGTTTGAAGTTTGTGCTATGATATATTGGGACTAGCGCATTCGCAACGGCTTGGCAACTCCTCGAGCCCTTAGCTGCTGCCGCGTCCCTAGCTAGAACAACAACTTTGTACAATACTTTTGTGTGCCTCTTTGGTTGAGCCTCTATCCCGCGCCCGGATACAGCAGTTTGGATGATGGGAAAAACAATGTGTAACGACTGTAAAGTATGTCGAAGTGAGAAATTATCTGATTAAGGAGAAGCTTGCTATCCACATAGTGAAGTATGCCGCAACTTCTTAGTTGGCATTGTCTCGCGCGAGAATACGGTACTCTTACTTTGTCCTACATCAGTGATTCAAATGAGGCCTACCTTTTCCACCAAGGTACATAATCTTCCCGCATTTGAGGAGATAACTATGAAGTACAAGCTTCGCTGCGCCCGTTTCCCGGCTGTGTCATCCAAACAAGAGTTTGTGCGCTGGGCAATGAGAGTGTACCATATCCAGTTCGAGTAGATCTACCTTACTGTTGTTCACGCACAGCAAATTGGAGGGTATTCACACGAATAATTCTATCATTCAGTAGATTCAAGTTTAAGTTTAGTCTCGGTCAGTAGCCTATACTGCTTTTTTGATACGGCAAGATAATAATTACCACTATGGCCAGCTCGGGTGGCTCGAAATACTACGTGGAAGCCTAGTGGGCTCGCAGGGGTGGAGTGGGACGTTATCCGTTAATAGTGACCATCCTAAAAGAATTACCCAAGAACTAAATATCCTACCTGGCGAAAAGTAGTAACAACATGCAAGCCGTGTCTGATGGCAATCCTGTCGAGCTTTGACCAAGACTCCCAGATTAATTACAATGTGAGAGGCTTCTTTTGCTTCCTGCGCGCTAGTTTGGACTCCGAGTATTACTATCATCACAACCATTTACACATAGTGCACTAAAAAAAATGATGCAAGAGAATCTGTCTATTTCAATCGGATTTGGGTGCGCCTTCAAAGTAAAGTAGTTCGCTCTGCTTGACTAGATGGAAGAACTTGACTATCAGTGGCGTACTGAGGCGTCATGCGAGATGCGAGATGCAAACGTATTGTGCTTTCTAAACAATCTTTTTTTGATCATGTCCGGCTCGATTGTTCGTTTGCCCTCGACTGGATTGACACTCTTTCGCTGGGCAGTGTTTCAGTAATTAGCTTTTAGCCGTTTGGGGTGATCCCGCTGAGAGTACGACACGTCAATTTTGATCAGAAAGGTACCAACGAGGAAAGAAATAATTATATAACACCTGCTTCAAGTGGTATTATTGTAAAGCAAGGTACATCACGTCCTTCCTGGCACGTATCCGTCATCAGACGCAGCTCCGGACACTGATGAAAATTCTCGTGTACCGAGGAACAAGAGAGAATATATTGTCATAGCTCATGTCGGTACATGATCTACCGAACTAAATGCATGTGATCTGTTCGGCAGAAGAGCGGAAGTGGCTAAATACTCAGGGGAGTCTTGCGGCTTAGCGCTACCCCGCAACTTGTCTTCCAGCGCGTCATCGGTCCCTTTTCCTCCACGCCTCGCCTGTGTATTCGTGGAGTTATTCTCCAGCGTCGGGAAGAGCTGTAAAGGGTCATGTAACCTTCGGTGGTGTCGCTCGTTGTGGCAGGCATCAGGAAAACGAGTGGACCTTAGTTTCTGCTGTACCTCCTTTCGTAATTGTGTATATGTATCGCAGCTGGTGCGTTTGTCTGCTCTGACCATGATCATCATCGATCCCGAGTAGTATTTCGAACGATGCGTTTGGTTTCTAGACTCTCTTTTTGCTACGCGCTACTACGAGCCGCAACGTGCGCGAGTGTTTCAGAAGTGCAAGTGGAGGCGGCACTCGACAGCCTCAGCGTCACCAACATTGACGATGTTCGAGGCAATTTGTTCTTGCCAGTTACATGGAAGAACCTGAACATCACATGGGAGAGTGGCTCGCCTTCGGTCATTTCTTCCAATGGCATCGTACAGCGGCAAGACGAGACCACCACGGTGAACCTTAAGGCGACAATTCACCACGATGGGATGACCCGCGAGCGGTCATTTAGTGCGAGCGTGCAACCGGCCGTCCAAATGGACCCTTTCGCGGGTTACGCGTTCGCCTACTTCACCGGCGATTCAGTCGCTGGGGAGAAGATATACCTTGCCGCTAGCGAAGGCAACAACGCACTGAAGTGGAAGGAATTGAACAGCGGCCAACCAATCCTTGCTTCCACACTAGGTACGAAAGGATTGCGCGATCCCTTTGTTATTCGATCATTTGAAGGCGACAAGTTCTACCTAATTGCCACCGACCTATCCATCGGTGCCGGTACCTCGTGGGATACTGCGGTGCGGAAAGGTAGCCTTTATCTCGAGATCTGGGAATCGAATGATCTGAAAACCTGGTCGAAGCAACGACATGTCAAAGTGTCGCCTCCCACAGCCGGCAACACTTGGGCGCCCGAAGCACACTACGATGTGACTCTTGGGGCGTACGTGGTTTATTGGGCGTCTTCGCTCTACGCCCAGAGCGATACGAATCATACCGGATCGACCTATCACCGGATGCTTTTTGCTACAACGCGCGACTTTGTCACTTTCAGTGAAACCCAAGTCTGGCAGGACGCCGGAATGTCTCGAATAGATTCCTCCGTCATCGAAGAGGGAGGGACATTTTTTCGATTTACAAAGGATGAAGGTGCTTCTGGTACAGGTTGCGCCGACATAATTCAAGAATTTTCGACGTCGTTACAGGCCAATCTATCGTCATGGACTAAAGTGACTGCGTGTATCGGAAAGAACGCTGGTACAAGCGCCGTTGAGGGTCCTACAGTGTTTAAGGCGAACTCAAGGGATGTCAACGGTGTGAAGTTCTATCTCTTCGTCGACGAGTATTCGGGTCGTGGGTACATTCCACTTGAGACGAAGGACATCGCAAATCCGAGCTGGAAAGTCTCAAGCTCGTACCAACTCCCAAAGAGTCCACGGCACGGGACTGTCATCCCGGTAACCGCTTCTGAGCTCGCTTTTCTCACCGGCACAACTACTACCACCAAAGAAGAACGCTCGAACACCGCCCCTGTTGCTAATAAGAGTCCCGTACTCCCCGGCCTGTACGCTGATCCCGACATCGCCATCTTCGGACGCAATTACTACATCTATCCAACAACCGATGGCTTCGCAGGATGGGGCGGCAACGTTTTCTACGTCTGGAAATCACCCGACCTTGTCTCATGGACGCGATCATCCTCCCCGTTCCTTACTCTTAATGGCACCAACGGGAATGTACCCTGGGCAACCGGAAATGCCTGGGCTCCAACTATCATCGAGAGGGACGGCAAATACTACTTCTACTTCAGCGGCCAAAACCCAAAATACAATCGCAAGACGATCGGTGTTGCCGTTGCAAATTCACCCGAAGGGCCATTCACCGCGCAGCCAACCGCGATGATTCTCAACAATGAGAACATCACCACTGGCCAAGCGATCGATGCAGCAACGTTCCTAGACTCTACGACAGGAAAGTATTACCTGTTCTGGGGTAACGGTTCCCCCGTATACGCAGAGCTAGCCGACAACATGCTGTCTCTTAAACCGAACACCATCCGTGCCATCACTGGCTTGACCGACTTCCGTGAAGGCATATTCGTTAACTATCGCAAGGGGTTTTTCCATCTTACGTACTCTATCGACGATACCGGCTCTGAGAATTACCGCGTGGGTTACGCGACATCGACAAGCGTCAACGGTCCATGGGCATACCGCGGAGTCATACTGCAGAAAGACAAGGCGAAGGGTATACTTGCTACAGGACACAGTTCTATCGTGAATGTACCTGGTACTGACGACTGGTACATTGCGTATCATAGATTTGCCATTCCAGGTGGAGACGGGACACATCGGGAGACTACGATCGATAAGCTTTTCTTCGATGAGAAGACGGGGTTCATTAAGCCAGTCGTGCCGACGTTGGAGAGTGTGACACCGCAGACAATCAATTAGGAACTGTTAGACAGAAGAGGGGATACTGGATCTGGAAGAAATACAGACGTTTACCTACGGCATTATCAATTTTGACACAATTATGGAATGAGCTTGCCACAACCTGTAAATTAAAGTCTCCGCATCTGCAACTCCCAGCTAGAGCTCACTATCAACCACATCGCGCGCTCCAACACATACAGGTCAAATAGCCAACTTCGCTGCCTCGCCAAAGTCCGATTCCATTCAATGCCTCAGTTTAGCCTCCTCGACCTACATTCGACATTAGCATTTGATGGCCATGCGATATTCGCAATGAAACATGACTTGTTTACCCTTCATCCGAGGTCTTGCGCTGCAAATAAACAACAACAGCCGTACGAAGCAGACCCAATCCTGCAGCAGCGCCTACGATATTTTTAGCAATAATGTCACAGTGATAGATACCTTTAGCCCTGTGATCTGAGAGCTCCAATTCCGAACCAGGAAATAGCTTTAGCTCGCCTTCATACCTGGTACCATTGCCGAAGCGATTTGGATTGGATGTGGGTGTAGTGCCGTTCAAGTAGTACATACTGGGGGGGAGGTATCTTGAGCAAGAATGTATCGCTGAGTTATGAGGCTATGGGGTTGAAGGCTAAGGCTGGGATGGGGCAGAGCTCTGTGGTAGGTAGAAGGCGGAGATAGGTCACCTGGTGAGTAAATGTCTCGACCTCCCTTCCCGTCACACCACAGAGAAGATCTTCAAGCTGTCAATCTATGCTCTCTTCCAGTTACTTAGGCGAATCAACAGGCAATATTATGGCTGTGGTTTTTATGGTACGAACGAGCCCAAGGCCAATCGCCTTAGCACGCGAACACGATTCGGGAGCAAATGGGTCTAGAGGTAAAATACCTCATCGAGCCGATCTGTGTGACAGCCCATATTACGGAGCAATAGCATCAATCGTGTGAACTTCGGCTAACTTTGTTCGATATTCAGAGTCCCTACATTTCCGCAAAACGAGCCTGCATGAGAGTTCCTTGTTATGTGCATCCAGTTGACGACCGCGTGCGGTGACTCGCAAAGCCAGGTTGGCCCGACTCTAAAATGTGGAACCAGAGATTTCCAAAGATACGCTATGTCTAGTGCAGTAAGCTCTTCCACCTTTATCTTCTACCAAGTTCATCATCAAAGTATGGAGCCATTTTTAATGCGGTCACGATCTGAGATTGGTCCGCGAGACTGGGCAACCCCAAGAGTTCTTGTTCTTTACGCGACCTCACTTTTCTATAGTTCTCGTTTCCACTATGAACTCTCAAGCGAGCTCATTTCCTAAGCACGCTCACACCACTCACCGCTTACTTAAAAGACAATCGCAGCAGAGCTGCCTACCATTCTGTACAATTGTTTAAATCAAACACAACTGCCAAAGCCTAAGCTTTCGAACATTCATCACTTCTGTTCGAGACCTAGGCCGCTAGCGTCTAGTCTCCACTATTGTCCATCACCCACAGTCGAAGCAATCCGCGCAAACGTTCCCGCACAATCGAAACAGTTGACACCCATTCGCGAGAACCATGTTCTACTTTGAGTGAGCACTTTACGCGACACTGTTGAAACGGCGATGTGAATGACAGAGCATTTGCTTCTCAGAAAACTGTTAAAGTATAAGTACGCCTGATAGACCTCGATATATTCCCTTCAACGCTCTCTGTTTAGTCGCTACTACATTACTTTTCCTCTTTTACAACCCACATTCGTTCAATAGCCTTATACCCAACCTTCAACCCCAACAATGAAGCTCACCCTTATCTCTCTTGCCCTCGCGGCCCTCGCCAAAGCGCAAGGCCTATCCGCCCTCCCTAGCTGCTCCCTTGCCTGCCTCACCACCAGGGTCCAATCCGTCGGCTGCAGTCTCATCAATGTCGAGTGCGCTTGCAAACAGAGCGATGAGGCCGACCAGGCGACGCTCCTCGAGGCGCTTCTTGATCTCTGCGGGAGCCAGGGAATCGCGCCTTCGCCGAGTGTCTCGTCCGTCCTTGAGGTTGCGCCTACGGTCCAGGCTGCGCATGCGCCTGCGACCTCGGTTCAGACGACGGCGACCACTCCGCCAATCATTTCTTCCATTAGTATGCACTCTCTCCATCCCCTCATACCCGCACCTGGTTAATCTCTTCGCAATAAACCCGGCCGAACCCATCTCAAGTCACTCCATGACCCACTCCGTCCCGGACTCTGACTCCACCGATGAAATCTGCTCCGCCGTTGCCACCGTAACCGTCACTTCAGTTTTGTCTCAGTCTGATGCTCCGACCGGCCCGCAGTTCGCTACCTCCTCTGTTGTGCCCCCATACCCGACGATATCCAGCCGTCCTGTCGGTGTTGTGCCTTCTGGCTCTGCGCCAAGCGGTTCGGGTGTGCGTCCTAGCAACACTCCACCGCCCGCTTTCACTGGTGCTGCCGTTGCTATGAACGTTCCTGTTGGCTTTTTTGGTGTGTTTGGATTCGTAGCTTTGCTTGTTTGAGCTTGGTTGACGGGACGATTGGTGTAGAGAGTCTAGAGACACTCGATGGTATGGCGCTTTGTATTCTTTAAGTTGCTTCTTTGTAGACTATTGAACGAGAACCATAGATTAGTTGAGTGATAATGAAACTCCTTACTTGAAACTGCGTAAGGACTTGTTGTCTGGTCTATGATAACCCCACCAACTTCAGAAGAACAGCGTGCATATCAGTATATTTCTCCACGGCCGCTTCCCCTACACTCCCTTCTTATACCACTCTGCTTTAACCCCCTGAGCTGATGCCCCATGTATCTAGCAACATGCTAGCGTTGCGATGCAAGTCCCGACTCGCGATCAGTTATGAAAGTGGACATATTGACCCGTGCGATGCCCACCTTGGGTCCGTTGAAAATATATTTGCCCAACTGTGGAGGGGATCCAGCTATCTGCGATCGTCTTATATACACATTGCAGTCATATAGATAAGTTACTGTCGCGCTATCGCAAAAGCTTTTGGTGTCGCTATCGCGGGTGTCAGGGTGGCAAGGTACGACCAATACCATTCCGGGCCACTTCAGCCTTTCTGCAAGGCAGGCTCTGGTCGCCCAGGCATATTTTCGTCTTCAACCCAATCGTACGTTTGCAAGTCCTCGCTTCTCGATAAGCTATCGTGGGCCGAGGTGTTACTCCTGCTCAACCCATCCCTTGTGAGAAGCATAGGGATCTGGACCCCAGAGCTGTGGAGATGTCAACGAGTTGGGTCTTTTGTCGCTCTGCACAAAGAACTCTTCCGTCTTTAGAATCTCATCGTCCTGCAAATGTCGATCGAAAGCCAACTTGGAGTGGCGAATAGAGCGCAACCAAACTATCGACTTCCAATGCAAGGAGTTGGAACCATTTTTGATGGAGGAATTTCCGGAGGATTCGGAAGCGAATGTTAAGAGGTTGGAGCAATTGTTGTTCTGGCGTTTTTCGAGTGCGACTTTCTTGATGAGATTGGCCATGGTCATTTCGATGTTGAGTTTGACGAGAAAAGCCAGCGGATGGAACATTGCATATCTATCCACAGTCAGCTTCTATCATTTTCTTGCAGTTCGCCTCATACGGAACCGATTGTGGATCAACTGTAACTCACACAAAACCGTTCGGCATGCTCATTGCTCCGATTATCGCGACATCCATAATTAACGACACCACGATGATCCTCTGATTGAACCGAACGAGAGCGTTATACTTCTCTAGACCATGCTCCACCAAGTTGGATTTCACTACGTGTATGAAGTACCAATTGAGTGCGCCATCAATGACAAGATAGAGAGCTTTTTCGATGCAATCCCAAACGCTGTTGATGCGAATCCATCTGCTATCTGTTAGCTTCAAGACCTGATGGGGCACATAACGTGTGTCGATCGTTGGGTTGCACGCAAGGGGGCCCCCGATAGCGATGGACGATTCCATTCCAGGCTAGCGCGACTGATGGAAGAAATGGCACACGAGCCTTTCTTCGGAATGCAATTCAGATCACCTTGATAGATAATAAAACCTTGAGGCTATTCCGTCGAACATGCCTGTGGTACGCAAAAAGCTAGCACAGAAGAAAGCAAAGTCGAAGAAAATTCCGATCTCTTCGACAGGGTGTAGAACTAAAAATTGCTGGGAAAGCACTCACCGATCGCTGATCTGCAAGCGTGCGGGTATCCAGATACAGAATACAGAGATATTGATCAATGTAATGGCAACGGCAACCCATGTCGTGATTTGTCTTCCTTTCCTGTGGTCCGGTAAAATGACGCGGATTCGATTGATGATGATCTGTAAAAGGAGCTGGACTTGAACAACCCATACTAGCACTGAGTAGAAGATCAGCCTATTATTCGCTTGATCGTTGAGCATATTTACATATTGACATGAAGAAGTAAAAGCTCGGGCGAATGACCATTTGCAGGTAGCAGATGCACTGGATAGCGAGGACAACGCAGGCTATAATTTCAAGCCATATCATCCATATGTACGGGCTTTTCAAAGGCGTACGAGAGGCGTTTGTTTGACGAACGGCGAGGTAAATTGCCAGAAGAGCAACACACATGGCCAATCCGAAAATGACACTCGAGATGATGAGAGATCTTCGACTCAGAGGTTGGATGTAGTAGTCGTCTCGGATGAAAGGGCCCCAGGCAGTGTATCCTGGGTTGGGGTTGTGAATCGTCATAGCAAGAAATACCATGTACATGCGCAGACAGAAGTCTTGGTAGGTCTAGCATGCGAACAAGTATAGATAGATTTTGAGCCTAAGAATGTACAAAAGATCGCACGGCAAAGAGCAAAGGGTAGTTTGCAGCATGAGGAAGTCGATATGTATGTGAGTGGAAAATTGCGGCCATTTAGCCCTTGAGCTAATAGTGGCGAGCGGCTGGGCAGGCAGTCGCTAACGGTACTTGTGTGAAACTATATCGCCTTGACCCTGTCAAGTACCGCCGTACGAGTGGAGCGAAAGACGACGGGCGGTTGAGGTACCTTTTGACTTGTTGAGATGTGAACATACAGGACTTCTTGCTGGCATAGCTGCAGAATTTTGCGAACTCCTGTTCCATTAAATGGTCCAGACGACATCGTCTTCCAAATATATCAAAAGCACTTCGCCGCACTGCCATCACACTTTTTCATGCTGTCGAGGAACAACCGAAGCGATTTGAGAACCCCAACTGGATCCGCAAGATCGATTGCGTTGCTGCGCTCCGAGAACGGCACGTAAGGCGAGTGCAAAACGTGAAAACGTGCGTTCGCCTCGAGGTTGGCTGACATCAGTGGTAGTGAGGATACAGGTCCGGCCGTTGTGATTGGATCACGCTACAAATGTCAAACAGTCATCCGTCCCACGGGTGCGGGTGGTCCGAGTACAGAGCACCGCTATCAGGCTGTGGGCGAACGAGGATCAAAGATTTCTAGGCCTTCTGCGGGGGAGGAGGTACCGTAGCCAGTATGGATGCATTCGGCGGTATTGCTGCTGCGCGAGACACCAGCAGCCATGATCGCTCGAGCGACCAAAAAAGTAACTTTGCTGTCTTGCTGTCCTCAGATCGCTAGCACACGGCGCATCTGATGATGATTAAGTATTGAGTTGTGGAGGAGTGCGGCCAGGAATAAGGCGAAGATCGGATGGAACGTGTCTCGTTTCTCTAAAGTATTACTAAGCATGAAGGCATTTGCGTGGCACGTACTTATCGCAATTGTCTGCCCTTGAGAATAGACTTCGGAAAATCAGGTCAAACCACAGCATTCGGCACCATATTCTTGGGTGTCCCGCTCACCACCTCGTCCGCAGCAGCCTCTTCAGAATCCGTTTCATCCAGCAGTCCACCACTGTCGTTCTTCCCGACGAGTTTCCAGAACTTGGCTTCCAGGTCAAGACCTCTCTCCTGCCACTCCCTCCCTTCTTCAAATTCATCAAACGTCTTGCTTGCCGCCTTTGCCCTCTTTCTAATCCCCATCGTCCTCACACGCCAAACCAAATGTGACGTCACCATGGACATCTCTATCATACAGCAGAGCGCATAGAGCGTTCCGAACAGTGCATCAAACTCGCTCTGCGCTGCCAGGCTCATGAGACTGAAAAATGCGCCGAACCAGTCAATGGTCAGAAAGATGAAGTCGATGCCTACGACGCGGCCCCGTCGTTTCAGTAGTTCGAAAGGGATGGGGAGGTAGCCGGCGATCAGCAGCACGAAAGCCGTTATGCCAATAAGAAGGACAGGCCAGGAGATGCCGCGGGCGTAGGGTGGGCGAATGGCGAAGATGAGCCCAGCTTGCAAACCTGCAAAGGCGACGAATAAGCTGGTGAGGAGGAGTGTTGCTGTCCAGGTTCTCCATTTCCTATTCAGCGTAAGCACGAGTTTCTCGTCTTGCCATTAATGTCGTCTCTACACACCGGCCATATATCAGACACTGCGCCCAGCTCACCCCACACAGCACACAAAAGCATTGCGGTTGTACAATCAACGGTATGTTGAATTTCTGCGCGATCGCATACGCGCCGAATGGCACGCCCGATGCGCTCCATAAGAACATCATAGTTGGGGGCAAGCCTTCGGTGCTCTTCGTGCGGTAATTCCGCCAAATCTGCGGCATAAGCTGGACACACCAACATATGGTGCCAATCGTGCCGAGGACATTTGCGGCGAGGGGGATTTCGCCTTGAGGAGCCATGATGGAGAGGTTGCGGTGTTGGTGTCGAGGGCGTGGGCCTGGTCGTATGGGCGAAGCTGAGGTTGATGCTGTTTGTGTATCTGCATGTGGAGCTGCTTGGCCTGACGCAGCTATTCCTGGATGTATTGGCGCCTTTTCGAGTGCTTCTGGGTGTGAGTAATGGCGCTGCCGTGAGGTGTTGGGTGAAAAGGAAGGTTTTGCCGCAGAATGACGCACGCGTCAGGTCCGTCAACTTGCCCACCGACGGTCCGCGAATTTGCGCAGCACAATTGGTAGAGGGCGAAAGTCGAGATCAGAAGCTACACACGCACAGCAGAGTCTCTCTCCTGTTGCATCGTTGACCGGCCAGCGATTGTGGAGCGAATACCATCTGGTCGTTCGCAAGATTGCCTTTGCACGGACCCCTAGCGGCAGGAACTTCAACGCGATGCGATCGTGGGAAGCGCCGTCGTGTGTCTGCACGCTACGAGGTGCGTTGCCCGGATGCGGGTGGGATACAGTGGGACCCCGCTTTTTGCCAGGCTAGAGAGAGGGCGTGCCAGTGCCGTAGACTGTGTGGGCGATGGGGCGATTCGGCTTTCAGTCGTCCATGTAGCCGACATCTGACTCCACTCGAGTAGCCGACACCTCCATCTTCACCCACTTGCCGAAATGACCAGCGAGCCTCCACGCAAACGCGCTCGTCTAGCATGCACCACGTGCAATGCTCGCAGAGTGAAGTGCGATGTGACGGAGCGACAGCCATGCAGTCACTGTGTGGTCGCTGGAACAAGCCAGTGCCAGACGCGAGCGTCACGCCGCGGGAAACATCCTCGACGGCCACGAGCCTCCCAAGCGCCCGAGAGCCGGTCGCCGCTGCGGTCCACCGCCATCCTCGATCATGTTCCAACGTGGGTTATTCGGTAGTTGAGATGAGGAGGAGATGCTAACGCATCGTGCTTCTCCAGGTCTCCTCCAACTTCAACAACACCTCGCCATCACGATGAAGTGGCTGCGTCCCATGTTCTTGCGTCGTTGTCCAGTTTCCACCCAGGCGCGAATCCCGCCCAAAACTTACCCGATGCGTTGACATCTTCAGACACGACCAAGCAGCAGCCCTTTCCCGTGCCCCCTTCACAACCCCAAGGCAGCACCGCCGAACCCACTCCCGACAGAGATGAAGATGACGGCTCCGTCTTCCTCGGGGAATCCAGCTCTCTGCAATATGTTAACGAGGAGCAAACAAGTACGATACCAGCTTCCAAACGCTCAAGGCTTCGTCACTCCGTACCAAATGCCGTCAAAGCAGATGCGCTGGTTCCGCCGTGGGAAATTGAGCGTCGGCGCGCGAGAATAAAAAGCTTGCAAGCCGATGGAGCATTTTCTTTTCCCGCAAGTCCAGTTCGTGAGGAGCTTCTCAACGCTTACCTTCGCTGGTTCCACCCGCATTTCCCAATTGTTGACGAACTCGACGTGTGGAACGCTCATCGAGATGGAAAGGTGTCGCCTTTGCTTCTTCAGGCAATGCTTTTTATGGGTGTAATTCATTGCGAAGAGTCTACAGTCGCGAAATTGGGCTGGGGAAGCCGGCATCGGGCGAAGTATCTATTTTACACCCGCGTACGTATCGCACTTCCCACCCCGAGCCTGGACGAGACATACTGACTCGCCACTCATAGGCGAAGGACATATACGATGCCGAATACGAAACAAAACAGCTCACGATTATCCAATCGCTATTCCTCCTCAGCTTCTGGCGAGCCGGTGCTCTCCTAGAGAAAGACGCCCGACATTGGCTTGGTACAGCAATAAGCCTTGCTCAAACCAAGGCCCTCCACCGCTCGCCACCCGAAAGTGATGGACAATTGGCAAGGCTCAAACGACGGTTATGGTGGGCGATATATGTACGTGAGCGTCAATGCAGTGCCGCGCTCGGCTTACCGAATCGAATTCGAGATAAGGACTGCGATGTCGAACACCTCTCCCCGAGCGACTTCGAGTCGGCATTTCGGTCTGATACGCCAGACAGTGCGGTCAGAAAGCACACGGCATATATGGTTGGTATCATACAGCTGGCAGTGTGCATGGGGAGGATTGTGGATGCGGGGTATCTCCCCAGTTGCGCCTTGAGAAGCTTTGATCGCGAGACCATCCGGGAGGAGCTCTTCAAGTGGAAGCAACAATTGCCACTGTGTATACAGCTGTCGAGCGACTCCGGGGAGCAACCAGACTTCCAGGCCAGCATGCTCCACCTCGCCTATAACAACCTTCTGATACTACTCCACCGCTCTGCCTTCATCACCAATGAGGACGCTGACTCGGAGGCGGCGAACATCGCGCTGCAAGCCGCGTCTCGCAATTCCCGCATCATCGAAGACATGTTGTCTGATGGTAACATTAGGCATGCGCAGATACATGTCATTACAAACCTCTTCAACACGTTGTGCATATGCGTGGCACATCTGAGGAGATCATCTAGTATTACTAGGTCGATTGCAGAACATAGGGCTAAGCTCTGTCTGCTGGGATTGCAGGAGCTGCAAGGGACGTGGGAGGTCACCAATTGGGTGCTGCAGCTCTTCTTTCAGTACCTAGATCGTACCACAGCGGCTAGATTGGCAATGGAAGCTGATGATGCAGGAACCTCCAGCGCTACGGCTCCGGTCGTAAGTAGTCTTGGCCAGACCAGTAATGTCCCGAGGCCGATCAGTTCGCCGTCTCCATCTACCAACGCAATTGATGGTACCGGTGCAACAACACCAGTACCAGCGCTGAGACCTGCCAGCGACCTGGACGATATCACGACACCGTGGTCATGGACAACGGATGAAGCAAATCAATACTTGTTCTCGCAGATCGAGAACGACTTTGCGTTTGGGGAGGGGGGCATGTTGGAGTGGAGCCCAGACGAGGTACTCAGTAGCGCGCTGCCTGGTCTCGGATTTGGAGGGGTCGATGCATTGAGTTGACGACACATGCATTTGCGACACCAAAACATCATTTCATCGTATGCTCTGGCTATTCTTGAATCATGCCCCTCATCCCCACCTTCCCAAAACTGTCCCATATCTCCGCCTTCCAGTCGGCCTCGCACTTCCCAAGGATGATACGATACTTCTCACCCACATACAGCGGACTCATAGCACGATAACTCATCGATCTTGGCACCGCCTTAGAATACCCTTTCCTCGCACTATCACGCCATAAATCTAGTATGTTGATCAAGTTCAACGGTCCATGAACAACTGCGTCGCGATGCCCCTCCACAGCCCGACACCACTCGGGCGAATGATGAATCTTATGCCCGTTAAAGGTCAACGCGCTAAACCTGAACAAACTGACCGATGTCTGCAAACAGTCCCTTGTACACTCTCCCTCCGGAAAATCTTGCTCTTCTGGCTTTGGCGGTGGGGCTTTACACTCACCAAGACCAATTTCCTTTTGAAAGACCCATTTTCTTCGATCAGTTAGCGCAATGCCGTTGTCATTCTCGAACGTCTTTTCTACGCCGACAACAAGCATTTCGCCGCCGGACTTGAGTTTCTTGGCTTCGACAGAGGACATGCGTGTCGTTTCCTGCACTACCTGTCCAACTCTTAAAAGTCCGTGGGGGTCCTGCGTCCATTCAAGTTCGCCACCCGCCCACATCCGCCGCGTGTACGGACGCAACGGATTGACAGTGCGATCCGTACCATCAAGTCCCAACTCGGCTTCCACAATCGAAGGGGTAAAGTAGACGAGGTGGTAGCCGGGCGGTATTGGCGTTCCATCAGGTGGTGCTTCAGTGGGAGTTGCTGGACGGTTGAGTGTAACGTTTAAAAGGTGAAGTTGATTGGCGTCGAAGAGCTGTTTTCGGATTGAGATGGGTTTGTTGTTGAAGCGGGTCAGGAGTTCGGTACAGGCATCTTGGGCGGAGGCGGAGTTGTAGAGGCGTGGGGTTGTACTTAAGAGGCGTCGGCATGTGTGCGCCATGGCGAGATGGCGACCTTGCTCAACTGGTGATTTAGAGAGCATTGAAGGTCCTGTGTGAGTCGGGAGGGAAGACCGTGACATCTAGTAACGGTGGTTGCCAACAGGGTAACCGGTAGATAACCGACACGCTAACCTAGGTGGGTAGGCTGCTTTGACGTCATCAGCTGTGCACCTGTGGGCGTCTACCCCACTACCTATCATCTCTCATCGGTCTGGTTCCGTGTACAGCACGCTCGCGAGCTACGATACATGTGGCGTACCTTCCAGATAATCACGCGATGTTGCGCGTAAACAAGGGCTGCTTGTAGTTGGTTCATGTATGGCAATGCATAACGACACGCCCGAAAGAGATGCTAAAATCAGTTTGACACTACTACCAGTGCAGTATCTCAAGATCTAACGAAGAGAAGTGGAAATTCCCTACCACAATACTGTGCCACTGACCTTTGAACGCAGTGTTCAGGGGTAAACCAAATGCAGACTAGTTCCGTCGTTTTGCCTCAAACTCATCAGAGGACCGAAAGTCGCCGTACGATACTTGGAGAAGATTGTCGAACATGTCGAGAATCGCGCGCTCGGGATCATTAACGGTATGGAGCAAGAACAGAGCAAGAACAGAGACAAAGCAGATGGTATCGAGGCGGTAGCGCTGGCTGTGAAAGAGGCAAAGACGGATCTCGAATTGCAGACCATCACCCTAATAAGACCAGAGACAAAAATATTCTAGTAGATATGAAGTACATCGGAATATGTGAGAGGATTCTTGTCTTTTCATATTTGTCAGATTGCTGGTCGGAAGCAAGATGACCGAAGGCGCAGGCTACATTCACAGCCTAGGCCCCCGCATTTACAACCTTCGCATTAACGACGCAGTCCTCCTCTCCTTCTACATATGTGGCACCTACACTCCCACCCCGCCCTCTGCCACACCCACGCCCCCACAAATCATAGCCTTGTTTGCCTAAGCGACCGCTGCAACTTTTCTTTTTGTTCCGAAACGCACCGCAGCCAGATTAGTTGCGGATCCGTACTTCAAGACGCGTGAGCATCTAGCAGATCATGACGCGCATTCATCTAACCCGTTCCTGCATGTACGCCGCACATCGCATTGATTCACCAGCCTGCGAAGCATTTAATTGAAGGAATAATGTTCCAAAAACTTTCCCAGGCCAACCATCCCGGGGTGATGCCCCTATACCCCGCGAGACTAGCTGTAAAATGTCCAGGGCTCGGGGTAAATGCACCCGAGTAATATTGTCTCGGTAGTATCGGCCTTCCACTGAAGCGGATCGATATTAGTATAAGGATTGTCCTGGTTGTGGTTTGCAGTTGTAATTAGCACTACGTCCTTTGTTGTTGGTGCAGCAATGGGAGTCTTACAACTCGTCAAGTTCATCGCGCTTGCTGCATGCGCAGTCGCGGCACCGTTTGAAGAGAGGAATGCAAAGCCGAAGAGCTTCTTGAAAGAGCTGGGTAACTCGACGTGGGTGATTGGGAATGCGAGGTGGAATACAACGCAAGGCAGGCAGTACGCGAAAAAACTGTGGTATAAGGGCAAGGATCGAGTCGGCGCGGCCGTTGGGCACTACGTGAGCTACAGTATGTTCCGTTACTCTGAATTTCGAGAAATTATATGCTAATGTGGAACAGATGGTGCTGCATCTGATCTCAATTGGACCTCCGCCGCCATCGTCGATTCCGGAGCCGACTGGATCAACGTCAAATTCACCGCGATGGAAGGTGATTTCCACTGGGTCATACACGATGAGCTCGCGGGCGCATACCAGTACTTCGTCAATCACGCACTTCCGGTACTCGGAGAGTTCCGCACGTTGTGGCGACTAGACAACACGTCTTTTCCAAGAGGGCGCACGAATATCAAAGATGACGTTCTTCCTCCTTTGTCAGAATATGCGGCCGCGACTAATGTTCAGGATGAAACCTGGCAGAAGGCTGATGGGAAGTTCCTGACGAAGTACGATTGGAGTGCTTTTGTTAGAGAGCAGGATTATTATGGGGTTTATGGTGATGAGGTTGGGAGTTGGTATATCAATCCCGGAAAGGACTACTATAACGGTAATCATCTCAAGGAAGAGCTGATGGTGCGTCGACCCTTTTCCATACTTCTAACAGATCAAGAGGCTAATTCACCCTACAGATCCATCGCGAGTCTAAGACCGGCGACACCGTCCAACTCAACATGATTCACGGCACTCACTACCTCGCCTCTTCCAGCGATTCGTTCGCCGAAGGCAAAACATGGGGTCCTTGGCTCTGGTACCTGAACGATGGCTCACAAAGCGATGCTGCTAGTCGCTGGAAGAGAGAAGAAAGAGCATGGCCGTATGAATGGTTCAAAGACGCCGCTTACCAGTCTCGCGGCTCTATATCCGGTGAACTCGTGCTTAGCGATGGGAGACCCGCTTGCGGAGCTGCTATTTTTCTCGGCGATTCAAATTCGAATATTAGCGCCGCAGATCAGGGAAAGGACTACTACTACACAGCCTACGCGGACGAAAAGGGAAAGTTCAATATTGAAGATGTAAGGAGTGGTACATATGGGCTCTACGCGTGGTCGAATGGTGGGGAGATCGGAGACGTAACGACTTCCTTCGTGCAAAACAACGTTATTATCTCCGCACGCAAGAAAACCAACCTAAAGGACTCCAAGTGGCAGGTCACAGATATGAAAAACCGCATCTTCCAAATCGGCGCCTTCGACCGCAAAACCGACGACTTCGGATTGAGCGGCCCTAGCCCCTTTGAACACGGCCGCATTTCCCGCGCCCCCGCAAACCTCACCTACACAATCGGCAAATCTCAACCTAGTGACTGGTACTTCGGCCAATCAGCCCTGGGCACGTGGGGTATACTCTTCGATCTCTCCAGTATACCTTCTTCCTCCAACGACGCAAAGTTGACGGTCTCGTTGGCGGGCTTTTCGGGCGGGTCGAGCGCGGATATATTACTAAATGATGTCAAAGTGGGGAATATTACTACAAACAGTAAGCTGTTGATTAGTAGCCAGGATACGTATCGGGGGGCGACGAGGGCGGGAGAGTGGAGGTTGTTGGAGTTTGAGGTGGCAAAGGCGGGATTGAGGGTAGGGATGAATCGGATGGATGTTAGGATCAAGACTAGTACGCAGTGGAGGGGTTGGTTGTGGGATAGCATTGTTTTGGAGTGGGTCTGAGGAAGCACCTTCTTGATGCTTTGCAATACATTTGAAAAAAGGCGAACATGAGCGGCTGCTATATGAGTCTGGGTTCGTGAAGTACTCATCGAGGAGTTGACAGATCGCGTTCTACCACTCTAGAGTTTTCAGCATCCTCGCGTACGTTCCTACCAAATCTTTAAGCTCTTTAGTATACAGCACAAGTTTACGAACGTTATTGCCGGAGTCGAGGCTTGGAAGCACTTGGACGAAGGTCGCTACATCACGGTGAGGGATATAAAACCTATGGGAGCGAAACCTTGAGATGTACTGATTTTGCGACGCACGGTAGTCAGGAATGCGGCCTGCGGTACGAGAGGCGTCCAATTGAAACAAAGCGGGTGTCTACTACACCAAGACCCTTCTGGACACATTTGCAGACATCGACGTCGTACCCGTACTTTTGGACGTGCTTCATGCTGGGGAATAAAGTGCAGCGGAGCTTTCGTGGAAATCAAAGTTTGGTCAGCGTGACACGCAGTTGGGAAAGTCATGGTGATCATGATGACTAACCTTGCGTGGCCCCTGCGCTCGGCCGCTTAGTTCTCCCGACATTCTTTCGATTTTCTGATCAGCTCGGCATCAAGGTTCCTCCTTTGCTGTCTCACAAAAAAGACCGTTCGCGGCTTGTTGCTTTCAACATTCTTATATTCGTCCTTCTGATCCGATAATCTTCATCTCCTTTACCGACCATGGATCGTGCAAATGCAGTGGCGGCAGCCGTGGCGCAAAGAGACCGCGACATGGCCGACCATGGCCGCCAGTACTCGTACGGTGATTGGCTGCAACCAATAGTGAGCACCAACACTTTGGAGGCATCGAGCATGGCGACTCCCTCCCAAGATCCCATAGCAGACGCTCCCGTACCTGCACGTCGCGGTCGGGGAAGACCACGAGTGAACAAGCCTCGAGATCTAAGCGCGATTGAGGTATGTGACTCGCCTGCTGCTTCCGAAACACTGTGTGCTTTGCAACTTAGATTCCGCTTTGTTACTCTCGTTTGCCTTGCATTACGTATTATGATTCGTATCGGCTTCTTTCAACGGAGATGGCCATGTACGGGTCGTAATATAGACTCAAGCTAATCTTGTGGCATAGAAAAGAAGAGCCCAAGTGCGAGAAGCCCAGCGCACATATCAAAAGCGGAAAGAAGGCGTCGCCGACACAGAACGAAAAAGATGTGACGAGGTCCTCGAAGTCATGTCCGACCTCTCGACCAGTATTGAAGCACTCCTTCAAACAGCGTCCAACGCTGGTCTCATGAATCAACGAGGCGAGCTTGCAGATCAGGTGCGCCAACTCTGGTCATCGTACGACACAGCCATCAACAGTCCGTGCGTGAAGCCAGAACTTCGCTTGCTGCAGGTCAAGAACGATCGACGCAAGGCAAAGCATCAGAGGAACGAGAATTTTAGGATAGATTCCACGCCAGGGTCCCAACCCGACGGTGTCACGGAGCCAACAGCTACTTCCCCTTCACGGATCGATATGGACCTCGTGCGAGTGGGCGATGGTACCCTCTTACAGCCGTTCCATCAGATCCACGATACGAACGTTATGCAGGGCCGCAATATCTTCGACATTGTCAGTGCGCGACAGACTGAGTTCAGGAATCATCTGAAGCTGCAAGAGGAGCACTCTGTAGTGACAGGTACTTGAAATTCAAGCTTGTTACGGTTACGCCACCTCTCCAAGCCCGAGGCCGAAAGGAGATTGGTCATGGTTTCACTCTTCGGAGAAACCTATGCTACACTGGCTATCCACATCGGAGTTGCGTATGCGCAAATTTACTTCAGGTTTGTGTATATGGACCTTCCGAACTGGAGCTGCGTATGCTCAAACCTACTTGAGGTTAGCGCACGTACTGGAGGATGCGTAGTATCCACGTCCGGTCCAAAATACAGATCTCAACCATCTTTTTGTATCACGATGATCAACCAAGGAGCGTCATTTCCACACGATTTTGACATGACGCGCTTACTAGGTGTATGTCTAGCGTATAAGCTACTACGCACGAGACGACGCACGAGACGAAGCGTGGCGTCCGAGCTGCGTTATGGATTTTCGGTGCTCCGTCGAACACGATTGCTACGAACATTTTTTTCAGCCAGGTCAAAACGAGCATTGATCATGGAGAAGTTCGAAGCTTTCTTAGAGAATGCGACGGAGAAGGGCTCAAATGGTGTACCCGGCGCCGCGATGGCTGTCATCGACAAGCATGGTATATTTTCGCAATACCCATACCCATGGAGCACTACTTACTGTTACGACAGGCAAATTCATCTACAAGTACGCCAAAGGCTTCAATGGTGTCGCCGAAGACGCTCACCCGCTGGAATTCGACCAGAACTACTTCTTAGCCTCGTGTACCAAACTTATCGCATCAATCGCCGCGCTCCAACTCGTCGAGCGTGGCCTCATAGGACTTGACGATCCGCTCGACAAGCACACCCCAGAGCTGACTTCGCAACCCATCATCACGGTGAAGGATGACAACGACTTTATATATTGAGCGAACCCACCAAGAGAGTCACGCTACAATACTTGCTTACTCACTCAAGTGGCGCTACTATCGACGTATATGTTCCTACACTCGTTCTTTGACGTCAATCACGCGGCGAGACCTTGGATTACGCTATTGATGGTGACGTTGCCAAAAAGAAAATACACAACGTCGCGCATCTTTGAAGCAGGTCATGCCTTGGAATGATGAAAAGAGTCAAATGTTGGCGGCCGCGTTCGAGACGGCGGTTTGGAGGAATCTGTAGGCGGGAGTGAGGGTGTGGTATGGTGTACAAAGTCCGCATAGGTCACACAGAAGAGTCTCGGTACGTATTGTACTGGACCAGATTCTACGATTTCTCACTTTCACGACGCACCTTGCGACCCGGCCCTAGGCCTGACGAAAGTCTACATCAATCGATTAGGCAAGTGCAAGTAATACCAAAGAATATTGCATGCCCCATCACAACGCAACCCAATCCACATTCTTCCAACATGTTTAGCCCTTCTTATCAACACATCAACAAATCGTATGCATGTCCGATGATCCAGTCATGCCAAGGACACTTTTTCAGCTCCACGAAAATTTCCTCCAGGCGAGCCGTGTTGACCTCCTCGCAAGCTGAGTCGTCCGCACCCTCGACTGTATTAACAAGCTCCTCAGGCTGGTCCTGTTCCTTCTCCACAGTCTCGACCGCCTCACGAGCCTTGTCCATCGCAGCCGTAAGGGTATAAGAAAACTTTCTCATCGTCCTCCTTTGGGCGAACCGCCTCGTCCTCCTCCCCATTGCGCGGCTTTCCAGCAGACTTCCCATTTAACGCCATCGTGCTTCCACACCAAGGTTCTGGAGGAAAGCACGGCCTGCGCCCCGTAATTGTTGCATTTCCCATGGCGTAAGCCGGGGGCGCGACAGGAGCAGCGGCGACGAAGGTCACGCCAAGGGTGGCGATGGTGATCATGTTGAGCTCCATCTGTGATTCAGGGTTTAATAATCTATGTGAAGGTTGGAGGTGGGTAGTCCAGTGGGTGAGAGACTGGGATGAGTCGATAAATGCAGCAGATGTCGGACGTTGGGAAACAGACTTTTGCGGTGGGGACGGAGCGTGTACAGTTTATCCTCAGAGGTGTCTATGCTCTTGGCATTGGACTGAAGGCCAGCGAAGGAGAGGAAATGTGACGGCGATACTTAGGAGAGGTGAACACTAATATTTGGCATGGTCGAGTGGTACACTATGTTTAGATTTCATAGCTTACTTATTACGAGTGCTTTCTTGCTCGACCAGACCCGCTTCAACGAAGGATCAGTGATTCGGGAGATGTCGCTCCTTATATACATTTTTGCGTGTGCTAGATTTGAAAACTTGAAAACGAAATTTTGATAAATGAATGGAATAATGACGCCGCGTTTCGGGAAGGTCGGATCAGAACGACAGACGGAATCCAAGTTTAATAAACCTATACTTGATGATCATTGGGTTGAAGCAGAGGGATGTTAGGGTGCCAATCGTGGGTGAGAAGACGTTGCGAAGCTGGGGTGTAGGTAGAGCACTCGATGAGAATCCTGGTCGCTGCATATCATGTCAGGCCCATATCGAAACGAACGCTCTCTGCATTTCAGAGAATAGCGAAATATTGCAGGATGTGTCTCGGACTAGTGTAAAACTTGGATCACCTTCCAAAAATTGTGGTATGCGTACCATAGTTGTGGAAGTTCGTGCACGCCCAACGAGGATCTTGCTCACACATTTTACCTGGCTGATACCAATGTCTAGCAGCATATTGTTCTTCCGAGATTATTTTCTCGCGAGGGCGACGTCGGCGTTTTGATGCATTTGCTATCGTGGAAGAGTGGTCGGTAGTGGCGGATGTGTTTGGAAACAACAACAGTCGCCCGTGCAAGCAAGAAAAAGACCCGCGTGATGTTTCTGGATGTTATTTATCTAGAATCGGAGAGCGGACATAGACAATGACGAAATCCGATCCCACATTGTAGTCTTCACCGAATGCTCGCTATATATATCTCAGCTCACCGCGAGGGGACCCTCGTCAGCGCCAACTAGGAGCACGAGTCTTCAGCCTAGAGAATCGGGTGTACCATGTAGTCCGACCAATCCATTCAGTGCTTGCGCTCGCAGTAGACAGCGCCCACCTTGCCCTTGAGGTCATCGGGGAGATAGACGCCAGCGCCACGCTGGATCCACGGTTCATGCTCGTCGACGCAGTTCTGGCCGCTGTAACATATCAGCATGCACTCTGCTACCCCGTCACCGATTGCGCGCGAACTCAGATAACTTACTGGAAGAAAGCGCAGATCCACACGCCAACCGGGGGATACATCTTGACAGCGCGATTGGCGATCGATCCACTGCGAGCGGTCAGCAACCCGGGACAGTACGACAAAAGGTCAGGGCGAGTCCGACTTACGGTTCGAGGACCTCGCACACCTTGTTCTCGACTTGAACGTACTCGCAAGGAGACATGATGCCAACTTCCTCGGTGCTGAAGATGAGCTGTCGAATGTTAGCTGAGGCTGCAGCGGTATGGCATGGCGATCAATTCTTACGTGTATTCCGCTCTGCGCGCCGGAACACTGGCTGGCGACGGCAGCCGCGTTGGCGATCGCGGCGAAGGCGGCGAAGGCGGCGACGAGAATGGAGGGAAGCAGCATATTTGGGGAAGTCGTTGAGTGTCGTGATCGAGGTATAGAGCGGAGTGAGGAGGAGGGAAAGGGGGAAAGAAGCTGGTAGAGTTTAGTGGGCGAGGGTTTGTCAAGGCGCCTCGGTCTATCACTTCGCTTGTGCACAGAGAGTGGGGGAAAGAGCGTTTGGAGCCACCCGATCGTGCTGACGTAAATTGTCCAGCTGTGTCACCGGATGGCAAGCACGGTCGACCGGGAGACGGTGAATATGCAGGTATTGGCCAGTCTAAAGGGGTGTAGGTATAGCTGGGAGAGTGAGAGAGGAGCCCATACAATCCTGTGAACTGAACTATAAAACAGGAATGAACAGCGGATGACCAGGCAGCGAGACCTAATTTGAAATGGAAAATCAAGTCCTCTTATTCCAAAGAGACCCGATTTGAGGTACAACATGGTCGTCCGCAAAGCTGAACCAAGGAGCTCTCAGAAACGTAGTGTCTCCTGCTAGACAGCGCCGATGTCTAGCTTTTACGACGTCCCTTGTACCCCTAACGTGTGGCGGAATACAGAAGCAAACAGCTGAGCATTCGTCCAACCTTGCTAAGCAGCAGCGGCTATCACCATAAATTGCACGGTCCTCCTCCTATCAATCTCCATCTTCAACATCAAGAGACATATCGCAATGACCAGCTCTTCGCCACGAGCCTCTTCACCGCCCCTTTCCGTGGGCCCGCACCGATCTCTCGCGACTTAGCCCCACACTAGTGCTGAATGAAAAGTAGATCGTGCTGACAAACCCTCGTGCTTGTCACACGCCGTCGGTCTTGCTCTCGCGCTTTCTCGCTCTCGTACTCTCGCACTCTCGCACCTTGCTCATCCAAGTCCGGGCCAGCTTAGCCATTGGTCGACATTCCATTTCGAGAATGCGGCGTCTAGGTTCGAAAACGTCTCGCAGTGGGTGCAGGCAGTGCAAAACTCGGCGCGTCAAGGTAGGCGTCTACATGCCATCCACAAGCGCATGCTCACATGAACGGTGCGATGACAACAATGTCGAGTGCAGCCTTTCAAGCACGCCGGCCGCTTGGAGTAGAGCCTCGCCGTACTCACCACGACCGACACATGGTACGTCTGCCACGCCGGCATCGAGGAAGGCGGCGTGGCGCCGGGACACTCAACCGAGCCCTGAAAGTCAAGGAGACGTGACGGGTAAATAGATGGAGAATTTGGAGTTGGTGCACCACTGGTTGGTACCCGTTCCTGCGTGACCAGGTGTAGAATATGTTAACCGACGCAGTAAGCAAGCGTCCCATCCATCTTACCCAAAGGGGGCGCATCCTGCTGAGCGACTTTCAATGGAATGTTGCTATCTTACACGTACTCACAGTCATTTATCGACCCTATGCTTACATTTTTCCAGTTATGACACAGTACACTCCTACCTGACTATACCTGGTGCCGAACCAGCCCGGCAATTCTGGGGCTATGGTATCCCCCAAGAAGCCTTGAAATACCGCTTGCGTATGCATTCCGTCCTGGCCTTTGTAGCAAACCACCTCGCACACGTACATTCTTCGCGCGCCCAACACTTCCACCTCCTCGGCTCAACACACCAGACAGCCGCCCTTAAAGGCCTCAGCGCAGAGATGACGGCGACGAACTCGCACGCTTTGTTTACCGGTGCATCTATGATCAGCTTGAATGCTTTCGCCAACGTGGAGGGACACAGTCTCAACGCCTTGGTTGATATCTTTGCTTTCATTAGTGGCCTACACACAATACTGAAGACTGCAGAACCACTCTTAATCAAGGGACCCTTCGCCGACATCATACGCCAGGTTCCGCGCACAGTGAAACCGCCACCCCTATTGTCAGCCTTTCTGGTCGACATTCAAGGCCTGTCCACTGGACTGCATCCAGCATATCCCGGGAGCCGCTGCAACGCTGCCGAATTACTTCGCGAAGCTCTACAAAACGGCATTGAGCATTCACCTCACGCAGCTCTTCGTGCAGTCAGACACAGGCCAGGGCGCATCGATACAGTACTTTAACTCACTGAAAGTAATCATTGATCCTACAGTTGTGGGTGTCTTTCGACGGTATTGTCGGCTCTTGGACTTTGCGGGGACGGAGTGGTGGTTCTTGTCGGGATAGCGAAATACTTCGCAGCAATTGCTGCTACATTCTTAGCGATTCTGCGACTGTCTCGTGCGACATGTTTCGGAAATGGTATCTTTTGTCTGGTAATTGAAGCAGAACGATTGAGTAGGGTGAATGCATTTGCGTTCGCCCTCTCCAGCTTGTTCGATTGCAGCTTGCTTCGAACAGCCAACGCAAAGGTTAAATGGTTCCCTCTGAGAACTTCCAGCCACCGCGAGTCCCCACATCACTCCAAGGATCGACACATCCAAGCCATGGACTTCACCAGAACAAGCATCAGCACAGACCTGTGGGCCGGTGTCATCACCAAAATACGACCAGAACTGAAGCGTCGCCAGATCCCGATGCAGGTCAGCCTCATTTGCTAGAATTCAAGACTCAAGCGCACCAGGTCACGAGTCAGCCTCCTCCATGACGAAAGAAGTGATTCAGTAGCCCCCTCGTGATACCGATTCTGCTTGTTGACCAGGATCCAGGGTGCCTCACCTTCTACCCCGAAGATACATTCCCGCGTATTTTTACCCGGCCTGTGCTATGCAAATCGACAGTTCAACGACGAATGTATCACGCTATGCTGAAAGACCGACATCTCATCCTCCCGGATCTACTAGCTGTCAAGGTCCTCTTCGACTTCTTTTTATGTCCCTCAAATCTTCCTTTTAGCAATGGCATCCGCTCACTCATGTTTGGTTCAGACGCCAACTGACAGCCCTTCGCCACACACACTTTGCAAAGGCTTTTACATCGATGCATCAGCTTACGTCACGTAAAAGTTGCAGTCACACCATCCGCTTGCGTGCGTAATGACTACGATGGTAGCGCTGGTGGCGGCGGCTTCACTCTGTGAATGAGAAAGCTTATGATCGAGCAAATGGATCTGCCTTGCGTTTTGGATTGTGGAACGCTCAAGACGCTTACGTTGAATTGCGGAAAGCTGAAGACGCTTACGTTGGCTTGTGTGGAAGGGGAATCGTATGCGGTGCGTATGGGCATACGGGTGGATGCTATTTTCGCGCCGCTTGCACAATGGGTGCAGCAAGATATATATCTGCACCAAGGGCAATTCGCGCTTGAGGGTGGAGTACGAGCTTTGGGGATAAACATTTCCAGTCGAAAATGCGTCAAGTGAGACATAAGCGGGTCTCCATGCCAAGTCGAGACCCCAGCTTAGGGGTATCAGATGCATTCTCAAGGCTAGCTAAGGTACGAAATCCGCTATCTGTGAAGCTCAGCCAAAGAAATCTCAGCACCTATTGACTCACCCAGAAGACACAAAACATAGACATCACTCAAGCCTTCCCAACCCCCCACGCCTCCTCCTCTCCCCTCCTCTCAAATTCCATAACCTCGGCCACCCATTCTGCCCTCACCTTCCCTAGCAGCTCTTCCATAATCCACAAACTAGCATCAATACCACTGCTCACACCACCTGCAGTCACAATGCGGACCCCAGCGTCCGTCTTCCCTGCATCCGCCCAACGCTTCCTCACCACGTTAACGCCTGAATTCCCACCAGCGGCCCGGTCTGCGAATTGTCTGATCGGTTCGTAGTTCTGATGATCGCCCGTGACTGTGCGGTTTGCAAGGACTCCTGACGCAGCGAGGAGGAGCGAGCCAGTGCATACACTTTGAAGGATTCGGATTCCAGTTTCAGGTCGTGGGGTAAGTGCAGTGAACTTTTGGATCAATTCCAGTATCTCCTTTCCATGATCCGTTGATGTCATGCTCAGGAGTAGTTTTGCCTTTCCACCTGGAATGACCATGATGTCGTATTGCTCGAGCTCAGCGCGCACCTCGGCGAGGGTCTTGTCGGGGATGTAGACGAGCGCGTTGCTTTCGGCAGCCACGGGATTGGTTTGAGCGAAAGTTGTTGTTTTGAAGGGGCATGGGGTGGGGGAAGGCGGGTTGGTGGTGTATACTTCTATGGGGCCGGAAAAGTCGAGGATGTCGGCGGAGGGATAGAGCAGGACTGCTACGTTATAGGACGGAGGCATTGCTAGGTCTTCTCCCGTGGATTGTAGGCGGTGAGAAGAAAGAAGATGAAGGGAGGAAGATGATGGTATTGTTTGGGGCATAATGTGGACTTTATTCGAATGGATGTCGGGGCGGAGGAAAACACGGCCTCCGGTCCGATTGTAGAATCAGGAACCCGCTTTCGAAGGTAGTACAATACCACGGTAGTACAGGGCGTGGCCACGCCCTGTACGTGCTTGGCGACATGTGGAGACTGCATAGGCCTGCTCACAAGCCAGGCCTGGATTGGTAAGAGGCGTTAGAAACGATAGGCTATTATGTTTAGCGTGGTGTGGATTTATTGCACTAGACGTGAGCGCTCGACTAGTTTGTTCTAGCGTAAGGTCGACTTCATTGCACTAAGCGTAAGCACTGGTCTGAGAGCCGAGAGAGTACATGGCTCGGGTTTGAGCGTTGAGAATGAACTATACTGCATGCGGGCGGGAGTGAATTGTCAAGACCCGTCTTGTCTTCGGTCTGTGATATCGATCGATTCATGCAGCGAAGGATATTTCGGGCAACTTCGCTATGCAAATCATGGCAAAACCTTCTTCAGCACCTCCACCAACCCTCGAATCTCCTCCTCCGTATTATAGTGTACCATGCTCACCCTCGTTACGCCCTCCTTCTCCAACTCGAGCACCTCATCACACAATCTTTTCGAGTAGAAATGGCCCCACCTAAATCCATAATTCGAGATCTTCTCTGCTTCTTCCACAATACGCTTGGAATTCACACCCTTCACCGTAAAAGCGATAGTAGGCACCCTTACACTTGAATCCGCGGATGTGGAACCATGCACCGTCACGTCATCCCTCGAGTTCAAGAAGTCAAGGAGAATGGCTTGGAGTTTGCCTTCGTGGGCCGAGATGCTGGAGAAAGCGCCGGAGAGGTAGGAGGTGATGAGTGGGATGGATTGGACGGCTTCATAATTGGAGCCTGCAAAGCCGAGTTTGTCTTCGAGGGTTTTGGTGGGGTTGAAGTAGTGTGCCATGGGCGACACGTGTTCTTGGGCGGCGGTGCTGGCGTAGAGGAGAGCAATGTGGGGACCGTAAACCTACGCTCTCGTTAGTATCAATTGATTTTCACTGCGCCAAAAGGGAGATTAGCCGCGAACCTTGTACCAACTAAAAGCATAAAAGTCGATTCCTAAAGCCTTCACATCAATCGCCCGGTGTGGCGCGAAACTAACCCCATCCACACAGAACAACGCACCAGCCTTGTGCACCACATCCGCAATGGCCTTGACATCATGGATACCTCCCAGAACATTTGACACATGCGTGCACGCCACGAACTTTACTTTCTCGGAAAGCAGCGGCTTGAGGTTCTCAGGCGTGAGCTTAAGCTCCGGTTTCTCGGAGACCCACCATTTCACTTTGAGATTGAGACGCTCGGCCATGAAGAGCCAAGGTTTTACGTTTGTTTCGTGATCGAGCTTTGAGAGGATGATCTCGGAGCCCTGGGGGATTTTGAGGGCAGCGGAAAGGTTCATGAAGAGTTGAGTTGTTGAGGCACCGAGAACTTGTGGATTATTAGTTGAACTATCAAGATTGGAGAATTGGGCACTGGGGGCCAATTCATACCAATTTCGTTACGCTCCGCGTTAACGTACTTTGTAGCAGCCTGGTAGCCTTCATCGTACTTGGTGTTGGAAATTGCACCCGTGTGGTACGAGGCACCAAGCTGAACATTGTGCTTGGAGAGATATTGCGTTATTCTGTTTCCCCATTAGCAAACTCCAGACGACAGGGGAGACGACCAACGCACGAGTCAATAACATCGCCTAACGCCTGACTTCCTCCCGCGTTATCAAGAAATACCTGGTCTTGCTGTAGCAGTGCGGGGAAGCGGTCGCGCGCTTTTGAGACGTCGAAAGTTCCTGTCATCTTGGAGGCTAAAGATTGGGCACTTTGTGTCGCGGAGAGGCTTATGTATTGAGGTGTATATGGACGGGTCAGCTTTATCGCGAAATTGCTGCACGGCACATGTGCGTGGGAGGTGAGGGGCGGCGCCCGATGAGGAAGGTGTCAACCTGGCGTGATGACGTATTTCTACTACTTCGTAAAGCGCTAAAGTGCTGCCACATTATGAAAGCCCTTTTACCTTACTTTCTGTAAGGCGGGCCATGTACTTGCGATCCTCTTCAGCTCCTGAAGTTGGAGGAAGATATCCTCGTGGGTTGCGATCTTATTTGACCACGGAAGCTGGAATAAGACGCACGCGGAGCGAAATTTGTTCGCGCGTTCAGTCGTACGTCTGGGTGTAATTGCACTTTGGGTTGAACATGCACGGTGGAAAGCAAAACCATGACAGCGCACTAAGGTGAAACATGGTCATTGATTGTTGTTTTTATTTCTTTTGGCTAGAATCGTCAGTCGCAGATCGCTTGCTGTTCCCTACTGCATATTTGAAAGACCAGTCCATCCTAGCGGACCCAAACCCTCCACCCCAGTCGGCGGCGGTTCAGCCTCCGCATTTTCCCACTCGAAGAAGTTCTGCAAATCATTGAGATCAAAAATCGGTTGCTCGAGGTTCTCCATGCCCGGGTAGTATACAGGCCCAAGCTGATCAGCTTGTGATGGAGACACTTCTGATGGTATGGAAATTAAGATCGACTGAGGATCAGGCTGGACTGAGTCGGGCGCAGGTACCATATTGTAAGGGTATCTATCGGTCGTAACATAGTTGTTGTAGCCCGAGATTGAAGTGGACGGTAAGTTGGTAGTTGTGTCGGTTGAACCGAAGGCTGACATTGCAGGCAGTGGACGGCCTGCGATTGGTTCCGCCGCGGTGGATGGACTTGATATACTGCGTCTTCGGGAATTAGAAATTTGGAAGTATAGGACGATTTCGGGGCTCACTTGAGTTCAGATGCTTCTCCGCCGTTCGGGGCAGACGGGTCTGGCGGGGCGATGTATTGCAGCGCATCGCCACGTGCGATGCTCTCCCGTACCTTATCAAGCCACTCTTCGGTGGTGACGTACTATCATGCATTAGCATTTTGTGAACTGTTCTAGTTTCATGTAACAACATACCAACGGCTCTGCAATTGGATACAGCTGAGACATCTCTCGTAGAGCTTGGTTGTTCTGCTCTATCAGCTCGATTGTTCGCTTAATGATCGTTGGCGCGTCTGGCTTCGTTCGATCAAGAATGCGCGCCGTGTAGTAAAGCATGATACGACTGCTGTTATAGACTAACGAGGGAACAATAGCGTCTGCTAGATACCTGACTCCGTGCTGAAGGGTCGTTGCTGTGATCACAGAAACTTGTTGCGCACTTTCGAAGCAAGTCGTTTGCATTTCGGCCATGAATGGAAATTGCTCCGGTGGAAACACGAAAGGCTCGCTGATCTTGAAGAGGTTGGGAAGCGATATCCGGTGCAGGTCGCATAGGACATGGTGGTACATGCAGTGAACGAGGAACAGTGCACCAAGCTGCGACGAAGCTCTGCGAATGTAAATGTTGTCCGAAGAAAAGGCCAGCCACGATGGTTGGCTCGCTTTCCAAACAGCAATCTCGTCCAGCAGAGTTGCGAACTCTGCGCCGGGTGCCCACGGCTGTTTCACCTCATCCAAATGTTTGATGTACCTCGACTATGTCAGTGGGTACGCGCTGCGAAATACTCGCAGCAACTTACCGAAGGACTCGTTGCCAGATGTGAATGATGCGGACATAGTATGCAGACATGCCCATGTTGTCGCGCGGTCGTTCAGGGATGTCCTCTGGGGCAATGATATCAAGAACCATCCCCGGCCGAAGGCGCTCGGTAACGGTGGGAATCTGTAGAAGAAATTGACGTTCATTGCATGGTAATTGGAGCTTGATGTCTCTCTCATTGAGAATTGTAAGCTGGTCAACGCCACTGCCAGCCCAAACATCGACAACGTAGCAAGCCCACATGAGCCGCCTTCGAGACTCCCTCAGCGACACTTCGTTCGAGATATCTGTCTCTTCTTTGCAAAGGATATCTGAAGACAGCTCTTGGTTGATTTGAAGTGCGTGGGCCATGCGTATGATTAGCCCAGTCAGCAAGAACGATGCTGCGTAATTGCCCGTCCTAGCCTCGTGATCATGGAGCAGTACCAAGACTTTGAGCTTGGTGGCTGATATCGTGCTGTATTCGGCGAAGTACATTTCTTCGGCAATTTTGGCCCACTGACTTCCAGCACGCTGGATCAACTCTCTTGGAAGGGTCGCAGTGGACTCGCTATACTCAAGAGCAAAGAACCGAGCACCCAGCGCGCACATGATGTATAGCAAGGCTTGGTCTGAACGCTCCGTAAGCAAACCTTCTTCGAGCATTCGCATGAAAGATGGCCTGTGAACAAAGGCAAATACCCGGATGGGGTGGACGCTGTCGAAATATGACTCCAGAAGGCCACGAAGTTTTGCCCTCGGCGGCAGTCCGGGAGCGAGTAGCCTATCATGTGTCAGAACAATCGGTAACATGTCCACCGAAAGAAGAGCATTAGTACCACGTCAACGATGGTGGACAATTCGCCACGTGCGGAACGGAGGGTAGTGGCGCCAGTGCGTTCCAAGGAGGTGTCGGCGATGCACTGGACGTGGCCATATTCCTGGGGGAGGTTTGCGAGGGCGTGGAAGGTGCAATGCTCTGCACCCACGCCGGCTCGGCCACCTCAACGTCGTATAGACAAGTAGCAGCCCGCTGTCTGCATCTAGAGCATACTGGCCTCTCTCCCGAGCACTTGATCTTGCTCTGACGACACGGAACGCACACACGGAATGTTCTCTTCCGCTTGATGCCCGTTATGGCGCGGGAGCCATCGCTGTGGTCAAGAACAGCAGTGCCTCCGTTTGCCGGCTGCTGGGCACAACTCAATTGCAGTCGCTCGCAGTTCAGACAGCCATTTGGACGCTCGTCGCACTTGACCTGTGCTGATGTGTTAGCCCTGCTCACAGCGAGCGTGTTCCGGCCATGGTGGCGAATTGCCTATGTTGTCTAGGGGTCCAACGCCGACCGTACGTCTGCACCCGATACGTGTCTTGTGATATTTGAGATATGGAAGGCTTACCTTGCGTGCGCGGCATGTTGAGCAAGCTGGAGGAGCGAGTCAGCCTCATTTCATACGTCTCGGGTCGTCGGCAACATTCAATGTAGGACTTACCGTTGACCGGCCGCCTCCGCGACCTCCCTAGTCCATGGACCGTATCTTCTGAAGGCGCGAACTCGCGCGAAACTTCCATTCAGAAGGTGGAGACATGTGGTGGCATCCGCAGAGTGATGTGAGTGAGGATGAAGCGTTGCCGGCTTGTCGCAAAACTGCTTCGGTCCGTCGCATCCTTGCGACGGGTTGGCGCCTAGGCCCGTTTGGGATTGGCGGCTCTTGGTCGCCTTCCACACATGATCGCATCCTGGATAAATCATCCGATCGTATCAAACCGCCCGAACACGCCCGAACACGCCGAAATTCACCAACGATAGTTCAGCGACAATAAAAATAAGCACCGAGACCCCATGCATGCGCACTAAAAACTCCAAATATCAACACCTACTTCGCGAGATAATACACAGCCCACTCTACTCTTCTCATTGCAAAACGCAACACAACCCCAAATTAACGCCTTGCCAGCATGCGCGCACCGCTCGCTCCAACCTTACGGAACTAATCTTCGACCCAAACCTGCTAAACGCGCTATACCGCTTCATATATCCCTTCAACAAATCCTCCTCCACCGCGGTGGCTACGCGTCTAGTGCTTCGTATGCCGGTACACGCAATCCCACTCATACTATAACGACACGTTAGTAAAGTTCCATGATGATAATATGCACCGCCAGAGCACCCAAACCAACAGAGATGAGACGAAGTCCAACCCCGGCAATAGAAAAGAAAGGCTCGAACCATCCTCCTGTGATAACTGACACTCATCACACTCTTCAAATACATCGTTACCTTCTTTCCTCCATTCGCTGCACATTGCCCCGACAATGTTTGGTCAACACCACGCCATACTAAAAACTCGCATTCCTCTCGTTTGCTCCCTCGCCAACTCCACCCCACATAGCTCTGGTCTCCGCACCTCCCCTCTTCTCAACACGTCCCTCAAAGCCCAATTTCCTACTATACCACTGTCCCTCCTTACCCATCCCTTTTCCTCCTCCCTTGCTTGCATCAAATGCCGACAACAATGCACCACCGCCAGGAAACACAGAAGAAATAGATGAAGTAGGAAAAAGAGAAGAACGTACCACTCTACCACCCTCATCGCCCGTATAAACATTATGCGGCATGGGGAGTATGCATGTTATCGATGCGGCGTTGTTTGCGCCGTTTTCACGGGTCGCATCGGTGTGGTTGAGTTGTTTGAGGAGGTTCAGGGACCAGGTCTGGGATTTGGTAGGTGGGTCTAATGTGGATGGGGCGAGGTGCCAGATCTGTTTCCTGTTAGCTGCCTTCATGGAGCAAGGTCGATGAGATGGGCGTAGAGTAAACCAAAAGCAGACGGACAAACAGACCTTAACAACACCTCTCCTGTGGCCCGTAAACACCAACTCCCGCTCACACCACTCGTTCCCCACCCCCTCATAAACTGCCAATGCACTGACACCCACACCTCCACCCTCATCATCCTCGCCCTCACAAATATCCTTCTCAAGCAGAATCTCTCCGTTCAAACTTGTTACCACAAGCCTATTGCCAAGAGCCAGGACGATATGTCCGGTCACGTTGTTAATTCTAGCCGCCTGAATTGGCACAGGATCCCGCTTCTGTACTGGCCCGAGGTCTAGTTCGCGAACGAATTCATTCCGATTGAGATCCCAGAGGAAGACGCGACCGTCTGAGGAAGCGGACAGAAAAGCGGAGAAGGCACGGGATGCGGAGAGTGTGATGACGGGGGATTTGTGGCCGAAAAGTGTTGTTGTGTTTTGCAGTTCCACGGTTCCTTTCTCGCCTTTAAACACATTCCAGATAGCGATCGTACAGTCAGTACCCGCTGTAACGAGTGTGCGGCCATCGACGAACAGCGATGCAGTGAGCTGCCCGGAGTGCAAATGCTCGAACAATCCAACTAGTTTCTTGGAGTTGGAATCATAGAAGCGGACACTGCCATCGGTGAAGCCCCACTCCATGTAGCGATCGTAGTATGGCGGGATGTTGTGGCGGAAGGGTGCGGAGCAAAGAAGTTTGTCAGATTTGGTCATGTACGCAAGCGATGTGATGCGGTCGTTCGCTTCGAGAAGGGTGCCGGGAAGTCTATGCAAGCTTTCCGCTGCTGTGTCCAGTTTTCGCAGCTTTGTTGCTGTTTCTTCTTTCGGGGGATGTGGGCGCTGGAAGATTTGAACCGGGGTTTGACCGAAGTTGTTGATGATGCTGATCTTTTGCGCGCGGTCTTTCTCATCTGTGATCGAGTCGAGATCGATGGCGCCTTGGTATGTCGTCCAGTGGTAGACGTTAGCAGCTTCGATCGCGGCCTCACCACGCTGCTTATATCCGAAGATGAGATCTATCCAGTGATGCAGATTCTCGCTAACATAGCGACTTTCAAGGGCTTCTCGCTGCTTTTCGATGAAGATCGCGGCATCTCCCTTGGCCCAAGGTGGAAGCGCAACGTCATCAATCCTCTCTCCGCTAGCACGTAGGCCAAAATCGTACCCATTAACGTTGGTGAGGAAGTCAGGGAGGAAGAAGAACTCCGGCGTCAGCTCTCGCACGTCGGCCATGTTCTTCTCTGAAGCAGACTCCCAAGCTCCTTGTATTGAGTAGAACATGCGATCGGCATGGTCCCAAGTACCCCCTTGGATGAGCGAGAACGCAGCGCTGAAAGGCTGAAGGCGCATCAAGTAAGAAGCGACTGTCATAGCCGACGAATAATGCGTTCCGTAATGGAAGGCATGATCCGTATCTCCCATCTCCGCGAACGAGCTGAATCTTTCTCGTATTGAGAGCTCTTGTTGCGAGTTCTGGATGCCGATGGGTTTAGTGAGGTCGCGAAAGTTGCGTCGATCTGTGAGGTCGAGCTCAGTGTCCTTGTAGTTGGAGATTACCCATGGAAAAACGGGATATTGGGTCAGGTCGTTGAAGGTCCTTCCGGCGAGTGTGTTGACGAACATGAGATAATGGAAATTAGACACCTCGCCCTTGATCCACTTCTTCGTAATGGGATGGGACGAGACCGAGCTGAAAGCCGAGGCGAAACGGGACCCCAAAGTTTGTGGAGCTTCCTCGGGATTTCTTAATGAGTCCAATCGCCATGAGATTTCCGAGTTGGCAAGCAGCTCAGGCTTCACAACGTGAGGTGCACGATTAATGAGCCTCGAATGGATGTCGTTCCGAGCCGTATTGGAGATGGCTGTAAGGAGGTAGCTGCGGCCGTCGTGGAAGAACACTTCAATGGCAACATCGCGATGCAGAAAACGGCGCTTGGAAATACTAATCACCTCGGCCCATTTCCAATGCCTCGTGGCCTCGTCATTGCTTCTTGGTGGTGGCCGACGATTTGTCACTGCCTCCTTCCCAGCAATAACCTGCACATATGGATCTCGTTCGTCATACGGCGCTTGCCAGACGCGGACAATCTCTCCGTCTGACCTCTGGAAGAAGTCGTCAAGCAAATACAGGCAGTCTTTCCCAACTATGAGGAGGCCTTCAATGGCTTCGAGACCGACTACGCGAGAGATATTGCATACGTACTGAACTTGATCTCCGCGGTTCAAGCTTCTCATGACTTTCCGATTCTTGTCTTCGAAGCCATCGTCATCCTCGTACATGGCTTCAACCATCTCAAAATCTTCTTCTTCGCTGTCAGAGTTGGCTTCGTGCTTGTTTGAGTCTTCCTTGGGGCCCATGGAAGATGAAGGTCTCATGACTGTGGGTGTGACCCCAAGAGCGTCCTTTGCTGAGAGAGTGGGGACGGCCGTATCGAGCCTTAACTTATCCCTGAATGTAGGGTCTGTGTCTTTCCGCTTAGGCTGATAAGTTTGATCGCGCACGGGATTGTCGACAATGGTGCGCATACGCTTCCGATCACGGCCCTCCGTCTCATCGAGCCGCCACCTAGGAACCGGACTGTCTTCAAACAGCGCACAAGGTCCCCTTAGCTGTCTTTCCAACTTAGACATAACAGCCGTCAGGAAAGTCGTATTCTCTTGTTGATCTTGAAGCACACGTTGATGCTTGATTCGTTCCGAGGCATGTATATTCGTCTTCCAATGAGTAGTCGAGGTTTCGTGAAGACTCCAAGTGTTTTCATTGGTCAGCTCATCGATCTGCCACTGCTTGAGCCTATCCCTTCGTTTGGCAATTCTTTTCTGCGATGTGTTGTCGGTCTGCTTATTCTGCTCGTTTGCAAAATCTTCCCAGGCCTTCGTCATCGTGCCGTAGAAAAAGCTGTCTAGGTCGGTCTTATTCTTGTCGAACCAGAGTAGAAAGGTCTCGTTTTCCAGCTCCATGAGCTTGTGGAAGCCTTCGTACAAATTTTGCTTGTCGGCATGAATAGCATGACTTAGAATGGCCGAGGTGTCTTCTGGTTTCTGGACAAGAAGAAGTCGCCAGAAGTTCGCGGCAGCTAGACGCACGCCTTCGTATGGGGACGAGAGCTTCGTGTACAAAAGATAACATATTAGTCGCAAGAAAATCGCTTCCGTGTTCGCTGTGGACAAGATGATCGGCTGCCAGTACACCATCTTCTCAATGATGCTGACTGTGTCTGAACCATCCTCTAGAGATCCAGGCTCAGCTAGTCGTAATAGTACGACTCTTAAGAATATGGTGCGAATGGTACCAATAGCCTGTGTGCACAACCGAACAGATTTAATACTGGAGACATCTGGTCGCTCTAAGTATTCCAGGAGAAAGCCAGTGAAGTCAAGCAATGGTTCGGCGCCCTCGAGAAACCAACCCTCGAAAGCCGCTTCGGAAAGATGTGTAACGAAGCGCGACAGATTCGTGAGCACTCGCGGTTCGTGAAGAAGTTTCTGGTCCAGTTGAAGGGCGTTAGTAATCGAAGAGATGGTCTGTCGGAGGATGTACGATTCAAAGTATGCTTGATGCTCTTGAAATCCGGGTGGCGTTTTCATGAATAGACCGAGACCTAGAAAATCCTTACGACTGAACAATTGGTCCTGGAAGACAAGAAGTACTATCTCAAGCACAGCCTCAACGACCGTGCTGCCGACCTTCATGGCGATTGGACCGCCGGTGCTCGGAGAGAGAATAGGGTTTAGCCGCGGTATGAGTTTCGGGTTCTTGGTCGTTTTGTCGGTAGATACCAGAACAAAAGAAGACGCTCTCCGGAGTGGCACAACTCGCTGCGTCAGTGGCGTCGAGAAAGTAATATCATTTGTAGTTCGGACGACTGGTGCTTGCTGGCTGTTGACCTTGGATAGCGGCTGAATGACGACGTCTTGGCCCTCGAATGTTAAGGCCGAACCTCGTGAGAGCAACTCGGTTTCGGCACTGACACAGTCGGAGGTGACGATGACGGGATATAACACAAAGAGTAGGTCTTGCACATAAGTGGATGTGTACGCAAAATCACGAAAGACCTCGGAGCGAGAGTGAAGTTCTGAGAGAAACTGTATAGCGGAGGTCAGCACGGAAGCGTAATCATTCAAGCGCTCTGACTGAGGTGTCCGAGTGTCTGCAAGAATTAGCGAGATAAGCCAGGTGGCGGTCATAAATGCATTACCTATTGTCGGCTGCTTCGCATTTAACGACATCGTCCGACGTCTACCCCTTGTCACAGCTGTGTCGCCATTCTCGACTTTCGAGACTTCATTCTCTGTATTGCGATCTCGCACGATTGCGCGCAGCCCCACATCAAGCATTGCAGCAATGATGGTAAAGACTTCGGGATAGACGATCCGTAGCTTGGTTTGTGGATTCTGGGTAATGAAGACGTCCACCAAGTTGAAGATGTCAAAGTCGCGCTCAAAGTCAATTGTCGCCACATCCCGGTCGAATAGCAGAGCGAAACATATTGTCCAGACTCCCGGAGTGTTCCACCAATGCCGAAGTCTGTTCTTCATAAGAACGAAGCCCCCGGTTTTATCAGCAAACTTCTTGACATAAAGCGGCCCATTGGCGACAAGCAACCGTGCTAAGATCTTTGTGGCAAGTACGACTACGCGCTGGTCTTGTTCGGCAAGGAGGTAGAGGAGCCACTACAACGGTCAGTAGGACTTCAGCAAATCATACAGGTTGCATACTTTTCCGGTCACGTTCTTAGCAAATCGAACGATTTCATTAAAATTTCCCTGTTCACACAGTAGATCCGCCAGAAGAGCAAGGATTGCGAGACCAAGTTCCGCGAGAGGTAGACCGGGCGGTGACGAAGGGTCCTGGCCAGGGCTTAAGGAGCGTGGAGTAGACCCAGGTGTCATTGTTGGAGGTGTCCCTTTGCGGAGCCGCAGAGTGCTTGCTTTCGGACGTAGTGTTTTCTTGGCGTATGTAGCACGGCTGTCGTGCAGTGCGTAGGTGACAAAGAGCGACAAGGACCTCGAGTTCTCTCCATTGAAGTTGGTTTGAAGCAGAACCTTGAACGCCTCTAGGAACAACGGGAATGTCTGAGGTGTGAACGGCTCACCCTTCAGAGCATCGGTCAGTCGCTTGATCACTCCTGCAAGACGTTAATCGAGTGTTTTGCATGCGATGTAATGAACTTACTTATTCGGTGGAAACGCTTCGTATTGTAGTGATGATGCTTGCTGCCCTTGGCAAGATCGATAAATTGCTTGTAATACAACTTTTGCGTCTCTAAGGAAGTCGCCTTGCGCCAAAGCTCAAGGTCAACCAGCAAGACGCGGTATGCTAGAGGGTTGATGATGAGCGATTCGGCGGGATGCTGCTCGTCATAACCAATGAAGCGAAGAATAACGCGCAGCAGCTGCAGTACGAAGGTCTCACATTCGTCAGGACTTGCTTCGATGGCTGTAGAGCTTCTCATGCCTATGCTGGAACCGAGCTTCTGCCGCAGCACCTCAGCCATGACAGCGAACCCGTTGCTCTGTTCCATAGCTTCGCAGTTACGCCAGTTGCCTTCAACAGCTTCAAGGAGGATCTTTACGGCACGTAGCACGCCATCCAGAGTCTGGGCCGCTTGGACCAGTCTAAGGCCTACGGCGGCACATCCGCCTATTCTCCAGATTGCATCGTCGAGCGACTGAGGGACTACTACTACGGGATTGCCCGAAAGCTGTCCAAAGCCTCGTCTCTGAGAGAGAGCATCGTTGATAGATGGTACAGCGGCGTTGATGATGATGGGCGTGCCTTGCATTCTAGTAAACCTGTGAAGCGCTCTCGCTGAGTCTCTCGACAGTGATCGGATCAGCTGCGATTCATCAATGGCGTTCCGATCATCGTCATCCATGACCGAACTCGGAGAGAAGCTTAAGAGGATCTTAGACTCGGGCATTAGTTGGCCGGCACTTGAACGTATTGCAGTAACGATATCAGAGCGCTCCTCCTTTCCTGGATGCAGTATCTCGTTCTGAACGTGCAGCTCAGCGGAGGTACGGTAGGTCTGGAACGAGCCGAGCCTGTCTTGAAAGTTACCACAGTATCGCGGGCCGAGCTTATGATATACGGCGATCAGCTCATCGGACAAAGGCTCGGAGAAGAGATGAAATGACGCGATGGAGAGTTTGGAGCATAGGACGTTTCGTCCCAAACGGGGCGCGAGATTGCGCGGTGTTCCCAAGAACGCAAGAATATTGTGTTGGCCTCGACTTGACGACATGGACGCGAAACTCTCTTGACTGCTGTCTAGCACAGGGGGGTGCGAGGGGTAGTGTGCCTTCATTGTCTCGGTGAACTCGCCGTCGACGTAGAGGGACGCCTTGTGGCCCCCTATGGCTATGGCTTTTGCTCGGCGGTGAACGACAGCAATGTGGTACCAACGGCCCTCTTGGAAATGAGGGGCCTTTTTGAAGCGCACACTGGGAACTATGCCGGAAGAGTGGCCCATATAGGTCTGCAGAATGAAGCAACGCGTGTCTTTCTCCAGATAGGCCATCAAGAAGCAGGTCTGCGTATCATCGTACGCACCGAAGAGGGTAGTGTGGCAGTTGGTGTCGTACTTGTCGACCCGCATCCACGCGGCAAAGGTGTAACCGCTGCCCGGTGAGACGGGGGGGAACGGACGGCCAAGCTCGGGGACCTCAATGGCGCTGAAGCCGTGTAATGAGAGGTCAAACTGGATAAAGGGAGGGCCCCGTGACGCGCGCATGCCTTGGTGAAGGTATTCTGCAGCCTGATCCGACACGGCCGCTTTTCGAAAAAGGTAGTAGGCATCATCAAGCTTGTTGATGCCGTACTCAATGAGACTGTCTGCAAGCTCTCGCAGCAGGCCAGCTTCTACGGGGGCGCACTTGTTGTCGAATAGGAGTGGCAAGACAATGCTGAGCACGCCTGTCACATGCAGGGCGGCCTTGTTGTAGGAAGATACAGCGATTATCTCCATGATGGCCAGCAACACCGACACGGAAAGCGGCTTCGACCTGGTGCCCGGCGCCTCGTGACCGGACAGTCCCATCCAGAAGTGCAGGATGATGGGGATAATGTCAGGGTTCTGTAGAACCTCGTTGCCGCTGAATATGGTGCGCACCTGGTCCCGTAGTGCGTCCAGATCCACCCCAGAGTCGCTGTATATCGACCGGGGGCTCGTGACTACTATCTCGGCCGGCTGGTCGCCGGCCTGTGGTGTGTCAGGTTCCTCCTCGTGCTGAGCATCCTCAAGGCGCTTCTCAATGTCCCTGAATATGCGCGTCATGGCCTCCTCGCCAAGTGCAAAGGCAAACAGGCTGCCGAACAGCTGCTCCTGCCCCGCATCGTCCCGTTTGCTGTCGGACTGGCCGCCGAAGATGCCGGTGCTGCCCAGAGCCTGCTCGAGGGCACTCCAGCCGCCGTCCTCGACGCGCTTCGCAAAAAACCTGACGTTCCCAGAGTGCTCGTTCAGAGCATCCGAGAGTACGTCCAGGGTGGCTTTTATCACCTCGAAGAAGTCGATGCGGTCGGGCGTGGACAGGACGCGGGGCTTGTAGAAGCCGGAGAGCGAGCGGAGGGTCAGCAGCAGCACGTCGAAGCCGCGCACGTGACGGAAGGCGTCTTTGGTCTGCGTGTGCTCGTGGGACTCTATGAGCAGCTGGCGCATGCGGCGGAGGGCGTTGCTCTGGCTCTGCAGCACTTCTGATGTCGGCGGGGCGCTTTCGGAGGCGCGGATGAGCTCGTCGGCGAGACTGCGCAGCTCTGCAATCTGGTTGTTCATGGGCGGGATCCGCGACGCGGCCGTCGACGAGCGGTGGGGGCGCGCGGTGGCCATGTTTGGTGCTCGATCAGTCGAGTCCTGTGCCGCAGCGGAGGGGGGTGGGCGGCGGGTGCGAGTGCTGGTGCGGGCAGGCAGGCAGCGTCATGTCTCCCTGCTCGCGAAGCTGTGCATGGAGTGAATGGCGGTGCGACTGTGTGTATGTATGTACGAATGGTTCACCGTGGGCGGGCGCGGACTAGGTCGTGTCGTATCGCCTGCGTGAATGGCGGCGGTGATGCTAAAACGGGAGCTTGTGCTTGGACCCTTTTCTATGGGCGCAGCAGGCAGCCGTGGTGGAGCTGTGCCGTAGAGCACATGTCACGGGGAGACCAGGCACAGGAAGACGGGTCCGGGTGTCTATGGGCAACGTTGTATCATTGCCATGACTGAGTGTCTCACGCGCCGCCGTGCCGCTGGCAGTGAGGCTGCGGGATGCACGGGGTGGAGGTGGAGGTGGAGGTGGTGGTGGTGGTGGTGGGCATGGTTCACGGGGTTGCCGGATGGAGACTAGCGCTCCGCGTCGTCCAGAGGGCTCCCAGCCGGCGATGCCATTCGTGCTCCAGCTCGACATGACAGCAGTCAAGCCGCCGCGCATGGGCAGCACGGGGCGCAATTACATGTTGGATAGACAGCAACCGACAGCCACTGGGAACACGCCGTCAAGGCAGCTCCATGGTCGCTTGTAAGCGTCACCATCGCAACGGCGAGGCCCCCGCGGCTGTGCGCGTGAGGCTGGGGCAGGCGCCGACGAGGCAGGTCATGCGTCACACCTGGCCCGGCCCGTGCAACCCTCGGCCCTTGATAAGAGCTCCATCGCCATAGCTATCGCCATCTCTCATCCATCCCAACCCTCCACCCCGCCCATCATCGCTATTCTCCCCCCAGTACTGCCTTTGTCTCTCTCCCATCTCCTCTTGTGTTGTTAGTCTCGCCGCGCGAGCCACATTCATCATGAGGTACTCCACCCTCGCTCTGCTGCCGGCTCTTGCCGCAGCGTCGCCTGTGCTCCAGGTGGGCACCATCCACAAGGATGCCGCCCCCGTTCTCTCGACCATGAACGCCGAGGCAGTGCCCGACTCGTACATGATCGTGTTCAAGAAGCACATCAAGGACGCCGATGCCGCGAGCCACCACGATTGGGTGCAGAGCGTCCACTCCAAGAGCAACGACGAGCGCATGGAGCTGCGCAAGCGGTCGCAGTTCCCGCTTACCGCCGACGTCTTCGAGGGCCTCAAGCACACATACAACATCGTCGGCGGCCTGATGGGCTACTCCGGCCACTTTGACGAGGAGACGCTCGAGCAGATCCGGAGACACCCCGATGTAAGTGCCTGTCTCCCCAGTGCCCGTTCCAGCGGCGGCGCTCATCAGCGACCTGGTTGCTCGGGTTGCGTGCCTTGCTGCTTTGGATCGGCGGCTGCCTTATCATCGCACGCAACTCCGCCTAGCGGCCACGCAATCCATCGCAATCGCACGTGACATCATCATAGCTAGCTCCCTCCCAGGCACCAGGGTCAAACATAAAGCTTCAAGAACAAGGCTAATATGGCATAGGTCGACTACATCGAAAAGGACTCCGTCGTCCACACCATGGGCAAGGGCAGCGATGACGACTACGAGACGGAGAAGAACGCCCCCTGGGGTCTCGCCCGTATCTCGCACCGCGACTCCCTGAGCTTCGGCACCTGGAGCAAGTACCTCTACTCGGCCCAGGGTGGCGAGGGCGTCGACGTCTACGTTGTTGACACTGGCACAAACTACAAGCACGTCGACTTTGAGGGCCGCGCCCACTGGGGCAAGACCATTCCCAACGGCGACGCCGACGAGGATGGCAACGGCCACGGCACTCACTGCTCTGGTACCGTCGCAGGCAAGAAGCACGGTGTTGCCAAGCTGGCCAGCGTCTATGCTGTCAAGGTGCTTCGCTCCAACGGCTCCGGCACCATGTCCGACGTTGTCAAGGGCGTCGAGTATGCCGTGACGGCCCACAAGGAGCAGGTCAAGAAGGCCAAGGACGGCAAGCGCAAGGGTTTCAAGGGCAGCGCTGCCAACATGAGCTTGGGCGGTGGCAAATCCACCACACTGGACCTCGCTGTGAATGCCGCTGTTGACAACGGGCTCCACTTTGCTGTTGCCGCCGGTAACGACAATGCCGACTCGTGCAGCTACTCTCCCGCCGCTGCCGAGAACGCCGTCACTGTCGGTGCCTCTACTCTACTTGATGAGCGTGCCTACTTTTCCAACTACGGCAAGTGCAACGACATCTTCGCCCCGGGTCTGAACATTCTCTCCACCTGGATCGGCTCCGACCACGCCACCAACACCATCTCCGGTACCTCCATGGCCTCGCCCCACATTGCCGGCCTCTTGGCCTACATGCTCTCTCTGCAGCCGGCCAAGGACTCTGCCTACGCCGTCGCCGACATCAGCCCCAAGAAGCTGAAGGCCAACCTCATCTCCACTGCTACCGTGGGTGCTCTCTCCGACGTCCCGAGCAACACCAAAAACGTGCTCGCCTGGAACGGTGGTGGCTCTTCTAACTACTCCGACATCGTCGGCAAGGGCAGCTACACTGTCACGAGGGCCGACAAGGCATTCACTGTCACTATTCCTTCCGTCTCCGAGCTGGAGAACGAGGTTGACGCTGAATTTGAGAAGGCCAAGGGCGCTGCTGGCCGCACTGGCAGCCGTATCTCGAGCAAGCTTGAGAAGCTCTCCTCCGACATTGAAGACTTCGTCGCTGGCGAGATGGAGGAGTTCTTTCAAGAATTCAAGGAGCGTGTTGCCGCTCGCGAATAGAGACGTTCGCTCGCTCCAGTGGAACAGTCTGTTAAAGGGATTGACTGATTCTGTTCACAGAGTACATCCGCAAGGGAAGCGATGATACTCGCTGTCTTCGCGTACTTGCATACTGCCACATGCGCTGTGGGAACTATCTCATAGCAGGCACATGTTATGGATTTGGGATGTTACGGAACTGGCGCTGGAATCTGTGATGCATATATTTTCTTATCGTGTTGGGTTGGTTCACGTTGGACTTCTCGTCTTTTGTATCTTATAGGTCCTCGGGACACCAAGAGGGCCAGTATGCAGACAAACGCAGTCGGTGCTTCCTTCCTATGATTACTCCAAAAGTTGCATCCGTGCGCACATGATGTTTGACGCTAACATCTCACTTACTGTTAGTCGGATCTTGGCACTATCAGACCCCAACTTCAGGAACGAAATCACATGCTGCTTTATTTCCCTTCCTCGTTCACTACAACAATATAAGACCACGGATTGATCGCCACGTTTTTCACACTTTATCGAAAGCCGACTTTCTCCAGCCGCCGACCGACTCCTAAATCTTGATTGAACAACCCCGATCAGGCATCAACGACATAGTCGGCGTAGTTCGTGTAAGCATTCGCCGAGCTATGTAACCACACGAGCATCGTTCTAGATTTAAACCTTGGCCTCCTTCACATCACGTATCTCAATCTCTCCTCGACCCACTATGCCTCTTTCATCCGACGCCTCTACGCCGGACTCGGCCGTCGCTGTCCCTACTCAGCAACACAGTCTACCAATCCAGAAAGGCTTCTCCTGCGTGTTATGCGCGCAGAGAAAAGTCAAATGTGATAAAGCACCTGGCGGCTGTGCAAACTGCTCGCGAGCTCGGGTTGGGTGCGTCTACAAGGCCCCACCACCTCCGCGGAGGCGGAAGAAGGGCATGCGCGAGGTCGACGTGCATGCTAGGCTCCGAATATATGAAGATGCCCTAGTCAAGCTCGGTATCGAGCCCGATCAGCTTGTTAAGAAAGAAATGTATAAATCAGCCAGGGGAGCTTCGATGGGAGGGGCAGCGGGTGATGAGTGTAGTGACGAAGATCGCGACGTAACACCCCTGGGGCTTACAAATGGGACGCATATGAAGGGCAAAGGTGTGCTGATATCAAAGGGAGGGGGCAAATCAAGGTATCTAGAGAACACCCTTTGGACGACTTTGGACAGCGAGTTGCGCGACTCGCAAGAGTTGCTTCTCGACGATAGCTCGTCCGACCGAGAAGATCAAGGGATCCGCGATGCCACAACGCCAGCAGCCTTTTCTTCGGATGATGGAAGTTTGCTTCTGGGAACGCCCAACAAAGCATCGGCAAATCTCCGTCCGCTGCATCCACAACCTGTTCAGATATTCAAGCTGTGGCAGGCGTACCTCGACAATTGTAACCCCATCCTAAAGATTTTTCACGCTCCAACCGTGCAGCAGATCATATCCAACGCTAGCGGCGACCTCGAAAATCTTCCGAAGAACGTTGAAGTGCTGTTATTCTCCATCTACACCATGGCAGTTCACTCGATGAGTGAATCCGAGTGTAGCGCCATCATGGGCGAGTCCAAAGCCGTCGTGAGCCAGAGGTTCAAGATGGCAACGCAGTACGCACTTCTCAATGCGAGCTTCCTCAAGACGTCCGATCTCATGGTGCTGCAAGCCCTGGTTCTTTTCAATACTGCGATACAAAACCATGACGCCCGCGTCATCTGGATATTCACTGGTGTAGCGTATCGCATCGGGCAGCGGATTGGACTACATCGAGACCCCGCGACGCTGGGCCTTGACCCATTTTCTTGCGAGATTCGTCGGCGCGTATGGTGGCAGATTTTGATGCAAGACGGCTTTGCGGAGAAACTCGCGGGAGCGGGAGGATCGATCCTATATGTCGCAAACGTAAAGCGCCCTGCGAATTTGAACGACGGCGATATTAGCCCTGGCATGAAAGAACTGCCCAGAGAACACGACGGTGCTACAGAAATGATGTTTTTTCTCATCCGGTTCCACATTGCTCAGTTTTTAAAGGGCTTCGCAAACGAAAAGTCGAACTTCGATGGCATGTGGAAGAAGCTATCCACTGATGCGGCGACGCTGGCTGTGAAAGACAAAGCCATCGATGACCTAGAAGCACTCTATGAGCGCAAGTACCTGCGTTACTGCGATATTTCGGTGGCTTGGCACTCTATGTGCTCCTATCTCGTCAAAGCCATCCTCGCCATGCTACGCTTCATCGCCCACAATCCCGAGCACCACGGCGACTCCCGAGCCGACCTCTCACAGGAAGAAAATGACCACCTCTTCCATCTCTCTGTGCAGATCGTCTCCTACCAGAACCTCTGCTACACAACCAAGGAAATGCAAGGTTATTTGTGGCACGTCAGTAGTCATTTCCAATGGAAAGGGTTCATCCATATGGTGAATGAGTTGAGGAAAAGGACGCAGGGCGAAGAAGTCGACCATGCGTGGAAGCAGGTTCAACTTGTCTACGACATGCATCCGAATTTCGGGGCGGACTTTTCTAGGCGGGCACTTTCCATCGCAGTGGCCAACTTCACGCTGAGAGCGTGGGACGTGTATATTGCTGCTCGAGGTATTCCCGAAGGTGGAGAACCAACTTACATACAGATCCTACGAGCGCGAGACGCAAAACGGACGACACCCTCTCCATCGCAACCCGACGCTCAATCCATGCAACTGGAATCCTTCGTAGAACTATATAGCGACCCCATCGCGGAACAAGCTCAGAGTCTCGCACCAGCTCCAGTATACCCGGCTGCCAATGTCGACGCGCTTTCGAACCTCCAATGGAATGCCGATTTTGCGGAGAGCTTAAATCCAATGGCTACAATACCGGAATTGCCGCCACTGGATGGCGACCAGATGAACTGGGGGGTGTGGGATTCTCTACTCGAGGACTTTGAGATGCAGGGGACTGGAACGGGAATAGACGGGGGGATAGGAATGGGGAAGAGGACCGATGTGAACGCGGGGGTTGAGGGGTGGCAGTATGGGATGCAGTAAGACATCAACGCTGTACTTCACTTTCGGCTTCGTTTTCACTCCCACTCGAACCCAGGTTTAGTTAGTATTAGTGGACAGACTCCCATTCTCAACTCCGAGTGATGGATGGCGTTTTTGAGGTTCCTCCTCGCTTTATTCTACTCCAACCCTCCGCCATCGTTCAATAATGGTGGGGGAAGCACTACGTAACTAGACAACTGCTTCGATACAAGCGTATGTACTGCTGGCCTACCTGGAACCCTGTCGCTAACGACAATGGAGTGCTTATCACGTGAGCAAATATGCCGGCCTCACAGTGACTTGTGGGCTCATAAAGGCGATCGTGTGTCAGCAGGTGGGTTTTGCTGCTAGGGCGGCGACGTTAGAGAAGGTATATTTACGCCCAAGCCATCGATTGGCTTCTGCTGCTGACGATCAGTTTAGGAAGCCCACGAAGGTAGAATTGATCTGCCAAAAGACGATCCGGCTACCATCAAGCTCCTGTTCCAATACCTATCCAAGGAAGACTACAAGGCAGAAGACACGAAAGGCCAAGCGTCGTCAAGCAGCCACATGGACACAATCATTACACTCAACCAACAGCTTGCTCGGCTTCGACAAAACGATCCAGACTCCACGTTCGTAATCCCCATACTTGCAGTCTCGGGAGCAGCAACTAAGGTACTTGCGTCCATAGATAGTGCTATGCCACCAATTCTGGCCCTCCGGTGAACTAGATCTGCCACGTCTGCACAACCCTACCCACACCAGTGATTCCCCCGAGCTCTCCTGACGACCTCATGGTCCACGCGAAAATCTACGAAATGGCGAGTATGTAGCTTTTGGACAGGTTTCACAAGGGAGGCGTTCTTAGTGATTGTCTCGAGTTGGGTTGCGTATACTCAGGGCGAAAATAGCGGACTTGGCCGAGGTGGTTTAGGCCGGCTGATAAACGTGAGAGTTCTGCGTTGTGAGGACTTTGAGTGTCTTGCCACGCTTCGCGATTTTGGTCTAAAAATAGCATGGTAACTTACACGGTCTAGCGTTTGGGGAAAATGCGGTTGAAATTTTCTCTCGGTATCGAAGGAAACATTCGGATTGGAGTGCACACGTGGAGAAAACTAAACACTCTTGCGAAGAATGATGGGAAGGCCGCTGCGAAAATTTATGCGCACATACTGATATGTAATTGTGAAAGACATTTGATCCATCCGACCACATCCAACCCAACCACATCCAACCACCAAGCCCAGCCCGATTACCATGACTTCACAATCTAATAGCACCATCCCTCCTAAACCTTCTGCGAACCTGTGGCGCATACTTCACAGCGAGCAGCACCAACCCCACCAATCCCAAAAGTCCCAGCACTAACCCAACCACCATCCCCACAATCGTCCCATTCCCTCCCGCTTCGGGCGGTGGCGTCTTCCCCGACATCGGATTCCACAGCCTAGGAGTAGCTGTCGGAACCGGACATTCTGCCGGCGCTGGTTCCACATACTCCGGGAAATCACAGGTAAATCCATCCGCAGAGCTATACTTAGTATGCCTCGCTCTGTTATCACAAACATTGATGACTGGGCTCGTTGCGAGAGGTTCGCGAGAAGGCATATCGTATGGCCGAGACCCCATATTGCCGGCGTAGAGATGATAGAGCCAGTCATTGCCCTCGGAGCTCAGAAGATGGTGTCCGGCTAGTACGGACAGGCTGATGCTGTAAGAAAGGAGGTGATATGGAGTGCCGCAGGTGTGGTCCTTGACGTGGAGCGAGGGAGGGCCGAGGTATTCGAGATATGCGGCGCCTGGCCGGTAGAACTTGTCGTCCGAGGTCTCGAATATTTTGTTCCCTTGAATTATGTTACTTCATGTACTCCTTGCAAAAGTTGCAGTAGCAAAATTAGAGGGGGTAGAGATACATACTGTACATCGGCACGAACTTCGTCGTATCACACCGTACAGTCCGCTTCCGCGGCATCACCAAGCTATACGCCTCCTTCGTTTTGTTGTGGTCTCTACCTTTCCCAACGCCTATGACCACGGCTTCTTCTGGAATCACGACATCAACATCAATATTCAGACCTACGATATCCTTGCCAGCGGGCCAATTGATATACGGTTGTCCGCAGTCGAGGTCCTTCGGGAACGGAAACGGGTGGAAGATGGGCGAGTAGCTAACAGTCATCTCCAGATGTTACTTCGAAACGGGTGAATTTGAGAGTGAATACCGCAACTTGTGAGGAGGATGTGTGTGGCGACTGGGTGAAGAAAGGTTTATTGAGGGTTGTTCTGTCCGCGGGGCCTGGTGCACAGTCATATGAATACGAGGGACCGGTGAGTAGGATTGTGATCCTTGCTGGCGATCATAGTACGCTCGATTTCCAGACGATGGAGCACTTGGGTCGCACAATTGAATGCTTTAAGCGTTTGTCTTTCGGAACTCTCCGTAGTACGTGGTGAATTAATTGCTACCCTTTCTTCTTCATATAGCGGGGCGTGTAACGATTTTGGCCGGGCACAAAATGCTGACATTGTCGCAACCTCGACAGCTTCTCGTGGGCCGTCGCTCAAATTCCAGAACATGACGCGAGAAGGGATAAAATGTCGGACGCCAAATCTAGAAAGCTGCGAAGCAATGTGGGTCGAAACAGCATGACGGTCAGTGAGACGGACAAAGACAAAAAGAGCAAAGCTAGTGTTGCGATGGAGGAAGCGCAAAAGGAGTCCAAGAAATTCAAGGAGGGCAGGAAGAAGAAGGAGAAGAGCAAAATCGTCAATGGTGAATGATGTGATATATAACGTATGATTTTTGTACATGGTTGGTTTGCGTTTCAATATGCCGCGGTATACAAAGTTCACACCATCCTCCACCGCGTCCCCCACCGTCTTTCCGGCGCTTCGCTCTCAGCTACCATCAAATTGCGTGCTGCTCTACGTCCCATGTCCATACTCACTTTATTCCAATTACTAAAAAATCGCATATTGACTCTTTCAGAAAGACAATACATTGCCCAAAAACTGTGTACCCCCCGCAAAGCCGACGTCGCAGCGATTGTACCGAAAATCGGCTTCAACGGTTCGACGGAATACATGTTTCGCCAGAAAAAGCAAAAATAAATCGAGTCGAGTGTTGTGGGGATGTGGTCCGTGTGAGCTAGACGTTCACGAGGGAGAAGAGCTGGGCTATCCGTCGGCAGGTTTGCATTGACGCCCGTCTTGAGTACGAATGCGTTAATGCAGGAGTGGACAGTGGGTTGTTGGTTGATGATGGCTTGAGTTAGCGGAAGCAGGTGTAGTCGAGGTTCACACTTCTCCAGAATGCGAAAGAGTGAATGGTAAGTCACGACGCAGCGCCCAACTTCAAGTTTCTGCGAATAACTCACTCACAGCTCCTAGCACTGAGAATATCACAACAATGGAACCGGATGTGGACACGGACGTCGGAGTGCAAATGTGTGTGTATGGAGAGAAGTGTCGGAAGCGGAACGGAAGATTGAAGAAGCTCGCTACGGATGACATTCAATAGTATAACCAAGGCTGCACGCCGTCAGCATTTGATACTGTGTCTTTGATGAATGTGACAGACCATGCAACACCCCTAGCCCTGTATCGAAGATGGTTGATTCTTACGCCTAGTGTGTCTCTCGCATTCCGCTCTTTCGGACCGGGACCGGCCTCGCTCTAGATGAGTTCGGCAATCGTGTTTGTAGCACTCACTAGCTTTTGAACATACCCTCAGATGTCAGCAATATTTCAATGTCCTCGTTTGTATGCACACTCGCTCTCGTTTTAATTAAGAGCGTACGGTCTTGTGTATGACGTGCAGTGACCGCAGCAATGAGCCCCGAATAGAACCAGGACGAAGGTACCGCAATGCTAAAGCTTTGTGGGGGCGGGCGCAGAGCAATCTTACAAGAGGACTGTTGTTGAACGATCATATGGCTTGAAGGACGCCCAAGGACCAGTCTCTCGACAAGCTTACTCGTCGCTAATCGGTTCTACTGCTCTGATCCCATTCTGTCTTTGGTCACCGCCTTGAGATGTTTGAGGGTATCCCTGGACCGGCGGCGATCTATTCGTCCAAAATTCCCTTGCTGATTCTCGAAATCGGAGCGGTCATTCTCCGCTTCTATGCTCGATGGAAGCGCCGCTAACCTATTCAGGCAGATGTCTGGCTCACCGTTCGATTAGCCTTAGTCTTGACTTTGGGGTGTGCTTCAATCATCTTCTATGACGTGGAAACGAAGTCTTTGGGGTATTCGGCGCCGGTCGTGCCTGAGGTGGGGCTTGCCGTCAGATCCTCTGTCGCGGTTTCAGACTGGACCATTGTCACTGCGAGAAGAGTAAGAATAGATAATGATTCTGAGATAGCCGCTCACCTCAGCAGCTCGACTACGCCTTCCTCAATATTGTCACGCCCGTAAACAGACTAGTGAAGCTCAGCGTCCTCTTCTTCTATCGCCGCATCTTCGTTGTGGACAAGAACTTGCGCAATGCTCGTAACCTCCTCTTCTTGACCATTATCACCCTCGTTACCTTGTGAGCGATCGGGTTTACTTTTACGATCATGTTCATGTGAAAAGGGTGGTTTGAGATTATATTCACCGATCTCATGGCGATGATGTCTTACTGCATGAACATCTTGAAGGTTGGGTAATCGTATGCGGTGTCGGACTTCATACTCGATGTACTCATTATCTTGCTTCCTCTTCCATTTGTAAGTGAAACAGTACCTTATCGGAACTGTGGGTTTGACGCGCGTAGATCTGGAAGTTGCGCCTGCCATTTGCAACCAAGCTTGCCGTCATGGGCGTGTTCCTCCTAGGTATTCTCGCATCGGCTGCCTCACTTGTTCGAATGCTGTGGATGATCTGGTCAACCAACGTTGGCTTCGACCCTACTATCGACAAAAGAAGTAAGCATCTCGTGTCACCTGCCCACCGTAGTACCCAACTGACACCGCCGCAGTCCTCTTGAAAATGGAAGTGTATTGGTGCATGCTGGAAGTCGCAACCGGACTCCTAGCCTGCTGCCTCTCTCCACTCCGAGGCTTGTTCAAGTCTAATTCGGTTGACAGTCTCGTGAACAATTTCCGCAGTCTATTTCAGTCCGGTCCGGATCCACGAGCCAACTCAGATCCAACTGCGACTCGAGACCGAAGAGGAGCGAGAGCCTGGATCGGGATATCGTTACGGAGAGCTGATGAAGCGTGGGTTTGAGATGACTGTGTATTTGGGCCGGGGGCCCGCAATTATATTCGTGATGGGTGTGTACTTAAATAGATTGTAGAGGTTGCGTATGACCCTGGGCCGAATGTATGATATGCGTTGTCGAGATGAGCGCTGCCGTCGACAGTATGTGCAGTCACACTTGGTGAACTGAGGTCCACTACGGCCATCATCCCAGTAGTGGAGCTATCGCACTCTGGAGGCAACATCATTTTACGCCGCCGGCAGCGAATGACATTTCTCGACCAATTTTGCACGAGGCATGATGGCGGCTAAAATTTACTGTTTCGCGGAGAGTCGTTGAGCTGTATTTCTTGTGTGCGGTGTTCGAGAGAAAAGGCCAGAGTTGGGAGCGGTCGTGATTGCACGTGTACTACGAACGAACGTCACGCTAGCCCATCAGTCTTCATGATCCTTTTTATCCCACTCCAGTTACTCTCCAGGCGCAAGTTCCTCCAAGATTCAAGATCGCGATCGCAAGGCAAAAGCCAAAATGACATGGCACGAGCACGTTCCTGCATACAACACAGGGGCATGCCTGCGGGGCCCGAGGGGACAATTTACCCCGAGCCTGCGTTGCGCGCCTGACGGAGAAGGCTACTTGAACGTCACGTAACACATCAACTTGAGTCCTGCGCTCTTCTATGAGGGGTTCTACAGCAGCAGGGCACAACCTGCAGCGCTAGCTCAACGCAGCGACGTAGGTAATACAATATTGGAAGCCGAGCTATCCGCGCAATCGCGCAGTCGCCTGGTTAATAAGTCTCAGCATGTCTTGAAAAGAGGCTTGCCCGATTTGCGCCCACCACCACGGGCAACAGAAATAGCGTAGCCCCGCAGCCTCAGGCACCCTCCCAAACCCACCCAATAGCCGCGAACCCATTCCGTCGTCATCCTACCATCACAAAACTTATACCTTACGCATTTCCACCTCAGCCACGACGCACACCACCTCTTAGACCACTGGAAAAGGCGTACCTGAACAAGGCGTACCTGAACAAGGCTTACCTGAACAAGGCGTACCTTAAAAAGGCGACAGGCGAGCAAAACCGGGCGTCGGAAAATTCTCTTTTTCGCTCTAGGAGTTGTATTGCCTTGCGGAGCACGGTAGCTGTAGTTTGCCCTGCGAGGCCACGGGTCGTGTGCTCTTGTTGACGACTTCGCCTCACTTGAAGCTGTTGAAGCGCTGGTTTGGGCTGCATTATCGTTCACGGAACCGCGCAATCTTGAGAAGAGTGCTCAAACACGTTGCTCGTGGTGATGCGAGGTGCGATCAAGCTCAAGTCTCCGGTGAGATGCGGGTGCAAGCGCAGGCGCAGGCGCAGGTGACGCATTGATCACACAGGATCAGCAGCGACAATGGAATGGACCCCACACAAGGGCATGTACAGGTACAGGATAGTCAATGGACGTTAGATCCCCGCGTGAGTTTCGCTAAAGTGAGTCTGATGGTATTGAATTGAAGACGCCGCCATGAACACTCTAATGCTTGAAACAATGCTATAGATTGAACTCTTTCGGGTATATCGCACGTAAGAACAGAGCATGCCGGATCGCAAATTGATGTACTCAAGAAAGAGATTACAGACAAGCGTGCACTCAAATACCAGCCTCCCACTGTACCAAACTAAACAAACCCAATTGGCGTGAAGAACAGCCCTAATCCAGTCAGCGTCAGACGAATCCAGGAAGCTCAGCGGAACTCACATTGGCACTGCATGTTCTACGCGAAACCGAAAATCGCGTGTCGTCAAACCCTCCTTTGCTCCTGAGGGCAGCACGAGCAACGAGCATGATCGTTGCACCACACGCATTCGGTATAAAGCTTGGCATCAAAAGGTCCATTTTTGCACTCACAGCAATACCAATACGTGACGACCTGTCCACCTTCGATCGGGCGCGTACGGTGAGGTTTGGGATGGATATGTGGACTCGTAGTGTACGTAGCATCCACGTAGGCGAAGTTGACAGCGGTGAGCGAGTCGAATACCGTAGGACTATCATCAGGAAGGCAGGCAGTCACTCCACAATGGATGAGCTTGGTCGAGTTTGGTGTCGGTAAGATGGACGGTTCAAGCGCGATCTTGCTGTGATCTGATGGCGTGCTTGGGTCTTCTGAGACGCAGATAGAATCCTGTAGATAGCCCGTGACCGCCATAGTCCAATTGACGGGATGTTCTGGCGCTAGTGAGGCCGTAAAGAGGAGTTCCGAGTCGGTGTGAAGAACACAGGTTGATAAAGAGATGCTATGCGTCTCTATGCGAGGCGTTGATATGATAGGTGTTGAAATAACGAAGTGAAGTTCAAGATCAGACGTGTGTTGGGTATGTGACAAGAGAAGTGAAATTGAGCACATTACCAGCAGCGGCAGCTTCTCATATACCAAAATTCAAGGGACGAGGGACACTTTCAGGTCCTGCAGGCACAAAAGCAAGGCCGTTAAAGCCATACCGGGTCACCGCCACAACCGGCGGTCCTCGCCCCGTAGCCCTCCGCTCAGGGCACACACGCGTCGAAGGACCACTCATCCATCCTCAGGACACCGCCACTTGTCCTCAACGCCTATAACCCAGTCGAATAACTCTCATGGACATCCCACAATGAAATATTCGCGCCGAAACATCGGTGGTCAAGGAACTGGATCGCAGGTCTCGCCGGAGTGCTGTCACCGGATGACTTTACACTCAACCCACACCGCCCAAAAGCTTAAATTTTGGCGCCTGCCCAGGTTCACTGGGGGGACGCTAGATTCGTGTCAAGGGTTGCTCTGCTACACGTTAGACGTATTCGTAACTTTACTGAGTCAAATGATAGACCGGAGTACATTTTCGCAACGGTGGACATCGCAAATCACGCCGGTCAAACTTCCGAAACTTGCAAGCCTGTTCAGGTCAACGCGGGACGAGCTAGACGGATGACGAGTGTGGCTCTGCTTTGTGATAGTTAAGACCGTGACTTCCTTCACGGGGGTGGTGAGGAGGCCACCCACAGGAACCTTGCCAGCAGTAGTGCGTAGACCTGAGGCGAACGTTGCCTTGTTTTGAGCCTGGTCCCCATACTTGCAAGACGCCATAACGCCACCAGAACGCCCTTCGCCCGATCGCCCGAATCCAGGGCCAGAAGGGTGCCTATTCGTCCGGTCAAGTTAAGCTCGCCGCAGGACCCACAGTGTCGAGTCGGGGGAAAACTGCCTTATTAACATGAACTCTCCATGTGCTACTTTCCGCCTTCTTCCAAGACCACATGAAACTGTTTACTGTATTCAGTAGAATTTGTTGGTACCTGCCTGACATGGATCTGTAAAAAGGGGAACGTTGGGATTTCGAGGGCCAGGCTAGTCTGCCGTGCAATGCAAATACACGCTACACGATATTAGGTTCCGTGTCACAAATGCATGTCGAAATCAAGACTTGAAAACGGCATGCTCCAAACTAGCAGTGAGATCAATTGAAAAGACGAGCGGAATAACAATATTCTATGTTCAACGTATTCAATTGACCCCAGTGATGAGGCGCCCGCAGGCCTTCGGAAATCTTTATTAGCTATTGCGGCACAGATCCTTTGCTTGCTGGAAAGTCACAATGAGAACGACGAGCACCAATGTAGTGGCATTCACCCATGTACACCCATTGACGGAGAAGCCGAAACGAATGAAGCATGAGTGAATGTTACAAAAAGATGCAAGAACTGATACACCATCTAGAATAGAATAACGAATTTTGTCAGACCGGGGGGTATAGTTGGTGAACGCCATACGAACGGCCGATGCGATGTGTTCGGAGTCGGTGAGGTTGGAAACGTAATAGTGACCGGTAGTGGTAACGAGAGAAGGCAACCATAACGCAGACTTGTCATCAACGTGTGTTGCTCGTTGATGGCGACCAGAGCGTGCTTCGTAGACTGCGGTAGGTTGTTAGTATTGGAGATGATGGCTATGCGTGCGGGCGTTGTTAACGTACTTTGTCAATGCGACTCCGTCTTACAACAGCTATCCCTCTTGTGACCGCAGCTTGGGCAGCACGGGTTCCAGTCCTGCATAGGACCATCGCCACAACTGCCACAAAACCAGGAAGTCCCAGTCTCAGGTCCATCTTCTAGGAACCCATGCAAAATGTCATGGTGGGCTGAAGAACCCTCCGCGCAGCAGCCAGCGTTCTTTTTGAAGTCGCAGTTAACACAAACCGAGTTCCAATCAGGGATTGGACCGTCCCCGCAACTAGGGCAGTACCAGACGTTGTCGGTTGTAGAGCCTTCGCCTTCGTGGTGAGTAGGATGTAGACAGTTGGAGCCGTTAAAGCCAGAGAGGTTGGCAAAGTGACAAAGAGTGGAGCTCTGATGCCCGTGTAGCAAGTCAGATCCAATCAGATCTCCGACATAGTTTGTGGGGTTGACCCTCAAGACCTGGCCATAGTCTCTCAATGTGGCCCTAGTAGGACCATTATTCATGCTGGGGAAGCGTAGGGTCGAGAGAGTGTGCATGATGACGGGATAGCTGGGGTGCACTGCGTCGGCAAATAGTTGTAAGAACCACTTGTGTAAATGAAGTAGACGTATGTCAAAATAGGATATGTTGAAAGCAAGCAAAAGGTAGCGTCGATGCAGTGGACAATAGTCGGTGTTTTGTCGAGTGACTGATGGAGTCTCGTCAAGGTCTTTATACAATTCGTACGCTAGGGAGTCCTTTTCTCATGATGCCGCCGCCCTTCCTGTTCCTAGTGCTAAGGCAAGAAGGTTGTGCGCAGGAGCCACACGAAACACCGAGCTGAGAGCCATGGCGCAGACATGGGAAGGCATCCTAGAAGAGGCAGAAAGGCCAAGGTGGAGATATGAGACGGATGACTGACGGTCGAGCCATGTGTGTCCAGCGGTGCACCGGCTAGGTCCGACGAGTATGACGATGGGAAGGAACATAAGGGTTCGTAGCAATAGAGCCACAGGCATCCACATCCATGGCAAAGGACAACGGTGAGGCATGAGTCGTCGTAGGCAGTCTCGGTAGAGTTAAGTGATAGGGCCGGACGCCACCTGTGTGTGATGGAGTCACTCGTGGGAGCTTGGGCCTGGCAGGTGCTGAGTAGTTGTTGACGTTGGATGGCGATAGGGTGAAGTGCCGTTGAACTACACAAAGACTTGGCCGGGGGAGCCAAGGCAGGTGACAGGTAGCAATCCCGGTGCAAGCGCTGGTTGGTGTAGATGATACGCAGGACCCACTCGCGCAAGGGTCCACCGCGTTGCGATTATAAAAGAAGGCAAAAAGGCAGCCCCCAAGACCGTTGAGAGTCGCGATGAAAGCCCAGCGGCCAAATGTGTAAACCATGTTGACCTGTACGAATTACGTGAGCATAATAGTCAGTTGGAGAGTATGGTTTGTGCTTAGAAAAGATGGGGGTGCCATAGTCGTACGTACCAATGAGGTTGTAGCCAGAAATCAGATATGGCACGTAACCCGCCAGCCCGTTCCCTAGAAGAGTACCGCGCCTTGGTTACGGTTACATGCATCTCACGCTTCCAATATTAATCTCGACTCGTACCAGCTGCAAGGAACGGACCCGGATACCAAACAAGAAGGTCGCTCAAAATCCAGCGTGGGATGCAGCCGGTAGTCCGACAAAAAGAAACAGATGAGAGACACTGACGTCTTTACGGGATCTTTGAGGGGCGAGAAGCACGAGGCTGGGGTTTGTGCAGCCGTGAAGGGAGAAACATGCAGCGTGGGTAGAATGGGCCACCGAGACACTGAGGTCTTACTCACAGTTAATCTCCTAAGACGCTGCCACGAAAGCGCAATCTTTGATGTCTGGTGGCCGTGTGCTGCCTGCAAAATGTTCTAATTGGGGCTCGTGGCTGCGGGGGATGGCGGCGGGGTGCAGCCAGTGGTGGGTGTGAACATTCTTCAGCCATGGCAGAAGTTCTCGCAATCGATAAGGTGCGAGAATGTCATCACACCTTCCGCGTTGTAATTCTCCATATCTTGATGAGGGCTGGGCACGGTCGTCGGCTCCCCCGCCGTATGCTGTTGCAGTCCGGGCGTGACGCATCGGCGCGGACACGGACGCAACGGGGCCAAATGGCACGTAGGGGCGAGGCAGGTGAGAGAGACGCATGGTCGCGATGAAAACTCTGTCTGGGCGAGTGCGAGCGCCGTGGGGCTTTTACCGGCGCGCTGTTTGGTCATTAGTCAAGTGCTCGTCGAGAAGACGGGGGATTGTAGCTGACAGAGTTGTGACTCGTCCAAGAGACTCATGAGGGGTACAGCGTCAGGCAGGCGCATGCCCGATCTGGCTGGAGACGGCCACCAGGCCGACTTGAGCCTTGCAGTATGCCCGTTGGGCTGCGCGGTGAAGAGGCCATGGTCGGCCAGCTTCACGCTGTCGGGGCGCAGCACCTAAATACTCTCTTGAAGCATGCCTTGGGCGCCCATTGTTGCCCTTTTGATGCCTCACGCTCTACCGTCAAAAGCCCCACGAGCTCAGAAGCGGGCTCGAGACGGACGAGAGGGGCGTGAGGGCAACCAGCTCATCCCCAGCCGGACGGTTCACCGTCGACATTCGGAAGGAACAGACGGGCGAGGAATTAGGCTGAAGTGAAAATAGCAGCGTCCCGCAAGGCTGTGGAAGTCCGGTGAGAAGAAGAAGAAGAAGAGAAAAGCGTGCTAGCTTTGGGGCGGCCAGCGGGTCCTCGCATGGGGCGGGCGGAGGACGAAAGCCCGGTGAAGGTCAGGCTTTCGGCCGGTGCGGTGTGCCTGGAGAAAGTCAAGGAAGGAGAACAAGGGACAGAGAACTGGAGGCGCCTAGGGAGCCGAGGGAGCTGGGGAGAAGGCTGAGGATGAGCAGATCAATGACTAGCTGCCGCTGATTGCGGGCTGACAGCGACGGCGATGGGAAACGCGCATATTTCCTGGGGCTGGAAGGTCGGTGAAGAAAGACAAACATCGACGCCAGGGACGCAGAGCCGGAACGCAGCGGGCCATGTTGGCTGGAAGAGAGACGTCTGGGAGAGTGAAGACTGAAGACTGAAGGCGGTGGCGGGGTCATCTGGAGCGCGGGGAAGTGTGACGTGGGACGTGGGTGGGATGTGGATGATGGGACGAGACGCCGCGCATTAGCTCAATGGACGACGGCCTGCACCTGCACCTGCACCTGCACCCCTTCCCCACTCCCTCCCCCCAATGCGCGAAAACCATTCCGCGTTCGCAAGTCGACGATGCATGTGGATGGGTGGTGTTGACTCGGTCGTTGCCGTCATCGCCGTCATCCGTCGTGAACACGGACGCGAGGCGCAGGTGCCAAGCCCCCTCGCCTCCTCTCCCGACGTCTGCAACCCAACCGCTACCTCGCGTCTTCGATGCCATCTCAACCATCACGCCGCACCACTCTTCTGGGAAGCGCATCCGGCTGCGCTCCGCGTCGTCT
>Ga0247733_1000047_pt1 | contig 198520 bp, 202 predicted proteins | sample UWRJL043104R2_FD_180932 | JGI IMG/M metagenome (GOLD analysis project Ga0247733, IMG submission 180932) | Plant litter microbial communities from Arlington Agricultural Research Station in Wisconsin, United States - UWRJ-L043-104R-2 | ecosystem: Environmental > Terrestrial > Plant litter >... | reverse complement strand
ACGGCGGCGCACCAGGATTGTAGAAACGCGGGGAAAGCGGCGTACGAGCCTCCTCGTCGCGGTCATGCGGGTATTTATGCACCGGGCCTGAGATGCGCAGGTTCTTGAGGTTGAAACGGGTCTTGCTGCTGCTAGAGCCGACGGAGGTGTGGGACTTCTTGGAGAGGATGCTGCGCGGGCTTGCGGGGGGCGCTTCGTCGCGCAGGCGGCTTGTAGAGTGAGGGAGGGGCGCTGTTGGCGGCCCGTTTTGGGGGTAGCCGGGTGGATAGATGGCTTTGACGGGGGAGTTGGGGTTGGAGTGCGATGTCATGTGGGATGTGTTGATCGCAGAGGGACGGCGGGAGTGCGGTTCGATCGAGCTGGTTGTGCTGACTTGCGAGTAGGATTTCTTACGGTCGTGATCCATGACAGCTGCGTAGAGTCGTTCCATCTCGACTTGGGCGCGTTCCCTATCCGCGTCCAAGACCTTCTGATCGAACGAACCCGGTGATTGAACGACAGGAGACGTCGGACTAACGGCTGGCGAATCGCTCCCCCTCTCTTTCTTAAAGATCTTCTTGGTCCAGCTCGTAGCGCTCCTCGCAGATGTGGGCGAAGTAGGACGAGTAGGCCTCTTGGTAACAAGCTCTAGCTCTAATGTCCTGGGTGAATTTTCCGACTTCCTCCTCATCCTCCTTCCGACAGTGAGCAGCAGCACGCCCCAAATAAGTACTGTGACAACGTAGCCGGCGACGACCCCACAGATCTGCGCGGGCAGGAGGCTCTTGTCTCGGGACGCGTTTGCTGAAGCTGGGGGCCCCTTCTCTGGACTCAATGGCGGGTCGCGATAGTTGTCTAGGAAATCGTAGGGGCGCGCGTCGACACAGTGCGAAACAAGAAGCGTAAGAAGAGCAGTAGGAAGGAGTAGCGACCTCCTCCCCAACATAGTGCGCGGGGAGCAAAGGAAGTGAAGTGCGATCGGCCCTGTGCCAGAAACCTGCAGTCACCTCACCTACCTAAATTGCAGGTCGGGGCTGGGGGCATAGGTTTCTGGGACTTGCGACACGCAGGCGGGCTAGATGAAATGCAGAGTGTTACAGCGAACCGGCCGGGCGACATGGTGTATATGAGGGTTGCGGGCGGCTCGTACATTATTGCCTGCGGACCGCTGTGCTGGTCGCCCGCGAGGGGTGCAGATGGCTGGGGGCAAGGGGATCCGCGATGCTGATTGGCGCTGCGTGTTTGGTGAGCGGCCAGTCGTTGTTTCCTGGTAGCCGCCGGGCAGGCGAGAGGCTCATGCGGGTGGAGCCCCAGGGAGAGTGGGCATGGTCCGGTTGCGTGCAGCGCCATGTGTGTTCCGAGTCAGTGCTGCGCTCGTCGACACGGCGGCGATGGAAGATGCTGGAGTTGCGCTGCGGAAGATGTGGTGGTTGCAAGAGCCGTTGTTTACGTCGTTTCTGTGGATGCGCTGTAGAAACACGCACGTTTACCCACCCCGTCAGACCCCACCAAACCGCACCAAACGAAACATCGCCCACTCTATCAACCGATCCCCAAATAACCGACTCAACCTAAAACCCGCCTTCGCATGAACCCCAAGACGGGCCCCCTCACGCACATCACCACTCAAAGCCTTCAGCACCTCCCGCAGCGCATGCATAAGGTTCTTCTCGCACCGCTCCCTGCAGGTCGCGAAAGAGGTGCATTTCACGCCATCCGATTGGCGATGCCAATGTTTTTCTACGCGCCCGCCCCCACCAATCAAGCGCGCATCACCTTATCCGTCACAAGCCACTGTGGAGACGGCGACTTGAGGCGTCCGTAAGCTAGCAGTCTAGACAGCCGGTCTGCTTATACATACCCACGATCCCCAGGACACGTGCGAGGGTCATTCGAGCGTCGCCAGATTGGCGGTGGAGAAAGAAATGGTCAGGCTTCTGAATCATGCTCTATGCAACGATCGTCACCCGCTTAGCTGCATGCTGCATTGTGGGGGCATTGTACGCTACTGCTGGTGGATGTGATGGGAGTTGAGATTGGTCCATGTTCGGAGAATAGGGCGGAGTGCAGCTGGTGCTTGAGTTTGAGGATAATGGGTTTCCTGCACGGACATCATTGATGAGCGCAACGACGAGCGTATGTATGGCCGTTGACTTGCAGCTACTGTATCCCAATCCCCCACCAACACGCCAACTCCGCCGCTTCAAAGTCGAGGAGCGCCACGCGCTTAAGTCGAACAGCGAACGTCGTGATATTGAACAGGGACTCAATCACAGACATGGCCCCTCCCAAGTGTCCCTTTCGATCCGCATCAGATTGCTCTGCTTGTGCGGCAGGCTGACCTCGCGCTCCTTGTAGAAGCCAGCATCCATCAGGTATTGTGCGAGCCTAGTCGTCGTTAGCATCTGGTACCGACAAGAAGCGTGCAGACTCACTTTTCGTTGTCAACTCTCGGCTCCAGCATCACAGATTCCGTCCGCAAATCCGACAGGAAGCAAAAGTGCACCAACGCACTCAACCAAACCTTCACCCTCTCCGGGCCCCTGAACTCACTCTCCCCAACCAAACAATGGATCCCACGATCGTAATCACCCACACGCGGCACATACCTCCCAAGCTTATCCTCCTTGACCCAGTAGACTTCAAAATAGCCAAAAGGTTTCCCATCCCAACATCCTATGACAGGGAAACTATGCCGACTCTTCAGCCCACTCTTGAGAAATTCTTCTTGATGCTCCTGCGGTCCGTTCTCGCCCCAAAAGTACGACACGCGCGGGTCGTTCATCCACTTGTGGAGGTACTCGGGGTCGGATTGGCCGATGGTGAGGGTGCTCATGGTAGGCACATTTGAGTCTGATGCTGGCAGGGGAGAACCCCGGTGCGGTGTAGACGTTTGTTGGCTTACGGGGCCCCGGTGGCGCAGGGGTTTCGAGGATATGGAGGCTACGCGGAAGGAGAGGTACTCGCCTATGCTGGGTATGTAGCGCGTATAGAATGTCTCGCCCTGTCTAGGGGGCTTGGGGCGTATGGGGTGCCGGATGCTGTTGGTCCACGCGTACTGGGGGGGCGGGGGCGGGTAGTAAGTTGGTAAGTGGGAGGAGGAATGGAAGGGGCCTGGCGCCGTAGGAGACCAGAGGCCTTGGGAAACCTGCTCGAGTTGGGTTTCCTTCTGCGGTTCCGAACCCGGTGTTGGCGAGCCTGGGCGAGAGTGATATGGAGTACCAGATGGGAAGGGCGATGCGGACATGGGCGACAGTGTAAACAGATAGATCCTCGGATCGAGCTGCCAGAAAGCCCGCCGACTGACAAACATCTTCGTCCAGCCCTCCACAGAACCTTCATCCTGCAGTGTCCCTACACTGGAGTCCTCACTCGCTATCAACCCCATGCGCTCCAACTTGGGCAGCACAACCTTTCCCTTGAATATGCCTTCTCTGTTTACATTGATGCGCCATTCTCCCTCCGGTTTCCCCTCATCCGGTGTACTCTTCGACAAGTCATTCGTTATCTGCAGCGTCGGCTCCGGCTGATGGAAGTACCAGTACAGCGTCGCCCACAACATCATAGCCATCTGCCGGGTAGGCGAGCTCGCAGGCTTGAACTCATTGCTGCTCGGGAGCGATATGGACGAAATGTAGAGGTGGTCTTTTGTGAGGGTGGGTTTCTTGTACCGGTGTACACTTCGGCGGGGGCTCTGAGGTTCTTCATTTGCGGCCTGAGAGGTATCATCTTTCTTCCCTTCGATCTCGTCTTCTGAGTTTAGTACAATAGTCCAGCCTGGAGGGAAGGGCGAATGGTGGTTAGCGAGGGTGAGATCGTTGCTCCTGAAGAAAAGGCCACCGAATACCGGCGTTATCGTGAGGGTTTGGCCATTTGGGAGATGCACCATGGAGGGGGCCATGGTGGTACTGATAGCGGGGTAGCAATGAAGAGATCAATGCAAGGGAGAGTCCTCAAGACTTGCGCGTGTAAGGGAGTGGTAGGTGAACTAGAATCAAGAAAATTTACATGGTGTGAGGAAGTCAGGCACAGAAACTCAGCAAGTCACACGAGGTCGCAAGAGATATCCAGCTATTGTTTGATGAGGGTCCGATGCCGGGCATGGTTAGCGTGTTGCGGGGCGCTGTCTAAAGCCACGAGGGATGATTATATTCCCAACGGCTGTAACTACAGGGAGAAAATCCTTCCGAGCAGTCTTACAGGACGAATTGCTTCAGATGTCCCTATTTGAGATATACATCATCGTAACGTCTTTTCGCAGCTGCTTCACCCTGATTGGTCGGAACACTGGGTGAGGGGAGCTCTTGCCGAAGCTTGGGAGCTCGGGGAGCTCGGGCAGCGCGATGACGAATGTGTCCGAGCCCAGAGCTCCAACTTCAACTAAGCAGACGCTCCGCTGTCAACGTCGCCAAAGAACCTCCATCACATTCAATTGACTCACCACCATCAATTGCAATCATGAACTCGACACTTCTCCGTACCACCGCCGTCCGCTCTGCGCTGCGCGCTGCGGCTCCCACGTCAAACATCCGCGCTGGCTTCGCGGCCACCGCTTTCGTGCGCGGAAAGGCTACCCTCCCGGACCTTGCATGTACGTCCTTCAAAACTTGCTCACGAGAAAGCAAAGAACACGAGCTAATGAATATATATAGATGATTATGGCGCCCTCGAGCCCGCCATCAGCGGCAAAATAATGGAACTCCACCACAAGAACCACCACAACACCTACGTCACCTCCTTCAACAACTTCTCCACCCAACTCGAGGAAGCCCAGGCCTCCTCCTCCGTCGAATCCATCCAGAAGCAAATCGCCCTCAAGCCGCTCATCAACTTCCACGGCGGTGGCCACATCAACCACTCGCTCTTCTGGGAGAACCTCGCGCCGACCAGCCAGGGCGGCGGCGAGCCCCCGTCGGGAAAGCTTGCGTCGGCGATCAACGAGAGCTATGGCAGCTTGGATGGTTTCAAAGAGAAGTTCAACACGGCGCTGGCGGGGATCCAGGGAAGTGGGTGGGCGTGGCTGGTGCAGGATACGCAGACGGGGGCTGTCGGCATCAAGACGTACGCGAACCAGGACCCGGTTGTCGGGCAATTCAAGCCGATCTTGGGGATTGATGCTTGGGAGCATGCGTACTAGTAAGTTTGCACCGATGATGGAAGTTGTTAGGCGAGTTTGTGCTAACGATGTGCAGTCTTCAATACCAGAACCGAAAGGCCGAGTACTTCAAGGCTATCTGGGGTGTCGTCAACTGGAAGACGGCCGAGAAGCGTTTCCAGTAGATGACTGGTCTTGCGTCTTCGATAAGACAAGCAAGAAGATTTTGCGTCGGGCCGAACGGCGACCATAGAGTCGCCGGTCCCTCTTTTGTGTAGCATACTGTAGCAGCAATCGATCTCTCTTGACATACACACCTCCAGGGCCCTTACTGAATGATGGAGAGTTGTAATTCGACAGTTCCTCGAGGTAATGATACTATGGACCAGTACATCCCTCCCATGACCTACAAAACGCCCACTTCCCCACCCTGATGCGGAACCCCAATGCAAAAACGCCGTCGCTAAAAGACCACCCTACATGCAAGAATCAAAAGGTATAAAACAGCAGCACATTCATCATGGATCCATGCACAACCACTCCCCATTCACATTTTCCTCGCCCTCCTCCTCGGCAAGCCCGTCTCCGCACCGCCAACGGTACCAGGCTGCGCAATCCCCGACGGCATCGGAATACCCTTCTTAGGAGTCGCCGCCGCAATACCCGGCCTTTGCTGATTCTCCTTACCCTCCGCCAGAACCGTCGAAGTAGGCTGCGGAAATTTGACTTTCTTGGGCGTTGCGAGACGGGATTTGCGCTCCTTTGTTGCGGCGGTGGAGGACTGTGTAGGTTCGACGCCCACGGGCGCGACGTCCAGTGTAGGTAATTTAGATTCTGCGGGCGTGGAGTGGGTTGAGGGTAAGGATGTGGTGGTGGTTGAGGTCGAAGCGACAGGCATCTTCTTAAGCTTGCTGGACTTTGGTTTTGGGAGGCGGTGGGGTTGCAATTGTGCTTGTGCGGCCACCTTTTCCTCTTGCACCGCTTCTGGGAGGAGTGACCCAGGTTGCAGAAGACCTTTGCCGGGTGTGCCGTTCGCTGTGCCTAATCCGCGCACTCGTCGAATCTTAGGCGTAGAGTTCTTGTCCTTTGACACCTTTGGCTTGCTCTTCGCGCTCGGCGTAGATGACGAAATCGGGAGACTGAGTTCATCAGGTGTAGCCAGACTCTCCGCATCAGCCAGCATATTGGCCATGGTATCAGTACCTTCTTGATAATACGCCAGCTGTTTGTCCCATTGGACGTATTTCTTGCCTGGGACCTGAACAGCCTCCACAGTGCTGTCTTCCGAGCGTCCCGCAGCGTCGTTGGCAAGCTTCAAGAGACGGACATTGACAGCGAACGAGCCTTGCTTATTCTTCCGCGTGTTGGCGCGCGTGAGGAGACTAAGCTCCTGCGCATCGCTCTTCTTAAGCACAATGGGTTCGCCGCCATCCGCGCGTCGTACAGCAATCTTTGGAGGGCCTGCTGGTTGCAACGAGGACGGCGCTGGGAGGCGCGATTTGCGCGTTCGAGAGGATCGTCTGCTGCGTGATGCTTTCGAGTCTTCAGCACCTTCAATGTCTTCCTGTTCTTGCATGGGAGACGCAGGAACTTGCAAATCAGGAGTCAAAGTGAGAGTTTGAGATAGATCCAGCGTGACTTCGTTGTCGTATTTCGAGGGAGAGTTGGGGTCCTTGTCTTCGAGCACTTTGCGAGGAGAAGCAAGAGCATGGCGGATGACATCGGAGTCGCGGCGATTTTGCACAGATTCGCGGCGAGATGTGGTAGTGCTCTTGCTAGCCTTGCTTGCTGCCGCTCGGGACAGAAAGTCTTTCAGGATCGCTGTATCATCGTCTAGGGCAATCGTCATGGTGGCATCGTCAAGGCCCTGCTCAGCAGGAGGCGGAGAAAGTGATCGAAGCTTGCGAGGAGTGGGCTCCCTGGATGATGGTGCTGAGAAGCCGAGAGTCAGGCCAGCAGCGATGTCGTCGTTCTCGGTCTCGTTGATAGAAAGCTCCACAATGCCGTGACCTCCCACGTACATAGGCAGGTCGTCAATGTTTCCCGACATATCTACGTCCTCAGACTCCGGAGTATTTTCGGCTGCAGAGCTCTGTTGCTCCTCTGGCGCGTCCTGAGCCTTTGGCCGCTGCGTCTGCAAATCTTGTTCCAGCTCTCGTTGGATACTAAGTTGCAACGAAGCCTCTGTGAAATCCTCGTCAGGAGAGTCCTCGTCGTCGTCGAGCTCCATATCACTGTTATCATCTGCTGGTCGCGATTCAAGCCCACCGAAAGCAGTCTCCGTCTCATTTGAATTTTGATCGTCGGGGCACGCAGGTAATTCGGTTGGCCCTTCCAAAGGCAATTCTTCTGGTAATAATGGGTAGGAGACCTCAACCACTTCCACTGAAGTATTGCCCACCGTAGTTCCCTCTTCATGGAACAGCTCCAGCTCTCCCTCTCGAGATGTGGACTCTTCCTGTTCTGGAAGGAACTCGTCAGTAACCGCCTGATCTACAGCTAGAACTTCTGCGGCATCAACGGCACCTGGCTGCAAGCTCGTCGGGTGTTCTTCCTCTACGTCTTCGATGATCTCCTCCGTTTCGGGTGCTTGGGGTAGCTCCGGATACTGCACGTTCTCAGTAGCTAGGTGACGGTCGAGCGATGACGCTGTGCTGTTTGGCGTTGGCGACCGGAACAGATTGGTGATAGTCGCGTCTCGATCGATTTGGGACTCTAGAGAATGAATGGATAAGTCGTCCGTCGCCGGTAAGTCTGCCATCTCGTGGCCGCAGAAGTCGTGCTGGTCTTCGCTGACAGTAAAAGTGAAAGTACCTCTTCTGTCGCTGTCGTTTGGTAGCAAGTCAGGTATAGATGCCGCGTCTCCCATCCCAAGTATATCCACATCGGAGAAGAAGTTGTTGCTAATGTCAGCGTTTTCGGCATCCTGCACCTCGTCACTTGACTCGTTCTCCTCCTCGGCAAGATCCAATGGGGCTTCTACAGGCGTCGTCTTCTTCCCTGCACGATGTTAGACTAATACACAGGCATCCGAACACGGGTCGCCTACTTGGGAGCACACTCCTCCTGCGGTCCCAGCGCGTCGCCTTGAACGTGCGCTGTGTGCCATGGCGCATGGAGGCTGATTTCTCCATAGCCCCAGGGCTCATACGCTGCAACTTCTTCACAGCTCTCGTTCGCGAATCTTGCACCTCGTCCTCATCGTCCTCTGGTGTCGCCTCCACTTCTCGCGGCCGCGTTGTATATCTGCGCCAGAGTTTCTTTTGTTTCCCTTCCGCGTTTATTTTGGTCTCTTGTTTGCGCTCCCAGCCTCGAGGCAGCCTGGCTATCGGCAGGGAAGTCGGGTCGAGAAAAGCGGCATCGGTTTCGTCCCATGTTTGGGCGAATGCGTTCGGCGGCGCGGTCTTTCGCGGTGAGGGTGCCATTGCAGGGGTAGTAGGTATACTTTGTTAAGGAGATAAAGTAATGGCGAAGAAACACACCGTCCTCGAGCTGGGTCGAAGGATACAGTTCACCGGACGCCGCGAAGTCGTGTGCGCGGGCATAGGCAGGCACAGGCAACAAGAGCGACTGCCAAAACAACAAACAGTCGATGCACGCTAGACCGGGGTGACGGGCGCTAGGCCGCTTTGACTTTTTTTGAGCGCGCCGCAACTCCAGACTGCAGCATCACGACAACCCGCCATCGAAGCCCCTCGTCCCGTCGAGATCGCACCCGAATAGCCACTGAATCGCACCGTCGCGATGGTCCCGAAACCGCAGAATGCGACTGTCAAGTCCGTCACCAACCGGCCGCTGCCTCCGCTCCCGAAGCTCCGCGTCCGACGACCGAACAAGCCTGAGATGAACCCATGCCTGGGTATAATGTCGTCAGTTCTGGGTATGTGAGAGCTGGAGTATCTATGGGACATCGAACTGCCTCGTCACGGCTGGTCTGTGATGAGTGCGCTCAAAGTGCTGCAGGATGGCTTCGCAGATGGAAGACTTAGAGAGAGCAACGTGCTGACCACTTCATCACAGGATGCTGGGCATCAACAACAAAGGACAGTGCTGTCCAAGGCTGCGCAATGCTTGAACAGAAACTGCGGCAGTGCATGGACGCACCAGTACGTTCACCTGCGACCCAAGACGACTCCAGCTAACACCTCCCAGCGCGATCCCAACCCGAAGAAGAACAACATCAATTACCATCTGTCGCGCATGTACCCCAATATCGTCGGCCCTCACAAGCGGAAATGAACTCTTTCTCCCTCGATCCGTTTCTTACAAACCTGTAAATCATGTGTATACCATAGGAAGACTCGCTGGGTCTTAGATGCGTCTAGCTCATCAGCTTGGGTGTCAGTACTGTCTTTAAGCATGGGGACGGCGTTTTTGGAAGTGAACTACCATCGCACGGAATTGTACAAACAGTTGCATCTCCCAACACCTGCAAGACATAGATGAATACATGGTCACATGTCCCCAATTCAGCGAACTCAACGCCTTCCGATATGCACAGAGCATCATCCACCAGATATGCTGACATTAGCAGCTCGGTACCGATCACAAGCCGCCCGAAAAGTTCGGTACCGGTGCCTTCTCCGACAGCGCAACTGGTTCGATAGTGGCTACAAACAGTGGCCTCCACAAGTCCAAGACGCTCAGGATGCTCAAGATCATTCATACGACTTCGGCCTTTCCCATATCGATCGGTGCCTTTCTGTCCTCTCTTAATCGAACCGAAAGTCACATCGAAGCAGATGTGTAACTTGCCGGCACTTTTCATATCCAGATGAGGTGCCACATATTCCATCGCGAGCTCCGGGGCGGCGTGGCGGCGCGGCGGCGGGGTCCCCAGCCTCGCAGGTTCCAAACCCACCAAAGGGACACCTTCGATCTGTGATCGCTTTCTATATTTGTGCACCCTACCAGAGTCACTCACGACGCGTCAGCGTCTACCTTTCCTAATGCACTCAGCCGCAGCTTGGCCGCCAGACACACCAATCTCGAGCGCTCTCCCACCACCTTAGGCGACCACAAGCCCTCTCTCCGGCAATGCACCAGAGACCGTCACGCTTGCCGTAGAAAGTCGCTAAAGCAAGTCAGCACAACTCCCATTCGCCGTTTGTAGCCCGCGATTACGGTCAGCGCTGGTCAGTTCGTTGGCGCTTGTCCTAACGCGGTGTGGGTGGTGAGGCCTTACCCTTGTAATGCAGACTCACGACGATGCCACAAGGATGCCATTCGATCGGCAGGGACGCACGCTCTTTCCGCCCCAGCGAGGTGGCTGCAAAAGACGTCAACCATCGTGGTTGTTGCTAGGTGAGCTTGTGGGCTCAGCCTGGCTTGTGCTGTTATAACGCCGGCTGCCCTGCCACTCTTCCCGCGCTTGATCGCTCTTCCTACATCCCGCGCAGCATGCTGCACGCTTCTCATGACCCTTTGCTACGATCTTCTGAGCGCGAATGCACGCGTACCGTCTAAGTGCTTGATTTGCACGGACTAAACAACAATGGCGCGATACGCTTTTTGCGCACTCATCGCACCTAGCCTTACGGCCGCGGCAGCTTTCCTAGGGGCGCTTCCGGAGCCGACTTTCGTGGTGCCAGCGATTGATGCGTGGAGTCCTGCGCCAACGCAGGCTCCAGATGTCGGTGGGCTGGAGCTCTTCAGACGCGCGCCAGAGAACCAGATCTGCGGCTACCTATCCGGCATCTCTAGTACGTAGCAACACCCACCCCAGGTTACACAAGACGAATCCACTAACATTTTTTTAGCTTCATCAGTAACGTGCCCCAACTCCGGCGACTCATGCGCGACAAACACCTACTACCGCGCCCACGGCTGCTGTCCCTCCGACAGCCTCTCCGCCTGCACCATCCCGACAACATGCATCCCAAGTAGCCTCATGTCCGCCAGCTGCACCGACAAAAAATGCTCAAGTGACGGCTTCATCGCGAAATGCACCGCCTCCTCGGCACCGGAATGCTATGAACACCTCTTCGTATACTCGACTGCAAAGGCCACAACGTTAACGGAATACGGATGCGCCGCCTCCGCCACAACCGCAACCATCGAACGAACCTACTCCGGCTACATCGACCCCAACGCCTCAACCTCGCCATCCATCTCCATCGAAACAACCACCCAAACTACAAGCCCGTCGCCAACCCTCGGATCGACCCCCCTCTCCGCCACCCAAGGCGACCACAAATCCAACAACACGCCCGCCATCATCGGCGGCACGATCGGAGGCCTCGTCGTCGTCGGCGCCATCGCCACAATCATCATCTTCCTCATCCTGCGCGACCGGAAGCAGAAGAGGGAGGCGGCCACAAATCAAAATTGGGTCGGCGCCCAATCGGGGCCTGCGCCGGGCGTTACGGAGTACAATCCTGATGGTTTTGTTTCGCCGGTTAGTCCGTGGGTGGAGCAGGGGAAGGGATGGAAGCCTGCGAGTCCAGATCGTGGGGTCGAGGGAGGTTACGGGGGTGGGATGGGTATAGGGGATGGGGCGACGCTTTTTGGAGTTGTGGAAACGGCGGGGAGGGAGGTGGTTGAGGCGCCTGGGTGACAAGAGGACAGAATTCTGTCGTTTTTGATTATATTTAAAAGCTTTAGCTGATTTAGTGCTACATGCACTTGGTTTGCGTTTCTAGCGTTCAAGCGAGTACATATTGCGTTTTCTGTTCCCCGACAAGGAGAGGACGTTTGCATCCACACATTACACATCAAGTTTCCTGAAGAGCTGATATGCCAAAGTCTAGTTGAACGAATACATAATGTTCCAACTCAACGATCCAGTGAAGGATCAGTCTCACCCTGTGTCCTATTCACGGATGTGTGGTATGCATCCATGTATCCACCTTGTCCCCTTCTTCTAATATGTGGGTAAGTGACATCAAATACTGTTCCGCCAACGCCAGCACCAGATGCTAAAAATGGAAAGGAAAGAAAAAGAAAACGACGTATCATCGCAAACACCCAATCACAGTTAACAACGAAAAAGTAAAAGGACCCCGTCATGCCGCCCAGTACAGCCCACTCACTACATACCCCCAGAGCTAGTATTCGACTTCTCAACAATTTCCCACTCCTCGCGCATCTCACTTTCCTCATCGACGTACAACCAATCCTCGTCTCCAGGCTTGCTAGCCGGGCTGTCAGCAGCAGGTGACGAAATTGGAACGTTTTCGAACGAAGGCAAGGCTGCCGGTGTGTTCCAAGAGGTCGCTGAGCACGGTATTGGGTCGGGTATAAGATGTGGGGATGGAGGCGCGTGGGGGTCGACTTTTTTTGGGAGTGTGTAACTGGGCGCAGAGGTCGAAGTGGATGTCGAAGAGGACGTCGTAATTGTCGACTGAGTGGCTGGCATCTTCCCCTTCTCCTCCGACGTGGACGTCTTTCCACGCAGCAGTGATTCAAACCCAGTGAATCCTTGACGCGTTCTATCCCAAGGAGTAGTTAGAGGAAGTATTTCACGAGCGGTAGGTTCGAAGTCAGGATTGGATACTAGACACTTCTCTGGTGCCGGGTTGACGGTGTTTTGCTCAGGCTTAGCTGTCCTTCTTCTGGGGGCGGTTAACTGGGCGTGAAGAGCTTCGATGTCATGCTCCGATGGCGGAGAAGTCTTCGATGCCAGTGTGATGGGGTTCTGCTCGAGCTCGGAGGGGTTTGGTCTACACAGTAGTTTCGTGAGAGGAACAGCAGTCTCATGAGCGCGGAAAGCTTCATTTACGTGCGAGTCTGACAGCGGAAATACCTTCGGGAATGCGGACGCAGAGCGCCTCTCTTTCGCGGGTCTCTGGCGCTTGAAATCCGGTCCTAGGACAGAATCCGGTTCCCCCGCGACACACGCCTCAGACTTGCGAGGCTCGGAAGGTTTCGCCTTCCTCCTGGACTGCGAATCTCGATTGACATCATCACTATACTGCCGACTTCTCCTCCCGACCTTCTTCGGCCCCCGTACCTTCAGCTCTGGATCCTTGGACGTCATGGGAGCGGCTATCCCCATTATAATCTTCCTCTCTCTCCATGATAGCTCTGACCCGGATATTTCCGTGCCTGCCTGCATCTCACGGCCTCTGACGTGCCGCTCCAGATTCTCCCGGTACTTCTTCAGTTCTGGAGACCAGGTACCCCCTGGTCGAGACTTCTGCTTTTCCGCGTGTTCTTTGGGGTCGTCATCTGCCAGCGACTGCTGCCGCTTCTCCGGCTCTGTTGCCTGCACAGTGCATGTCGTGTGCCAGGGGCTAACTGAACTATAACTCTCAATTCGTGTCTTTTTGAGCCGTTCATTTGTGTAGGACTGGCCGTGAGGGATGTGATCGACGAGCGTTCCATCTGATCTGAAGATGGTGTCCAAGTATCCTAAGCCTTGATGTGACAACTCGGGGTCGCTGTCTAGTTGGGACATCGTGCGCGCTGGCGGAGTGGGAGGCCACTCTTCAGGCTGCGTCACCGGTCCGTTCAGTGCGTAACCATGCTTGAGAAGTGAATTCGAGTCGTACTCGGCCTCGAAAACAGGTCTCAATGAGCACTTGTGCGGCTCGGTCGTAGGCAGAATGATGGCGGGATCGCAGTAGTAGCAGACGAAGCTGTGATCTGGCTTCGAGTGATATTGGGGCGTGCTGACGTAGCTTAGTGAGGGGGAGTGAGTGACCAGATCCACATCACCGTACTCAGAAGGAGTGGAGCTGGCTCTTCCATCCTCCGACAGCTGAGGCACAGGCTCTTGCCGCTCAATGTGCTGTACCTCTAGCTTGCGGCCCCAGGGCGACCATCGGGAATTGTTGGCATATCTGGCGCGATCTGCGATTACGTACGCAGCTCGTGATCCGGTAGGCGTGTTACTGAAGGCCGGTTGTGCATCGGGAGCGGTGTTGAGACCGCCCCTTTTATGGAAGTAGGGGGACGGCAAGTTCGATGGGGAGAGACCGGTTGTCTCAGGCGTTCCGGTCAGAGCCTCTTCAGGGCTCTTGCGCGCTTCATACGCTGCGAAGCTGGCTGGTGACGGCTCGGCCACGCGGCTTCGGTGAGGAAACGCTCCGATCGACTGGTATCCAGGCAAAGCCTTGTTCATCGTCAGGGCGGCCAGCACGGGAGTCGGTGGTCGCGTTGCTGGACGCGAGTTTGGTAACATCGGCTTGGGTTCAGAGGCGAATCTAACTTGCTGTCTAGTCCTGTCGGACATATTGGACTGAGAAGGTTTGATGTCTTGACTCTGAATATCTGCGACTAACTCATCTTCGGTCCCCACGGACATCGACGAGCTGTTGTTGGCCCTTTTAGTACGAAGTGCGAGCGTCATGGTCTCCGCTTTCGCTCTCGCTAGAACTGGAGGCTCGGAAGAGACTGTGCTCATGTTGTGACTGTGAGAAGGCGAGGGAGTAGGCGATTGGCAGATCGAAGTGGACGGGGCGAATATCTTCATGACGATATTTGCGTCTCGATCTCTGGGCACAGAAGGGGAAGCAATGGTTGTTTGGCAAAGGCCGTCGACCGGCTGCTGCTGCTGCTGCTGCTCCATACTCATGTTCTGCATGGCAATGGAGCTTGAATTAGACGCCGAGATTCCTACGCCGCTCGCTTCGTCATACGGCAGAGGGAATTGAGTAGAGCTGCAGTCGGAGCCGATCTTCAATGGGATCTTAGCGAAAAATGGCGTGTCATCTGAAGGCCAGCCACTCGAAATATTGGAGGGCGCTGCTAATTTTTGTGTTGATTTGGGCGGGCTCGATGGGCTGGAATCTCCCTTGTATGGGCGATCAGATGCAGGATAAGCTTGCGTCCGAGTTGGAGGCGCTCCTCGCGATGACAATGTGGCGGAAGAACTGGGCGAGGAAGAGCGATTTCTGCTGCTTGAAATCGTTTTACGTCTCAAAGAAGACGTGTGATTTTGCCTTTCTTTCAAGTCTACAAGAATTTGGCCGCGTTGCTGCTTGAACTCTTCGCAGACCGGCGTGTGATCCATGGGTCTCCCATTAAGGTGGGTATTGGAAGGTAAGAGGGATGGAGACTGGGAGATGAAAGAGACGGAAATTGAAGGCTGAGACCGCTCAAGCTTCACTTCTGTATTGCAAGAATGTTGTGCATAATGAAGGTAGGAGAGAGAATCGTGTGAAGGTAGGGGAGAGAATCGAGAAATTGAAGGATGAGATTTAGACAGAGAAAAGATGTCTAGTAATGCACGTTGAGGGCACACCTGAAATTGTTGGGTGTCACATCTGTGCTGAGGTAGTGCGGAGTGCTTTTCGTGGTTGTAGAGTAATGGTAGCCATGGTCTCGGATAGCAGTGATGATTCATTGGGCAACATAGTCGGGAACATCAACCAACGAGACAGAGGTACAGGAAGTGTTCGATTGCATGTCGACTGATAAGATCAACTAACAAAGTTTTGAAACCGATTCCCGTAGCTGTGTCGCTTTTTATCGAGATGCTCGTGTCATTCCCTGAGTTGTGTTTGCTTCCGTTTTCTAGTCGGAATGATTACGACCGTACCTGATTGACGGGTCCTATTTGTGAAGGAGCAAGGCTCTCGTGGATATCTCTCGACGTTGTTTTCGAGAGATGGGTGGTCCTCTCATGTTTACTTCCAGTCGACCAATTAGTCTTACTAATGACTAGTGGACGGAATGAGCCGATCCATCGCGCTATCAAATCAACGGTCCCGAAACAGTAGCAGATTCTGTAGAATCATATGCGAGCCGAACCGAGCGCTGAACAACAAAGGGTCCAGATAGGTGGTTTTCGCATAGTCGAGAGGTATGATCAAGCTTCGTGACTTCAGAAAGATTGAACGTAGAGGCCAGAGGGTGTCGGAAGCCGTGATACTGACCAACTGGGAACCGAAACAGCATGCTGTAATACCGTTGCTATTCTCATATCTCTTTCTACAGAGTTGCGTATGCGATATCGAGTGCTTTGCCTAATGCTTATACACGTTTCGGTGTTGCTGCTGACTAGTGACCGTTTTGTGGACAGCAACGCATAGCCAACCGGCACCTTCAAACACCCCGAGCGCTGCAATACACACAACCGTCTTCCGAAACATGACGATCTAGCTTGTAAGGTGCGACTTCGCGTTTTTTGCTGCGTCTAATGCGTTGTTGGCGTCTGCTTGAACGATGATGTAACTCGCGTTGACACCGACCTGTAGCAAAGATCTCTGGGGATAGAATGTTGCAGATCTATTACGGTAGGATTGACTTTGAGACTGGTTCACCAAGACCGAAAAGACATGATATACAAATCGCTGATGCGAATAGGTTGCTGCATTCTCGGACGTCAGGGCGAAGAGAAGATGTTTCCGAGGAAGCTTTCCTTTTGGTCGTGATATGCAGGAGGGGTTCGGCCCTGCAGTCAGATTTGAAAACTATCAAAACAAAACCGTGCACGAATGTCTAAAGAGATTTGGTGATGTTCGAGCCTTCGGGACGAACGGTGGTTAGTGCCGCGGGTGAGCTTGGCGGGCGCACGTGCCATCGTGGATCGTTTGTTATTGCTCCAGTCGCTCACAACACAGGCCCTCTACATCTATCCACACTCCGCCAGATTTGATCCGCGACGCGAACAGCGAGCAATTCTACGCCCACACTCGAACACGCTATGCTCAGCTATCATTATCGCCCGCACATCCTCCCTCGATCGCACCTGCCTCGTCGCGTCGCGCGTGTTTAGACGTCAACAGAGGGCCGTACCGATGGCCGCCTCTCGCACCAAGGCGCCCGCCATTGGGTCTGCGCAATGGGTTCTCGACGAACGACACCAGTCGAACGATCTGGTAGCTCAGGAGCTGGAAGACTTCAGCTACTCGATGCGCAATGAGTTCGAATGGTTGAATGAGCACATGACTGAGATATTCGCATCTAATGGACAGTAGGTCGCGCCTTCTACTATGGCTGGCACTCTCGCTGACAACAACACAGGAACAAATTGGATGTGTTCAAGACGCCAGGCAAGCTACGCGGGAAGACGCCCCGCACCGCGCGTAAAAAGGCCGCGGAACCGCGTCAGGTACACTCGCCCTCTTCCGTCTCGAATGTGATCGGCTACTGACACTGACCCAGCCTCTTGGGGACCTCCACACTGCGAACTCACAAAGGCGACCGAGCCTAGCTGAGCAGAGCCTCGCGAACAACCTGCAGAAGAGCATCGCAAAAGCCCGCTTTCATGTCGCCGAGGACAACGAGAACGTTGGATTGACCCAGTCTCCGGCGGTGAAGTCACCAATCCCTCCACCGCTATTTGCGAAGGCTATCGGAAAGGGCAAGGAGAATCAGCAGAGCAGCTACCATGGGCACTTCGCGTCGCCAGAGCCCCGCCCAGGCACTGGATACTCGACGGTTCCGGTGCAATTCAGCCCAGAGCCCTCGACTCAGAACACGACCATGACACAAGACGACGACGTGTTCTCGCCGCCCCAAACACAGTCCACGCAGCCGACGCAGGCCACCCAGTCTTTCCGGCGGTCGATCCATTTCGAGGAGGACGAGAGGCGTGATACCGGCGAGTCTTTTGTTTCAGCAAAGGAGGCGTTTGGAAGCAAGAACGCGTCCAAGGAAGACCTTCGCGCCGATTTCGATGGCGACGAGATGGATGTTGATAATGACAAACCCGATGTCACACATTCAGATGCCCAAGATACCGTAATCCGACACGAGCTGAGCAGCGCCGATGAAGACACTCCTATGCACAACGACTTCCCCGAATTCCCCAGCCCGCCCCGACGTGCCTCAGACGCGTACAGTGTCTCCGGAGAGACACACGAGGTGTTCGATGCTGCGAATCAGCGCGCGCTCGCACCCGAACCGAAAACGATGGTTCCCTCCGAGCTATTCGTTGCTCCTGCACATGCCAATCTCGAAGATGCCGAAGAAGCAGATGACACGGTTGTGCATCATCAGATGGAGGAAGACCATATGGACATTGACGACGACGTCCGTTCCCCATCAGATGGCTCTAGTCCTGTGAAGCCACTTGTTAGGAAGAGCAGTCTCACGTTCGCCTCACTCCCAGCCCGCGAGCCGTTGATCGCAAAGAAGAGCATGGGCAACCGCGTTTCTCGCATCAGCCATATTGACCAAAATAAGGCACGAAGCAGCAATTTGGGTCGTTTCACCGGAGGTAAGAGCCTCGGAGGTTCTCAATTGCAACCAGCGGAAACATACGAGGACGATGACATGGACCTGGATGAAGCGCGACCAGCGCTTCGCCGTGAAGAGTCGGAAACGACCAAGCAGCACAACCAAGCCCAAACTCGAAGTCTTCTGGACCGCATCAACATGTTGAAACAGCAGAAGGAGGCTCCAAAGGCCATTAGCCAGAACAACATGTCCCAATCGACTCAGGCTCAGAGCCTCGCTTCTTCACAAAGAAAGGAGCCTGCTCCGCCATCACAGCCGTCGCCGCCGACAGTGTTGCAGGTTTCGCAACCGGTATATCCGGATCTCCCGGCATCAGCGCCCGAGCAGAACGTCTATGAAACCGATGATGATGATTGGATCTCACCCATCCGGACTACGGCTCCAGTGCCTCAGTTCGCCCGCCCCCCTCTGAACAAGAGCTATTCTGCAGATATTCGACCAGTGCCAGCAACAAAGACCCTTCCCAAGCCTATATCGGTTTCTAACCCGGACCTTTCCACAGTCGTGGAGTCGACCACTCCGGTAGGCTCCCCGACTGGTAAGAAATATATGGATGGTCCTCTCAGCGCTTCAAAAGCTAAATTCTATTCAGCTCTTCGTGCAGCAAAGGAAAAGATCATTGGTTCCAGTGCAACGAGCGCACAAATCAAGCTTGACGCACTTACCGAGAGCCCAATGCGACCAAAGTTGAAGGCGCAGAACTCCACTGACGACGTTTTCGGGAGCCCCAAGCGCACCGACAAGGCTGGCCTCTTCTCACACCTGCGATCGCCTTCCAAAGAATCTGTCAAATCAAGCAAATCAAAAATTGCCGCAATGCCTGGAAGTCCTACTAAGGACAGCAACCGACGCACGCGCAGCTCTTCTGAGCGCGAGAAACAGAAGGAGCGCGAGGCCCGTGAGAAGGAATTGAGGGAGATATCACGCGCCGAGGAGAAACTGAGAGAGATGCGCGACAAAGAGCAGTCCAAGGCTGCGCAATTTCAAAAGAAGCTTGGGACTGCGAAGACACCAACCGCAATGGCCTCTCAGCAGAGTATGAGACAGGCCGCCGCCGCTGCAGCGACGAAGACTCCGGTCTCAGTCCTCCCGCAGTCCCAGCCTCGACCAGGCGTGTCTCGTACAAACACGGTCGATTCGGCGGACGAGATGCCACCGCCGCCTCCTCCAAAGAGCAACCTTCCCACGACCGGCCACAAGCTAAGAGAGCCGAGGAAACTCACCAAGGCTAGTAGCAAAGACACACTGCCGAAAAGCAAACCCCAGCACATCATGGTCAAGCTCAACAGCAGTCGCTACGGACAGCCCCCAGCTGCGGCTCCCAGGCCTGTGCTTACTGCTCCTGTTGCAGCAGCTCCTGTCGTCCAGAAGTCTGCCTATGCTGTATCAAGGGTTGCTCCACCTACGTCTAGACCTGCCCAAACTGCATCTATAAGGCCAGCTTCATCTATGTCAACCAAGTCGGGACCCACTTCAAAACCCGCACCTGCGCCTGCTGCCAAGTCTGCGCCTCGCATAGGCCGACCACAGCCACAGAAGGTCACAGAGAAGCCATTAGAGAAGCCGAAAGCTCCCGCTACCCAGCCTCGTGCAGACCTTGCTGCTGCCAGACCCGTTGCGCGAATGCAAACTATTCAGGATGCGAACCGCATCAACGTTCCGCCAGTCAATCCTATCAAACCGCCGGTCAAACGTCCATTCCAGCCAGACAACGACGAACAACCGCACAGGCCCCCCAAGCGCCCGTCGCAGCAAGCAAAGATGAACCCGATAACGCCTGCTCACGCACAGTTCGCTAAGGGCAGGATTCCTTTTGCCGAGCCAGCTCAACCAGTCCAGCCGTTGCAACCGCCGCAGATACAATACCAGAATGGCGAAGAGATAAAGCTTCCAGAGATCATGACGGACTCCGAAGATGAGGACTCTGACAATGAATTTGAGCAACCAAGCTGGGTCAATACGCCGAATCTCCGCGAGTTGTTGTCGCAGCAGCAGCTGGTCGACCCTGAGCAGATCTTCGGCCCTATTGCTCCGTTGAACATGGAGCAGGTCTTTCCCAACAAGGAGAGGCACAAACGTTTCCGCGAGCGTACAAGTAGTGCCTATTGGGCCCACGATCAGGTTACGGACGAAGAGAAGCGCAAGGAGCGTGAAGCTCGCGAGCGCCTTGTTAAAGACGGCGCTTGGACTTACAACCCGTCTCCACGCCCTACCCCACGCCCTGGCCACTAGTTTGGCTTTGGCAATGTCGCTCATGATTGTGTTGACGTGAATGATGGGCCTGTGTATATAGAGCCGCGGACGGGTCGCTGTCGTGGTTGGTGTTTGCGTGTGAATACCTACCCAGTCCGAAGTCCTCTAGGACCATGTATGTTTTTTTGTTTTTCGGCGTTCTTTAGGGACTGGTATTGGTATTCTGAGAGCTGCGATGGAGCCTCCCGGTTTTGTTATGATTGCATGGCGAATAGCGGCTTTGATGACCCACCCCGAGCTGGGTCTTTGTAGAGCTTTTCTTGTTTAAATTGCATAGCAATGCGACTGATTGATTACTTCACTTCTGTTATCTAACATGAGACTTGTGATCGTCGTGCCTTTTTACTTTATTTCCGGGAGCTCACTGGCGGCGTATGGTATGCTGAAGTGTATCTCGATGTGGTGGAAACTGTTTCAACACTACTACAGGTCTGCTTGGCGAACTTGACTAGAGTTTTTCAAATATCGAAGGCATTTTACGACCTACGGCAACATGGACGGCTAGCAATCGCCAGTATTGAAGATTGATACTGACAACGTAACAGGATATAGGTGGTTGTCGGAGATCACACACCATCCAAAAACAGTAAACACATTAGATAGTGTGCTGCTTCTCATGCAGGTTCCCAGAGGGCTTGAGACATCAGGTATATTGTGAGCCCAAATACCAAACTAGACGCCTTCAGGCACTCGACGTAGTAGTAGCTATTGTTGACGACGCTTTCCAGAGGACGTACGGTATCAACCCCCTCAGATCAACCAGTAGAACTTCGTTCGAGGCCTCCAACATGCTGCTGAAAGGCGATGCATACCAAAAGTCTTTACAGAAGCAGTAAAAGACGTGGCGAAATCGGTGAACGAGCCGACAACTGATCAGGATTTCCGAGTTTTGAGCGTCTTGCTATTTTACACGCTCATTTTCTCACTCAATGATGCATCGGAGATGAACATGGTCCAGCCAGTAAGCTGGGTTGAAGCTAGACTTCGGCAAGCTCCCGCTGTCAATATCGTAGTGCTCGGATGAACGGGTTGTGGCCGGAGAACTACACGCATCAGGAGCCACCACTGGGTGGATCGCGGCGACGGGAAGGAGTGCATGACGGCGCTTTGCGTGGAGACTGAGCGCGTGGAGATGTCTACCGCTCACCTGGATGGTTCCCGTTGCCTAGCGGGAACAACGTCAAATGTGCGGTGGATACTAACAGCGCTAGTAAGTGGACGATGCATTGATTGAACGGCGCATTGGAGCATGAGGGAACAGAGGTATCGGTACGGAGGGGTTGAACAGAATGGCCTCAAGTGGAGACAGATTGATACGATATGGATGGGCTGCGGCGCCTAGCTCCGCTATTCGTGCGACAGTGTGCGTTGTTTTCAGGTTGAGAATGTCGGACGGTAGAAAAAGAGGAAGCGATGGAAAGTAGGAAAGCAAGACGACGTCAGACTGAAAGGGGTTTGTCACTGCTGTTCCAACCAACTTATATCATACACCCCTCCCCTATATGCTCACTCGATCCAAAAATGAGGCGTACACCTTCCCCGCGAACCCCAACAGACCCTCATGATCCCACTAGCACAACACCACGAGCAGACCACCCTTGCACCGCAACGGCTACCACTAAGCTGTCATCCAAACTACCACTCCTTCCACGATACCACACCTTGTAAGCCCGTTCGTCCAATCCACTCGCTCACCAAATCCAACACTTGCAACAGTCCCATCGACCACGACATCAAAGCGGCATCTGCGCGTTAGCTCCCGCGCCGATCGATGAGCAGATGAGCCAATCGGTTGAGGGTATGACAAATGCTCTGAGTGCCACGAGCAAGACACGACCGAATGGGGCAATAAGTGTATGGACGAATATATGATGTTGAGATGTTAGCGTTGGTTGGGCAAAGAGGAGAGGGTCTGCTAGTAACCAAGGGGTTGACGGGGACGTATGCGTGAATGGGGATAGGGGTGGTCGTCGACGCATCTCTGATCCCTCGAAGCCAACATAGGCGGTCCAGACTCTCACAGAAGTAGCACTAAAGAAGGGTCGTTGTACATGCGCTTCTTTTGCGGTACGATTTATCTCCCGTCTCACTTCAGCACCTTCACAGTCGCTTCCAGAAGAGCGCACAGCTATCTCCAAGAACTTCACACAAGGTAAAACTTCCGACGTGATAACAGGCGTCACAAGGAAAGATAACCTCACTCATCAAGGATAACCCCTCTCACGCACCCTGGGTTTGACGAGGAATAGGCAACGTGCCCTCGACCTGTCCAACGCGACCAAAGGCGCCACAAAGCTTGTTCGCTTCACTGCAGCTGTCAGTGAGAACCTACCACAGAATGTACGATGACACTCTGCCCTCGAAATTCCCTAAGACATGACAACCCTTTGTACACATCTTTGTCGATGTTGTGTGGCCCACAAACGTCATCTGTGTCGCGTGTTTGCAGCGCGGGCCTCTGGATGTGCGAGGAGTGGATACACTACCCGCTCAAGGGAGGGCCGGGGAAGCGTGTTGTGCGCGGAACGACGGGTGTTCGCTGTCAAGCCTCTAGTATAGCCTTTGGGTTCATAATACGTGCGATGGGGTTTATTTTTCAAGCGTGACAGGTCCGCAGGGACATGCGGAGCGATCCGGGTGGCATGCTTGCGCAAGGCACTCATGTCCCTCGCTGGTACGGCTTCTATGTTCTCGGGGTGTAACGAATCGCTCACACGATTGCTGCGAAGATTTTGACAGGCTGGTCGTACCATATGCCGCGCTCCATTGCTTTCTGTTCGATTTCCGTTCTTCGGTATGCAGCTGTCAAGATGCTGAGGGGGAGCTCCAGCGCACCGTGGAGGTGCTCTGCTTATACGTGGAATGTGGTAGACGCAGGTCATATGAAAGTCACTGGATGGTGGTTCCGTCGATGTTGATGTACAGCTGGCCGGCGCGTTACGAAGGAGATATTCGGTATAGCGTGTGGAGGCCAGATAGGACCGCATATCGGTTAGTCGAACCAGGCTGAAGGTTTGCTCTTGGAGGCAGGTGTTCGCGTCAGACTTGGTGCTGCGCAGAGAAGACTGTGATAGGGCGTGCGTTCGTGGCAGGGTACTAGGAGCGATGGCGGATGCACTCATCCCTGGGGCGTGGTTAATGAAAGGACTAGAGATAGCGAGTACTGTTTTGGGACGAAAATAACGACTACGCAACGACAACTTTGTAGATAGTGCTTAGTAGCAGCGTCGCAGAGCGTGGCTATTAGCTCCAGTGCATACGTAGATGCGCCACCACGTTGTCGGTGCAACCTGTACAGGATCACTAACTGAACTACCTGTTGTACCAGTATTGTTTGTACTCGTTTATTGTCCCCGCAACCTCAACAACCGTTATTGCAAGATTTTATCTTCGTGCTGCGAGAAATGCATGAATGAATGCACCACAAACAACACTGCAGCGGAAGGAAGCCGTATGTAGTTTCTTGATGCTGGGACCTTGCGTGCAGGACCACGGTCCGGCATCGCATGTCAAATCTTGACAGCTGTGTCGTGCAGGCTACACTTGTCGAGCCAGTGCACGCTGTGAAGCCTTGGAGTGACGCTGTCGTTCAGGCCACTCGACGCCCGCCCGCCTAGTTTCAGCTTCTCCCTTTGCTGAGACTTGGCCGATGAATAGCGGTCCTGACAGCGCCCACTGCTCGCTTGCGCTAAACTCCGCGCTTTATATTTGGCCAGAACCTCCCTGAAGTCAACAATAGCTTGTAGGCTCCATTGTCCTATGTCAGTAGGTTCTTCGCATCGTGATAATTGCCTCCGGGCGGAAAAATACACGCTGGGGAGGACTTGTAAGACTTTGACCAGGTTGAATTTGCCTGAAAGGTCCGTTGATCCAATGTGCTGGGTTTGTGTAGCAGTGCAGAAGCGGAAAAGGAATTAGGACATACTTGGTCGAAGCGTGCTTCACATGTATTAGCGCCGTGCACACCGCACGCCGATCGTCCTTGGTCTGGCCTGGAACTGGGTTCGAGGTGCAGGCAGCCGTAAGTGATCTTCTCGGTCTGGCAGTGAACCTATTATCCACGACCTCTTTCTCGGCCGGATCGTGTTAAGAAGAGGGGCCGGCAACATCCCCAGCCAAATACAGCGGTGCATTGCGTGGTATATATCGTTCTCCTCTACTTTGGCGTTGAGCGAATGACTTGAATTCACAATGCTGCATTGGCTTTGACCAATGACGGCTATTGCCGAGCTTGAGGCGGCACATGATGCCAGTTCGCGCCTCTACATCAATGCGATGGGTATGTGTTGTCGAATCTTCCACCGCCGGTCGAGCGCAGTGATAGCGGCTTCTCACATGACGGTGCCCATGTAGCCCAGGTTTGAGAAATGCCAGCCTCGCCATGGAACCACTCTCGCTAATTCAAACTCCTCAGTGCACAGGTTTCGGACGACGCAGTGAAAGTTTGGAAGAACATTTCCGTTAGGCACTGCTCAGGTTGCGTTCAAGGATCGCTACGGTCAACACAGCTCCGATGTCTTTGACTCAACCTGCAGCTTGTACTTTGCGCTTTGCTGGCGGTCAAAACTGAGACAGTGAACACCGCTCTTTCATCTTGCAACGAATCTCTTTGTGCGGTGGCTTCCGGTGAAGCACGGCTCGGCGCAAATATTGACCAGCCGATCATGCAACTGAATAGGCTTGCACTGGAAGCGCCATGTTTCTCATCTGTAGCGAGTGAGGGTCTGCTCCCCAGAGTGAAAGTAAAAATCCCATACATATTCGTTTCGTCATCTCGTGAGGACCATCGATTATGCCGGGCAATAATGGCAATCAGCCAGGGTGGTGAGCCTCGAGTATTTACGCCAGATGATTCAACGAAAACGCATTTCGCCGACATGAGTGAACGCCAACCGACGTTCTTACCGGCCTCTCAATTGCATACGCAACCGAGATGTGCATGCTACAAGGGAAATGGACCACGTTTGCGTTGCGGCCAAGATTGGTGCGTGCGCTTGTGCTCGCGGGTGTCTGCAGATAAACAGTGTACCGATTCGTTCCTCAGACGCCATGCCGGAAAAGAGCATGCCAGAACAAATGATACCGGCCGGGATACAGAATGGTGGTTGGAGAGGTCGCAGGGTGGTGGGTCCTGGTCGTGGCGGCCTGGGACGCTGGAAGCAAATCGTTCGATCGCAGTCACGACTGACGCCAGGGCTTCATAAGTTTACTCGTTGTAAAGCCATCTTAACACCCAGAAGAGCACATTATATTAGGATACACTAGTTCCCATCATGTTAGAACGTCTGTAGTGCCGTTTTCGCAGTTAGTGGACGCAATGGCTTGCAGCCAAATTCGTTGCTACGCGTTCGCACTGCCGGTTCGACTGTTGTTTTTTGCTGTTTGGAAGCCACTCCAAAATGTTTAGAACAAAGGGAGCTCATAATTTCCCGGTCAACATGCAGGGTTCAAGGCGGGAGGAGCGTTTGACGCCGTGCAACAAAAGCCTCGATTTGACGCCCCCACCGACACGCCCTGATGCTCCCAGTGGCCTTCTTTTGGTAGTAGACGCATGGACCAATCGGTGCATCTGCCATCTCGCAGCCTGTCAAGCCATTTAGTGTGTGTACTGAAACCCAGCATATGCTCCTCTTGCACACCGGACGAGCGTCTGCAGAAGCTTGGACAAGCTTTGGCGACGCGCTTTCGGGTAGGCGAAGCAGCTAGCGGGCCAGGAGAATAACAGCTCTGTCCTGTTAAAAGGAAACGGGTACAACCCAATGTACTATCGCTAGTCTTCCGTCCGCTTCGGTCACATTTTCCCAAGCTGGTTCTGCCCGAACGCTGGGCTATCATCCACGAGCGTCAAACGAACCTGAGTATACCGGTGGCCGAATTATCTGTAATCGGTAAGTGAAGCATCTTATTCGAACATTGTTCGTTTCAACATGTGCTGACCTGTCACCGCCCCATAGCCGAAAGTCACTGGTCGAGCAGTCCTCCCAAGATAGCCGAACCGAACAATCCGTTGGACACCAAGCAAGAGCGCATCTTATCGCCACGGGACCTTTCCGTTTGCCGGTAGATCACGTTCAGTCTCGGAGAGCGTCAGCGCGTAGGTCTCTTCCATCGCTGGCAGGACTTTCAGGCTCTTCAGTCCGACTGTCTGCAGATCTGCATTCGAACGCAGTACGTACGTATGATGACAACCTCTTCTCATTCGACAATGGAGACTGACGAGGGATAGATCGCATGTACAGGTGGTGGGGGTGTTGTTCGGCGATATCGCTGGCTCTCGGGACGCGTTCATCGCTTCGTGAACAATCTACAAACGCACTGCAGGTCAGCATCTTCTCTAGTCGACCACTCTCGCCAAGTTTCCGTCTAGCCAAAGAAACGATCGTCCCACGGTAGCAAAGTCGTGCTTTCCACCCTGGACCTTCTCCGCAAGTCCATCCTTATCGAACGCGCAACAAAGGGTCGAAGTGCACCGCTTCTTCGGTCACAAACTCTCACGAATCTCTTCCCGCGCAAGCCGTACCAAACAGTTATGGCCATGAATATTGCATCCCTTCTCAACCCCCTCTGTAGCGATCGCCGCGGCTGTCGAAGCTCAGAGTCGCCGACGCCAGCATCTCTACCTTGTCCAGCGGTGTCGTACACTTCTGTACCAAAACGACATAAAGTACCAAAAGACGCGGCGATCTTCTCAGATGGCAACAAAATCGTCGGCTTCATCAACTATGCTGCGTACGAAGCTGGTGACGATCGAGACCTGGCAGCCCAGCATCGCCGATTCCAGATAAACCCGATGGGAGAGATCATGAAAAAAGGCGCTCGACATATACCTTACAACAGCGACAAAAAGGATTTCTTAGAGAAGACTGGGAGAGATGCTTTCGAGAGTGAGTTCCGTCCGTTGCTACTGCTGTTCGAACTAACAGGGCCACAGTGTTTCAGTACACTTACAAAGTCCCTGGAGAGGATAAGGAGTATGTCGTCGTGTGGGACTACAATGTTGGGCTAGTCCGGATGACGCCCTTCTTCAAATCGTTGAAGTACTCTAAGGTCCGTGAAGTGGTCAGAATCCGGTGAAAGAAGTACTGACATTCGCAGACGATACCAGCCAAAGCATTGAGGGAGAACCCAGGGATGAAGGAAATCAGCTATAGCATAACTGGCGGTGCGCTTGTGTGTCAAGGTCAGTCACACCAAACAATTCGATAGTCGGTTCACTGACCTTTCCAGGATACTGGATGCCGTTCCAAGCCGCCAAAGCGATAGCAGCGACATTCTGCTACAAAATTCGATGGGCTCTTACACCTGTTTTCGGCAACGACTTTCCATCCACCTGCCTTCTTCCAAGTGATCCAGGCTACGCCAAGTTTCTCATTGAAAGTGACGTTGTACGGTACTGTACCAACGAAACAAACCGCTTTCGGCTGGAAGGTGCCTCATACCAGGTTGCTGCGCCGAACATGTCGACAGAGATAAAGTCGCCGAGGCTACAATTCGGTCTTCCCCCTTGGGGCGCGAAAGAAACAAAGCAGGACCGTCCAAGAAGTTCGGAGGAAGAGAGTGGGTATTGCACCGAGTCGGACCACAGCGGCAAGTTCTTCTTCTCGCCGCAAGTGTCGCCACGCAGCACAACGTGGAAATCGGTAAACCGGTCCCAATCCCCGGCATCACCGATAGTTTTCCACTCTCCGGGGTTCAGCCCTCCAAACAGATGCTTGCCTCCACTTCATCAAGTGTTGCCAACATCTGTGCCTGGAGGCTACTACGACGAACCGCTTCGAACTAAGCGGATGCATTCGAAAGCCGCATACGGCGACAAGAACACCGTAGATGAGATCAGTCGACCTCCGACGGGATTGGCAACGCCCAACACGTATTCAGACGCCAGCATGGACAACTATAGAAACGGTATTCACACCTTGAAAGAGCTCGATGCAGCCGAGATTATGATGCAGCTCAGTGCGGCCGACAACTCACTACCTCCGACGAAGCGTACACGTCGGGGCTCAAGATACTGAGCGAGTCGTTGAAAGAAAACATGTTGTCAGAGGAGGAGAAAAGCTGGACCAGGTGGTTGTTATGTGTTTTGTCGCGTACGTTCGTACTCGTGCATGTTGTCTTTGTTCTTCAGCGTGATCTTCATGTCGGTACTTTCATCAAGCATTTGCATCTGGAAAGGCGACCCTTTATCGTAGCGTATCGATCACAGATGATTGGTCAAACATAGTGGTGTTATGGCTCAGTATGTCTGCAAGGCTATTCCGTGTCGATGTTCGTGATATCTGAGATGATGGACGCGCCCGTCAACTACAACATTACATTCAATGGACAGTGTTACGCATGAGTATATATAGAGGCATGAACGTTTGCATTGGGAGTTGTTCTGGAATAATCGCGCTCATGTCTCCGTCAATTGCACCCGATACTTCGTCGTACTCACTTGCTATCAGCGCTTACCTTCGCAAATCTCTTCTTCGTTGCGGCAACAATAGACTCCTCATCAAAGACGTAAAGAACACTGTCATGTTTGAGAATTTCTTTGGCCCATCTGGAGAAGTTCGGAAGAGCATCGAAACCAGAGATGAGGGATTTTGGATATACGCCGTGTTTTGCGAAGGCATAGCTGCGCACGAGAAATGGCGCCACAATGACCTGTCGTTTCGTTAGTTCAATGTCTACAAGATTGCTCCTCTGGTACTCACCTCTGCGAAGGTGAGCTTGTCACTTCCTCCGAAGAAGGGCTTCGCATCCTTCAGCAGCGGCTCGATTTCTTCCTTCACCACTGCCAAATATTCGTCGACAAGCTTGTCCCTCTCCTCACCATCCTTCACGGTGATCTGATACAGGTAGCTGTTTGCCTTGGTGTTCCAGGTGTCGGTGAAGAAGTTGATGCGGGCGCGCTTCAGAGCCGCATCTACGCCGCCTGTGGCCGGGAAAAGGTGCGAGGGGAAGGCATCGACGAGGAATTGGGCGACGATGGCAGACTCGGTAATGATGTCGTCGTTGATTCTGAGGCTAGGGACAAGTCCTCGCTAAGGAAGAAGGAGTCAGTGAGGCTTCGATGAGTACATTGAAGTGCTAGCCTCGATGTACGGAGGAAAGAAACACGCTCGTCGCGAACAGATAGTACGCCGAAAATATCTTAGTAAACGCGCGATGCAACCCTAGTAGCACTAAGGACCCCAACGATTTCAAGAAGTTCCTCACAATTGTGCAGGATACTAAGCGTATGAGCCACTGATGGTTACACGTACCGGATTAATCTCTAGATACCACGGTTCCCTCGGCGTATCAAGGTCAATGATGACCTCCTCGTACTTCAAACCCAGCTCCCTCAGCACGATGTGCACGCGATGCGCAAACGGGCATCGATGATTGGTGTAGAAGGTGAGCTTGAGTGCATTGTCGTTAGCAGCCATGATTGGGTTGTTGAGGCTCGGTAAGTTTGCGAGTCAAGTGGCGGGGCAAGGTTGTCGATGATAAATAGCTGGAAGATGGAATGGTAAGATATAATAAAGACGCGAGTACAGCGTGCTATAAGGCTCGACAATAGGTAGCATCCATTTAACCTTATATGCCAAGCTACTCCTCAAGATGGCAGTGCTTAGAAATCCATTCGATGCAGCGATGGCGTCAAGCAAGTCGAATATCACACTTATGTCACCCATCTAGCTTTGATGGAGGGGCCGGGCGGAGATCAACGGCGTTAAATCTCGAGAGTCACGACAATTCTTGTGATGAAAAATACGAGTGGGCTGATTGTATCGTATAGTGTTGATTCAATAGTGACAATGGGTATATCCGTGTGAACGCCGTGAGAATCTTGGTCCGCTTTTCGTCCAGAATGCCCAACAGCCTCCTCGAAACCGACTCCTACCGAATGTGAAGCTCATCCAAGCGCCATATGCATCCTCTTCCTGCCTGGCAATTACAAACTCGGTGTTCAATAGTCGCGACCTCCGTCGGAGCGCTTACCATTCCTCTTGCTGTTTCTTGGACCTCCGCTTTTCGTTGCGTTTCCTCCGTTTTTCCTCTCGTTCCTTTTCCTCTTCTTCCCTCCGCTCATCTAACCGCTTGTCCAGATCCAATATCTCCGGTTTCATTGCCTCTTTCCTTTTTCTGCTAAGCCAACGAAGACGTTCCCGCACCATTGCAACGTCAGCCCGCTCCACAGAAAACGACGTGCCCAACGACCGCAGATGTCTAGTCGTTTGACAATGTTCGAGATACTCTATGTTGTTCATGAAACTCGGCTGGCCATCGCAAGTCTCACAGACCCATCCAAGGCCGGAGAAGCGACCGATAGCACCACTTTTGACAAGCTGCGTTGTGCCTATGCGTGATGCCACGTCAAGTCTCCCGTCTCGGGCCGTGCTCATTCGAACTTCCTCGGGTGTTGAAGCTCTCTTGTGGTATTTCTTGCCCTCGAGTTTGGCGGCGTACCTCTCCTTACCCTCTTGTCGCTCCCGCGCTTCCCTGTCCTTTGCCTTTTGTGCATACTCCTCGCGGTCGTATGTTTTGCGGAAATCCGTATCGCCACCGCCAGGCTTTGCGCTATATGCGCCAGGCTTCCTGTCTGCCATGATGTACTCGCGCGATCGTTATGGGACGGTGTGAGGGATCTTAGGGCGCGAAGCGTCTACGCGGATTCCTTTGATATATTTGGTATCTCGACGAAGGCTTCGGAAGCGTGTGATAGTGTCGAAGTGGTGGTACGGTTGTGGTGTAGGTGTCTGTGGGTAACGTTGGGTGCACTTCGAGGCTTTCGTGAATCTCCAAATGCCAAGACACGCCGAGTGCTAACCCAGTTGGGAAGCTACCATTACTATCGATCAGACGCGAGTGGGCTCACATCGACTGAACAACGCTCTACCAGTGATTGGCTCGATGAAGGAATACCGAAGTAGCCATGGAGACCATACCTGCATCACTAGCCGACGACGAAGCCGAGCTCGACAAATACAGGCTCGTATCGACCGCACTGGGACGAACAAAAAAAGTCCGGCCCCAAGAGAGGACCATAAAGAAGTACAACGACGCCCAAGAAAGGCCCGAAAGCTTCTGAAGCAGGTAAATGGCTAGTTAAAAAGTTCTAAAATCCCACCTGCAATATCAAAAATACGCACGTACGAGGATTTCTTCTACTGGGCTCAAGAAGAATCTGATAGCACTAAATCCGTGGAAGAGAACAGAGAACGTCTGGAAGAGTCGAGTGTCGATGCAAGCGAGTTCGAAGGCAAGGATCTGGCGGAGATCTTGCCGAGGAAGTACGAGGAGCTAGTCCAGAGGATGAAGACGATCAAGGTGCGTCGTAGGGAGCTATGTGAGGAGTAGGAGAGCATTGACAGGGTGGTACGCCGTGAGGTAATACATCGCAGTCTCCACTAACGTGTGAAGCCTTCGGATACATGATAGACCTGGAGACGGCAGTGCCGGGATTTGAGGAAGCTACAAGAGTGCTGTACCATAAGAATTAAGATTGAAACAGATACGGATCGCGATCTAGTCCGACCAGTGGCGAGGGTGTTCGTACGAGGCTCCTCGCTGCTGATCGGCACATACACGGAAAACGCGCTATGTACTAGTGTTCATTGAAGCTAGCATCTCGATGCCATTGTAACAGCGGAGCTTTCCGTTGACGCACGCTCAAAGGAAACCCAAAACTCCTCTCGCTATGCTCAACATGTCATGGTTGATGACGACCGCAAATAATCCTCCAAGGATAGTCCCAGCTTGCAATGGCTGATGGTTTATAACGCCGGTGATATGATGTCGTTAAGTCGTGCAATCGTGTTGATTGGTAGCATGTCGTATCGTGTGAGATGAGCAGATGGAAGAAATGGCATTTGTCTGCAGTCGTGGCGGCGTCCAAGGCTCTCCGGTTAGGATTTTTACCAGGTCGATTCACGAAGAACAAAACCGAAGGCCATAAAAGGGCGCTCAGAAGGGAAACGGTGGGCGTTGATAACCACCTGAAATGGGCGGGGTGGGTACTGGCGGCGGTCCTTGGGCACGCATCATCCGTCCGACCACAGTCTGCATCGGCTCCTCCCCCCTCCTTCCCCGATCTGGTGGTGCTAACGAAGATTCTCTCCTCTTTTTCTTCTTCTCTTTGCCTAGCCTGGAGTTTGCCAGGAATCCCATGTCCGCATACCCCGCAGCAGCAAACGGGGGCTCCACCACTCTTAAAGATCTCTCGCTAGGTAATCGCAGTTCGACCAGACTGTAGAAGTAGTCCAGCACCTCTGGGTAGCGCAACACGGAGGCGCGCCAGTCTGCATCGATACCCCGCTTCAGCTCGGCGTGCGCTTCTGCGATCTGTCGCTGCAAGTTGTCGATGTTCATGGGGTGTATCGGCGGATGGCCCGAGAATTGCATGTATATGCTGTAGTGTGGGAGCGAGGCGAGGTAGGCCGAGTGCGCAGCCTTGCGGGTCGAGGTGAGCCGTTCGAACTGATTTAGAATGTGCTGGCGCGAGTGTGTGATCACCCAGTCACTGTTCATGATCAGCCACAAAGTACTGCGAACGAAGTAGAAGGATTGCGAACCGTAGCTCAGACATCTTCTCATCCATGGCGCGCTGCTCGGCCTGCTTGACTGCTATCTGCAGCCGTTCCGACTCGCAGGGACATTCTGGATACGCAGGCGCATTGCATATTGCACAATTCGGAGCCGCATCCATCTCAGCACGTAGTCATCAAGCTGCCCGCTAGCATAATTACTGGTAGTTCGGTATACGAGGAGTTGCGAGAAGGGCTCCGTGAATCCGCGAAGCCAGTCGTGGAGGGATGCGGGAGGCGTAACGAGTGGGTGAGGTTTGTGTAGGCTAAATGGTTTCACGGACAGCGTTGACGCGGAGCGCTGGCCGTCGGTGAAGAACGAAGGCGGTGACGGTGTACATGTTACATGATGCTGTGGACTGGGTATGCAGGCGGGAATTGGCTAGTTTTGCGGCTTATGGGATGGTTCGGGTATTGGACAGCGATGCGATGCGTGGATGCGTTGGCATCGCTAGCTGGAGAGACCTTCTGCCGCGGGGCAGCCAAGCGCTGGCTATCTCATCGATGCAATGCCATGCTGTGGTATAACGATCGTGCCGTTGCAACAGACGAGGTGTAGATGACACGATTTGACATAGGACGGAATTATATGATGATAGCTGTTGCGTTGGTTACTTTGGACGTGCGGTAGTACGTAGTGGCGAAGTCACAGGGTGACGTCTGCAACCTCGCATCGACACCCCACAATTGCACACACGCAACTCCAATTAATAACCAATGTAAGGGAGAACATAGTGTATGAATCCCAACCAAGGAGGGCAGAGCATAAGAGCCGCGTATTTTCGGACACGCCAGTCTTTATAGCGTAGGGCGTCAGGGATCGAGGGGCTACACCAGCCACATCGTTGCAAATTCTTGACGGTCAAACTGCATTTTATCTGTTCTCAGTCTTCTCGAATTCATCTTGCCTTCAGGCCGTATGAAAATGGCGACTCGCCCCAGTAACATTGAGCGCCTACCCGAAGAGCTTCGCCTCTAATAATGTCACCCCAAGTGACAACACCCTACAAAAGTGCGTACATCTACCTCCAGAAGTGGTGGGCACATACGGGGTCTTGGAGACTGCTAAGTCCAAGCGCAGCTAATGTTTCAGGCTAGAGTGCTGGCCCTCTCATTCGATCTTGCCGCACGAAGCCTAATCAGCGCGGCCAAACAGGCGGCAGGTGTTCGACCTGTCGTCGTGAAATCTTGGTCCCCCGTCAGAGCGACTCGCTCAGCCAAGGCCTTTCCTGTCATCTTCCCAGTTCAAGACAACATTGGTTCCGTGAATGTTGGTTTTGTGTCTGAATTATGATTCACATGTAAACCAAGGATGTTTTCCAACCTCTGCGGCAGGGAGACGATGGCAAGGCTCGAAAACCAGAATGCTTTTCAGAAGTTGGAGAAGAGTAGCGTGCTGATCTTGCGAGAGCCCCGGCAGTTGCTCAAGAATTTGAGAGTCCAAGGTACGAGCTCGCTGAATTTGGTCATCAAACCAACGGTGTTTCTTGCCTGGATTCACTTCCAGGGGTTTGTTTTTATCGTAATACGAATCCCTCCATTCTTCTGGCAGAGCTCCAATTGTTTCAATCGCCATTGCGAGTGCCTCCTCGGAAGAACCAAAGGCCGTGGGTAAGAGCACTCGAAATGTATAAATCTCGAAAATAAGGCAACCAAGCGCCCAGAGGTCTACAGTGTATGACGGCGAGTACCCAAAAAGCAGCTCCGGACCAGAGAAGGACACAGGGGTTCCCAGCCCCTTCGGTACGTTGTCTTGGAAGAACGCCTCGCCGAAGTCAACTATAAGAACATTACTTGATAATTGTTCCATGTTGAGGTGAGAGAAATCGATCGCGTCAACAACATGAGTCGGGGCAAATGCTGGTGCAGGCGTTCCATCGAGGAGTAGTAGTGCAGCCGTCTTAGGTGGTCCCAAGTAGCGATAAATCTCATCCTCTGTCCAGTCATGAAGACCTGTAATTTCGAAAAGCACATTGGAATGTGTGAGGTCTACATTCTGATTAGTTGAAGGAGTCCTATAGAAACCCGGGGAGCAGCACTTACCACCGTGACATACGCCTGCTAAGTGAAGGGCTGCAACGCCTTCTGCTAGTTTCCTAGTGGCGGCTTTGAGAAATGGAAGTGGAGGGCGTTTGCAGTACAAACTAAGAAGCTTAAGGCTTGGCCCACCAAGGTCTAGCACCAAGCACTGATGTGCCCCATTAGGTCCGTGAATTAAAAATGTTTCGTGGAGGTTTGTAATTCGAACGTTTCTTGCAGCCTTTCTAAGATGCCTTAGGACTTTAATCTCACGATCCTGGGCATCTGCTTTCAAGATCTTGAGCGCAACGTATCCATGTTGGTCCAGATCCCGAGCTAGCCAGACAAGAGCGAACCCTCCATTCCCGAGTTTGTTTATAATTTTGAACTTGTGTCCGACCACATCACCAAGGTTAACAGGGTGATGCCCACCGGGTCGGTACATATCCACATCCTCGATATTGTTGAACACTGGCATCTGGAACACCGTCCGTCGGGCGCTTGACGAGGATGGCGGGGGCGGGGGCGGGGGCGGGGGAAGCCTTGATAGCGAATCTTCAGCGCTTCGAGGAGTCATGTTCGAGCGATGATAGGAAAGGCAAGCAGAGTAGGTGTGCAGTCCAGTGGATTCTTGAGTCTTTGGGGATCTGTTGTATCGAGCCCGATCAAAAAGTGGGAGAAGGCACAGGCTACTGTGGGTAGAGGCGCGCGGCCAGCAGGCGACTGTTTTGGGACACTTTGCAAGAGGACCTGGCTGTCGCCGCCGCACCTCGCTATAATTTCTTTCTGCAGTACCTCGTGCAGCTCGGAGCTCACGGCAATAACCCAATTATCAAACCCAATGGGCTCTAAGTCCAAGGCTTTCAACGTATGGTGCTGCACCGACCCCAAAAAGAACACACCATAACACGACGCAGACCCGTACCGACGGGCCCGCAGAAAAGCGCTCGCAAGTCGCCGAGCGTGCACGAGTTCGCGCGTCCACTGCTTCTCGTACTGCGACTCCAACACAATTTAAATTTGTATCTTAAATCGAAGAATCTGTTCAAAGTTTGCGTGAGCCTGCTATGCCCCAGCCCCGCACGTAAAAGCCCATATTGACAAAGTGGTAGGTCGGGTACCTCTTCCACCATATCGACTTTAGTCTCCATAACGATGGTGTCTTGCGCGCACACGCGAACTACAGCAATATGCGGGTTCCTCCTGATCATGCCAAAGCGCAGCCATTATGGCCGTCAGATGCATCGATTGTACGCAGACAGCACCGGCTGATGGAACGTTTGAAAGGAAGGCGCGAGCTTGGATTGCAGACACGCGTGCTGCGATGGACGTTGATTGATTCTGGCGACAATGGGTTTAACCTTGGAAGTTGTGGGTCGCTTTACTGAAACGTAAAGATGCTCTTTGGGGCGCGTTCATGTGCTTCAGCAAGATTACTGAGATCGATCTGGCTATCATGACGTAGGCATTCCTTTTCTTCTCCAGAAATGATGCTAAACAGGAGACCAGTGGCTCGTGTAAAATCGATCCTCCACCTACATGCCTCTTCAGCTCCGAAACCTCAATCGGTCTAGCCGAAATAGCATTTTACACCGTGAGTCAGTCAAACCTACACTTTACGAACTTGTCTTTGATCATGGCCCCGATATCGAGTACTTTGGCGCTGTCAAAGGCCAAGCGTATAGACAGTTCTCTGACACTCGGTTGTCCATGGATACCTATTTTGACACATGTATCCTTTCCGTGTTGCCAACTTAGGCGTACGCTTTACTGCTAGCTCGAGAGGACAGTTACTGCGTTCACGGAACAGTGTTTTCAGTACAGAGTCGATACCCCAGCTTTTCAGCTGCGAGAGGAAGAACCCCCGGACCCTTCCCGTGTTAGTTTTCGGACCTTAGCCAATGTTGCTAAGTCTGAACGTAAGGGACATAGGGCATTGGAAACCTCTGGATGCTTGGAGAGAAGAGGCGACGGCTGCTGAGGTGGATTGGCTTTATGGGAAGACGGCAGACGTTCGACGCAAGGCGATCATGATATTTGAAGCTGCTCCACAGGGACGTCAGTTTGTTGTATAGGATGAAGCTAGTCGACCGTTCTGTCGATTCCAGGCGGATAAGACTATCAATGGTATGGGTGATCGAGGCGAAGCGTACGCTAGAGGGGAGGTCGTGGGTATGGCAGGTGATGATCATCGGAACGCCCCCAGGGAACAATCGCCTACGATGGACGTCAGATGTACAAGACGCGTGGGAACATTTCAAGTCATGCGCGAACATCCGCCTCGTAAATTTACCGGGAGAGTGTGTTGACTAGCTTTGCAGAGGATGGATGCCGGCGATAATGAGGGAGAGCCACGCACGGCTTCCTCGTCCACGGGCCTCGCAACGAGTCGCAACGAGATGGACCTCGGCTTCCATTCCGATGGGAGGTCGGCCATGGCCGCGCCTTCGTCTTCTACTGGGCACAGACTTGAACACTTCTATTCTTGGAAGAGTGGATAAATGCATGAAGTATGTGGGGTCTTTGCCGTGTTGTACGAATCAGGTCGTTGCGTTCCCTGACGCAAATGCCGTTCAAATCTACACCTCCCAAGCTGGCTCTCGTAGACCACACAACCATCTAATAGCCTCAAAGTGCAGACCTGGTCATCCCGTTCTCACCTCACCATATGTTCACACAGGCAGCTGACCTGGCTCACCCTGCCTTGCGCTTCGGTTCACGACCTGCGTCGTGCCTACCTTTTCTGGTAGAGCAACTCAACTTCATTCCAACCTCACTCGTGGCCACTCGCTAATCGTTTCACTGAGCATAGCACCTCTCATCCTCGATCTCGTAGATTTATCAATATTTTTCTTCCTAGTGCAGTCTTGCTGATACAGTGAAGATTCGCGTATGTGATTGGCCACACTCATTCTCGTCGCATTCATCGTACAGCCTGCTTCGTACTGCAAAATGCCGTTGCTAAAGTCCTAAGCACACGTTATGGATCCGTTGGGAAGGACCGCTACCAGATGGTAGAGTCTCCCCGCTGCGCTATCCTCCGTTGGTTCCTTAAGCCGCCGAAAATTTCTGGCGCCGATGCATGCGCTTTCCCGCTACGGAGAGGTCGGAGGTGTGGACGCACCCCTCCACGATAGACTCTCCGATATACGGCCAAAGGACGTCACCAAACGTACAGTCATTCTGTTCCAGATGCCGCCTACGGCTCGACCTACTCGTTTCGTAAAGACGCGTTCACGGAGGTGCACCGCCGAACCACACCACAGTCTACTTTAGACGTCGCTGGAACGGTCCACCGTCCTCTGACAGGTCAAGGAACGAATCAGAAATAGCGCTTAGGATGACTGCAGTGAAGGATTTTGTCAGCCGACGATCGGAAGAGGATCGCCAGTATTAGCTCGTTTCGTGTTACAAATTTGGCGGGGGAACAGTTCGTAAGAAACGAAGACCTACGCGATCGTATATGTACACAAGTCGAGCATTGCGGCAACTTCGACGCCGACGCTTTCTCTATGGCTTTAAAGCTGCAATCGTCAAACCTACCCATAGTCTGCTCATCAGCAAACTTGATCGCGCGTCTGTGTTGTCGATTCATTAGCGTTATCATAACAGAGTTAGTCATCAACGACCTGACTCAGCACCGCGAACCATTGCCGAAGTTTACAAGATTTCAGCCTATCTTTGCACAGACCCTAGCCTTCCGAATGTCATATGCGCGCCCTTCGATCACCGAGAACAGTAAGGCGCATCCGATTTGAGAGGAGTCAGCATTTTCCCCAGCTTCATTCGAAGCTGCATCTCGACACCTTCTGCTTCTTACATAGTCCCTCGCCTCCACGCCTAGCCGTCATTTCGAAGGGCGCATTTGTCTTTACGTCGATAATCCGGAGGGCGTGTAGCCAACGTCCCATCTCGCTTTTGTTCAAGTTCGGTGACAAATCGTTATCATGGCGACACCCAATGTCACGTCCGATATGGCACAATTTTTCGATTTTGGGGATGCTGCAATGCCAGAGGTGCAACCAGAGATGAGTCGACCGGCATCTCGGGTTGGTGGGCATCGCATAGGTTGCCCCGCTTTTGGTCAAGAAGGAGACCAAGGGTAAGTCGCAGCTTCCATACACTGTTTCTTACTACGTTTCACGGAATGGTCATACTATTTCTGCATCTTTCATCGCAGATGCGTTCTATTGGCTACCGAATTCTGGCCATTGGATTGATACTGGGGACGTACTGCGGATACGTGTGTCCGACGGAACAGCTTCTGCAATTTACGGGCTAAAGGGTAGTATCACCCCCCGAAGATGACCAGGACACGGGACACCCTTTCAACCCTTCATTCTTTTCGTTCTCTTCATTCAGTCAAGATTTTAGAGCCCGACTACCCACACTTTGTCGACAGCGTCTTGCAATCAGCTTGTTTCTACATCGCTTTACCTGCCGTGGTAATGTACTGACATCATACAGATGCCTCTGCCACGCCTTTCTTCAAGACCTTGATCTCCCAGAGCTACCCGAAGATGAAGCTGTTCCGACGGAAGAGTTCAATACCGACTTTTCGAGTTGGCTCCCACGATACCAGAAACCGGCCAATCCTTGCGTCTACTGCCGATCCAAAGGCCTCGAATGCTTCATCTATAACGTAGGCGAAGGCGAATCTTCCGGCTGCTCACCTTGTAACGCTCTGTTTCGTCCCTGCAGCTTCAACAGCTCTGATCAAGTAATGATTATGCGAAAGTCGAGGACAGCCCTTGACACGTTAGATATTGTCGCCGAGAACAGTGAGCGACTCTACGGCGGCCTTACTGGCAAGAAACCGATGCGGTCTCTCGGGCACATGGGCCCGATTGAAGATGAACAGCCCGAGGACAAGCCTAAAAAAGGGGCTGCTGCCGCCCGATTCCCTCGTGCTGCAGTCAAAATCCTGAAAGACTGGCTAATCGCGCATATCGATAACCCGTATCCCACTGATGAGGAGAAGGAAATCCTGAAAGAGTATGTGCCCATGGGCCCTTGTCGAGACACTTGTGGATGAGTTTCGCTAACCTTGTCCAACTTTCAGGCAAACTGGCCTCACTATTAGTCAAATCTCGAACTGGATGGCGAATACGCGGCGACGACAGAAAGCTCGCCCGAAGCGAAGCGCATCGCCCAGTATTAGACCATCAACAGAAGCCATCGACATCCCGGCAGGCAGGACTTGGGAGTCCCTCAGTATGTATACCTCCGAACCTGTCTCCACAATGTCAACGAACAATGCACGCTTCCTCAAGTTTCGTATTGCTAGTCGAGAGGAGCCTTACACAGCTTTGCTGAGCATGAGGCCGACACTTAAGCAGCAGGACTGTATGGGTTAACTTGCGATAGATCCCCTTGAACGATGGAAGCACTCTCCTCCTGAGAACGAACCGGCTCCTTTGCAAGCTATTGTCACCAACGTGGAGCATTTCGACTTCCCAGAGGCAGTTAGCACAGGTAGCAGCTACCGCAAAGAGAACTCCAACGGCAGCACGGGCAGCTTTTCCGTCTTCCGAGCGCCATCGACGACGTCCCTTGAGACGGGTCTCACGAACGTTTCATCCGGATCTTTAGGCTCGTACAATTCAGCCCACTCGCACAGCTCCCGTCATTCGCTAGGCTCCTTTAGTAGCTTAAAATCCAAAGAGAGGCGCCGGCGACGCCGAATGCCTACTCGAGTCTCGAAGCTCGACTCGGGCGACGAACCGCGGCTCTTTCAGTGCACATTCTGCACTGATCACTTCAAATCGAAGTACGACTGGTCTCGGCACGAAAAATCCCTTCATCTTTCTCTTGAAAAATGGATATGCGCACCTCTAGGTGATGTCATCACTTGCTCGTCCTCCGGGCAGCGCAAGTGCGTGTATTGCGACGAGCTTGATCCCAGTAAGGAGCACCTAGAGACTCACAACCACCGAGGTTGCGAAGAGAAGGGCAGAGAAGCTCGGACTTTCTACCGGAAGGACCACTTGCGGCAGCACTTACGGCTAATGTGAGTATTACCCTTTGAAGTCGATTGGGAGTTCGTGATCCATCATCTGGGTGGTGCTAGCTCGAGTCTTTCGTCCTTCGACTCAACTGCGTCAGGTGCTAATCCCAGATTTACAGGCATGGCTGCAAGATGATACCTAGCATGGACTTGTGGAAATCAGAAGCACAGACGATCAAATCGCGATGCGGGTTCTGTGCAGCCAACTTCGACAAATGGCAAGATAGGGTCGACCACTTGGCAAAAGAATTCCGCGCTGGGGCGACCATGAGGGATTGGAAAGGCTGCAGGGGTTTCGATCCGCAAGTTGCCGCCCATGTCACCAACGCAATGCCACCGTACCTTATCGCCAATGAGACCAAATCGCCCTTCCCGTTCTCTGCCACGAACTCTTCGTCCATGAAGCATATGTCGTTACAATTTCAGAGAGACGACTTGGAGTTCTTGCTTCCGAACGACCCACACTTGGGTCCTACTCCACCAAACCAGGTTAGCTTTGCCAGTTCCAATACCGGGCAACACACCCCGCCGCGAACGGAAACCGCAGTATCCTCACGAACGCCGAGTCCAAACCTGAACGCGACCTGCTGGGAGATATTGACTCTACGTCTGGGTCGCTTCGCTCGCCAGCACATAGAACAACATGGCAACAATTCCGTGACGGACAGAATGTTGCAATGCGAAGCTCGTCGCATTCTCTACGAAAACGACGATGAATGGGAGCAAACTGCCGCAGACAACCCAGAGTGGCTAAATCTCTTCAAGAAAGCACATGGTATCGACACGTCTGGTCCTTTTGAAGGTTTCACTTCGCACCACGACATACTTGAGGACCTAGGCATAAGACTGGACGCCCGACTGGACTCGAGCTTTGGTCTGAGCAATTTCGCATGCGTGAACCGCCCCTTCAATGACGCTGCCACTCAAAAGGCTGCTTACGAATGCTCGCTGGCTGGCACACTAGCAGGGTCGCAAGCTGCTCGTGCGTCTGCGCCATATGGCCTACCGGGTCTCACAGCCTCGGGCACGACTTCTGGTGCTTCGAACCTTCCCGTCACCACTTTCGCCAACTTGGAAGGCATGAACGACCATTTCCATGGGCTTGAGTGTACCGGAGCTGGCGGCGCTGGTGGTCTTTGTATTGACGAAAATGGCGAGTTAGGCTTCACCAGCGCCAACGAACACTACGGCATTACGTCTACCTCTGGACTGGCGAGCACAAAGACGCTCGACTCAGACATGACAACAATCACGGAGATGCCGTCAACTGCTGTTGGAGGATCTACGCTCGGCGACTTTGGCTTCCCGGCCTGGAATCAGATGGGCGATGGCTTCGACCTTCCTATCACGACTGCTGGGACGATCTCAGGTGTACCCGCTTCTTCGGTATTTGAGGGAGGAGAATGGGCCGATAGCGAAATGTTCAACCTGGACATGGATTTGGATATGGATTTGGGTATGGGCGGGAACTAGCCAGCTCGAGTGTGATGTGACGGCTGATTCTACCACACATGGGCTGTCTTTTGCTTGCGTCTACGAGATTGCGTCTTTTTGTGATAGAAGGGTCGGCTGGGGGCGTTGGTTCTGAAAGTACGAGAATGCGTTCAAAATATCTTGCGAAGAGTCACTGGCCGGTAATAGATAATGTAGAATTCAATTAACTATCCAATCTCTAATGCTTGCAATTGGCTAGCACTTAATTGATAGACGACTGCAGATGAAGCATCATCTCATCGAAGATGAACAGAGAGGTCCCCTCCAAGACCCGACAACTCACCGTCAACGTGGTCGATTAAGTATTAAGTCCTGTTTCATCGCCTTCTTTCGCTTCTCAAAGGATACCACATCTGCCCGCACCAAGTTCCAACCCGCCACACCAAATCTACAACCTCGACTTCACAACCTCCTCTCTCCCCTTCAAGTTCGGATGCGGGTCCCTAACCGGCCTCGTCACCGCATAAAACGCCATACCATTCGACTGGGTCGAAAATTGCACCTTGCACCCGACGTAAAAGAACGCGAAATCTCCCGGAACCAAGTGGTGCGTGACGCCTGTTGCTTCGTCCAGAATATCGATCTGACCGCTGAGAACAAACTTTGACTCTTCGAAGACGTAAGCCGCGGGCATGGCCGGGCCGGCTTGGAGTTTGTAGAAGCCGGAAGTCAGGTAAGTGGGGGTGTCGGTCGTTTGGGTACGGTGTCTGGTGGGTGATAAGTGGGAGGTGGCCAAGGGAGGGGAGGGGGAGGTTACGAGTGGAAGTCTGCTGTGGTTGCGTGGAGGCCATCGGGAAGAGGGATGAACTCGGCGCCTGCGCCTTTAATGACGGTGATGGGGACTAAGTTGGAAGACACTGGGTGGACGATGAATTAGCGATGCAGACTTGGGATTGCAATCAGAGCAGAGACGAAGGCTCTCTCACTGTTTTCTTGTTGGGTCGTGTGTTTGTTTTCGGTGACTGGGACGTAAAAGGATACTCTAGAAAAGATGAAGTAGATATCGATTTATATAGCAGTCCATCACGTCGGCTGCGTTGCTGATTAGATTCTCCACATAAAGTTGGGGTAACTTTAGTTTGTTCGGTGCTACTTTGCTCGATTGGGACTTCCGTGCCCGACTTCCTAGATTAGGTCAGCAGAACGAGTAGTGATCCGGTCTGCGCCATGGCTTGACTTTGGGGTGCCCTATTCAAGCGTAGGACCGGTCGCAGTTCAGCTTAGTGGTTGTTTGGTTTGATGCTGTGTTGTGGTGTCCAGGATCGCGCTTGATCGGCGACGAGAGCCTTCAGTTCGCTTGCGCAACGTCAGCGCTAGTTCTAATCTTCTAAGCTACGTAACTTCTGCGAGTAGCTATGAGATTGTCGAATTGCATACGAAGAGGATTTCGAGTACAATGTAAAGCTCAGATTGTGCTGAAGAATCGGTGATAGGCATTAGGTCGTGTAGCGTTGGTCATGAGTATGTCCGAATAGGATGGTACGCGCCAATGGCGTCATGGGCGAAACTCTAAGGTGAAAGGGATATATCAGGAGCCTTTTTTTTCCATGTCTCGCTGTTCTCGCCTTGCTTCTCCACCAAAGACTGTCTCTGCGCACATATGCGGCGAAAACAACTGAAACAATACCATATCCGGACCATGTGCTGAAGCCGGCCCCCTGTCAATGAAAATCCTGTACGAACCGCTTCACGCTGCTCCCAAGAACTTCGTTCCGCCAAATATTTTCCTGCACTGGACGTATGCGCTGTGATCCTTCTCAAAAGACCTGAATAGGTAACATACGTTCTATTCCCCTTGGCCTCTGTTCCCAAAAGACCAACGTAACACCAACATATCCTGCGCTTCTACATCCACCCCAGCCAAAACAAAAAGAGCGGGGACGCATCCTGTGTCCGGCTTCTCCCAGAGAGGATGATGGTGCAGTGGGTGGAGTATCGTCATCACTTCCACGCGCTGAACATCAAGTCAAATGGTAACGTGTGAGTGTAGAGAAAGATATTGCACCTTAATCCCCAATTTCATAGAGAAGAGATAAGTATACACACAAGAAGCCCACCCTGCCCGAGCACACCCAACGCCATGCCTAGGTATCGAACGCCATTTCAATTGCTTCCCTCGATCCGCATTAACCCAAAATACCCCCGTCCGCACAACCCCACACTCGTTAACCTCCTCACTCGTTCTCCGAAACCGTCCACCTCCTCTTCGGCGTATCATAAGGATGCTCAAACACTTCTTCCAGCCTCGGCGGTCCCCACAGCCTATTGATGGTACTCGGACCCTTGGGCGTCCACAGCCCGCCCCCACCACCGCTGATGCTAGTTGACCTCGAAGGTTGTTTCGTCTTCCTCAGAGGTGCTACATCGTCTTCGTGCTCTTTATCCTCGTGGCCGTTGATACCTGGTCCAAGAGATGTCGTTGAAAACGCCTCCTCAAGGTTGGAAATAGACCTTGTATCGATGGCGGAATCAACTTCAGGAGCGGGATTGCTAGTGGGTTTTGACGAGGTGGTAGAAGATTTCGGCGCTTGGTTCGCAAAGTCGAGCACCATATCCGCACCCGGACTCTTTTGTTCCTCGTTCAAACTGTCGATGGTTGGTGCCTTCGAAACACTCCAAAGGCCTGAGCTCGCTGGCGAGCTCGTAGTACCACTAGTTGAAAGGGCTCTCGACCCCGATCCCGTCCCAGATGTACTGCTCCGCCGCATGCTACCCAAAGAACTGTTCCATCCACTCCGGGCCGATTCAACAAAAGCGAACGGAGAATCTATTGCGCTCACCGGGCTGTTTGCGCCGCCTGACCCGTACCCAAAGCGTCTGCGAGATTCGACGGATGGGCTAGCTACACTGGCTGGTGATTGCTGTTGCGGTGGTTTCGATGGATCAACGCCTGGTCGCAGATGGTCGAGCGAGGCGAGATACTTCATCTCGTATGTATCCGACATTCCGGGATCTACTACTGAGTGGCGTCTCAGGAGGACCGGAACGGATGGTCTACGCGGCTCCTGTCGCCGTACAGCCATTGAAAGCGCAGCCAAACCGACATCGATGAGAATAGGTTGGTTGGATATGGCACCGAGGAGCGCGTTACAACCTGCGCCGTGCGTGACTAAAACTAGCACGAGCTCCTCGTCCTCGTCGTCCTCCTGGTCGAATTTGGATTCGGGGTCTGTGGCTGCGTGCACCAGTGTAGCTCTGGGACGTTCGGTGGTGAGACGGAGAAAGCGAGTCTGCGGTGGCTTCGAGCCGTTCTCTCTGTACCACTTCATTATCCCGGCTAGACCTCGACGGAAGCGCTTGTGCATGGTGCTCCACTCATCGCCGTACTCGCCGCCATCGCCCCACCCCTGCGGCTCTCGCATGCTGTCCCATTGCCAATCCACGTTTACACATGCATCCCGCGCATGGCTCACATATCCCCGTGGGATCGGACTCGAAGGCGAGACGGCATACGAGGGTATCGGCGGGTCGTAGATGTAGCTGGGTACTTTGTGTGCCGTGGCAAGCGGCGCAGCAGCAGCATGCTCTCTTGATCTCATTCTCACCAACGGACCGCTCCCGCTGCTTGAACGCTCCCGCTGCGGTAAAGCTTGGGCGAGGCTGCCCATTGCAGAAAGTGATGCTTCCTCCCTGTTCTTCCGGCTAGCAGTGGCAGAAGGCACATTGCTCTTCCATCCGCCGGGGAAGTGTCCCTTGCTTTGGGGCGCCGGTGGCAGTACTTCGACGTATTCTCCCCTTCTCAGCAGATCTGCCTTTGCGCCCGCAACCATCATGGTTGAGTTTGGCGGCGGAGTGATGTCTTCGAAGTAGTCTGGTGACAGCCATTCGCCCAGAAACGCATCGATCCTTAGTAGTGTCTTGTCCGGACCGGCATAGGGCCTCGAGGCTTGAACGTTACGATCGATGGCGTGTACGGGCTGCACAGCAGGCGACCTGAGCCGCGGCGACTTCGCCAGTACACTGGAACCCAGCGATCCGTTCCTATCCAACGCCGGTCTAGGGATGCTCAACTTCGTTGTCGTCGTATCCACGCTGCCACTCTCCCCCGGCGTCTGGAATTGTGCCAACCCCGCCGCAATTCCCGTGCTTGTCTGTATACACCTCAAGAACGGGCTCGTATGTAAGACGACCTTGTACGTCTTCTTCCTCTTCTGGCTCGGCCCTGCTCCTGTGCCGTTTGCAGTCTTCCCAGCGTCTGACGCGCCAGACGCTGGCTGTGCGCCATCCCCATCCTCGCTATTCTTCGCGTCGTTCTCGCGGGCGTGAAGCAGCGCGGCAATGCGGAGCCCGAGGGCTTTGGCTTGAGACCAGCCGCCATAGGTGAGTGGCGGGTCGTAGGGCGTGGGGGACGTGAGATGCCATTGCGTGTCGGCAGCGTCGAGGCGTGCGCCGTGGCTGTGAGGTCGTCTAAGCGTTAGCTAGGATTGGGGGGAGGTAAAGAAAGAAAGGGGATGGGCTGGGACGTACCGCGCGATGATGACTACGGCCGGTCCCTTCGGCATGGCGGAGCTGTGGATGGCGGCGCCCGTGGTGCAACGGCGGGAGTGGTGCTATGCAGCATGCGATGCGCGTTTGGTTGAGCTTCGAACTATCTCCGGAAACAACCACTCTTCCGCGCCTCCGTCACTCAAGTAATAAGTTCCTTCCCCGCCGTGCTGTCCAGTCGTGCAGCGTACAGGCACCGGTAAAGCTGTTGTCATGCGCTCCTCATAAACACGCGCGGTTCTTATATTGATAGCTCGCCCAAGCTCCTGCACGCCTCACAGCTGTTTGTGGGCGACAAGGAACAATAGGACCATGGTGCTGACGGGCTTGCACGACAAATGTCTCCAGCACGTGGTACTTGGAAATGGTGAATTGCGCAGCTTTTCGTCCGGGACCGAGTTGTGAATTCGCACGAGGGAGTGGGGCCAGGAGCTTTGACGATCAGATTGAGGTCATAGCTGCCACCGCTTACATTCGGCATGCCGGGCCCAAGCCAGACACGGCTTGGACGAGTACGCGCAGCAGTAGAGGTTCAGGTCAAGGTCAACAATTCATATAAGTCAGTAGACAAGCCAAGCATGCCCTGAAGTCAAGCGTTTGCCAAAGTCTGGGCCTCAGGTACAACTTGACATGGCTTTCGTCGGAGCTTCCCGACCAGGTTAGCGGCTTTCTCACAGACTGCCGCCAGGATTAGATCTAGGACGGGGAAAGATACACATAGCAGACGTCGGCTCAAAACCGAATATTCAGTCTTCTCCTTATGCCCGTTGTAATCAGTTCTTGGTTGTTTTGTAATCTCCATGTCATCCTCGTACCGCTCTACTCCAGATAGTCTCCGCCCGTCTCCTTGTGAATAAGGTCGAACATTGGCTTCGCACTAAACCATCCTGCTAACGGCGTCCCGATTGTGTTATACGTGAACTGCGCGTCTTCCTCGTTGACTTTGATCGTAGCACCTCCTCGCCCCGCCGCCGCCGCATCCGCCAGGAGCTGTGAATGGCAGCACTTCTCCATGCTCACAAACCAGAACACCGCTTCTTCGATAGTCTGCCCGACAGTGAGAATACCGTGGTTCTGCAAAAGTGCCGCTTTGTTGTTGCCAATTGCTTTGGCGATGTTCTTGCCTTCCTCTGCTGCAAGCACAATGCCGTTGAAGGAGTCGTAGAGGACGTGATCCTATCAAACTATCAGCAAAGTCCCTCGCACCGGTATCAGTCCATGAGAACGCACCTTGTAGAACGCACACGTATCTTGCGTAGTGATGTCCAATTCTTTTCCCAGCGAGCAGAACGTGCGGCCGTATAAGCTGTGTGAATGCGCCGCCGCATTCGCATCAGGCCTTGCCTGGTGCACCGCAGAATGGATCATATATGCGGCCGAGTTGAGCAACCGACATGGCCCGCCATCGATAACCTCTCCTTCTTCATTTACAAGGATGAGGTCAGACGCCTTGATCAAGCTGAATGAGACGCCGAACGGGTTCACCCAAAAGGTTGTTGGGTCGACAGGATCGCGCAGTGTAATGTGTCCGGCAACGCCCTCATCATATCCATACTTGCCAAAGATCCGGAAAGCAGCTGTGATGGTGTAAGTTCGGTGCTCCTTATTCCGCGGTCGATTGTGAAGTGTTACCTGCAAGTCGGCCCTTCAAGTACGCGCGCTCTTTGTATGGGTCATCGAACTTAGGGGGGCCTGGGAAATTGTTCATTTTGCCCTTGGCAGCTGCGGGAGTGAGCCCGGGTTCGTGAGTCGCGCCGTCTGAGGGCTTCACATCGTTGCTGGGCTCGGTGGCGGATGGTGGCGACATGTTGATTCCTGGGTCTGGTCTTGAATTAGGTGGGATCGTGGAAGTCGAGGGTGACAGTGTCGATGAAAGATGTCAAGGAGATAGCCGAGGGAATGAGCGAGCGATTGCAAGTAATCGCCTTCCAGGCAGTAGATATCTAAGCGTCGGCGAGTTGCCTCGGAACACGCAATCAGAGCACGCCCCACAGTCCAAGTAATAGCCTCTGACCAGTCGCAATCATCTGTGTTGTCAGCCAGCTAGCCATCTATGGTAGGCGGTCGAAGGGTGAGCGATTGACTGCGGGGTAAATCAATAACACCGGAACGCTCTTCGGAACGGTTCCGGACGACGAAGACGACATGAACGAAGCCTCCATGCGTCTCAGGAATTCAGCATGGTCTTTTGAGACACAACGGCCTTCGAACAGGGCCTGAGAGGTAGCCAGACTCGCGCCAAGGCAGTATGCAGGTATCAACGCAGCAGCGAGCGAAAGTACTACCACATCGTCAGCATCGAGAACATATGTCACACGACCCCCAAACGGAACCCACCCGCAATCTATCCAGGCCATTCTCTGACTCTGACTGATGCTGACCTGGCGAAAAAAGAAGTTCCGCCATGTCTTTCTTCCGCTCTTGAATATCGACGACACGCTGCGACACGTCAGCCCAAGCACGCGAAAGACAAGAGCTACGTACCTCCTCAAAGGTGCCTTCCATGACGTATCGGACAGTGGTCACTTCTTTCGTTTGTCCCATTCGATGGATCCGCGCAAGTGCTTGCTCTTCAACTGTAGGGTTCCATTGCGGCTCCATGATGTATGCTCGACATGCGGCTGTGATATCGAGGCTGTCGGCTTTTAGCATGGTCTCGTGAGCATAAAAATTGACGCAGTGCTTACCCAACTGATGCGCACGAGATAGTCATGAGAATGACTGAAACACTTGGGTCCTCTCGAAACCTTTTCAAGGCGAGCGATCGGTTCTGAGACGAAGTGCCACCATCGTAGCGCGTGTGAATTATCGCGGCTTCGGGAAGACCTTTTTCGATGAGATCCAGGGTTGTCGTCCAATAAGAGAATACGACACTACGTGAAAGTCAGAGGAGGTTGCAACAGCTAAAGCAGCGTGCCGAACAAAACGCTCTTGAACAGTGCTCGAATACTCGCAGTTTCCACGCTTTAGAACTGCCTTGATACCAGTGGACTGTTATGTATGTGCATCTGAATGGACACGGTGTGGAGTGTGGAGATGCGTGAACAAAACGGAGCCTTCGCTGAGACTTACCTTTTGTGACCTTCCGGAAGGTTTTGCAGATCTTGTAGCAGAGCTCGCACCTTAGTCGGGAGGGGCTCCTCTTCTAACGCACTGCTGTTTGCCGACGGCGACGATGAGTTCGATTGAGACCCTCCAGACTTGGCTGCGACCGATGCTTTCGCACAAGTCGGGTTGTGCCCGCAGGATAGATGAGCATTTTGCCCAACGCAAGATGCACAAAATACGCGTAAGCAGGAGTGCATTTGAGGGCTGCAGAAATAGTTGGTCAAGTCGGAACCAAGACCAAGTGCATCTTCAGCAGTGTCCATGTCGAAGCCGCACCTAAAGCACAGCAAAGAGCCTGCAGCAGTCAATGTCTCGAAAGCCTTTAGTGCTGCTCGGGAATTCCAGCCGCGGGTATGTGACGCTTGAGCCTTTCGCAAAGACCGATGTGTACCTTGGTCGCAGATCAGTCGAAGCTCGTTGATCTGTTGTAGCACACTGAGATATGTAGACTGTGGCGTGTTCCGGTGATTCAGTGCGGCGTCGATGTTGTCTATAACGTTACGCTCCACTGTTTGGTAATGCGCTCGCTCTTCGTCTCTGAATTGCAATGCGATTCTCAAATCGTTCCTTTTGGGTAGCTGCAGAATACCGGTTGCTCGACGAAGTAATACGTAATGGAGGAGCCGTTTCAGGCGAGCGATGGCCAGGCGGTCTGACCCCATTTTCCAGATCTGGATGATGTCGGATTCGAAGGTCTTCGGGTCGTCGTAAGGATACACGCGGAGAAACTGACATATAGTTGCTAAATCGCTCAGTCGATTTTGAAAGGGAGTGCCGGTGACAGCCCAGCGAGCCTCGGCTGCAAGCGCAAATATGGCTTGCGATGTGTTTGTAGCACGATTGCTTATAAGGTGCGCTGCACGAGTCAGTCGATTACTAGTACAACAAGAAATACATGCTTACCTTCATCCAAGATGATACGTCGCCAATGAGCAGAGAACAACACGGATTTTTCCGATGCTGAAGTTCTCCGCCATTCAGCCTCGACAGTCTGGTATGTGGTAATGACCACATCGTAGTCGTGAAGCTGTTCGATACTCGAGAAGCGCCTAGATGCATGGTGCCTTTGTATTCTGAAAGCGGAGGTAGGGCGAATATGTCTAATTGTGTTATCAGCATAGGCTTCTAACAATAATTAACGAGCTTACTTCTGAAACTGCTCCTCCCAAGTTTGCATAACTATGTGATATTAGCGTGGGACCGAAGTTCAAGTAATGATGACTTACGCGAGAGGGGCACAACCAGCAATGTGGCCATGACACTATCAGATGTGTCGTAAGTCGGCCGGATGCGCGCAGCACCAAAGTTTGCGTGGCTCTCCATGTCTCGTGCAATGAGTGCAATCATACTGCAGGACTTTCCCAACCCCATTGAGTCTGCAAGAAGTCCTCCGTGAAATTGAGGTGGTCTAGAAACCTGCCGTGTTCCAGTGATATTGTTGACGTATCTGTAAATAGTTAATCACCCAACAAAGACAGAACCTATATAATCAGCGACTCACGTCGTTCCAGTTGAGGATGTTTGTTCGCTCCAAAGATCTTGGCCAACGCCATTTAAAGTCCAACCTAGCTCCCTTCGGGACATGAAGTGGAGAGCTTGCCGCTGATGTCTGCGAACTCAGTCAAGCTTTTCACGACGATGGTATGGATACATACGGTAGGAGCGAAGTTCTCAATAGTGACGGTGTATCATATTCCGCCAAATACTCCGAAGAAAGCATTGTGTCTAGAATACTGTGACTAGATATGGTCGTGACGTTCATATGCATTTGTGTAGGGCAAAGGTCGAATGTCATGCGCGTTGGATCCGAAGCAAAAGCAAGCCGATGTGGGTTGCGATAGGGAACGTTCCGATCGCAGCCGATCGGATCCTGGAGGTATAATTCACACTCCTGAAAGAAACTGCCGACACTTTCATGGGCGTCCATTGGACCGTATATGATGATGGAAGCAGAAACAACGCATGGCCCTGTACATAGCATACCCTTGCGAGCCTTTTGGGAGTTAAAACTCTTCGACGATAGAACGACTTGTAACTTGAGTGTACATTCATCGTGAAGAGCTCGTACGATTTGAGCACCGTGTTCGTCGAACCTTCCCAGGAAGTGAGTTTCTCCGTGAAATAGTTCGCCGCTTGCAGAGACTGAAATCGCAAAGTCGTCGACATGGGGGGCCGGTTGGAAATCGCACTCAACGACCATTGAAGGGATCTACGCTAAGGTTAGTGTGCTTGTAGAAGGCCAAGAGCATAGTAACCTTCCATTCCAAAACAAACGAGCGATGTAGACGAAAGCTGTTCTTCTCGCTGTGGTGGGAGCGATCCAGGGACGATCGACTGTTCCGGTCCTAGTACCACAGTTCTGCGTTGCGTCGTGAGCAGCGACCCGGTATGCAATTCCACGGATGGGGCATCTCCAATGGAGCTTAGGTAAGGACTGGGTTTCAAATTCGTCGGAACATGATAGACAGCGCTATCTGGCCATGCAGGCAAATGATTTGGGAATGTGTTTCTTGTGTTCAATCCTGTGGAGGAGACACCAGATGAGCGAAAATTGACCTGGGTGTCCATTGTCACTCCGTACTGGCTATAGACGACTTCGTCCCAAATTCTGGTCGTCCTACCAGGATCTTGATGGATGCGAGGACGTTTCGCGCGAGGTTGCCCGCTGACATCTCGAGGGTCGGCGCGCCCGTCAGGCTGGAAAAAGTACGGTAGTGCCATTGCTCGTTGTCGGATGGCAGGACGCGAAGTCTACCTATGTTGGCGCATGTGCATGTTGGAGTAGCTGACGATCATAGCCTGTCCTTCCATGCTTGGTTGTGGAAGCTGTGAGGAAAGAGTGTCGCTCACGACAGTCGAGTGGTCGAGATTTTGATCGTGCAGGGAGGCTGAGACCGCAGCCGTGAGTGGCGTGCAGTCAGGCATTAGCCAACGAGACAGCCGTGTAAGCTGCTTCGCCACGTCGCACCCGCCTTCATCATCTGCAGGGTCTGTTTGTGACGACACTCACTCATTCCACCTTTTCATGAATGTATCGAACACGCTTCGTACTGTCCGCACGTTGCGTCGTTTGTATTGAGAGTCATGGCAAACCGAGCGACAGCAGCGACGCAGAGCCCGGGCCGCCCCAACCCCACTTTTGCGTCCTCGACCACAACCTTAACACCACTCTCCTCGCAAGCGCGCAATACGTTCAAGACCAGCTTCGAGCGATTTGAGCGGACCGTGAAGGGCTATTCCAGCACTGACCACCGCGACTTCTCGTCGACTACCCTCGAAGATGTCCGCCAAGCTGCGCGACAAGTTGAGCAGGAGCTCGCTGCCCGGCAATGCTTGCGCAACATGAAGCGTCTCGAACCCTTTCTTAACGGCTTGGAGGCGTATTCCAAGGTTGTGGAGGTTCTATGCAATGGTACGCCGTACGTTCCATGGATTTGGGTAGGTGCTCGAGAAGTTCGCTCAAGTACACGCTGACACAGAGTCAAAGGCACCCGTGAAGTTGATGCTTAAGGTGTGTACTGCAACGGCACTCCTCGCGCATGGTACCGTTCTTACTCGAAGCTAACATTCTCCTACAGCTAGCGACAGATTATCTCGGTGCGTTCGAAAAGCTCATTGCGGCCTATGGTCGGATCGCTGAAAATCTGCCTCGCTTCGATCGTCTAAGCAATGCCTACAAAAATAATCCAGATTTTCAACAGGTGCTCGCAGTCGTCTACAGTGACATCCTGGAATTTCACAGGAAGGCGTATAAATTTTTCCGAAAAAACGGTAGCTCCTGACTGCTTCCTGCAGACCGAGCATAGCTAACAATTTTAGGATGGAAGTGCTTCTTCAAATCGACCTGGGGACGATTCGACGCTCGCTTCAACTGCATCCTAGAGAGTCTATCGAGGCATTCCGATCTCGTTGATCGCGAAGCCAATGCATTTGCAATTGCTCAGACTATCAAGTGGCGGGAAGAAGCTGTGCAGAATGCTGCGATGAGAACGAAAGAAAGGTCGGCGATGCAGTACGCTGCCACCCTTGCTTGGCTCCATCTCGACAGCACAGTACATGGCGGGCAACACGAACAAGAGGATATTCTCGATAAGCTCACGAACGACTGTTGTCCGGGGACGACTGAGTGGATCTTGAAGCACCAGAGAATGAAGGCGTGGCTTAAAGATGGGCGCAGCTCCCCCATTTTATGGTTGAAGGGCAAGCCAGGATGTGGTAGGTGGAGTCAGGGCCGTGAAGATTTTTTTTAACCTTTACTCAGGGAAAAGTACTCTATGCGCAAAAATCGTCCAATTCCTCCAGGCGGACAAACGATCAACGCTACTCTACTGCTTTTTCAATTACAGAATGAGTGGCGCACCACACCATCCATCGGGTCAGATTCTCGCTACGTTGATTTCCCAAATCCTTCGCCAGAATCGGAATTTGTCCGCGTATATCTACGAAGATTTCGTTGTGGAAGGCCGCTCTCCGTCAGTGCAGACATTAAAGGACATCCTCAGCAATCTCTTGCCTCAAATAAAGTCACCGCGCATTGTTGTCGACGGTATCGACGAATGCATTCATTACGACGCTTCTGGCAGCCCCAAAGATCTCGGTATTATCCGAAATGTGCTCCATGACGTTTTGCAGCTTGAAGCGATGTCCAATTCCACTTTTGGGGTTAAGCTTCTTGTTTCCAGTCGGGACATTCTCCAAATCTTTGACAAACTCTCGAGAAAGCCGACGGTCGCGCTTGAACATGAGACTGATCAGATTCGATCCGCCATCCGTACATTCACGCATTATCGTCTATCGGATGTCCGCACAAGATTCGACAGCTTCTCAGACGTTGACGGCGTCCTAAATTCTTTGGAGAATAAGATTGTACTGAAGTCTCAAGGTCAGTTCTCCATAGTTTTAAGCAACAATAACGCGTTTTGCCCTTAGTGTTCGCTTGGGTATTTTCAGTATAGCAGTACTAACCATGCGCAGAGATGTTTCTATGGGCTCGTCTAGTGTTGCTACAAATTGAAGAAGATGCTTTCGCTCTAAATGACCTGGAGGCTGCTATTGTGGACATGCCAACTACACTAAATGACTTGTAAGTCGTACCCGCTGCCTGGAATTCTTCGTCCTCATCTGACTATTCGACAAAAGCTATGCACGCATTCTTTCCCGGACTCGTCCACTAAATCCTTCCTCTCGCGAACGAGTAAACACCATTTTGAAATGGATGATATGCTCCAGGCGCCCCCTGAGAGCAGTCGAACTTCAAGATGCCATTGCATTTTCTGGTAGTTCTACTCGATTTGACGAAAAGTCGAAACTTCGCGCAACAGTCATTGACCTCTGCAAACCGTTGATCCAAGTGCTCAAAGACAACACTGTGGTTTTTGTACACTTCACGGTGCAAGAGTAAGCACAACTATCACACTCTGAGCGATTGTTGACACACATCCAGATTTATTGTAAACAGTCGCTTCATCTCGCTTCTCGACGCCGAACGATGCGTGACGAACTGTTGTCTGAATTACATGGATTTTGGCTTCAGTCTTCTAGACCCCTTGGTGAATGATGAACAACGTACAATCAACGTTGGAATGTGCCTGTACTCGTTACAGTCGTACACCCATGAGCACTGGCTGGACCATCTATTAGCCAGCATACCTGAAGCCAGCACCTCTGACGCTTTAGACCATCACCTCCTAACTCAGCTCAATCGACTACTACTTTCTATGAAGGGGTTTCGAATGCAGCCCGAGAACGCGTCAAATGATTTTGAGCCAGTCGAGCAGGAGTCGATCCTCAAGCTTGAACCGCGCCTGACTAGCTTCAAGAAATACGGCCCAATACTCGAGCTTCTCCAAAGAATGGTCCAGGATCGCCAGCTCATAAGACTGCAATTCGGAGATACAATAGCATCTGGTGAGCGCTCGACGTATTACCGTGAGGAGAAAAGAGCTGACGCCTTGATAGGAACCCGAGTACCCGGTGTAGCTTCATCCCCATTGAGCGCTGTCAATGACGAATACCAGAAGAGGGTCATGCTTCTGCTATCCTCTTATACTATTTCGGGTCTTGACGCTATTCAGCTCTCTACATTCAAAGCCCTGTTCTCACCGTATGCATTTACCTGTCGATTTCCCGACTGCGCGAGTGACGTGATAGGCTTCTCGACCGAGGAGATTCGAGCGGAACACGAACAGACACATGCGCCACCACTGTTGTGCACACATTCTGGATGCACTTACTCGTTACCATTCAGATCTTTGAACGGCCTCAAGAGACATATTCGCGAGTACCACACCAAAACAACTGCGAGGATTCCAACAAGTGTAAGGTCCGCTTCTCGCTTGGCCAAACCTCACAACGCCTCTCGGGTCGCGCCTCAGCGACGATCTGTGTCTTCGAAGGATGCCGCGCTTCAAAGCAAGTCATCCATGATAGCACCGCTCATGGAATGGGACTTTGCCTGGACTTCACCGGGTCAACAACGCCAAAACTGTAGGTATCTTGGGCTGTGTTGACGAACATCTGCTCACTATGCACAGCTTATTCAAGCGTCTCGTCCACACGTGCGGAGCTCGGTCTTCAGCCGATCGAGTTTTTGCCGGCAATACTACGTGAACCGGCCCCTAATGATGCCAATGGCGAATCAAATTTCTCCCCTGTTACCCCCACGGACTACGACCTCCTGGGTTATCCACCGTCGTACTACGCGAAGCAGCGGGCGTCGACGCCTGATTACTCGCAGTCGCAAACGAATCAGGATATAATCCCATCGAACGCGTCGTCAAGGTGGGAATCCCATGCGATGAGAGCTCGGTATTCAATGGCCGATAAACTCGATGTTGATGAAATCGATGCTGTTGAATATGATTTTGATGCTTGGATGGATTTACCCATCAGCCCTCGGACCAAAAAAGGGAATATTGTACCTGGATCAGCGCTGACCATGCAATTTGGCCAGTCCAAACCGGCTCCAGAGCCTCGAAAATCGAATCTGCTATCGCTTCTGAACGACACTGAGCCAGAAGAACCGAGACGCAAGAAGCGCATTGAGCAGAACGTATGGCACTTACCTCCAATGAAGCAACTGTTCAAACACGAGCAGAACGTATGGCACTTACCTCCAATGAAGCAACTGTCCAAACACGATCCCTCTTCTATCGACCAATCGCGGAATCACCCGGCAAGACATGTACCGGCACGCCCGGTAGGACATCTCGAGGTTCCTCCTGTGTCTTTGCAGCCTAAGGCTACAAGGTTCGACGACTAGTCACAATTGCTCCTTGTGGCAGTAAGGATGTTATGCACTTTGTTGTAGCTCTGGATTTGATCTAAGATTTCGTACGAGCGAAAGCTCAACGGCTTGTTGATATTATCTACTTATTCAATGCTACACCCCCCGGCAACGCGACAACCTGATCGTTAGCCTCCCTCCCGCAGGCCTTCACCACAGCCCTCCCATTAGCACTCTCAGTAACGCACAACCCCTTCGCCGCAGTCACGAGATTCCCACTTACGCCATAGCTCCACTGCTGGCTCTTCTTCTTCTCGTCACAGCGGTCAAGCGAAACCTTTGTCCCAGAGACGGCGAGACATCGATTTTCGTACGCCAATGGAGAAACAAGCCCTTTCTTGGAGACGGTGAAGATCTGGTTGTCTTCGCCTACACAGGGTTCGAACGTGACAGAGGAGTCGGCGGAGAGGCAGTTCAGCGAGAAGGTATTAAAAATTTGACCGGTGGGGATGGGGTTGAGCTTCTTCTTGCTGGAGATGCGGTAAATGGCCGTTTGATGGGTGTGCAGCGTCACGTGAATCTCTTTGCTTACGCTGCTCGATTTGCCAGTCCAAAGATCCTTCGCGGTGTACTTTGCATCTCCGTCTATGCCGAGGTATTCGATGGGAACGCTCGCCTTTTCCGTCCCGTTGCCCTTGTTCAGGATAGTGAGGAGGCGGTCGCCGTTTGCGAGGTTCTTCGTCAGGATGTCGATAGACTCGGACTGAGAGACCAGTGTCGCTTGTTCACAGAGTGCGTCTTGGTCCACATCAATGATGTCTTTATTCGTGAGGTATTCGATGTCTTCTTTTGTAAGATCTGGGATCCACGCGCTAAGGATGAGAGGCGCGGAGAAAGAGCTCCAGAGCGCGAAGTGCGTTTTCTTCTCGTCCATGGATAGATCAGGCCAGTCAACGATCAGGAAATCAGGGTCGTTGTAAAAGCCGCAGGATTGATAGCGTGAGAGTCTGACTTCCATGATATAGTTGTTCATCATAGACTCCCAGTGGCCACCAGGTTCGAAATGATTTCCAGGGTTGTTGCCGTAGACTTTGATGTCGTCAGAATGTCGGGCGAGCTCGCCGTTCTTGCGGACGTATTCCATGGTGCGGTACCAATCCGTGTTGTTCAGGTCGAGATGAAAGTTCGGGCTGAAGTATGCAGGCGCCGATTGGGAGAAGATGAAAGGTTTCTTCAGCTTCGTCGTGAGAACTTCGTGCCAAAGCTTGTACCGATACTCAAACTCTTCATAGTACGAGCGTCCCTTCTGCAAGTCCAAATGACACCCATCTACTTTCAGATAATCCACACCCCAGCTCTCAAAAGTCTTTGCATCCAGCTCTTCGTGATCCTGCGAGCCAGGATACCATCCGCACGACATGTTGCCCGAATTGGTATAGATACCAAACTGGAAACCTTTCTTGTGCAGATAATCACCCAACCAAGGCATGCCCTTAGGGAAGATGGTGCTGTTCCACCAAAGCTCGCCTGTGTCGTTGCGTTCCTTAAGAGACCAGCAATCGTCGAGATTGATGTGATTGTATCCGGCCGCGAGGAGCCCGGTTTTAGCCATTGCATCGGCGGTCTCGACGAAGAGGGTTTCGTTGATCTCGCACATGAAGCGGGCCCAGTTGTTAAAGCCCATTGGGGGTCGGGGCGAAATTTGTGGGGATTGTATGGACGCAGAAGCCGTTGCGGCCATAGCTGCGAAAAGGAAAGAAGTCAGAGGCGCCATCGTTCCTAACATGTTCGAGACGAAAGATTGGTCTGCTAGGGAAACACTGGAGTCGCTGGACGAGTTGAAGGTAGCCATTGAGAGCACTTATACCCGTGAGTACACGCGCGTGCGTCACCCACATTGATTGTGATTGCCTGGACGCTCTATCGCCGCCGAGCATGTACAGAGTAGGTAGGGCCCGTACCCCGCCATGACCGCTGTAGATCCATTTAGCCGACGCGATTGTAGAAGGAAAGCGGTGCTACCGTTTCTCAATTCGTAGCAAGCGTAAGTTTTTCGTTGTAACCTCGCTTCGTCTAATGCATGCTGGCTGTGACCGTAATTTGAGTTCCCCGGTAACGACCCTAGTCCGTCGGAAGCATATAATACCTGCAGGGCTTGGATTGTTCTGCTGAATAGAGGCACGTAGTCGGGCGTTGTTTATGGTTCGCGATCTTGATTGAAGTGCATGCCGAGACCGTATACAATGACGAAGAGAATGTTCTGCCGAGCCTCTTACAGTAGGAGTATGATGTTGCGACGGTTGATGTTGGTCGTAATGGCTTTGGCGAATGTGACATGGATTCGAGGACTCTAGCCCACCGATGTAACGACGTCGCTACGTGGCCTTGCGGTTATTGATGGGGATCCGATCTCCAATTTCTCGAGAATTGATCGAGCATGCCATCAGGTCCTCACCTTCGCGTTGTGTACGTCATGTACGACTGTAAGGGATCGTTCACATGGAGGTGTAGCCTTCGCAGGTGCGTTATGAAGCCATTGTGATTTCGTTTTACCCTTAGAGGCTATGACAATGAAGATCCGAGATTTCGTATCGAAAGGAACGTCGGGTAGATTGTTAACATGGAGAAGTTTGAAATGCCGTGTAGGAACCAGCTTAGTCACCAGTGCCCTGGCTTGCGCGAGAAGTGGGGCGCATGTACCTGACAGTAACTCCGACCTATTGATCAATTTGTGCCAGCATAAGAAGCACGATAAATCATACCGTATTTCCATGTCCTTCGCCTCCTCTTAGCATTGTAGTGATAGATTCTGATACGTGCAATTCCATTTTCTACCTTGTATCTTGTGCTTGCTCATGACCAGCAGGAGCGCAAGAAGGGCGCAAAAGAGCAAGTCGAAATATGTACAATCGAAGAATCAGCAGCGCCAAGCCGGACCTAGTAACCACAGAAGACAGGGGACAACACCCACCCTTCATATCGCGGAGCCATACGCCTGTTAAGAAAACGCCGAAAGATCTTAATCCATACCATCCAATCCCGATCGGACTGGACCAAAGACCCTCTGAATACAAAGCAGCTACTCATAACACGTTTTCCCGCCTAAGCATCCGTAGGCAGGGGTACACCCGCAGTAACCGTAACCTTCACCACTTCAGTAACATACTTCGTACTAACCTGCCCATTAGGCAGCGTAGTAACGACCATCTGAGCAGGCGCCTCAGGCTCCGGCGTCACCGTTCCAGCCGGCGTACTAGTCAACGTAGCGCTCTCACTCTCCGACACAGGGAGAGTGACTGGGCTCAGACTCGATGTTGGAGACGCACCCAGCGCGAGGCTAGCACTAGCACTCGCCTCAATCTCCGAATCCGTATTGTTCCAGCTCCATTCCCCGCTGGTGATGTTGAAACCACCAGTTGTCTCGTTGAAGCCAGGACCTGTTGTAGTAGTGTTGGACGGGCTGCCTTCATCGTACGTAGGCGGATTGCCGTGGATGTCGGGCTGGTATTGGAAGTCGCCTGTCCATTCGGGAACCTGGGTTTCGTTGTGTGGAAGGTGTACCGGGACGCTGAATACGGTGACGTTGAGACCTTTTGGTGGGTTGTTCCGCGGGATCTCGGTGAAGTCAAGGGCTTGGATGCGCCAGTAGAAGTTCGTCTTGAGCCATTCCGCGACATCGTCTTTGTCGAGACTGGGGAGCTCGCCTGCCGCATATTTCTCGGCGAGCTTGGCGGTAAGACCAATGTTCGCTGTGACGATGACGTCGGAGTCCATGCGTGGGGAGGAGAGCGAGGCAATTTGACCGACGTAGTTTGGATCCGTTGCCCATTTAGTAGGGTCGGCGTTGGGCTCGCCGAGGAAGGCACGGACGGAGTAGGAAATTTGAATATCTGAAGGCATGTTGACTTCAGCGAGCCAGTCGGTCGCGTCAGCGCTCTGGTTGTTCAAGCCGAGCGCGGAGACGGTGTTGTTGTTGTTCAAGCCTTGCGTCTGCGGCTTATAGAGGCCATTGATGGTAATGGTAAGAGTGTCGTTAGAGGGATTGGACATCAGTTCCGGATAGGTGTAGCCGAAGGACGTCCAATTGCGGGAAGTGGTTGATGTCCACATGTCGCCTTTGGCATTCATATGAAAGGGCGTAAGGGGAGAGGCCGGGCCTTGGGTACTGTTCACGGCAATAGTGAACGTCTTCTTCGGCTGTGTGGCATCTTCAACCCAAGTGTCCGGATAGCGGTGCTGGTATAGAGCGATGATGCGATCCATCTGAGCGTGATGGAACCAGAAGACTGGATCGAAAGCAGAGACCTCCGGAATGCCCATGTTGCCGAGTCCAAAGACGTTGTGGAAACCGTCATGCAAAGTTTCGATATTGCCAATGGTACCACCATTTGCCTTCGTGCTCCACTGGTTGTATGGCTGGAAGGCAGTAAGCAGCTTGTAAAGAGTGTCACGGTTGTTAGCCTGCTGATTCGTAATGCGAGCGTTCGCGACGTCGTTACGGCTGGTTGCATTTTCAGCAAAGCCGTCTTCAGGAAGTCGAATGGTTGTATTCCAGTTCTTGAATTGGAACTCTTCCTATCAGGTATCAGCTTTATCCCGCAGAAGCAAGAGGACTGGTGTGGGACCTACTAAGATAGAGAAGTCGTCGTACTTGAGCGGGTGAAAATTGTACTGATACAGAGGGTTCGGGAGCTCAGATTTGCTACCATCTGGGCGTGTGACGGTAACAGAGGTCGTTCGGAGACAGGCCGGCATAGCTCCTTGGTCATCTTTCGGATCCAAAGCCCAATCCCAGTACGGCAAACGAATCTTATGAGCAATCTTCAGCGCGTTATCGCGAGCTTCGCCCTTAGGATACTCGTTCGCAACGTCGACAGCACGATCGTGGAGTATCTGCTCAAACAATGCAAGATACGGCCTGTGCCAAGTCCCGAACAGATTGCTCAAGTGAGGACAGTACCCAGCCACGCCAGTGCCCTCTACGTTATCCCACGGTCCGAATGGAGCTCCATGAATTCCTAGGCTGATTAGAACGAGGATTCTCAACGAAAAAGTGAGGCCTACCCGCGACCTTGAAGTACGACACTTTATCGCTCTGATCCATAGCCTGAAACTTTGCAAAAGCCTGCAAGAAGATATTCCATGACTCTGTGTCACTTTCGAGCTCTCGAAGCTCCAATCGAGGCTGCACTCCCGTTCCTTGAACGCCGACAACGGAGAAGAAGCTAGACTCGTCCGTCTTTCCGACAACAGCGCAACTCGGTCCATCGCTGAGAGGAGCAGCTTGTGAGGTGGCGAGAAAAGACAGGCAGACGCCAAGGGTAGCGAATGTGGTGAAGACGGATTTCATCGTGACCAGACGGTAAAGAATGTACGGGATCGATCAAGATCCCTGTGGAAAAGAACGTCCGAGTACTGGAGAAACGAAAAAATGAGTGCCGCGAGCAAGGAAAGAATGGAAGGGCGAGCCTGACCCGTGACTACATTGTCTTGGGACCTGGCGGGCCTTTAAGAAACGCGCGGAAGGATGCGAAATGAGGTGAGTGAGCAATGCGGCACTGCCATTCGATTGACATTATGCGGCGGGCCGTCCCAATGGGAAGATGACGCCAGATAGTTGGGAGTAGTCAAGTCGTCGGTAAGGCACCCGGACTAGGAACATGTTTCGTTTACTTCAAACAGCTTGGTTTCTAGACACCCTCCAGCCAACCACGATTGGTGTTTCGGGGATTGTTCTTATGCCCCTCCTTACCAGAAACCAGGTCAGGAGTCCTACAAATACCATGCGACAAATGTCTTATAGATGTTACTTTAATCAGGCTAGTGTCTGCATACGCCGTATTGCTATGTTGATGGAGCCAGATATCGTTTCCTTGTCATTTGTTGGCCTTCTCGTTCTACACATATTCTTATGATCACCAAGTGGCAACACACTCCGAGTGTCCCTTGAACAAGCAAAGCAGCTTTGTTGGAGGCGGCTGTGCATGGTTTTGCATGAGCTCGCGTCTCATGGTGGGTGACGTTGTAGGAGTTGAGATGGAAGGGTGATGACACGGACCACCGGCGGGCTGGTGCGACATCGAGGATTCCCTCAATGCATCAAGCAGATTGCAAGGGACTGAAATCTCCGACAACGAGAAAGAACAAGTCCGTTTAGAACATGGCGAGGCCGCACAATTGGTGTCCTCTATCGATTGGCATAAAGTGGTGATCGACAGTCACGAGTGCCTGTGGGGCATGAAACGAAACAGGCATCAGCCTCAGGCCTCGTGCTCATGCTGATGAGAGTCTTGAAATGAGAGGTGTTATGCAGACAGCGCTGCACCTGGGTAGGATATCGCTCGTATTTGGTCTAAGTGTAAAAGTCAGCGAGCGCTTTGCTGGTGTCAACATGCTACATACGCTTCGAGAATTCAATGCCACATTTTCCAATCGCACATTCTCATATGAGCTTATCTTCTGATCTCTTACGCGTACATCAAGCAGGTTCCATTGTGTCCGGCGGCAAGGTGTCATCAGGAGCTTCGGAACTTCGGAGTGAGCGCTTGGTAGACTTGCTTGATGTTTCCATGGCGCCTTTTCGCTTTCTCGACCCAGCTATATCTGACGCAACATGCGCGCTTGCCCACCGCTTCACCTTCATGAAAGCCGCAGCGACTGCTGTAGGAAGTGCACTCAGCTGACGACTAGATATCCCACCGCTGCCCTTGAGGATCTCGACTGTTGTTCGGACTCGTGTGATGGAGGGATTGAGTGATTGTCCATAAACGTTGTCGCGGAATGCGTTCAGCGCTATATTGCGTAGTAGGAGGATATCTCCTGCCCTGACACGATCCAATGTTTGTATGGGGATGTTTTGTGATTCTCCTCTACCAGATGGGCGGTTCCAGAACGATATCCTGAAGCCCGATTTCGAGTCGTCCGCAACGTCGATCTCCCGCAAACTCATCCTATAACCTCCCTTCTTTACGAAGACTTCTCGGTCGGTAGGAGGCGCAGTCAGCACACATAAGATATTGGGGGTGGGGGTTTGCGGGTATATGGCGCGCAAATGGTCCGGACTTGGAAGCGAGCCCAGCGGCGTGAGCACGAAGGTGGAAGGGATATGCAGGATATGACCTTGGCTCGCCTCGTGCTGGTGGCTGTTCATATCCAAGTCTGTGGTCTCGAAAGAGGTGTCCATGAACGAGGAAGAAGAAAAGGTTTGGTCCGCGGCATCATCGCCGGCAATCTGCGACGATAGAAGGGTGTCATGAAAAATGAGCGATTGTTGTACAAAATCGCTTGGTTCAACGGTGTCATCGAGCAGCGTTACCGTTTGCTCGAGGATAGTTGTGTCGTCTGGCGGTGATTCGGACAATTCTTCTATCTCCGGAACAGAGAAAGACGCATCTGGATTGCTTCCCTGGAATGCGCCCGCTGGAAGGTACGGCTGTGACCACCCAGTACGAAGACGCGTGTCTGTGGGTGCGAGACGTCGCCATTTCAAATCTGGTGCTGTACTTTTCTCGTGGGCGGCCTGATGTGGCTCTTCGTGCAGAGCGCGCGCAAGGGTTTCTGAGTCAAGCAGGGCTTCCGCTGTGAAGTCGAGGTCCTCGCATAACGGAGCCCCGTTGAGCGTTTTGAGCCTCATTGGTCCATGTGTCGAGGTGTTGACGCGTCCTGCGACGTCGAAGCGAGCTTGTACGAGATCAACCGGGCTGCTGCCTAATACACGTACGCAACGAAGCAAAATATGGCGCAAAGGCAGCGACTATCACTGCAGTCGACGAAAGGGGCCAATGGGGAGCAATTGAGCGGTGGAGCAAAGGGTGAGGATGTCGGAGAAAGTGCGTCGGAGAAGAGAAAAGACCGAGCACCGATATCCTCAAGAATCCCACCCTCAGGCCATGTGCTCACGAAAAGGCATATAAGATTATCCAGCGGCCCCACTAACGCGCAGATAGAAGCATACCGAATCTCCGTTCAAACGTTTATCCCAAAAATCGCCCACCAACTCCGCAACGTACCCGCTCCCAAGTGCCGTGCTCGGAAGGAGGGTCACGGCGGACATATCCGCGCCTTAATTCCGCACTTATCTCAGCGATCTAATCAGATTACAAAAAGTTCCCTGTCCCGCCTCGAAAATGTCCCCCTCTAAATCCACCTCTTCCCCCAACCCCGCCCCGCACAAACCCTTCAACGCCTATAGAATGACCGCCACCATAAAAAACCTCTATTACAAGCTCACGCCCACAACTTCGTCCCTTTCGGTCCCCACATTGAAGAGCTCCGGCGAATTCACGAAAGCGCATACGACCGAGGAACTATTTACTAGCACGAATGCGGAGGTAGATGGCGAGGACTGTCTAAGAGACTGTGATGGCTGCAGTGTCAAGTATCCCTCAAAGTTTTCGATCGATGAGACGGAAGAGTTGTATGGGCATGTGAAGGGGTGGAGTACGCATTTGATTGTGGGGACTGGCAAGACGGACTGGGTGAGAGATGTTGCGGACGAGAAGGGGAGTATTATGGAGGCAGTGGATAAGGGGAACGTGAAGCCTAGTAACGGGGTATGTCATGCTACTTCGACGGTTGTGCGAGTGTGCAGAAGTACTAACGGAAACGTAGAAACTCATGCTCTCCGCCTCGAACCTCCCCGTACCAGACCACTCCGACCACAGCACCACCGTCCTCCTCCTCCCCGCGTTCCAATTTATAGACAACGTCACGCCTGCGAACACACCAGATCTAATACGCAATTTCGTCGACAAGGGCCCGACCAATACATCGCCGCTGGGCCACACCTCCCCATCCACCTCCACATCCGATCCAACCTCCACACAACAGACCGAGCCCACGCCCACCTCCACCACACCCACAATACCGCCCACACCCTCTACCCCATCCCTAATAGCCCGGCCCTGCCCCCACAAATACCTCATCCTCCTCTGCTCCCAAAGAACCCGCGACGCCCGCTGCGGCCAATCCGCGCCTCTCCTCCGCAAAGAATTCGAGCGCCACCTCCGCCCACTAGGTCTCTACCGCGATCTCCACGACGAACGCCCCGGCGGCGTCGGCATATACTTCATAAGCCATGTGGGCGGACACAAGTTCAGCGCCAACGTGATGATATACCGGAAAGCGTCGGCGGTGGAACGGCCAAAAGAACTCAACGGCCACACAAATGGCATCGACGAGGCCCTGGAAAAGCTAAAGGTGGAGGATGCAAAGGGGGGGAAAGTGGTGCTAGATGTGAATAAGGAGCAGCAAGAGGACGGGAGTGGGGAGGCGGCGCAGTGCATTTGGCTTGCTAGGATTAGGCCCGAGGACTGTGAGAATGTTATTAGATATACTGTGCTTCAGGGCAAGGTTGTGAAGCCTGACAGTCAATTAAGAGGTGGGTTTGATCGGTGTAAACAGGTGGCTAGTTGGTGATGGATTTATGGTAGTTGACGCGGCATAGCTAAGCATATGATTAGCGCATAGATTCGAGTACATAGACGATAGAGCATTCCGAGCCACGCATACTGGCATGTTTGACTATAGTCCAAATATGAGGCATGAGAGCGAGTTTCGCTACACCGGGAGTATGGCGGTTCTTCAACACGGTTGTGTTGATATTCATTGAAGTGCGCGAAGTCAAACTTTGCAAAGTTCCTCCAGAGGTCGTTAGTGCGTCTTGTCTAAGACTCGAGCAGGACCTGTCTTGCGATTGCGAAGTACACTGTACCGCCGAGCTGAGAGATACGAGAGCATGTTGTCACAGTGTGAGCAAGAAGAAGATGGATGATCCACAAGGATTAGATCATGATAGAATGGCGAGCTACGTGTGCAAGGACCCCCCAGACACAAGCCATGCCATCGCCTTAATCCATGATCCCGAATAAACCCTTCACGTCACGTAATTGATTCCAATTGTCGCCACCGAGGCACATCGCCATGTTGACTCGGTTGGGACAGCCTAGGTTGACCACTGTCCTAGTTGAGAACATTGACTGAATTTCTGGCGCTGGAAAAGGTGAACAAACAACGTTACTGCATAATAGACGCACATACCATGAACGTAGCGAAGTGCTCAGCAGGTCTTGACCCAGCACACGCCTCCACCGCAGGCAATACCCTGAGACCCGCAAGTACCCGCAGACTCGATAGTCCGATCGAGGACAAGATCGAAGTCATAGACGGCCTCAGCGGCCTCAGAGTCGGAAGTAGGGATCTTGCTCGGGTCGTCGAAAACGGAGCCTAGCTCATCGTTCGTAGCATCTTCGCAAACGATCTGAAAGCAAGCCTTGGAAGAGCAGAAGTTGCAGAGCGGCTTGGCCTCAGCGTCTGCATCCAGAGCCGCAGCAGCGTCGACATGGCCGCAAAGGGGGGAAATGCGCTTGCAGCATCCGGGCTTCCAGTTGTCGCAGAGCGTGCACTTCTTACAGCGCGGACAGTCTCTGGAGGTCTTGCAGCCGGCGTCGGCGGTGGTCGTCGCGAGCACGACGCCGGGGAAGGCGCCGGAGAAGGAGTCGGCGATGAGGGAGTTGAGGGCGGCGTTGGCGGTTAGATCGCGGGCGCTGACACCCGGAGTCGTGGATGCCGTGGCCGCGAAGACCAGTGCAGTGGTGAGGATGAAGAGCATCGTGGCGGTGGGCCTAATGGTTGTGGTACTAAATTAGCAAGGCTCATCTGGAGAAGTCTCAGGACGCGGCGTCTCGAATTGGTAGCCGCGCTCTCTCAAGAGTACGACGCAGTTTGTACCAGGTAATTACCTATTGGGGTTGTTATGAATGAGATAGGTTGTTGGTATGAGGTCGAGGTCAGATGAGTGTGTGATGGTGAAGAAGTGGGTCGAGAGCAGAAGGAAGAGTTTTAGGGCTGTAGCAGGTCAGACAGCGAGGTCTTGCTAGACGACTCAAAAGCCTGCGGATCACCAACGGCAAGTCGAACTGAACGTGGCGGTAAGGGTGAGGAGTGATGTGGTTTGTCCGGTAAGAGAAGGCACTCGAGGGTGAAGCCGAGTCAAAGCGACCGGCGCCCCTGCTTCGGTGACACACATTCACCTGACCACTGACACTCACCAAGCGCACCGTCGTCCACTGACGAATTAGTTTGTTCTCAAGCTGGCTTGGAGAGGTCAGCGTCGTTATCCAACCGTGGTACCTGAGCTCTTTGAAATTCATTCAGTTGCCCTGTGACCCATCGACGAGATGCAGCACCTCACCAACCTCGAGGACGCCTACCCAGCTCCCACAGAAAGGCGATCGTTCAAGTCAAGTTCCAACAATCGACATGCATTTTCTCTAAACCTCTTCATGATAATTTCAAAAACGTATAAAGGTATCTTAAGTCGTTACAACCGTCCTGCCTAAGCACCTCTATGCCCATAAGGACATCGTAGCCAAAGCCCACAAACTTCACCCATCTAGCAACTGACCGCAGGTACCCGACAGCAGTCGCCAGACACCGACCTCGCGGCTTGCAGCGATAGTCCATCTCAGTCACGTGCTGGAAACGACATCACTGCAATACAGCCGACGCAATGCATCGATCCCAACGCACCCTCACACAACGACGTCGTCCTCCTCTTTACCCTTCCCCTTACACCCAGGACCCCTCCCCATGGCTGCTCTATCTGCCTCGCTTAGCTCCAGCCCCTCCCCCCTTCCCCCTCCACCCGTATCCGCTTCATCGTCCCCATTATCGCCACTACCATCCTCGTCGTCACTGCTATCATCATCCTCAATCCCCTCGAACATCCGCGCGAAGCGTTCATGCCCCTCTTTGACCTCTCGCTCCTGCGTCTCCTCGTCGCCCTCGACATCCTCTTCCTGCTCGCGTGTGTTTTCTAGCTGAGCTTTGCGCTGCGCGAGACGCATGGCGAATTGGCGGCGTGCCCGGGACGGGGGAATCTGGAGTGGTGGGGGAATAACCGAGGATGTCTGTCATTGAGGATCAGCACGCGGATACGGGACAGGAAGTGACCAAGACGAACAGAGTGGAGCGAGGCGAGACAGGGCGAGAGGGACTATCTAAACGTGGTGAATGAAGCAGGTATAATCAAAGGTCGCCTTTCATCCGTGATCGAAGTCAGAGGGAGACACCAAGGGGAAACAAGAGAGTGAGATCCTCCAAATCTCCAACGACGGCGTATTCCTACAGATACCATACACCCGATTTGGGGAGGCGGATGTATGTACAATTGGATGAAAGGGTTTCAATCCCGTACAACATGCTTCGTGACAACGGCCAATAGAATCGGAAACAGCAACGTCGGCTTTCCGCAAAGGAAGAATGAAGAAAAAACGCACCAACGCGCGGTCACAATGTGTCGGGGTTGTGATTATCGGTAGTCCATCTCAACGTCTTCAAATGAGAGTTCACCCACTTGTTCCGAGTCACTCACTGGTGTCTGCCGTTCGCGATCGCCCTCGCCTTCCTCCATCTCCTCGTCCTCCTCGTCGCTAGAATTGGTGAAGCCGCTTAGTAGTGCACCTCCGCTAAAGGTATAGCCGCCGCCAGAATCGGGGTTCGTCAACTCCATGGTGTCGAGGCCAATACTGCCACTGTTGGCGTTGGCTAGGGAAGAGCCTCCGTCATTTCCAAACCCAGAAGCCGCGTTCACGGCGTTGAGTACAGCTTGCCTCGGACCTACACTCATGTCAGGGCGAACGCCGCCAAGAATGGCATTGTCGCGTTCTCGAGTCTCCGCGAGCGTCTGCTCGACATAGTCTATCCAGGCCGAGTCCATGACCTTCTCGAGAACAGTTCTCGACAACAATTCTGCTGGGTGACGCTCTGTGAATTTAAGTACCTCTTCTGCGATCAAAGTGAGGTGCCCCATATAGCCAAGACGCATATGAGTCTCGGACTGGGCTTTGTCGCTAGCCTGTTGGCCTTCAATTATGCGCTCTGTGATGCGACCAGTCTCGAAGAGATCGATCGCCAGGCTGCGGTTGTAGCCGCGCTCCATCTGCCCATTGAACACTTGTTGCACGACATCGTAGACAACATTGTGAAGAAAATTATTCCATGGAAAGCGGAAGAAGAAGTCCTGGTCAGAACTGTTAGTACATCGCTTAGGTGAGGTGGCGACAGACTTACGAGTATGGTTGGTACGACCTTGTTCTCGACAAATTGCATCTTCAGCAAGTCCCCGACTACGGGCGTTCCGTCAACGTCGACTTCGTATTGCGGACCATACTGGCCCTCCACTCCGCCGAATACTACAGATCGTGAATCGCCGGTCTCGTCGATTGGAGTGACTTCAGACCCTTCGCTTTCTGGTGCGACCGTGGTAAATCGCGAATCATCTGCTTTAGGCGTCTCAGCGGTATCCGTAGTGCGTGGCTTGCCGGAAAACAAAGGGGCCGGCTTGTCTTCTGGATGCGGCGAGAGTGTATCTTTTGCTTCAGGCGTCTCCGTCTCCGTCTTGTTAAGCTGTTGTGTCAATAAGGACGGCACTACAGGCTTATCGTCTTTGGCGGGCTCAGAGGTCTCTTCGCGGTCACCCATAACGGTATCATTGTCAAGACCGAGGTCGCCAACTTTGGCAGAAAGACCTGCGGATGTCGGCGATTCAGCATCATCCTCAGCCTTACTGGGGGTGGTGGCTGCGGGTGAGGCTGCATCCTTTGTTGGCGAGAGAGGTTCGTCCACGAATTCTCCTTCCTCGGACTTCTCCGTCGAAGGGTTCTTTGGCGCAGTCTTTGGCGAGCGTTGGAGAGGCTCGCCGATCTGTTCCTTGGTAGAGCCCGCCTTCGAGCTATCAGATACTACCTCTGACGCCGTCACCTTCTCGAAGTCGTCCTCCGAGTTATTCTGCACTTCCAGCCGCTTCACCTCCTCGGGCGATTCACTAGATGGCGCCCGGGCATGATGGAAACCGTGGCTATCGACGCTCGTTGAGAAGTCGCCCGTGCTCGGATCCCGGGCGGTAAGCTTGCCCTCAGCTTTGAGGCGGTCGCGCTCGCCATCTCTTCGTTTGACTTCTGCTTCGCTTCCCCGTTCGTTCAGCAATGCCATATTGCTGCAGTGCAACAGCTCCGCCATGAGCTCGCACGTTTTGAAGCGGTCAAACCCTAGAGGCTCGATCTTCTCGCCAAACGCTGTCTTGAGCTCCCTCTTTCTTGTGGTGGTTGAACCATCCTTGTGGGAGACGGTCTGTCTGGGACTGTGGACGAGCTCCATGAACCGGGGAATGTGCTCGGCAAATTGGCGGAGTAGTGTGCCTAGGTAGATGGGATCTGTGGTCTTTGGCACGGGCCCAATTTGGTTCTCCAGATCGTAGTCGGAGTTGTTCTTGCGGATGACTTCAATGATGATGCCCACACTAACGGTGAGCGGATTGCCTCCGTGCAGCATGTATCCAATCATCTGCTTTATGCACGGTTCCGAGACGAGCTGGCGTGTCAGTTCATTTGGGCCGATGACTTGGGTATCCTGTGTCGTGGCATTGGCGGAGATGGTTATGATGGCTTTTAGAAAGTCTCCAGCAGAGGTTTGGTGGCAGGACAGCTGGTCAGGTGCGAGATAGGCGACAAGGCGCTGGATGAGATTCTGCGATTGCAGCCACTGCGTGAAATTAGCGTGGGGCGAGAGGGTAGTTGGCGACCCTACATCGACGATGCCCTGGCCGCCCTCGCTCTTCTCGAGGCTGATCATCTTGAGGAGCAGGTCCATGATCATGGGACAGTCGACGTGCTGCATGATGTCGGCGACCACATTATCAATAGACTTGAAGAACTCGATCATCTCCTCCATCTTGCGGTCCAGGAGCGACTCGTTGATCTTGCTGAAGTAGCCGGCCTGAACGGGGTCGATCGGGGCGGGCTGCTTGATGAAGTTCCAGAATTGGCGTAGGCTGTCCTGGTTCTCTAGCAACGCCTCGGATATGGACCACACCTCGGACGCTAGGATCTCGCAGGAGACGTAGGCATATTTCACGCGCTGCTTTTCTTCCTTGCTATCATCGTCGCCCGGCTCCGAGCGGGTCGAGAGCGACCGCGCGCGCCCCGTGACCCTGTCGAGGAAGCCTTCCCGGGTCTTGCTCGACTCGGCAGGGGTGTCTTCTTCTTCTCCCGAGTGGCGGTCCTTGGGCGCAATGACATAGCGCAGCAGGCGTTCGAGCACCTTCTCGTCGCGCAGGTACTCTATGAGCTTCGAGTTCTGCTGCTTCAGCTCTTGGATGAGGTCCGACTCGTCGAGCAGCTCCTCGACGGTGACGTCGGGCTTGTCGAGGATGTTGTCCAGCGACGACAGCTGCGCATACCCGCCGAACCGCCAGAACATGGTGGGAGATGTGGGAGCGACTGCGGGCGGGGCAGCAGGAATGAGTGGGGGCTCGAGGATCGCACGCGCGGGGTGCAACTATCGCAGCATGCGTATCATGGGCGACGGGGATTCTGCTATGGCGACCTGTAGCGCGGAGAGGTCTATCAGCGGGAGTGCGCGGAGGAGGGTGGTGAACGCAGGGCGCGTGCTCTGTGCAGCTCGTCGAAACGGCGTCGGGCGGACAGGTACCTACGGCAAAAGCACGGCGAGGCGTGCAGCAGCGAGAGAGGTGTGATCTGGCAGGGGAGAGACACATGCACTGGGCCGTCGTAAGGTCGTTACTAATACAGAGCGGGCGGCGAGCGTACACGGCACGAATTGTCGTGTTGTGGGCATCTCTCCGAGCGGCGGTGACAGCACAGAGTGAACGACGGGCGCTAGCCGAGCAGGGCGGTGGGTACTACTTCGCGCCTACTTGCCGGTTCTTAGGGACGCTTGCAGTCTCACGTACACTGGGAATGACGCACTATGGCCTTTGGCTGCGATAATCTTCTTTTGCATTGGCATGCCCGGTGTAGAGGCATGGCATTTGTAGGCAGCACGTGATCTACAAGCAACCTTGCGGCCGGGGGATGACGCGGGCGCGCGGACCTCGAGCCTGACCTCAAAGCCACCGCCTAGCCCCGCTATCCACCAACAAACGCGCCTCCAGGCACAAACACCCAGCAAACCTCCGCCACCGACGACTCCCCCAAATCCCCCAACTCCCCAACAACCCCTCTACGCACCGCCGCCATGAACCGCCTGTTCGGAGCAAAGAGCACGGCGCCGAAGCCAACGCTGAATTCCGCCATCTCCACGGTAAGAAGAAGTGCAGCGCCACCCCGAGGCACCCACTGACGACCCAGGTCGACACTCGCATCGAGTCTCTTGACGTCAAGCTCGCCAAGCTCAACGCAGAGCTCTCCGCCTACCAGCAGAAGCTGGCAAAGATGCGAGACGGGCCCGGCAAGACGGCCATCAAGCAAAAGGCCCTCAAGGTGCTGCAGCAGCGCAAGATGTACGAGTCGCAGCGGGACCAGCTGCAGCAGCAGTCATGGAACATGGAGCAGGCCGGCATGATGCAGGACAACCTCAAAAACACAATGACCACCGTCGACGCCATGAAGACGACCACCAAGGAGCTGCGCAAGCAGTACGGCAAGGTCAACATCGACAAGATCGAGAAGCTGCAGGACGAGATGGCCGACCTGATGGACATGGGCAACGACATCCAGGAAAGCATCAGCCGCAGCTACGAGGTGCCGGACGAGGTGGATGAGTCCGAACTCGATGCGGAACTGGAAGCGCTTGGCGACGAGGTCGACTTTGAAGGCATCGGCGAGTCGTCAGGCATGCCGAGCTACATGTTGGACGATGCCGCTCCACCGCAGTTCATCGACGCACCACCGGAACCAAGCAAGGTCCAACAGGCCGCCGGTTGAACCCAGGCCATCCCACCACGACTACCATCTTGGCGCAACGAAAGGATGCGCCACGTGATGGCAAAATAGTTACCACGCGTTTCTGTCCATTCTAATCAGAGGAACCGTGCCACACCCAGCTTCGATATCGCTACATCGCTCCTCAATTTGCCGGGCGTAACGTGCCACCCGTACTTCCCACCCTCAGCACCCAGGCGGGGGGCAATAAGTAGCCTTGAGCGCAGTGGAACCAACTTGTCCGACTCGTGATTGGCGCGGCGCTGCAGAGTCAAGCACAACCCTCAGCTCTATGGCGGAGGTCTGGGGGAATAGAGCAAGAGTGGCGATGGTCGGTTACACGAGTTGAACACGGCAATGAACATTATTTTGCCCCTATGGCATCCTTCTATCACTAATTGCTGGCTTTTGATGGCATTCTTCGGCTTGCATCTCCGCCGTGATTTCCTTTAATTATGGGACTTGTTCACATTTCGACCATGGAGCCACTCGGTTAACCAGGGTATTATCACAAGCTCACTATCAAGTAAGCTTTTTACATTAAGGCGCAACACAAGCCAACACTCAGACGATCTTCCCAAAGCTTACTACTCCACTCTTGACTCTATCTCCTCTTCCCCAACCAGCCTTGTTCTCCCTAAGCGCTGTTTTTGGGATCTCTAACGAAGGCAACATGTGTATGACTCCCCTCACCTCCAAATTTGCTGAGATCCTCAATAACACTGCGGTTACTCTGCTCCTGAAACCCCAGCTTGGTATACAATGCTTTAGCCGGATTTTCGCTCGCCGTGTCGAGATAGACGACTACATTTTGTGCATCTGCTTGTGAGGTGCCCCATGAGATGAGCTGAGAGGCGAGACCTTGTCCACGGTGGTCTGGGTGCGTCGCTATGTTGTCCAAAGCTGGGGGGCGGAATAAGCATTCAGATAGAGGGAGAAGAACGACTGAAAGCTTACCAAAATGTCTACGTCCACGCAAAACATCCTTCCTCAAATCTCTCAAACCAACAGTAAATTCCATAACCAGATCCTTGTTACTAGTCTCCGGTAGCGATTTCCTATACAACTCGTCCTCAAACTTTACTCTTTCTTCTCTGTCCTCCGCCGACTCGGCGTCGTGATCTGGCTCTTCGTCGTGTGGAATGTTCCATGTTGCCACAGCGGCCACCTCTTCCTCGCCCTCAGGACTGGTGTATCGCATTACCATCCATTGCGTATAGGGTTCGGTCATTTGCTGAGCGACGCGGGGCGCCATGATGGAGGCGAGCGCCGTGGGAGTGACATGGCCGAATTGTAGCTGTGTGAAGGGGGAAACCCAGGATTTGGAGTAGATGGTTGCGATGCGAGGGGCATCCGCTGGGGTTGCGGGTGAGAGAGTGTAAGGGTTGGACATGGTGATCTTATTGGTGTGACGACTACGCTTTTGTGTGCGTTCGAGTAGTTGTTCCGACGTTGATATCACGTGATTGTGGACAGACCCGGAATCTTCAGTGAAGAATGTTTGGGTTCAGATGGAGACACGCGCGAGAGAGTTGGTTGGAACCGTTGTCAGTACACCTCTCAACGTACTTATATCTCGTTGTACGGAAGCGCGTCGCAATCACAGCCCGGAATACCAAATGGACACGATGCGTATCGGCTTCGTAACCAACGCGCGCCATTGTAGTTGCCTTACCCTACCGTTAGAAGTGCTCCTATCAGCGTGGCAGAACCGGCCCCCGCAACAGGCAGCATCGATATGCCATCTGCACATCGGAATCGGAATAATCGGATGGTTCAATGACGTACTGCTGTGCACGTCCGACGGACAGCATCAAGCACCCGGCGATACAACAAGCGAGTCGAAGATGCCGCTATTCCGTCTTGCACACGTTGCTCCGCTCTCAAGCTGGATGTATCGTCAGCCTCTCAAACCTTTTTTGATCACCGAATCTTTTCCAACTATTTGCATACGAACGCCCACCGGGTTGGGCCTCACTCAAGGTGTCTAGCAATATCACAAAGAGAACGCTCAACGGATGAAATGAAGGGGACATTTCGAACGTCACAAATGTGCACGAGGAGGCATCGCGTTGCGTACTATGGGACGAGCAAAAGCCTCCAGCTCGGCTTCCGCCTAATATCATATTTGAAGACAGCCGAGCTTTCGAGTCCTCCGATCAGGATTTCGATGTGAAGACGCAGAATCGGGAGGTGATGTCGGTGAGCGAAATGAAGCCTAACCTGGTTTCGCAACGATTCTAGAGTCGTGTCAGCGTCGAATGTGATCAAAGAAGTTGCATCAGGAAACGCGCAAAGCCTACGAGCAGCATGCCAGGTCAGGTTAGCAGGATGTTACTTTTATACCCCCTCTCGCATCTCACGCGACGCTTTCCGAGGTCAGAATGCAATGCCGGCAAAGCTCATGTAGGAGGCCTCAACCTTTGCAGATTGCTTGCCTCGTGCCGTAAGCGACTGGTGCACGGACCGTAACGGACTACCGAACATAACGTAGCGTACACAAGGATCATTTATTGAATCTCGAGCTGCTAAAATGTTAGGTACAGCATGTACGTTTCCCGCGCTAGAGATGAGTGGACTGCTTCTCGCACGAGAGTCTAACTAAACGTCGTGCGAAAGAATTGGAGCATGTCCAACGTACACGCCGGAAACTTGTCACGACGGTTCGTGCGAGAATTTGTGGTGCTGGCATGCCTTCATTGTTACTGCATACCAGAGAACGGCAACGTGTGCATCATCTCGTTCCACACATTGTCTACAGTAGCCCTGAAAGCATCTGTGGAGGGGAAGAACTCGAGCGCTTTCCGGAATTCCTCCACCGCTTTAATCTTCGACAGCTCGGCAATTCTCCGCAAAGCATCCACACACCACGGCCTCCAGATATCGCCATATTCGCACGCTTCCACCGCGTAGAATAGTGTGGCCAGCATGGGTTCTGGGTCTTACCCCGAGGCCACGTGTGGTAGCCTCCGGTATCTTCAAGCAGTGCTCGAATTCGGGCGAAGATCGGATCGTATCGCGTGCGCGGAACGATGATCCCCCTCTGTGCCTTTGCATGGCGAGCGGTAGCCCAAATGAACAAAGGCAGACCAGCTGTCCAGACTTTGAACATGATTGCCGCTTCTCGACCCTGGATCCCATTTGCCAGTGTTCCGTTCCATGGAGCATTCAGTGTCACCACGACAGCACTATGCATCGTCTCGAAATAGAGGTTGCTCAGTGCCCGCTGGTCAACCTCATTACACCACTCTGAAGACGATGCCAGGCCTAGCTGATGGAAACGAAGTACGAGATCGAAGACGAACGAGGTATCTTTCGGGAACCGCTTCACTGTCCGCCATGCACGGATCTGTGCATCGTCGTGGAATGCTAGAGGACAGGGTCTGGAATCAGGAAATATCGAGGGGGGGAATTGTGAAGGCAACCGCAACGTGGCTGCTAGAGAATATGCTGTCCTGGTCCCGTCAGTTTCTGTGCAGCAGATTGCACCAATGCTCCTCACCAGCTTACTGTTCTTTGCAACTCAAAGTCGAGAGTATGCATTCCGCCTCGCATGTCGAGGACGTGTTTCAACGCCTCAACATGACCTCTCGCCTCATCCCACGCTTGGTCTGCACCCTTTGAACAATTAGCGAAGGTGGGAAAGCAAGCTCAGGACAACTCACGCATCCGTGGGCTAGTAATGCCATAGCAAGAATAATTGTCTGTGGCACTCGGTTTCCGCAAACGGCTATCGTATCTTGCACCCTGCGGATCGCTTCGCCTTTTGCATTTAGAGTCTCGAGGCTGGGTTGCAGAAGTCCGGACTTTCTGTCTTGAGCTACGTGATTGACGTAAACTTGCGCGTATGTGGACACTTCATCTGACGGTGCGAAGTTGAAGTCGAGTGCGAAATGTTGGCCTTGGCCTATTACCAATCGTAGCATGAGTCAGTTCACATGTACACGCGTGTGCGGCCAGGAACGGCGGATGTGACATACCGAGCTCGGGCTGGGCTACGCAACCACTTTCAGAGAAATGCGTCGGAGGGAAGACACCATCGTCTGTCTGTTCAAACTCGGTCGATGCAGACGTCGGCCGCGCTTGTAACCTCTCAGAAATCCTAGGACTTGTTGAACCCTCGGTATCTCGAGATTCAGAGCGACTGGACCTTGCTCGCTGCTTTTCTCTCCGCCTATCCGTACTCGCCGCAAACGAGGAAGACGCCGATCCATAGGACTGTCGGCCTTGCTGCTGCTGATGCTGCTGCTGCAGATAATTCTTCATGACGTGGCTCCGAACCGTCTTCAGCTTTTTCTTCGTTGTCGCTGTGTTCTCGTCGCCCGTCTGCATGATGAACTCGTACTGTGTCGGCAGCGGGGCTCCGGATGCCAGCGGCTGGGGAACTTCAGCCTGTCGCGGGTCTACCAACTGGCTTTCTGCCATGGACTGAAAGGTGGAAGACAACGGGTTTTGCCATGGTGGGTGCGTCATGGTGATCCTTGGGGCCAACATGTGATTAACCGGGGATGCAAACTTTGTTTGCGTGGGAAGCCGGTATCTTTTTATACATAAGACACACCGGGGTGGTCAGGAGGGAGAGTCGTGTATCGTGGTGTGTTGAGAACGAAAAGGAGAAAGCCTTGCGCAGTATAGCGACGCCCTAAACACACCATCGGCTCGACGATGCCCCGTTAAACACATTCCTTTTCGGCTACGCACGAATCCTTTGGTACTTGCACATGCACCCTTCCGGCTTCCAAGATTGGGCATGCAATCGAGAACGGTCTCTTCAGCCCTGTCGACTCCCCGGATCATGTCTGTTAATGAGTGGAATGAGTCAAGGTTTGCGAGGGCGGATTCCGCACTAAGGTAATCAACTACCGAGTGACAGATGGAATGGCACCATGATCACACAGCTCGCTCGCGCCGTTGAGGCTGACGCACGAGCCCGGCCAGCTATCCCGCTCAGTTCTCGAGGAACCAATTGTATGGTTTCGGGAGGTATGTGGCGGGTTGGAGGCGCGTGCCCCTGTAACCCTATGCTGGCGGCAGATGCTCCGTGGCCGGTAGACTGTACGTACGTACGCAAGCCTCCTAAGACTATCTTCGGGCTGCGGGTCGAGATTGCGGTATCGCAAGGAAGTGCGAGATTTCTTAGTCAGCGGTCAAAATGGGGTTAAAGGCACGAGGTGCTTTTTGATCCTTCGCGTCGGCATTCTCTCACCCTTAGACCCGCATGAGTGAGAGCCTGTGAGTACGTTCTCTCGATCAATGAGCTTGGCTGGCATGCCGTGGACTGGTAGGCTGCTGTGGCATACTCCCATCAATACCGGATCGGCGCTCCGGAACTTTGAGCTTAATGGCTACGTGGGTGATCCCAGTTCCTTCCCGTCCTGGGGCATGATTCAAGTCACTAGTGTAAAGCAGAGCATCCACATGTAAACCTTGGGAAGGCCACCTGCAAATCTTGCACGGCGTCCACTAGGCCTACGGCCTGTCCGAGACATGATGTTGCGAGGGATCCATTTATTACAGAAGATGTCACCAGTGATAATTGGTCCTTGAATATTTCAAACGCATGAACTCTTCGTGTCGTTCCGTCCTCCAATAGCAACATAGTCCGACCACACTTCTGTAGATGCTCCGAAAGTAGGATACGTCTACCCCCTCCCGATCGTTACGCCACTTCATCTAGCGACTTTTTGACTATCAAAATCCTATGCATGAAGCACGTGACGAATCGCACTGTGAACCTCAAATGGAATAGATCGCACGCCTTGCAGCCTATAACGTTACGAGCTTTAAATTACCTCGCCCTACCTTCTACATCGCAGGCAGGGCTGAGGCCATTTTAAGGCCCATGATCACCGACCCAAAGATTGCGGTCTCGGCCCCGGACCCGGAAATTGGACTACACATGTTGGATACTTCTCAGTGCAGCCAATCAACCGCGCCTCAGCACGTTCATCATATTGCTCTTTGGGATATGAGCCGCAGGTCAGCACCTTAATTGAGCTTTGGTGGGCTGGGCAGGGCGTTAGCCGTTGCAAGTCCATGTATTTTTACCTGATGGGCTTGCGTGGGTTTTGCTTCGAACATGCAGTCTTCATGACATTGAGAAATTGAGAAAGCACTCCTTGTTCGTTGTCGCACAACACCTTCAACAGTATATCCACACTACCATTCACGGAAGGGAGATTTCAAACACTAGCTAAAAACGCGTCAGGTCTCCCGTCTTGCGAGCTTAGATGCCCCAAGTGAGGAGGTTAGAAGTTCGCTAAATGTTCGAGGAGGGGGACGCCACGAATCACCGGAGGCGAGAAAGTCCACTGAGAAGTATGCAGCGACAGCATATCTCACAGCCAAGAACTATCATAATGACTCAAGCCTCGTCGCTACGTCAGGAGCACGGATTATCAGCAATAACCGTCTCGAAGACACTAGCAAAGGCATGTTCGACATTCTGAAGCTTGAGCTTCACACCTTTCGTCCGCGGCTATGTATAGCCTATCGTCAATTACAATTGACGACATCGACTAGAGCACCGCTAAAATATGTGCATAGAATAGATGGAACGATGGGCATCATAGTAGCGGAGTTTTTTCGAAAGATGATGAATCACCTCAAAGTAACCTTGGAATTACAAGCTCGTCATGTACAGTGAAGCTAGTCTTGAAGGGTAATAGAAGTGGCTAAGGATTATGGGCCCAGTATCCAAAAAATTGACGAGGGAAAGGTGAAGAGTGCCTATATTTTGACGGAAGTTGCATGGCCAAGAGCAAGATATGTCGAAGCACGATGTGCATAGAATGAGCTTGTACCGTTACGCTGGATCTTGGAGCTTCGGTGACAGAAGCAGAGACATCTTTCCATACTCTCAGTGGCTCAATGGCCACCTTCCAAAACGATGTTCTTTCACGTTGTCCTTTAACGGCTACTAATCCCCGGTGCTTGAATCGAAGCACGGCTATCTCATCGCGTCTTTTTGGCCAAGCCAACGCCCACCAACGGCTATCCTTTGTTCCGAATGTCCGACAAACATGCACTCTGAGCATGTCGTCAACACTTTGCGCAGTGTCCGCTGTAATGGGCGGGCTCAAAATAAATGGGCACTCCCTGCTCTCAGATCGCCCCAATCACGATGAAACACGACGCTAGTAAGAAGGAAAGTTTTAGCGACGAAGAAGTCGGGAACCTGACACAACGATGATTCGCTGGAGGTGATCACCGTGGGGACGTACATAATGTCCAGGCCCGAGCGGGAGTCGCGTGTTGGAAAAGCGAAATTCGCTTTACCATAGCTTGTATAGTACGCAGGGATCCTTGCGCAACGACGAAATATTGCACTCGTTCGCGTACATTCACTATCGCTGTCTTTCGGTTGCTGGAACTTACCCTGAAATGGCGTTAGGTCTTGGTTCAAACTAGACCTGAAAGAGGCAGTATTCGCATTTACTTGCCTTAGCTTTGTAGTCAAGGATCTCCCTGGTTGTAGAACTGAACGTGAGCCTAGAGCTGGTCCTACCGCATATACTGAGCTGCAACTTCGCTCATCAATCGCGAAGTACCACTTAGGCTAAAGCTGTGCTTTCCTCGCAAGTTCTGTCGCTTGATAAGTCACATCATGGAAGTCACGAGAGATGCCCATGACTGGTGTCCGCGTATACGACTAGACATCGCGGCTTGACTTCTATGAAATCTCCCTTAAATGAATCATGATGTATCACTCTGCGTGAATAGTTGGGCATCTCGGTGCTACTAGGCGATTGCTGTGTGGTCGAAGACTGGCAGTGTCGTTGAACTGCTTTCCTGTGCTCGCTCTAGCGAAAGCGACAGCTCTCCAATTGCACAAATAATCATCTACGCCATGGACTGTTTGAGGATAGTCCAGCCTTGCACGGAACTTATGTCCTGCATCAAGGAAGATTGTTCGAACATGCAGTATATGCTGTTATACGCATCAAAGTCCACCTCTAGCACTTTACATCGAGAAAATGTAAAATTAGGTGCAACGAATATGAATCAACTTCGATGACTACCGATACGCGCAGAAACAAACCATCGCTATAAACCCAATCGACTGAAATAGACAGGCGCGGGTCACAGAGTGACCCCAGATCTAGACATACTTAGTTCCAGTACGAAGGCTCCTCGAAGCTACCAATATCGGATCTATGCTCAAAATCTATTCAGACGTCGCGAAGTATTGTGGGAAAGATCCTCGCTGCACCCGAGGAGCTAAGATTACAGTGAAGAATTGGTGAAGATATCGAGAGGAGCCAGTTGCCGATACTGGCGGCATCGATGTTTCGCAATAACAACCCCAAAAAAACTTGCCCGAGCAGTGAGATTCCCAATTTCGAGAACAGAGTTGGTTGATGAAGACTCCCCTACGTCGGAGTCTCCGAGCACCGCGATCTTGAATTCATTACCAAACTTAGGATGCTCATGGCTCTTAAGCTCATCTAAGACACACTTGGCTTCGGAGTGAGGGGAACTACCCTGGATGAACTTGCTGGAAGACGCTAACACTCTTATGTGAGGAGCGTTCCGCATTAACGCAGGTGAGATAACGAGAAACGAGAGGATGGCTTCGAAAGCAGGAGAAAGTTTATCTCTTCGTCTTCGTCTTTCTCATCTACTTCGTCTGCATGAATGTCGTAGGTTTCCTAACATGAGTGGTCCGCAAAGACGGGTATTTTCCCATTCATTCATCCTATCCGTTTGGAGTATCCAACGGGATAGCTTAAACATCTAAATCTCTTAGAAATAGCCAATATAGGCAATTCAAGTGGTGTCAAGATGATTGTTGAGGATGTGATACCGGCGCGAGGCGTTAAGCTCCCTACTGAATCTCATCCCACCTTCAAGCCCATACGCTACGGCTGCTAAGACCAAAGAGGAGACATGTGCCGACAAATCCCAATATATATCCAGGACATCCTAGATATTAAGGATGGAATAATTATTGATCCTTGCCGACTACTACCTGTCATCTCAGACAGTGTCAGCAAGGGTCACGTAAGTTCTGGGACACAAGGCAGACCCTTGCACCTGCGTGGAATGAGAGCCGGGGTGACCACAGAGTCTTCAGCTTTTGGGCTTTGGCCTTCGGGACTACCCAGTAAGGTTTCGTCCTCAAATCTGATTCTCAAGAATCTCCATGTAGTCCAGCGTTGGTGCGTCCGGAGCATCTTCCGTCTTCACGGTAGACTTTCCGTCGTCTATGCTGGATAGAAATGTATGTGAAGCTGTTGGTATCCATCAAATGAGATGGTGCGGTGGGTTCGAGCACGTGGTCGAACGTGTCCGTTGTGGTGCTCAGCCTTGGCAAGTGAGCAAGGCAAGAGGCTTCGTTGAGGAACCTCAACATATATTGAGGGACATGGTGCACCGTCACCCCTCCGAACTAGCTTTGCATATTTCGAAGGGAGGAACCTAAAGTATGCGCATGCAACCACTGAATTGTGTTCAAAATGACGAATCGTGTCTGCGTAGGAGTTCTTAAGATACAAGCGGGAATGACGACAGGGACGGAGTCGGAAATTCGTCGGCCCGAGAAAGCTTGGCGGCGGGCAGCTTCTGTGCCTGGTCAGAGTTCTCGAATATTCTCCCCCGAACATCCTTTATGCCACATCCACTCTACAGCTTTACCAGCTCACTGTACCCTTTTCTACTTCTCTAGTACCTTGAGCGTCAACGTTTGTCTATTTTGGTAAGCACAGTTCGAGCCTCCCATTTTCCTTTGCTCGAGTGATGAAATTACAGCTGGCACCAGTCCTAGAAGACTTGTACTCTTTTGCTGCGGATACAGCTTTTGCGGGAGCATAGCTCCTTGTCCTGACATTGCAAAATACTCTTGTTCATCTATATTGTTGTGGAGACAGACGCTGACCTCCCTTCGACAGAGCTACACATAGTACGCGGACGCCACCGCCCTTCACAATGGTCCTCCACAACCCCAACAATTGGCATTGGGTGAACAAGGATGTCAGCCCATGGGCGCGAAACTACCTCGAGGGCGAACTGGCCGAGGTGTCGGCCGAGCAGGACGGCGTCACAGCCAAAATCGATAAGGTTGTGAGCATGGATGGCGACGTGGATGTGAGCCAGCGCAAGGGCAAGGTCATCACCATCTTCGACGTGAAGCTGAAGTTGGAATACTCTGGTACGTCTCATTTTCGTTAGCTTGGGCATGTTCAGCTGGCTGACATGCTCGGCAGGCAAGAACAAGGATGGCGAGGAGGCCAGCGGCACCATCACTGTCCCCGAGGTGGCACACGACACCGAGGAAGACGAGTACGTCGTATGTTCCCGTCGCTCCCAGCATCAGTTTGGTCTTTGGGGCAAAGTGTGGATTAGCTAACGCTCTCCCCCCAGTTTGAGATAGATGTCTACTCTGACGATCAGAGCAAGCAGCCTGTCAAAGACCTCGTCCGATCAAAGCTTCTGCCGCAACTCCGAAAGAGCTTCGCAAAGCTAGGCCCGGCTCTCATTACCGAGCACGGAAAGGACATCCAGCACTCCGCCGACGCGAACCCATCAAGCGGGTTTTCCACACCCAAGGTCTATTCCAGCTCCAGTGTCAACAAGTCCGAGTCAAAGTCTTCTGCACCAGCTTCGAAGACGAACACGGGCTCCAAAGTCAACACTGTGACCATCACTGATAGCACCGAGTTTCGCACTACCGCTGAGGAGCTTTACAAGACCTTTACGGACCCGCAGCGGTTGGCAGCGTTTACGCGCTCACCACCGCAGAACTTCACTGGCGCCAAGCCTGGAGGTACTTTTGAGCTGTTCGGTGGTAACGTGTCCGGCGAGTTCATCGAACTGGAAGAGCCGAAGCATATTGTCCAGAAATGGCGCCTTGCACAATGGCCGGCGGGACACTACTCCACACTATCCATCTGGTTCGATCAGAACGACGTCGATGCGGTTACGGTGATGAGGGTAGAGTGGAAGGGTGTTCCGAGTGGCCAGGAGGAGCCGACCAAGGGCAACTGGGGCGAATACTACGTGAGGGCCATGAAGACCACCTTCGGCTTCGGCACCATACTATAATCGAGTAAGATTGGGGACGGATGAATCAAGTCGTTGGCGTCTTGAAGGGAAAGCTTGGGGGCAGTGCATGATATACCGATCCGGATGGTTTACGAAGTTATGGATCTACGGCGCTGGGACGAACTCTTCAATAGCAATACAGTCATTGTGCATTTAAGCCTTGTGGCTCGCGCATGAGAAATGGATGTTTTCCGGCACGGCGATGGATCAGGTCTCCCTCCAGAGTCCTCACATTCCGCTCATCCCACGTTCTGCACTCGCTTGTCTCGTCTCAAATTTTTCAAACACTTTCACGGCACCCACAATTGTGAGGATTGAAGAGTTATCGACCACGTTCGCAAGAACCCATAGTCAGAAGACGTCCGCAACCCTTTTTAAACTTCCCGTGTAGTGGTCGTTGTGCTTTCTTGGCTGCGACTCAGGCCTACTCGAAGAACCCTCGACAGAACAGGACTTGGGCTGTGGAACCGGTATGTGCATGTGTAACGCGACTGTTGCGAGGACGGGGTGGGAGATGGCGCAATGCCAAGCATCCCCACGCGAACGAGCTCGGATGCACGTGCCACATCGGAATTAAGGCTGGCCTAGGCGGCGGCGACGCTGACTATGGACTCGAGCATCATGGCGCCCTTTGGAAGCTGAGTGGAAGCTTCCCGAAGTTCGTACCACTCATTTACTCTCACAGCTCGATTTCCGTCGTGTGCGGCTCTTCCGCATCTACATTCATCGCGTGTGTTTTGTGTGGTGAAGCTCACGCGCTGGTGCATGTCGCAGTCTTGACGTGGTTCCGGTCGCCGTTGCCGACTCTTAGCCTTTGCTGTGCAGCTGCATCCGCATCCCGACCCTCTCGAGTGAACAGCCTGCCTGTGCTAGACTAACGGCCTCAAGCTACCGTCATCATCTCTTCCACATCACTGCCCTTACGACAAAGACTCCACGACCACCGCCGCGAACCACCCCACGTCGCCCCACCCCGCCGTTATGTTCACGAACTTCTCCGGCAACTCCAAACGACCGCGTAATGTCAATCTCGGGGGGCGAAAATCACATGCCTTTGGAAGCTCCGGCTCCGGCGCCGGGTCACAAGCCGCCCTCGACCGCGCACAGCAGGACCGGCTACAGAGACAGCGGGAGCGAGAGGAACTGAAGGCTGCAGGCACAATACAGAAGGTGTGGAGGGGCCACGCGAGCAGACAGAAGCTTGCCAGCTGGCTCCGGCAGCAATGGGATGCCGCCGAGGAAGCTCAGGCTGCTCAGCTCACAGCTGCACCGTACAACTCCGAAGAGGAAGCCCACACCCAGCTTCGCCGCCTCGTGCGGTTCGTCAACACACGCAACCAGGAGGACGTCACCAGGATACGGCACTTTACCTCGCGACAGGTGGAGACAGTTCGGAAGCTGGGCCTGACGGCGAGTGGACCGTGGCCATCGGCGTACTTGCGGCTCGAGACGATGACATTGACCATCATAGAGCGGCAGATGAAGGCCTCGGCATCTTCGGAGCAGATTACGAGCTCACTGGCGATACTGCGATTCTTAGCAGACCAGATACCCACCGAAACGTCGCAAAACGCCGCCAGGCTGTACGCTACACTTGCACGAGTCACCTCGGGGCTGGCCTTGGAGGAAGCAGCGGACGTCGATAACAAGATGGTGGAAGCTTTGTATGAAACGATCGTCTCGCCATTGAAGACGGTGACAGGATACACGCTGAATGCATACGAGGCATTTGGTTATAGCTTCCTCCCTCTTCCAGCATTGAGCGCGGACACGAACTCGCTATGGGCGACTAAGTTCCGAGACTCGCTGGCTGACGCCATCAACTACAAGTTGTTGGCAAATGCTCTGGCAACCTCCCTCAAGCAGTCAGGCTTACAATCACGTCCAGAATTGGCGGATACCACTACCCGATTGCGGCTACTGGGCTCATTTGTCTACTTTCATCGCTACGCACATAACTTTCATTCGCCAGAAGCCTACTCTGTCCACAAAGACTTCGTCACGGTAGTTTCGCCACTCCTCAATTCGCTACCCACCAACATAATCGAAGGCTCAACATCGGACGGTGACAAGGCGGACAACACAGAAAGAGACGGTCCCAGTGCTTTCTTGAAAGAGCAGATTCTTTCACTGGTCAACCAAGAGGGCATTGGAAACCTTCTAGCCGGCTCCTCACAATCTGCAGAATCATCAGAGGACGAGAGGGTGGAAGAATCAAGACAGCTTGCAAACTACGCTCTTGCGCTGCTCCGGTCCTTTCCTCGGCGAGGCGATGAGATACGGATGTGGCTATACATGGGGCCGTCAAACACACCAGCCGGCAAAGGCGCGAAGAAGGCTCCCGCAATCCGATACTTTTGGGAGGCGTCGAAGCGCTCGTCTGTGTTCAAAACGATATCACGAGATTCTAGGGCGGCCGTTAATCTTCTTCGACCGAAAACACACCAAGCCGACGCATCAACGACTGGAAACGTACGAGCTTCCAGCCTAACCCATCATGCCTTCTGGCAAGCGCCCCAGCAGGAGATTGACCGCGACGCAATTACTGCTGACGAATGGAGAGTGATACTTGTTTTCCTTGAGCTGTACACTTTTGTTCTCAAGGTCACCGACGACGAAGACTTCTTTTCAGGTGGCCAGGACACCTACACGGGGCAAATACGTGACAATTCGTTACCACTGGCCGAAGTCAAAGATCTAACGACATTTCTGAAGAATCTTGGTTTCACGCTGTACTTCAACGCCTCAGACATCAATGCCTCAGAAGAGCGCGACTCAAGCAGCAATGGTCTTGGCTTGTTCGGAAAAACACCCGAGCCTCAGCAGCAGAAACAAGTCGAGCCTTCGGTAGGTGGTGTTGCTGGCCTGAGCCTCGATCACGTCAAGGGCCTGGTGACTGGTCTTTTGCGAATGGTCTACGAGCGCGATTCGCGACGCAAATTCTTGTCTGCTGAGCACTGGCTGATGACCTCACGATTCGACATGACCAGCTTCATTCCGCAAGTTGTGGGTGAGGAAGAGAACAGGCACAAGCTACAAGAAGAAGATGCCGACGATGCCGAAGAAGAGGAAGAGGAAGTCGCCGAAACCCCACAGCTTATTGGCACCACCCGCACCCAGTACCAGCGACGGCAAGAGAGAATCGCACGTCAGCAGCGCAAACTATCTCGGATGCGGTACTTGCAGAAGGTGGCGCCGCGCTTGGAGATACTGCAAAATATGCCCTTTTTCATTCCGTTCACAACTCGGGTCCAGATATTCCGCGAGTTTGTGAACCTAGATATGGTGAGCGCGATGTGACACATGTAGTGATTCCAAAATCTAATCCTTTCCAGATCAAGCGACGGGGAAGCGCAGACCCTGAGGCGTGGCGATGGCGAATGAGGCAGTTCGCAGACGGTTCTCAGCAATTCGACAAGCATACTGCACGCATTCGGCGAGAGCACGAGTTCGACGACGCATTCTCGCAGTTCTACTCGCTTGGTCAAGGCCTCAAGGAGCCGATCCAGATCACGTTTGTTGATCAATTTGATCAGCCGGAGGCTGGTATTGACGGCGGAGGTGTGACGAAGGAATTCCTTACGAGTGTCACAAGCAGAGCCTTCCTGCCCACGGACGACATTGAGATGTTTGTCGAAAACGATCAGCATCTGCTATATCCCAACCCAGCAGCTGTGGAGGAGCTCAGGGAGAGGCTCAGACAGGCTGGCATTCGCGAAGGATCCAGCGATTTCCGCCTGCAGGTGTCTGAGTTTCTGCAACGATTCGAGTTCCTGGGGCGCATCATCGGGAAGTGCATGTACGAGGGCATCCTAGTAGATGTCAACTTTGCACCCTTCTTCCTTCGCAAGTGGGCACTGACCGGCGGCGCTGGGTCTGCACCGAATGAATCCGGCTACCGAGCGACGTTGAACGATCTTCGCGATCTGGATGAAGGCCTTTACCAGGGTTTACATCAGCTTAAGAACTATGATGGCGACGTCGAAGACTTTGCTCTGAATTTTACAGTCACAGACAATATCACTGTTGATCACACTACGAAGAAGACCAAAGCCATCACCCGGGATCTCAAGCCTGATGGCGCCAACACACCAGTCACGAACCAGAACCGACTTGTCTACATTAGCTACATGGCACGCCACCGACTGCAGAACCAGCCTTATCTCCAAACAGCCGCCTTTCTCCGCGGCTTGAGCTCCATGATCCAACCTAGCTGGCTTTCCATGTTCAATCAATCTGAGCTTCAAACTCTTGTCGGAGGTACCTCGTCTTCCATCAACATCGAAGATCTCCGTCGCAACACCATATACGGCGGCACCTACGTCATCGGCGACGATGGTCTCGAGCATCCTACCATACAACTCTTCTGGAAGATCATGAAAGATCTCAGCGATGGCGAGAGGAGAGCTGTCCTGAAATTCGTTACGAGCACGCCACGAGCGCCGCTACTGGGCTTCAGCACGTTGAATCCGCGCTTTAGCATTAGAGACGCGGGGAGTGATGAAGAGCGTTTGCCGAGTACGAGTACGTGCGTCAACTTGCTCAAGTTGCCAATGTACAGAGGCGAGAAGGTCATGAAGGAGAAATTGCTCTATAGCATCTTTTCGGGGGCTGGCTTTGATTTGAGCTGAGGGGTGGCACGAGGGTTTGATTTCCTGCGATAGAGATGCATTGCGTGGGTGCTTGCATGTTTTTTTTTTGGCCCTGGAATGCTCTGGATGCGAATGGGATGCATCAAGGATATGAATATGGGTATGGATATGGATATAGACTATCGAATGGATTTATTCTTTGCGTCTAGCGATCAAGCTTCCAGTGTTTTGCGCTTTCTCTTAGAGGAGAAAGCAAGCCTCTAGCGCCTTAGGGCTAGCGGGTGTGGCTTGCCGCCGCTCAATGGTGATTTATTCCAGCTCAACTCCACATTTCGCTAGCAACTCGGGTGCACCCTGCATTTTCGAAATCTCTAAGAGCCTATTGTTGAAGACATGCACCTCCTCTCTTCCATTCAGATTCGTGTTCGGCATTCGCGTTTAAGCATTGAGCACATAAAATCGGGATCCCACTCGCAACCGTCCTTTACTCATGGGGAAGACGGCACGTCCACCTTCCTTTTTGGGCGATAGTTTGGGGTTGGCGGGCGTTATCAAGCTACACAAGATGACAAGCTTGGTGAGCTTACTTGCTAATTAGATGGATGATGGCATGGCGCCAGCGGGGTACCCGTCTGCGACTAGACCCAGATCCAAGGGCCTCCCAATCCGAGGCTCGAAGTAAACCTGAGCTTGCGACAATGGCCCTTGGAGAATCATACTTATGGCAGGATCGACTGCTTATGCCAGCTGCAACTCGGGACTACAGAACGAATGCTGAAAGTTGCACAGAGCTGAGAAGAAGGATGGAAGCTATGTTCGTCATCGACGCTCGATTGCTCACCTCGGCTTGGGTCTTGCGAGCGCTTTTAGCCGCACCGGGAAGGTGGGAGCTGAGTAGCTTGATGATTTGTTTATCGCATTTTCCGGGTACGAGCTTTAGCTACCCTGGAGCTATCCTGGCACTGCTGCCGGGAAAGGGTTTAAGAGCTGAGGGTTCCCGCGGTGAGATTTGGTGGGCTCGTGCTGAGATTGCAATCGATTGTGGTCAATTGGAAAGGATAGAGCGATTGCACGTTTGAGAAATCTTTGATTTGGGCATTGGGCAATTGAGGTAATATCTACTTCAACATTTCTATATCTGTTCCAATGTGCAAACGCTGACCTTCTAACCAGTCCTCTTACCAACTCATTCCCACATCGCCAACCATGGCGAAGTCCCTCGTCCTCGCGGCGTCCGCCCTGTCCCTCTTTACGACAACCTTCGCGCAATTCGTCGCTGCACCCACCGATCTCATATCAAAGCTAGGCTACGCCAATGTCACGGTGCGCTACAAGGAGGTGCCCGCCGGCATCTGCGAGCTCGATCCCAACGTCAAGAGCTACTCTGGGTATGCGGATATAGGAGAGGATCAGCACATCTTTTGGTGGTTTTTTGAGGCGAGGAATCAGGACCCTACTACGGCGCCGTTGACGGCTTGGATAAATGGAGGACCTGGATGTAAGTGTGATTGGTTCTACCTGTTCTCTTTTGTCTTGAGATATTTGCTCGAGAAGAGGAGAATTGGTGTGCTAGTCGCTCAATGTCGCTAACCTGAAATTTAACTTCAGCATCCTCCATGATTGGCCTCTTCCAAGAACTCGGTCCCTGCGGTGTCGGTCCAGACATGAAGCCCTTCAACAACCCCTACTCCTGGACGAACGTCTCCAACATGCTATTCATCGACCAGCCCAACACAGTCGGATTCTCCTACTCCATTCCCATCCCAGGCTACAAAGAAGATGGCTTCATCATCCAACTGCCGGACGAGACGTGCCCCGAGTACGCAGAGGGCTTCGAGACTTGCGGCACCTATTCAAAGCCGAGTCTGCAATTGACGGCAAACACGACTGAGGGTGCTGCGCCGGGTATGTGGAAGACGTTGCAAGGGTTCATGGGAGCGTTCCCGCAGTACGCGAATGGCGGATTCAGTTTTGCGACTGAGAGCTACGGGGGCCATTACGCGCCTATTTTCAACGCATACATCCTCGACCAGAACGCAAAGAACATCTCCGGCGCATGTCCCATTGATCTCCAAAACGTCCTAATTGGCAACGGCTGGTTCGATCCACTGGTTCAGTACCAATCCTTTTACAACTACTCCATCTCTCCCGGGAACAGCTATGACTATATGCCGTACAACGACTCCGTCATAGCAGAATGGTATAACAACCTCTACGGCGCCGGAAACTGCGTCGACATGACCAAGGAGTGCTATGCTACGGGGTGGAACTCGGTCTGCCAGCGCGCAGACGATTTCTGCTATCAAAAGGTCGAGGCCCTATATGACAAGTACAGCAACAGGGACGAGTATGATATGCGATATTTGATGCCGGATCCGTTCCCGTACACGTACTATGTGGATTATTTGAACACGGCTGAGGTGCAGGCGGCTATTGGGGCGTATCAGAATTTCTCCGAGTCGAGCTCGACGACTGGTGCTGCGTATGGTAACACGGGAGATGATGATAGGGAAAGTGGGACTATTGCGGCGAGTCGAAAGCTGGTGGATGCGGGAGTGCAGCTCATGCTGTACTTTGGCGATGCGTAGGTTTACCTTGAGTCTAGAGCGAAGCCAGCCTGCTAACGTTGAGCAGTGATTACGTCTGCAACTGGATCGGCGGCGAAGTTGTCGCCGACATGATTGGAGCCCCCGGCTACTCTGCCGCTGGCTACGTCAACATCAGCACATCCGACGACATCGTACACGGCCAAGTCAAGCAATCCGAGCTCTTCTCCTTCGTCCGCATCTACGAAGCCGGTCATGAGGTGCCCTTCTACCAGCCGCTCGCCTCGCTCGAGGTCTTTGCTCGCGCGCTCAACCAGACGGACATCGCGACGGGGGAGATCAAAGTTGCGGGCGGGTATGGTGCGTACAAGACGGTTGGCACGCCGACGAGTGACTTCAAGGAGGGCAATGCGACGGTGCAGTTTGATGTTACGCCGAGCAATGCGTCGTATAACACGGCGTTGAATGCGCCGGATCCGACGCCGACTTGGGCGGTGCCGGTAGAGGGCAAGAGGAGTCTTGGGAAGAGGGAGATTGGGCGGAAGGGGGTTTCAAGAGGGTGGAAGAGGTTGGCGAGGTGAGTGTGGGTAGGGAGATAGACATGAAGAATACAATGCGATGTCTCGGATGAACCGACGCAACCGGGTGTCTCTGCGGGAGCCGAAGTGTTAGTCAGCACATATTTCGCGCGTGCATGGCGTCTGGAAGCATGTGAGACGTCATCGGTTTCTGGTTGCTCAAGATCTAGCGCACGCGTGGCGCTCAGGGTCCTTCTGGAAATTAGCGACAACACGGGAGCTACGGAGGACATGCGACGTGTTCATCGTGAATGCCAAATGAAAAGATCTCTGTGTCCGAGTCATCATGCCGTGCTGATGGTACCGGTAGAAAAGGTGTAATGCGGGCTAATCCCTGTCGCCGCATACCTGAACCCTGATTTGCTACATGTGATTGATCGCTGGGAGTCGTCCTCAACAGCACGGCGGGCATGCCCAAACGTCGAGACACTGCACACGCAACACACTAGTCTTCCCGTCGCCGACCTCCCAGACACCACGCACCCGTCTCACTGCTCCACGGCATCCGGTCAAACGCGCCCCCCACCAAATCGCAGCCCTCCTGCCGCAAGCCAGCGTTCGCGCTAGCGCTTCCGAGCCCGTACAACGTCGGAACCGCATCCAACTACTTTTTTCCTATCGCTGTGAGATACCGTAGCCACGCCTGATGGTTGGAGAGAGTGTGTGGCCTCGCTGAGGCGCTTCTGTTTCTCTCTTTTTCTCTCCGCCAGCGCTGTCGTCTTCCGCTGAGTAGCCGTCTGCACCAGCGCCTCCCACGCCGCAAGCATGGCGCCCTCGCACATGTTCTCCTACCTGCGTCCCGGCCACGCAAAGCGCAATGCCTCGAGCCTCGCCTCGCCCGAACCCGTCTCCTCCAGTCCGCCCGCCCTCACACTGCCTAGCCCCGCCCAGTCGACAGAGTACTTCACCAGCCCGCGCCTGCCAGAAAATGCGGGCTACGCGTCTAGCTCTCCCGTCTCGCCGTTCCCGCCCCAGCTCCCGCCCATTCCACGCGTCGCCTCCAAGCTGGAAAAGGCGGGCAAGAGTTCGCTGCTGAGCCCGCCGCATCCTGTGAACCAGGCGCAACACGATACTGGGGGCAAGAGGCAGCCAAGACAGGACCGAGGGATGTCGCCGACGCATGCTGTGCAGGACCAGCGGGCGCCCAGATATGACGATCAGCGTCCTTCTTCGTCGAGGTCGATGGCGGGGAGCTCCTCAGGTGGCTTCCGCTCGCCGGGACAGAGTCTAGCGCAGGTGGTGGAGCAGATGGTGGAGCATGCCACGCACGCAGAGACACCTACGCAACCATCGATGCATATGGCCCCGCCCGCCATATCCCCGAACTACGCCGCCAACTCCAAATCGGCGACGTCGCTGATGAGCGGCCTGAGCGAAAAGCTATCTAACACACCGAAGCCCTCGATTCCCACCGCGCAGCCGCAGAACCGAAAGTCGAGACTAAGCCTCCGCAATCCCATGTCCCTCCTCATGCGCCGCCGTTCCGGGCAAACCCTCGATCCACTGGCCGACGAGTCCCTCGTTACCCACCGTTCGCCATCCATTGTTCCGCCGATGCCTGATAATTACGACCCCAGTATCCGCGGCCGCATCGTACACGACTTCAGCGCTCCTCGTCCCAAAAGAAACTTTTCGTATAACAACGCGTATGGGGATGATACACAAAAGGTGGATGCGGGTCCGCCGAAGATAGAAAAGGAGCACACTCCAGTCTTTAGAGAGCACTTTGATGACGATACGAGTTATGAACAGAACCAGGCGGCGATACGAGCGGAGACGTTGGTGAATAAGGACTTCCTGGCAAGGAATTCTTACATTGCTCCTCCAGCTCCTGGGCGGTCACCGCCGCCTCCTCCACCGATACGTAAAGATTCGCCGCCTCTATCGATAGCGAAATCCTCTCCGCCTCCACCCGTAGTGAAGTCTTTCCCGCCCCCACCCATCATGAGGTCCTCCCCACCTCCGCAATTAGAAATTCTTCCTCCACCTCCCCCGGAACCATTACAGGACTTCAGCTCTTCCTTCCTATCTCCAGTGCAGGAATCGCCTAGCTCCACAAGTCCTCAGGTCAAAGAATCACCGAAGAAGAGAAAGTCGACCAAGACACCGCCACCTTCTCGCTCACGAGCTACGTCCGTTACGGATCCGTCCTTCACTCCTGCCGGATTGCCTGCACACATGACGAGTAGATCTTCAAGATTTAGCTTCCAGATTGGCGGAGGTGAATCGGCTGCGCAAGAGCAGATTCTCGAAGAACGGCACAAGGTTAAGGAGGCAGAGAAAGTATCCAAGAAAGATGTACGCGAGTCGATGCAGAGTATGGAAGACGACTATGATGAGTATGGTATGGACGATGACTATGACATGGATGGTGGCTATGAAGAGGATATCCCGATGTTGGGAGAAGAGGACGAGTATAGCGGTCTTGGGTATCAGACTATGTCACCTGGAATGGCCGCCTTTGACTTTTCGTCGCTCTCGGTACAGCCCCACAACCCCATAAGCCCGGTCAGCATGGTCGGCGAGGCCCAGACACCGCGGGATCTTAACGGGAATCCAATTGGCTTTGCCACCTCGGAGGAAATGCTGCAGAAGCTCAACATGGCCGGGTCCGGACGACAAGCGAACGTAAACAGGGCACCCGTAGGTGACTTGCACGGCCTCGGCTTGATGAATGTACAGCAGGGACCTCCAGATATGTCGCGCTTCACCCCGGCGGAGACGCCGGATGAAAACCTCGCTGCTGCTACGAGAGGACTGGGCATCGACCAAGGTCTGGGCGACGATCTTTACTTTGACGACGGTATGATTGACGAGCTGGGTGATGTCGATGCCGTGGAATTTGACGAGGACGTCTTTGACGACCCAGACGGCCCGCTATTTGAGCGCAAGATCAAGCCCCCGCCACCTGAAGAACTGCTTGCCGCTCTTGCATCGAACCCACCGGATATGCTGAGCTCCGAAACGGGTTACGAGGCAGACGATGATACGCTCTCGAAGCATCGCGAGAAGTCGGAGCCCTCGCTGGCGCACACGACGTCGAGAGCTCAACAAAAGCCCGCCCCAGTCTTCAACAACCTCAACGCATACCATGGTGCGCTAGCTGATGCGGCTCAACGCGCTGAAGCACAAGGTCGATTCGCTCGAAAAGCGAGCATGGACGTTGGTCACGTTAGCTCCGACGCCGATGAGTCCTCGTCGATAAGCAACTCTCGCCCCAGCCTCGTTCCGGATGATGGGCGCTTCAGCCAAGAGACTACAGGATTTCCGCCCGACGATGATGACTTTGGCATGAGCTCGGGCTTTGTGGATGACTACGACTATAGCGAGTATGACTCTGCGCTCGAAGATGACCCTATGATCGCCGAGGCAAATGCGGAAGCGCTCGCCAATGACTGGGAGGGTTTCTATGGGCAAGAGTTTGGCTTTTATGCCGCGGCCCAGGGCGAGGCTGTCAATGCGTATGGTGGCTTCTTCGGTTCTTCTAATTTGGGCCGCACCGTCAGCGGTCGGAATGCTGTGCGCGAGCCAAATCTTACGCCCATCACGGAGCGTAGTGAATACAGCACCCGTAACTCTTTCATCAGTCTTAACCATTTCCGTGACAGCACACAGCCAATTACGAGTCCGGGCCTTGCGCAACTTGCGCGGATCAGTCCGTATGGGTGGCGGGATGAGGAAGATATGAGCCTGGATTCGCTGATGAAGCTGCGGAAAGGCGCTTTTGGCAGTACGGCCAGTCTTCCGGGAAGCTCTTCGAACAGTCCGCGGAACTCGTCGCCGATGGGAATGCAGTTTGTGCCGAGGACGTCTAGTGCAGCAGGGAATCGTATGGTTGAACATAATGAGAGTTCGATGGAGAGTGAGGAATCGGCCGGGGTGTCGGATGATTTCGATGATCAAGAGGAAGACGATGAGGGGCTGGTGGATGCTGTGAATGGGATGCCTAGCGACTATGAAGATGAGGAGGAGGATGAAGGCGACAGCGACGAGAGGCCGGATAGTCCGACCTTGACGGCGAGCGACTACAACTCTCTCTCTAGCCCGAGCGGCCATCTCCAGACGACCGACATCCCGCCTATGCCGCCAATGCCTCGCCACGCGCCACAAAACATTCCAAAGCAACAGAATCAGCCATTACTGTCACCCTCGGGCGTTCCGCTCCCAACATCACCACCACCCCTCACCCTACACACTTCCTTCCACCCCTACGCCCACTCACAAGCTCCCACAACAGCGTCGCCCTCCTTATCCTCGCCCCCGATGTACTCTGCGACAGCACCAGTGAACAGCAACGCGCCCCGCCGCCAGTCTCTCATCTCGCCTATTTCTACAACGAGCCCGGTGACGCCTGGTGGCGGCGGATGGAAGGCAGGACATAGTCGTAAGGGGAGTGCGGCGGATAGCGTGGCGTATGTAAGGGAAGATGATGGGTGTGGGAGTGAGCGATGGGTCTTGGAGCGCAGGAGGACGGCGGAGAGCGGAGAATTGGAGTTGGTGGGAAGGAGTGTTGTTGAGGGGGGAACGATTTGATGAATGGGTGCTGGCACTTTTTCTGGCTTGTGGGTGGATATGGGGGTAGAGGGCAATTGTTGTTTTGGTAGCCTTCGGGCATCTTTTTCTTCTTGTTGTTTGGATGGGATTAAAAACGGATGGGACATGGGCATTTGCATGGTGTTTTACTCTTTTGTGGGTTTTGCGAGCGAGTATTATTGTTGCTATGGATATCCTGTGTTGTGGGGTGCGATTGGATGGAGAGTCTGGGTTGTCTTAGATGGCATAGCATTGGTGCGGGACACTTTTAATGAGACCTCTTTCGGACTGTTCAGGGTAGGTTGTGTTGGTGCAAGTGGTGGTGGGGCATGTGGTCGGGACTTCTTGTGTAGACGGGGTGACATGTAGTATGGGCACTTTTTCACTCATCTTCCACATTTGAATATTGAAACGATCGCGTTTGGAATATGACTGACAAGCTACGAACCCGGAAGGCGTGATTGCATCGCACATGAAATTGTGCGCCTCATGAGCTTGCCTATTATCTCGTACACTCACTTACCAGTATCACTCTCACCTCTGATCCGCTGCTGCCTCTTGGCGTCTTTGATATATTTGGCGGCAACGTATATATTACTTCTCTCCTCTCCCCCTCTTCTATTACTCCAATACTTCGACTGCTATCTTGCAACCCTCACGGTACTTAACTCTTCTCTTCTGTTCCAACTACAAGATCTAACGAACAACTACCCCTACTTCTCTCTTCTATTTCGTTCTACTTTTTACGCAGTGCGCGCGGCACGACTCTAGCTTCGTAAACCGTCTTGTAAGCGCGGGACGGGCTTCCTCGACGCTGAGGTAAGTAGTAAAAGACCGCGAGGAGTGTCAATAGAATGCTGACGATTCCGTTTACAGTTGTTGAGTTTGAGCTGCCCTACTCAGCGGCTGCGACAAAGCAATGGATGATGAGCAGCTGGTGCGTGATGAGAGTCCCATCTTTGAGCCGGATGGTCCGATAGAGGCTTCAGGCGGCGGTGTCTCAGGCCACCACCAACTCATGTCCGACACGCAAATGCCGGTGACTAGTAGTTCCGTACAGCACGAAGTCAAAAAAGAGAAGGAGAAATCGCAAACCGTAGTCGACGCTGAGGAAGCTAATGACACGCGAAAGCGCAAGGGTATATTTTTCTCGAGTTACAAGTGTGCGTTTTGCTAACCTTCGCAGTAATTGACGTTGACGTCGACTCCGCAAGTGACGATGAAGACTTCGATGGCGACGATATGGTGCCTCCCCATGTACCCGACGACGAACCTTTACCACATCTACCGATCTACCATCGCGATATTCCAATAGTGCACAATAATTGCATGGAGCTGGTACGCAAATTTAGGGACAAGATCAGCAACAGTGAATACCAAGACAACGAAACGGAATATCTTGCGGATCTATTCAGCAAGCTGATGCATCCGCATCACGAAACCGCAATTACGCAGATTGCTCTTATTGGAGATGCCGGGCATGGCAAGTCATCAACTATCAACTCCTTGCTTGGTATTGACATCGCCGACTACGTGAGTCTCTAGTCTCAGCGACGAAGTTAAGTTTAATCAGCTACAGGGAGATGATGGCGACAGTTGCACATGCGTCGTTCAAGAGTACACGCAGGCCAGTCCAACGCAAACAACCCCTTTTATGGCAGAGGTCTCGTTTTTCAGCCGCCAGACATGCGTGGACATGGTCAAAGAGGGCTTCGCAATGTACTTCCTCAACTGTCACATAGCGGACGACATTGACGAAGAGGAACTCGAGGAACTTCGCCTTAATTCCAACACCGCTCTCTCGGCTTTTATGGCACTCTTCCAGGACCGCCGAGAGTTCCGCGACAAGACTTCAGCGGAGCAATTTCTCCAGACTGCTTCATCAGCCGATGATCTGGTTGTGGTCGGCAGACTGATTGGTTGGACCGAAGACATCTTGCAAGAGCTCCTGCCTGACGAAGAGAATGGCGACAAGACCTGTCTGTATGCACATACCGTGGCGAGCATCAAGAAGATGGTTGAGCCTTTCACAAGAAACGTCGAATTTCCCAGCCTCGGAGGAACCACTATCAAGTGTAGCCCGTGGCCGCTCGTCAAGAAGGTCCGCCACAGCTTCGATTCGAGAGTCCTTCTTCAGAACATAGTGCTTGGAGATTGCCCCGGCATCAACGACAAGAACCGACTTCGAGTTGAGTCGACGCGGCGCTATCTTCAGGACTGCCACATCACAATCATGGTGAACAGGATGGATCGTGCCATCGATCATGCATCTTTTCACAACAATATCAATAACGCGTACCGACGGGGACGGTCTGGGAGCATCATCGTGGTTTGCACTCGGTCCGACGATATTAACATGAAAGGAAAGCAAAGCTTCCGAAACACGATTGCAGAGGAACGGGTCAACGCGAGGATAGACGAAGACGAGCATCTGGTCAATGCCCGTTTTGAAGCGGTGCGGGCTGATCTTAGAAAAACTTCTTTGAGGGGCAATCTCGCGACACGTCTCCAACTTCAGACCCGCAAGGCTCGTTACGAATACAAAAAGCAGGAGATTGAACGCCGACGACTAGGAGCCCGCGTCAGTGCCCGAAATCGACATGTCCGCGAAGGAGTTTCGGCGCAGTACCACGAGGACACCAAAGATCCTGCACCGCTCGCCATGTTCTGTATCGCCAACACAGTTTACATGGCGCACAACGCCGGCTATCCTAAGGGTAGCCCGCCATGTCTGACGCTAGAGGGTACCGAAATTCCTCAGATGCGAAACCACATCTATTCGATACCGTCGGATGGGAAGTTTCGGGCGTTGTATCATTACTGCCACACTTCGTTAGAAACGGCCCTCAACACTGTGGAGATTTCATGCAGTACCACTAAGCTCAAGAGGAAGGAAGATCTGAATAAAACATTCACTAGGGCACGCAAGGTGTGCATTCTCTGCGATCTTGACAGATATACATCACTGACAATTACAGAACTTGAGCGGCAATGTCCAGAGTATTGCTGCCAGATTCGTAGAGAATGATATTCGAATCATCTTCCAGATGATCGGCAGGTGCACCCCATCGTTAACTTTGGAGCTACCCTAACACATCTTTTAGTTGAGTGTGAGTCGAAGTGGATCAACAGAGCAGGCCGCAAATGCGACAGGTGGGCCAAAGTAAGTTCACATCATTTCCATATCACCTAGAATCGCAGACTAACCTTTCATAGCTTAAACCCGCTGGCCATAGAGCAGTCATGAAGAAGAATGGCAGGTCATCCACTCACTACGGCAGAAAGTTTCCTCTAACGTGAACAGGGACTCACGGCACGAAGAAAGTGGAACCACAAAATTGGAACGGTGAACTCTTCCAAGTCATATGCGCGGACTTGGATCCACCGTTCGAGCTAATCCACAATATTCGATGTGACGATCTGTCTCGCGACATCGCGGAGCGAGTTGGCGACACAGTCGACCGGCTCAACACAGCGCTGAACGGTAAACTCTACTCCCACGAAATACAATACGCTTCGCTAATATTAGAACAGTCGATCCCGCTGCCTCTCTCTCCGGCGCCATAGGCGCGTTCAAGAAGAACTTGAAAGAGCGCCGAAGTCAGATCGACAGGCTCTGCGAGCAGTTCAAAGACTCTCTCAAGAAAGACATTCGGTATGACATGATTCACCAACTAGACAACCATATCACTAATATCAACAGGAAAATCCACACGCGCTCCTGCACCGAGGGCGAGGACCACTACTTCACCTCCGCAATGGAAAAAGTCTACGTACAAGCCCTCGAAGCCAAGAAAGAACCGCGTACGTTCCTTTTCTATCCCCACTTTGTCCACTAAAGCCACTAATCCCCGCCATAGGCGCTGGTTCCACCATCCACACCGCACGTTGTCACGTTTTTAGGAAACTCCTCTGCACACACAACGGCACCTTCATGCAGATATACAAGGGGATCCAAGAAGACTTCGGGGGGATGTTCCAACCCAAAGTCAACAAGCTGGTGTCGCAGTTGGACAAGATATTCGCGCAGATTCAGCACGACGTTGATCAGGTCTGCTCGACGAACGAGGATGACTCGCCCGAAGGGAAGGCGATGCGTGAGGAGCTTCTGGAAATGTTACCAGATGCGAGGGAATTCTTGAAGGAGAAGGTGCAGAACTTATTGAAGCGGTGTAAGGAGATGGGAGAGTGATTGTTGGGGAGGGGGGCATAGGTCTGGTGGAACATTTGGGGCTTGACTCTGAGACTTGCATATATGATTGTCGGCTGGATGCATCAACGGGAGTTGGGCTGCATTACAATGAGTCTTGCAGATTTCTTTGAACTTTCTTACGGGGTTCGTTTTGAGCTTGCGCGAGGACCTAGAACTTGTTCTTAGTGTGTATGGGCAGTTTGGACTTTTACAATTGATAGATTGTGCTAATCGAAGAACTCTTTTCACTGCCACGGTGCCGATAGTCAGCTCGAAAGCGGAGATTGGATTTCGCATATCCTGAATCGCAGGATACTGTGAGCACGCTTTTGGCCACATGCACTTTAGCCCTTGTCCTTAAAGAGTTGCACAGTCCAGTCTTCGGCAAAAACGTCAAGAATTTCCACACTAGGTAATTCTGTCGCAATTGGCCATATAGTTGGGTATGTGTCTATGCTATATGCTCATGGTTTAGTAGGCGGCAAGCTTGAGTGCACTGGAACGCGTTGTGGTTCTCCGCACCAGTCAGTTCTAGCAAATCACCCAAGAATTGAATAGAGACAAGCCGTTTAATATACGATACTGAAGAACTGTATGTTGGAGCACTTGAAAATATGATGGTGACGGGAGAGTCGCAAGGGGTATCTCTTCACCCGCCAACACTGCTAGATTGAGTTTGGTCTCATACGCTAGTAAACGAAAAACAACCTCGAGTTGTAAAAAGCTTAGTGCGTGTGTTCAAATGTGTCAGAGCCTTGTCGTTACTGTTGCTGGAGAGTTGTGTGAGCCAAAAAGTACATATGATCGTCTAACGACTAGGGCCGCAGAACGGCACGCAAAAGAGCAACAAAACGGCAAAAACATACAACAGCAGGGTATTCGCTAGTGATCCGCCGTTACAATGTTTAAGTACAGCCGAGCGAACGGGAGTAGCGCATCCCTTAATTTTCCCATTGATGGCAAGAGGAAAGTAAATTCACCGTTTGCGGATGTCGGGGTTCCAGAAGACTGATTACCGCAGCCTGTCAACCACAGTGCACTGACCGCGATCTGGACCAAACGTGATGCTCCACCCCCTGTTAACCTACTGCTTCAACCAAGGCGACGGGAAGGCGCTGGAAGAGTGCCCGTGGCTCCTTAAAGTGGAGGGGGCGTCCACTGGGGTCGTGTACTGAATTGCGCCCCCGCAGTAGTCCCCAAGGTACGCTAATTGGGCGGAGGGCGCCGGTTATTGCTGGAATCAAGATAACTGCGAAGAATGCTCACGTGGCCAGCCTCTCGCGGGGCAGAAATCTCCAGAAATAGGCCGCGCACCACACCAAATGTTTAGTTAGAAACAGCGTTGTTTTGATAGGGTGGATATGGTGCGCGGAATTAGCCTATTTCTGGAGATTTCTGCCCCGTAAGAGCCAGCCACTGGAGTGAAGACGCATAGCACAAAAGGCTGGAACATGGGAGACCTTAAATGCCACCATTGTGTCGTTAAATGCCACCATACATATCCGCATCAGGCTACCAAGGGCCACCGCAGCTGAAATTATGGCCTTGCCCAACCAATCCAGAACAGACACGTTATTACAAATTCCGAATGACATTGTACGGCACCCAGATTTGAGAGCGCCACTTAGATAAGGGTGTTTTCCCTCGTAGGTGGCAGAAGGTGGTACATCCATTCCTTTGACTTTTGCTCCAGCATGAGCGACAGCAATGAGGGCCGAGGAGCAACTGCCGATTTCGATTCCGTGAAACTTAGACAATGGGACCAGCAAAAGAACGAATTCTCCGAAACAGTCAAGACGCCGGGACTGGAAGTCGAATTAAAACAGCTTGCATTGGATCGCCAGGAGAGAGCGCGCACTCGTAATAAAGAGGACCGAGATAAGGAATCAAAACTAACATGGATTCATATTCGCGGCAATGACATGCTTCTGTGCCAGGCAAGTACTCTAGACCTCTACCTATCTATCTTGCTAATCGCCCTAAGCATAGCACTGTCACTCGTAGCCCTTATATGGGCTTTTGGCATGATGTCGCAGATAGAACTCAGGTGGTGAAAAGAGCTACGGAAGAAGATGAAGCGTCTACATAGAGAGAAAAGACTTCAGTAAAAGCAAAACAGTCATGGAGAGAGCGGTTGAGGGGGAAAGCAGAGTCTTCACGCTCTTCACGTGTCGGTGTCACGGCAACACCTACCAGAGAATCTGTTTAATCACCGTAAACACATTGCTTTGACGTCTCAAATCTATGCAAGATTGCCACTGGGTCTCCTGGTCTGACATGCTTGAAAGCCGGCCTAGACTTCCGTTCTTGGTCACGAAGTTGCGGCGCCTACGCGCAGCATTGGCCACCCTATCCTGTCGACCCAAGTGATAGTCTCAAATGACGAGTCCTCGCACTGTGAGAACGTTCTACTGGATCTTGTTCCAAACTAAATCGGCGCCATGAAGGCTTTGCCATAGACCCGTCGGGGCAAGGGGAATCCGAGGTCCAACGTGGTAGAGCAATTACCACGTCCTTCAATCTGCCGTTTGCTTTGTATCGAGGTTCAAACAAATCTAGTACGTCGAGACTACCCTGGCTTTCGAAACAATACTTCGCAGCTAGAGCGAGCATCTCTTCCGTGTCTCTCTGACAATCACCACGCTGCCGTTGGATACCCTCTTCTTCCGCGACCAATTTCAAAACTCAAAACATGGTCGCGGATATCCTGTGTAATTGCCTTAGGTGGCAACTCCAAAGGTGATGAGTTTGAAGCGGCCTGTGGTGACCAAAGGCCATCCAGGAAAGACCCCATAACTAAGCCCGAGATGCAATACATAGTTAAGTCTGGCCTTTCTCAAAGTCTAGCAAATGCACAGCACTCATAACGCCGCTGGAAAAATGTATCTGTGTAGTGGCAACAAACACCTCCTGCCAAGAGTGGAACGCTTGAAGGATTCATTTGCGAGCAAAGTAAACCGATTGGCAATCTTCAATGTTCAAGCAAATTTGAGGTAGAAATTTACGCAGCCAAGATCCATCCTAGAATACTTGCCATGCCAGTAATAACAGCGGCCATTAATCGCTCCGGTGTGGCCAAGCATCGACCAAACCCTCCCAAATCGTTACCTTCCCAAAATCAACTTCTCCTCCTTCCACAATGAACCCAACATCGCGACTACTCTCATACCAACTCCATGCCCAAGTACTAATCGCAAAGCGATCGTTAGCAAAGACTTCCACGATGCCCCCATCCACCACAATCGTAAGGTCGAGCGTTTCAACAGACGTCTGGCTACCATTTCCTCCCGGCACATCGAACAAGCGCAATTTGCCAGACTCGTTGTCGGCGTTGATGCCTGGCGTCGTGGGTGCTGCTGCTGAAGTGTTGGTACGCTCGATGATAATGCTTTCGTTCGAGAATTGGTAGTATATGTTTGTGTGCTCATTTGGTCCAGAGAGAATGGAGAAGCCGGCTCGAGACGCATTTTTGGAGCGGGAAGGGAAGGTGATGGATGCGGAGAGCATGTAATGCTTTGACTGTGGACTCTCTTCGAGTGCGCTACTCGATGAGACAGACCCTCCAGCTTGGGTAATAACGTTTGTTGCATTGTCTTTGAAGGCGGCCAGTGGCTCCCTCGCGATTCGCTGGTGCATTGTCGCAAGAGTGAGGGTGCCGTTGTCGTTTTTAGATTCCGTCCTCCACGAGCCCTTCTCTCGCGACAGCGCATTGTCGACGACGTTGATGTGTCCCACACTCAGCTCTCTCGGCAGCAACAGCGATCCTGTCCAGTTCTGTTGAAGAGTCGGAAAGTCCAGTGTACCGTAAAAGTTGCCTGTAAGCCAGAGGTAAGTGATGAAGCGATCTGGAGCGCCACTCGCTTTGCTTGCTTCCGAAGACGCAGGCAAGTGTTTCCCGGCAGCCGCATACGCTGATCGACCCCAGTCCAGTTTACCAGCCATGGTCGGCTCGAACTTGAGCTGGCCTTCGACAAGTCGTTGAGTCCCGGCCGCCCAAATCATGTCTCGGTTATCCGACACCTGGGGCACAATGGGCGCGTAGCTCCATTCTCCGCCCAATGTTGTAAACAGCTCACCCTCGGCGTTGTATCCAGCACGATCTAAAGTGAACAAGTTCCCAACTTCGAAGTTGAACCCCCAACGTCCAGCCCATCCCGCCTCTGTCCACGTCGAATTGGCCTCTTCGTGCCACCATTGGCCAAGATACTCCCAATTCTGGAACTCAGGGTCGTGATTGTACTGTCGATAGAGGAATAAGCTCGGCCCTTGATCATGGACACCGCCGGAGATGATAGTATACCAAGCGCCGTCACTGCGATCGAGCATTCGATCGAACTGTGGGCTCTGAAATACAAAAGGATCGCGGAATCCTGTAACGTTGACCGCGAATGGTGGGCTGGGAATGACAGGACCATGCGCCAATTTGGTAAAGTTACGGCCGCCTTCTGTAGCTATGGCGAGTGACTGTGTCTCGCTCCCTTTGGTGTACCGTATCGTCCATTGAATGGGCAGGTAGCTAACGCTCGTGTACAGCATTGTAGGCGTACCGTTAATGCCCTGCTCGATGACACTGCCATCGAAGACGGCAATCGGGTCATTTAGCCCGCCTGCCCGGATGAAGGGCGCCGAATTCGGGTTGAGGTCGGTGTAGGTGATGAGATCGTTTGTTGTTGCTCCAGAGGCACCCTCATGTAGGTAGCCGACGTGGAAGAGGCCAGTTGCGGGATCGGTATAATGCATACAAGGGTCACCTGTTGAACCATAGGCAGGCAGTACGTGGGCTTTAGGGCGCCATGTCTCGTAGAGAGAAGCATTAGCTAATGTCGACAAATTCGGCGGTGCTGCATTGTAATCGACGGAAATCTGGCGCGATGTGATTGTGTAGGATTCTACGGCGCCAGCCAACCGTATCAGAACTGCAAACAACGTCGCGGTTTTCATGTTGGAGGTGCGGAGAAAGGCGATGCGCGATGAATTCGTGCTACTGACAAATTTTAACATATTTTCCAAGATCATCGGCTGGGATGAGCGGCTATGTTCTCGTGCCGACTTGCCCGCCCACCTGGTGCGCCGAGGTTATCTGGTGATGTCATGGTACGCTAGTTACGGCGGAAGAGCTATGGCTAGCTAGTACAAGGGCCATTGCGGGGAGCTTGTGGGGTGAGCACTGTGGATTTTCTATCGACAATGAGTACTGTGAGTTGTGATGTTAGGAACCAATCGCCAAATTGTCGAAGTTCACGAAGAGCGCCTTACTTTAAGCCACCCAATTAGCCACACCTCCACTAGGCCAAAGTCGTCATAGCGCGAAATGCCAGCCGCCTGATCACCTCGTGCCGACAATGTCTGCGAGTCCAGCTCCTCTCGGGCGATGTCTTTGTAGTACTCGATATCCTTACTAGCCATCTATGATGATGCCCGCTTTTGGATTCAGCGTCGGCGACTTTATCGCCGTCATCGGTACTTCCTCTTCCGTCACCAGGCTGCGAAAGATGACAACTAACAGCCATTCTCAGGGCTGTGCACCAAAGTCGCAAAAGCTCTCCAAAGCTCCAGCGGAGTAGCTTCCGAGTACCAGCAGGTTATCATTGAAATTGAAGGTCTGCAAGATGCCCTCACCCGGCTCGTTGCTCTGGAGCCAACGGAAAGCAACATCGATCACGTGAATGCCATTCGGAGGATGGCACTCGCCTGCAGGCTACCCATGCAGGATTTTCTTTCAAAGATGGGCAAGTACGAAGCTGCCATGTCTCCGTTCGCGAATAGGAAGTCAGTACGTTCGGCGGGAAAGAAGGCGGAGTACGCCGTTTTCATGAGTGAAGAGGTCAAGACGATGAGAGCCATGATTTCCGGCAAAGTTATCAGTATTAATCTACTGCTGGGCACACATGCATCCGAGACCCTATCTAGGACTGAGGGTCAACTGTCAGCTAATCAGGAGAATCTACTGGCAAGGCTTGCAGAGGCCAAAAACGGCATGAACAGTATCCGCCAAGATATTGCAAGCATGAACACAGCAACGAGCACTTCCCAAGAACAGCTTCGAGAAGACATTTTGAATTCCACATCCCACTTAACAGATCAACTTGGTCAAGTCAACAACGATACTGCGAGTACGAAGCGAAATATATCCGCACTAGCCACTGGAGTCGGATCGATTTCCACCTCGATAACTACGCTTTTGGGATTAGGAACCCAAATCCTGTCAATCTTGCGCGTCTTCCCAGCCGAACTGCGAGCGTTACTTCAAAATGTGGTACGGACAAACGTGCAAATGTACGCGGTGTTGCTTGAAGTGCAACGTAAGATAAGCGCGTCTCCAACACTTGCACTAGAGTCCAACATACGTATCGAAGATGCACTGGGAGAAATTCGAAGTTTACCATATGAGTGGTTCCGGCACTGGGAGGTAAGGAAGAGTGGCCGGATTTACGCGTCAGTTGCTAAATTGAATAGCCATTCGAGGGCCTCCTTCGTGCCGAGTTCAAGAACAGACTGGGATCTGAACGAGTCGAAAGAGGCGAATTCCGTCTCGTACATACAAAACAGCCAACTCTTTCGATGGATGAAAACAACTGGTCGCGGACCATAGTTGCGGGCGCGGACATTGTCATGCTCATGCTCATCACTGACCTCGCATGTCAAGAATCCTCATGTCCTAGACTATCCTGTGACGGTAGAACGGCCATGGGAACCGAGAGGCAAACGATGCTGACCTGGTGAGTTTGATGAGTTTCCTTCAGTCTCTCAGCTGCAACTCATAAAGTATGCATTCTTGTGCTGCTCCCATCACAACACACGGTCCTAACATTGCACTAGTCCCAAATGCGGCCTTCGATTCATACCGCAGCTTACACTACCAGAAAGCACGGAGGCGAATATGATCGAACAGCTGCAACTTGAAGAGGATGAGCGGCTATTTGGGACGCGCAGCAAACCTGGTGCTCAGACCATCAACAATGTGGATATGAAAGAACAGTTGACGCACGAGAATACCCAAGGAATCACGTACGATATCAGATCTGGGGAAAGACTTATTACGGGCTACAACTCCAACACAGATCCCCCGGCCTTGGACCAGATGAACACGAAACGCGAGATCTCTCCCAATGCCAAAGAAACCCCATCTGATCCGCCGATATATGCCTGGCTGAACGATACAGAGTCTCCCAAAGACCCAATCTCCGTACTCAGGTGGCGCGAAGAAGAGGAAGTTAGCCGGGTCAAGCGGCAAAAGCAGGACGCTCAAGATCTTGAAGTGTTCCGCAACGTTGAGATTGCGCTTCCACTGAAAGACGATGTACCTACGCATGATGTGCAGGATTCTATCCTCATGTCACACACCGGGCCCGCGACTGGGGCATATATGCTGTATCGCAACATTCTAGATCAGTATCCCAAACTCGACGAGCCACTCGCATGGCGCTTCGCGAATGGGAATTGGAGGAGAATGGAAGACTTCCAGAGAAAGAAACACGAAGATATGGCTTTGATGCAAGGTCAGACCGACTATCTTGAACGACAGACGCGCATTTCAACTTGGGAAAGCGAGGATGAATCCGACCTTCCTCCCTTTGGCGCAACCCACTTTCGTAAATCTTGGAAACCGCGAAAGACATGCTCGCTGCCGCCTCCACCACGACTAGTGCGTGAACGCCACTCGAAAACTGGCTACAGTGCAAAATGCCATATATGTCACCAGACGATTCGTCTTCGTTGCAAACGTGATTGGAGGTAGATAACTCGTGGACAATCTCTCATCCTTAATAACGTTTTCTAGTAACCATGTGATGGACGATCTACTTCCGTACATGTGCCCAATCTCAGATTGCGCATCCGGACACATGATGTTCGTGCGCCGGCAGCATCTTGAAGTGCACCTCCGAACCAGGCACCCTCTTGAATCGTGTCAACAATGTCCCTTCTGCGACAAGAACATAGAACTCGACTCGACCAAGCATATGGGTCATCATATGGAAGAGATCGCTTTTGGTGTCCTAACTACGGCTTATGAGGAATGGTCATACGACGATACCAATTCAGAAGCCTCGATCCCGGTCGTTCATACCAAGTCGCCACCTCGAAGAACATTCTTTTGTACGGGCTACCCACCCTGTCAGCGAAGCTTTTTCAATATTGAAATCCTGGCAAGGCATATACGGTACGTGAGAATAAAAATAGCCATAACTACCCTCGTTGACAGCATTTTAGCACGCATACAGGCAAAGGATCGCTTAAATGTAACTATTGCGATGTACGTTTTACACGCACGTGGAATCTACGGTCCCATATTCGAGCTGTCCACGGAGGTGATGCACCGCCGCCTAGCATGAGTCCAAAAGAAAAGGAAGAGCTTGAAATGGTCGAGTTCCTGCAGCAAATGTCCAAGGAGCTGGACTGGCAAGTAGAGACAATAGAGGCCGAGGTGGAGTTGTTACAGGGCAAGAAGGGCAATGCAAACGCAGAGCGGCTAGAGGAGCTAGAGGACACAACAGAGCGGCACAAATGGCACATCGGTAAACTGGAGTTACTGCAAAGGGCGCTAAAAACCCCCAATACCAATGTCACCACGGGTGAGGTTAAAGAAGTCGAGGAGGACATTCGCTACTACGTCGAGAACAATCAGGAACCCGACTTTATGGAGGATGACACCCTATACGATGACTTCAACCTGGTCGAGGAGGAAGTTGGGGACAATTATTGGACCCATAGCTCTCACCCTTCGTCGTCCGCTTCCAGTATCAACTCTCAGCTCCGATATTCGGTATCGGAGCTCCAAGCCAACGACCCAGTCCTTCACAAAAACGCTCTATCGAGGTGTAAAGTATGCGGCAAACCTTTTAATGACCGGAGATCCTTGACATTACACATGCGTATAGACCATCTTGGTAGCTGTAAGTATCTCACTACATACACGCCAGAATTTATGCTAATATATATCACAGTGTTAGTGTGCGATATTGATGGCTGTGGTAGCCAATTCATTACGGAAGACGACTTGCATCGTCACCAAAGGCTTCACGGCAAGGGTACAGAGTTTTCAGAGGCTGTAGAGGATTTAGAGTCGGCTATAGAATCTGATACAGGTTCGGAGGATGAAGAGGCTATTACTGATGATCAGACTTCCTCAGATTGGGAGTCTTCGGTGGCTTCGGTGGCTTCGGTGGCGGCAGAGTCCTCTTCCGAGGCTCGAAGAGCATCAGCTTAGTTCTTGCTACATCATCTAGTACTTTTGCATACATCGAGTACTGGTATGAACGACATTATATCTGTGCGTATCGAGGATTTATAGTGCGCACGTTACGCATACCCTTTGGGATATGGCCCATAGCCTGGCTTTCGAGATGATTGGCATGGATATGAAGTCTGCTTCCCATGCAAGTAGTTCGCAAGAAGCGAAGATGGATTGATGACAAGGTGGAGGTTGTGTTTATGATTCTAGACCTTTCTTACAACTTGCTTTTCCTTGGAACTCGAGAAGATAACGCACAAGATCCCAGATTCAAGTGAACGGCACCTGGTTCCTCCCAGAACAAGCATCGTGAACCGAATGTCGTTATTATAGCCTCCAGTCTCAACGCACTCTGTACTGCCTTGGCACGCAGGAGGACAGCACAAGCATGGTTGGAGTTCTTTGGATTACATCCCTTGTTCTCTGCTGGTGGGTATCTTTCGGTCTTGGCGATGAGAATCTCCATGCTGAGTATGAACAGCATGCGGACGTATGCAATCTAGCTCATCCTGGAATTACACGTATGATTCGACGGTCCAAGCGGTTCCTTTTGCTTCACCATCGCTTCTAATTACTCGCATGACATTAGCCACTGCAATTGCCGATTAATCTATATGCCAAGGGATGTCCTTCTGTTGTAGCCAAGCCAATGGTCCAGAGGTAACCCGAAGGCCGGGGTACAAAATGCGAGAGCAAAATGAGATTTCCTGGATGAGCATTTACCCAGTTGGTAATCCAACATCAGAAACTGCAATCTTAGGGTACGAACTATGTCGCGATTCCACATAGACAGCCCGTCCTATAAAATCTTGGGCACCAAGACCCCTCTAGCTGGACTTTACACACCGAGACTTTGTACCCCAACTATTGGAAAACACTCGACTCATGGATGGGCACACTGCTGGAAAGTCCTCGTATACGAAATCCTTGAGGTTAGACCTCTCACTGTTCCACAGCATCCATCCAATTAATCGCGACCCCACAAACGACATTTGAAACAAGTGTGGCGTCTGCACCACGCTCTGAATAGGGAAGTCGGTTCGCTTTGGCACATTCCCCGACGCCACCATGTTAGTGTACCGCGTGAGCAGATACCAAGAGTCACACGTAGGTGTGAAAAGTAGTGGCGTATTTACGCTGTTAACGTACTGCAATGTAATATGGAGAAACTCCTCAAAAGTAGGTGTCCGTCGCAGATCAGCCTATAATACCAATGGCTGCATGATGGTACTGCGAACATGCGTCCGAGATATATTGGGTGGATCGGGACGGGTCCGACGGTTCGGCTGCATGGAGAGGTGTATATTAAAAGCCATGTAGAAGATGCTATTCTTGCTACATGTAAAAGGAGAAGTTGGTGGCGGTTGTGCCGGTGTGGGTGGATAGTAGGGCTTGAACGGTTACATATCAGGGAAACTAAGCAGAGCGAGTCGTTCGTCGGCTCCATTTTGGATCGTGAAGATGTGTTGAAAAGAGTTGGTGGATTTGTCGATCCGTTGCGTGATGGAGGAGATGGACAGAGGTTCTTTGAAGTCGAAGTTGCTGGTGGACCCACAATTGAGCATCTCGGGCAACCTTCGAGAACACTTAGTGCCCTATTGTTCCGGTCGCTCTAATTACCAGACATGTAAATTTCCTCTGGGCTGCCTATTCTCATTACCTTAAAGTGGTAATAAACGTATATCCCTACCCATAGCAGGCAGTAGCGTCCGTGGTGCATGTCTTGAGGCTGCTTACGGATTACCTCACTGAAACGCAACCCTTATATTTCCATATGTCGTACGACCGCAGTCGCCCCACTGAGTGATTCTAAGCGAGTGTTCGTACTCGGAGGGTATTGTTTGGGTTGTTAGTGTTGGTTCGTGGCTTGCTGACTCCAACATCGCTTATACACGCAGCCTCGCGGAAACACACCACTGGTACCTCTGCCTCTGCCTCTGCCTCTCGCCACCATGAATCCAACACCAGATAAGTCCCCGCAGTGCATGTGGCTTGCATGTTTATTCTCGCTGCGTAGATCGCTCGGATGTGGGCGCGTGTGAATGAGGCAAGAGCGGGTTTCGCTCGAATGATCGATTCCCGATTGGCTAAATATAGCCCGATGTACATATACCTGTCTGGGTGGGATTTTCTGGGAATGTTGCGAACCGATCATGTGATGAGGAATGCTATATTTGATGGAGTGGGCGATCTTGAGTTGAGAGTTGGCTAAATGCAGAAGATCGGAGTCCGGTCGATGGTGCGTAGGGAAAGCGGTTCGACGTCAACAACGGTTGATAGTAGCGAGGCACCGGATACTGCGCATGCGGAAATCTGACCACACAAAGATGTCTACGCGTAGAGCTGAACAAAAATTATCAATCACCAGCTCTCGCAGGGAAAGCGGGAGCATATCGCAGTAGAACTGTGATGTCGTTGAATGATAGTCGTCCGCGTAGCCATCTTGGTAGGTAGCGCGAGTATTTCCGACACGCCCCTTGCCCACAGGATTCGCACACACTTTCCCCAGAAGATACGTCAGCCTCTAATTACTGTAGCGTCGAATCTCCACTCGAATCTCCAACCCGGAGCTTTGGCGGGAAGGATCGCCATGTGTCTTGTGCGCAAGCGTGGTATTGTGGTGTGTAGATCGATTTCTTTTGTGTGCAGCATAAGCTTTAGACATGGTTGTCACGTTGGCGTTCGGGGCGAAACGTTACTGGATTACTGATCACGGTGCACTGAACGATCAACGCGAGCAAGGCGAAAGTGTCACTCGCGCGAGACTGGCCTCGTTTTCGAGGGTCGTGGCTGGTGCATGTTCATCGGTGACTGAATCAGTGTCATGCCATTGATAGATGTCGACGCTATGAAGATCCCTAGAAATAGTTCATCCAGGCGACCACATTGTGATGCCGCTCAGACGAACACGTCAACACAACCAAAAGCAAGAGCTTAGAGCGCTACTGGTAAAATGAAAAGAGATTCGAAGCCAAGACTTCCCTCCACGATACGGAGAAATTTGAACAAAAGCAATCTGTAGATGCGCCACTGGGACGGTATGACTCGTGAGCATATCCAGGGCCACGGGCTGACGGCTCGCTAAAGTGGTACCTGCTGGGAAAATATGTACCAGACCGCGTAGGACTAGAGATGCGCAGGCGACGCGCCAGTTGCTGTATTGACACAGACCAGACAGTGTGATGATAGATAACTCTAGGCGTGCAGCGTGAGTGCGGGGTAGCGAGTCAATCGTGAAGACATGACTCTGTGTCCACAAGAACGCCGCCACTTGCTGTAGCGTCGCCGACCACTGGCCGATGCGTATCCTACAAGCTTCGTTGGGACGAACGATAAGGTTCTTGCACGACTGAAGGCAGCAGAAAGCCTCGGCGCAAATTTTTCAACGCGGAGGCGCGTCCGCTGCTGTGGAACTATTGGTCTGGTTTTTACGTTATAGGCGGCGGTGCAAAAGCAAAACTGTAGTGGAAATAGGGTCTGTGCATTTGAGACGGTGTTGTACGCCGGGACTGGGTAGACGCATCTCAGGAGAAGGCTATGCACTCCTTGCTCGCCACGAGGCCAGTATGCTGTCCCAGACGTGCAACATGACCCAGCACATTGCATGGAAATGGGTGTCTGATCGGTGTATGGAGAGTATAGACGGGGCTAATCAACGGTAGTCGCTGAACCATGGTTGCTACGCGCCTGGTACGCTAATCTGATGTACGACGCGAGCGCGTCTATCTTACCGCTGGGTTGTCTATCTATCTTTTCCTTTGTGAGCAGCACCGGGGCGGTGGTCGGGCAGTGCCTGCTCTGGGGCTGGAGCCATGAGAAGGGCTGGACAAAGTGTGGTTCGGAAGGCCTTCTGGCGCGGTTCTACGTTCTGGCGTGCACAATATGCCGGTCCGGGGCGGAGACATGCAACGCCACCCTTAGCCAGGTATTATGCCGGCCGCGTTCCCACGTGGTGGCGAGCGTTTGGCCGCGAAGCTGACATTTGACGCTCACCAGCACGATTTGACGCGACTTTGGCTTCTACAGGTTCTAGAGGAGGACGCTGGACTACGTGGTGGTTGGCGCGGCGCCAGAGACAGTCTAAGATAGGGAGCTTCCGGCGGCTCTGTATGTATCAAATCGATGTCTTTGCGCGCACTGGGCTCGCTGCGGTCTGGTCTGGTGTTTCGAAGGCAGCCAGGGCCAGGGCTGGCATCAGACGGGAGCGAGACGAGCAGTGATGTCGCCGGACGTCTCGTGCCGACTAGGGTGGCCCGGGAGGTGCATGAGGTCCCAAAAGCCGACGGCTGACTGTGCCCTCGGTGTACGACGCAATACACGTGCAGACCCCCTCTACTGTGCTAGTGTGCGGATGCCCCGGCCGTCAATCTATCAGAGGTGGCAGCAGGGGCCCGTGGACGGTGGTCGGTGGACGGTGGACGGTGGGCGGTGGGCGGTGGACGGCTCTCCTCTTGGCCATCCATCTGATGTTGGACCAGACGCAGGCGTATGCTCAGCACAGGCGACGAGTCTCAGGGAGGGCAGACGCAAACGCAGACGCAGGCGCAGCCGCAGCGCAAGAAGATGCAGGCGACGCCAAAGCAGATGTCTGAGTACACATTCCTCCGCACAAGTGCATGCGCTCAAGTACGGTACATGTGTAGGCAGGGCGCTGACTCCGGGCCGTACAAGGAACAGCGCCATCAGCGCCCGTGGCAAGCTCCAAAACGTGGGCATCCTTGCGGCCTCACTAGCCTATCTTGCATTATTCTGCCCCAAAGCGCCGTCCACTCAGGCTCCCGCTAGCAAGCTAAGGCCCACGACACTTCTGCTGCTCTCCTTTCACGTCGCCGTCTCCGTGCAACACCAACCCTCTACCCCATCCGCCCTCCGATATACATAACTACTCGTTGCTGCCGATCCGCCGCCCGTCACGAGTCCCGACCACGCTCAACTCTCACGACCTCGTCCCCCGCCCCGCCTGCCTGCCCGCTCGTCTCGGAGCCCGCCCTCACATGCATTCCTAATACACCCTGCAACTTTTTTTCCTTTCCTTTGCTTTGCGAGGCCACAGCCATTGTAGCTCGCCATGGGTCAGAGCAATGGGAAGCCCGTCGTCTTCACCGACCAAGGTACGTTGCCCTGCGGCCCCGCCATGCCGTGCGTCGACATGGCCATGCTAACGATAAGCCCAGTGAACCTCAACCACTTCCGGCTGCTGCGCGTTGTCGGCAAGGGCGCCTTTGGCAAGGTGCGCATTGTCGAGCGCAAGGACACCGGCCTCACCTTCGCCCTCAAGTACATCAGGAAAGATGAAGGTCAGCGCTGCCCGGCACCGCAGAAGACCCCACCCGAACTCGATGCTGATGCCGTGTAACAGTCGTACGATCCGAGAGCGTTCGCAACATCATCCGGGAGCGACGCATGCTCGAGCACCTCAACCACCCCTTCCTGTGCAATCTGCGCTACAGCTTCCAGGACATCGAATACCTGTATGTGGTGCCCGCCAGTCCTAGGCCCCGGCATGACTGACAGTTGCAGGTACATCGTGGTTGATCTGATGAACGGTGGTGATCTTCGGTTCCACATCTCGCGAAAGACCTTCACAGAAGAAGCGGTGCGCTTCTGGATAGCCCAACTCGGCTGCGCAGTCCGGTACATACACCAGCAGGGCATCGTGCACAGGGACATCAAGCCCGACAACGTGCTTCTCGACTCCGACGGCATGGTCCATCTGGCAGACTTTGTACGTTATCGCTCGTCATGTCGGCCGTCAAGGCTAATAGACACAGAACGTCGCATCCGACTTCACACCCCACAAGCCGCTCACGAGCAAATCGGGCACGCTCGCATACCTGGCCCCCGAGGTCTACGAGGGCAAAGGATACTCATGTGAGGTCGACTGGTGGTCACTTGGCGTGCTCTTTTATGAGTGCATCTACAACAAGGCATGTTCATCGCCGGAAATGTCTCACGGAATGCTAACAAACGTAGCGGCCATTCGAAGCCAGCAGCCATGATTCCCTCGCTCAGAAGATCTCCAAGGGAGAGCCGACGTATCCCGTAACAAGTCCGCCCGTTTCGATGCCCTGTTTACACGCCATAAGTTCGCTACTAGAGAAGGATCGCAAGAAGCGGATAGGTGCTATAAGCTTCGAGTCGTTTACCGACAATCCCTTCTTCCGCCCGCTCGACTTTGTTGCACTGGAGCGGAAAGAAATTCCACCCGTCTTCATCCCGTCCAGCGATAAGACGAATTTCGACGCGACGTATGATCTGGAGGAACTGCTATTGGAAGAAGCTCCGTTGGAGGCGCGCGCACGGAGACAGAAGCCTCGCGAGGCCTTGAAGGACGATGCTACAGATCAGGAGATTCGTGCGGAGGAGTTGCATAAGATGATCGAAACACTATTCGAACCATTCAACTACACTACCGTCGCCGAGCAGCGTCCTGCTGCAATTCTCGTGGGCGACCCAGTCGACTCGACAATCGGCTCGAGAACCAGCGACAGAAGTAATAGTGAGCACACGCCAACCTCGTCGGCGTCGGTGCAGGATCCGTGGAACCGCCAGGTATCGAAACATTCCCAGGAAGGGGACTTGCGACCGACTCGCTCGGTTGCCACTGCACGGTCAGCGACACATTCGCCGAATGGGAGCCCGCCTCTTCCGACGGCACGGCTACACCAGGCACAACGGGCTGGCTCGCCTGCATCACAACGCGGCGAAGGCAGCGACTATTTTCCAACCGACGGTTCGAATACCAACAACACACCGTCCTTCTCTCGTCCAATGAACAATAACAACCGCCGAGCAGGCCCACAGCGTAGCACCAGCATGGGTGGCGGCGTACAGGTAGTTCTCAACGAGACCGGCTCGTGGTCCGATATGGCTAATCAGAGCTCCTCGCTCATACAGACTCCCGGCGCCGAGAAACCATCAGGCATGCTTGGCTTCCTCAGCCGCAAGAAAGGTCGCGACAGGAGCCCCAAGGCGAAAGAGAGAGGCGTTCTCGGCAAGGAAGGAGCGAGAGTCATCATCAGCAATACTTGACGATATGCTTCCACGACGGCGCGACGATTTCCCTTCCGCATATTTTCGAACCGATATACCTGCGCGGAGTTTTTTTTTTTCGGCGTAAACGGCACTTCGCTCTATTCGCGTCCATCGCTGCCGCTATTTTCGAAATCGACCATGTTTTGCATAAAGTGAGCTTTGCATACGTCTCCGCACCGATTTGGTGACCGGCATTGAGACAGCGTTTAGCGGAGCGCAGATATATGTGTATTTGGGCGCACAGAGTTGATGGTTCACTCTGCGTCAAGGCACCACCAACTCCATTTGGTGGCTGGCAGACAAGAGATGGTGTTTCATTCTGAAGAGGATGGCCTGTACATTTGGGCAGTGATATAGGAGCGACGCAGGTGATCTTCGAGGTCATGTTGGCGCTATTTGTAAGAGATGGACGAGGAGCTATTCTATTAAGATATCATCGCAACTTCAAAATACCCATATTTTCTATTCTGGACATTGTTATCATGTATCCCGGTGCTTGGAAAGGTGGGGTTGGCGATCTTGCTGATACCCTCTAGATTGACGTACTGGCAGGCAGTCATAAGTCTCACCACGGAACTGCCGCGCGAAGCGACAGAATAGGCATCGGATCGAATCGTAGCCTGTTAGTTGGAAACACACCGCTGCGATGTGTCCTGGGTAGATCCTGACCCGCTGGGATACCGATGTCCGCTAGAACATGTTCGAAAGCAGGCTCAACCCAACTACGGCGAGCTTCTTTACCCCACACCGACGAAGGGCGTCGCGATTCCAAAATATCCATGGACTAACCCGACCCTTACTTAAACCCCTCAGGTTCCCTATTCCCTCTCCCATCCTCAACGAGCCACTAACCTTTAGGTCGAAACAGACCATGCAATGTCTTCTACGCCAGGGTACATAGCAGCTGCACCACCTCCGCTATATCGCCTATCGATGCCGCAAGTGGCGATCGCTCGCGCAATTTCAATGAAGGTTTGGAAAAGATTTTTCTAGATGTGAGAATTCGGCGACCTTGGCACCCTTCTCTTGGATGGGTATCAATACAAGCTTTCAACATCGATCGGTGCATTTGTACGTTTATTCGGATAAACGCCTCAATACCAATTCGATAAATATCAGACAGTGTAGTCACCTGCCGGGATTACAGCCACCTTATTGGTACTGCTACATCGAGGTGGCGTGCTTGCGCTCCCCCCGATAGACTTTTACGCTCCGCTCCACCCACCACCTCACGATACGCTAATACTCAGCACGGACCCGCCCAATCGTGCTTTCGGCATTCTGGCGTACCGCGAATTGCTCGCGAGACGCTAGTATGTTAGTAGGGAAGGACTTTACAGATGCATTGCCTGATGAGGTAATGAGGCTGAAGGGTGGGCACTAGGAAAATTGCCCCACCGGTTGGGCTAGTGATGTGGGTAGAGTTCGATTGGGAGAGTTGGGAAGGTGGAGCGAGCGCAAGACTACTGAGCTATGCGTATGTAGGTTTATGAGTTCGGAAGCTGCCGCACGAGAAGCTGTCAATTGAGAATAGTAATTACGCTAGGAAGACAAATCAAGGGGAGAGTGTAGTGGTAGGGAGGCAATGGTCTTGGGAGATCTGGATGCTCTTGGCTACGGTGGGCCCGGAACATACATATGAGAACTCAGCTGTTGTTATCTCACTTTGTAACTTGAAAGCCAGGTGTATGTGGCCGGATGATACGTTCACTAATTACTAAGGGCATTAGGTAGCCCGGCATTAAATTGAGAGGAAGAGGCGTTGTTCCCCGAACTGGACCATGGCCTCCGGTTCTAAACCCGTAATCTTCCCTAAGCCGTCGCAATCTCGCCATTCATTTAATAGCTCACATTCTCTGGACTCACTGATCGAGAACTGCTTTGGCACCGTTCTCCGCTTTCTCCCTACTCCCTCGGCATCCTTGCATCGCGCAGACGTGTCCAAAACACAATCGGAACGGGCGACACACATCGATCTTCGTTACCAGGCTGCGTTCCCTCTCCATCGAATGACGTTGCGCGCGCCCTCGTTTACCTCCTCATGACCGTAGCCACAATATCCATTATTGCACAGCCGGGCCCAGATGTTGGATCGCGCACGGTGATATGCTCTGGCTATGGCTGTTGTACTCGGCGAAATCTGTTGGACAGAGCGTCAAGACGTTCACCGTTCTTGCTGACAGCGACGTGGTCGGGTACTGCTTCGTTTAGTAAATTGAGTGGAGACGGTAGGATAACGTTGGTTGCGTCCGGTCGAGATGCTGTAAGGCCCACTGCCTGGACTTGGGTCAATTGGAGCTGTTAAGACAATTCAGTGATGTGCATTTCAAAGCTGAGGTGAAAAGTCTGCAATATCTATTCAGAGGGGTCTAGGCGCGTGGTGTCTCAGAGCTTAGGCCGCCTTTGTCAGATCGCGACGCAGATTGTACCTTCGGGATGGTTTCAGTGTTATCAGCAAACAGATGTGTGCCAGATGCGCGGCTAAAAGGTGTCTGGAAAGTGGCCAGAGCTGTGCAAGAAGGGTAGTCTCGGAATGCCGGGACTAGAGCGTTTCCCCTCAAGGAGTGTGGCTTGGTAGGCTTTTGCGCTATTTGCGTGAAGTATGGCCTGGCCATATATGCCGGACCACCACTTGCCCCAAGATATCTGTGTAACATTGTACGTTCTGGATTGCATCCCGGATAGGAAGCAGAGGCGCCTTTAGGAAGCGAATATTTCGCGTACATTCGGTCTTTTCTGCCGCTGTTTGTTCGCTCTCGACATCTGAAGTCTGCCTAATGGTGCTCACATGAAGACTCGGTAGCAAAGGTTGCGAACGGCTCTCTGCGTCGATCGCCACGAATCTTGAAATCGGCCGTAGTGCGAAGGAACTTGTGATTGAGTGATGCAATATTCGCGAAGATTCGAACGATGATTCGACATCTAGCTAAGCTAGGAGCGGTTTTCGGAGTGAGCCTACGGCAGCTTCTTGAAGCAGGTTGCTCTGTCGATGCGGATATTTGAAATATGATCAGCAACATCGAGACTACCGATAGGTGGGCGACGTCCAGTATGACTTTGGCCGTCAAAAGTACGAGTACATAGGGATCGCGCGAGAGTTTTACGCGTCCAAGACAATAGGTACCGAAACTGTAGGCTCTGCAGACTTTGTATCATAGAGCCGACGTCAATTTATAGACCAGTCACGGTCGTGGTTGCGACTTCATGTCTGTGTCGTAGAAACGGGAAGTTCAGCTTGAGGCTCTTGGCCGGTAGAAGGTGGGGACGTTATCTTGCGCTGAACCAACTACGTTCTCTACACGATGCAATGCTAATAATCGCATGATTAATGCATGTTCTCTACAATCTTTTCTTGCCACCTGTAAGCCGACTGCCTTTCGAAAATTCCAGAGCCCCACCTTTATTTTTGGGTACATGTGCACATGTGTACCCATATCCACGTGATCAACGACGCACAGGCCAACTCTGCCACGCACCGTGTGTAACTCCCCAAACGATTGCCACAACTCCAAGGGACTGCTTTCCCCTCCAACATCTAAACAATGACCTCGCAAACTTAAGCCGGAGGCCCTTGCGCATCATTTACCTGCGCTCAACGCACCTCCTACCTATAAGATCGCGAAGGCCTAGCCCAATCTCAACCCTGTTTTAAGGCAACACTCGCCGCACCATCCAGTAGCTCAAACGTAAATATACGATTACGTTTGACGTCAAAATGCTTGCAGACGGAAAGCTGAACTCATTGGATACTCGTTTGGAGCAGTTCAAAGTTAGCAATAGGTCGGGCCAGAATGAGCTCCAGGTATGCCTACTGACTTTAAATCGGGGTTCACCGAGGACGTGCACTAACCTTCGAATAGGGCGTACTACGAGATTATGCTCAACTGATTGAGCACTACAAGATTCTCAAGCGTACTGCTGAAGAGCAGGGTAATGGCGTGACATATGACAAAGTACCCGAAAAGGCCCGCAACCCATACCTCCTGGTCCTTGTTGACGGGAATGGATACATCGTAGGTACGGCTACTCATGCGCAAGGATGCGCGCTGACTGCGGAAAGTTCAACGATGAGTTGGTCCGCGACAAGGAAGAGGGAGGAATGCGAGCTGCGCGCATGCTCAACGATGTGGTAGAGAAGTATATCCGAGAGTCATTGCCGCAGCTCAAGGATGTGCGCGTAATCGTTCGAATCTACGCCGATCTCACCAACCTGTCGAAGCAGTTAGCCAAATCGAAGCTTACCGGGTTGGAAAAGCGATCGTTGGCACCTTTTGCGGCTGGATTCACTCGCGCTATCAATCTATTCGATTTTGTGGACGCACTTGACGAGGAGGGTACTAAGTTCAAGCTTCGAGGTGAGTGGAAGTGATGGCAACCTGGACGTTGAGTGGGATTTAATACCACACAGAGAGCTTCAAAATAGCCGTAGAGGATAGCGCCTGCAGTCAAATTCTGTATGCTGCGTGCCACGATAGTAGCTATCTCTCCCAGCTAATCCCTTACAACGGCGGTCGAGACAAGATCACGCTTGTCCAAGGCGCAGGCTTCGATTCCGAATACTATCAACTCGGTCTCAACGTCACTCAGTTCCCGACCATCTTCCGTTGGTCAGAGCTCTCCGGCGCAACACCGACCAAGGTGCCGGCGGCCAACACTTCAGAGCGTAATGGAACTCCAGCTAAAGGCAAGGGCCCGCTGAAGAACTACAGTGCGATTCAGAATGAATTCTCGTGGCGCAACAACGGCGAAACGAGCTTTGGTACTGACGGTACTTCTCGCACCGGACCCAATGGCTTCTCCGAGCTTGCTGGTGACGGATGGACTGTCAAGAGTAATGATAAGAAAAGCTTGGAGGCACTGTGCAAGTACTTTCAGAAGGTGATTCGCGCCCTCAACTACCCTATAGCCGTCATGCTAACAACAAGGAGGGCTTCTGCCGCTTCGGCAACAAGTGTAAATTCCAGCACGTCCCAAACAACAACCTCGCCCCCGACACTAATACCCCTTCCATCGACCGCTCAAATATATCCTCGGTCCTACCCACACACGCCGTCCCAGGTTTCATCCCCCTCAACAAGGACAGCCAACGCCTCGACATCTTTATCCCGCCCCCAACCCAAGAAGCCTGGGTCGTCTACAACGCGCGCTTCCACCGCCAGAAGCCCTGCAACGACCACTTCCTCCAAGGCATATGCAACAAGTTCAACTGCCCATACGACCACACTCCCTTAGAACCTCAAGCTCGATATTGCCTGGAGTACGTGGTGAAATGTAGTCCGTGCCCGCGTAAGGGCGCTTGTCGTTCAGCTGACTGCTTCTACGGCCATATATGCCAGAAGAACGACTGCACGGGGACGATGAAGGGATGCAGGATGAAGGCGGAGCAGCATAATATTGATCCAGTCCTGGCAAGTATGGTCCCGGTTGAGGAGGACTTGCTGCAGCATGACGAGCTTAGTGGTATCGTGGGTGTGCAGGGCCCGGGTGATGTGGTCGCTTCGTGGTAGAAATCTCGTTGTCTTCGGTCTACTCGCCAATAGCGAATGTAGCTTCAACTTGGCGCAAGATATGATATATTAGCCAATTAATGCCTAGCGTATATGATCACGGAAGGTCGCTCGGATATACGACGGGTCTTTTTTCGAGAAAAATGAGGATTGAAATTGATAGCCCCTGAGTTCGTGTGTATAGCATGCGTCGTGATTGTGCATGCGCGGTTACGAGAACGTGACTACCGGTGCTGAGACGTCTCTGACTGAGCTTTACCGTGTCCGTTCGTCTACTTTAGAAGGCAAACCGGCCACATTATAGGTTGTGTCGCAAGCTACGTGGGTTTTGGGAAATTGATTGCATATTCTTGAGAAACTAAGGCCCTGAGACCCTTCGGGTTAATTTTTGCAGCGAATTGTTTTCAGCCTTATATGTCGTTTTGATATAGCAATTGTAGATGAGTATTATTGATGGGCTCGACGGTCAAATGCAGCCTCGGAGAAGCTTGCCGTTCTTTTCTCGCTTACTCTCCAAATATTCTACAGGTCTTCATCATCGCTAACCTCCAAAGGTGGCGGTGGCGCTGGAATGCTGAAATCTTCCCAACTCGCGTTGCCAGCCCACTGGCTCTCACTCTTCTCGCCACACCCCCTTCCAGCTACAAGACTACTTCGACCCATCATGGGACTACTCCATCCCGCCATGACCTTCCCCGGGCTTGGATAGCTCGACGGTATCAGCAGCGGCGGTGGTTCCGTTGGGGAAACGAATGGCATGGAGCTCGGGATCTTCTGTGGCGTTGTTGTTGTACTCCTCGTTGGCTGTGATTTAGGTTTTCTTGGAGTAGTGCAAGGGGAGGACTGTGTGGGATCGATGGTTGTTGCTTGGCTGATGTGGCCGGAATGCTGAACTTGTTGCGTAGTGTGGCGGGCTGGGAACGGGGTCGCTTGGTAGCTGAAGCCTGGGTCGGCTACTACGTACATGCTTGAGGCTAAGGGGTCTAGGCGATACTGAGAGTAAGTCTGGTACTCAGAGTGGAGTTGTTGCTCGGCTTTGCTGGAATAGGATAGTTGAGTTTCGGGATGGGAAGAGGGCGAGCGCGGCACTTGGACGGATTGTTCGGTAGCGTTTGGGGCTTTGGGAGGAGGGTTGGTGGGAGAGTGAGAGCGAGGCATAGATGATGACTGTAGGGGTGAAGAGATGGGTTCTTCTTCATCTGCGTCTTCGTCCGAGGAGTCATCGCCGATTATCATTCGTGTCGAGGGCGGTTCTTCGTGTTGTTGAGTTTGTTGCTGTCGAGGGGTTGAGGGATAGAGGTCGTCAGCTTGTGGTGGTAGGGTAACATTTGCAAGGCCAACACCAATGTCCTCCGAGCTCTCGACTTGCGGCGTCTGGTGAGATGGAGGCGAAGATGTGAGGTGGGTCTCCACAGAGTGTGCCACCTCTGTGGGCTCCTGCTTGACGCCAGCATGGTCGAAAGGGTGCCGAAAAATGCCATCGTCCGGATTCACGTCTGTTCGATCTTTCGATATTGAGCGGTGCTCTCCAAGCTCTTGGGATTCCTTGTTATTCCGATGAATGAGAAGCTCATTAGGCTCTTCCGATGACTCTCGGTTCGCCCGTGCCGCATTTTCTTCAGTATGGGCACATGCACGGTCTATGGAGTGTATTATCGCTTGGGTCTCTGGACCGACATCAGGCCCGGGCAATGGTCCGTCAATACTGTGATTCGAGGCTTGAGTCTCAGTACCATAATCTTTCTCACCGTCTACAGGCCCATCGTCCTCACTCATTGCCTCGTCCTCGTCCTCGGAATCTTGAACAATACTTCTGAACTTCCGCAAGCTCGGTGGTTGTGTAATCTGTTCCATGTCAGGCTCCTGGAAAGTCACCTGTTTTCGACGCTTTGAGGGAGTTTCCGCTGTGTTTACAAGGTTTCCAGACCTTGGTTTGAGAGGGGAGCGACCGGGTCTCCGCGGTGTTACCGGAGTAGATATGGGTGAGCCGGAGGGAGACTGGGACGAAGGAATCTCGAAAACTTTGCGCTTTTCGGGCGTCGAAAGCAGACCAAATCTAGACTTCGTAGAGCTGCGTGTTGAAGACGTAGTGTATTTTGCAACGAGTGGGCTTTGATCCCGCCGTGTCGAAGCCCGTAGCGATGTGCGCGTCTTCTTCGTGCCTAGGGTACCGCCATAAAGCGCAGAACGTTCTTCGCCTTCGTTTCCAGATCTCTCGTCTTTAATGTGCACATCATGTATTGCAGCGTGTCGTGTAATCGTAGAAGCGCCATCTTGAGAGCCGCTTCCTTGTGACTGACGGCGATGGCGATGCTTCACCACGGGCTGTTCGATGGCCGGCACTACATTGTCGCCTCCCATGCGCAACAACCCTTCATGCGCAAGTCCTCTTGCGAAGGCATCGTGATATTCCTGACTTTCCCTTTGCTCTGATCCCGAGTCTTCCAGATCTTCCGCAACATCTTCATCTGACACGATCCCAAATGATCCCAGGCCAGGAACCATCTGCGTAAGCGTTCGCTGCCGCCTAGCTTCTTCCTCTGCTCCCTTATTGCCTTGTCGAGAACTCGTTCGTCTTGACTTCACGGGCCTGAAGTCGGGGTCGGTGTCGCCCGGCGCTGGTCGGCGCCCATCGACAATCTGTGTCATCGTCGACTGCCTTCTTCTCTTGCGCTTTGCATTCTCCACAGGCTCGTTGTCTTGTGGCTTAAAGGATTGCTCGTCATCGTCTTCAGCCTTCATGACTCCGGTAGCTTCCCGGTACTTTGGCGCGTCAGATTTCCTCTTACGCTTCAGCGTCGGTCGCACAACTTCATCATCCTCCGAATCTTCCGCCTCAGAGTCCTGCACCGTTGTCTGCCGCCTCATCATCGCCGGCAAAAACGTCATTTGCCTCTTGTCTTGCACATCGTGCGTTGGTCTGCGTACCGTCTTCCTTCGATGCGGGAAATGTATCTGCTTCGGAACACTTTGAGGGTAATAGCCCTTGAAGTCTGCATCTTTATTGCTTGAGCGTGTGTTCGGCATGGTGGTGCACTGGTGCCTGCGCGATGTAGAGTGCGCGAGACGCGACGCGTTGAGGGGTCTCGCGTCGGAAATGTGGTCAAAGCGTCGTCTCACCTCGCAACTTGTGACTCCATCTGAAATATCCACTTCATACATGCCCCATGGAATGTTAAAAACCCTCTAATATCAAAGGAAAAAAGCCTGCAACCCACCGGCCAGCTGCACAAAAATCAACTCTGGAATAGCCATCTCAAGGTTACATGAAAAGCCACCAAATAGACCGCGTACGCCCGCCACAAACCTCAGCCGCAACCCAAAACACCCAACTAGCCACGCAACATTGCGCTGACATCAGCAACTTGATCTCCGCTCCGCTTACGTATAGCACACGAGGAAGCACGGATGTTGCAATGGTGTTTCTCCTCTTTCCACCGTCGGCGCGATGTTTGATGCCGACCGGAGTGTACCCTTCCTCCGATTGCGAAAGGCGGCCGTATGGGAGAAGGAGACAAAGAAGGAGGAAGAGGAGGAGAACGAGTACAAAAAGGTTGGGTATTCCAATACAAGAATATCTATTACTCTAGCACAGCGATCCATCTTCAATCAAACTTTCTACTAAACCTTCTTCACTATTCACCCTCCAGTCCCAAGAATCCCTCTCGCTCCTCTGCTCCCAATTATTTCAGCAAAATCAGCCGAACAAAATGAAGCTCTATTACGTTCTTGCTCTCCTTCACCTCCCCTTCGCCCTATCCTGCGCTCCACCACCCTACACCAACACCAACACCACACTTCCCTACACCTACATCCCAGGCACGGACGGCCCCGCCGACCCAGCGACCAAAGGCTATTTTATCAACCACGTCGGCATGTTGACCAGCGATCTGAACCGTACCCGTGAATGGTACAAGACGGTGTTAGGCATGCGAGAAGTCTTCACCATAGAGCTATCTCCCGAGTACACCATTATGTACATGGCGCATAGCCAGGGGGGTCGAAATGGTAGCGGATTTCAGACAGGCGAAGAGATGGGGCGGGACAAGAATAACATGGCGGGCATGATTGAGTTCCAAATGTATACGGTCAGTTCTTCACCCATTAATATCCTGTAGCGGCGGAGATGAATGCTAACAAGGGGCGTAGGGATCGAAGGACCGTATGTACAAAGCGACGGATCCGCAGACAACGTTTTCTCACTTTGGCCTTATTGTGGACGATGTTAGTGCTGTGCAGGATCGATTTGACTCTTTGGGCGTGCGCATTCTTAAGAGGTACGATGAGTTGGAGTTATCAGGTGACAAGGAAGAGAGTCGAATAGTGGCGGGTGCTTGGGGCTTTTCGAATGTTCAGAGTGAGCAGGGCCAGGAGGATATAAAGAGACTCGAGCCATCTCTTGTGGCCACGGGTTTCAAAAAATTCCTGGTGGTGGCTGATCCAGATGGTAATTTGTTTGAAGTTCAGGCTCTGGTGCCCAGTGGAGTTTGAGTGCGTGTGGTGGGGCGATGGACGCGAAGCTCAGGGCAAATGTAGAGTTTTTGGAAGCGGTACGTAAAACTAGGAAGTAGGTAGTTCGCTGGAGGATGGACATTCTTACAGCGCGAATTTGTTTGTCTTCAACCCAATGGGACGAGTAGACTCGCCTAGTATTCTTTCGGCAGCAGTCCCATTAATTCGTAGGTATGCACGTTATACCCTGTAGATTCATACGGCCGTCGAAGTGAAGGTTCTGTGTGAGCCAGACGGTATTCACACGGCAGTCGAACTACCTCGTCAAAATCCAACCCTTCCCCAGAAGTTTCCGTATCCATTAGTCGTCCGTAGACCATGCATGTCGAAGAAGTTCCAACTACAGGTCTTACTTATGAAGATACGCGTATAGCTTGATCAACTAAGTTGATGTCGCATTCTATCTCCAAGTTCGATCAAAGGTGACCTGCGATGTTGTGTACAACGATTGGTCTTCATATCGAATCAACCTTAAATCTTCTTTAGGAACGTTTCTCACACTAGTGGTAGTAGGACCTGTGGAGGCTGACGTGACTGGACCGGTCAGCGAGTGTACAAGGCGCATCCAAGGTCGCTCTTTCCATCAATCATCACAGGGTCACCAAGATTAGTTTTACAGTCATATCCAACAGCAAGATTCATTCATGACGTGGATGAGTACAGACGGAGAACGTTAGCTCTAGGACGACGCCCAATCTCACGCCCCTCTATTCAAGCTCGAAATCGCAAAGACTTGTCTTTGCGCCTGGTAGAACCGTAAAGTCGCCTGCACCGCACTCGTTGGTTTGCCAAAGCGCTCCAAACAAGTCTAACGTCTCAGATCTTCTTCTCGTCATCCAAAATTTCGATCTGCACTCCCTCTCCAAACTCGGCCTGCAACTCCCCATCACCACCCTCCTTAGTCGGTCTGCAAACATATCCTCCAATCCCCACACTCCATCCCTCCTCCTCCGCGAACACCCAGTTCACCTCTCTCAACGGGCGTCTCTCAATCTCCTTTCCCTCACCATCTCGAATGATCTGATACACCCATAGACTCTTGCCTAGCTGATCTTTCTCTCGTTTTGCCTCGATAGTGACAGTAGGCTTCGAACTATTCCCAGCGAAATCGGAAAGCGGCAGGATGCTCCAATCGGCCCAAGCGTCACAGCCCACAGTGGAGATGTATGGCTTGCCATAGTACCACTCGATCCCAGTCTTGAGCCATTTGTCTTTTCCTTCCGGAAGACCTGGCTTGGTGAAATGCAACAGGAGGCCCGCTTGATCGTACTGTCGGAGTTCGTTTCCAGGTGGGAGGGCGAAGGTGAGACGGGCTCTCTGAAATACCTTTAGATCGTATTGGGGAATGGGTGCTGGGTGTGTAGGTGCAGTGAAGACATTGTGCGAAGGAGGTTTGCGCCAGATGTCTGTGCCCGACGGAGAGGACAAGTTGAAAGGCGCGACGGTAATGTTTTTGGTAGCGTAGCTCATTGTTGCGAAGGTAAGGACAAGAGAAGGGAGGTTGGAAGTGATGAAGGACAACATGATGGTGCTACTGTAGGCGACTACTTATAGTTCTTTGCACCAGCACGAGCACGTGCTACACAAGACGAAAAAAGTGAGTCAATGAAGTGGGCGGCTGATTCCCGGCAGTACCTCCTTCCTCTGGAATAGAATCATGGTCAAAACTATGAGATATTTATATGTAGTGGGTAATTTATTGGGGTTGGTTGAGAAAGCTTCCTAATTGAGCGACATGCGGTGCGACTATGGGAAAGCGGGGTGCTTGGCGAGAACTGGGGCGAAGGCATGGTACATGCCGTGGTTAGCGCTGCAAGCTGCACGTATGGCGCCAAATGCAGGGGCTCTCTTGGGCAGCGGTTGCGGTTGCTCCGCGCCCAGAATAAGGCGATGCCGGGTTCAACGGTGTAAGTTTGGTAAAGAATCAGTTAGGGTGGAGGCTCTCCAAACGAGAAGAAGCTCGTGCTACCGAGGCCTTCATCGAGTTCGATCGATGGGTAAAGACAATTTGGCGGTAAAGAATGCAGTGCTAAAACCGGAATACAATAATCTGATTTGCGGATATATACACGTTGTACACGTCTAGCTCGTCTACTTCTTCTGCTCGTCCTCTTTGGGGGGTTCTGGCTTCGGCGTTGGTAATTTGAACTGGACGGATATCAGCATCAGGAGGCAAATTCACTGGGCATTGACGACGAACCTGGTCTGGTGTCTTGTTGTCACCTGGGCCGACCGGCTCCCACGCTGTTGAGCCGCCACGGAAGTTCCTGAAGGCCTGCGTCATCTCCAGTGGTTCTGTAACAATACGCTTCTTCTCTTCATCCCATCGAATCTCGGTGTAACCGGTCATCGGAAAGTCCTTTCGCAACGGGTGTCCGTCAAAGCCGTAGTCGGTCATGATGCGCCTCAGATCCGGGTGGCCCACGAAGAACACGCCGAACAGATCATACACCTCTCGCTCATACCAATTGGCACCGTCATACAGATCGCAAAGACTTGGCACGGGCGTCGCCTCATCTGCGTATGTTTTGACCCGCAACCGCGAGTTGTGACGAATGCTGAGCATGTTGTAGACGACCTCGAACCGCTGATCCTTGGTGGGGTAGTCCACGGCAGTAATGTCCGTGATCTGGGTGTATTCGGCGGCCGTGTGGTACTTGAGGAAGGTGAAGACAGGGATCACGCCGGCGGGCGGAATGTAGATGGTCAGTTCATCCTTCCAGACGGAGAACCTGGGGCGCGGTCAGACAGGACATGGCGTGCTTGTGGGGCTTTGCGTACTGCTGCACATATTTGGGCATACATGACATGATGTACTGGCCGTATTTGTGAAGTGCCTCGCCCTTCTCTTTGTACTTATCGGCCGGGTTCACGACAGCGGCCTTGAGCTTGTTCATCGGGTCGCGGGGAGCATACTGCACGCATTGTCAGCGACCATCGCCATCACATCGTCCTGGACAGCTACGCACGCGCATGTTTGGCTTCTCGGAGCTCTCGCCAGCGACCTCCTTCGCCCGCAGAGCCGATGCAGCAAAAGTGCGCACAGCGACACGAGAACAGCTCGCAGAGCGCACGGCGGCGCCCAATGGCCGGCCAACAGCCTGGCGCAGGGCCATAGTGAGAGTGGAGAGGGTGGTGGGCTGCGTGCAGCGGATAAGGGCGGCCGGTGGTGATGTCGTCGTCGACGTCGAGCTTTGGCAAGCGAAACAACGACTTCGGGTGGGTGGCACCTGCAGCGCCGAGCTGGGGTCGACCTAACTACTCCTGGCGCACGTGACTGCGCTAAGACCTTCCAGCTTTGCAGACCTGCGGCATCCACGCCCCCGTCCTCCATCGCGAGTGCATCATTTCCTCTGTCCCCATTCACGGCCGGCGTTTGTCCCTTTCGTGCGCACGTGTTTCTGTAATCTCACCAGCTGAGAGCAAAAGTCGTCTCTCCTGGAGCCCTTCTCCTGCGACCGCCACACCCTCGCGCTGCCAACGCATCTCACATCCGCCATCATGTCCCGCATACAACAAGACCAGTTCGTCGACGATGACGAGGAGGAGTGCTGTCCGCTCTGCGTCGAAGAGTTCGACCTGTCCGACAGGAACTTTCGGCCATGTCCTTGCGGATATCAGGTATGCCCCCTCGAAAAGTTCACGAGGCCGCCCCGTCGCCAGTGCTAACCCGGCGGGCTAGATATGTCAGTTCTGCTTCAACAACATCAAGACGACGATGAATGGGCTGTGTCCTGCCTGTCGCCGTCCATACGATGAGTCGACGATAGAGTTCAAAAACATCACCCCCGAAGAGTGCGTCCCACTCGACCCTCCACCTCGCGCGATCTAACGTGCAGCAGGATGGCCAAACACAAGCAGCAAATAGCGCAGAAGGCGAAAAAGAACGCGCAAATACGGCAAAAAGAAGCACAAAAGGCCGAGGCCGACTCGTTGAGCCGCAAACACCTCGCAGGGCTACGTGTTGTCCAGAAGAATCTCGTCTATGTGACGGGGCTCACGCCGACAATACGCGAAGATCGACTGCTAGATACATTACGCGGAGCCGACTACTTTGGGCAATACGGCAAGATCATCAAGATTGTCGTGAGCAAGGCACGGGAAAATGCACAGCATCAACAATCCGTCGGCGTTTACGTAACGTTTGCCCGCAAAGAGGATGCCGCGGCATGCATCGCAGCTGTGGATGGCTCCCAGAATGGCGAGCGGACACTGAGGTAAGTTCTTGACAGTCCCTTTGTTCTGGCATCAAACTCACGCGCATGACAGGGCGCAGTATGGCACTACCAAGTATTGCTCAGCATACCTACGCGGCGAGCAGTGCAACAATCGCAATTGCATGTTCCTACATGAACCCGGCGAAGACAATGACAGCTTTACGCGGCAGGATCTTTCTATGATGAACTCGATACAGACGCAACAACCGTCCGAATCGACTACCAGCCGGTCTGCTCCACCTGCGCATCACGGGCCACCAGTTGCCGCCGCGGCAACGCCCATGAATCGACAAGACAGCAACGATGCGACGAGTCCGACGGACACACCCGGTTTGCCAGCTACCGCAAACTGGGGGAATAAGGCTGCACAAGAACGTCGCGCTAGTCGCTCTACGACCGCATCAAACCCGAGCCCATTGACGACGAATGCAGTTCCGGCGCCGCAGACAGCAAAGCCAAGTAAAGTAGAAGAATTGTTGGCGAAGAAGAAGAGCAAGGAGAAGGAAAAGTCGGCGCAAACTTCCAAACCAGCAACGCCACAGCCGCAGTCCCAACCCGCAGCGTCTTCGCGACCATCGAAACCTCGGTTGCCAGGCCTTGATAACCTCCTGAAAACAATCACCGATCCAAGCTTCAAATTCGTCTTCTCGAGCGCGACCCTGTCCGAGGAAGATCTTAAAGCCATTATGGAGTTTCCACAGCTGCTCGATCCCAACGGCGGTGCCAAGCGACGCGCTGTGAGAGAGAAGGAAAAGGAGTTGGCTGCCCAGCGTGAGGCTGAAGCACAGGTTGTATCGCAACAGCAACCACAGCAACAGCAACAGCAGCCGGCTACCGAGGCTGAGGACCACGAGATGACCGCTGGAGGTAGCTTGCAACTTGGCGGAGAACCGGAAGAAGGCCAGCAAACGACTCCAGCTCATTTGAATCAACATGCTATTGGGGCTCCACCCGGTGGCCAGGCTTTTGGCGGCAATCTGTTTGGTCAGAGCCCGCCCCTAGCGGAGGACTTCGGTAACCTGGGCTTGAACAATACGCGTGGTCTGACACCACAGCAACAACAAAACCTTCTGTTGTCGAACTTCAAGTCCGGTCCTCCATCTGCTGGTCTCATGTCCAATTTCCCGAACACGCAAGGCCAGCCACCTCACAATCAGACTGGCAACACGCCCGGGCACGGTAGACACGCGTCTCGGTTTAGTTTCGCCAACGACAGCTCGACTGCCTCGGCATCCGTTCAGCCCGTCGCAAATCAGAAGATCATGAGCCAGCAGAGTTCCATGATGCCGAAGAACTCGAATCATTTCAATCAAATGTCCCAGCATCAGCCATTGGGTGGTCAGTTCTACACAAGCGGGCCACCACCCGGAATAAAAGCTACCGGCACGCCACCAGTCAGTGGAGGTGGCATGTTCAGCCAAGGCCATGGGTTCGCTTCGGGTGGCCTTGGCTACGGCGTGAACGCTGCCGGCAGGAACAGTAATGATGCCCTGTATCAGGACTTACTCCGAGGCAGGAACATGGACGGTGGTGCGAGAGTAGCTGATGCTGGAAAGCGTGAGTCAATGTTTCCTTCTTTCCTAAATCAACATCCCACGACCTCTACGCCAGCCCCTGCTCCCGGCCTCCTCAGCTTTCCCTATGGACCTTCGCCTGGCGCTTACCAGGAATCTGGTTCGCAGAAATCTAAGAAAAAGGGAAAGAAGCACAGACATGCTAACACTTCCTCCTCTGGAGGGGGTGGTGTAGTAGATGTTCCAGACCCAAGTATCTTACAGGCGAGGTTACATCAAGGAGGCGGAATGGTCGGCCAGGGGCTCTACGGCCAAGGTCAAGGTGGGTTTTCCTCCCTCAACAACTACAACAACTACGGCGGCGCCGGACGATGGTAGTTTCCTTCGCTTCTTTCACATAATTCCCCGGCCTGATGGCCGTACACACTGTCTTATTACCTCTCATTTCCTACAATGGCTGCATGGCGTTTCACGGGTTCTCGAGCGGATGCATCGGCACTCAGTTCAACAGCACTGGCTCCTGGGATGCTCGGCGTTTATGATTGGGTCGGTCGCTTGTTACACACTGGATGGGCCCAGCTTTGGCATGACATGGCTTCAACGGGATTGCTATACCTTGATATTTCTTTTCGAAGCTGTCTTTTTTGGCGCATTTCGCTGCTTTTGCCAGGGTTTACACCATCTCTCGTCGTCTTCGTCATGGCCATCGCATGTACGTAAAGTCCCCTTCCTGCCGCTTCTGAGTCGGCATGCTTACGATTTAATCAGAAGATGGCTTTCCCAACTCTCCTTTTGCTTAGCCCCAGTGACGAAGATGCTCGAGAGACGTGTCAGCCATTGGTGTACATAGATGTTGACTGGCGTCCCCCAAAACTACCAATCGTCCGGACGTTACCGCTATCATGGCATCTCAGGCTCACACAGCGTCCTTGACGCTGACCCATGGATAGAACATTGTTGCTAACATTTCCTGGGTAGACGATCAGATTCTCAGCCCCGAAGAAGAGGCATCGTTCAATGTCGATGCTTTGGTGAACGATCCCCTCGGTGAGCAACAAGAAGAATTGCCACCATTTGCTAGCCAGCTTGTGGAACCACCTCGACGGGCAACGCCCGCCATCCCACCTGGCTTCTCGGTCCCCAGCGCGGTGAAATCTGTGACGAAAGACCCCTCGCCTTTGCCCACATCACGGAATGCTTCGTTCACAATTACCCCAGCCGTTCCGGTCGTGCCCGCCGCGCCTGCTCCAGTGCGAGTTGGCACTCCTACAAAGACAATGAAAGGCAAGCAAACCGTTGAAGCAGCGGATTCCTCTGGCGTCGACCCCCCGGCAACAACTGTTGCAGCTTCGGTCACGCCTACAACCCCTGCGAGAATTAGTCGCAAAGCTTCCGCAAAGTCACAGGTTGTCGCAGAGACTCCGAAGAAGAAGTCGGCTGACACACTACCGGTGGGAAAGAAAGAGAACACAATTGCGTCCTCTACATCCCCTACTAAAGGTACCCCTAAGGGTAAAGCAAGTATTAAGAAGGGGCAAAGCTTGGCCGAAGCAACTCCCAAGAAAGAAGCCAAGGACGTCAACGCAGTAACAACACCAACTTCAGCAAAACGACAACATCCCGGGAAACTTGACATCGCCGCAGCGACCAAGACATCTGAGACCGAAGATCCCTCTCTAGCGGTTTTCGCTAGGCCAGATCCCCAACCTAAATCTGTTCGTGCTATGTCTACTGCAGTTGCTCAATCTGTACCTGGGAGTCCTGGCGCAATCGTGACTGGCTCACCCATAAAGAAGTCGACCGGTGCTAAGACACTACGTGTGATTGCGACTCCAAAAGCCGAAACCCCACCTCCACTATCCGCTGCTTCTTTGACTTCACTTCCTCAGGTACCCAATGTCGACAAATTACGCTCTCGACAAGCCAGTATTGCGTCGCTCTATCAACCTGGGACTCCGGCGAGCGATTTAATTTCCGATACTGCGTCAATCACGTCTACCTCGGTCTCGCGTGCCAATTCCCCTCCGCCTGGTGGTAAAGTTGGAACTGCTCCAATCAGAAAGAAGACAAAATCTCAGCAGAAAAAAGATCGCCAAGAGCGAGCCCGACAAGCGGAAGAAGAGCGCTCAATTGCTATAGAGGACCAGAAATCTGAGGCCGAGATTATACAAGCGCCCATTGTCGGTCGCAAGAAAAAATCTAAGAAGCCCGCACCGACCGTTCCGAAGCCAGTATCAACGCCAGTGAAGAGTCGACCGGTATCACCCAAACCCGTTGAAATCGAAGAAGAGCAGGAACAGCCAGAACCAACGCCTTCCCCACCCGCGACATCGACAAAAGCGCAGACCGTCCATGTGTTCCCTCCCTCGCGGCGTGGCGAGCCAACAATTGAGTTCAGGGTCAATCCGAACAAACGTGAAACTACAGCACAGTCTGTCCTTGCAGACTTGCAAAAGACGGGCGAACTAATTGCTTCCACTCTTGAATTTTTCAAGCCGCTCTCGTCCTCACTTGCTCACGCGTCACGCGCGGCTCAGACGAGTGGCGGGCCAGTTGCTCCTCCAGATCTGAAGATCCATTTCTCAGAAGCTGATCTAGATGCTCTTTCGAAGAAGAAACCTGTCCGGCTACAGGGTCACGACGACAAGCCGGACTCGAGGACTTTGATCACACCACAGGGCAAATTCTTCTGGGGTTTGACGCAGGAGCTCGAGGAGAAGGCTTTGGAATTGGAGAAACACATTGAGGAACTAAAGGGAGCAGCTCGGTACCATGCTCGAAAGCAGACATCACACCAGGAACACGCACATACAATGGCGTCGCAACCTCAGTCGACAGACATGCTGCCCGCTCTTGCTACTGCGCTGAAAGAAGCCGGAGCCAAGCTAGGCAAGAATTCTGGGCAAGCAATGCCAAAGATCGATCCTACTTCCGCTTTGCCACTCCCTCCTGTCCAAGCTCCGAGCGATGTCCTTGCACCTCAACAAGTCCAACAGCAACAGACGCCAGCCGATGCAGGTACTTATCTGAATCAATTCGTGCTGCCAAAAACCGACAATCCGCCTCCAAATACACCTCGTCCTGAAATGGCGGCAGTTGGTGGTTTGCCGGGAGCAGGGACAGCGCAAGTATCGATGAATGTCAACAAGATCGCAAAAGCGGCCAAGGTTGTCGCAGAAGGTGGAGCTGTCGGGTCTGAATTCGAGGGGATGGGAGTCATGGCGGCCGATCTCTCCGGCGGGGTATTCGTGCAGGGTCTTGAGGCGCTTGTTGGAGCCGGCCTGGGATTTTCGAATGGAAATGGGGAAGGAGGCGGTCTACCAGTCGGTGGTAGTGGGGGATTAGATGTGCAGGGGCTCGTCAGTGCTTTTGAGGCTGGTGGTGGGTTCGGTTCTGGTGGGCAGAAGGGAAGGAGGAGTGTGTTGAACCTCCATGAGGCGGAGCAGGCGATGTCAGCAGCAAGGAGGGACCATGACGCACTGGAGAAGAAGCTTGCGGGACTGATGAAGAGGAATAAGAAGGTTGTCAGCGGTCGCTAAGTGGGTTAGTAGGGAGGGGATATTAGCTTACCCTAATCATCACCGTCTGAGGACAACATAACCCGGTCTTTGATTTCGCTACGCTGCAGCTTAGTAGTGCGGTGCAGCTGGTTCTCAGACAATTGCAAGCCAGTCTCCCCCGCCAGCTCGGCGACTTTCCTCTTCAACGTTACAGCCCACTTGCAGGGAACGGCCAGAACTTCCAGTGTGCGGTTTAGAGTATATTGGATTATAATCCTGTATTCTAGCTCTTCTTCTCCAGAAGCTCATCGAGCGATGCCGCACCACCCTCATACTGATCTACATCGTACTCTTTCGGGTATCTCTTGAGGATGTCTTTGAGCTCCTCAATATGCATCTTCTGCTCCTCAGTCACGTTCTCCCAGACATCCTCGAACGCATACTTCAGCGGCGGCTTCTTCAACTTCTCCGCCTTCTCGAAGGCCACCAAAACCTCCTTTCTTTGACTTCCCCGGAGTTCCTTCTCTTTGTTGTCATCCCACAGGCCCCGACCTTCGAGCCACTTGCGCAGTCTTGTGATCGGATTGTCTCGCCTTTTCCAGTCTTCCACTTCTACGCGCTGACGATATGCGAAGCTGTCATCTGATGTGCTGTGGTGGCCGACCCGGTAGGCCATCATCTCAATAAGGACAGGTTTGCCACCGTTTTCGAGGGCGAGCCGCCGCGCTTCCTTCGTGGCGCGGCGCACGGCGAAAATGTCGTTGCCGTCAACGCGAAGGGTATCGATACCGTAGCCAGCGCCACGACTTGCGATCCCGTCGCCGCGGTATTGGTCGCTGGTCGGTGTTGAAATTGCGTAGCCGTTGTTTCGGCAGATGAATATGGCGGGCACTTGTCTTGTTGCTGCGATGTTGAGAGCGGCGTGGAAATCGCCTTCGCTTGCAGCACCTTCGCCAAAGTAGCAGACCGCTACGCGTGGTTCGACCTCCGGTTGCTGCATGTTCTGAAGCTTGAGCGCATAGGCTGCACCTGCTGCGTGTGGTATCTGGGTTGCAAGGGTGGATGAAATTGTGTGGATGTTGAGTTCTTTGCTGCCGTAGTGGACGGGCATGTTTCGACCACGGCCACAGTCTTTGGAGTTGGCAAAGAGTTGATTCATGAAGTCGTCGAGAGTGAAGCCGCGCTGCATGTAAACGCCAGACTCGCGGTATTGGCAGTAGATTACATCTCCGGGAGAAAGGGCACTCGCGGAGCCGATGGATATGCCTTCTTCGCCAGCTGACACCTTGGGCCTGTTAGTGCAGAACCGATCTCAGGAATGATGGTCCGTACCATGTAGAAGCTCAAACGACCCTGTCTCTGTGCCTCAAACATGAGAAGATCCATGATGCTCACTGCGCTCATGTTAGGTCGTTATCTCCAGCTCGTGCCCGAAAGCTTGACGTACGGCGGACCATATTCTTGTACAAAGCTAAAACCTCCTCATCCTCGGTTTCCACGCCTATCTCCTTGTCTATGACCTCTCCATACTGGTTCAAGACGCGGTATGTGGGTATGGCTTTGTTCGTGGACGGTTGTAGGAAGTCGAGCGTGTTCGTGAATTCGCTGTTCAGTGCGCCGGGAAAGAGGACTCTACACTCTCAGTTAGTTTATGCCCATAAGTATCAGCTCTCTGTTTCCTTACTTCTCAGCATTCGGCGTCGACGCAACGGTACGGCACTTCTGCCACACCGGCGTCACCTTTGGCATTCTTTGGGAAGCATTGGCGCAAACAGACGGCCTCCGCAACGCCCGAGAGCAGATTTTCCGTGATTCTGAACGCAACGACATTGTGGGTGTCCTGCCCCATCTTACGCGGGACCCGCACTCTTTAAGATCCGGGGAAGCGTCAAAGTATCTCGGTATCGGCCAGCGTCGGCACAGGTCACCAACGTCAGACTTGGCCCGAACGGGCTTGGGCAGACACGTGCCAGCGCGGTCTGTCAATCTCATGCCAAGCATCGTAACTTTCTCGCCATCGACAATCATGAATGCGCAAGCGACAAGGGTGTTGGCCAGGAGGCAATTGCTTGTGGAGGGCACGCGGGGTGTCAGCAGGGGAGGATACCGGTGTTTTTCCTGCACGGCGAGGTCGGGACAAGGCCAGCAGCAAACACCAGCACCGAGGAAAGATCCGCGAGATCCAGCGGGGACAACGCATTTTGGTTTTGAGACGGTTGCAGAGGCACTGAAGGAGCAGAAAGGTATGTGGTATCCTTCCAACAAGGACGAATAAACCCTGACCAGTGCAGTCGGCGCCGTCTTCTCCTCCGTCGCCTCCTCCTACGATACCATGAACGATCTCATGTCTCTCGGCATCCACCGTATCTGGAAAGACCACTTCGTCAGGAACCTGAACCCCGGCCGTAACCCCCTAAACTCATCCCCCACCGATCCAAAGGGCTGGAGCATATTAGACATTGCAGGTGGAACCGGCGATATCGCATTCCGTATGCTCGACCACGCATCCACCATCAACAACGATGCCCACACCAACGTTACCGTTGCAGATATAAATCCCGAAATGCTCGCAGAAGGACGGAAACGTGCGTTGGAGACTCCCTACGCGAGATCGCCACGGCTGAACTTTGTGGAGGCGAACGCAGAAAAACTGGACATGATACCCGATTCCAGCATTGATCTTTACACGGTCGCTTTTGGAATCCGCAACTTCACGCACAAGGATGCTGCTATTCGAGAGGCGTACCGGGTCCTCAAGCCCGGCGGCGTCTTCGCGTGTCTCGAGTTCTCGAAAGTGAACAACACCCTGTTCGACGCAATCTACAAGCGCTGGAGCTTCAGCGCCATTCCGTTGATTGGGCAGGTGGTTGCGGGAGATCGTGACAGCTACCAGTATCTTGTGGAGAGTATCGAGAAGTTTCCGAGCCAGACGGAGTTCAGTAGTATGATCAAAGAGGCCGGGTTCTTGGTACCAGGGAAGGGCTGGGAGGATTTGACGGGTGGTATTGCCGCTATACACAAGGGTGTGAAGCCGGCTTAGCGCTTCTCAAGGGTGGATGCGTATGCATATATGTAACACTATGTTGTATTATGGGAATTTAATGGAAAACACGACAATCCTTCGATGGATTGTGAGTCCTCACCACCTTCGCGATGTTTGCATGGTTACATTTCCCCCTTCAAGCGGGATGATATGAGCTTGCAAGTCGTCGTTCCTGTCGTCTCCAAGTTCTTGCTTTGATCGCTCAGCCTGTTTACTATCAGCCTGTACAACCTCTTCCACAGACGCACGCACTTACTATAGAAATTGCTAAAGACCTTGCCCATCAAATGCTCTCCATACGTATTCCCCTCATGGATCGGCGGCTTCCCACTCCGCTCCACACAACTCGCCAGCGGCTTCACCAAAGCATCGAAATTCGGCTCGTAGAAGAAGGGCACCGAAACGCGATATCCGTTGCCGCGATGTATCACTCGATGTCGTGTACTCTTCCAAAGTCCGTTTGTCCATCGCTCGATCCTGGGAACACGTTGGTATTAGCGAATGTTCATGTGGATAAGGGACGGTTTCACAAGCAGCGATTGTACAGCATGGTAACTATACATGGGATCTGCTTTGCAGTAGTGTTTTACGTACATATCTCCAATGTTAACCACGAAAGCGCCCGGGACGGGATCCGCATTTAGCCACGTCGTCCCATCTTTGAGTAGCACTTGCAAAGCGCCCGGCGTCGGATCGGCGAGAAGCAGAGTGACACATCCGTAGTCTGTGTGCTCGCCGCACGAGAGTTCGGTTTCGGTCGCGTCTTCCGCAAGTGGAGTGTCGAGTTTGGGATAACCAATGAGTCGCATGACCCAGAAACTATGATCGGTCTTGCGCACGAAGGTTTCCGAGTCTTCGGTCGAAGTATCTGCATCGGAGGTAGGTGGTGGGAGGTCGAGCGCTTCTCCCATGGCGCGTACTACCGCCTTCCCGACTGTTTGTAGCTGCTCGATGTACTCTAGATATGTTTGTTTTAACTCCGTGGGCTCTTCAGGCCATAGATTGGGGCCTTGGAGGGTGGAGTGCGTGCCCTGCATGTGATTGTGCCCACTCTTTCCGTCTACTGAATTCCCCCATTCTCGGTAGAGGTCCACGGCTTCATGCATATCTCTCTTGCCACCGGTGACGTTCTCGCCCATGCCCTGATACCCTCTTGCGCCATCACCACCTTCTGTAGTACCGGCATCATAGCGCTTAATCTTGTTCTTTGTAGCGAGAGGGAGAGCGAAAAATTCGCGAGCAAGATTGATCACGTTGTCGAGCCTGCTTGTAGGTATCCCATGACCGGTTAGATAGAAAAAGCCGAATTCCTCGCAGGCGCTATTGATGGAGGTGGTCGTTTGACGTCGAGCATCCGCGGTTGCTGTAGGATCTAGGAAGGAGGATATGTCGATTATGGGTAGAGAGTTGGGGGTCATGGTTGTTGAGTGTGTTGAAAGTCCCGCGGTGCAATCTGTCCGCCGTGATGTAATTCCGTACTGAGCACAAAGGATAAGAGGACCGAATGTATGGAAATAGATTAAAACTTGTTCTAAAGTGCAGGGAATGTTGCTCGCGCGACGTACAGTATCTAGAAGAACGCCGTTAGGTTGAAAGGTCACCGGGTACGCCTGCTACATTAAGTCTAGCTTATCTGCACAGTTGGGTTTCACATGAACAGCTGAACTATATTGATGTGTGTACGGATAGAGCAGCAAATTAGCTCTTGAGATTGAAGTACAAAGTCTGCAAAGCACATCAAGAGGGATCTTGGTGTCTGGTTTTTTTGTTCTTTCTTGCATAAGCACTGCTTTGGCGATCTGCGAAGCACTTCATACCCACGAACTGATTTGGGTGGCAGACTTGTATTTGGAGTATGATTGTTCGTACGACAGGTATACCACCATAAACTACCCTAACCTCTACCCGTGAGATATGCTAGTCGCTATTATGCTCTGCACAACACAATTTTCCGCCACCAATGCAATACTGGCGCGAATATTTCTCCAACCGCAAACACAATGACCCGTGGTATCATGACAATTCGTAGACCTCTTTACATAATGACTTCGTTCGAGACGTCCTATGGTTTGGTTAGCAAAATGCCCAATGCGTATGTCTGGGCGTACTTACCCTCTTGAGCTCCTTATATGGCAAGCAGACGCAGTTCTGCACGCGCACCTCATCGCCAACAGCACACTCCTTACCCAGAATCGTGATGCTCTGCACCTTCACGCCATTCTTCATGATGCTCGTAGAGTGGCTGGTAATTGGTGTCGGGGTACCTTCGACACGGGCCCAGGCGCCAATTTTGCTCTTCCAGCCGACGATGGAGTACAACACGCACGCATCGTGCTTGATCTCCGAGTCCTCCAGGACAATGGACTCCTTAACACGCACGCCAGCGCCGATGGTGACGCGCGGTCCAATGGAGACGTTGGGGCCAAGCTTTGCGGTAGGGTCGACGTTGGCGGAAGGATGAATGAAGACGGGCGGGAGGATGTTGGCAGATGGCGTGGCGAGCTCCTCGGATTGGGCTTGGAAAGCTTTCATGAGATAGAGGGCGTTCGCTGGCACAGCTGAGCCAGCTGTCTTGATCTGGCGCCAGAAGTCCTTGGTCTCTAACACGAAGAACTGCCTGCTGTCTGCAATGTCCGACAGTACATCCTGTTCCAGTCGAATGACGGCATTCTGCTTGTCGTCGTCATCGTCCTCGTTGGCCTGGTAGAACGAGGACTCGAGGTTCTCTGACGACGGGTACGAGACGAGGCGCGGACGCTCGGTGCGACGCTTGATGGCGCTGCGAATGGCAGGGAAGATGCACTCTGTGGCGAAGAGGTACACGCCGCAGTTGATCAAGTTGGAGATATGTCCCTCCGGCTTCTCCACGTAGTGAAGCACTCGCTTCGTGTGCGCGTCCGAAACAATGCAGCCAAAGTTGGTGGCTGCGTTGTTCTCAACCCTCGTGCCCAGCATCACGGCCTCGGCATCCTTATCCTCGAACAGCTGAAGCATCTCATTGAGCGGGAACGAAGAGCAGACATCGGCGTTCAGCACGAAGAACCTGTCCGGCTTGCCCTTCAAGATGACGTCTCTGAAGTGGTATAGACCGCCCGCGGTGCCCAATGCCTCGTATTCGCGAAGATACTTGACGCTTAGCTTCGGGAAAGCGGTCGAAATGTAGTCGATGAAGGGTTGGAAGACGGATTCCTCGTAGTAGCCGACGACGAACACCTCCTTGACTTCGGGAACATTCGCAACGGCTCTGAAGCAGTGCTCAATGATTGGGTGGCCAGCGACAGGGAAGAGGGGCTGGTGAAGCGTTAGTGGGGGGATTTGAAAAGGATTACAAGGCGGCAGCTTACCTTGGGCAGTTCCATAGACAACGGGCGGAACCTGGTGCCTCGGGAGGGTCCTCCAACCTACGCGCATAAGCCTCATGTCGGCATTGAGAGTCTCAGGCGGGAAATACCAGAATGACGGCTTTAGTGGTGGGCGCCGTACCCGACCCACTCTTGGATCGGTGGGCCAGCGAGGGTGGTTGCAGACTCATAATGGTGGTATTCTGTGGGATTGTCGAGGTATGTGCTGTCGCCTGGAGATGCGTCGATGTGTAAAAGGAGAGAACTGAGCGACTGTCACAAGTCTGGCCACGAAGCGGAAAGCTGGTGGACCCTTGAAATTCGATAGTCCGACCGCGTGGGCGGTGAGGCGGCTTGGCACCCCCGAATTGCGAACTTCGTGACCATCGTCATACTACCCCTTGCATGAAGACGAGGCCTCATCATCAACATCTCCGCTATGTCTGCTGCATGGATGAGATCGGACGGGACTCAAGATAGGAGGGCTTTTGTGCTTTGCGGCTAAGGGGCCGGCACAGCTTCCTTTATGCACCTTCGTTCCCTAAATCAACGTCGTGGAAACATGACGAAGCAATACGAAGTATGCGCTGATGCTAAGAGCTTTGACATCGAACACGGTATCTGAGACAAACCCTTCGTCTTCATAGTGTTCCCAGTTATCATCTTTTGTTACTGCCCCAGGGACTGTTCTGTTCTCTGCCCCTCAAACCACGTGTACTTGCTCATTGGCGTCACGAATTTCGCTGTACATTAGGATCTGCCATCGTGACTGAATGCGTGCATTTCTTGCTTCTACGTAGCTTCTATCAACCAGTCTGGATCTGCATCATCATCTTCTGGATCCTCCAATGGCAACGAACCAGCGTCCGAAGGCGACGATGACGGTAGTGAAAGGTCCTTTGGCACTCCTACTTCCTTGCCGCCCGCAACAGTGATGGCGAGGTGTGGTTCTATGTTAGTGGAAAGACGTTCGGATTCTGGAGGAGTTGCTTCTCCTTCTCTCTGTTTCAAGCCCACCGGAAGGCTAGTCGTCTGCGCGTGGCCATTTGCGATTTGGTTCAGAGCTGTCTTGTCGGCGACGAGATCATCCGATCTGTCCACGGACTCCATGTCTGCAACGAAACCCCCAGCGCTGTGCGCCGCGGTCTTTGTACCAGCTCTGGAATCGGAGGGGCCAGCAATTGGTGGGCTTGTCCCACGGGAAAAACCACCGCTATCCTCTTCATCGTCTTCGGAGAAGAACCCTCCGCCAAAGCTGTCTGTCCGTCGTGGGCGGAGCTGCTGTTGCGATAGGATAGCGCTGCCAAAGCTGTGAGATTCTCTTCGTAGCGAGTCTTCACCTTCGTCAGCATCTTCAGGGACAAAGCCACCTCCTTCATCCATATCCACGTCCTCATCAGCGACGAAGCCACCACTATATGTTCCATCATAACCACCTACTGGGGCTGGGGGTTCATAGCTTCGAGCGGTTGGCTCTGTGGTATCTCCCTCGTCTGGGAAGAAGCCTCCAGCGAAGGCCTCATTTACAATAGCTTTGTCCGCCTTCTCTATCTCTTCCTGAACATTCACAACCGGTCCGGTTTCACCGTCAATCTCAATCGCATTCACTCTCTGAGCCACACGCAGGCCAAGACAGAAGCGCCTCCAAAGACGCAGCGACTCTGTTCTTCGCCCGTAGTTCTCTTCTTCCTCTTGCGCATACTCCATCCCGTCTATGACAGCCTCTACGGCCTCGGCATATTCTTGCGCAACTACCACACCTTGCACGACTGCGGTGCCGTGCCGGCCCTTGAAAGAGAACCCCGTAACTGCTTCCGCAAAATCAACGCCAACGATTCGAGCGGCTTTGGAAGCGAGTTTATGTCGAATGTGTATACCGCCTGGCGGACACATGGACGGGACGTAGAGGTCCAGGTTTCCATACGCATTGCGCGGTACTCGACCACGAATTACCGAAGGCGGGATGTACAGCTTAGTTTGGAACTCCGCGTACAAACCCGCACCGACCTCCTCTCCCTGATCGTCCAGGTCCATGTCGGGCTCGAGCGAAAGACGTCTGCCTTTCTTTGGCTTCGCATGTCTTAACGGCTGTTCACCATCTTGAACATCTCGCCCCATTCGGTACCACTTATCTGCGCTCCGTACGAGATGAACGTTCCGGCGTCGATAGATTGATTCCATTTTGGGGTTCATTGCTGTGCCAACGTTGACCTTGCCGACCGGGTCCATTGGATGGATCACTTCATTGTACCGGAGATGCCGCCCCAGAACGTAGATGGGATGATTTTTGAAATCTTGGACGTTTTTGGGTATGCCTTCTGCTCCTTCCTTCCGAGCGAGAGTAGCGTCCTCTACCTGGTCTCTATCAAGCTTTGCCGAGCGTTGGAAGAATTTAATTGTTCGTCTCCACCATTCATCACCATTAGGCGTACTCTCGACCCTGAACTTTCGTGTCTTTGCATTATAAGCCTTGGCATAACGTCGTGTGACGTCTTTCGCGGTATAGTCGTCGTCGAAAGCAATGGCGTATGCGAGGCTGTTCTGAGAGGAATTTAGAGGAGGCTCTAACTTCTCGGCAGCGTTAACAGTGAACGTAGATAACGGATCTACAGGAACCCATTTTTGATGGGCGGAATTGAAGGCCTCCACCCAATACACTGGGTATGGAGTCTGATATGCCTTTCTCTGTTTCGGAGGTGCACCAGCTTTCAGCATTGGATGCCGCTCGCCAAGGGCCAGCTCAAGCCGCGAACCTCGCTTCAGTCGTGAAGAGGCGACCATTCTTGGTTTAGACGGACTCGAGTTGTGCGTCTTGTAAGGATCTAAGACAATGGTGTGCTTCTGAGGACTCGGCTTCTGTGGGGTGGAAGGTTGGGCAGCAGAAGCAAAAGGCAGGCACTGAAGGGAACACACGAGGCGAGCTTCTACGCCAATGCCGCGTAGCAGCGCGCAAAAAAGCTGTTGCCCGAGGTCAGACGAACCCTCCAGCTTGACCGCTGCCGTCCGGAAATCGTCTCGATCCATTGGATCGTCCAATTCGTCGAAATCAGAGAAGGGTCGTGTCTCTGCATCTGCATCTGCCCACCGTGGTTTGTACATGCTCTGGGCCGTCACGTTAAATCGTTTTGACCACATAAGCTTGAGCTCGTTCATGCCGTCGGTGAAGCGCTTTGATGTTTGGTATTGCGAAAATTCAGGATTTGGTACTAGGTTGGCCAGCGTCTTCGGAGACGGAACCCTGCGTAAGATGGCTTGTACCCTCGCATCGTTGCACCAAGCATTCCTCCGATAGACATGGTACAACAGACACAAAATGTGCATCTTGTGAATGTCGAGCCTGCGTTTCTTGTCTACCGAAGTTATGGCCCGCCTACGAATCTGCCTCTTTGACTTCGTTTCGTCACCATCATTGCCGCCAAGGGTGATATTGATGTCGCCTATCTCCGGCTCAGCCTCTTCGCCGTCGGTGTCATTGCCATCGACCATTGCATCCTCCCACTCGACATCGCTATCATCGGACTCGTCTGAATCGACTATCGTTTGTCGGAAGCGACTATTGCTTTCCGCGTCGCCGGAATCGGGTGCGCTCGACACGGGTGACTGTGGTGGTGGTGCGAGGGGTTTTGCCGGAGCAGGCGCGGGCGCTCGAGATTGTGATGGAGGTTGAGGATGCGCTTGCGACCATGCTTCGGGTGCTGCCTCAACGTGTCGACGCTTCGCTAGCTGTGGTTCAGGTTCCGGACTAGAGTGTGTGTCGCGAGTTCCCGCCGTCTTTCTTTTCTTGAGAGGCCGAGCATCCTCGTAAATGCCCGCCGCCTTTGAGACGTGTTCTTCCACGAGCAGATCCTGGAACACGTCTGGCACCTCCAGTTCATCCTGTGAGGGCTTTGCTCGACGTGTCGAGCGTCGTGGTGTGGCGTCTTCTACGGGTTTTCGAAGGCGGCCTCGCGCGCCTGCCATTGCTGTCAGGTATGCGCCAGCAGGGATGCAGTGCAGGGACGGTTCCGGGCGAAGTTCGTAGGCGCTTTGTGGGGTTGCACAGCTACTGGGTAGCCATGGCGAGATATTACAACGGGTCAGACGGTGCAGTAATAACTTTGTATTGCGGCGTCGGGTGAATGTGCGGGTGCTGAGACGGCTACGGCTCACGATGACGCATGTCAGACCTGATTCGCGTAGTCACGTGTGCGAGTATACCGCGGCCCCTCTATGGAATACCGAACCTACATCAACTAAGCTTATAGTCTGCACAACATCACATCGGATCATGCGCAGACCAGGAAATTGTCAACCACCTTACGTAGTCACTTGACAGCTCGTACCGCATTGTCTATCTGACGAGTCGCCTCCATTCGTCTTTTACATCTATCACTTGTCTCTCGATATTAAATGTAAAACGGCACACAGAGACAGAGGGTAAACATCGTACGATTATACGACAGTATTACTGCATAGACACACATAGCGTACCCACTACCCTTTGAGGGTCAATCACAAAGCCAGTTTGACACAGTGGACATTGGCCCAAATTGGCTTTGAACACTTATCAATCAATGAGTACTCAATGCTACCAGCACTATGTACCCAGAGACTTTTGCAGACTGCACGGATTGATTGTGGCCGACACTACTACTCGACGCCAGCGATGTCGCTACACAAAGAACTCGGTGAGAGCGTGTGATTTTGGGGCACTTCTCATATTCGAACGTTTCCCATACTTCTTTGCTAGTTCGACTAATTCTCTTGTTGCATCTTTTGGCAGCGCTGGTTGAGCCATGACTCGTTCTTGCTGTGCGTCTGGTGGATCTTGTGGCAGCAATCTCAAAGAGAAGGGACGATCCGGGGCCGCCAGACAACAACATGGTGTCTCTTCAGGCGAACAGCATTGTACAACGCCATCATCATTCTCGTCGCCACTCACAACGACTATCACTACCGCAGTATCGGATACCTCGATTGTGCTCGCGGCCTGTGACAGCGCTCCAAGCAGTGGCCTACAACGACATCATTCCATATCCGTACGTGATTCTGGGATGCAAACTGCCCGTAAATTCTAGACACCACTACCTTTAGTCTAGGATAACAGGCACTGACACTCCTCTGGAAGAGCTTTACTGAATTTGTATTCCGACATTTAGGTACCGAAACCAGCTATGGCAGCCTGGGGTTCTCGCACTGGTCGCAGATCAAGTTCTAGGGGCAGATACTCTGGCGAGGGCCGATCCAGTAGAGCCAGTAATCGCTCTCGCCGTTCAGGTACTGATCCCCTAAGGTTGGGGTACTGAGTGCGTCGCAAAAGAAAAAGACATCGCGGGGTCGGGCATGCGACACTACGCGCTGAGACCCCTCTGGATGAGCTTTGCAGACGACCACTTTGTACCGCAACCTCAGGTTCATGCATGTATGATCCGTTCCTCAACGGCTGACAAAAGCAGATACGTCATCTACCAGGACCCGGGGCAGAAGACATGCGGACACCGAGCGATTCGTTCTTACCATTGGTGGGCTCAACTGCGCATGCTGCGAGAATGGTATAGCGAAAGCGATTGACCAAATACCTGCGGTCCACGGCTATCAGATCAACCTCGTTCTGGCACGCGTCGAGATAGACTTGGATATCGATCAAGACTCGGTTGGCGAAGTCAAGAACAAACTCCATGGCGCGACCGGATACAAGTTCGAAGAGTATGGCCAAGCAGAAGGGCAAGTCTTGGAACTCCTGGTCGACGACGTAGGCGAGATACGCCGAGTCGAACAACCCCGTGGCGTCACTCTACTGGACGCGGAACAGAAGCAACCCTGGATTCCTCGTCGAATATTCAGTGGACGTAGCAGTGTCGTCCCCGCAGAAGTCCGACCTACCTCGCCTGGTAGCCAGACCAACTCGAGCAGAAGAGCCGCGAACGAAGGAGAAAAGCCGGCAAGCACCAACCCATTTCGCCAACACACTGTTCGTATACACTATGACGCCAAAACAATCGGAGCCCGCGATGTCTTGAGCCACTACCAGGAGCTTGCGCCAGATCAGAATATACAGCTAGCTCCGCCCTCGGAGCATCCCAGTCTCGCCATGGGAGCGAAGCAGACAAAGCGGGCCTCTATGGTCTGCCTAGTACGTTAGCCCCAGTCTACACGTGTCGTGAATCCAAGACAGCGCGGCTGACACCCCTGTCGATGAGCTTTGCTAATTTCGTCCCCCGACGTTTAGGTCACTTTGGCATTCACAATGCCGGTTCTTGTCTTCGCATGGGCACCGGTCCATCACGAGAGAATGGTGTACGAGCACATCTCCCTTGCGTTGTCAACTGTGGTGCAAGCTATTGGGCTACGAGAATTCGCACCGGCTGCCATCCGATCACTGTTTCGTTTCGGCCTGCTCGGTATGGATCTCTTGATTACACTGAGCACTACAATTGCGTTCGCCTTTAGCGTTGTATCCTACGTCTTCCAGGTCCTTGGGCGACCTCTCGAAACCGGCTGTTTCTTCGAGACTTCGACTCTGCTTGTCACGCTGATCCTCCTGGGCCGTGTGATTGGCGAGGCTGCGCGTTACAGAGCTGCAAAATCAGTATCATTCCGCGCGCTACAGGTCGAAAACGCCCTCCTAGTAATTCCCGGAGGCTCATCCAACGCGTCGGATACCACTGAGGAGATCGACGCACGACTGCTTCAATATGGTGATCGCTTCAAGGTACGACCGCATACTAGAATAGTCACGGACGGCAAAGTGAAGTACGGTGGCTCTGAAGTAGACGAGTCGATGATCACTGGAGAGTCCATTCCTGTGGCCAAAGGCCAATACTCGCCCGTGTACGCTGGCACAGTCAACGGGAGAGGCACTCTCGTTGTATCTCTAACAGCTTTGCCGCACGAGAACTCCATCAGCAAGATCGCCACCTTGGTCGAAAATGCGGAACTCACAAAGCCCAAGGCTCAAGCGCTCGCCGATCGCATCGCTGGTTGGTTTGTTCCGGCCATTGCGACCATCGGCGCTTTAGTGTTCCTTGTCTGGCTTTTCTTGGACCATTACCACAACCAACGCAGCTGGGGAGAAGCCGTGGTCAAAGCCATGACTTACGCCATCGCCACTCTAATCGTATCCTGCCCATGCGCGATCGGTCTTGCCGTCCCAATGGTAGTTCTCATCGCTGGCGGAGTGGCAGCTCGATCCGGAATCATCTTTCGGGACCCCCAAAAACTCGAGATTGCTCGCAATGTCACAGACGTGGTATTCGACAAGACGGGAACCATCACAGTGGGCCATCCTACCGTTGTTCAGGTCAAGATGTATAGTGGCTCTATGACTACGCTTGTCCAGACACTGCTGGGACTACTAGACGGCGTCAAACACCCCGTCTCAGTCGCAGTCTTCGAATGGGCGAAAAACAAGGCCATCGAAAACAGGGAGGGTCCCCTCAAACCCGCCGAGATGCTCAGCGTCAACAATAACCTTGCAGACGGCGTCGAAGGCGTAACGAAAAGCAACATCGCCGTCCGAGCCGGTAACCCCAAGTGGCTCGGTGTGCACACCTTGGAGTCCGATCACACGCTCCTCTGCGTCACCATCGCCGGGGAACACACAGCGACATTCCGCCTCAAAGACCGTATTCGTCACACAGCCTTACCGGTCATAAAACGCTTGCAGGACGATGGTATAGCCGTGCACATGCTCAGCGGCGACAACCAGGGTGCCGTCAACGCAGTCGCCTTCGCGCTCGGGATCACACCCTCGCACGTCGAAGGTGCTCAACGTCCATCTGACAAACAGAAATACATCCAGTACCTCCAAGACAACGGCAAGACTGTTCTCTTCGTCGGGGACGGCACCAACGACGCTGTAGCCCTCAAACAAGCCGATGTGGGCGTCCATCTCCAACATGGCTGCGACATCGCGAAGAGCGCCGCCGACATCGTCCTCATGAATCCGCAGCTGCACGATTTGCTCACCATGCTGGTACGTAACTCCCAGATAGAGATTACGTAGTGTTTTCAAGGCAGCACAGCCCCTCTCTAACGAAACTGTGCTTTGAGACACCTCTAGATGAGCGTTGCTGACTTTTACTCCGACGTTAGGTACGTACAAACTACGTTGTTGACCCAAGACATCCGCGACCCCGTCACGATACGCACCGACATCCCTGTTGATGAGCTTTACTGACGTTGCACCACAACCTGTAGGATATATCGCGCGCCGCATACCGCCGCATCGTGCTCAATTTCGCGTGGTCGGCAGTGTACAACGTTGGGGCCATCTTGTTGGCTGCAGGCGCTTTTGTCAAGGTTCGGCTTGATCCGGCGTATGCGGGCTTGGGAGAGCTGGTTAGCGTGTTGCCCGTTGTGCTTTTTGCTTTTCAGATGAGGTGGCGGAGGTATGGGAGGGTGTATCGTAAGAGGGAGTGGGATGATGAGGTTGTGTATTGATCGGGAAAGAGTATTGATCGTCATTGGGATAGGGGGCGTTTTTAAATGTTAGTTGTTAATCGAGCTTCGTGTTTTCGTGAGATACTTCTCCCCTTTGGTAAACCTTGGTGTTACGTCGTGAGAGTGAGGCATTGGGCGGGTCCAGAACGATGCCCTACGTCTGAGACCCTGCGTGGAAGAACTTTACAGACGAACCACTCTGTCCCCAACCAACTTTGACGACGCACCTTGCACCTCTTTGTCTGCACGAATCGCCAAGAAGGACATGTGCCCTCACTGCACTGCACAGCACTCACACTTAAGGACCAAATTTGCAAAATGTCGTTCGTATTCCGCGGGCTCACGTTAAGCTACACAAGATATCATCTGTTCGCCATGTCCACATCCGCCGTAGCACCCAGCCTGAAGATCCAAGCCCAAGCCCTCATTCCCAACGAACACCGCATCCCATATTCCCTCGCGCGAAGACTCTATAAACAAACAATCGAGATGGTAAAAACTCCCGTTTCCCCCATACAAAAAAGCGAAGCTAGATGTCCTTCCCGGGTTCTCCGCTATGACCGCGAAATGACAAAAACGGCGGGTCCAAACCAGCTCCGCGATCCCCGGTTTCCGAGCTTACTCAATTTGGAAGACATAAAATGTGAGGTGACAAAGACATCTCAATGGGAATATAAAAGAAGTGGTTCGCTTGCGCTGGGGATATGAGTGTATAGAGCAATGGAAACGCAAAAAGCCGGACAAGACACAGGATGTGTAAAGGGAAAACGCAAGTAGCCCGCCTACTGTTGAACGCCTGATGCAAGTAAAAATGAGACTAGGATTCGGAATGCAAGCAATATGAAGGTGCTTTTGGGCGGTATTATGGAGCTTCAACGCATCCAAGGAGAGCCTCGCCTACCGCCGCTGCCAGTGCTCGACCCGCCTCGTGCTTCTTCGAGACTACGCCGTGATCCAGCGCCAATCTCACTCATCTGGAAAAGCAGCGGCTCATCATCATCGTTCTGCAGGCTGCGGCTAGGAAAGCTGTATCGGCTTTGGCGCTCGGTCGAACTCGTCGCGCCCGCTGCAAGACTGCTCGAGGATCCATGCGATGTGAAGCCTCCGCGACCACGAACGCTGCCCGAGTATGTTCCGCGCTTAGCAGGAAGGTCTGATGTTGACATGGGTCGTTGTAGTTCGTCGCGGGAGCCCGGCGGAGCAAGATGCTCGCCCACCTGTGCGTCACGACTGGTGCTGGCGATGAGCTCTGTTTGCTCAAACAGGCCGCTCGACGTGAGATTAGGAGCTATAATTCGATGCAGATCACGCTCTCGATCAACGTCTTCTACAGGCAGACTTGCTGAGCGCAGGCCGAAGAAGTCTGTTTCTTCTTCTAGAACGCGATTCTGTTGCTGGGCGACAGAGCTAGATCTGCGGATATAGTTCCAAGGTCGAGGAGATGTGGGTATGTCTATTGCGTTTGTTCCCTGGTCATCGCCCTCACTTCGCTCTTCGATATCAACCGTATCTTGACCGCGAGACGGATGCGTTGGTCGGCTGCGGCTACGCCGAGGTTCGTATTCGATGATGCTATTAGCGCTCAATCGTGAGGGTATTGCGGGAGTATGAGGAGTGTGTGGTGAAATCGGCTTTCCTGGGGACGAGGCCGTGGACACTGAAGTGCCTGCAATCATCGGCGGCAAACTAGACAACTGGCGGCTCGAGGACGAGGAAGAGCGATGGAGCATCATAGACGATGATATCGAATCTGACAGCGTTGAGTAGGGTTCCCGCATGCGCTGGTACTTGTTGAGCTGGGCAGTGGTCTTGCGCATGGTGGCATCGCGGGATGCGTTGTCGCTCTTGTTGAAACTCTTAAGATCCTTCTTTTGCTCAAGCAGCTTCAGGAAGTCGGAGATATTTTCGTCATCGGTCTTAACGGAACCGGAACTAGCGCCTTCTCCTTCGTTAAGATCGCCCGAGCCTCGTTGCTGGGATGAAGCTACGCTCCCCTTGCCGCTGCTAAGATTGTCGTCTTCCATTTTGCTGCCGCCTCCGGACGAAAATCGGCTTCTTCTGTGACTGAAACTGCTACTGTAGCGAGTTATGGGCGCAGGCTTGGGTGAGCTAGACGCAGAGGAAGCAATCACAGTGTCGTTGGGTAGCGAGGGAGTCCTGAGAGCAGTCTGCGGAAGTGCTGTCAACGATGTTCGATTTCGTGGTTGGTTTAAAGCACTGGGCGGAACGTTCCTCCCCAAGGAACTACTCGGTCGCCCAAGCGAACTCCCTGGGGACGGAGGAACACCCGGACCAGGGGCTGGTGAAGAAGATAGCGAGCCGGCTTTGAAAGGCTGAAACGAAACAGAAGTACGCCTTTGGTAGGACGGTGCCTCGGTGCTGCGTAACGATGACTTTGAACCCTGAGCAGTCCGGTGGTTGGGTGGTAGTTTCTGTGGCGGCGTCTCCATTGGTGACGAAGAGGGTAAGTCTCGAACTGCGCGGAGTGCCGACATTGGGCTTGTCCCAGTTGGGGGCCCTACTTGATGAAAGGTCGACATACTGCCGTATGCATGCCCAAGTTCTGGGGTATCTTGTGCATGTAGCTTGTTCACAGGCAGCGAGCCAGGTACCTGCACTGGACTTCGATTGGACTGCTCTATATACGTGTCATCGATGCCCATGAAATGGGAACTGAGTAGCGATTCCGAATCGTCGACACTGAACTCGCAGTTGGTGCGATATTGTACCGATATGCATAATGGTCCGATGGGCGAATTCGACGGGGTGAATTCCTGGATCTCGGTCACGCTTTCGTTGGACGGGTACAACGGAGTGCTCAACGTATCCGGACGGGGGCTCTTGAAGTCGTCGTTGAAAATGCGGTAATTCAGTTTCAGAGATGGATGGTTTGCGGGCTGTTTGGCGATGCTCTTGTAGTATTTGTGAGCCGGGATAAATCGTAGATATGCGTACAGAGAGCGGAATAGGACGACGGCTTTCTTGTACACGTTGGGTAGCGGATCATTCAAGTCTGACGGATGCACCGAGTGTCTGTCTCCTACGTGGATCTTCCAACGCTCTACTACCAGCTGGGTCGACTTGCCAACGCGACTCGGTGGGCGCGAGGTGGACTCGACAGGCACGTTCAGAGCTTCGGCAGCATCCCATCTCTTGCCCTGTTCATCGTGAATGACGAGCGACTGCTTGTGTCCCAGGCCCTTGATGTCCAGGTATATCTCGATGCAGAGCGACGGGTGCTGGCCAGACATGGCATCCATCATCTTCCACTCCATCAAGTCTGACTGGAGAAGGTCGGATTCATCGAGAACGACATTGAACTAGACGTGGTTAGCTCAGGGATCTTCCTTCCGAGGCAACAGTCTTACCCATTTGTTTTGTCTGAGATCGCCGGTCTTGCTGTTGAAGCTTTGAGGTAATATCGTTCTGGATGAAACGATGGTAAGTGCTGCTTTGGTAAAGAAATTCTACAACCGTCAGCGCTTCGTTCGCCGCGAGTGTCTGTCGGTGCGCCTACCTGTATGACCTGGTTGACCTTTTGTATGTGCTTCTGGTTCGCCTCGGAGACGTGCTCGACACGGCCGACCATTTCGCCGTCGTCCTCGACCCCTCGGTCGCTGTAGGGACCTGTGTCTGAGTAGGGCGATGATCGTTCGGAGGTTGGATCCCGCTGGTTGTTGGTTCGGGTGGGGTTCGTCTGCAAGTTGTTGGCCGCGGCGGCGGTCCTTGGCGAAGGGCGCTGGTGCGGAAACATTGTGTGTGGGAGGCCTTCTGGAGACCGGGAAGATGGGGCGTTGGTGAGCTAGGATACGGGCGTGGAATGCGATTATCGACGTTGCGGCGGGTACAGGCGAGCGACGGGGGAAGCCATCACGAGTGCAGCGGGCGGCGTGTGGCTCGGCGGGTCGGATGCTCTGGGTCCAAGAGTTGTCTCAGCAGACAGGTCCACGCGAGGAAGGTACGGGGCACCGGGTAGCTTAGGCAGCCATGGTGTGCGAGGTTCTACAGGGTGGAGAGTGGAGTCGTGGGTGAGGTGCCTGGAGCGGAGATAAGGTCGAGCACCCTACTGGGACCAGTGTGTGGGGTTCGAGGGCACAGCGCAGACGAGACGAACGCTCCCGGGTGAAGCAGGGCGGGCAAGGGTTGGGGGGGCTGCGATGGCGCAAGGCTCGCAAAGATTGTTGAGAGTGATGGGGGGAGTCAAGTCAGGCCGTTGACTGGAGGCTCGTGACTGTTCCGAATGACGCGCTTAGCAACTGATAGCAGAATCCTTGTCCGAGACAGAGACAAGAGCTTGCCGGAGAATGGACGCAGCGGACCGGGCGATGCAGGAGAAGTGAAGGGCAACTGGGAGAGAGGCGAGCTCGGGGTGTATCGTAGGGCGTGGTTCGTCCCGACCTGGGGATGCGGATGCGGATGCGGTGACGAGATGGAGCTTGCCTTCCATCGCTTGACAACAGCTCCAGCGCCGCTTGGTGATCCGAGGTCGTGCGGTAGCCGTGTCGGGTCTGGCGCCTTGGCTTGCCTGCATCCAGCTCCCTGCGCCGGAGAGAGAGAGAGAGAGCACCGGAGAAGCTGAGCTGGCGCCCGCCTCACGCATTGTCGCATAGCCCGACCAGTCATACGCTGACCCTGCACCATTGGACCACTCGCTGCCGGCGCCGCAGCCTCGAACTCAACAGCGTCGGCTGTCTGATTGAGTGCTGACCGGTACTGTAGCACAGCATGCACCTTCAAGCTTTCTGCCACCGCCGCCGGTCAAAACGCTATGCCCAGCACGCTAGGGCGGTCCCATTGGTCTTCGGATGGCATCATCTTTCACCACCACCAGCTTTCTCCCCCCCCCTTGTCTGCCTTGCTCGCTGCGGCGTAGCATACAGTCCAAGTCGTGCGAAGTCGTGCTTTTCCTGCTGCCTGTCGTCGACGCTCGCTCTCCGCGTCTTTCATTGGCAATGTCGCCGCCACTCCATGTGCAACGTCCACGCCTCGGACGGTAGCCTAGTGACTGTGCATAAACAGGCGACTATTTGCGGGGAAACATGCCAATATTTCCATGAATATGGATGATTATGGGGGAGAATACGTCGATTCGTCAACCCTGGCAGCATCAATTGACCGCAGCAGCAACCACTCGGCCTTGGGTAGAAGCATTGGAGCCTTGTAGCTCCACCATTGTCCGCCCCGTCCTTATCGAGGGTCGCAGCGGGGTTCCGGGGGGAACGTTCTTCAGGCAGCCTCATCATAACTCGAAGGCGTCCAGTAATGGTCCCAACTTGATTGTAGTCTACAGCGGTTTCCTGTGCATGATGAAGTCTCACTTCTTGTTGAAAGATGAACCTGGGGGTGCATGGCTTCGAAAGTCTCTCTCCCATGATCTGGGATGCAAGGAGCGTATACCATCATGTCACGTCTGTGACGCCGACAGTAGTTTTCCACCAACCCCCACCTTCGCGCCCGCCAGTCAGAGTCAAGCTGACACTCTCCGCGACTTCAAAGGAACCTCGACCTGTAGGCATTATAGGTCACCAAATGTACAAAAGTGAGTAGCGATGCCAAGATCCACAGACATCGGACGACGTGCTGCTCTTCACCGCTAGATCGAGTGGAGAACGGGACGTGCGTCTATATAGCGAGCAGATCTGCCATACAACGAGCCGCCCGCGCTCGACTTTCCACTTCGACGAATTCGACGAAGAACGGTATCTTGCGTCTAGTCCCATCATGTTTTCGCTCTATAGTAGCTCCAGAGTGGTGATGTTGAGCTGTCTCCAAGGAACAGAGCTCGTGGTTTGGCGACGCCCCTGATTGGCCCGCGCGGAATGAGTCCTGATGAGTCTCCCACAAACGACCACGACGCCGTCGCCGCCAACCTTCAAGTACCCTGACGATGCAGCTGATTGATGCTCTGCGCCCACTGAGCCGAAACTGTTAGAAACTTTCGCCATCGTCTTTGACTCACTTCGTGCGACACAGGCCCCGATCATCGCCTCCGACTCGCTATCTGTCGTCCGTTCCGAGTTTCGTCATCATCGACTCAGGTACCGATCGCCCGCCAACCACATTGCACTTTGACACAGCCAGCCACTATCGAAGAAAGAGTTTTCCATTTCTACCAAGCTCACAGTTACTCCGGAACGCGATCAACCCTTCCGAACCGCATCCCACGAAGCCTTCTTCCACTCGCACCTTCCAGTCGCCACCTTAATAGTTGTCGCAAACCCGCCACCTCCTCTACGTTCACGCTTCGACCGCTATCGCATACGAACAACCAACCGCCAACACCGAGCGCGCCATCGTACGCTGTGTCCTGGTCGCTGTTGTGTCCGGTACCCCGCAGGAGTCATCCTCAGCTTCGCAACAGCACCTTTAAATAAGCTTTGATCCTAGAGGTCATAGCGAGGGGCTATCTGTCGAAGCAACAGGATTACTCCGTACCGTTGCCAGCATATGAGTGGATATCTCTGGAAATACTACTTCGAAGATGACGTCGACGGCTTCCGGCACGTCCTGGAATCTGCGGCCCATGCTTCACGTACGGGAGCATCGAAAGGCTTTGCTGGCAGGCAGGGTGGAGGTTATGGCGCTGCCCTGAACAGCAGCCCCGCCAGCTACGGATCACCACTGCTGAGCGCAAAGGGCCGCAAGATTGCGGGCGCGTCTGCGGTCACGCTCACCCGCTCAGACGTCAACAGCCGCGATGGAGCGGGGTTGACCATATTGCACCACGCTGCATCATCAACATCCGAAAGCGCCACCGCCTTTGCGCAGGCACTTCTCGAGCATCCTCTGGCGGATCTATACGTTCAGGACATCGAGAATGGGTGGACGCCGCTTCACCGAGCCTTCTACTTTGGCAATATCGCCATTGCACGCCTGATACTCAATCGCGATACTCAGGATATCCTCGGTCATGGCTCGAGCGGATTCAACTCGCATGCTCGTGGTCTCGTCAAGATCAAGGACAAGGAAGGATATGGTCCCCTCGACCTATTCTCTTTGACTATAAAAGATCGGACCCTTGGGTCCGATGTAAGCCCAGACGCAGATTTAGATTCAGACGATGAGCATGCCCACGGTGATAGCGGAGATCGAGATGACGAGATGCGTAGACGCCTCATAGCCCCTCCGGTTTTTCTCGGAGGTGACGAAGTCTATACCTTCGGCAGCAACAAGAACGTGACGCTCGGATTCGGGGACCAGGACGATCGGCAGTTTCCCGAACGCATCATTTTAAGGCGACCTGATCACTTGATGCAACGGTTCTATCGAGAACACCGAGCGAGAGAGAACCAAGCCTGGGCAGCAATGCACGGCTCTCTGCAGGACTCCGGTACTACACAAGCCAAGGCCGTTGCAGATATGCCTACACACATACGCAATACCCCTCTAGTAATACAGGATGTACAAATGTCCAAGCTGCACACGGCCGTGTTGACGACGGATCCTATCTCCAATCTCTACATGTGTGGCCATGGACCTGGAGGCCGCCTTGGTACCGGTAGTGAGACCACAAGGTATCAATTCACAAGCATTGAGGCGGGAGGATTGGGGCAGAAGAAGGTTGTTGCCATTGCGCTAGGCCAGAATCATACTCTAGCTATTACCGAAGAAGGCGAGGTATTCTCGTGGGGCAACAATGCGTTTGGCCAACTCGGGTATTCATTGCCAAAGCCCAGTGTCAAGGACGACGACCCTATCTCCACTATTCCGCGTCAAATCTTTGGTTCGCTGAAACGAGAAACGATCACAGGGATTGCAGCCTCTCGCATTCATTCGGTCGTGCATACTAGCACCTCGTTGTACACCTTTGGCAAGAATGAAGGTCAACTGGGCATCGTCGATTCCGATGCGCGGTCGCTGGAGATGCAGATCGTTCCTCGGAAAATTGCCGCCTCACTATTTTCTGCACCGATTGGCTCAGTGTCAGCTATAGATGGCGCAACGATTTGCCTACTGGAGAACCGTGAGGTCTGGGTTTTTGCCAACTACGGCTACGCAAAAGTGAACTTCCCACTGGATGGCTTCACCAGCTCCTTCTTGAAAGAAAGCTGGCTCACTACAAAGTACGACACTACGCCCAACAAAATCAAGAAGATCACATCTGGTGGTGATACGATCTGCGCAATGTCAAGTTCCGGTGAAGTCTTCACCGTTGCAGTAAGCCGACGAGTGGAAGGTGCCCAGGACGCCGGTACTTCAACTACCAACCCAAAGCAGATACGTGGTGCCTTATCCGCACCTCATCGTATCTGGTCCTCGCAGAAGGGACACATGGCTGCCCGGGACGTGGGTGTCGATCAAGATGGATCCATCATTTTGACTACGGACGTCGGTACCGTCTGGAGACGTACCAAGCGAGCGACTATCAAAACTACGCTCTCGGCCAACATCTCTGAGTCGAAGCCGAAAGACTTCAAATTCCAGCGAGTCCCAGGCTTGACACGCGTTATTGCAGTCCGTGCATCTGCGTTTGGAGCATATGCTGCGATCCGAAAGGATTGTGACGTGACAAAGACTCAGATTGGGGTTGATGAGCCCAGTCTTTGGAAAGACCTCGCCCCCTTGCTTTCCTTCTACGCCCTTTCGGTATACGAAGAAAGGTCTGACGATGAAGACCCAAGTCCGCGGTTTTGGCTACGCCCTTCCGAGGCGCAGTCTCTCCGCAAACGAGTGCTACGCTCTACAGACTTGGAGAAGGAAGTCAACGACATCTTGCTCCGCACTCTGCCTTCTTCAGAAAACACTTTTGACTTGGAGCTCGGTACAACACTTTCGGACGTTCGTATCCCAATTCACGAGTGCATCATGTCCGGCCGCAGCCGTATTTTCCGAGATGCGATGACCAACTTTCGATCTGGCAACTCCCTTGATTACGAGATTTCTGATTGTCTGACGATACGGCAGTCGGGCGAAAAGGTTACGGCGATCTTTCAGAGTTTAGACTTTCTTACTCTTTTCGATCTAGTCCTCTACGCATACACCGACTCCGTTGTTGATTTCTGGAACGTCACTCGTCATTATCCCACATTGGCGTACCGATACCGTACCGTTCGGACCGAACTTATGAAGGTTGCGTCACGTCTGGAGCTCCGCCAACTAGAGCCAGCTGTTCGCCAAATGGTGAACCCCAGGCGATCGCTGAATATGGATCTGGAGCTGGCTATCAAGGAGCAGTCATTCTTTGATAGTGGTGACATGATAATAGAGCTTGCGGACGGCGAAATGTGTCTCCATGCGGACATTGTCTGTCAACGATGTCCGTTCTTCGAAGGGCTCTTCAGAGGTCGTGCTGGAGGGCAATGGCTTGCTGGAAGGCGCACGGAAGAGTCGCAGCTTGTTAGGATCGATCTTACCCACGTGGAGACGCATCTTTTCGAACTCGTTGTGCGCCATCTGTACACCGATGCAGGCGAAGAGCTTTTTAACGAGGTCACGAGCGAGGATCTGAATGACTTCCTAGCTCTCGACGAACTTTTAGACCATGTCATGGATGTCATGGCCATCGCAAATGAGTTGATGCTGGATCGCTTATCGCAGATCTGCCAAAGGCTGATCGGGCGTTATGGTAAGTTCTCAGTCTCGACTCAAATAAAACATGTGCTCATCACCACAGTCAACGCTCGAAACGTCTGTTCCCTTCTGCAGGCTGTCGCACCCAGTTCGGTTGCAGAGTTCAAGGACGCAGCCCTCGAGTATGTCTGCCTTAGTTTGGAAGCGGTCATGCAGAACGGGTAAGTTTGCTCATTACTGTTCACAAAATAGCTTCTGACTGTATACAGGTCGTTGGACGAATTGGACGATGATTTGCTACGAGACTTGACTCAGGTCGTGTGTGATAACCAGCTTGCATACCTTCCCATCGCGAGAAGTGGACGTGCCCAAGCTGTATTATTTGACAAGTATCCTGAGCTTGCGGAGAAGATCGAACAGGGAAGACGTGCCAAGATTGACGCCATTGTCCTCTCAAACAAATTTTCCGACGGTGACGGCCCTGCATCCTCGTCCTTTCGTGCGCAAAGCTTGGACGAACTCTCCATGTCGCCATTGAGACAGCGGACTCGCAGGAGAGCTTCGCGAGAAGGCAAAGCAGAGGCTGATAGCCCAGTTATAACACCAGCACTGAAGGGAAAGGCTTCTATGACCGACCTGATGTTCGAGATGTCAGATGGTGAAGAAGAAGATGGGTTGGAGACGCGCATTCCACCGCCACAATTCACCAGCTCCTCAGCCACGAAGCTACCAAACGCTGCACACATTGAATCGCCGAGAGACCCATGGTCAGATGGGAGAAGAAAAGGCGTGGGCATCGACCAGAACGATACTGTCTCTCCTATAAGTCCTCTACCGTCCAAGCCATTGGTCGAGCGGACACCGGGTCAACCGTGGGGAAGTACCCCTCTACCGGGAACGAAACTTGACTTGAAAGATATAATGGCCCAGACCCCGGACGACAAGCCATCAAATCTATCACTCGGACTATCACAACAGGAGAGGGACCAGAAAGCAGCTGCCTCCTTCCAAGCGAAAATGTCGCAAAAGGAGCGAAAGAAACATCAACAAGCCCAACTTGCGGGTCAACCTGCAACGATCGTCAAGCCCCAGCCTGCTCCGCCGACGGTGTCTCCTTGGCAAGCGACGTCGCAGAGGAAGCCTAGTGTCAGTCCTGCTGTCAGCCCAGCTTCACAGCCAGCGCGAACATCTAGTACACCCCATTTGACGATGCGACAGACTGTTGCAAATAGAGGAGGAGCGTCCAAGTCAAAAGAGCATAGCAGTTCTCCTCAAGCTCCCCGAACCGTGTCCGGGAGCGCTCCATCTCAAAACCGCCCGACTCCATCGTCAGAACGCGGAATGTCTGTCTCAACGACACCCATTCCAACACCTCATTCGGTCCGCCATATCCCTCTACCGACCCACTCGCCTACCTCTCCGAGCCAACATCTCAGCATGCAAGAGATTCTCTCCTTGCAAGAGGCTGAGAAGACGTACATACGAGACGCAGCGGCAAAACGTAGTTTACAGGAGATTCAACAGGAGCAGGAGTTCCAACAGTGGTGGGAAGAAGAGAGCAAGAGGGTGATACAGGAGGAGGAACAAAGGAAGCGAGCCAATGAGAGAGCCGCGAAGGCTACTCGAGCAAAAGGGAAGAGCAGAGGTGGGAAAGGACGAGGAAAGGGCAAGGAAAACAGGGAAGGTGACGGTGTTGCTGATCGGGTCAAAGGGAGCAGAGACGTGAGCGCTGTACCCGTGGCTCCTGAGCCTTCGGCCTCTTCGCCTGCTCCGATGAGAGAGGACGGTGACAGAAATCGAGGGAGAGGAAGAGGACCTGGTCATAGGGGTAGTGGTCGCGGAGGCGTGCGAGGCGGAAAACCACCAGGTCCGGCACGTGGTGTATCTGCGGCTGCGGTACCCGCGTCGGGTTCGAAGCAACAGTCTGGTGCTTCGTAGACGAGGTTTCGTCTGCCGTTAGCTTCCTGTATATGTTTATGCATTAGACGTACATACCCATGCATGGTAGAAAAGTTCAGCACAGTATAGAAGTATATGATTTCGTCCCGATCTCAACCGAACATCAATTCGTCAACCCATCTCGATCACCAAAGTCTGAGACGGTGCAACATCTCACCACACATGACCCCCAGCGATGCCCCTACTATCCTCTCCAAGAAATTCGTCGGCCACGAGCTCGGCAAACCTTCCCGTCCTAGCGGACTCTGGTGGGGGCGGGGCACACCCGTGGAGCTATGAGCTCCTGGGGTGACAGAGCTCCGAGCTCCGTCTCGACTTTTCCCCAAGAAAACATAAATACGTACATGACCAACTCTGAATTGTGTTCATTCCACTATCCTCCAGCTTCTCTTCCTCAGACTTCTCTATTATAATTCCAAAGCAGCAATTGTAACCGTCAACATGGCCACCAAGACCGACGACAGGGCGTCCCTCGCCAACCGCCAGCTCCCCGAAATGGTGCTGTCGACAGCGGAGAACCCATTGACGGCTCCCAGACCGCCGCCCGCGAGTTTGTCGGGCGCGCAGAGGGCCGAGTATAGATTTCAGGTCAAGGGCAATGCTATCAGTACGTGGACATGGAAACTCCTTCCCTTCAACACGCACAACTCCAGACGAAAGCGAGCAACACTAACATCCGAACAGTCACAGGCGGCGCCGGAACCCTCGCGCTAGAAGCAGCCCGCGCCCTCCTCGAACACGGCTGCGCCGGCCTCTCCCTCTGGGACGTAAACCCCGACCAAGCCTTCGAGTCCGTCAAGCTGCTGCACCAAAGCTTCCCGGACCGACGCATCATCACCGAAGCCGTCGACGTGCGCGACGAAAACGGCATCGCAGAGGCCGTCCTAAGCACCGTCAAGGTCCTCGGCAGCGTAGACATACTGTGCTGTTTCGCGGGCGTCGTCGGCTGCACACACGCCCTCGAGATGCCCGCCGACGAGTGGCGCCGCACGCACGAGATCAACCTCACCGGCTCCTTCCTCTGCGCGCAGGCCGTCGCGAGACAGATGGTCAAGCAGGGCACGGCTGGAAGCATCGTCTTCACCGCGAGTATATCCGCGCATGCGACCAACTACCCGCAACCGCAAGCTGCGTACAATTCGTCCAAGACGGCCATCCTGTCACTTTCCAAGTCGCTGGCTGCGGAGTGGAGTAGCCACGGCATCCGCGTTAACTCGATAAGTCCGGGGTACATGGATACGATTTTGAACGAGGGGGGTGGCTTGGAGAGGGCGCGGACGAGCTGGAATGCGCGGAATCCTACGGGGCGTATGGGGCATCCGTGGGAGCTTACCGGCCCGCTTGTGCTGTTGTGTAGTGAGGCTGGGAGGTATGTTAATGGGACTGATTTGGTGGTTGATGGCGGGGCTATGGCGTTTTGATGGGAGCTGTTTATTGGAAAATGAATTGGTAGAGGTGATGAGGTGGCTTATGTGTAGATGTTTGCTGGCGAGGAAGTGGTCTGCCGTATCTGTTGGACTGGGTATGTGGAAGAGCTGTGTGTGTTCTGGAGATGATTCTGTTATAGAAGAGCAATGGCCATATCCTGGGCGCACCTGGAGCATATAGACTAGCATGCTCGATAGAGCCGACACCAAAAGGTTGTCGTTGAAAAACGAGTGCGAAATATTACATGAAACCCAAAAAGACAAAATCGAAAATCCCATGAGATTGATCGTTTAACACCATCCAATGCAACCCATAGCAAACTACCGATATTTTTCAAACTCCACCTCGGCGACGTCGATGCATATCATCGCATGCACATCGCCGATATGCGCAACCAAAAAGAGGGTATCCAAAGTCGATAACATAGAAGCGAAAGTACATCATCATCTCCACCACATTAAACCATCAGGTACCCTGACAACACCGCCGCAACAGCAGCCCCCACAATATTAGGCATGAATTTACCCACGCCACTCTGCACGTCCACAGGCTCCAGCACCATCTGCGGGAAATACGGCGCAGGCTTATTCGACGCAACCGTGCCGTTCCAGCAGTACTTGTCAAAGCACTGGCTACACACCTCCGGCACATCCTCGCCGTTGCGGTCGAGCGAGCGCGAAATAATGGCACAGCCCACGCACGTCGACCAATCGGAGTAGCCCTCGCGCGTGCTGTTCGCCATGGTAGCAACGTGGTATCCGTTCAAGATCATGGCGTTGCGCTCGGCGTTGTTGAACGCAAGTTTAGCGAAAGTGGAGGTGTTGGAGTTGTAGACGTATGGGGAGTTGGGGATGTATACGACGATTGGGGATGTGCCGTTGCTGGTGAGGTTCTGCGCGTCGCAGCCGAAGAATGTGGGGCGGTTGTTCAGACCCAGGTTGACGAAGGTGTTTTGGTCGGGGATGTAAGGGAAGGCGGTACCGTTTTGCATCGTCTCGTTGGTGGTACGCTCGTAGGTTGCTACGAGGGCTGTGCCGTTGGGCCAGTTCTCCGCGGAGTCGGCGATGGTGTCGGCGGAGGCGTCGACGGCAAAGACGACATCTACAAGGCGCTCCGGCTGAATGAGCGGGTTGAATGGGATGTTCTGCAAGTCTTCGCCACCGTCAACGAGCGTAAGGCGGTCGTCGTTCGCGCTGGGGTTTGTGGCGCTGTTGAAGCCTTTGAAGGGGTTCGGGGTGTAGTCGGCAATGTCGTTGTTGTCTTCGCCAATTCCGCTGAGTACGCTCTGGACAGCGGATTTCAAGAATCCGGGAAGATTCCCAACGCCGTCGAGGTTCAGGAGAAATTGATTGAAGAGCGAAGAGCTGGTGCCCATTATGAAGCCTGCATTATCAAAGCCGGCGATGCAAGCGCTGTCATCCGGTAGTTCGCCGTTGGAGAACTTGGAACCGAGATATTTCGTGGGGGCGAATCCATACAGGGTCGGGTCGAAACTACCGGTTTCCCATGGGTTGAACTCGATGTTGGTTGCATTCAGTGACAGAATTGTCTCCCCAGGAGCGCGCTCAAGGGCGACAAGGATCGGCATAGGCGCATTGCCGTTCTTGAAGTCGTCATCATCTTGGATAGAGGAGAAGGTGTAAGCCGGGCCGCCATCACTCGCATTGACGAACTGGAAGGATAGCGCGCGGGCCCAGTAGTCGGTCAGCGATACATTGAAACCGCTGAGAGCGTCCTGCTTCGAGATGACAGTGTCCACCAGATTCTTATAGTAATCTGCGGTCGAGAGGATCTGAAATCCGCCCGTCTTGGGTCCTTCAAGAATAGAGGTTTCCAGCTGCCAGACATCTCCATCTTCGTTGTGGTCGATGATGTTCTGCACCGAGGTGAAGTTGTTCGCATAGATGGTTCCCACCAGCCAACCGCCCCCAGATAACCCAGCAATGTAGGTAGCCGACTGCAGCAGCCCGCCGATTTGTCCAGCGCCCGTCGAACCCGGTGTTCTGCTATCGAACGCAGAGAGCGCACCGGCACCATCCAACATGGCTCTGTAACCTCCTCCTGAAAATGCGAGCCCAATGTTGGGTAGACTGGACGAGTTGTCCTTGTGGTCATCAATGTATTTGCCCGCGTCGAAGCCCGTAATGTTCAATCGCGTCAATAGTTCGCGCATCGGCTGCACTGTGTTCGGTCTCCGCGTCTCCAGCCATGATTTCTCTTGGTCGGAAAGCCCGCGTGCGGGTCGGACACTGGGTCGTGTTGACGGACAATCGACCTCGGCGGGCGCGTAACCATTCGGGCCTTGCGGCGTTGCTCGATTCCAGAGATCTAGCCCATTGTTTCCTTCAATCTCGCGACGGCCGACTGAAGATGCTGCAAATGCGTCAGTGGGGAGTCTGGTGGGACCAGGGCGGACAAGCGCATACAGGTAGCTAAGCATGTAAATGCCGACGCGGCAAGCACCTGGAACTTCATCCTGCTCGTCCAAACAACGATAGTCGAGAGCGACTGTGTCCAAGGAGATACGACGTATAGAAATGAGAGCAAGAAAGCGGATGCGGGGACAAACAAATACTAATTAAATGTGGCCATGGTGCTTATGTATAACAGGGTCCCAATTTCACGGCCATCGGGAAGCACGGAATGGGACCAAGCGCGCGGCGTTTCGCAACACGGACTCGGTGACCTCATAACCACATCTGGGCAAGTGGATCATGGCGCATGGCTGCTGGGACGCGATACAAGTGGTACCTGCGTAAAACAACACATCTCCATTTATTAATAGACGCCTTCTGCGCCGCCTTTGTTGGTCTCGTGCGCCGCAGTTCAACGACTTCTGCGACCTTACTTCCTATTGTAATTACCTTGGTGGCGTCAGCATGGCCGCCGTAAGACGACGGTCTAGGGTAATTGGGCGGTGTGTGCTGATGTGTTCAGCTTGTGGAGGATGCTCCAGCTTCGTACGTGAGACCTGTTGCGGCGAGGGTCCTATTGCGGCGAGGTACCTATTGCGGCGAGGGCTCTGTTGCGGCGATACCCTGTTGCGGCGAGGTCGTATGTTGGTGGAATGCACGAGGCGGGACGAAAGGACATACCCAGCATTTCTATTGCTCTCATCCTTTAACACGAAAACCTCAAGTCGCACATGCGTCTGCACAACCGCAATGCTTGCAAAACGCGGAGCCAGCGAAGCCAGGAACCCTGCAGCTCCAGATCGCTGGCCTACCCGTAGATCTCCCAACACGATCCTCGTTCTCGTAAGGACCCTGATCCCATTTGCCAGCTCTTCATTATGCCATCAAATTTCCTAAAAGAGATTGCGAGGCGTCCAGTTATGTCCGACTCTCCGCATGTTCCGACCGTTCCGCGTATTCGTATAGAGTACCATGACGTCGTTGCCGCCGGCGGGAGGCGCAAGCGCCACTGCTACCACATCGCTAGGAGATGTTGAGACAACCATCGAAAATATAACGTTTATTATTTGAAATCATATGTGGAGTCTACTGATCATAAAGCTCCGCCGAAGACGCGTTCTTAAGTAGTGGAGATCGTAATTTGTAAACGGAGCTGGTGTACCTGATCATTCTTTATAGTGTTGCAATGCGACGATTGCTATCGCATGAGCATACAAAGATGATCTCTATGTTGCGTTCCGCACAAGTTCGAATTGAAAAATCGGCGTTCATAGAAGCTATAGAAGAAGTGCACTGATACATTTGTTAAGCTCTGCTCTACTAATGAAATTCCACGAAACGGGAAATCACCGCAAAGTTGCTCCAAACTACAGCTTGACTCCATCCATACTCAATGCACCCTATCCTCATCCCCAACAACATAACCCCTAGCTATCCCACTTCTCCCCTCTTCCATCTTCGCCCCTTGGTCATCCACCCCTCCTTCTCCCTCCTGCACGTGGAAATCGCTACCCAAACCCTGCCATGTCCTCTTTTCACGCAGAAACTCTGCACCCGGGCTCACTACACCACCAATCTGCGCTAGATCTCCATTTGCGCGTCTGGTGAGGGCCGTGTTCGGCGCGGTGGTCTGACCATTCCCAATTGATGTTGCAGTCTTGGGTGCAGTAGACGTACGCATAGGTCGGGAGTGTGAGATGTACCGACCGGTACGGAGGTCGTATTCGGGAGGAGCGGACTCTTCTTCAGAGTCATAGTCCCCATCAGCTCCACCGTTGACCTCCTCTTGTTCCCCGACTTGCACCTTCGCGCCGTTGGTTTTCGTTGGAGGCTTCACACCTTCCTCTAATACGCTCTGGAAGTCGCCCCTCCACTCCCCTGTCCAGACCCTCTCATCATCTCCTTGTAACGCCAACCCTAATTCAAAGGGCGTAATGATAGGTCTCCAAAACTCTTTACTCTCGATCAGACTACTCTCCCAACAGCCAATCACGACCCAGCCACCAATCTCGCTGAAGTTGGCAATCTTTGCCGCATTGACTTTACCGACGACGAAGGTGTAGTATTTCTTGCCGGCGTTGGAGATTTGCTGTTGGATGTGCGAGAGCATGTGCATGTAGTTCTTGACAGAGAGAGTGTTGATGAGGATGCCGAAGACGGAGGCAGTAGAGAGTGAGGTGAGGAGTGCATAGCGGCGGCGCAGCGCTAGTGATGTGGATGCGACGGTTGCGGTCGGTGATGGGGTGTCAGTTGGATAGATGCAAGTCGAGGCTACACGAGATGAGAGGGTCAGGAGAAGGGATTGCGGCGGGTCGGAGATGTGGAACAGATGCCAGTCGTGTAACGCATCTTTCGCAGAAGATACTCCAAGAGGAACAGTCCGGTTTGGTAGTGGCGAAGAAGGGTTATGTATAACCTCTGTGGCGTAAACATCGGTATAGCCGCCTTCTTTTAATCGATCGCAGAGTGTGGGTACGTAGTGCGAGTATGGGATATCGGCCATGAGGATGACCTTCTGTGCCTTGTCCGGATAGGACTCCTCGAACGCCGCTATCAGCGGGTCCAGATCCAATGGCCTTTGTGTGAAAACGTATACGACCGGTAGTCTGGAAGGAGGCGAGAGACAGGATCGACCATAGTGCACCACAACGTCCGCATCAACATGTTCAGCAGCCACCTCATCCACGCAACACGCGCCATATGACGTATCCGCTAGTATGAACAGCCTCTCTTCCTGCTCTTCCGCTTCCTTGTCTATAGTTGTATCGTCCAAGGTTTTCGCAATCTCGTCCACCGCCGTTGCGGTCGCTGTGTCTTTCCCAACTGCGGCTTGCTCTGAACTCTTCCTGCCCAAACCCCGCCTCAATTGTTCGTAGACTCTCGGCGCATCTGCCAGCATGCTATCTGGGAACTGCAGCGCGATCCTTCTCCACCTGCTCTCCCGAATCTCCTTCACCGTCCTCTCGATCTCGTAGGTAACAGCGAGTTGCACATCGTCTAGGCGCGGAAGACTTGAAGTATCGATGGCAGGCGTTGGGTCTTCAAATATGTGTGTATCAGGTGTCGATAGGACGGGCGCAGTTGCCAGAGCGGCGGTGCTCATGGTTCGAGAGGTGTGGGTGTGCGGTGATGATTAAATGCTTGGTGGGGGAGTACTTCTTGACTTTTTTTGGGAGCACATGGCGGGGCAAAGTTGATTGGATGACGGCACCAGGTGTCGCAATAATTCATGCAACATTAGCTAAGCACGGTGTTCTCTAAGACATCTCCTATGCAACACTTCAATTTTGATTTCTAAACAATCAGGATTGTAGCAATGCAGTATAGCCTCTGCTCTACAAAGTTTTACTAAATAGTTGCAGTGCGTTGTTGTCATAAGCCGGCCAATCTAGATTCCGGCCACCTACAGATTCCGGCCACCTACAGATTCCGGCCACCTACAGATTCCGGCCACCTACAGATTCCGGCCACCTATAGATTCCGGCCACCCCACCAAAACGCGTCGCCGGTCAACAAGTCGCCATAATTATCAACGCTCTATTAAATCTAGAATTCTATACACATAGAGTCAAAAGGTGTTGTAAGGAACAGAGCCGCTAAGGGCGAGTGCTTGAAGAAATACGATGAATTTGTTACGATACATTGAAATTATACGACTAGTGTACGGTTGGCATCGGCGGTTGACCGCCATGCCATCCTTTTTTCAACTTCTATTCGCAACAATGCGATTATATCTTAGCACGACCTTCTCTGTCACGAGGGATTGCTTTTCTAACTCAAGAGCGAGGACTATGTCGTCACTCGCTACCGGGCACGTACTTCCCAGTGGTAAATAGAACTACCGCATCCTCGAAATTGTACAAGGAGACAAGACGCACACGTCCACCGTCTACAAAGCGGAGATTGTACCCAATAAGACCTCTCATGATGTTCCACAGTGGTTGGTCGCTCTCGATCAACTTAAGAGCACCCAACGCTGACACGGCTAGAGGTCTTTCATCAAAGGAGCATCGCAGGACAATGCGATAGCCATGGAAAATCTCAACCGTGAATGCCAAAGCTATCTTTTGCCTGGAGTCGCTTCATCTACCTGTTTCCGGAAATTGTACGACGTGGTCGATACCAGTAGTGAGGCGGCTGCTAGCGACAAGTATGTCGCATTGGAATGGCTAGAAACCACTCTTGCACAGGTAAAATACCAACCTGGCAAGGACACTTATGTTCTTGTGGAGAAAGTTTTAGGTGCAGCATTGCATAGCTACGTCGTGCTAGAAAGCCATGACCACGTCAATACAGGTATGGATTACGAACGTGGCTGCTTGAAGCCGCATTGCATCTGCTGAGAAGCCTAGACTACAAACCCGCCAACATCCTACTTTCTGGAATCGGAACTAGTCAGATCACCGCCAAGGTGGGAGACTTGGGGCTTGGTACGCAACTGTCTTTAATTGAGTAGGCTATGTATGAACTAACGCTTTATAGTTTTCCCTTCTGGCCAACGTTTCAACGCCCAGCCATACGCTATGCGCGCCCCTGAAGTATTCCTCGGCCATGCATACACCAAACAATCACAAGTCTGGGCGATCGCTGCGACACTACTCTGCTGGATCAAGCCTGGAATCCTGGGGGTATGGGACAGCCCTCATTATCTCATCAATGAGGCGTGGTCAATGGCAAAGATCAAGAGACTCTTTCCACACTGGCGTATTCCGACTCCGGATGAGGTGGAAGTTGATGAGCTCAAGATTGCGGCCGAACATGCTGTTAACATGAGTAAAGAAGTACCCGAGCTACTAGATATTCTGCCGCTGGAGCAGATGATGCAAGCGATTGAGATGCCACAGGCATTGAGAGATCTCCTTCGCCTGATGATGGTTGTCGACCCAAGCGCAAGGCCTTCCGCTTCATCTGTACTGGCTTCGAGAGACTTTCGGGGTTTTCAGGAATATGTCAGCATCTAGTTTCCCTCGGGTTAAACTGCGTGTTATCACTGCAGTTACCCAGAGTTGCGCATATTTGATAACTCATCATGTTCACAGATTTCGACGACCGTCAACTCTCTCGTTTGGTTCCTGATGTTCAGACTAGATTTTGATACGTTCAAAATTTCACGGCTCTGGGAGTCTGTTAGTCGGTTGCTTTTGCCTTGCACGATGAAAGGCAGTCTGAGTTCAAAGGATTCATTACAGAGCTGTGGTCCTCCAATAGTCATCCACCATCCTTCTGTGTTTATCCACACGTTAATTGCTGTCTCTTTATAAAGTTCGTATCTCTAACATTTCAGATGCAGTGTCCCTTGATCTTCCAGCTATCTCTCAAGCGCGCGCGTACGGGGGAGGGTGGCCTTTTACACCCTAATTAAGCACCTAATCGACTAGGTAGCGCTCTTGATTAGGGGTTAATCGCTGTTGGTGGGTATGGCTAGAAGTCGCGTCTGTCGCGCCCTGCAGGCGGTCGCGTAATGTTGATCGAGGGACGCCGTAGGCCTTCGTGGCAGCCCGTTGACTTTTAAAAAGACCAGTAGAATAATCAGCAATAGCAGCTTATAAAGTAGCTTTAGTAGTAAGCATTATGACGCGTAGGTGTGAGAGTTGTGGCGTCTTCTTTGGTTGGTGACGTGTCTTGGTGGGGTGGCCGGAATCTATAGGTGGCCGGAATCTATAGGTGGCCGGAATCTATAGGTGGCCGGAATCTATAGGTGGCCGGAATCTATAGGCGGCCGGAATCTATAGGCGGCCGGAATCTAGATTGGCCGGCTTAACAGTTGATGTGCTCGCAAAATGGAGGGTGATTGTGCTGAGCTAATGTTGCATGAATTATTGGTGACGAGGGGCATGTGACGAGAGGAGAGCGGCGTTAGTCAACCATACTCTCGCGCAACTTCTCTCTGTGAATACTAAGTCTTATTGGAACGCGCGACGACAAGTTTCACGCTGGACTATTCAAACATTGGATACATCTAGTCTTCTCAAAAGTAATAGAGTACAAGCCTGACGTCTACGTCGAACACATTACGACATGAATCCAAGATAATCTCAACTTGAGTAAAATGACGCGTGTATTGGCGACGACCAATATGCTCACAATGAAATGGAAATCCGTGTCCCCACAAACTCGAACATGTCGAAACCCATGCGCCGAGGTATTCCCAACCCAAACGGTCCACTGATACTCCGTGACGGTATGCCGCTCATTGACACCACCGCAAACGCCGACCTCTGAAGGTAAGACCTCCTTGCTCCTGTGCCTGTGCTTCCGCAAGAACCTGGCTGCTCACCCTCCACCCTCGGCAATAGCTCGAAACAGTGCACCCATATAATTCCTCAAAGTCAGGTTATGCGCCATCACAAATCCTAGCTGCTCCTTGACTGGTGCAAAAACTCTCGGCACCCAACCCGCTTGCTTTGCTTCTTGCGCTTCTTGCTCTTCTTGCTCGTCTTTCTCGATATCCCTCTCTGCTTCCCTCGCTGCGTCGCTCAATCGCGGCTTCTTTGCGCCCGTGCTTCGTCGGTGTTCGGGACTCGATTCGCTGAAAGTACGTTTGTGGGTTGGCGTATTGGCTATCTCGTGGATAGAAGACGGTGGCGGAAGCTTCCCAAGCTGCCGTGCAAGATTGCGCAGTACTAGAACAGATGAGAGGGGGACGCCCGCAGCATCGTTGGCTTCATCGGTTGCGGTGTTGTAGTAGCGAAAGTTGGGAGCTGGCTGAGGAGAGGATATTTGCGGACTCGACTGAGGAAGGTCGGCGGAATTGTATGCTTGCTTGTCGTTGTAACGGCCGCCCATGCCTAAGCTGCCGAGACCGACGGGTTGGCCAAATTGCGGCTGGAAGTTCTCGTGGCGAGCTTGTGCGGAGGTGGTCAGAGGTGCGGAATTGGACGGTGTGCGGTTATGCCTCGCGTGTATAGCATAGCGAAGACTCGTGTCGGGGAGATGCGTCTTCACATGCTGGCCAGCTTCAAAGGCAGAGTCTGTTCCAGTAGGACCGAAATGCGCACATCCGCCCCAATGGCAGAAGTACTTTGTCGGCTTCGTAGGGCTGACAGCATCGCCATTTTCCATGTCAATGTCGGGCTTTTGCTCCAGTAGCCATTTGCCAGTCTCGTCTCTCGGCACCTTCAGATGTGTCGAGACGATGTGTTCCCACATGGCTTTGGAACCAGATGCATATTCGCCACACTCAATCTTAGCCGTCGAGTGTTTAGTATCCGCAAACCCATTCAGCAGGCTTGGTGGATGCCAGCAACATCGCATATATGGTTTTTTGGTTGAGGGATCGACAGGTACCGATCGGGGGCGAATTCCTCGGATGGTGTACTTTGGTGCTCCGTTATTGTTAATGACTTGAGCAGAAGCACTGCCAAAGGTGGTGGATACGTTCGTGATGAAGTCTTTCGCCGGCATGAGCGCTTTGAGCACTGAGTTGGTCGTCATCGTATCTGCGAATGCTGCGTTGTAGGCAGACCACAACTGAATCTGCGTGATCTCTCCTGTCGGATCCTCTTCGAAGCAGGTCCGCAGCCACTGCGAGCTACGTTCTGGTTCGTCAAGCGTAACCAATTGCTCGATGATTGCGGATGATAGCTTCGGCGCGCCATCGGCGAGAGATGCTGATTTTGATGATTTGGGATTGCTCCGTCGTTCTTCGAAAGCCTGCGAGCCGAATTGGAGGAGCCGAACGAGCTGGTTTACGAGGGATTCCACATCGATCTCGTTCACGAGCATCTCAACATTTTCTACAAACCCTGTAAAGAGGTAGAGGAAGTCTAAGCATGCATTGCGCAGTTCTTCGTCTTCCACCAGCAGCCAGTCGCATAATGATTGGAGCGTCTTCTGTGTTACGCCTGGCATTTTGTTGGTTGCCTCTAGGTTCATTGCAATGCGGCCAAGAGCTCTGAGTGATGTAATGATTCTGCCTCTATCTTCCGAGTCGATCTGGACAAGCAAAGATCGATAGAGGGGATGATGGGCATCCAAGTACCAGAATCTGGTTAGTTGTTCGGCGATCTCGAGAGCGTAATGCTGCAGCTCAGTTACGCTTGGATGGGTAGGCAAATTGAGGACGATCACAATCAGGTCCTTGATAGAGGGTATAGAGGATGCGTAGAGCGCATTCTCATGGAGCATGACCATGTTTCGGAGGATAAGAGCCGCCTCGTTGATCATGTTCAAGGTCTTGGCATTACCATCCGGGAGAAGGTCGTCCTGTATGTCCAGAACCTGAAGTGACTGTATGCGTCGCAACAAATCTGTCGTGGCACTGAGACCGTTGAGCACGTTCGGTTTGCCCATGTCTTCTTCTACGTAGGATACCTCCCAGTTGATGTCGTAGAACAAGGATGCGGCCTGGATGACCTTCTCTATGAGTGCCTCCGCGAGACCGGGAAACTGGTCGAATCGGTACTTGTCGCCGCGCTCGTGGGATATCTTGACTAAGTGGTGTAGCGCGTACGCTTCTTCTTCGGGCTCTTTTGACCGTAGCGCATGGAGCGCGCGGACGTAGATGTTTGGTCCCGGGAATCCAGTGCCAGGAAGCATCATGCCTTTGAGGGGTATGGGCCTATTCTTTCTGTTGACAATTTGCTTCCTCCGCAGCTGGTTGAAGTATTCTGGGTTGTTCGCCGGCGTTGACACCGGTTTCATGGTCGACGGCACGGCAGTGCGTGGCTCGTAACTCGCTATCGTCATGGCTGCACCACTTGTACCGTAAACGCCATTCGATTGTCCCGGCTGCGGCGAGCTCATGTTTCCGGTGGACTGGCGCGTCTCACGTTTTGATACTTCGGGCTGGAAGAGTACACGCTGCGGTGGTGCGTGGCGCAGGGCTAGAGGTATAGTCAGTAAAGAACTTTCAGGCAGGAGCGAAGCTACGTGCATCGCGTCGAGCGCCCAAGGCTTCCTGGCTCGTCTACGTCCATTTTCTCCGCGCGTGGTGTGCCTTTTTCACCCTCCTCGTCTGACTCTTCCGAGTCCTCTTCACCGTTTCGCAATCGCTCCGTTTCCCTGCTGATAGGGCGGAAGTAGTTCTCGGCGGTGCGACCCAGCAGGTCACCTCCTTTTGCAGACACGTCCTCGAGAATCTCTTTCGGTGGCGGCTCTCGCTTGTGGATGGTCGATATCTCGTAGGCACTAGGCTTTTGTTAAGGAAATGAAGCAGTATAATGAGCGAGGAGCAGCGTACGCGAGGTTTTTGTAGTATGCCGTCTTGACGAGGAAGGCTTGGGTGGTCAAGCTGGAACTGTGCGGCAGAAATTCACCCGCCAGACGCCTCCAGGCAAGCTTATTGCCTTTTGTATCAGATACCTTATCGTATCCGCCTTCGGCTATGACGCGTTTGTACAGGCGCAACAAATCAACATGCCGGCTCCCAACTTTGGGTTCGCGATCCAGGATAGTCCTACAAATCACCGTCAACACGCCCCGAACCAGCAACCACGCGCGAACGGCATACGCACCCTCTTTTCTCGTGGTATTTCGCCAGTTCCTCTAGAAATTCCTCATATTCGGTCGTGCGCTCGATGGAAGTATCGCGTGCGTGTTTGTCCTTGGGCGCCATGTCGCAATCGGCGCGTTCACCTGGGTCCCGTGCGACGCGAGAGGAAATGCATTAACAAGCGGCGACGAGTGAAACGGGCGCAATGGCGGACGGCGGCGTGGAAACGGTGAATGGCGCGGCGCGCGTAGTTCGCGATGGTGAATGAACATCAGAATGCGAAGCTCAAAGTTCCACCTTCCGCCCTAGCATTGCGCACGGACCAGTCACATGACGGGGCTCCTGTCAACCCTCCGACTAGTTGACTCGTTCTTGCCTCTCTCGTCTCTGTACATAACACTCGACTCGGTACTCGCGTCAAGAAGCTCACCTCACCTCGCCTCACTTGAGAAGTTCACTTCGACTGACTAAATCATCCAGCAGTAGCTGCTATCGAGCGAGTACTTTTCATCTCAGACTAATCCCAGCTCTCCGCTGGCGCCATGCTCACCTTGAACATAGCCAAGCTCTCGTACACAGCAGATTTACCCCCCGACCATGCCGTACGGGGACCAGACTGGACGCACATCCAGAACGCGGGTCCAATCCTTGCTGTCATCGATACCTTTCGATCTGGCAGCACGCCTTCTGTGTCCCTGAGGGTAGAGCACGCTTCGCGCATTCTAGTAAGGAAGCGGACCCGTGCCACTACCCAGATGCAACAGGTGAGCTCTGACTAACCCACTGATCTAGTATGACCTCCCTCTCGAGGACATGATCCGCAAAGGCGAGCGGCTGCAACAAGAGCGGTCTCGGACAGGTGCCACTACGAGGGCTGAGGACCTAACCGTGTATGGTATCTATAGGTCTCCATTGCTCGCTCTGCGGTGGATGACACAAGATCAAGGACCCGTAAGGGATGATGTCTCCAATCATGAACAATGGTTAAAATTCGTCCAGGTGTGTAGGATCCAGATGAGGTTCGCCTCGAAGAAGGAGTACGAATCCGCTTTCAACTTCGTTCGCCAGCTTGGTCTCTATATGACACCATCCGGAAGCACTGTGTCGACATCTCAGACTAGCGGACCTTCTTTCCCTCCTTCTGATCTCTCTGCGAGGAACAATCGACCATCCACAGCAATTGGACCTACTACGTTGCCACTACAAACACAACTGCGCGATGCGGCAGCGCGGCCATCATCCGCTAGGTCTCAGAATGTACTTCCATTGAACCCTTCGATTCTCTTTCCAAGGCCCGAGTCCGCAATGTCTGTGTTAACGAACGACCGCTTTGCAGAGCTCCAGCCCGTTCAGGAAGATGCACAAGCCCGGCCTGTCTCAGCTACGTTTGGCCTGCCAAGTGCAAGCGAGCTCCCCCCTCGACGTGAACTTCCCTTCCCACGCCCAGATACTGGGGGCAGCGACGGGGCACGTTCCGGAAGTCGACCCTCTAGCAGCCTCATGGGCCCGCCCCAGCTGCCCACATCTCGTGCTGGGCGCCAGAGACCGACATCGAGAGCAGGAGGTAGCACGAGTTCAGAGCTCCCCCCTCTTGCTAAGCCAACACCAGTGAGTAAGATCCATACTGCGCCTCAGATAGGAGCCAGCTCCAGCAAGCGAAAGCTTAGCACGGGCATCGGCGAGACCACTCGTCCACAGTCGGCCATCACCAAAGGAAATGAAAACCAACAATATGCCGGCTTTCCACCACTGTTCAGGCCAGTCACTAGCGATGGTGCAACCAACCGACGCGCGCCCCTCAGCGCTGCTAGCGACAACGCGCAGAACGAGCGCCTGTCCAAGCCATCCACGGTCCTACTGACACCCCCAACATCCGACAATGATCATCAGAGCTGTTCTATTGCGGAAGATAGCAATGCCACAGACGCCGCTCTGTCTAGACTTGCCGTTTATGCGAAGCAATCGGATGAAGCGCGCGTGGACGCGTTGAATCATTTTCTTCTCAAGCACCTCGAGAGCAACGATTTTTTAGCACTTGTGGACGATATGGACGCAGCATGGGCTAGGATTGTGCCTGGCTTTGGATCTGCAGGAAGGCATGGCGCCTGATTTCGCAGGTCGTCGGCGGCATGAGATACTAATATGGAAACGACGTTGGGGAGAAGTATGCGTAGTTCTACGTTTCTCAACTTTGTGCGATGTGGTGGAAGAAAGAAGTTCGCTTCGATCTAGTGTTCATACGGTGCGGTGGTCTCTATCGAACTCGTTTGTTCGTACGGTGTCGTGGACGGAAAAGGTGTCGCTTCGGTCTGGGTCTCTTATCATCATGCATACTGTTCTCTCTCAATCTACGTTCACGCGGGACCACCCTCGCGGGATTTAGACAATGTAACGTAGTCATCTCGTCTACCACCATGCGGCGTAGCTTCGATTCAAGGTAATTTTAGCACGATTTCGACAATGCTCCACTGCAAACTCCTTAGTGCTCCTTCCGGTAACGGCGAGCTATTTGCAAAGCAAGTCTTTATTCGCGAACTCATCGTTCGATGTCGTTGAGACTCTTGTAAGTGTGTAATCAGCAGACTCGGCATCTAGCCATGCTCTCTCGGATCCCCAGTAGGTTTGACGGACTGAGACAGAACATCGACAGGTGCGGAGTCGTAGTCCACAAAGCCTACCTAGCGAGGCATCAGTGTGTACTGTCTTGTACCTCACCTGCGCTGCTTTGGGATTGCGAGGAATTTGGGCCCTAGTGTAAGAAGCATGGGCACAGAGTGCTTCTTGCCAAAGTCGAAGTCTCCAAGGCACACATGGTATAACCTCACCCCTATCATCTCTCCCTCGCCATCTCGTCGCGGAAAAAAAAACTCGTCTCGAGGCGTCGACCGCCCGAGCAGCGCGACGTCATACCCTCGCTCCACTTCCCCCGCGTCCACACCCCGCGTTACGCGGGGGTTACACTTCACCATTCTCTCCATCAATGAAAAACACCTAGCTCCCCACACGTGAACATCCCATCAATCACCGTCCCAGACACACTCCCCCGTCCACGTAAGCCCGATAAGCATCACACCCCTCACTGGTCCCCCATCGATGCACCCCGCCAAGCCCACAGATCAACGGCAACTAAAGCTTGAAAGCGGTGATGAGCTTGGCAGGGCAGAAGGCACACAAAGCAAGCTCGCTGGATGCAGATTCGCGCGGACGCAAACGAGTGCCGGGAACGTGAGCCTCGGCCTGCTGCTTTGAGGAACGGTCGGGGGATGACGGTGGGTGGTGGGGTTAGCGGACTGGTTAGTTTTTCCTGGGGTCTCGATCATCGGACGTAACGTTGGGCACTATATAGGTCGCTGTGGACGGACGCTAGAAGGCATTCTAGAAATCTGGAAACACACATTCCACGCTGTGTCGTCCTGCATTCCTACCTCCTTCCACACCGTCCGGAAATAGTACCAACCACAATCTGGCGGCCACACTGTACTCCACTTCGCAACATCCATATACCAAAATGCCCGAAGAAATGGCTGCCGAGCGGTGCACTTCCTACGGCCGTGGCGGAGCTGGGAATATGTGTATGCTGCACCTCCCCCCCTTCCTCATCCTGTCCTCCTCTCTAACGCCTCTCAAGGGCGCCCGTCTGCGGCGCAAAAGGCGAGCGAGGAATCAGCTGCGCTCGCTGAGGACGGTAAGTCGGCTCTTCCGCATTCCTCAAAGGGGAATAGTAGGGATGAGAGCAGGAGGCTGACGACTGTCCCAGTGACACCACGTCGTCGTCGAAGCAGCACATGGAGCGGGACGTCAAGTCATCACCGACGCGCCAGCATCGCGAGCCTGAAGAACTTCTTCAGGCGGAGTAATTCGATTGATGAGGAGAAGCCTGGACGGAGTAACTCGATCGATGAGGAGAACCCTGGACGGAGGAATTCGATTCAGGAGGAGGAGGAGGAGGTGCATGAGGAATAGAGCGTGCAAGGTTTGGCCAAAGGACGCCGAACGAGCGCTGCGCATGTGCGCGTATAGATATAAAAGCTAGACCTATTTGAATTCGTCCTGTGGACATCCTACCTTGATTGCCTGGTCTCGTGGTACGCATGCTTGGGTGATGCGAACATTCACTGTTGAGAGCGGACTTGAAGAAAGGAAGCGAGAGGTCAAAACATTGGATAGATAGCTTTCCAGATTGCTACGCTGTTTGTATTATTGAGAACACTGCTCCGCGTTGCACCGCGTTGCTACAAAAGTGCAGTTCCTTCCCCGTCGTACGCTTGGCAACATCGCCGAAACCTGTAGCTAATTCTCCACATGGTTCTACCCTCAGCTACCCGAAAGCACACTCCAAGCCACTATGGGACTCTCAAATACCCGTCCCAGTTCTCGCACCTGTCCTAGACAGTGGTTTGATAAGCCGGCCCATCGCCGTAGCGAAGAAGAAATGAAAGGGGTATAAGCTTTAGCGCCAAAAAAAGACGAACAACAAGCAATATGGTGACGTCTGGGACGTTACCATGATTCCAAAGAAAGGACTCCAGCGTACAGCCACAGCGCTGACTTGCTCGTGATCTGTGCCGATATCCGCGCACGCCGCCACCGTGTCCCATATAACGCGGATACAGAAATGCTTCATCTTCCCGGATTAGTACCAACCAGGTTTCAACCAGGCGGGATCCAACAACGATCAAAACCTATCTTTTACTAATGAACTAGCTTCAAAGTTGTTCCCGCTCCCACCGTTCGTCGATGCACCTTGGAGTTGCTGCTGCGCAGCTGCAGCGGTGGCCTGCGCTTTGGCCGCTTCACTAGCAGCTTTCATGGCTGCCGTTAGATCGTCGCCGTGCTCCGGTACATTCGAAGCTCCCATGCCGTTTCCACCGCTACTGGCAGGTCTCGGGTCGGCACCCTCGCGCTCTCCAACGGCGGCTGCGGCGAGGTGTTGGAGACCGGCCATATTCGGTTGCGCAGCCGGGCTTGTCTGTTCAGGAAGTGTGCCTGAGGGCGATGACGCCTTTTTATGGCTCAAAAGGTCGCGAATAGCGGCGTCCCAGCCGAGATTGTCGAAACTCCTAGGAATAATTTGTCCGTTGGCGAGGCCGTCTGTCATCTCTTTCATACTAGCATGGGCCTCAATTTGGGTCTCTACGCGATCTGACAAGTCTGTCAGAGAAGTAGCGACGAGGCTAGCGAATATGTGATGTAGTGGTGAAATGGTACCACTCGATAGGTTGCTAAGGAGTTCCTTGGTCAAGGTGAGGATTTCGGTAGAGGAACCGGATTCGGAGAGGCGAGAAACGAAAACACGAAGATATTGATATGCAAGATAAGGTGTCGAGTTTGGCGGTAGATCGGTGATATCGAGTGATTCCCGGAAGCGGGTGAGTTGGCCATTAAGGTAGAGCGAGGAAGGCGACGCTGCAGTCAGAGCCGCAAAAGCATACGGCGATGACGGATCAATGTTGGGAACACTGCCTGCTCTCGTGATGTACGCGACTTGTCCGACGATGTCCGCGATTCCTACAGTAACCATAAGCAATGATTTATAGAAGTGGATGCTAATACTCACGTGCTAGGTGGAAGCTCGTCTCCCCGAGCGTGTTGAAATCGGCTCTAGATACCGACCCTGAATGCAGAGGTAGTACGATATCCTTTGACCTGCTGATAGCGTGGAATCGATCTAGAATGAAAGTGACCCAGAAGGTTCGGCGCGCTGCTTCGTAGATCTCGGTATCCTGGTCGCGCAGGGCTGTCAAGATTTTCGCATCGTTTATACCAACGTCGCTGATACAGCCGGCTACGCGGCCTAGCAACTCAGATGTACTACCGACCGTTCCGGCACTCGGCCTATCAGAGGCGATGACTAGGAAGAGGAGCGACTGACAGTACACCAAGCTGTTGAAGAAGTGTTGTGAGCTATCCGCGTCGCTGAGGATATATTTCGCAGCATCTACAGCCTCGTAACACTGGTGGATGAGCTGTACGATGGTCATCTCGCTGGCCGGCAAGACTCTGTTCGCAAATGAGCGGACACTGCACTCTAGCGCAAGAAAAAACGCTTCTCGCAGCTTCGCGGGACAGTTCGTGAGCCGATTCAGTGAGGATGATTCCTGAGGAAGTAGCGGCAATGTTGCGTGTATGGTATTGTAATATCTGGCTATGTTAGCATATTTCGTGATTGCCCCATCAACGCAACTCTGGTTGGACTGGTCGCAGTTGATGTTCGGGATGGGTATGTTGGAAAGTCAGGGGTACCTACGCTTTAATCGTGGCCTCATTGGATCCCGTAATCAAGTTACCGGCGAGTGTCATCTCTCCAAAAGAGATGCGCCGGTTACTGCTAGGGACGGCACCGTTGAGCGAGTGTTCTTCACGAGTCAGCGGATAAAGCATCTCAGTCACATCGGTGAGGTCTGTACCGCGGTCTTGGCCAGACCAGGTTGAGCGACCGTACACATCTTGGAAGCTCTCGGACATGGAGTGAGTGCGCTTCCGGGGGAAATGGGCAGGCGTCTGAGCATCCCCTAGGCCCGGGTCGCCGACAGCCCCGAAGTCGTAGCTTGGAGCCGGGGGTTGGTGGATCTGGTTCTCTAGCGAGTTCAACCGGTCGGCCAGTTCCTTGATGTAGCTGCACACGCAATTAGCAGTCTGACGGGCGGAGGCCGGATGCCACATACCCTTTGCTAGGTCCGCGCTTCATCGGCTGTCTGCTGAACTGGCATCGCGCCGCGGTCCGCTTGCAGCTTGAACAAGCTTCCGGTCCATTCTCACTGGTCGCGTCGCACCGAATCTGCCGGTTGTAAGCGATGCGCCTCATCCACAGACCCAAGGTGACCGTACCTTCTTGCGCCGGCACTCGTCGCAGGCGCGCGACACCTTTGAGCGCTTCCGGCTCGCACTATCATGGTCGCCATACGGGTTGTGGTCCTCCATGCCCATGACCGACTGCGCGGACTGCGCCATGTGCTGCGGAGAGTGTGTCGGCCTCGGGGGCGTCTGGAAGTGGTGGTGGACCGCGTTCATTCCGCCCATCTGATGCGCCTGCGGAGCGGCATGTAGCATCTCGGTGCCTTGTTGCAGCTGCTGGATGTTCTCGCGCAGTTGGAGCTCTGGGTCGGTATGCATGTGCTGCTGCTGCTGTTGCGCAGGAGGTGTGCCTCCGTTCTGGACGTATATGCCGGCTGAGCCTGCGCCGAGCTGGTTGTCCGGATCGCCATAGGCGCTGGTGGTGGCCATCATGAGAGGCGTCGCAGGGACGACAATGGCAAATGCGCGTGGCGCGACGTTCGGAACACGGGTTGCAGGGGATGTGGTGGAGATGGTGCACGCGCTGAGATGGTGTTGTGAGCAGGGAGCAGTGAAGGCCCACGGTGCCGAGGTTTTGCTGTGCAGGTTGGGTCTAGCGCGGATAATTGTGACAGTTCTCCAGAGGCACTGGAACAGCTAAAAGGAAAACTCATGTTGGACACGACCTTTGGAGCTTTCATCATGTTTTTAAGCGCTACGTTTGTACAGAAACACGATGTTTCGACGGGCGTTGGTGGTCGCGCTCTGGATTAACATGCCTCCGAGCCATTATCGACAAGATCAACACCTCATCAGCGCACTTGCATCGCAGGATTACATAGATCCCGCGATTCTTCGTATAGCTGAGATGCATCGTAGATCTAAGAGCAGACGCAGCAAAGCACTGGGTGAGAGGATCGCATCTGACTCGCACGTGGTTTACCGCACTTCGGCACATCCTACGAAGCACCTCCACTATAATGTACCCTTCTTTGAAGGTGGACAGGATAGACAATCCACAGGGCGATTTGTATCTGGCTGTGGCGTTGGACGTGCCTACACAGTGTAGATTCGAGAGTCTAAAGCAGACTCAGTAGAGCACCGAAGGGGAGACGGCATCTGGCCACTGGTGATCACGAACTTGTCCGTTGCGCGACTCCCACCAAGTCACCAAACGTGCAACTGTGGTATCGACTTGTTCAAGCGGTCTATTCTCCGATCCAGTTTGCATGCACACGTAGAATAGCCGGCGAGATCTGGGCGCTGCGGACAGATGCGCAGCGATAGGATTCTCGGCCATATGGCATATTAACATATATCCAGCAAATAAGCAGACGGCCCCATGCAGGCGAGTTGGTCCGCCTACACATCGCAATCAGCCGGGCCGATAGCTTCAGCGTGCCCTAAAGCCATTGACCTCTTGCGAAGGTTGATCCAAGGCACGACGTAGGTACTCGTTGAGCCGCGCAAAACGGCACGGTCTCTTGCGAAGCGAGGTCGCACAAATCCCTTCTTCACTCACCGGACGTCAAGCATAACTGTCCAGCGTCGTTGGCTGTGTCCTCTGGTTCCACGGCGCACTCTGCCGTCTTCGAAGTCACGAACGCTGCCATGTGGAAGGACGGGAGCAGCGCATGGACCACGACCGCCGCGGAGGCAAGTGCATCGAGGAGCATATCTCGAGTCTACGATGGCGCAAGCTGCCACGGAGAATTGAGTAGACATCTAATTCAAGCAGAGCAAACGCCAATGCAGGGCAATGAGCTTGCCCGCTGATCTGGATCCACATGGCTCTGTATTTCATGCCGGAGCAAGTAGCATGCTTTGGGCCATACTAGCTGCAATCACCGATGCTTGACCGGGCGGCTCATCGCCTCGCCTCCCGAGCAGATGCAGATATACAGGCCCGCAATGTACGGCGTACCTGAAAGTGGACACGGAGTATGCACCTGAAGTCGAGGTTGTATGTCGCAGAGGGCGATGTTCGCTGGCATCGACAGGATCTTCGCTTGGCAACGGCAGGGTGGTAGCCCACGGGCACCTTACGCTTTCGTGCTCATGCTAGGTCAGATGAGGCCGAGGTGGGTTTTGGCGCCGCGGTGATGAAGTCCCCACAGCGTATTGGAGACGGGGAGTGCTGGAGGCTGCAGATGGAGATGGAGATGGAGAGGGAGGCGGAGATACGTGTACATTGTTCTCCCAGGTTGTTCTTCTTATCAAGATCACCGTGGGACTCTGGCCAACGGCGCGCGCTCGACGACACCGCGCCCAGTGGCAGAGGCAGCCGTGACTCCGAGGCAGCGCCGGCGGCCACGGCGGCAAGAGGACGAGGTCGTCTCCCACTCCACGCCCTCACGCCCTCACGCCCACACGGCAAGGATGCGGCGCTTGAATGGCGGCCACGGCTAGCGCGCACAGGGTTTACGGGCCCGTGTCTGATCACCTTGGGCCTTGGCTGCCGATTCTTCCCTCGACACGGGCAGCGGGGCCGTGCACACGCCCTTTCCGCTTCGGGCTAGCCTCAGGTGGGCGGCCGACGGGTCGTTACTTTAGCGGTCTTCGCCGCACGCTCTGCCTCGCTCGCACCTCCTCCACACTCCATCGTCTTGCACTGCCGCTGTTTTGTTGGCCTCACCACAGCAGCTCCCACGCACGCTTACGGCCAGTTGCCGCCACGGCACTGTGCTCGGTCTATCCACCTCCGCCATTCTCCTCGACCCGTCATTCTCCCCCCCGGCGTTCACGGTCTCGCTCCCGGCATAGAATTCGTTCACAAAGATACCCGGCGTTAGCATATTACCGTCTTTTTGTCTTGCTCTCAACTTCTGTTCTCCTTGTTCGGTCGTCGCAGCACTTTGCGCGACACCGCCTACCTTCGTTGCGCCTTTGCAGTGTCGCACTTCCCACCGCTCACCTCGGCAACTAGCCAGGTGTGACGACCGCGCTCGGTCGTGAGCTCATTGGCATGCCTCTCATTGACGGCGAGAAATATGCGTGCCTGTCCTGCATCAAGGGCCACCGCGTGAGCGGCTGCAACCACTCTGGTATGTGCCGCACCTAGGGAGACCACTCCCGACCGAGGCCTCGTAGCTGACTTCTTCGCACAGACCGTGAATTACACCATATCAACCCCAAAGGCCGTCCTGTCAAGCAATGCGAGCACTGTCGCGGTGCTCGCAAGTCCAAGTCGCATCACGCCAAGTGCGACTGTGGGGACAAGAAGGACAAGATCAAAAGCAAGGACGATGCGAAGGGTGAGCTAGGCGCCAGCGTCAACTCAGACACACATTCTGACCTCAGGGCAGCTCATAGCAACCACTGCGGCTGCCACTCGGGTGGCAAGTGCATGTGCGGCGGCAAGAAAGACACGCCCGGCCTGAAGCTCGACACCAGCCGCCAGACGCTCCACGACATGCGCGCTAGGCCCAAGGCTACGGCGGTTCATTCAGAAAGCAATCTGACCGTCTTCGCGAACGGCCACCACAGACCCTGCCACCGCAACAACAACTCTGCTCACCTCTCCGGCCTGCCCTACCAGCTCTCGCGCCCGCAATCGCTCCACGGCACCCCCGCATTCGCCGCTCCTATGCAGGGGAACAACTACAGTTCGGCCGAGGTTTCGCGTGATACTCAATCCATGGTGAACACTGACTTCCACACCGTGTTCGGCTCGACCCCTTATTCCACAGATGGCCTTCCCATCACACCAGTGACAGGAAGCATCGAATCGGGCGGCTTCCAGGACAACAACAACTTCCAGGACTATTTCCAAGATGGATTCCAGGACGCTTTCCAAGACCCCTTGTTCACCGGCCAAGCCTCCACGTTCGGCCAGGGTGGTAATTCCCCAACAGAGAGTCATCTGAGCGAGACGCTTGCGGGTCCATGGCCATGGACCGCCAATCCCAACTTCCCGTACGAAAGCGTGCAAACGTCCCCATCGCAATCGCAAGAACGCCTCCCAACCTTGGAAAACGAGTGGGCCATTCCGTCCGCTGGCTTGGTCAACCCTTCTTGGACCGCTGGCGACCTTCCCCTCGATCCCAACAAGCTGTCCGACGCTCTCGGGGACCCTATATCGCATAGCGGAGAGTCCAAACACAGTGCGCCTGGCCTCACAGCATCATCTTCACCGTCAGAGTTGGGCGATGCTGTTCTCTTTGGCGACCTCGACTTCCAGGCTCAACCTCCTACTGCTAACGAGTCTTTGTTCTGGGAGGACAGCCCGGTCTATCGTGTGGCACCGTCTGCTATGAACGAGAGTCGCGCGCCAACTTCCGTCCCGCCACGCTCCACGCCAGAGTCTCAGCCGTTCGAGCTGCAGTTCTCCAAGAATATGAGCGTGATGACAAACGGTACGGCCAGCAGCGCTTCCAGCATGTACAGCGAAACACAAGCCATTTCCATGCCCATCAGCGTGGATGACGTTCCTCCGACTGCCCCCTGGATGGTGAATCGACCTCCCACAATATATCCCAGCAGCATCTACGCTACATTCGCACCTCCCGCTACCTTCAGCCGCTGGCGCTAGCCTTTCTACTTTTGCTCTCAGCATTTACTCTCACGACGCCATGATAATGACGCTTAGTGCACCTTATCCACATACTGGAACCCTCAATCGTTCTTCGTAGTTCAAAATTCCGCCATTCCGCGGCCTGGAAGATTTCGTTTTTCCGTGTATATACCACACTTCGGCTCGAGCCCCATTTGTCATTTGGGGCAATGTTTTATAGATACTCACTTCCGTTTGCGCCTGGCTGGTTTGCAGCAAGCGAGCATTGTTACATAACATCACGGTGGTGTTTTGGAGCGTGGGCGGTAGCATGATGATGGGTGGAGGGTCCTGGAACACATAGAGTCGGGCATTGGCGTTGCATTCGTATGTAGATTTTCAAATGGAGATGAACAAGATCCTCCTATGATTTACCGGCCCGTTGCACGTGGTGTGGCATGGTGGAGCACCTTCAAGCGCGACTGGCTGAATCACTGCGCCGGGGAACGAGATCGCCTCGCATCCAGGATCTCGAGTGACGTTCACGGCTGCAGGGCTGACGCGAAAAGCGATGCCTGCCGCCTCCATCGATGCAGCAGAGATTTCGCTATCGCTGATTGACTACGTTGGGTGCATAGTCAGCCAGGCGTCCTATCAGCACGGCGCTCCGTACACCTGCCTCGTACGAGCAACCGACTTTGCAACACTTGCTTTTTGCGGCGTCGCGAGCCCAGCCCACCGCCCGTCGTGCCAGGAGACCCAGTACGTCAACAGGCAAGCAAAGCAATCGTGAAGGCAGCGGAACAAGGCGACGTGGGTTTGCCCAATTGCTGCTCCTACCTACCTGCGTGTGGTACCCCACGCATGATGACTGCGTCGGTCACGTCGTGTAGGGAACCATGGATATTTGATCGATCAGCCGGGCGTTGCGCTGCTGCCAAAGCACCGCGGCGCATTGCAATCCACATGCCAGCCCGGCGTTGACGAGCGTCCTCGATTTCACCGTGCAGCGGAAGGCAGCTGATGACCTCCGCAGGGCGTCCTGCACCGCACGCGCAGGCACAGCCTCTCTATACCTTAGTCTGTTCGCAGGACTACCGGCCAACCAGACGCGATGCCCGTTACATTCGGTTGCCTTTGGGCAGGTCTTCGCGAGGCGTTGCCAATGGCGAAAATGCCTCTGCCAATGCGGATGCAGGCGATGCATGGCCGTTTTAGCGATGGCTACGGCATCCTCCCACTTCATTTGTCCTTGCGCCCTCCTGTATGGTGCGGAGGGCTGGTGTACGCACTTGGCTGTGCGGAGGACGCCTGCTGGCTGATTCACGAAGGGCTTGTTGTTGGACATTTCCGTTTTCCACCGCGGACGTCGTGATGGGCGAGGACGGGAGTTGCTGGTGTACCATGTGCTGCGTGCTACTGCCTGTCTCCCTACTTTGGTACAAGCTCGCGTGTCTGCGTGCGCGGTGCGATGCGCGAGCACGCTTCACAGGCACGGCTGTTAGAACCGTCGTTTTGTGTCGTTGCTCGAGAAGTCGGTGGCCTGCACACCGCACAAAGCTCCCTCCAACTCACGATCCGACGACACTAACGCGGGCGCCACCCAACGAACAGACATCATCTAGGCGTGTGCCACATACAGTACCTCGCTCCCACCATATCGATCTCCAATCCATCTTGGCAATTCCAGATGTCGAAACCGCTCTTCCAACCAGCTCCCCTCTACCGATCTATCGCAAAGAATGCCCTATATAGAGCACAGCCAGGCTGCATGTACCCGCAAGCAAGACTTTACCCACACAACCCTGTCGCAGCCACCCCCGGCAGATCGACACACCCAATGACATCGATACGCGATGTCTCCCCGTCGGAGAATTGATTCTGTGCGACGGACAGCGGTTCGCTGGTCTTCTTTACCGTCGCATCCAAGACCACACGCAGATTGTAGGCCAAGGGTTAATAAGCCTGGTCGAGGGAGTCTTCACGTCTACAGCCGTGTCCTCCACATGCCCTACTCGAGCTTGGTGCGCGGCACTGCGAAGTCCGAGGCTGACTCGCCGTGGGATGCGACGATTATGCAGGCAACCGTTGTGACTAGGTGTTGGTAGTTGGGCATTGCGATCAGCCTTGGGTGTACAAACAGGCGTTCGGGACATCCCTGTTCTGTCGACAACTTCGTGGGATGGGGGTTCCTAACTCTTTCACCGGTGTTTGTACGACCTCCCGTGCGTGCGTGCGTGCGTATACTCATTGTCATGCTCTCGCGAGTACGGTACTCCGAGTACAGCCTCGAGAGACGCGAATCGCCAACCTACAGTCCCATCAGCCGGGTTTCCACGAACTGGAATCCCCTCCTAATCCCTGAAGCCAACAAACACCAACCCATCAACAAGACGATCGCCCGCCCATCAAGACATCTACCCACTAGCATAAGATACCGGTAGTCCATCCAACCACCCCATCCCCTATACAACCAACACCCCTTCCCAAAGCAAATCCAGCCAACAGCCCCGAGCTTCTTCCCGCCCCCGGAGATGACCCACCGCGAGCCTCTCCAACAGCTGCACGCCATGCACAGTCCCCACTGCACTTCGCCTCCAGCCGCCTCACTGCTTTCCAGCCCTACACGAGAACTATCGCGTAATGGCGGATGCCCCCCACAGGCACCCTTGCAGTGATCCTCCCTTCTCCCGCGCCTTTGCGTTGCTTCTTCTTGGAGGGTGGCCAACCACGATAGGGGTGGTAGTGAACCGCATGCATGTGGTGTGGTTGCTCTGTGATCTGATGGCTTGTTGCATTGCAGGGATCGGCGTCACGTCAACTCAGGGTATATGTCGGTGTGGAAATTGCTTTTGGTGGGTTTTACATTCTTCTTGAGTATATGCGCGGAGATCGACACTCGACGGGTGTGTAATGTTCACAAAACTTGTCTAGATGGATCTCAATGCCTAATGGCGTGAAGGGCGGTCGCTGTTCACTGGATGCTGACGCGGTTCGTCTCATGGTGATAGAAGAATGCGTGCGAGGGATAGATTTTGCGAAGGTTTCCTCATGGACAGCGGGGCTTTCGCCAGCATTCGTTTCGATCGATGTCAACACCCAATCGATCACCCTACAAACCGCCTCTTTCTACACAGTTTCATAGTCTATCCAACCACCCCAAACCCCCTCTCTAAGCATTCCCAAACCCCTCGCAATTCCTCAACGCCACCTCCAACTTCCCCCTCATCTTCTCCCTCCCCGCATACTCCGGCAAATACAGTTTCCCAAAACACGTGCTACTAGTAGGCAACAACTCCGTATCCCCCCCATGCCACTCGATCACAAAGCTCATCCCCTCAAACCCCGTAATAGGTACCCGCTCGCTAGCGGTGACGAATTCCAGCAGCTTCTTCACGTCTTCTTGGCTATACGATTCGACGATGGCCCAGAAGTCGAGGATGGTGGGGTGTGTGGCGGAATAGCTCCCTTCATAGCGAGTCGCTTTGCGGAGGAGGGGAACGGAGATGATGGGATTACCTTCGATGAGGGAGCGGAGCGTTGAGGGTGTGAAGAGGGCGAGCGAGCGGGGGTGGAGGCAGGTGTGGAAGCCGATGGTGAAGGCGGAGAGTTGGCGTTCCACGGAGCGAAGGACGAGCCAGTGTATGTAGTCCTTGACGAAATTCTTTCTGTTCGCATTCGTAACGGGGGGCGCCTCGGTCTCGATGTCGATCTCTTCTCCAGTCTCGCTCTTAGTCGTTGTGGGTCGTAGCCATGCGGTGTCTGTCAAGGCCGGACGCTTCAAACTAGCTCGCCATGCGCTCGCATTTTCGAAGCGATCTGGATGCGGCGGGCCGTTCCGAGCAGGCCATTTCTTGCGACCATCAAAAGCCAGCATGTCCACGTCGACGTTGTGTCCAAAAGCTTCGAAACTGAATACGTAATCTCGCATGTAGACATCAGCGACTTCGCCCTCATGGCTTAAAAGTTCATCGAAAGACTTCGCAAGCGTTGGCCAGCCGTCGCGGATGGAGTCGGTCGCGAGATCTCTGCTGTAAGAATAAGAGTCTTTTGCTAGAAGATGTTCGTACAGTGTGAGCGGGAAGGTGACTGGGAGGGTAACGCCGTTGTAGACAGCGAGAGAGAAGAGGACGCCGAGCATCTGGAACTTCCAGTCGGGCTCGAAGGATGCTGGCTGGAACCATATCATCCTAGTTTCGGGATCGACGGTGAACATGCCTTTTCGAACTCAGTATAAGATATCGAATGTAGACAATCCAGCTTACCGTTGTCGGCTTTGAAAGCCTCCGTAAGAACAAAGCGAAAGAATTCGCACGTCACGCCGCCTTGGTCGAATCCGACTTCTCCTTCAAGAGTGCCCACTCTGACTTTTAATGGCTTCAGCAGCATCCGTTTCTCTTGTCCCCACAACTGATCTAGCGTCTCCTTCAGAGCGTTCTCTCTGCTGACCTGCAAGACCAAATAGTCCTTGAAGGGTACTTTGAGCTGGCTTCTCAGCATTCGGTCATATCGGTGATTGAAAAGCTCCTCCATTCTACCTTGTAGGTTAACGGTGCGCGTAGATTGATCAAACTGAGTAAGCATGGTAGTGAAATTGATAGTTCGAAAATATCCAACGAGGTACTCTTGTGGGAAGAGATAAGGGAAACTCAGCACATGAGCAGAATTGGGACACTCCTGGAATCCCAAAAAATCGATAGGCGCCTGGGCGGCATCGATGCATTCATTCACGTAGGGGACGTAAAACATTTGAGGACGTAAGTTGAGTGTGCTCTTTTTGGAGTCTGCGGAGATTAGCAAGTAGCAGAAGGACATAAGAAGGTTACCCACGGAAGTGAGACAAAAGCGCGAATGCGGCACCTACGCCGGTCCATTTGTGAAACACCGCTTTGCCATCCCACTCTTTGATAATGATGGTTCTGAGCCATTCCATAAAAGTAGCCGTGACAGTCCACCCTGGATCCTCGCTCGTATCCTGCATGACCTTCATCTTCATCTTTCTGGAAATGGTGTTGCGCTCCACCACCTCAAGATGTCGGACTAGGATATTTATGAGATCACCTGGGCTCGTTGAATGCTCTGTCTTCGGCTCAGTCCGACTGCTGTGTTCGTCGTGGTTTCGTGCCCTTAGATTGGAAACTACTTCTTCGAAGCACAAACGCGCACTGATGGCGCGAAGCAACCTGCTTGCTAGACGAACGGCAGGCTCGTACTCGAGCTCATCCACAATACTCAGCCAGGGATGAGCGAATCCGTCCGTGAAGTCTTTCTGAGGGGTGGCACCAGGTACGACCACACCCCAACCTCGAAATTTTCGAACTTGGACCCATGTGTGAGGCCAGCCGGTAGGAACCAGTGACGTCAAAGCGTGAATACAAATCAAAATAATATGAGCAGCTTCATCATCGGACAGATAGCGACCTATGGAGGCTTGGGGGTGATCTGGCGCGGGCGTTTCCCGCGCAGCTGCTCCTTTGCGTGACGGCTTCAGACGTGGGCTCTTTTGTGTGCTGAGCTCCGGCGGGGGCCTGAACAACGCGTCCACTGATATACATAGGCTGTCAAAAATTAAAGCACCGTTCCGCTGGTTCCAGTCTCGGAAGGCGTTTGTCAAATGGTACGAGTCAAGATGTGGTAAAGGTGAATCGGCAAAGTCTTCGTTCTGTTCGTCTCGAAAAGACCTTAGCAATGCTTCGGGGTCACTAAGACTGAAGAACAATGATCTGTTGACAAATGGTGTTGCCGGGCGAAATTTGCGACTGGTGTCGTAGTCGACGACGAAATTGAAGTCAGCCGACTGTTCGTTACGATGATGATGGACATCCTCTTTCAACCTGTCCATGACATCGCAGGTAAGGTGCGAGGCCACCTGAAGCTTCGTGTATTCCGGACTTGTTGGTTGGCCGTTTGCTGAGCCGGGCGAAGTACTCGAAGTTGAAAGCTTCTTTGATCTGGCGGGCAGGCTTGTAGCGCCTACGTGCACTGTCATCTTGGATTTTGCGGATCGTGTTTTGTCGACGGTACCGTCGAGTGGAAAAGGGCCCAGAGGCATGTGCGACATGTTCTTCTCGTTTGCAGGCTCAGGTACATGGCGGATTTTGTGCACCTGTTGGCCGTTGCGGAAGACGCCCGAGGGCACATGCTCATCGTTCGGAGTCGAGTGTCGTCTACCGTTGCGATGTGGAGTGTTTGGGGCGGCTTCGAACGAAGACACGGGGGAAGACTGGAGCGACGCAAAGACGGAGACGGGGCTTGGGATGTGTTTTGAGTAGGAAAATATCATCGTAGCTGTATCGTATAAATTCTGCCCAAGCGACTTGGGATCCTTCTTGAGCTGATGGCGCTCAGCTATAGCATTGGCAACACCCGCCTGTGCGCCATGTATGCGACTCTCGCCATGGTGGTCAACAGCAGCCGTTGCCCCTCTTGCGAGAGGCGTCGGAGGTGCTCTAGGAAACACATTGCATATCTGGGCCGAGTCCCGGCCGCCCTGACGAATGTTGACTCCATCCGCGCCTTCAATCTGAAGTGTGCTCGGATCGACTTTGAGCTCATGTGGACACAGGCCGCGGCGGGGGTGGTCCTGGCTAGCAAGGTAGTGGGCGAGGGAGCGTGCGGTGAGCTGGGTCGGGGCTCGATGGGGCTTGGTGACGAGACGCTTGTTGCACGACAGACAGGTGGGCGTGGTGCAATAGGCGCTCTTGCAGCCATGGAGGATCTGGGAGAGATAGCTGTGCCTGGGTCAGTACGAGCCGTGGACGAGGCGAAGCAGCGTAGATACGGACCATCGAACAAGCTGCTGGAAGCGCAGCTGGCGTGCGATCTGGTGGCACTCGAGCAGTCGGCTAGCCTCCGTCACCGTCACATGGGTGTCTAATGACGGGCCCGTCATAGCTGTCGTTGGCGAAGTATGGTATCGATGCTAAGTGCTGTTAGGACACTGTGGCCTGGTGTAAAAAGCGCGACATGGCGTGGTAGCTCCAGTCAATGCCTCTGCTGCGGAACGCGGAACGAAGCCATCATCACGCACGCAGACACGGACGCGATCAGTCAAGGCTCGCGACACGATGACAGCGACGGCTGAGGTAATCGTCGCCCATCGGTAACTTAACGGTAGGGCTGAAGCACAGTCCACAGTCGCCATTCACCCTGCCGCGGCTGGCGGCTGCAGGCAGGGGGCCGGCGCTTGACTTGGCGGGGCAGCAGACGCGGGACGCCGATCTGATAACGTCACCCGCCCACGCTTCGAATATTCGCCGCTGCCGATGCGATGCGGCCTCCCTGCACGCCACGGCCGTACTTCCCGCTGCAAGACAGCGGCCTGCTATTCACCACAGTTCAGAGTCGGTTCAGAGTCATTCATCACGTCGGATTGCTAAGCTCTCCCCCATTCACGGCTAGCCCGGGATTACTTCGCCAGCGCGCCCCTCCAGCACATTTTTGCCCACCCCCACCTAACTCTCCCATCGCCAAACACCACCCAACATCTTTTCTGCACACACACACACACACCATAATTCCTGACACGCGTCCACTCCACCACAATGGCGTCTGTGCAGTCCACCCACCCCTTCACATGCAACACCTGCCAGGTTGCGTTCCGGTCCAACGAGCTGCAGCGCACGCACATGCAGACGGATTGGCAGTGAGTAGCCATGCGCACTCCGCTGGACGCCCTCACCATGGCCTATGCTAATTTTACAGTCGCTACAACCTCAAGCGCCGCGTTGCCTCTCTGCCCCCGCTGTCCACCGAAGTCTTCACCGAGAAAGTGCTCGCCAACCAGGCCACGGCCGCCGCCACCGCTGCGAGAGCGTCGTTTGAGAAGTCGTGCGCCATCTGCACCAAGACGTACTACAGCGAAAATGCCTACAACAACCATGTGAACAGCCAGAAACACAAGACCAACGTGGCAAAGGCGGGCAGGGCACATGTCGATGATGCCGCCTCCGTGACTGGCTCTGTCATGAGCTCGGCCTTCTCGCTGGGAGAGTCGATGCCAGAGACCGATGCCAGTGGTGTTGACCCCGAGGCGGACAAGGAGTTTTCCGAGGTGGTCGACGCCATCAAGAACACAAAGCTAGACGCCGCGGAGCCCGTCTCGCGACGACCCACCCGACCTCACCACTCACAGTCCGAGGACAAGCCTGAGCACCCGCTCTCGCCAGTCGACACCAACGGCAGCACGCAAGAAGACGACAAAGACTCTGTGGCGTCTTCCAAGAATCTAACAGACCCCTTGCTCGACTGTCTGTTCTGCAACTATCGCTCCCCGAACTTCTCCCTCAATGTCAACCACATGGGTCGCTTCCACGGCATGTTCGTGCCCGAGAAGGAATTTCTCGTCGAGCCTGAGAAGCTCATCAAGTATCTCCACCGGAAGATCTTTCGCAGACACCAGTGTCTGCGGTGCCAAAAGGCTGTGCACTCGGCGGCCGGCATCCAGACGCACATGCGCGACCGCGGCCATTGCATGATTGCATTTGAATCCGACGAGGAGCTTGTCGAGATCGGCCAATTCTACGACTTCCGGGCCTCGTACCCCGATGCCGATGACTTTGATGACATGGAGCAGGAGGCCGAGAACGAGTCTGACGACTCAACATCTACAGCAGAAGGAGGAGTCAAGCTGGGCGCGCCTCGCAAGACTGTCACTACTACCAATGATGACCCAGCCATGTCCGACGATGAAGAGGATGCGGGCTGGGAGACTGACAGCACCGTCTCGAGCGTTCCCACCGACGAGATCACTGCAGTGCCTATTGATCGCTCTCACCGGCACAAAACGCTGGGCAAGTCTCGCCACCACGCTCACAATGATCCTCGCCCACACCGGAATGCCGACGGTTTCCATTCACATGCTCATGCCAAACCAGTCGCTGTGTATCACGACGAGTACGAGCTCCATCTTCCTTCCGGACGAACCGCTGGTCACAGGTCCTTGAATAAGTATTACCGCCAGAACCTTCGCAACTACCCTGGCGTCGCCGAGCGTATGGAGAAGCAACAACAGCGCCTGATTGCTGGAGCAACTTCCGACTCCGATGGGGACGAGGACATGGATGGAGATGACTCTGGACGCGGCCGACAAGTGATCACTCGTGCAAATGGAGGCCTGGGCATGATTGGCGTAAGCGACGCCAAGAAGAAAGAGGTTCGTGCGGTCGAGAAGCGGGAACAAAAGCGAGGAGAACGGCACCGGACCAAGTACCTGGCCGGCAATGAGAAGCAACACAACTTCCAGAAGCACTTCCGGGACCCCTTGCTGCAGTGAGCGGGTCACGCTTGGGGTATTGTGGAGCTTGTGTTCTCAAAACCTCTCGGGTCACTGGATCACGAGTCTCGACTACCTTCTGGTCTTGTACTCGGTCATCCAATATGATCAGGGTCTTCGATGTTCGTAGCTGGAGGAATATTATCCTGCGTCATGATTGATGGTTATGAGCATGGTTGGCGTTTTTTTATGTATAGACGACTGAACACGGCATCCTACGTGCTGAATGAGGTCATTTTCCCACTAGTTAGAAAGAATCTGGAAGTATCCCAGTAATCTCGTGCTTTAACTTTTAAGTGAATTTGCATAGGAGTCGCATGAGTAGTCCGCCTTGCGTGCGGCTCCCGAGGTTTGACTAATCAAAGATTATATTCATTACTCGAGCCGAGGCATGTGAATCCGCTAGCTCCACGATAGGAATACGCTCATGTTCAGCCCGATTGTCTTCCGTTATCTTGACTTGTAGCTTTATCATCCTTACCTTCTTGCATCGCCACCTAATCCTGGTATCGGGACAAAGTTGATTCAGCTTATCTAAACGAGTCTCAGCGCAAACCAACCTTGGACTCCAAGGCAATGGCGCATACAGCATTATACGGCTCTTTCGCCGAAACTCTGGCCCTCAAAGAGCTGGGAGAGGCGCAATGGGAGACTGTGCATCCTCCCCAGCGAATGGGCAATGCGGCGAACATTGCTTACGGAGGCTTTGCCGTCGCAGTAGCTGCACAGGCAGCCTGCAAGAGCGTACCAGATGGCTATCACATGTACACGCTTATGGGGAATTTTCTGGGCCCAGCTACGAACGATCGACCACTACGAGCTACAACACGCATGCTACGGAAAACACGTACATTCGCAACATGCCAAGTCGAAGTCAGTCAGCTCGCCGCCAGCAAATCCGGGAAAGAGGAGGAAAGAATCTGTCTCGTCGCGCTCGCAGATTTCCAGGTCCAAGAGAAGGGGAGTGTGTTGGAGTACTCTGCACCGCCTCGACGCGAGTACACGCACTACTCCAAGCTACTCGATACCGAAAGCCACATAGACAAATTAGTGGATGAGAAGAAAGTAACGGAAAAAGAGGCGCAAATGTTCAAGTCCAGTTTCGCCGTCTCCCGCTCCCTCTACGAAACCCGGCCCTGTCCCGAAGGCATCTTCGCGCAGAACCTCAACGGCGTCGCCAAACGCGCACCCACATCGCAAGACGCCCTCCCCATCACCTCCAAATCGACCGCAGAGTGGCTTCGCTGCCGCACCCCCCTGCCCACGGAAGCGGATCAAATAACGGCACTGGCGTTCCTTATGGACGGCGCGCTGTCCTTTGCGCCGCTGGCGTTTAGCCATTTGTATCTCGATGACACC